>Ga0209542_10000478_pt1 | contig 96227 bp, 125 predicted proteins | sample RifCSPhighO2_01_FD_184028 | JGI IMG/M metagenome (GOLD analysis project Ga0209542, IMG submission 184028) | Soil microbial communities from Rifle, Colorado - Rifle CSP2_plank highO2_0.1 (SPAdes) (version 2) | ecosystem: Environmental > Terrestrial > Deep subsurface > Rock core/Sediment ...
TATGAAAAATAATAATAAAGAATTCAATATTGGGTCATCGCAAGACGTTATATTGTACTTGTGTATGCAAATTGATGGGAGGTCATCAGATGAGAGGAATACATGTGTTTCGTAATTCAAAGAGACAAGTAATTCTTAGACATGAAGAATCGTTTAGCGGAGAAGGTCGTATTGTTTTGTAACACTCAATACGCTACAATAGCCCTATGTACAAAAAGAAAAAAGTTGCGCGCCGAAAGCACGCAAAACACAAAGGAAAACAAGTGCGGGTGGCGCACCGGTAAAGTTTCTTTACGAGCGTGAAGCCGAGTAATAATTCCGTTCGGAGTTTTTTCGCATCATATGCACAACGGAAAGAATAACTCCGAACAGGAACGCCCACCAAAACCCATCCACATAAAACCCGGGAACAATCCACGCGGCAAATTGTATAACGAGCGCGTTTATTACCAATAGGAAAAACCCAAACGTGATAACAGTAATGGGAAGCGTAAGAATAATAAGTAATGGCTTTACGGTTGCGTTGGCAAGCCCGATAATAATAGCGGCGCCAAACGCGGCAAGATACCCCGCAACGGATACTCCGGGCAACACATAGGCAAGCACAAAAATAACAGCCGCGCTTATAATCCAATCAAAAAGAAATTTCATATTTCTATTATAATCTATTTTTTGGGCTTGTCGAGAATAAACGCGCAATCGTAATACTCATTAAAAAAGGGCGGAGAATATATCCTCCACTGAAACCGCGTATGGTATAAAGACAGTATAACAAAAACTCCGCACATTGTGCAGAGTCATTGTTTGCAGTAACTATCAATACCTACTGGCTATTTTCATCAAGGGTATCGCTATCATCATTCTTTTTGTGCGCCGACATATCACCGCAACCACACTCTTCAAATGCTTCACCCTTATGCGTACAGCCTTCCGCAGAACAGGTATCTGACTGCTCTGAAACAGCTCCACATGTCCCTTTACATACATGATGCTCCATAAAAAATACATCTTAAGAATAATCTATCAACGTGGCATGGTTGTAGGACTCCCTCCAGAACAGTTACGACAATCATTCTTATGCGTTACAACCAGCATAATTGCGGAAAGTCCTACAAGAATGTAAATAACCCTTGAGACAAGCGCATCCATGCCACCAAAAAGTTTTCCAATATCCCAACCCGCAACACCTACCAACAACCAATTAAGACCACCCACCACCAAGAGAATAAATGCTACTGTGTGTAATGCTTTCATATACATATAAAATTAAAAAATAAAGAGCAATTTTGACAAATCGACCTTTTGCAAATTACATAGACTTTGCTATTATACAACAGGCTAGACGGCGATTTCTAAAAGGTTATCCACACGTAGTAATATAAGCTTCTAACTTCTAAACATATATGAAAAAAGTAGCAATCTATACAACACCTACCTGCGTATATTGCAAAATGGCAAAGGAGCTTTTCGGAGAACACGGCATTGAATACACAGAATACAACGTTGCTCAAGATGCCGAAAAGCGAAATGAATTGATAGAGCGCACCGGGCAAATGGGTGTGCCGGTAATCACCATAGACAATGAAGTTGTTATCGGCTTTGATGAAGAGAAGCTTCGAGTACTCCTCGGTATCTAAAAATATAAGTATACCCGCGTTGCTAACAGCATATCCACATACCTCTCTTGTTCTTTAACGTTTTAAGAGCCAATGTGTGTTGGCTTTTTTTATAATAAATACTTTTTGTCTTTCAGTTTTTCCGGCAAATAGCTTTCCTTGTCATATGTTTCGTATCCTTTGCCATAATCCAAATCCTTCATCAATTTGGTAGGCGCGTTTCGAATTTTGAGCGGCACTGGCAAATTACCATGCATCTTTACATCCGCCATCGCGGCCATGAGGCCGTCATACGCGCGGCGATCTTTTTTTTGCGCGCATAAATACGCGACACCATGCGCGAGGTTAATGGCGCACTCGGGGTAGCCAATGGTTTCTACTGCCCGAAATACATCATTTGCAACCACAAGCGCGGTGGAGTTCGCAAGTCCTATGTCCTCACTTGCGAATATAACCATGCGCCGCGCAATGAATTTGGGATCTTCCCCCGCATCCACCATGCGCGCCAAGTAATACAATGCCGCGTCTGCCTGCCCCGCGCGCATGCTTTTTATAAACGCGGAGATAACAGTATAATGTTCTTCGCCTTTTTTGTCATAGCGCAAATGTTTTGATTGGAGTGTTTCCTTGAGAGTTGATACGGTTACAGCGCCATATAATTTTTCTGTGTTCTCAAGCATGGTAATTGCTTGGCGCGCGTCTCCATTTGCCATTTGTATAAGCCACTCGCGAGCGGCTGCGGAAATATTCATGTTTGTTCTATCAATTACGCGCGCCATTTCATCACAAGACAATTCATTGAGCACAAATACACGACATCGTGAAAGCAACGGAGCTATTACCTCAAAACTGGGATTTTCCGTAGTAGCGCCAATGAGCGTAAGAGCGCCTGACTCCACATGCGGCAATAAATAATCCTGTTGCGCCTTATTGAAACGGTGAATTTCATCCAAAAATAATATTTTTGGTTTACCGAGGCTTCCGATAGCAACTATTTTTCTCACATCATCTTTTCCGGCGGAGACCGCTGATAATTCATACAACTCGGCAGAGAGCGCTTTTGCATAAATTTTCGCAAGTGTGGTTTTTCCCACACCGGGCGGACCCCACAAAATAAACGAAAAGAGATGCTGTTGTTCCATGGCAACGCGGAGAGGTTTTCCCTCGCCAACCAAATGATCCTGCCCCACAAACTCATCGAGCGTTTGCGGACGTATTTTTGACGCAAGCGGTTCCATAAAAACTTACCTCAAGATTTCGTCTCTATATACCCCAACATGTTTTCAAGGGAAACATCAAGCTTTTTCCCCGGATTAAAAATACCATTGGGGTCAAAAATGCGCTTTGTTTGTTGAAACAATCCATACATGTCTTTGCCAAACATATCTTCTACATAAGCTCCGCGTATCAAACCATCATTATGCTCCCCGCTAATAGAACCATGATATGCAAACACAAGATCATACACGCGCCGCGCCACCTCGCGTATGGTTTGCTTCATGCGCTTATTTTTCGGATCCATGAGCGGTATCACATGAAAGTTTCCATCACCCATGTGCCCCGCAATCGTATAAATTAAATCATCATATTCATCTATAATCTGTTTCAACTTGGGGAGAAATTCCGATACCTGTTCCGGCGGAACAACCACATCATCTATAAAAGGAGCCGCGCGTAATCCTCGAACACGTCTCCGTAATAAATTGAAACTCTCCCGGCGCATAACCCAATATTTTTCCGCTTCCGCGTTGGTACGCGCAATTTTACTGCGTAACCCTGAAACCATATGGATATCCTTTTCTGCTTTCTCTGCCATGAGGCGCGCTTCCTTCTCGGTCTTTGCTGTAAATTCCACAAGAAGCACCAATTTGGGAACACCTCCTGTAAGCACCATCCACATCTCGGGCAAAAATGAGACGGCAAGTTTAAAAAAGGTACTCTTCAAGCGCGCAGCAAACTCCGGAAAAAACTGTATGGCAACCCGAAACGTATGGTCATCATATGATTCAAAACTCTCCGGCTTATGACGCATTATACGTTTAATCACCCTTCCCAAATTGTTCATGTCATCAAGAAAGAGCACTAAAAGCGCTGAATGCGGATTCGGACGCACCAGCTGAAACGTGACATCCGTAATAATACCAAGCGTTCCCTGGGAACCCACAATAACTTTAGTCAGATCAAAAACACCGCGGTTTTCATCAAACACGTCCCATAAATTGTACCCTGATGAATTTTTTGAAACAGCGGGGCGCGCTTTTTCAATAATCGCGCGATGAGAAATAATCAATTCACGCATCCGCCGATATATATCTCCTTCAATCCCATCCTCTTGCATTTTCCGCTTCCATTCCTCTTTATGCAACGGTTTAAACACATGAGGTTTTCCATCGCCCAGCACCATGGTTATTTTTTTGACATACCGTTCCGTTTTTCCATACTTGAGATTTTTCTCCCCGCCTGCGTTGTTTGCCACCATCCCTCCGATGGCGCAAATTTCACGAGATGCCGGATAACTCGGCAATATCAATCCATGTTTTTTTGTCTCGGCATCAAAATCACGATAATACATACCCGGCTCAACAACTGCGTACTCCCCCGCAAACCCTTTCAGGCGATTCATGTACCGCGCGAATACTAACACGATAGACTGGGAAAGCGGACCACCTGTCATATCCGTACCGCCAGAACGAGCCGTAAGTGATATCGATGCTCCTCCTTGTTTTTTCTTCGCGACAAAGGAGACCAGATTACATACATCCGCCACGCCTTTCGGAAACACAACAATTTCTGGTTTTATGCGGAATAAACTAGCATCTCTGCTATATTCATCACGCACTTTCGGAGATGTTTCCACATCACCTTCAAAAAAAGAACGTATTTCTCCTGCAAGATTCATAAAGAAATTATAACACGACGAATATAATTGACATAAGAACGACAGAGATATGTTTTCGACGGTTTTCCTGCTCAAGGTTTACGAGGAGACGGGCAGAATCACTCAATGGTTTGCTGTTCTATGGAAATGATTTTTCCATCGTCAAACTTTACAACTCTATCCGCGCGTTTTGCGTATTGAATTTCGTGCGTAACCATAATAATAGTCTGACCTTCTTTGTGCAGTCTCTTAAAAATATCCATGATAAGCGCGGATGACTCGTTGTCCAGGTTCGCGGTCGGCTCATCCGCAAACAATACCTTGGGATTATGCGCAATCGCACGCGCAATAGATACCCGTTGTTGCTCCCCGCCCGATAGCTGGCTCGGTAAGTTGTATAAGCGATGGCCAAGACCCATTTTGGTAAGCGCATCATCCGCTTTTTTGTATGCTTCTATGGAAATAAGGTTTTGCATCAAAAGAGGTAACGCTACATTTTCAATAGCTGTAAGATCCGGTAACAAGGCATAATCTTGGAATACGTATCCAAACTTTTGTAGACGAAATATAACCTCTTCTGCATCAGTCATCTCGCGCGTGCTATGGCCATCCACCAACACATCACCGGAAGTTGGTTCATCAAGCAAACTCATTTGATATAAAAAAGTGCTTTTCCCTGCACCTGAGCGCCCCATGATGGCAATAAACTCTCCATCGCTCACGGCAAAATCAATGCCTTTCAATACACGGGTTTCCACACTCCCGTTCTTAAATGTTTTTACTAATTTTTTTACTTCAATCATGGAATTATGTGCAAGTAAAATTCTGAAACATGCAGGGGAAAAGTCCTCGGTTCTCCTTCGCTTCGCTCGGCCAGACTTTTCTCGTGCATGTTTCAAAATTTTCACATAGGCTTAATTTCTTCCCAATATAGAATCAAGTGTGTTCTTTCGAATAATCATCCACGCGGGAATATAACCGGCAATAATAGTAGAAAACACCAACAACCCGACACGAAAAAGTGTTTCGTCCACGGGCGCTACCAAAATGCCGTCGCTAAAAGGAAAATCTATGGGGTGCTCATCAATAAACGGAACAAGAAAACCATATACCAAAAGAAGTCCAATAGCCGAACCAAGCAAAGCGTAAAACGCCGATTGAAACACATATGACATCCGAATAGCGCTGCCATCAATGCCGATACCTTTCATAATGCCAATATATTTTCGCCGCGTAATGGCATTAATAAACACCACAATAAAAATCGTAATGGATGCGACCACGAGACCCATGGAACTAAACACGGTTCCCAACATGTTAAACGTATTAATAATATCTTTCAAAAATTGCGGTTGGGCGTCCACATACGTTTGCACTTTTGCGTATCCATCAACTCCGCTTTGCTTTAATTTGTCACGCACGAGCGCGGGATCCGTTCCCGGACGTAAAAGTACCGAAATTTGCGCCACATTGCCATCGTTCCGTCCGATCATGCTTCGAAATTGCGAGTCAACCATAAACATATTTCGGGTAAGCGCGTCTACTTTACTCTTTATAATGCCTTTCACCGTAACCTCGCGCGTAACGTCCCCTACGGTAATACGAATTTTACTCCCTACACCCACATTATCCAGCGCGGCAAAATTAGGATCATCTACCGGTACGTACTGACTTAATAAAAACTGCCCGATAATGACCTGATCATAATCGGTTGGCAATAGATAATCACCCTCCGTTACCGATTCAGATAAATGCGTAACCGCATCTTCCTGCGCTGGGTCAATGCCAAAAATTTGCGCGTTTGCGGTATTGCGTTTTTCTGTTTCTTTTCGTGTTTTATAATTCGCTTCAAGCACCGCTCCACTACCGTATCGTCCGGAAACTGCTTGTACTTCTGGAAAACTCCTCATAAGCGCTAGCAGGTTGGGGCTATTTTCAATATATTGTTTATCATCGGGCGCCGATATAATAACATCACTTGTAAACTCAAAACGAGCCTGATCAACCGCGCCCTGAATTAACCCGACCAAAATACCGCTTACTACCACCAAGTTAAGAAATGTAAGCACCATGACAAAAATAATGAGACTGGTTGTCCAAATACTTGCCCTATGTACCTGCCGTATCGCGAGAAAAAATCCAATACGGATAGTAAGAAAAGATGCCATGTTATTCTTCTGCCATTTTCAATACCACCCTATCTCCTGAAGATAAACCGGAAATAATTTCCACAAATCCAAGCGATGAAACCATGCCGGTAGTAACTTTTCGTTCTTCTAATACGTCACCTTTCTTCACAGACACATATGTTGCGCCGCCGCGATTGGTTACCACGCCCTGCGGAACACTGATAACCCCTGATTTTTGTCTCGTGGTAACAGTAATATTTGAGGTCATTCCTGTTTTTATACGCGGATCCTGTTGAGTAAATTGAAGCACGGCGCGATATGTTGAAATACCGTCACGAATGGTTTCCCCCGGGTCAATAGAAACAACCGTAGCAAAAAATACTATGTCCGCGCCATAAGCGTCGAGCACCGCTTCCGCTGGATTCCCCGCGGCAAGAAGCGCTACATGAATTTCTGGCACATAACTTTCTATCTGAAGCGTCTCACGACTTATTAAAGAAACAAGCGCCGAACCCGATAACACGCTCTCTCCCGCTCGTACATCCGCTTTTGTTATTACTCCTGAAAATGGAGCGCGTATGATGGTTTTTGCAAGCTGTGCTTGCGCTTGGGTCACTTCAGCTTGGGCAGATCGCACCCGCGCCGCTTGAGCATTTGTATCCGCCCCTGAAGCACCCGCTTTCTCAAGCGCAAGACTGCGTATATCTTTTTTTAATGTGGCGGCGGCGCTCTGTTGAGTTGTGACCGCGCTAGTCAGCGTAGAAACAGAGGTATTTATGGTGGTGCGAGCCGTCACGATAGCACTTTTCCAATCATTAATATTCGCTCTGCTCACAGATGAACTTGTCACCGCTTTGCTCAAAGCACTATCAGCATCCGCAAGCAAAACACTTACTTGCTTCAAATCATTTTGGGCAAATGCCACCATCTGAGATACATTATTCTCAGTGATAAGAGCTATGTTGCGTTCCTTCCACTCCACAAGCACTCCTTCTATAGCCACACGCTCAGACGTAAGCGTTGTTTCCAATTGCGCGTCCGGCAGTAAAAACACAAGACTCGTGCCTGATGTTTGGGAATATGACATAAACTGATCAATTTTGTTCCGTATTGCGTCATCCGCTTTTGTATACGCGTCGCGTAAGGCGTTTTCCACGGCTTGGCGCGCTTGATCGAGCGCAATCCCATCGCTTTCTATGGATGCTTCAAGCACCGCGATTTCTTCCGGCCGCGATCCTTCTTGCAAAGAATCCAACTCCGCGCGCGCAGTCTCAACCGCCGCTTTTTTTTGAAGTACCTGCGCGTACAAATCATCATTTTCAAGCTCAGCAAGCACCGCTCCAGCCACCACATCATCACCAACTTTTGCATACATATGCCCGAGGCGTCCTGTCTGGGCAAACCCCAAATCCACACTATCTGCCGCGACAACCGTGCCAGCCAGGGCTACCTGCTGAATAAAGTCACCGGGCTCCACCACAAGCGTCTCATAGCCATTACTTTTTTCTTTCAAGACAAAAAACCACGTGCCTGCCCCTGCAACAAGCGCCGCGCAAACAACAAGGATTGTTTTTACGGATGATCTTATATATTTGAAAAAACTCTTAGTACGTCTTCCAATAGGAGATGTTTGCTTCTGCTTTTGTAGCGCTCAACCATGCTGAGAACGCGGAAGAAAATTTTTGCTGGCGCAGTGTATCTCGTACTATTTTCTTCTGTTCTTCAGCTGAATTTGTAGGAGATAGGAAACTTTTATTTTGTTCCGTGTATGCCTTTATTTCCTCTTCAGAAACAACAAGCTGATCTTCCAAAAGCCGCTCCGCGAGTTTTTGCATGCGAATGGTTTTTCGCACTTGTTCAATGGTGACATTCTCTGCCTTCAGCGCATCCTCTAAGGTCATATTCTGCGAGCTCAAACTCGCACGTATATCCGATAAAGCTCCCTCAATATCTTCGTCGCTCACTACAATTCCTAACTCCGTGGCTCTCTTTTCTACAAGCGTCTGATTCACAAGCGCATCAAGCACTTGCGCCCCTGACTGGTTTTCCAACTCGCGCACAACCGCGAAACGGCTAATAGGAGTTCCATCTATGAGCGCTACAACAAATGTGCTCCTGAATACATATAAAAGCGCGAGAACAATAATAATCACAACAAGCGCCACTGCCCAACGCACCAAATGTCTTTTGGGCGCAGGTAGTAATGGAACACCCGGCACTACTTCTTCTTTTGCGTACGGAGGAACTTGTGTTTCCTCTAGAATGTGAATTGGATCCATATAGTATTACTATGCTTATATTTTTTTGTTCCGCGAATAAACCGCCATTAGCAAAATCAAAATATGTCTCCATGGTGTCACAATAAAAAAACAAAGTCAAATCCTGTACATATCAGCCTGTAAACCCTGTCCTTATCAACGCATCTTCAAACATAATACGTTTTACTCCATAGGGCTTCAAAAACTGTTCTTCGTGTTCCATAAGCATTTTACATTGGTCAGCCGCAATAACAGCTTCAGAGTTATTTTGTGAGAGAGCTGTATGTACTCTATTTGCGAGTATAGCAATGCTTTCCGTAAACCATTTTTGCATTCCTTCCGGATTTTCACGTAACTTTTCCGCGTACTTCATACGTTCCGCGATAGAAGCGCCACATAACGCATGGACATGCGTGTGTTCCTTCTCTAACAGTTTTTGCTCATCCACGGACGTTATAAGTCGAATAGCAACACCCGGAAAACCGCCCGCGAGCCGTGCTACGCGAGCCGCTTGTTCCGAAGAAAGCCGATGTTCTTTTTCAAGACCCGCAGCAAGCGCGCTCTCAGATAATGGCCAAAACCGTACATGCCACACACGTGAACGAATGGTCTGGAGCACATCATCTGCTGTACACGCGAGAAGCAAAAACAGCACCCGCCCGCGTGGCTCCTCCAACACTTTCAAAAACGCGTTTGCCGCTTCGCGCGTTATGCGAGAAATATCCCGAATTATAAAAACACGTGTTCCGCCATACGCCGACAAAGCGGCTTGTTCCCGCACCTGTTGAATATCCTCCAAATGAAGAGTGGTTTCTCCTGTCTGTTCGGCATCAACCACTACCATATCTGGATGCGTTCCCGCCTTCGTCATTACGCACGCGCGGCACATTCCGCATGAAAATAGTGTTTCCGTTCCGGTTTCTTTTTTTTCACACAGCAACGCGGCGGCAACTTTTTTAGCAAACGCCATTTTCCCCACATGCCGCGCACCCGAAAAAAGATACGCGTGGGACATAGTGCCCGAACGCATATGAATATCAAGTAATTGTAATTGACGGTAGTGACCAATAATCATGAGCGTATCATACCAAACAAAAACAGCCCCTGCGAACAAGAGCTGTTTTAAAATTCCACGTCTCAATCTATTACTTGTCTAACAGACTAGGATGTGGAGGGCAGATGGTTTCAATACCTGCCCTATACTCACTAGTTATATGAAACAAAAACAGCGAGCCAGTCATATGTCTGAACTTTCCCATCTTGGACCCACGCCTTTCGACATGGGACCAATTCGACTGCCGTCACGTTGGACGGCAGCCAGTAAGGAAGGGCTGCAAACAAAACATCTGTAAAGTGCTTGAACATCTTTCTCTCCTCCTTCAGGTGAGATTGTAATTTCCGACCGCGATTCAAGTATAACTTTATAAATTACCCCAATCGCAACCGGGAACGTGTATGGTTCAAAGAACTTTCCAGATGTTATCTTTATCTTGGGTTTGGTCCTTTGACTTTGCTCAGGATAAAAATTCAGTCAAGGAGGGAAAGATGTTTACAAAGATGTCTCTGCAAACTTCCTTGGTAACGGCATTCCGATATAATCGGAACTTTCCCTCAGCCGAAACTTTTTACGGTGGTGTTTTCCCACCTTGGTTTCTTCACCTCATTCGTGGCTCCTTTCGGAAAGGACAGGAAACTCTACTTTAGTCTCCTGCCAGTCTATCTTGTCCCATCTGCAGAATCGCTATCCTCTCCACGAGGATAGTTAAAACGAGCGTCCCTCTCACACCCTCCCCCAAGAATATGGAGAGGATTGCGGTTACAACCCCGACCCCCACGATGTTTGCAAACGAGTTGACCCCCGTCTTTCCGTGGAAAGTGTCAACTGTACTTTTTATCACCATACAAAGAAAGTACAGCGCCACTGCGAACAAACAAACATCTACAAACGTAACACTAAACGTAATACCAGGCATCTTCTCCTCCTCGTCCGAACGTCGGGACCACGGTTTTTGGCATGAAATTAAGGGACTTTCTATCTGCCTAAATTATAACAATATATGCTACAAAAGTCAATAGAACCATGCCCACAACAATAAATACCCTTATTTTACAAGGGTATTTATACTATCTTTTTGCCACCATACTTCTCTTGTACACGTCCAAATGATCCAGCGCTTCTCCGGCGCCACGCGCAACGCAAAGCGCGGCATCTTTTGCCACGCGCGCGGGAACTCCCGTGGAGCGAAACACAAGCTCGTCGATATTCCGCAATAACGAGCCGCCGCCTGTCATAATAATGCCATGATCCATAACGTCTGCCGCAAGCTCCGGCGGGGTTTGTTGTAAAACGGTTTTGATGGTGCGAACCATTTCTTGCAAGCGCTCAGAAATGGCATCCACCACGTCATTCGTAGAAAGTTCTGCTGTGCGCGGAAGACCAGTAAGAAAATCCCGCCCGCGCACTTCATGTGTTTCTTCCTCTTCCACAGGTATAGCAGAACCAATGGCAACTTTTATTTCTTCAGCCGCACGCTCACCAATGGCAAGATTCATATGTTTTTTAATGTAATCAGCAATTGCCTGGTCAATTTTATTTCCCGCCACTTTTGCGGACGCCGCCGCCACAATACCTCCCAGCGAAATAACAGCCACATCCGTGGTACCGCCTCCGATATCTACAATCATGTAACCCGTAGGCTCATGAATGGGAATACCCGCGCCGATTGCCGCAAGTATCGGTTCTTTTATAACATAAGCAGATTTTGCCCCCGCGCGCATGGCTGCCTCCACCACCGATCTCCGTTCGGTAGACGTAACGCCTGCGGGTACCGATATCACCACTTCGGGTTTGAATATCTGAAATCGTCCGCGGGCTTTTGCAATAAAATAACGCAACATTGCTTCTGTTACGCGATAATCCGCGATAGCGCCGTCGCGCATAGGCTGATACGCGATAATATGTTCGGGTGTGCGTCCTACCATCACTTTTGCCTCGTTCCCAACCGCAAGAACTTTATTTTCAATCGTGGAAACAGCAACTACCGACGGTTCGTTGATAACAACGCCGCGCCCGGGTACAAACACAAGCGTGTTTGCCGTACCCAAATCTATGCCAAGTTTTGTAATAAAATTAAACATAGCAGCACCTGATGCCTGACTATTCTCTCTTAATATCCGCTCCCACCGCTTGCAAGCGTTCATCTAATTTCTCATACCCTCTGTCAATTTGATACACATTACTGACGCGTGAAGTACCGCGAGCCACAAGTGCAGCAATTACAAACGCCATACCCGCTCGCAAATCCGGACTTTCAAAATTACGGGGACGTAATTTCGCGGGTCCAAATACGATAGCACGATGCAAATCACACGGGACAATATGCGCGCCCATACGATTCAAATCTTCTACATATGCAAGACGCCCTTCAAAGAGAGTTTCAAATACCATTGATTCACCGTGTGCTTGCGTAAGAAGGACCATAAAAGGAGCTTGATAATCAGTCGCAAACCCGGGATATTCATGCGTCCGCACATTCACCGGCTGCAGTTTTGCCGCGCGCGTTATGGAAAGCCAATCTTTCCCCTGTTCGATACCCGCGCCCGCGGAACGCAAATAAGCGAGAAGTACCTCCATGTGCGCCGGATCACATTGTGTAATCTTTAGGTCTTTTCCTAAAAGAGCCGCAAGAATAGCAAAGCTCCCCGCCTCCAATCTGTCTGGTATTATCTGGCAAGTCCCGCCTTTGAGCAGTTTACCTCCCGTACCCTCGATGGAAATGATAGGCGTTCCTGCACCCTGTATACGAGCACCGCACGCATTCAAAAATTTTGCGAGCGCCGCGATTTCCGGTTCCAAAGCGGCATTTCGGAGTATTGTGCGTCCTTTTGCCAAAACAGCAGTCATCATGAGCCCCTCCGTTCCGGTATGACTCACCAAACGAAATGTGTAATCAGTACCACGCAACTCCCGAGCGCGTATATCAAATCCGGCAGAATTTTCTCGGATCACCGCGCCCATTGCGCGCCATCCTTCCAGAAAAACATCTATAGGCCGGCGCCCGATAACACAACCCCCCGGATGCGGAAATTGCGCCCGGCCCTCACGCGCAAGAAGCGGACCTGCAAAAAGAATGGATGGACGTATGCGTTCCGCGATAGAACGAGGAAGTTCCGTAGCAAGAGAGCGTGTGGTCGGAATAATACGAATTGAACGAGATGCCGTGTCAACCGTTTGGTACCCAACAGAAGAGAGAAGATCGCGCATACGCGCAACGTCTTCTATAACAGGCATGTGAGTCAACACTACAGGCTCTTTACATAACAAAGCGGCTGGAAACATCTTTGTTGCATGATTTTTTGCCCCCCGAACGGGAATTTCACCGGAAAGCGTCTTGCCGCCGCGAATAATAAAATGAGACATAGCGCATTCACTCTATCACTCATATTTGCTAGCATCAAGGTATGACCTACCGTGCGCGGAAGCTCCTTTTTTTGTTCAGTATACTCGCATTCCTGACATTAAGCGGACCTCTTCTCCTCTACACATTCGGCTATCGGCTTTCACTTTCAAACTTCGACATACATAAAACGGGGGGTGTTTTTATACACACAAACCCGCCGGGGACAGACCTTGCCATTGGAGAAGTCAAGCAAACAACATCGTATCTTACCGGCAACGCGTTTATCCAAAACCTGCGCCCTGCTCCCTATACCATACGCGTATCACGTAAAAGCTATCAGTCTTGGGAAAAAACGGTTGATGTAGAAGCGCAAACGGTAACAGAATTATTTCCGGTACTCATGCCCGCCACGCCCATAATAACCGTATTGAAGACTGCGTCATCCACCGGCATGCGCGCGTCTCCCAACGCATCGCTCCTCATTCTCTATGATACAAAGAAGGCCAAACATATATATGAACTATTTGATCCCAACCTGCACAAAACACTTCCGTTCGCCGACGCACTGTCTCAATCCCTCATAGCTTCCGTGCCACCGGATGCCGTATGGAATTGGAACGCATCAGAAACCGGTGCCCTGATAGAAACATCCGATAACTGGATCAGACTCACGCGCCAAGACAATGTCATACGCGTCCGTTCACTCTACCGCCAAACACCGCTCGCACATATCGTGAGCAAAAAACCGCGTCTTCTGGCAGAAGACCCGCGCAATGTAGATTCCTATTTTTTTCTTGATGGAACAAATTTTGCACGCTGGAACACAAAAACCAACGTCGCACAGCAGCTTCTCCAAAGTATCGGCGGGTTTCTTGTGGGAGACACGTATCTTATCTTGTGGGACATGCAAAGCGGCGCGCCACAAATCACAACATTTGATGCAACCCAGCCGCGGCCGTATGCCACTTCTTCCTTTCCTATCATTACAGAAAGCAAGATGCGGGAAATAGGTAGCTATCTTTTACTTGCAAGCAAGGATAAAACGTGGCTTCTTTCAAATTCAGGCAAAAACCCATCCCAACTCTCCACAAACTCATCAAACCTTCAAAACATACTTCATACTGATGCTTACGTGCTTTGGTGGGATAATCACACTATCTCGATCCACTGGATTGTGCCCGAGCAACAACTCCCCTCTTTCCAAAAAAGTCAGCAGGAAACACTATATGAATCGAATGAAACCATTCAAAATGTGATGCCCTATCCGGAAGAACACTATCTGATTATCCAGGAAGAGAACACGATCTATACTCTAGAACTCGACGGACGCGGCGGAACACGCAATAAACATATTCTCTATAAAGGCAACAAACCTTCTTTCTTTGCGCCACCGCATAAAAAAATACTGTACGTGTATGATAATGGGTCCCTGCTTGCGATTGAACTTCCATAGAAAAAAGCGAGTTTTCAGGCTCGCTTTGGTTTGGTCGTGGTGGTTGGCAATCTTGCAAGAATGTGAGGTCTAACCCTCAAGTTCCAGAGAATGTCTCTTTATAAAGCCGACGCCACCACTCGCCTGCTTGCGCTCAAACACTATACCCGTTCCTAGGGTAGCACTCCTATAATTTTACGCAACCGCCTTTGCAATCTTCCACCCATTCCCCGCGCCAAGCGTAATGATAACATGTTGTTTCGGGGTAAAAGATAATCTCTTGCCATACATAATCGCCTCCGGAAAAGATAAGATATGTACAAGCGATTTTTTCTCTCTCCGCATAATGCCGTCTCGCAAGCGCGGTAACAAATCGGTTGGAAAATCTTCTTTGCGTTCCCGCGCGGAACTATAAATCGGCAGCAACACCACCTCGTCAACATCTTTGAAAGCGCGCGCAAAATCATTCAGTAATGCGTGTGTACGCGAATAGGTGTGCGGTTGAAACAGCGCGGTTATGCGATGTTTTGGATATTGGCGGCGCACCGCGGCAAGTGTAGTACGAATTTCCGTCGGGTGATGCGCGTAGTCATCTATCACAATAGTTGAAGCAGTCGGGGACGTATAAAATTCCATGCGTCGTGAAGTTCCTTCATACGCATTAAGCGACTGCCTCGCTTTTAACGCGGAAATACCAAGATATTTCGCCACACAAAGCGCAGCCGCTTTGTTGAGCTCCATGTGTCTCCCTTCTCCTTTTCTTGCGATACCGTACCACACAACGTTGCATGGAATTTTTTTGAGAATCCCTTTGAGATGTTTTTCCCCAATCAGAAGACCGTTTTGGGGAAGATACGATACGAGTTTTCGAAACGCATCTTCGTACTCTTTTTTTGTCTTAAAAAAATCAGGATGATCATGCTCAATACTTGTGAGCACAAGTATCTCCGGCCGTAATTTCAAGAACTTGTTTTGGTATTCGTCTCCCTCTGCAACCATCCACGATCCTTGACCCACGCGCGCGTTCTTTTGCCATCGCCGCACCGTGGCTCCCACAAGCACGGTTGGGTCTAATCCGGCATCTTCCAACATAAGACCAATAAGCGCGGTAGTGGTAGTTTTGCCGTGAGTTCCGACAATCAGAATACCTCTTTTGATAGTAAATAACTCTGCAACCGCGTCACTATAATTCATAACAGGAATGCCCTTTTTGCGCGCAGTGGCTATCTCTACATGACTATCTCCATAAGCGCTTGAACGCACTACCACATCAATTGATTTTGTGATATTCTTTTTTTGAAATCTCCGCACCCGAATGCCAAGTTTTCGTAAAACACTGTCGGTAGAAAAGGGCTCAGTTGTGTCCGAACCCGTTACATGCTTTCCCTGGGCAACCAAAAGTTCACACAAAGCCGCCATGCCCTGGCCCTTAATACCCACCATATGAATCGTCTTATAATCAAGAATATGTTGCTTCATGGTATAGTAGTAGTATGCTGAAAAAAGAAACAAAATCAAATAGGACGAAGGCTGCCCCACGTGCTACGAACCCAGATATATTCCGCTTTATTGATTTTTTTGTCCGCACAGGTGAAAAAATGATAGGCAAAAAACCAACCATTATACGCGGAAAGGATGGCAAGCTTGTCTCTTATGCATTGCGCCGTCTCCCCGTGGGTAAATTGGAAACACTCACCGTGTGGTTCCTGGCACGCAAGAAAAACTTACAGCCCCTTATCGGCACCATGCTCTCAACACGCGTGCTTGATGAGCTTACGCGGGAAATGGATAAATCGTCGTTTTGGAAAGAAATAGATACGCTCATGGACCAATACTACCCGCGCAAGGAAACAGTATCCATGTGGAAACCCTTTACTCATGCAGACATAACAAGCATGAAAGAAGAAGTCGCGCGTATCATGCGGAAATTCTAACTGTATATGTCTCCTCAAAACTCAAAAAAAATTGTTACCAACCCAAACCCCGTTCTTCATAAACGGGCACTTGAGGTACCTATTGTTGAAATTACTTCCAAAAAAATCCAGCATATACTTGCGGATATGACGACGGCACTCCGCGGCACATCAGAAGGCATTGGCATTGCCGCGCCCCAAATCGGACATAGTTTGCAAATCTTTCTTGCATCCGAAGAAGCCCTCCGGTGGGATGAGCTTGAAGACATGCCACGTGAAGATCGAAAGAAAAAACAATGGACGTATTATACATTTATAAACCCTATCATAAGAAAAGCTTCAAAAAAGAAAACATCTGAAACAGAAGGATGTTTGAGCGTGCCTAAAACATATGGCACCGTGGAACGGTCAGAAAAAATTACCGTAGAAGCGTATGATGAAACAGGTAAAAAGTTCCAGCGGGGCACCTCAAAATTATATGCCCGCGTCATGCAGCACGAAATAGATCACCTCAATGGCATTTTGTTTATTGAAAAAGCAAAGAATATTAAGAACATACACGCTATAAAACCTGAAATATGAAGATAATCTTTTTCGGCACCCCTGATTTTGCTGTTACCATTTTGAAAGCGTTGATAGACGCGCATATGTCGCCTATCGCGGTAGTAACAACTCCCGATAAACCCGCCGGACGCGGACATATCATTACAAGTCCGCCCGTAAAAACATTTGTAGAAAAATATACCATTCCTGTATTTCAACCAGAAAAACTCAAAGACGAAACTTTCTTGCATACATTGCAAAATCTCAACGCGGATGTCTTTGTTATCGCGTCTTATGGAAAAATTCTTCCCCAAAATCTTCTTGATATCCCACTCAAAGGAACTATAAATGTCCATCCATCACTGCTTCCGCGCCACCGCGGCCCATCACCCATCCAGAGCGCAATTCTCGCCGGAGATAGCACAACAGGCATAACGCTCATGCTCACAGACAAAGAGATGGATCATGGACCCATCATTGCAACCTGTAGTTGGCACATTGCAGATAGCAATAGTACCTACGCCCAACTTCACGACAAGCTTGCTGAACTTGGTGGAGATTTGCTTGTAAAGACTTTACCGAGATGGATTGCAGGAGAAATCACACCTCAAGAGCAACATCATCCGGAAGCAACCTATACAAAACTTCTTACAAAAGAAGACGGACACATTGATTGGACTAAATCAGCAAAAGAAATAGACCGCATGGTGCGTGCTCTAAATCCATGGCCCGGCACTTGGTCTACACTTTCGGAGGCGAAACCTCCGATTTTTTCAAAAATCGGAGGTTTCGCCTCCGAAAGTGTTAAGCGGGTAAAAATTCTTGCCGGACATCCACTGGATGAAAAATCAACCGTGCCAGCCGGTACTATTCTCAAAACAAAAAGCGGCCACCTTGCCGCTTGTACTAAAAATGGTCTCTATATGATCGAGATGTTGCAAGTGGAAGGAAAGAAAGCAACTCTTGGCACAAACCTCCTTAATGAACTGTCTCATTCTCAACAGGCACATCCACGCCTCTTGTAATAAACTTCTCAAACGGAGGATGCTGAGCAACCTTGCCAACCATTTCATAGAGACGAAGGCGTTCAGATGATCGATGCCAATCCGCCGGAGTCATTTTTGTATTGAAGTAGATATCCCGCAGTTTCCAAAACATGTCCCATGCTTCCTGTCCGATCACTTGTATGACATCAGCTTCATGTTCCTCATCCTCCATGAATGCAAGCGCGTTCCCAAACCGGCCTGTATGCAAAGCAACCATCTGCGCTTGTGTTCCCTCCATGTAGCCGGGTCGTTGTTGATTCCATTTGTGTAATTCTTCCTCTTGTCTATCAGCTTCCGTCCAAATATCTTCCACCCCGGGCGGCATTTCATCCTCCTTCCCGTTTGAATGTGATTCAATACCATCCTGATTCATATACAACAATACTACCACTCCATAAAAGATACAAGCAACTGTGGACAAAATTATAGGGAGTCCGCGAGGACTCCCTCAAAAAGCTTTATGGGGGACTTTCACAACTTTGTTTGGGTTTGGTAGGCAAGATATCATGCCCTCTTTGAATAACTGCAATTTCTCCTGAAGAGACATCCTGTAGACCAGCAAGACAAAAATCAACACAAGTCCGGAAATTTTCATAGACACACCGTTCCATTATCACAGGTTGTTTCTATAAATTTTTAGCAACTCTCCGCACATGTTCGACCAAGGTCGCCGTATACCCCGCTTCATTGTCGTACCATGAAAATACTTTTAGCAGATTCCCATCCACTACTTTAGTAAGCGCGAGATCCACAATGGCGCCGTAGGGTTGCCCTAGAACATCAGTAGAGACAAGCGGATCCTCGCTCACAGAAAGAATTTTTGACCATCGAGGATCCTGAGCCATTTTTTTGAATGCATCATTTACTTCCTCCTTGGAAACCGGACGTCCAAGTAGTGCGGTTATTGCCGACAGGGACCCTGCGACCACCGGCACCCGCATCGCGATCGCGTCAAATTTTCCTTTGAGTTCCGGAATAGATTGAATTACTGCTTCCGCCGCCCCCGTGGTGGAAGGCACAATGTTTACCGCAGCCGCCCGTCCTCGGCGCATATCTTTTTCATCGGGTCCATCCACTAACTTTTGTGTGGCGGTATACCCGTGCACCGTAACCATACCTGCTTTTTCAATTCCAAACGCATCCATCAAAATGCGCATCACGGGCGCTACGGAATTGGTAGTACAAGACGCGTTGCACGTTATTTTACCCGCAGTCTCAAAGTCATCATCATTCACTCCCACCAAAAGCGTAGGAACTCCGCCTTTTGCAGGCGCAGTAATGACCACGTGTTTGGCCCCGGCATCCAAATGCACACGCGCTTTCTCGCCCGAAGTGAAAAATCCCGTTGACTCTACTACTATATCGACATCCAAATCCTTCCATGGGAGACGGGCAGGATCTTTTTCGGCAAGAACTCTCACCTTATTGCCATCTACGATAATATGCTGTTCGTCTGCGCTGACCTCTTTGTCATACCGTCCGTAAACCGAGTCGAACTTCAACAAATATGAGAGCGTTTTAGTGTCCGTTAAATCATTAACAGCGACAATATCAAACTCATCAAGACCATGTGTTGCTCGAAAAAATGAACGGCCAATACGCCCAAATCCATTTATTGCAATTTTCATAGAATAGTAGTTAGTTGTTAGTAATTAATAAGATGATATATTAATTACCTTTGGCACTAGAATTTCCGACCAGACTTGGGAAAAACCTACGTAGAATTAGGTATGTAATAATAACTCCTGGCAAAAACCCATACAATATAAGTCCAAACCCAATATCCACTACGGTAAACAAGTATGTTATTTTAACGAATAAATAACCTCCTATATACCCCCCTGCGATACACAAGAAAATGCCGATAGTTGATTTCATTTAGACGATAAATTATTTATTAAGCAGATACTGATAACAAGAAAGTGCGGCCTTTACCCCGTCCCCCACCGAAATATTATTCTGTTTATACATTTCATCGGTAACATCTCCTGCCGCCCAAATGCCTGGAACTGATGTTGCAGATGTTTTGTGGTCAATTACGATTTCGCCTGCCTTATTCAATTCTACTAAATCTTTTATAAACTCGGAATTTGGCACCGAGCCGATTTCCACAAATACGCCGCCAACCGAAAGCGTTTTTTCTTCGCCCGATACACGGTCTTTATATACAAGCCCCGTTACAAATTTTTCCCCCTCTACTCGCACCGTCTCGGCATGATAAATCACCTCGGCCTTCCCCGAGCTTTTTATTTTCTCCTGCGTTACCGGATCACCTTTTAAGGTGTCAGTATATTCCAATAAATAAATTTTATTCGCGTACGGCAACAAATCCACCGCCGCTTCGAGCCCCGCGTTTCCTCCGCCTACCACTGCGACATCCTTTCCACTGAACAATGGCGCGTCGCATGTGGAGCAATAAGCCACCCCCTTGCCGTCAAATTCTTTTTCACCCGGAATGCCCAACTTGCGCCGGCGCGCCCCCGACGTAACGATAACCGTACGTGTTTCGTATACCCCACCTCTGTCGGTTTCCACCAAAAAACCGCCATCTTTCTTGGAAATTTTTGTAACAAGTTCCGGCGCTTTTATTTCCACCTCTTCCTGATAATTGCGTATGTGCGTTTCCAGATTTTTAGCAAGCTCAAGCCCCGACAACGATTTGGTGCCGATCCAGTTTTGCACATCGGCAGAAACAATGGATTGCCCGCCAAACTCGCCTGTAATAAGCAATACTTTTAATTTTTTCCGCGCGGCATACACCGCCGCTCCCGCGGCCGCCGGTCCTCCCCCGATAATGATGACGTCGTACATAATGATATTATTTTCCACTATCTATTCCCGCTTTTATCTCAAGATATTTAACTCGAGCCATTAAATCCTCAAATTCATCTTTATACACCAAATTACCACGTATTTCCGCAACGTCGGCTTCTATTCTGCCTAAGCGGGCATCCATGTGATCCATGCGCCCATCAAAACGATCCATGCGCTCTTCAAAACGATCCATGCGCTCTTCAAAGTGATCCATACGACCGTCTAATGTATCCATACGGTCGTCTAGCGTATCCATACGACCATCCAATCGTTTTATATCATCTTTCGTTGCTGTATTCTCAAAACCCTTCGCAATCATACGCGCAAGTTCTTCATTTGTGACTTTTTTTACCATGCCTCTAGTATACAAAACAGTTGATAAAACGCAAAATTCGGTTTCTGAACGTAGCGGTTGAACCGCTACATAACTATCAATAGGCTTCTTTCGTGTACACATTCTTTGGATCCCACACCATCCACGAGTCAAGCCTTGCATCATACGTTGCTTGTTTTTCTTTCCGAATCATATCTGCCGTGTAATCCGCGCCTAAATCAAAATCCTGAATCCATGGTCGTAGCTCGGCAATGTGCGCGCCATATAAAGGCGAAGTTGTGCTTGCAGTTAATACACGCATTGCCTCTAGACGCCGTTCTCCTTCTGACATGGCAAAATGAATAACCTCATAAGGATGTGCCGCAGGGTTTGAGAGACCATTCCATCCATTGGGATAATGGGAAGGATATACCATGGGCGCAATATAGTCCGCATGAGGCGCTGCTTTTTCAAGCACTTGTCCAATGTTCAAGTCATCGGTATTTGTCATGGTCATACCAAATAAATCAAGGGAAATAGGAATGGGCAGTTTGCTAAGTTCAGTATCAAGATAGGCAAAAAAATTCTCAAGAACATCGCTCCGCGGCACAATGCCATCCCACACGGGAAACGCAATATTTTTCATATTACCATCAGATGGAAACCGCACATAATCAAAGTTGAGTTCATCAAACCCCACCGCTTCCGCGGCATGCGCAACCCGAATAATATACTTCCACATTTCCGTGGAGGCAGGATCAACCCATGTGATTCCTTTCCTATCTTTCCACACCGTTCCTTCTTTTGTGCGCACGGCAATCTCAGGCATTTTCGCAACAACATGCGGATCTTGAAAGACGCTAATACGCGCGATTGTGTAAATATCATTACGATGCAACTCCTCGATAAAAGAACGCATATTCGGCACGCGTTCTTCTTCCGAGCCCATCTTCTCTATTATCGGATCGCCCGTGCGAAAAGAAACCTTGCCAGAATAATCTTTAACATCAATAACAATTGCGTTGACTTCTGATGTTCGAACAAATTCTACAAGCGGTTCACGTATGGATGGAGTCCCCGCAACCCAACTTGACATATAAATGGCGCGAACGGCATCCGGCGTGGATATATGTTGGGGCGGCGGAGGTAAAACCGCTGTTGCTATAGTTGCGCTACCGTACTCGTCCGCAATGTATATCAGTGCTGTTCCTCTGTTCATTACCCAAACAAAAACAACCGCAATAACTACGACCGCGCTTCCCATTCCTGTAAAAATATATTTTTTTGAAAAAAAGCTTCTCATGTAATGTAATCTGCGAGTGTAACGGATGGATCGGACAAATAAGGGATATAAGACACACAGTCTCGCTGTTCTTTTATAAGAAGCTCGATAACCCGCTTATCTTTGAATTTATTTATAAACACAGCGCTCACAAGTTTGCCATCTTCCATGCCAAAACGCTCATACCACGCGCCTTCTTGGAAACGTGAAATATATGTACGGTTGGTATGTTGTATCGCTCCGGATACATCCCCAAGAAACGCAATATGCATCCCCAATACATCAATAGCGTACAAGGGAACATAGGTAAACGCGTGCCGATGCCCGGTTTTCATATGTGAAGCAGCCATGTTTAAGCCCACAATTCTTCCTTGTAAAAACGCGTTGTTCCAATTTCCCGTTAAAAGATGCTGCTCAAATACCGGATGGTAGTTTTCGGCAACATCCCCGGCTGCCCATATGTGTTCTGTTGTTGTTTCTAAAAATTCGTTCGTGATAATGCCGCGGTTTACTTCCATACCGATGTCTCTAAAGGTCTCGACTTCACGATCCAGCCCGACGCCAACCGCGAGCACATCAGCCGCGTAAGACGTATTCCTGCCCGTAAATACGGTTATAGTTCCTTTTTCGTCTTGCCGTACTCTTGTTGCTAATTCGTTATGATGGAAAATAACTCCCTTCCGTTCGAGATGCGTTTCCAGTAATACACTCCCCTCTGTATCCATATAGTCTTGCCAATATCGTTTTTCTGAAATAAGACAATGGATCATCGAGACTCCGCGCGGCACAAGCGCGTTTATAAGTTCAAGGGCAATAAATCCGCCGCCGACAAGAACTACTTCCTGTTTATGTTTCTCCGATAGTTTACTATATAATGCATCTGCGTCATTGATGGTTTGAAACCGTGTTATTGGCACCGTTTCCGACCCTTCCACGCGCCATGGTTTGGCATGCCCGCCCGCGGCGATCAGAAGCTGTTTATAGAAAAAAAGAGTGCCGCGCCTCGTACGCACCTCGTTTCGCTTAAGGTCTAACACCGTTGCCTCCTCTTCCAAATATAAACTAATGTTTCGTTTGTTGTAATCCTCCACTGTACGCAAAAAAACTTGTGCGCGTGATAAAGCGCCCTCTACATATTTAGGCAGAAGAACTCGCGAATAGAGGACATGAGGCTCCTTGCTTACAATAGCTATCGTGCCACTATCATCTTTGTTGCGAATGGTCTCGGCAGCAGTGGTGCCTGCAATTCCTCCGCCGATAATAAGATAATCCACGTTGTGCTTTGCTCCATCAGACATGGAGAAATGGTAGCATAATTTTCTTTTCTCCAAAAGAAAAAACAGACGATAGAACATATCGTCTGCCGCCATAAGAAAACAATGTTATATTTTGTCGAGAGCCTGCATGATATCAAAAACAATACACGCAATATCCTCTCCGCCCACTGAAAACCGAACACCATTGGGAACAATGCCACTGCTCGCTTTTTCGTTTGGCTCTAATACGCCATGCGTAGTAGACCAGCAATGCGTAGCGAATGTATTTAAGTCACCCAAATGCACACAGTTGCGACAAAACCGGAGAGCATCCATAAAACGCCGCGTCTCTTCTTCTCCCCCGTCAATTTCCATATACACCAAGGGCGGGTATCCATCTAACAGCTGAGACGCAACCGCATAGGAAGAATGGTCAGAGCAAAGCGGATGCCATACTTTGCGTACGCGCGGATGATGTTGCAAAGTAAGCGTTAAACTGAGTGTATTTTCCGCGTGCCTCTTCATGCGTTCATAGAGCGTCATAATCCCGAGCCGGATAAGCCACGCCGCATCAGGCGCAAGGACAGATCCCTCATCACGAGATTCACTGATCTTTAGATGGTGGATTATATCTTTTCGCCCAACCAACACGCCTCCCATACCTTGAGAGAAACCCGCCATTCCTTTGGTAAGCGAATGAATGACAATGTCTGCGCCAAATTCCAGCGGCCGCAACAAAATGGGCGTAGCAATGGTACTATCCACCACAAGCGGTTTTCCAAAACTATGCGCGAGATCAGCAAGGGAGCGAATATCATACACGTAACCATGCGGATTGGTAGGCATTTCCACAAAAAGATATTGAGTTTTATCGTCTATCAACCGCCGCCACGACTCAATATCAGTTGGATCTTCCACAAACCGAGCTTCTATATTTGCGAATGAAACACGGTGTTGGACCAAATGCCGCGTGCCTCCGTACAGATACGGCGACAATACGATGTTGTCTCCGCTACTGCAAAAGTGAGTGATTAGAAGCCGATGCGCCGCATTCCCCGAAGCGCACGCAAGAGCATCCACACCACTCAAAAAAAGAGCTGGCGCGTTCGAACCTTCCAGTTGAGCAACAGACTGTTCGAGCATTTCTACAGTGGGATTACCAAATCGACCATAGACAAAACCACTTTCTTTCCCGGAAACCATGCGCTCCGCAGTTTCTGTATCGGGCATCGCATAGGTAACCCCGCGATACAACGGAGGTAAAATAGCTCCGTGCGGATCAACAAACGGATCGTAACCGCCGCGGATACAGATAGTCCGCAAATCCTCCCTAGTTTCGATAAATGATACCCCGAGACTAAAACGATCTTGTGCATTCATGTGTGCGTTCCTTTCTTTCAAAGCTTACCAATAGAGTAACACGCGAGACTTAATTTTACAACACAAAATTCTTCTACTCTCCTACCAATATTCTCATTTTGTTTGTATCACGTATCTCAAGAAACTCCACCGAAGAAACTTCAAATTACATAACGCCTTTTGGTAAAACGGAAATCAACGGCCAATGATGAGATAATCAGAGCCTCATCTGATGAGGATGTGTTTCGTGATTCAAAGTATGGATTTTACGGCGGCAGAGTCTGTTTGAAACAAAAAGAAATCCCGATTAATATCGGGATTGTGATAGGAAAGAAAGAGTGGCTACTTGTAATATGGCAGTAATTCAGGATAAGCCGCATTCCAGTATTCTCGGTCAAGATAATAACTTTTTTTGTCATCATCTCCGCCGAGATCAAACTGGCACAGCGCGGCAACCGGAATTTCAAGAAGTGTTTCTTTGGAGCATTTCTTTGCCGCAAACAAAACATTCATAGTCTGGAACAGAGCATCTTTGCCTATCGCCGCCTCCACCGCCAAGCACGGATAATGCGCATGCAATAAAAACGATGCAAATCCGCCAAGATGCATCATTCTTTTGATAGTAAAAAACGCTTCCTCCATAAAGTTGCCACTTACAATAATACCCGTAAGAGGCGATACGGGCGTTAATGCCAAGGGCCCTCCGGGCCAGGCAAAAAGAAACGACTTTGGCTCCTCGCGCACTCCATCTTGAAGGTCAACATGAAACCTGCACATATCGCGCATCCGCCCATTGCGATCATCTCCGCATCCAAAACCAAGGACACCATCTCTTGGTTCTAGCGCTTCCTTACTAACAGGTTTCAAAACCTGTCTCCTTTTCAACTCCTGGAAAAGATCCAAATCCCTTCCCGTAAGCACTTCCGCCATTGTACCCTCCTATTACAAAGATTTACCAAACTTCAGAGTACCACCATTACAAAATTTTATCAACATCTTAGATTTTCCACACCCCCGTAAAGTCCACAAACACCGGCTCGATTTTTATTGATGCTTCAAGATTGGCAGTCAAAAAATCCACCGCTCTTTTTGCTTCCAGCTGATAGTGCCTAAGCTCCGCGTTTTCATCATTGCCAAACGTTTGTAGCCCTCCATACTTACCGCAGTCACTGTGCACCATCAGATACACGGTTGGTGTATGATGCAATGCAATCGAAGCAAGGATTTGCCCCAACACAAACGTACGATCATTTTCATTGTCGGGAGAAGCAAGTGTTTTTAGCCCCCCCGCGATACAAACTAAATCTTTGCGCTTTATCTGTTTTGTTTCAAGAAACACCGAAAGCGCCGAGCTAAATCGATCATCAAAACACCACACAACCGCCGCGTCAGCATGGTAATGATCTTTGGCAGTTTCAAGAGCAATAATTTGTTTGCCTGAGAGAAACTCTGCCTTGTTAAATTTGATCAATGATGCATCGGGATTCATTGGTTTGCATTACTTCCAAAAACCCGCTCGCTACCGGAACGTAGTGCTCACGCCTATCGGTGTCGGTAATTTTTATCACGCCCGGCGCAAGCACACTCAAAAGCGGTCGATGATGATCAAGAACCGTAATCTCGCCCGCCGATGTCCGGCAGGTAATGGATTTTACTTCCCCTTGATAACAGGTATTTTTGAGTGAATAGACACCGAGTTTCATATAGGAACCTAGAAAGTAACAGTCTTTTCCAACATGTTGTTATTTTCATTGGACTCACTAATAACACCATTCGGATCAATGGTTGCCTTAATGTTGTGCGATCCGGAAAGAATTTGGGGCTGAACAATAGTAACACCGCCTGCCAGACGATAATCTTTAGTCGACCAAGTGCTGACACTGTAGGTCCATTTTAACTGATCGTCTATCCAAATATAGAGGTGTCCCGTATCAATAGGCGCATCGGCAACACCTATATTCTGAACTTTAATAGATAATTTGCCACCATCATTATAAATGTCAGAAACAGTAAGATCGGGAAGCAGGGTAACAACCGCGTTCGACCGATAGACAACACCCGTCTGTCGATCGTTGATTGTTATGTAGACGGACTGTGGCGGATTGGACCCTTGCAAAATGCCGAACCAAATGGTGGTAAGGTCTCGTGCTGATCCTAACGCACAAAAACCATACACATAGGCATTATTTGTAGCATTGTAGATGTTGATCCATGTTCGGGAGGAATTGGCATTCAAACCACAAGGAGGTAGATTTGATGCTGACGTAAACATGCTGTCCGAATACGAAGACCAGTTAGTTACCGACAGGTTATACTTTACATAGGGATTGCCGTCAGAACCGGTATAATTTTGGGTGCCTGTAAAACTAAGTTGCGGGTTAGGAAGGGCTGATATTGTAAACGGCGCGTCGCTATCGTCATATGCAACATTGAGACCGGTTACTTCAACTATGCGAATTTTGTATGATCCAGTAATAATAGAAGCCTGCCCGTCAGAATATGTGTTTACTGTCCAATTATATGATCCTGTATTTGGGACATCTACAACATTGAAAAAAGCACTTGGGATAGCGCCTGGGTTTTGATTTTGGAGCGCTATTGTCACTTTAGGAATTGAAGGAGAGGCATTCCATCTCACCTGATATGTTTGCCCTTTTTGCAACGTCTCCCCGCCATTGGGAGAAAGAACAGTGATAGAGGGTTGAGCCGTAGTTGCCGAAACAATACGAAACGGCGCGTCGCTATCGTCATGGACATATTGTTTTTCCGGAGAAATTGGGCAATTTGTATTTGGATTTGGAGCAATAGTAAAGTCCATACAAAGCATATTTATTTCATTCGGGTTATTTGAGATTCTGATTTTTTTATTTCCCATATGAACTAAATCAGGATAAACAGTAAATTCATTGCTGGTGCTTGGAAGAAACGACCCTATACCATTCGTAAGTTTATTAGCCTGAGTCCAATTACCATAAGAATCTTGTTCAAGAAAATACAGATAAAGCCGTGCATTTGGCGTAAAACCTGACAAATTCCATAAAATTTTCTGCGATGTTTTGTTTTGTGTATCAGTACCAACTTGCCATACCTCGCCGCCATTTGGAGAAAGGACTTGGATTGAAGGGCTAGTTGACGGAGAGCTAGCTACAAATACTTCTTCTGACCAACCACAGCTATTTCCTCCTGATTGCATTTTTCCATCACACACAGCCACTTTCCAACTACTACCACTCCTTGCAGGCAAATCGGAATTCGTGACCGTATAATCAAAGTAGTAATTGGTACCGATTGAGGGACCCCCGATATATTTGGAATACCCTTCAGTATTGCCTCCACCGCTTAGATAGACAAATGTGTCCGCAGTCGGAGAAAACGGCAACCAACTGATACGATACGTTTTCCCGACAACCCACTGATCACCCTGTTTTGGAGAAAGAACTTGGATTGAAGAACTAGTTGTTGGACTACTTACAACAACACTGAACGGCGCGTCACTTACGTCCGAGGGTCCATCCGCATCAACAATGCGTATTTTATAATTACTTCCTGCTACCACCTTCGTATCCGTTCCTCCACTAAATTGACAGTCACTGCTCACAGAACTCCCATCCCAATAAAGTGCTTTTTGAGTGCCAAGATCGAACTTTTTAGAGTAAATACAGCCGACAGTTCTGCCTGTTGATGCGTCTTCCAGATATATATCCATAAGAGAATCGCCTCCAGACCACCTAATCACATTATCATCTCCCATATAAAATATTTCTCCCCCGTTTGGAGAAAGAACTTGAAGTGTTGGGTTTGTGACTTCTCCACCCACATTTACAGTCAAACTTGTTTGCGCAGTTTCTACGTTAGTAGGACATGGAGTTGTAATACAACGTATTGTATTTTCGCTCGTGACATAAAACGTAATTCTGTATATTCCAGCTTGCGCATAACTATGAGTAAATGTTGAAGTCTGTTGACCCTGAGCATATCCCGGCATACCATTCGCACCACCAGTTCCAAATGGAGGCATTTCATCTCCCCAAGTAACCCAATACGAAAGATTCCCTCCATTTTTATCATAGGCTTTTACAACCCAAGTTCCTTGTTGATTAATATCTAATGATTGCGGACCACTGACTCCGCTGATGATTGGAGGTCGCATAGATGATACTGGAATAGGTAGTGGTGTTGGCGTACCACACAATCCACGCATTTTTGCCCGCGTTGCTGGCCCCACTACACCGTAGCCCGTAGTATCAGGAGAACCCGAGGAGACAATACTGTGTTTCTTTTGATACCGCCGTACTGCTTGCTCGGTAAGCGGACCATAATATCCGGTGATAAGAGCCTCCGGATAGATTTCAGAATCTGCCCCAAGAATTTTTTGCAATTCCGTAACTTGCCCGCCTGTTTCGGCATCATCCATGCCAAGATAAAAGTTATAGGTGAAACGCGGGCACAAATTAGATGCCGGGGGCACTACCGGAGAGGAAACCGGCTCTCTGTTTAACTGTTCTTGCAATGCCGTAATGTGGGCAAGCAAAGTGGTAATTTGCTGTTGAAGTTGTTCAATGGTGTGCGTGTTGGTGTGATCGGCAGATACAAAGGCAAAAGGCGTTAGTATTACACACGCCAATAAAAATAAAAACGAAATCTTCTTATATATATGTTGCATACGACTTCTTTAAGAATAAGTTGTACCTTAACTCTATCATCGATCAAAATAACATGAAAGATACCTGTTACTAACTAATTGTTCCTTTCATATAAAAATCCTGCTCGGGACGATCGTCGTACTTCCCTTCTAAAATAGCGGCAAAATCACGAATGGTATCTTCTCGTTTTACAAACGCCCCCTTGGTGCCGGTAAAGACTTCCGCCACAAAGAATGGCTGCGACAAAAAGTTCTGAATACGCCGCGCGCGGTTTACGGTACGGCGATCTTCTTCCGAGAGTTCTTCAATGCCCAAAATCGCAATGATATCTTGCAATTCCTTATACCGCTGGAGCGTGCCCTGCACCGCGCGCGCGACATCGTAATGTTCACGCCCCACAATTGCGGGCGAAAGCGCCGTGGAAGTAGACGCCAAAGGATCCACCGCCGGGTAAATGCCAATTTCTGTAAGCGCGCGGGAAAGCACAATAGTAGAATCTAGATGACTAAACGTGGTTGCGGGCGCGGGGTCTGTAATGTCGTCCGCCGGAACATAAATTGCCTGCACGGACGTAATAGAACCGTTTTTTGTAGACGTGATACGTTCCTGCAACTCGCCCATTTCGGTAGCAAGCGTTGGTTGATACCCAACCGCGGATGGCATGCGTCCCAGCAAGGTAGAGACTTCAAGCCCTGCCTGTGAAAAGCGAAAAATATTATCTATGAAAAAAAGTACGTTTTTCTTCTCTTCATCGCGAAAATATTCTGCCATCGTAAGCGCGGAGAGCGCCACGCGCAAACGCGCGCCCGGCACCTCGTTCATTTGCCCGAACACAAGCGCGGTTTTTCCAATAACGCCCGACTCAAGCATTTCATGATATAAATCATTTCCCTCGCGGCTCCGCTCTCCCACGCCTGCAAACACGGATGCACCCCCCGATTCTTCGGCTACGTTTCGGATAAGCTCCTGTAAAAGCACGGTCTTTCCCACACCCGCGCCGCCGAACAACCCCACCTTGCCTCCTTTAATAATAGGCGCCATAAGATCAATAACTTTAATGCCGGTTTGAAAAATCTCGGTCTCGGTGGATTGCTCCGTGAGCGGAGGAGCTGTGCGATGAATAGGCCAGCGTTTTTTGAATAAGACGTCTTTTGTCTCAAGCGTATTTCCTAACACGTCAAACAAATGCCCCAAAACTTCCGACCCTACCGGCACGGTAATTTGTTCACCCGCGTCCACTACTTCCATACCACGCTTGAGACCATCGGTAGAAGCAAGAGAGACCGCGCGCACGCGCCCGGGCTCCAAATGTTTTACAACCTCCAATACAATTTCCCGATCCCCGTCTTTAATGGTAAGCGCGTTAAAAAGCGCGGGCATAGTGCCTTCCTGAAACGCTACATCAACAACAGGACCTATGATTTGAATTATGTTTCCTTTATTCATACATGCTAGATAGTACGTTATGATAATGCTTCCGCGCCTGCGGTAATCTCGGTAAGTTCTTTTGTAATTCCTGCCTGCCGCGATTTATTATATTCCAGCGTCAAATCATCAACGATATCTGACGCGTTATCTGAAGCGTTTTTCATCGCCATACGGCGTGCGGCATGTTCCGACGCGTTTGCTTCTAAAATAATGTGATATACCTGCATTATAATAAGATGCGGCACCAGTTCTCGAAGTACCGCTTCGGGCGACGGTTCAATAATATATTCTTTTTCTGTTGCGCCTGTGTTTGTTTGAAATAAGGCACCATGTCCTTCCGCCGCATACTTCCCTGTTTGAGGAATAATTTCTTCTGCCGTTTCTTTCAATTTTTCAAATGTAACAGGGAACAGTTCCCGCACCACTACATCCTGCTGCATGGCGCTCCGAAAGTTTGTGTAAAATATTAGCACGCGGTCCCATGTTTTCTCAAGGTAACCGGAAATCAGATAATCCGCAAGAGGGCGCACTTCTTCTATGTTTGTGTAATCGCCGAATTTCACAAAACTCTGTTCAATAGTCTCTCCGCGCCGCATTAAATATGAAACTGCTTTCTGCCCCACCGCAATGTACGTAGTCGTTGAAGCATCCATACGTAGCGGTTGAACCGCTACGTATTTTTCAAACGCGCGAAAGACCGCGCTGTTGAACGACCCTGTAAGACCCTTGTCAGACGCGACAACCACGACGGCAGTTTTTTCGATAGGACGTTTTTCCATCAAGGGAGGCATGTAACCGACAGATACGCGCGAAAGATTCGCCAAAAATTCCAACGCCACATATGCGTACGGCCGCGACAACAGCGCCACTTCTTGCGACTTGCGCATTTTGGTTGCCGCCACCAATTCCATGGCTTTTGTTATCTGCCCGATGTTTTTGACACTTCGGAGCCGTTGTTTAATTGTTTGGAGAGATTGCATAACTCTAAACTCTGAAAACTAATTTATGAACCGATAATCTCTGATTTTAATTTTTTTGCCTCTTCCATAAAAAAAGTTCTCCATTCCCGCGGATCGATTTTTATAATCATGCGGGGAAAATCCTGCACACTCTCCGCTTTTATAAACTGTGTGCCAAGTTGCAAGGGATCAATATGCCAATCGAATTTTATCTTTGCTTTCTTCATTAATTCATCAATCACATAGTTTTTTTCACGGCAAATGAGATAAAGATCTATATAATCACGCGCAGTTGTTCTTTGATAGATAGTAAAAAGCTTATTGACAGCGATATCAAGAATACTGTCTACTGATACACTATACTCGATTCTTCCTGTTTCGATGCGTGGAAAAGGATAATACGTAAACTCTGTTTTCAATACCTCATTGCCGAAATGGATAAAAAAGATATTCCTGTTGAAGCTCTGCTGAAAATCGATGCTATTGGCGGACACTTTTTTTTGAATCGTCCGCACTGCCACTTCAAGCGCTCCGACATCGTTTATTTCTTGTTCAGAAAAAAAATCAAGGTCTTCCGAATAGCGATGCTTCAGGTAAAATGCCGCCAAGGGCGTGCCGCCTGTAAGATAAAAACGTTCTGTAAACAAGGGAGACTCGCCAATCGCGGTTAAAAAAGTAATCTGATTCTTAGTGAGAATATCCATCGATATCAAGAGCCAATTCTAAATATCTTTTTCGTGGAGGATCGAGATGAAGCGTATCCCAGTATTTTCGCAATTGAGCCTCGTTGATTTTCTCGCCGTTCAACCCAAAATTAATCAATTGCTCAAGCCGCCACTTTTCGTGCCCTTCCGGGTCCGATATTTCAAACGATTGTTCGTCTACAGACCAATTGTACATGCTCCCATACTAGCATGTTTCGCTTAATTTTTCCAGCTTTTCGCCTTCGTAATCTGCTCGCCTCGCCAAAGCTTCAGCAAGGACGGGTCCGATGTTCCTTACGCTCTTGATGCGTCACCACCAAGGAATCAGTAAAAAAAACAAAGCTAGTATCAGATAAAATCCGATCATAATATTTTCCAATATGTTGTTTTTTTTTGCATTAATCCTTAATTATGGCAATATTTTTTAAGTTTACTATGGAAATTCCGTTCTTCGTTACTGAACCATATCCATGCAACTTAAACTCCAAGACGCCCACCTTTGCTCTAATATGTGCTATAGGTACTTCTACAGGCAGATACTCGTTCCTGCTAGATACATCTCCACGGAATGTAAACAAGAGAGTGTCCTCGAAAGATATGGTTAACCAATCCCCATCTCCCGGTTCTAGAAAATTCATGTCGAACATCAAAAGATCTGCATTTGGATGTATTTGTATATCAGTTCTTATTCCACTCTCATCTCCCGTTTGAAGAGTCGACAATAGTAAATCCCCTTCAACAGAAGCAACTGGTTTTAATGCTTCAGAAGAAGAAAAGCTTCTCCATACTATCTTATTTGAGCTCTGATCCTGTGGTTCAGTAGGTTGCTTTGAATTACTAGTCTCTAGAGGTTTTGTATTTGTTTCATCATCGGCATCTGCCATCATTCCATTATTTTTCTCCTCCATCACATCTTTCATTTGCTCTGCCATGTCAATCGCGGATGTTTCTTCGGTTGTGGGAATAAATTTATCTTTTATCGGCAACTGTATCTTGAAAACGCCGATGCCTAAAATGGCAATAATGCCGACTACAATGAGAATACCTATAAGACCGAATCCTTTTTGCATGGTATGTAATTAGTTTTTAATCTTATCCAATACGAACTCTTTGATGTGTGTTGCAACTTCAAACGCTTTTTGGGCATCTTCCCGGCTAAATTCTATATAATCATCCGCGTAACGCGTTTCTGTATAAAACTGATCCAAAAATACTGCGTCTTCATTTAATTGTTCAAATGAATTATCAATAGCAACGCATGCCTTTAGTAAGTTTTCAATAGCGTGAATCTTACGAACATTCTTTTTGTTATATGCAAGAAACCCTTTGAAATACTTTTCTGCCACTTGTTGCGCGTGAAAACAGATGGTATTTGGCACGCCATGTTCTTTAAGAAGAATTTCAATGGTTCCCATGTCGTCCTCACCACGCAAAAACCAATCATTTACATATTTAGATATCTCGCTCATGCCGCCACAAGCTCAGCCGGTTCATGTAACAAAGAAATATGAAAGCCGGGATTCGTATAAAGCGCCTTTCCATTATGCACAATATCTTCGAGAAAAAGATTCCTGCTTTTATTGATACTCTCTTCTAATTCACGAGGTGTATAGACAAGAACATCTATCGGAACATCGGAAGGATACATCATACTCAAAACATCTCGCTGCCGTTCGATACGTGGCTTGTTACTTTCCATAACAACGAGTAAATCTATATCGCTATCTTCGTGTGGCTTTCCCCAAGCCCAAGAACCAAAGAGAATTATTTTTTCCGGCTGATACTCACGAACGATTTTATCCTTTATTCCATTGATTTTTTCCTCAATAACCGTTTTTTCCATATGAGAATACTATGCTATTTTTATCCCAAAAGAGCAAGTTCCACAACCTTTGTTATCTGCCCGATATTTTTGACACTTCGGAGCCGTTGTTTGATTGTTTGGAGAGATTGCATAAATTTACACGTAACTCCTATAAGGAGATCCTCATAAGAGTGCCGTCTGTATATAAAAGAGCGAAACTTGGAAAATAAATAAATTGATGCCAGCCACTTGCAACCCCATCCCACTTTAGAGCTTCATTTAATCTTGCTCTGAAATCGGAAAAAAGATAATTTCCAAAATTTTCTTTAACTAGACGGCTTGCTGTCTGCCGAACATACCAGCTATAAGTGTCTGTGCCTGCCTTGAATCCAAAATCAGAGTCTTTGGGTCGATTTGTTTCTATAAATGAGTCACTTTTTTTATCCCATACATACCACTTACCACTTGCAAAAGCTTCAGGCACAATATGGAATCCCAACCCCCGGGTACCTGGAAATTCTATGTATTCAGTCGTTGTATACACATGCGTGCCGTCGGTCAAAAATTGCCCCAAACCCTCACTACTATTGTGTTTTATAGAATAGAGTTTCATATTTTTTATATCAAACCGATACACGCCTAAAATACTTGGCTCAGAATACATTTCTCCTGATTCAGCAGCACCTATAAAGAAGTTTCCTTGGAAATAAACGGCATCAAATTGTTGAAATGCTTCTCTTTTGGGCAACTCGGGTATCTGTATGAGCTGGAAAGAAAATGTATTTGTATCAAGAAGGTACAAATCTCTACCTACCGCAAGTAATGCCGTATGATCATTATCCCCTGCAAGAACAAGAACTTGCTGTTCTGAAGACCACGCATTGGGAACCGCGAGAAAACCGGGTGCTTCAGTTCGTGCCCTCCCACCCAACCATTTTTCAGAAGGATCAGATAACATGAACTTAACAAGATTATTTCCTGCAACAGAAGGTACATCGGTAACGTCATCAGTACCAACCGCCTGACTATTTTTCTCCTCCATTACGTCTTTCATCTGCTCTGCCATGTCAATCGCAGATTTTTCTTCGTTCGTCGGAGTAAATTTATCTTTTATCGGCAACTGTATCTTGAAAACACCGATGCCTAAAATAGCGATAATACCGACTACAATGAGTATTCCGATAAGACCGAATCCTTTTTGCATGGTATATTTTTGCATGTGTTTATATTACCTTTGATAGAATAATTTTATTCATCTGAGGATACGGTAAAAATTGTCTTTTGCACATCGCGGGCATGCGGCGTATTACTACCAAGAAGCGCGCTTTGACGCATCGCTTCTTCAAAAATAACTGTATGGGTATCAAAAATGCCTTCTCGCCCAAGTACACGCGGAGCATTCTCACTGTTGAGAAATGCAACAGGTAATCGGAAAGCGTATGATCCCATTTTTACTGGAATTTCGTGACGCCAAGCGCGAATGCTCTTCCCATCTATGCCAAATATACGCAAGAGCTTTCCTTTTGTAAGATCAATACCAAGAAGAGGCGCAATATTCTTCGGCAGTGCAGAAATGGTCGCCCCGGAATCAATCAACATCATTACAGGCAATTCTTCCTTTTGCGCGGTATGTAAGACAACCCTCGCCGCGGGGAAAATTGCGATCTGTCCCGATACTTCCATTGTTATCCCATATGGAAATCGAATGGAGTTAGACATGGTAAATGACCATTAAACTCTCCGGGACACGCAGAAATGTTACCTCCCGAAGCGGTTGCGCCGGCATTTTTTTCTTTAGAATTTTTATGACATCAGGAAGTGATTTGCCCGCAAAAATAACTTTACCATTCAAAATGGCGACCTCTTTACCGCCATACTTTTTTATGTCTATAGTGGGAATCTTTAATTTCATATTCATATCATCATCTCTTACTCCTAAAGAGATTATTCTTCGCTTTTCCTATGTCTGTTTCACTAATCTGCACCCTTTTCCCAATGCCCTTAAGCGAAACAGGAGCTGTCGAAAATTGTTTTGATCCTTTTTTCAATTTCAAAAGTTCCTTTTCTAACCCCCCCCAATTTTTCCACATATGTAGTTGTAGAATTTGCCATTGTAGTCATAAGCCCATAGTATGCTTTTCTCACATAGTTTTCAAGTATCACTACCAATTCCATGGCTTTTGTTATCTGCCCAATATTTTTGACACTTCGGAGCCGATGTTTAATTGTTTGAAGGGATTGCATAATATTTGATTGTTAGGTACTGAAATCTAGAAACTAGAAATTAGTTGATGAACTTGAAAGTAGAGAGGATAGTTTGTATCAGCCTTTCCTGCTCTGGATATTCTAAAAAACCCTGATGAGCTCTTATTGCTTCGTGACGCGCAGATGAACTATGGGCAAAGTAAATAAAACCGTTATTGTTCGGCTCTTCTAGATAGTAATTTGTAAGAATATCATATTCGTCATAATTAATTTTAGAAGTCTTAAATATATTTGATCCAATAGCTAAATCACTTAATGGAGCTGATGTTCCACTCATCGGCCTCTTTGTATGTGGCATTATTACCATACGTAAATTATAAATCTTAGCCGCATCTTTATTTATTCTATAAACAGGACTTGCTGTGTCATAAACTATATAATTTGACACGGCGATAAAAGACGAGCCGTCTTCCAAAACAAACCCCGCGGGATACCTCACCTCAAACCCATACTTCTCATTCCGATATGTTTTCCAGTTTTGTATTTTATCCTGATTATTTGTAGCAAATTCTAATCTTACATCATTCCATGGGGTATGATTATACCGATAGATTAAATAACCAAGAAAGCTTACAGCTACGACAACAATGACGCAAGATACAATAAAAATAACACGCAAATATTTATTCATAACACATTTTAGTCCCACAATTCCACATTCTAGATCTATGGAAATCTATAAGAATCAATAAATTTCTGAATCACTTCTTTGAGTGTTTTCTCAATCTCTTCATCAATTGCTTTCTTTTCCCGCAGAGGAGCAAGTAAATCCGCTTCGTGGAATTTTTCGAGATATTCCGTAAACTCCGCTTCAAATTTTTGAATATCTTCAGGTTTTATGTCTTTAAGGTATCCATTGATAGCCGCATAAAACAACACTACCTGGCGCTCAAACGGAACCGGTGATAAATCGGATTGTTTCAAAAGCTCGGTCATAACACGGCCTTCTTGAATGCGTTTTTTTGTCTCATCATCCACATCCGACGCAAACTGCACAAACGACTGCAATTCACGAAACTGCGCGAGGGTAAGACGGAGCTTACCCGCAACTTTTTTCATGGCTTTAGTCTGTGCGGTAGACCCCACGCGCGAAACCGAAAGCCCCGCGTTGATTGCCGGGCGCATGCCTTTGTTGAATAAATCCGCCTCCAAATAAATTTGCCCGTCGGTTATAGAAATTACATTTGTGGGCACATATGCCGTAACATCACCCAGTTGCGTTTCAATAATAGGAAGCGCAGTTAGAGAACCACCGCCCTTTTCTTTGGAAAGCTTTGCCGAACGCTCCAACAACCGCGAATGCAAATAAAATACGTCCCCGGGATACGCCTCGCGCCCCGGCGGCCGGCGCAAGAGCAATGAAATTTGGCGATAGGCTGATGCGTGTTTTGAAAGATCGTCATAAATAACCACCGCGTCTTTTCCGTTATTGCGAAAATATTCTCCGATTGCGCACCCCGCAAACGGCGCTAAGTACCAAAACGCCGCGCTCGAAGACGCGGGAGCCGAAACCACAACCGTATACCCCATGGCGCCCTGTTCTTTCAACGTTTCCACCATGCGGGCAACTTTGGATTCTTTCTGCCCAATAGCCACGTAAATACAAACGGGCGGTTCCCCCTCTTCTTTTTGCTGGTTTACAATAACATCAAGCGCGATGGCGGTTTTGCCGGTTTGACGATCGCCAATGATAAGTTCGCGCTGACCGCGGCCAATAGGGATCATAGCATCAATGGCTTTGATGCCCGTGTGCAGAGGCGTATTTACCGACTCGCGATCCACCACGGACGGCGCTTGCTCCTCCAAAAACATTCGCTGTCTCAAAGATGTGTCTGATTTCCCTGAAAAAAGCGGCCCCTTTCCATCCATGGGGTTTCCCAATGGATCAACCACGCGCCCCAAAATTTCGGGTCCCACTTCAACCGAAAGGATTGTGCCCGTAGTTCGCACCGCATCTCCGCTTTGAATGCCTTTGTACTCACCGAGCACCAACGCGCCGATGGTTTCTTCGCCCAAGTTTAACGCAAGCGCCATGCGTTCGCTGCCTTCACGCGCTTCTACGCGCAACAGCTCCTGACTTACAGCGTTTCGTAATCCGGATACTTTTAAAATACCGTCTCCCACTTCGATAACTTCACCTGCATCTTCCCATTTCGACTCATCATGAAAGTCTGCTATTTCGCGTTTTAATTTTTCTATAAGTTCGTAAGACATCACAATAAATTATGCAACTTCCTCTTCAGCGACCCATCAAATTCGCGCTCCCCATCGACAATTATTCTCATTCCCGCGATGAGATCAGGGCGTATCTGTTCTTCTATATAATCTTTTTTGGAAAATACTTCCCCAATTTTTTTACGTTGGGTGTCCGTAAGGGGACGGGCTGTTTCTACTGTAACCCATGTTCCCTTGCGGTGATGCACTAATTCCTTCGAAACCTGCATGGCAATACGCGGCCATTGAGCCCCCTGCCCGTGACGCAACACTGCACGAGACAGATTGCGGACCAACTCTTCTTCGGACGCGCCTTCGCTTAGCGCTTTCCGAAATGCTTCGGCGTAAAGAAAAGGAGAAACAGATATCATGCGTGTTTCATTACACCCGTAAGAGCTTTTTCGATAAGAGAATCATCAACACGTTCCGGATCCATTTCCACAACGCGCGCCACCGCCGTTCGAACCAACGTCCGCGCTTCCCGCTCAAATTCAGCCCGTAGTTTCTCCTGTTCGGTATCAATGGTTCTGCGTGCTTCCTGCATTAACACTTCTCCTTTCCTCCGAGAGCTTTCAAGCAACACCCCCTCGCGTTCTTTTGCCTTTACTTCCGCATCGCCCAACAATGACATTGCTTCAGCTTCGGCTTCACGCAAACGATCACGCACCATTTCTTTAACATTTTGCAACCGCAAATCCGCCTCTTTTGCTTTTGCAATGCCCTGTTCCACGCGTTCTTTCCGTTCGCGCAACAGTACCGAAATTGGCTTATACACGAACACGCGCAACACCACGAGCACCAAAAGAAAATTAACCACTTGGCTTGCCAAGAGCCGCCAATCAATGCCAAATTGTTTGATGAATGCTTCCACCTATTACACAAATTTTATTATAAGCGCTATCACCAACGCGTAAATTGCGATGGCTTCGGCAAACGCGATAGCAAGTATCATTGCCGTTTGAATTTTGGGTGCTGCTTCCGGATTGCGCCCAATTGCTTCCGCTCCTTTTGAACCTATCAATCCTATGGCAATGGCAGGCCCCACCGCGCCTACCCCAATTGCAATAGCGGCTGCCAATAATTTTACTGCTTCTGGTTCCATGCTGTTATAGTGATTTTATGTTTTATAAATACGTCGACCGAAATTATTCATGCTCCGATGCATGTTGCGTTGTTGCTATGGCAATAAACACAAGAGCGAGCATACTAAACACAAACGCTTGGATAAACCCGACAAATAGCTCAAGAATAAAAAAGGGGACAGGCGCTCCGAACGGCACCAAAAACGCGATGACCACCAACAGTACCTCCCCCGCAAAGACATTCCCGAACAAACGAAAGGCGAACGAAATCATCTTAGCAATTTCTGAAATAAATTCAAGGATACCCACAAAAAAATGAATAGGGCCTGAAAAGTCCAAAAACTTGGACGCATATTTCCATGCGCCAATCGACATAATACCAAATACATTTATTGCTACAACCGTAAGAATGGCGAGCGCAAGGGTAAAGTTAAGATCACTCGCGGGAGACCGCAACAACGGCGTAAAAGAGTGGCCATGACCTGTTTCTTCCACAAGACCCAGCGATCCGACACCGGGAAGAATGCCAAGCCAGTTGGAAACAAGAATAAACACGAAAATAGTAACCACAAAGGGAAGATAGTGCTCCGATTTTTTCCGGCTATCAAGGACGGAATCCATCAAACCAACAAATTCTTCATACGCAAACTCGACAATTCCCTGTGCCGCACCCGGCACTTCAGCGTACATTCGTCTAAGCACATAACTGCCGAGAGCAATAATGCCTACAGCAAGGACTGAAGCAAAAAGCGTATTGGTAAACGGATAAGTACCTATAAAAAAAAGAGGCTCCGCGTTAAGAAATATCTCGTGCATTACCGTTCTTTTATATCATGATTTTTCTTCCTCTGCAAGCAGTTTTTTCTTTAACATGCTTCCCCTATTATACCCTCCCATTGTTCCGTCCGAACGTACCACACGATGGCATGGAATCGCAGGATCATAGTTTGTGTTGAGAACATTTCCTACTGCCCGCCACGCAAACGGTTTTCCCACGCGCAGAGCAACCTCTTTATACGTAAGAGTGGTACCGGAAGGAATGCGCCGCACAACCTGAAACACGTGTTGTTTGAATGTGTCCAAATATGTTAATCGTTTAAATCTTCTTTCAATTCTTCTTCAACCTTGTCAATTTGGTTTTTTGAAAGATGGTGATGGCTTGGGTGTTCACGTAAGTATTTTACCAAGTTCTCCGTTTCATGTTTCGTCATGGATTTTCCGCCAAAAGCCCCGTCTGTATCAAAATGACCGCTTGTGGCATTGCGTAAATCTTTAATATCCGTATCACTTAAACCATTTCGCCGAAGCGTGGAAAGAGCTTTACCAAATTCATCTCGAGATATGTTTGCCATATGAACATTATATTACTTCTTAATTAAAACTTGCAAATCCTGCAATACTTCTTCCGCGTGTTGTTCTGGTTTTACTTTTTCGTAGATTTTTGCAATTTTTCCTTTCGGGTCTATGAGAAACGAAGTCCGCAAAATACCCATATACTCCCGCCCCATAAACTTTTTCTTTGCCCACACGCCATATTTTTTTATAATATCCTTATTTTCATCTGACAGCAATACAAACGGAAGGGTGTATTTTTCAGCAAATTTTTTGTGTTTCGCCACGGAATCCGCGCTCACGCCAAACACCACCGCGCTCATTTTTTTGAATTGAGGAAACGCGTCCCGCACCCCGCACGCTTCTTTGGTGCACCCGGGCGTATCATCCTTTGGATAAAAATATAAAAGCACCCACATGCCTTTGTAATCCGAAAGAGTATGAATTTTCTCATTTTGATCCGGAAGAGTAAACGCGGGCGCCATATCTCCTAGTTTCAGTTTCATACTGTATAGTATAACTCCGCCGCAGAAAAAATAAAAGGCGAGATTACACTCGCCTGTTTCTGGGAATAGTAGCCTTGATGCGGATACCCCGCATTGGTTGTTTTAGTTTTGCAAACAAACAGATATATAAATAATTCCGTTGGTCGCCCGTAAACGAACTCCATAGCCATTTTTCTCGTTTTGTTATCGTGCGTTCACCTGCTTTTGTATCGAGCTTATGAAGCAATTCATGAAGGAAAATTTTACCAACATCATGCAATCTGCCATCATATCTTCCCATTGGGTTGAGAAACAGAACTTTCTCATCCCACATGTACATACCCAACAATAACTCTCTACCTCGTGTACTATGACGCGGAACAAGAGGATCACGCAGACGTTCTTTGAATTCTACACGCTCAATAGGTGTGCGCCAATACATTCTCTGAACCTTTCTAAAATACGCATCTACTCTCTTTTTTTCGCTCCACTCACCATGAAATGGAATACTACAAACCACAACTGACATAAAAATCCTCCTTTCCAATTATGTTCTTTTTCATCATAAATCCTCAACAATAAAAAATCCATATAAAAAACACGCGTGATTACTTCGCGCGTGTTTTTTATATTTTACAGGCTTGGCAATGGTTCTATAAGAACCTTCGCGGTTCCTGCCTTCTGATAACCAAGAACTTTTGCCGCCTGCTTTGAGAGATCAATTCCTCGTTCGTATTTTTCAAAATTACCACGATCTGTGATACGGAGTTCGATAGACACACCATTTTCGACATTTGTTACGCGAACCTTCATGCCTAACGGCAAATACATATGCGCGGCAACGAGATCGTTTTGGTCGAAAATCTGCGTGTTCGCCATTGCTTTTCCATGAAATCCCGGACCATACCAGGATGCTTCCACCAACTGCGACTCCCACTCAAGATTATAAAGCGTAAGTTCCGCGCCGGGTTTTAAGTGATAGTCAGGAGACGTAAGATTATTCCACTCAATAATTTGCTGCGGCTTTATCCACACACCATCACGCTTCATGTCACGGGCAATGGTATGCACCGTATCACCTTCGCGGACTGTGTATGGAATTTCCCCTGTTACCCGATAATGTTCGCCGAGACCTTTCGGGGAATAATCACGTTGCTCCTCTACGGCTGAAATTACACTTGTAATCTCTTTGACAAAGTTATTCACATCCGCCCCACCTTCTCCATTCAGACCACCGCCAAACATAGAGAACAGTGATGAAGCGGTAAAAAACCCTGCCGCAAGGCCTTTTGAAAGCTTTTCTACGGTTCCTTCCGCATAAGCCATAAAAGCCCTTATAAATAAGTGTTTTTTAGACATAATCGCCAATTTGGGATCAATCCGCAAACTGCCGGACGAACCTACTCTTGACAAGAAAGCATTATATATGAGTTATATATAAAAGTCAATAGCTGGTATTTTCATGTCATGATACACTCAAAGTATGTCAGAATCACCTCGTGTAACAGTGGTTGTCCCCACTTACAATGAAAAAGACTCCCTTCCGGAGCTTATAAAGCGGATTTTTGCGCTTCCGGTTAAAAACCTCGACGTGCTTGTAGTTGACGATAATTCGCCCGACGGCACCGGCGCGCTCGCAGACTCTCTTTCAAAAAAATATCCCCTCCGCGTAATCCACCGAAAAGAAAAACAAGGGCTTGGCAAAGCATACATGCACGCGTTTGGTGAAATCCTCGGGCTTCCCTCAGACGAGCGTCCCGAGCTCATTATGCAAATGGATGCGGATCTTTCGCATAACCCTTCCGACATTCCGCGCTTTCTTGAACGCGTACAAACATGCGACGTGGTGCTTGGCTCCCGCTATGTTCCGGGCGGCAGCATTAAAAACTGGGATATAGTTCGACGTCTGGTCAGCCGTCTTGGCAATATATACGCATCACTTATTCTCGGCTTGCCACATCGCGATCTTACAGGCGGATATAAATGCTTCCGCGTAGAAGTTCTGCAGGCGATGGACATAACCGCGGTAAGTTCAATCGGCTACAATTTTCAAATCGAAATGACCTATCTTGCGCAGAAAAAGGGCTTTCGTATATGCGAAATCCCTATTTTTTTTACGGAACGCAAAGCGGGAACATCTAAGTTTAACGCGGGAATTATTCTAGAAAGTTTTTGGAAAGTACTTATGTTGAGGTTTAAGAAACAACCGAAATAAGGTAGGAATAATGAAAAAAAATTCTTGGCTTCTCCCAGTAATACTATTGACCGCTAGTGTACTTCGTTTATGGTCACTCGGTAGCGGTGATACGCTTTCCGATGAAGTACTATACTCATTCCGCGCCATCGGCATGCTCGATTTTGATGAAGCGGCAGAACAAACAACGCCCCTTGAATGGTTCGACCCACACATACCCTCATGGACAAAATTTTCTTTTCACGACCACCCGCCATTTGTATTTGCCGTACAACATATATCCATGCGCATGTTCGGAGAAACGCCGTTCGCATTTCGTCTGCCATCGGCACTTTTAGGAATTGCCTCCCTATACTTGCTGTATCGAATAGGATCTTTATTGTATGGAGAACGCGCGGGACTTCTTGCGGCGGCTCTCATGGGCGTAACAACAAACCATGTCGCAATCTCACGCCTCGGTTTACAGGAATCATACGTAATCTTTTTTATTCTTCTTGCCACCTATTTTTTTCTAAAAGCCGAAAAACAAAAAAAGTATTATATTCTCGTAGGCATCGTACTGGGATTCGCAATGCTTACTAAATACACGAGCGGAATTCTTATCCCTGTGTTTCTGACATATATGCTCCTCTTTCGGAGAAATGATTTTTTTTCACGTTTTGTGTACATAGGCGTACTGTGCGCTTTTCTTCTTTTTTCACCCGTTTTCTATTACAATTTTAGACTCTATCAAGCAGTCGGGCATTTTGATTTCCAACTTTCTTATATACTAGGACAAAACCCGGAAGTGTGGAGTGTGCAACCCGGCAAAGAAGAGTTTCCCACACTCGTGAGCCGTGCAAGAGCATTCTTTCCAAACATAATGCATTTTAATTCATGGCTCTTCTTGTCTCTTGTCACAATCAGTATTGGCGCATGTGTTATTTCTCTCAAAAAGAATATGAAAGAAGTAGCACGAATGCATGCTTTTCTTTTCATAACACTCATCTGGCTTCTTTTTCTTATCATTGGCATCATTGGTCCCTCTCTGCGATTCTTGGCAATGCTTACACCATTTATGATACTTGTGACAGTCAGTGTATTACAGATACTAGCGGAGGCGAAACCTCCGAATTATACTTATATTCGGAGGTTTCGCCTCCGATATATTATTGGAATATTACTTCTGTTTGAAATCCTCTACTCTGCCAACTCTCAATTGCTTCCGTACCCCAAAGGTCCGGAGTTTTGGGCATGGTCCCCCGTGCGCTATGAAAATTATCATCGGGGGTATGAAGAACTTGATTTGTGGATGCGTAAACAAACAGATGACCGCATGCCCGCGCTCGCGTTCGAACCTACATATAATTTCATAGGAGAAATCCATAAACAATCACTCGCCACCGACGAACGCGCTGGTAAAAAACCCCTCTCAACACTTTTTGTATATGATAAAAACATAAACAGCATTGCCCAGCTCTGGATACTGGACCGCCTGCAAGTGTACCATGCCTGGCCCATCATACCCGCTGACACCTACATAAAATTTCTAAATGAAAAAGGGGCAGATTATTTTAAAAAAGCTGGATTCGCTGAAATATATTATATCTTTCCGACAGAAAACGTTCCGTGGAAAAAGGAACAATACCTCACCAACATTGGCATGAAGTTAGAACAAACCTTGACGAAAAGTGGTCTTGTACTATACACTGTACTTGAAAACAAACGCTCCGAACCCGTGTTTCGAATTTATAAGATGGAGATATAAATGCTTATTCCCGTAAGGATCGTTATCAAGGTTTTTTTGAAAGAATATCAAAAAACAACGCAATACACCTTTTACAAGGACACAGAATTACCATCAGCCATCCTGCATCTAGACAAACACCATACCGTGCGGCTGAACATAGGAGATATGTTCCATGATTTTGCGTTGCATAGAGAAAAACTCCCCCTTTGTTTGGAAAATAGAGCGCGCGTCGTTGTATATTTAGATACAATTTGCGATACAGATGGAATTCTGTTCGAGAGATTCAGCCAGCATTGGAGCCTTACTGAAGATTCCTCCAACGCGGAAGATTTTACAAAAACACCCGAACTGCCGAAGGTAAAACGAGCGTACAGGAAAAAAGCTAACGTGGAACCGCAACCAGCCTAAGTAAATCTCCATAGCGCGCGGAGTAATATTTGTAGCATATGAATAGTTAAAAACCGAAACAGAAACGGGACCGCAGGCGCTAAGAAATTAGCGCTCTTTTTTTTCGTACGTCCCCATAATCTTTGCGTCTGCCACTATATGCCCTTCCATTGCTTCTATTACGTCCTTCGCGCCCGATGCTAAAGGAATGCTCAACATCGTATCGAGCGCGTAGAGTTTGAAAAAGTAGCGGTGCACGCCACTTGGTGGGCATGGACCGTGATAAGAATGAGCGCGATTTGTTTTTCCTTGGGCGGCGCCTTCGGGCACCGACCCCTCCGTAATTTCGCGCGTGTCAGGACGGATATTCCAAACCACCCAGTGCACCCACGTGCCGCCAGGCGCGTCAGGGTCATCCACAATTAACACCAAACTTTTCGCGTTCTGGTCTACATCACTTATGGAAAGGGGTGGGTTTATTCCACGCGTTAGCGGATTCGCATCACAGGTATATTTTTTTGGGATGGGATCAGTATTTTTAAATGCGGAACTTAGTATATGCATGGTTTTTATAATACTTTGAATTACGAAACACATTCTCATCTGATGACCGCCCCGCGAATTGATAGCGAGTCGAACGAGATATGTTAAAAAATGAAGGTACTTGCGTGTGCAAATTGAGGGGAGGTCATCAGATGAGGGTATGTATGTATAGACAATCAAAAATCCTCAACTATTTTTAAAAGCAAGCGCACAGGCACGCCAACGGCTCCTTTTGCTAAATACTCCCCTTCAATACTTGTCATACGCGGCGCCATATCAATATGTACCCACGGACATGCTAAATCTTTTGCAAAAGCGTGCAAAAACTTCGCGGCAGTAATGGCTCCTCCGTAACGAGTTTTGCCTACGTTCGCAATATCGCCAAACGTTCCTTTTATCTCTTCATCATATTCTTCCCATAAAGGCAACGGCCATACATAATCCCCTGATTCTTCACCCCATACACGGAGCTTATGCTCCAAGGTTTCATCCTCGGTAAAAATTGCAGAACACCGCTGTCCCAACGCCGCCATAGCAGCACCCGTAAGAGTCGCTACATCCACCACGAGTCTTGGTTTATAGCGTTTTGCGTATGTAATGGCATCAGCAAGAATAATGCGCCCTTCCGCATCCGTATTCAAAACTTCAATAGTACGGCCGGAAAGCGATTGTAACACATCTCCCGGATGATAACTTGAACCCGATGGCATGTTTTCGACTGCCGGCACGAGCCCGATAATATTTCGTTTAATACCGAGCCGCGCCGCAAGCGCAACGGCATGAATTACCGCCGCACCCCCCGACATATCCATATGCATTTCATAAATAGCATCAGATGGTTTTAAATTGAGACCACCCGTATCAAACGTAACACCTTTTCCTACCATTACTACCGGCTTTTCATTTGACGTCCCTCCACGGTATTCAAGAATAATAAACTGCGGTTTTTCGTCCGATCCGCAAGATACCCCGAGAATACCGCCCATGCCAACTTTTTTTATTTCGCGCTCACCCAGAACCGTGATTTTCACAGGCAACCCGCGCACTGCATTACGCGCGGCACCAGCAAGGAGAGCGGGCGTCATATCGCCACCCGGCGTATTTGCGAGCGAACGGCATGCGTTTATTTCTTTTGCAATTACCTGCCCGCGCAAAAATGCTTTTTGGACAGTTTTTGTTTTGCATCCTGTCACAAATACATCCCGAAGAAACTTCCAGCCTTCTTTCGGTTCCGACTTGTATACAACGAACTCAAAATTCGCGAGCTCCATATGCGTGGAAATCAACTCCGCTAACTCTTCTTCTTTCAAATGAAGATGGGAATCCCCCAACTGGCGGAATAAATCTGCAACGTCTATATGCACGCGTTCTATATGGTGCGCTTTTACAACACTTACAATTTTGCGCGCCAATAACACCAGCTTGCGCCGCGTAATATCTTTCATTTCGCCGCCCGCGCCAACCTCAAGCACACCCAAACCGTCTTCGCGAATAAGCAAAGATTCTTTTGCGTGCGCTAACCGAATGCGTGCGACATCCGGATCAAGCGCTTTTTTTGCGCCGGTTTCGAAATGAAATGTTATGGGTTTCAACATAATTATAATTATTCCTTTCTTGCGTTTTCCGATACCGAAATGATGAAGGCGTCCGATAGGCGGTACGCCCCTGCCGATTACCAAGTTTTGCGTAATTTTTCATCCCGTTAATACCGCGCAGGAACAGGTACCGGCTTCTCTAATCCTTTCTGTGGCGGATAGAGTTCCGGATCAATCGTACGCTCAAAACAAGTACGCCCCGTGCCATGGGTCCAACGCCCATCAAACTTAATACTTGGATTAACTGGTATATAGGGTACTGCATATTCATTAACGTCACCATCATTACTTGGAAGAGAAAAATCCGCACACAGTTCAAAAGTCAGACCCCCTTTTACGACATATGAATATACTGCGCCTGATTCCGGATCCGGATCCATTGGCACCTGAAAACCGCCTATCGGATCATTCAAATCGGAAAGCGTAGCAGGTAATTTTTCTTTTTGCTGCCAATAATTTACTATCTGCCATTGAATAGATTGCAAATCGTTCACGCGTTGCTGGTCAAATTGCCGCAAGCGTTCTGTCTTTGGTGAACCCACAAAGAAAAATGAAATACCAACAATACCGGCCACAATGGCTATAACCGCCCACCCGAACAACTCCATGCCCGCGGGCTTGGTATCTTTCATGTCCCAGTAGTAGTACCAAAACACAGCACTCGCCACCAAAAACACAGAAAGAATTTTCAAAAGAAACCGCGTGGTAAGTTCTCCGTTAAGAAAACTGTTCACGAGTGCCACAAGATCTCCCATGATAATGAGTCCGGCGACAAACAAAGTAAAATACGTGAGCCATTTCCGGATGCGTATTTCTTTACGTTCCGGTTCTTTCGCGTAAGTCCGCGCCAAAAAACTCATCACCCACAAGTATACAGGAAAGACAATAACAAGCGATGAGACCCCAAAACGGATTGCAGACCGCGCGCCCTCTGCGCTTCCATAAGAAAGCGGATCTGGAATCTGAAGGTTCACAAACTGAAACAAGAGTGTCAACACACCTGCCACGCTTCCATAGAGTGTCACAATGGCCAACAATTGCAAAAAAATGTCCTTAGGAGATGGTTTATGTGATGCTTCTACCATGCTCATCATTCTACCACAAAACCTATTTTTTGCTAGTTTTCTTAAACTTCAAAAAATCTTTCACTTTAAACGTAAACCCAGCGGCGGCTGCGTGTCCGCCGCCGCCATAGCGCTCGGCAAGTTTTGCCACGTTCACCGCCTTGCCATCTGAACGTAAGGAAACAACAACCTTACCTTCCCGCCACGACCAAATCAAAGCAACCGGTGTACCATGCTTTACAATGGAATGGCCAATTTCTGAAACATAAAATGGTGAATTCACCATCAATGCTTTATGCCCTTCAAAGGTAACATCTTCTCCAAACCCAATAAGCCGCCCTATGCGTCTATCCCGCGAACGAAGCAATGTTGTTCCTTCTTCGATATATTTCTTTTCCTTTCCTTGTTCAAAGTCACGAACAAGTTTGTCCCACGTTTTAAAATTCATGTCATACAATGAAAGAGCCTCGGCAATTTCACGCGTGTGCCGCAATCGGAATTTCCAAATATCATAATCTTCCACATGCCGCAACAAGCGCGGCACGGGTTTTCCCGGATGGAAAAATTTCCAACTCAGCACCGCGCCCGAATGCGCCATGTCAAACAACTTGCTGTCTGCCAGAGACGCGGCTTCTTTGTTTGTTTCGTGATGATCAATGACCGTAAGCGAGTTTACCCGCTCGCGAATCCGCGGCACCACATCTAGCGAAAAAGAATAATCAAGGGTAAATAAATCAGTATGTACGGCTTTTAAGGGAAGTTCGCAATTATTAGGAGGAACCGCGAAATAAAAAGCCTCGTCCTTGAATTTTCTCCATGCCGCCCACGCGGCGCCAAACCCATCGGTACAATCAGCATGATACAACACCGCGATTCGTTTTGTAGAATTTTTTCCGCGTGACATAGATAATAATGGAATTACTCGCCATCGGCGCTTGCAATTGTGTTAAAAGAAACAGAAATCATATTCCCCGCCGCATCTTTCACAGGCTCGTCTGTTTTGTGATCAAACTGTTTGTCTCCATTTGAATCGGAAAAAAGTTCGGCTTTATACCGCTCTCCGCCAACCATATCCCGTAATAACGGCACAAGCATATTCTCATGCACACCGCCCGGAAACCACCCCGCGCCTAAAATATTGCCCGCCGCGCCATCATCATTTGTTTCCCGCACCACAACCCACCGCGCCTCGGAAAAATCAGCCTTCTGTACCAAAACCGAAGCGCCTGCACGCTGATTTTCCACTACAACCATATCTGTTCCGGATGATGGCATCATTCCTGCCGCCACATTGGTCTCAGTTCCTTTGCCCGCAGATTCCTTGTTAAATGGAAGCGGTGCGAGCGTCGGATTCATCGCTGAATCTTTACTTGAATCCTTATTTGTGTCTCCCGTAAAAAGAGAAGCCACGCCAAATCCAATAAAAAACGAAGCGATAGCAACAATAATTAAATCCTTGTTTTCGTTAAGTCGTTGTAACATACTTTTATTTGTTAGATCTTATAAGAGGCTTCCCCCTCTGAAAATCAACCTTTCTATGCCATCATATACTCATTATCCATGAATGAGCAAAAACGTCAAAATTTTCAAAAAATCGTCTGGCAATGGTATCGCCTACATACCCCTGCTTTACCTTGGCGCAACACAAAAAACCCCTATCATATCTTCGTGTCGGAAGTCATGCTCCAGCAAACACAAATCCCGCGGGTGCTTGTAAAATATCCAGAATTTCTAAAAATCTTTCCAACCATCAAAGCACTTGCAAAAGCTCCCCTGCGGCGCGTCCTTTCTGTCTGGCATGGTATGGGTTACAATCGGCGCGGACTCTATCTTTTACAATCAGCTCAATACATTATGGAAAAATATGCCGGAACAATTCCAAAAGACATAGATACGCTTAAGGCACTCCCGGGCATCGGGCACTATTCCGCGCGCGCCATTGCGTGCTTTGCATACGGCGTCTGCGAACCGTTTATTGAAACAAATATCCGCCGTGTCATCATTCATGAATTTTTCCCGAAGAAAAAACAAGTTGACGACAAAGATGTTTTAAAAGTCTTGACCGCAGTAGAACCCGCACAGAAAACCCAAGAATGGTATTGGGCGCTTATGGATTACGGGCGAGAAGCATTGAGACATACACCGAACGCGAATCGAAAGAGTAAACACTACGCGAAACAATCCCGGTTTGAAAGCTCACCGCGCTACGTTCGCGCAAAGATAATTTCTTACTTATTGGAAAACAAAAAAGCGACGGTGGAAGAACTCCGCGCATCGCTTAGAACAGACGGGCACCTGAAACATCTTTCCCTGCAAGCTGTGAAAAACATCCTTGCGGGATTAGAGAAAGAAAAACTTGTCACAAAGACAGAATTATTTTTTGGGATCGCTTGATTTGCTCCCACACTCTATATCCATGTTTGGTTTTTTGCGGACGTGCCACGTCGTTAAATCAATACAACCACGAAGACCGGGACGACGCGACATGAGATTTGCCACATCCTTCTGCCTATTCGCCTCCTCCTCCGTATACAGACTATCCAACCACACGAGCCCACTATTTGAGGCCGTGTAACCAATCTGCCATCCCTTTTCCTCGTCAGGCATTTTTCTACTCCTTTTTGGGCAAAATTCTATCCGAAGACATTGTACTATAGAAATAAAACTATATCAATAGCTATCCAACTTTTTTCTCTTGCCATTTCTGCCATGTTACCAAAAGCGGGCTTGCGATAAAAATAGAGCTGTAAGTACCGGCAATTGTGCCAACTAAAAGCGCCAATGAAAAATATTTGGTAGATTCGCCTCCCAAGAAAAATAAAGTCAGGAGCACTAAGATAAGCGTAAGAGAAGTATTTATAGATCGCACTATCGTCTCGTGAATGCTCACATGTACGGTTTCTGCAAAATTTGTGGCGCTATGCTTTCGCAAATTTTCGCGAACGCGGTCAAACACTACAATGGTATCATGCACGGAAAATCCAAGAATGGTAAGAAGCGCGCTGATAAAGAGCGCGTTTATTTCCACCCCATGAAACCTGCCCAAATACACAAACAGACCCGTCGGAATTGCCACGTCATGAATAAGCGCGATAATCGCGACCACCCCATATTTCCACGATGAAATGGGGTGCGAGACATGCCGAAACGCAACCGCAATATAGGCAATAATCATTACTAAAACTAAGACAAGCGCCCAGACAGCTTTTCGTTTAAGCTCGCTCCCAATAACAGGACCAACAGATACAAAACGTTTCTCTAGCACCATTGAATCCAAGCCGCGCAAAGCTCCCAAAACCTGCTGATGCGTTTCTTCATCCAAGTCACGCATGCGAAGAATTATACCCTTTTGGCCTGTTTGCTGAATTTGCACGTCTCCTAATTCAAACATGGCGAGATGACTGTCTATCGCCTCCTGAGAAGGCGCGGAACCAGAAAACTCAAGTTCCATCAATGATCCGCCCGTAAAATCAATACCCAACGGTAGACCCCAGACAGCCAACATAACACCGCTTGTAAGAACAAGCGCGCCTGATATCATATAAAAAACCTTTCGTAATGCAACAAAATCCATAATGTTATGCTCCAAAAAGAAAACGGGTAATTTTACCATCTGGCAATTTCAACGCGCGAAAAAACGTTCGCGTAATCGTGATCGCCGAAAACATGCTTACTACCACCCCCAACCCTAACGTCAACGCGAAACCTTTAATCAAACTTGTGCCAAACCAATATAAAATGAAAGCAGTAATAATGCTAGACATGTTGGAATCTCGAATGGAAGCCCACGCGCGATTGAAACCCTCTTCAATAGAACCCGCCAATGTACGACCTGCTTTCATCTCCTCGCGGAAACGTTCAAAGATGAGAATATTTGCGTCAACAGCCATACCTATGGAAAGAATAAACCCCGCGACACCCGCCGCGGTAAGCGTTACCGGAACTAATTTAAAAATAACAAGAAGCAGAGCCGTATATAGAAGAAGAGCAAACACTGCCATAAGACCGGGTAGGCGGTACCAAAGAATCATAAACAGCGCGACCGCCAAAAGACCGTACGCACCCGCGTTCAGGCTTCGGACAAGTTCCGCCTGCCCTAAAGACGCCTCCACACTTTGCTGGCTTACCAGCGTTATGGGCACGGGTAGAGCGCCAGAATTTAACCTGCGCACAAGTTCACGCGCTTCGTCTACCGTGAAGTTTCCGCTGATCTGCGCTTGTCCGCCCGTTATTTTTTGCTGGACAACAGGCGCTGAAATAGGAAACCCGTCCAAATAAATAGCAAGTTGTTTTCCAATATTCTGTTCCGTGAGATTTTCAAACAACAGCGAACCTTCATCATCAAATGAAAGCGTTACCAATACTTGAATACCTGTTTGCCCATATTGAACATCTGCGCGCTTAAGATATTTCCCTGTAAGTTCTGTAGGTATAAAATAAGCATCCTCTCCCAACCGCTCACCCTTTGCTTGAGCATCCAAAATCGCTTGCCGTTCTTCAGCAGACCGTTCGGTACGAAACTCTAAAAAAGGCGTCTCACCGATAAGTCGTATTGCTTCGCTAATTTCACGCACACCCGCAAGTTCCACAATAAGCCTCTGTTCCCCGCTCGCCTCTTCAATCTGGACAACCGGTTCTGAAACACCGAACGCGTTTACCCGGCGCTCAATCACGTCACGCAAGCCTTCCATAGATTCCGCAACATCGACAGATGGTATACTAGAAACATCCGCCTGGTACAACAAATGAGTGCCGCCTTGCAAATCAAGCCCCAACCGATACGGAACTTGGGGAAGAAACGGAATAATTGTATACGGCGAGGCAAAAACGCCCGCAAAACCGCCGGCGACTAACAAGAGTACTGCGATAATTCTAATCTTAGCGGATTGCGGCATATATGTGCTCTAGCTCCCTACCTCAATTCCCATACTCCGAGCTGTTCCTTCAATAATTTTAGAAGCGGCATCCACATCGTATGCGTTCAAGTCTTCCATTTTAACTGTCGCAATTTCGCGTACTTTGGCGCGGGAAACCTTACCCACTTTATTGCGAAGCGGACTGCCGGAACCCTTTTCCACATCAGCCGCTTTACGAAGCAAATCGGATGCCGGCGGTGTTTTTAACTTAAAATCAAACGTGCGATCCTGATAAATAGTTATTTCCGCAGGGATAATTGAATCACCTTTATCAGCCGTTGCCTGGTTAAACTTATTGACAAAATCACCTATGTTTATGCCATGGGGCCCTAAAGCGGTACCAACAGGAGGAGCAGGTGTTGCTTTTCCAGCGGGTAACTGAAGCTTTAATATTATTTTTATTGGTTTTCCTGCCATAATAATTATAGTTTACTTACCTGCAAAAAGTCTAACTCCACGGGCGTTTCCCTGCCAAAAATAGATACCAGAACCTTTGCTTTACCCCGTTCTTCATCCACCTCCGAGACCCTGCCCTCATAGTCTTTGAACGGTCCGTCAGTGATTTTTACCGCATCTCCCGCCACTAAGTCAATTTTGTGCCGTGGTTCGTCCTGATTCATATGCTTCAATAACACATCCATCTCTTCTTGGGAAAGAGGCGTAGGGGTAGTACCAGAACCCACAAATCCCGTCACTCGAGGCGTATTCCGAATAACATACCATGAATCGTCAGTCACAACCATTTCCACAAGCACGTATCCGGGATAAATTTTTTCTTCCACCACGCGCCGTTTCCCGCCTTTGATTTTTATTTTTTTCTCTATAGGCACCAGTACGTTAAAAATTTTATCCTCCATACCCATAGATTCAATGCGCTGGCGCAAATTGCGGGATACCGCATCTTCGTAACCTGAATAGGTATGCACCGCATACCAATTTCTTCCAAATTCTGATGTTTGTTTAGCCATGTACTCGCTTAAAACCTTATTTATAATATAAAAATTTCCAATAAAAATTGGAACAAAATATCTAACGTTCCTAAAAATATTGCCACCACGACTGAAATACCAATAACCGCGAGTGTGTGCTTTGTGGTATCCTGCCGCGAAGGCCACACGACTCGCTTAAGTTCGGTTTTTGTTTCAGAAAAATAGGTTGCAAGTTTTGTGAACATAGTTTTGAGCTTTTTTAAAAGGCCCGCAGGCCCTTATACGGTCATACTACTATACGCCTGGAGGAAAGTCAAATTCTTAGAAAAATAGTTCTTTTAGGGAAACAGCTTGTTAAAATGTTCTTTTATAACCTTCGAGGCAAACTGATCAGGAATATCTTCCGTATTGATAGAGTGATAAGCCCGCTCTTGTGCTTCTACAATTGATTCTCTCGTAGGATACCCTTTCTGGGAAAGAATTTTTTCATTTGTAGTATACCATGTATCTAATTTCCCTCCAGCATCAAGTGCAAGCGCAAGCCGCCCGGGATTCCAATTTCCAAAAGGCAACGCCTCCATTTCAATCTTCCTTTGCTCTCTATACTTATCCCCATCAGGTTCTATAAGATAATGCCGCGCATGGCCTAATTCATGGAGAAAAATAAAAGCTGCTAATATTTCAGGTGTCACCTTATCTGGATCAATTCCTGCTTTCTCAGCACTAATCTGCGCAGACACACGGCGCTCTTTCATAAGATTACGGTAATGTTCTATCCCTAAACGAGCATTCACTGTCACTGAAGGTCTCTGCCTGAAAGTTTGCGATTGATGACGAGCAAAACCTCCTGTTTTCTTTAACACTGGCTCGCGTTCTGGATCTCCCAAAATAATATCCACGTCTCGCAGTTCAGGAAAATTTCCGGCTGCCGCTTCATATGCGCGTGCAAATATTTTTCCCACTTCACCTGCGCTCTCTAGAACTTGAACTACCCGACCGCCTGCAATAGCCTCGCCATCATAAAATAGTATTGTTCCCCCCTCTTTACCCCACAATGTTCCTTCTTCAAAAATTTTTATTGTCTTACCTTCATCATCTTTTATAACCGCTTGATAGGAGTCTTTTTCTCTGTCTCGCAGAATAGTAAAATGCTCTCCTGGCTGTAATCGAAGATGGCCGCCTTCAGGTGTTTTTACGGCAAGCTCTTGGCTCGTTCCTTGTGTAACTCGCGTCTCCCATAATAAATAACGTGGTACTGTTCCTCCTGGTGTAAGTGGTTTTAACTTCTCTATGCCTTCCATCTCTTTTGACGGTTCAGATGTAGATTCAACAAATTGTTTTGGCCCTTCAAATCCCATAGGTTTTTGTCCTTACATTTGTGTTCATTACATATCCAAATTCTTCACCAATTTAGCGTGTGTTTGAATGAGTACACTACAATAACGTTGCCCAACCATACTGTTTGATGTGTTGGTATAACTTTCTATCTGCTGTCACAAATGGGCAATGAAGTTGCCTCGCAAGATACACATAAAGAGCGTCATATACTGTTATATTATGACTGTGAGCAAGAGAATAGACCTCTTTTAATTCCTTCAGGGAAAAGTTAAATGCTTGCAGTTCCATACCAGTCAAAATGTCCATTACAGCAAGTCCGCCTTCTTCCGTAATACCCGACTTGTGCCGTAACACATTAGCCACTTCGTAATATAAAAGATCAGGTACTCCTACTACATCTTCTCCAGAAACATGTTGACGCTCAAAAACACGGGCTTCCTCTGAACCAGCTTCTTCCTGCAACCACTTAATGACAACTGACGCATCAAGAACAATCATGTAGACTGTTTTCCGTCACGCAAATTACGTATCGCTTTTACCGCATTCCATCCTTTAAGTTTTCTTGCATATTTCTTGCGCCATGCCTCAAGCGAACGATGAGCATCCATGCGCTGTAAAGATGTAGTGCCTTTATTTTTTTTTCTCGTGGTTACCGTTGCCATGACAACATTCTACCATGAGACGTGATATTCATCAATCACCCTCCATTCGTAACATCTCCTCAAAAATATGCCTCCGTTGCACAGTTTCCCTCTCCACCAATTGTACCAAACCTGGTACGGTACCGCTATATTCCGAGACAAGTTTTTCCGCCCAACCTACCATGAAGTCATGATGTTGCTTCAACATACCGTCTGTTTGCGCATGGCGATATTCTTCGTGTGTTGCCTCTTTATGAGAATTGACCGCAAGTTGTGGATGGTTATCGGCACCATGCTTATTCTTCCATGCTTCCCGCTCATCAACCCATGGACCAGTTTCTAAAACTTCCAGACACTCATGGGTCAAAATATATGGCTGGTGCTCCGGCGGACACGCTTCCTTATTTATAATTGGCCGTGACATTACCCCGCCAAAACCAAAAAACTCAGACATAGGAACGGGATCATCCCTTCCTTCATCCTTTGCACGCTTTGCAAATTGCTCACGAGAAAGAAACACGGCGCGCGCTCGTATGCGATCCAAGAGATCTTTCTTCAATTCAAGATTGGATCGATCCCGCTGATACACCTTTATTCCTTCCTCAAGACTAACTGTTTCTCGTGTTTCCGCATCAAATGACTTTTCAATGGACATATAACTTTCTCTTAAAACAATCTTGGAAACATTTAATTTCATTTCTTATGTTATATACCCTGCGCTTTATGTTAGCTGATAAACCTAAATTATATATCCAAATTCTTCACTGCTTTTGCCGCTACTGCCATAGAAAGCTTTTTCTCAATAGATTTTGGAAATTTACGCACTTCTCTATCGGCATGAATATAGCGATTATAAGCCACGCGCTCATTTTTTGTAAGCTTCTTATTAATGAAGGCATCGTCAGCAATAATATATTCTGGAAACACAATAGAAACCGATCTCCGGCTTCAATCCAGCGATCGCATGCAAAAGATCAGGGTCTTCTTCAGTTGCTTTCCGAAAAACAGAACTTTTTTCTTGCGCTTCCAAAAACCTTTTAACACCCATTTTAGCCTGTTCTGTAGTGGTGGGAAAATATTCCTGCACCATTGGGCCTTGTTCAAAATTTGAAGCTTTATTTTCAACTTCAATTGTGGGCTTTTCGATGGCCATACGTCTATCCAAAAGCTAGAAACCTAACAGAGCTATTCGCCATTTCCGCAAACGCTGCTGACGAACATGCTCCGATCCTAATCGGTTTGGCGCTTGCGATACCCTAGGATCCCTTATCTCAATAAACTTTTCTTTCAAAAATGTGCGTGCTTCTTCGGGTGTTAACATGGTCTTAGAAAAGTCCAGCGGTTCCCCTGTATACTTCCAACTGCCTTCTGTATCGCCCTTAAACCTACTCCTTAGTTGAATCCACTCATTTACAGAAAAACGCTTCGTTTCCCCCTCGGACCTGTTCAGCGCATACAATTCGATCTGCGACAATCGTTCCTCCACTTGTCTCCCACCACCCATGTCCACTTTCACTATCGCTTCACCAGTTTGCTGATCAAACCCCGAAAGCACTCGTGCCTCCTTCTCGCCCTCTTCACTTAAAATCTCTACATTGTCCCCCGCCTTGAGTTGCTTAGCCTGCTCCTCTCGAAATTCGCCTGTTTCAAGGTTAAATCCTGCTTTCTCCGCTGCCTTACGCGCATCAGGAGTCGCTCGTAACAATTCAAGATCCTCTGCTATCTCTTCCTGAGACAAAGGATCGTTTCTTATTTCTAATTTTGCAGGAGCAGGGTCTATAAACGGTTTTTTCTTCGGCACACCCTCTTCGGGTGGTTGTGGATAATTATGAATTTGTCCTTCAAATCCCATATATTTTATAAGTTAGTTAATAATCTTCTATATGTCCAAATTCTTTACTGCTTTTGCGTGTGTTTGAATAAATGATTTTCGGGGCGCAACTTCGTCGCCCATGAGAATATCAAAAATATGGTCGGCTTCCGCCGCATCCCGAATGCTTACGCGCAATAACAACCTCTGCGCGGGATCCATAGTAGTTTCCCAAAGCTGATCCGGATTCATCTCACCCAACCCTTTATACCGTTGGATATTAAATCCTTTATATGTCTCTCCAATACCCGATTCTCCGGATTGCTCTCCCTTAGATTCTGTGTCCATATCTTCTTCTTGTGTTTTATGTTTTACGTTTTGCGCTTCGCGTTTTTCCTGCATCTCTTTTAATATGATTTCTTTTTGAGCATCCGAATACGCATAGCGAAACTCCCGCCCACGGCTTATTTTATAAAGCGGCGGCTGGGCTATATATAAGTATCCCGCTTCCACAACCGGCCGGTAATACCGATAAAACAATGTTAGCAACAATGTGCGAATATGGGCGCCATCCACGTCTGCATCGGTCATAATTACGATTTTGTGATAGCGAATTTTTTCCAAGCTAAACTCCTCCGCAATAGCGGCCCCAAGCGCGATAACAAGCGATTTAATTTCTTTGGACGCAAGCATTTTATCCAGCCGCGCCCGTTCCACGTTTAATATCTTTCCTCGTAGAGGCAAAATTGCCTGCGTGCGCCGATCGCGAGCACCCTTGGCACTACCACCGGCGCTATCTCCCTCCACAATGAAGATTTCCGATTCTTCCGCGCTCTTTGACTGACAATCGGCAAGTTTTCCGGGGAGCGTCATTCCTTCTAAAATACCTTTGCGTAAAATAGTATCTTTGGCGGCTTTGGCGGCTTTGCGCGCTTTGGAAGCAAGAATAACTTTACCCGCGATAGCACGCGCATCCGCGGGGTTTTCTTCCAAATACGAGGAAAACAATTCCGCAAAACAAGATTCCACCGCGGTACGCGCCTCGGGATTTCCTAACTTTGATTTCGTTTGTCCTTCAAACTGTGTTTCTCTTAATTTTACCGAGACAACAACCGTAAGTCCTTCACGCACATCTTCCCCAATCAAATTTTCTTCATCTTGTTTTAAGTAACTATTTTTTCGGGAATAATCATTTAACACACGCGTGAGCGCGGTGCGAAAGCCCGTAATATGCATGCCTCCCTCGGGGGTGTGTATATTATTCGCAAATCCCATTTCGCGCGCCTGCAAGTCATCAGCATACTGCAACGCGATTTCAATTTGAATATCGTTTACTGTTTTCTCCGCGTAAAAAACCGTGTCGTGAATGACGGTGATATCACGATTCAAATGCTTTACAAACGACTTGATGCCGCCTTCAAAATAGAACGCGTATTTGTGCTCGTTTGCGGCATCGCTTTTTCGTTGATCATGAAATGAAATACGAACACCGCGCGTAAGATATGCCTGTTGGCGAAGTTTATCAAGTACGCGCTTTTCGTTAAATTCAATCTCGCTGAATATCTGCGGATCAGGCTCAAACAGAATAGTGGTGCCATTCGCGCCGCACTTACCGACTTTTTTTACATCTGCTTTTGGTTTTCCGCGCTCGTATTCCTGGGCATATAAACTCCCCTCTTTGCATACTTCTGCGCGCATATACACGGAAAGCGCGTTTACCACCGACGCTCCCACGCCATGCAAACCGCCCGATACTTTATATGCTTCTCCGCCAAATTTTCCGCCCGCGTGAAGCGTGGTCATAATAGTTTCGAGAGCAGATTTTTTTGTCTGTTTATGAATATCTACCGGAATACCGCGGCCATCATCAGACACGCGAACTTGGTTTTTTGGAAGAAGAACAATTTCAATATTCTTTGCGTGTCCCGCCATGGCTTCATCTATTGAATTGTCCACTATCTCCCAAATGAGATGATGCAATCCATCCGGTCCGGTAGAGCCAATATACATGCCCGGGCGCTTGCGTACCGGCTCTAGCCCTTCCAACACAAAAATATCCTTCGCGCCGTAGTCGGAAGATGAACTTGCTTCAGATTTTTTCTCTTTGGATTCTTTTTTAGCCATGAGTAGTTGTATTGTTTGTATTTGCTTGCTTCGTCAGTACAAAAATATAAAAAATTTCAAGCAAGCCCATTGTGTTTATAAGTAAAAGCGCAACAAACCATCCGCGCTCATTTCGGCGGGCCGCCTTCCAAAGTGCTACTGCTTTCCATGGCAACGTCCATAAAGCAATAAGCAAAAATACCCACCAAAACTGTTTAACAAAAATTTCCACATACATAGATATAAATATTTTATCACCTTTTCTAAACACCAGCACTATTGACAAATAGCACACGTTGTGCATAATAGAGACAAATCTACAAGGAGGATGAGGTATTCACCCTAAAGGAGGTTCGTTGTGAGCTATGAGAAATACATTCTCCGTCTCATTCTAGAAATTCCGCTTTCAGAATTTGACGGCGATATGCGTATGCCAACTCGCTTGGAAACGTCCATGCGCGTGGCAAATGTGCATACACTTCGGGAAATATTCACGCAATACCAAAATCAGGCAGCTCTTTTGTCAGCCACGCAAGTCGGTAAAAAAACGGTGCGAGATTTTGTCGCGATTCTTATGGAGCTTGAGAAACGTCATGGCGTTCGCTTTGATTGGTTAGAACATCCAAAGACCTAACCAAAATCAGGAAAGGAGTACTCTGATGAGTAACACATTATTTCTGGAAGAAAAGTTGTTTGGCGCACAGGAAGAAACAAAGCGCAACTTGGATGCACTGGTTGCATCCTGTGGAAAACACCCGACCGAAGAAGATGAGGAGAAAATTATAACCCTCAAAATCAAGTTGGATACTCTACAAAAGATTGCACTCATTAACTCTCTTGTGGAGTATGGCGAAAGCTCCACAGAACTTGAGAAGATGTGTGTACCAGAGACACCCGGTGTAGTGCATATGTACGGGTGTAACGCGCTCGAGTACATCGAGCTACAGAGACTGATCGAAGTGTCGCTCGTTGGTGGGTTTGCAACATTCCACAACGAGCCTGCCGTGTTCATGCTGTTCAGAGGAGAAAACGGTGCGCTCGCCTACGTGCATGGCCTACGTTATCCGCAACGGAATATGTTTGCGGCAAAACATACAGGAGACGTGGGAATGGGAGTAGAGCAACTGCTCCGCAGTACAATCCTTCGTCCTATCAGAGTGGGACTTAATGATTTTGTGATCTACAGCGTCCCAATTTTTCGACCCGATACAGAAGAAGTATCTTTAGTGGATATACCATCTTTTCGACCCGATACAGAAGAAGTATCTTTAGTGGATATACCATCAAGGGTTTCCCGTCGTCTTGACCCGTTCAAGGAAGACGGATTCATCCGATGGGAAAAAGAAGAAGTTCGCCTTGCGATCTTTTCTCTCTTCTTAAAGAGAGGATGGTGGAATAAGTAGAAAAAACTTAAACCCAACGCCCGAGCCATCTCCCATGGCCCGGGTTTTCTTTTTCCTAAAGCCTAATGTCTATCTAGTTTCCCACTCGAGATTCGTCTCGAGTGTTTTTATTATAGAGGTCATAATCGCATCTACTTCTGTATCTTTGAGCGTGCGATCTTGTGCTTGGAACACCAACCGAAACGCAAGACTTTGTTTGCCGTGAGGCAGTTCGCTCCCCTCATACATATCAAAAAGATCAGAATCTACCAAAAGCTCACCTCCCGTATTTTCTATCACATCGGTTACCTCCTCCACTCGGGTTTCGAGCGGCACCAGTATCGCCAAATCGCGCATTATGCTGGGGTATTTAGAGATAACCTTGAATTCTTTTTCTGCGCTGATATACCTTGCGAGCCTATCAAAATCTATCTCGGCCGAGACAACCGTAGCCTTGATGCCGAGCTCTTCTCTGGTGACGGGATGGACCTCGCCTAAAACTCCTACCAAATCATCCCCTGCCCGCAAAGCCGCACGGCGAAATGGATGATACGGAGCATGCGCATCAATAGCTTCGGCTTCGTCAAACCAAACATCCACACCCATGCCCTCAAAATAAGTAGCGAGCACTCCTTTGAGCTCATAGAAAAGATTTGCGTCTTTAGTACTTGAGCGCTCGGCCATAATTAAACCCAGATTATTTTTTTCTGTGTAGCCGTCTTTGGTGTTGGTGGGGTGATATGTCCTACCCATCTCAAACATGCGCACACTTGGCTCGTGCTTGAGATTTTCGTGCATGTTGCGCAACAGCCCCGGCAAGAGATACCGACGCAAATAAGCAAACTCTCGGCGCGTGGGATTTTCGATCTCAAGATAGTTCTCTGGAGACTCGTGGTAGACCGCAATTTCGGACTCGCCGATAAACGAATAATTATATGCTTCACGAAACCCCAACCCTGCGATGATATCTTTGGTCTGGTCTGTCCAGACATGCGAAAGCTCAACTTCCGACGGCACGAGCTCGCCCATGGGATGTTTGGCGACAATATGCTCGAACCCGTAGAGTCTCCCGATCTCTTCTATGACATCCTCTTCCAAACGCACGTCCACTCTATACGTAGGAACCAAAACAGTCATGACACCCCGCGCAAGTTTTGCCTCAAACCCCAACCGCTTCAAAATCGAGATCATTTCTGCATCCTTGATGTCCTCACCTAAAACCGAGCGTACATGCTCTGTGCGCACGACTATTTTTGCTGGCAGTGTGCGTTTAGGATATACATCGATAGGCGTTTTGAGTACCTCACCTCCCGCGATATCCACAACGAGTGCGGCAACACGCTCCATGGCTTCAGAGGTAAGATTGGGATCCATGCCTACCGAAAAACGCGCGGAGGCATCGGTCTTGAGTTTGATTTTTTGAGAAGTCATGCGAATGGTCGGCCCGTCAAATGTCGCGGCCTCGATGATAATCTCATGAGTAGTTGGAGAAATCTCGGCTGTGGCTCCCCCCTTGATGCCTGCAATTGCAAGCGCTTTCTCGGCATCAGCGATGACTATCATAGATTCATCGAGCGCGTAGGTTGTATCATCGAGCGCGTGGATTTTTTCGCCGCGTTTGGCCAGGCGTACGATAATTTTAGCCCCAGATATTTTTTTAAGATCGAACGCGTGTAATGGTTGGCCGGTATCGAGCATGACATAATTGGTAGCATCAACTATATTGTTAATCGAGCGGATACCGCATGCCAAAAGCCGATCTTTGAGCCATTGAGGCGAATCGGTAACTTTAACTCCGCGAATCACGCGCGCCGTATAACGCGGGCAAAGCGTGGTTTTGACTTCTACTTTGAGAATATCTTTCGTAGGCGTTTGCGATTCTTTGAGTTTTGGGCGCGTGTCTTTGAGTGGTGTGCCAAGAATCGCTGATATTTCGCGCGCAAGCCCTCGATGCCCAGAGGCGTCTGCTATGCGGTTGGGTAAAATATTGACATCCAGCACGACATCCTTGTTATGTTTTTCGATAGACTCCACCTCAAACGCGTGCATGTTCAAAAGATCGGCAAGCTTATCGGGCTTCGGTAATGTGGGAATATACTCTTTGAGCCAGTTGTAAGAAAATTTCATACTCAAAACTGCTTCAAAAACCGCACATCATTTTGATAAAACATGCGGATATCGGGAATCTTGTATTTCATCATGGCTACGCGATCGATCCCAAATCCAAAGGCAAACCCCTGCCAATCTTTCGGATTGAGACCGGCCGATGCAAACACGTGAGGATGCACCATGCCCGCGCCCGCGATCTCCACCCAGCCTGTCTGCTTGCATACCGAGCATCCACGTCCACCGCATTGCACACAACTCATGTCCACCTCCGCGCCGGGCTCCACGAATGGGAAATAGCTCGGCCGCAGACGCACGTTCATATCTTTGCCAAATAATGTGCCCAAGAATGTCTGCATGACTTGTTTAAAATGGGCAAGCGAAATATCACGCCCGACCATGAGACCCTCGAGCTGATAAAATTGTATCTCATGTGAAGCGTCCGTAGCCTCATAGCGAAACACCCGCCCGGGCGCAATAATCCGAAATGGCGGCGTATGCGTTTGCATGTAGCGCACCTGCACAGGAGACGTATGTGTGCGCAACAAGAGCTTTTTTCCTTCGGTTTTTAATTTTTTGCCTTTAATCCAAAACGTATCCCACATATCCCGAGCCGGGTGATCAGCCGGAATGTTGAGGGCATCAAAATTGTAAAACTCAGTCTCCACCTCGGGACCTTCGGCAACTGTAAATCCCATGGTGCCAAAAATCTGCTCGATATCGCGACGGATGACAGTAAGAGGATGCAGACTTCCCTTGTGGTGTTTTTTGCCAGGACGTGTGATATCAATTTTTTCGGCGGCAAGCTTGCGCTCATGATCCGCATCCTGTAATTGTGACTGACACTTTGCAATTTCACGTTCCAGCACTTCCCGAAGCGCGTTTGCCTCTTTTCCTTTTTCTTTCCGCTCGTTCTCGGGCACATCTTTTAATCCGCGTAAGACTTCCGTCAGCCTTCCCGACCGCCCTAGATACTTCACTTCAACATCTCGCAACCTAACCACGCTCTCCGCGCCTTGAATAGCCAAAAGAGCTTCGCGTTTTAATTCATCAAAATTAGACATACATCTATAGTAATGGAATTGGTGAGACATTTACAACTATTCAAAAAATCGGTGTCTTATTTCCATAGTCTCTTTGGTCTTATGGGGTTGACGATGAAGGAGCACAAAGTTCCCATCATGCTCTACATAACAGCCCACCACATCTATTTCTTTTTTGAAATCCGCCGGCGCTTCTTTAAAAATCATACTGTTTTGTTCATGTCTTAGAGAGAAACTCCTTCAACGATGCAAACGGTTTTATTTGCACATAAGTCTTTTGATCATCTTCTTCGTTTAGTTGCGCTCGAGTTACCGTATATCCGTCAGGAATGAAAATTGTATCCCAACCAAAACCATTCTCACCGGCAGGAGTTTCTGCAATCTCGCCACCGAGGCCGCCTTCAAAGAATTTTAGAATTTTACCATCATAATACCCAAAAACGCATTTTGCCCTAGCTCTGCGAGTTTTTCCATCAATCATCGAGCACATAGTCTCGAAAGGTATAGTATCGACAAAAAACTTGATGAACGGCCCAGGCAAACCATTTAACGCTTCGAATTCCAGCGACACATCCTCGACGATTACCGGGGACTTGATCTTTTCATACGCCTGCCGAACTTTGTGCTCGACTATCTCTTTAAGGTCTAGAGATTGAATCTCATTCAAATCGAGCTTCACATGCTGAACAGGAAACCCAAGATACTTAGCCAGATAGTCAGCCTTGTTTTGATTGCCAGTTATAAATGTAATATTCTTGTTTTCCATGAGATTCAAATTTACCAATGCCCCCACTATTTCAACGGTGCGGACACCCAGCCCAACAACAGGGCCGACGCATTCCCTCTATAAGCTCTTCACGCGTACGTTCAATCCGCCGGTTTCTTGTTTCCGGTTTCTTCGCAGACTCAACCCAGCAGATCCACTCATTGCGCGCGAGTGCAGTAATGTCCTCCCATGCCGTTCGCGCCGCTGGAGCTGAAATAAGGGCTGTTCGTAAATCTGCTGGCATTCTGTGTACCACACCACCAGCAATTTCCTCTTGAGTCATAAGATTATTGTATCAAATCCTCCATGGGAACACGATGTTATCAACAAATAACGATAAATAAATATTGACAAACGATAAGCGCTAGATTAAGCTGTAATCACTAACATAACCAACAACCATATGAAAAAAAGCTCAACAATATTTCTTCAGGTTGTCGTTGTACTTATCGGCATCGTGGCACTGGCCATTATGATCCGGTTTCCTTTGACTGAAGGGAGAGCCACAAACTTAGACCTGTTTAGTATTTACGCTGATCCGTTCATCGTGTATGGCTACGTAGCGTCTATCGCATTTTTTGTTGCCCTATATCAGGCGTTCAAATTACTCGGATATATCGGGCAAAATAACGTATTCTCATTGAGCTCTGTAAAGGCTTTAAGGAATATAAAATATTGCGCAATCGTACTGAGTGTTTTAATTGTGGCAGCAGCAATATACATAAGGGTATCTTTTGATGGTAACACGGATGACGATCCGGCGGGTTTTATTGCCGTGTCTATTATGGCTACCTTTATTTCTATCGTAGTTGCCACGGCAACGGCTGTATTTGAAAAAACTTTGCAAAGTGCTATGGATATAAAATCCGAGAACGATTTAACGGTATAACTAAACCAACATGGCAATCATTATTACCATCGACGTCATGCTGGCAAAACGGAAAATGAGCGTCACCGAGCTTGCCGAGAAAGTCAGCATCACAATGGCAAACATTTCCGTGTTGAAAAACGGCAAGGCAAAAGCGATCCGCCTCTCAACTTTGGAGGCGATTTGCAAAGCGTTGGAATGTCAGCCTGGTGATATTTTGGAATACAAAAATTTATGAGTCCCGTCGTGCCGCATCAATAGCGGCGACGTCAATTTTCCCCATTGTCATCATCGCATCGAAAGCCCGTTTTGCTTCTGCGCCACCTGCGGCCATTGCTTCAATTAGTGTACGAGGAGTAATCTGCCATGATACTCCCCAGCGGTCCTTACACCATCCACACTCACTCTCCTTGCCGCCATTCCCAACGATAGCGTTCCAATAGCGATCCGTTTCTTCTTGGTTGTCTGTTGCAATCTGAAATGAAAATGCTTCGCTTTGTTTAAATGCAGGGCCACCATTCAAACCAATACAGGGAATTCCGCAGACAGTGAACTCTACCGTTAGAACATCACCTTTCTTGCCACCTGGAAAATCACTGGGCGCATGAAAAACAGCAGTTACGTTGCTATCGGGAAAAGTAGCTGCATAAAAGTTGGCTGCAGCTTCCGCATCTTTATCGAACCAGATGCAAATAGTGTTCTTGGGTATCATGGTATTAAAATTATTATATAAATCTTCGTGGTGATTCTCAAACAAATAAGATAACACTAATAAAAAGTTTTCTTGGCGGTAACAATTGGCGGAATTTTGAACCGATTTCACAGCCTAGAACAACAATATCCTTCAATCGTATAGACAGAATTGTAAAGGAATTACGCCGAATATACAAGGAAAAATCTAGCTATTTTAGCGTTCCAGTCTTTGCCTAAAAATCTACTAGGCCACTTCGGCCTGTTTTGGGTCAAACTCTATGGTCCATTCAATACCGTACTTGTCCCTAAACATAGCAAAGTGCGTACCCCAAGGGCTTTGCGCCATCGGTATCTCAACGGTGCCACCTACCGAGAGTCCATTAAATATGTTCTCCGCCTCTTCTTTGCTTTCTGTAGTAATTGCAATTTTAGAGCGATTCTCGTTTTCGTTTACTCGTCCCATACTCTCTGGGATGTCGTTAGCAATTAAAAAGTTTTTGCCAATGGGCAAAGCAATGCGCATTATTTTGTTTGCCTCGGCTTCTGGTATTGGAAATTCAGCGCTCGCTATATCTTTGAAACGAGTTATCTTTTCAAACTCTCCACCAAAGACTGATTTGTAAAATGTGAATGCTTCTTCGGTGTTTCCGTTAAAATTTATATAAGGATTGATGAGTGTCATAGTTGAAAGTATAAACCGCTTTAATAATTTAGACAAGGTAAATTTGCGGTGTGTATTGGACAAAGTTCGAATGTATTTCGGACAAAATCCGCAGGATTTTGACGAATGACACTTGCGCCTCGGCCGCGCTCGACAAGCTCGCACGGGGCAAAACCCAAAAATTTCCTATCATTTTTATTTGCGGCTCCCCCCACACCCGCGAAGCGGAACATTTGAAAAGAAGGAAATTTTTGGTTTTGCTGCCGCCGCTTCACTCCTCCAAAAAGGCTTATAAGTGTAGTTTAGCATTTTTGCCAGTTTTACGCCCTCCTTTTCTCTGTCGCTTGCGTCGGCCCGAGGCGCTCCCGTCTCCGCGTTCTGTGGTAGTTCGGTAGCGTTAGTGGTAAGTCTAGCCAAAAATAATGATGTGCCTGTTTCGGATACTGTTAGTTTCCGCACAAAAATCTGGATTTTTCACAAAGAGTCCCACTGTAAAAAGATGTCTTCTGTTTTGGGAGTTCAAAACTTCTGTTTCCAAGTCCCCCTCTTCCGTTTGAAAACTTTTGCTAAATTCAGTCTTTATCTCTTTCAAGACATCTTCTCTATTTTTAGTCTTGGTTTCGAAAAACAAATGGTTGCAGTCGGAATGTTCGTTCGTTATCCCGAGAGTTGGATTAGCTGGACCATCTCCATATGGTTCGTGGACATCAATATGAAAATATCTTCTTCGCACATCGTAGTATTTCAAAAGCACTACGCGGCTTAATCTGTCCAAGTGTGCCCACGGATACTCCATTCCACCTTGAGGAAGAGGAAACTGATTTGGATAGAAGGCAACAGGGTCGTGATGGTGAGAATGTGCAATATCTCCATTTGACCGAGCGTCCCAATACTTCTTAATTTCTTTAATTTCGTCGGCAGTTAGTTCAAGAAGTTTACCGGCTTCGTTAGCTCGTTCTTTGAATGTCTTCTTTTTGCTCAGTGTATTTACGATTAACTCTATGGATTTAAAGTGGTCAAGAGCGACTTTCTCAAAACTAGCTAAACGAAAATGACCCACAGAAGAACTGTACAAATATTTGAGTGCTTTACTGAAAACAGGGTCTTTGAAGTCCAGAATCTTTTCTAAAAATTCCTTAGATTCTTCTTTTTGCCATTCATTACGATCAGGTCTATTTGGAAGAAAAATATGTCCGCTCTGAAGCTCAAGAATCACATCTTGCTCATTGTCATTCTCATCAAGCTGATAAATTTTGCTTATTTGATATAGATAGGTTTCCCCTATGTATCTGTCTGTAGCAGATTTAAAATCTCGTATTCCAGTCAGAAATAGCTTAGAACATAAATTATCAAAAGCTCTTACCGCTCCACCCAAAGCGGCTTTTGCGTCATACTCCTTAATATCAAACACAACGATATGATTTGTGCTTAGTTTCATTGGATCAACAAAAGGAAGACTTGTGGCGTAGGAGGTATAACCATCCCGATTTTCAGAGAACTCATATTGAATGGGGGAAAAACCGCGTCTTTTTTGCTCGCTATAATCCATCTGTTTTATCTCGCAACCAGCTATCTTTTCGAGGGGGAGGGTCTGGCCGTGAATGAGTGCATAAATCCTAAATTTTGTCATTGTAAAAAATTACCGATTATCTTTTGCCCGATTGTGGGTTTTGCACAGCATTTCACAATTCTTCGCTGAAGTAGCACCGCCTTTGCTCCATGCTGATACATGATCTGCTTCCATTTCGCCAAAACTCCAAATTTTTTCCTTATTAGCGTCGTGCCCAACTGCGCAAAGTGAACAATTTGATTTCTTTTTAGTTTCAGCTTCGCGGGTTAATGGTTAATGTTAGTTAACGTGTTAATGGGGTCAGTCCCCATTTTCAGAAGGCGGTCGCGCCGACCATATTTTTGGCGGAAATTTGAATTCCGAATTTTGGCGTGGCACCCTTTATGCCAACTCACTCGTGCCAAGCCATTGTCTCGAGAAACTATCACACCAAGCATTGCAAACAATATTTTCACCCTGTGTCTGAATAAGAAAAACGATCAACGGTGTTAATCCCTCCACATGATCCTCCTCTTACGCTTTCAGAAAATGTATCTCCAAGACGCACTCTTAGCAAGAGAGCCGACTTAGAAAAAATATCCTACGCCATATTTCCCAAGATATGCAAGTATCATATTAAACACGATACTTCCTAACGCAAGAGGAGCCATTACGCGCCAAAAAGGATAACGCGCAAGCCCGAACGAAATGACTACAAGATCATTTGAAAACGGAAAAAACGCGCCGTAGCAAAAAATAAACACAGGTATAGTCCACGCTCGTTTCCGCGCCATGAGCCACGCGTGCACTTTTTGTAATTCTTCCTGCAGTCCATGCGGCACCACGTGGTGGCCATAATATCCCAGCACATAAGAAGTTGAATCTCCCAAAAAAAGTCCAAACGCGGAAACAAGTCCAATAAGAAACGGCGAGAGACCCCCCGCGCCAAGCGTAATTACTATAAGAGCGTATGGTGCAGAAGTAAACGTGGAAATACCGGCCAAGAACGCGGCAACAAAAGCAACCAGATACCCATTCCCAACACCCAAATTTTCCACAATTTCATTTGGAGAAAACTGATAGATCAAAAAACTCCAAGTAACAAGAAACAAAAGAAAGAAGACAAACGCGGTAAATTCTTTTTTATGGTTTATGTTCATATTTGCAGGTATTACATTCCTAACATTTCACGGAGTTTTTTTGGCGGTTTCCACGGCGGGTCAAAGGTTATTTCAATTTTAAGTGATTTCGGGTGCGTATATTGATAGAGCGCTTCTTTTATTTTTTTTGTAATTTCGTTTCCAAACGGGCAGAGCGGGGTTGTGTGCGTCATTTTGATATATATATCTCCCGTATCAGAAACTTGAATATCATAGATAAGTCCGAGCGTATAAATATCCACTCCAAGTTCTGGGTCATCAACACTTTGCAATGCTTTTATAATGTCATCTTTCATTTTTATATCCCTGTTTTTCTATTTCTTCCGCCAATTCTTTGCCACCGCTTCGCGTTATAATTCCATCTTGCAGTACATGTACTTCATCTGGAGTAAGATAGTTCAATATTCGCGTATAGTGGGTAATAAGCAATATTCCCATGACTGCGGATGCTTGTTTAATTGTTTCGGCAACAATTTTTAACGCGTCTATATCAAGCCCCGCGTCTGTTTCATCTAAGAGCGCGAACTGCGGTTTAAAAAGCACCAACTGCAGGGCGTCTAGACGTTTTTTTTCCCCTCCGGAGAATCCCTCATTTACATGCCGTCCAGCCATCTCAATATCTATGCCAAGCTTTTTCATTTCTATTTCAAGCATGTTCTGAAATGAAAGTACCGGAAGAGTTTTTCCCGTAAGCGCGGAACACGCGTTGCGAAGAAATGACGAGACAGTTATGCCCGGAAGCGCAGGCGCGTGTTGCATGGAAAGAAATATGCCATTGCGGGCTTTTTCATGCGGCGGCATGTGTGTAATATCTTTATCATGAAGCAGTATGTGTCCTTGCGTAATGGCATAATGAGGATGCCCCATTATCCCGTTTACGAGTGAACTTTTTCCGGAACCATTTGGACCCATAAGAGCGACAATGCGTCCTTTTTGAATACGCAAAGAAACCCCGCGTATAATTTCTTTTCCATCTGCCACAATATGTAGATCTTTAATTTCAAGCATGATATTCACGGTGAGTATGCATGATAATATGCTGGAACGCCTGAATCGGCAACAACGCGCAACGCGCGCGCACCATGCTCAACGAAATACCAAGCAAGCGTTCCATATCTTTTTGTGTCATTTTTTGAATTTCTTCCATACGCTTTCCTGTTGCATATTCCGTAAGAAGAGACGAGGCCGCCTGACTTATCGCGCATCCATCGCCCATAAACGACATGGTCGTTATAACTTTATCACCGTTCACATGCGCGTAGATAGTAATTTCATCTCCGCACAGCGCATTCGTATCTTTTCCAACAATATCAGCGCCCGCAAGCGCATATTTGTTTCGCGGGTTCCGATAGTGGTGTAACACGTTTTCTTTGTATAGTTCGTCTTCCATATTATGCATGAAAAATACCCTGCGCTTTTTTTACACCTGTTAGAAGCCGTTCCACGTCTTTTTCCGTGTTATACAGATAAAAGCTGGCGCGGATCGTTCCTGAAATACCAAAATGATTCATCAAGGGAAGCGCACAATGATGCCCCGCGCGCACCGCAATATTCTCCCGCGAAAGAATTTCCGCAACATCATGCGCATGCATTCCCTCAACTGTAAACGAGACAATGCCAGCTGTCTCATGTTCATTATGAGGTCCATATACATGAATACCCGGCATATTGGTAAGAGCGCAGCGCGCCATGTCCGCAAGATTTCGTTCATGCGCCATAAGTTCCGCACGTCCTATGACTTCGATATAGGAAATAGCAGCGCCTAAACCAATTGCGCCCGCAACATGTGGCGTGCCTGCTTCAAACTTCTGTGGCATATCTGCCCATGTGGATGAATCCGTTCTTACTTCTCGTATCATCCCCCCTCCAAATACCGCAGGAGCAATTTCTCGAAGATGTTTTTCCTTTCCATATAAAATACCGATTCCGGTTGGCCCCAGCATTTTTTGGCCTGAAAACGCCAGAAAATCGCAATCAATCTTCTGCACATCGATAGGCATATGCGGCGCGCTTTGCGCGGCATCAAGCACGAAGAACGCGCCCACACCACGCGCTATGGAAGATATCTCGCGCACATCATTCACCGAACCCGTGGCATGCGACACATGGGTAACCGCGATTATTTTTGTACGCGGCCCTGCCATGGCGCGTATGGTGCCCGCAGAAAGCGTCCCATCTTTTTCAAGCGGAAGCACCGTAAAAACAGCACCTGTTCTTTTTGCAAGTTCCTGCCATGGAATAAAATTACTATGATGTTCCATGGCTGATACCATAATTTCATCCCCCGCGGATATACGCACCTCCAGCATACGCGCAAGCATGTTTAAGGAAGCAGTCGTGCCACTGGTAAAGATAACTTCATTGCTATGTGCGCCAAGAAACATGGCAACCTTACGGCGAGCTCCTTCATATGCTTCCACAGCCCGTACCCCGATAGAATATATTCCGCTGTGCACATTTGCCTTGTACGTGCTATAAAATTCTAACATGCTGTCAATCACCACTTGCGGCATTTGGCTTGTTGCCGCGCTGTCTAAAAATGTAAAAGGCGCGCCGTCACGCGATTGTGCTTTAAAGATAGGGAAATCTTTTTTTATTTCTGTTTCATTCATGCTAAAAATCCTTCTCGTATCATAGCGCGCGCGTTTTCTTCTGAAATTCCACGGCTTTTTATGTAAAATATGTCCGCAGGTTGAACGCGGCGCACAGACGCGCTGTGTTTACATAGCGCGTTGTCCGTATATATCTCAAGAAACGGCGCGGCATCTATAAGGGTTTCTTTGCCGGTAAGCATTGCGTCATGCTGTAAAAATGCCCGCGCGTTTTTCGCGCTCTTTTCTACTAGTACGCGTCCCCGCCACATGACGCGCGCCGCGTCATGCGCGATACCGCGGACGTCTACATGTGATACGGTATGCGGCGCGGCATGTATTATTACGCGTTCCATATCGAGAACCGCGTTTTTAAAACCTTGATAGCGGCTTGTATCAACAACAGACGATCCTTCTCCCTCCAAGCGCACGGTTACGCGCGTGGTTTTAGATACCGGTGTTTCAAACCTCTCTGTAATTATAAGCGACGCGTGTGCAGAAACATGTACCACAATAGCGCCATCCCATGATTGCAGTGTTTTTGTGCTGTTTTCGGGAACAAAAATTTCCTGTGTTTTTGTCATGCCACCGCGCCTTCCATTTGAAGGTCTATTAACCGATTAAATTCAACGGCATATTCAAGCGGAAGTTTTTTAGAAACTTCTTCTACAAATCCTCCTACAATCATTTGTATCGCGCGTTCTTCTGAAAGCCCGCGACTCATCGCGTAAAATAATTCATCATCTCCGATGCGTCCCGTACGCGCTTCGTGCGACACTTCTGAATTTGTATTTTCTGTTTTTATAAAAGGATACGTGTGCGACTGTGACGCGCCGTCCAAAATAAGCGCGTCACAGGTAACATGCGAAATTGTCTCATCTGCCCGTTTTCCCACACGCACAAGCCCGCGATAAGAAGCAACACCGCCTCCCCGTGAAATACTTTTTGCGCGTATGATAGATCGTGTTCGCGGCGCAACATGAATTACTTTAGCGCCGGTATCCTGATGTTGCCCGGGACCTGCAACCGCAATACCCAAACTTTCGGAACGCGCTCCTTCACCTACCAATATACTACAAGGATACAGCATGGTAGTACCAGAACCCATGTTGCCATTTATCCATTCAATGGTTCCGTTTTTCTCCACAAGCGCGCGTTTTGTATTAAGATTATACGTATTCAAGCTCCAATTTTCTATGCTGGAATACCGAATGGTTGCCCCTTCGCCAACGAACAATTCCACGCATCCTGCATGCAAGGCGCTTGTCATGTAGCGAGGCGCAGAACATCCTTCAATATATGAAACTTCTGATCCCTTATCCGCAATAATGAGTGTGTGTTCAAACTGTCCGCCACGTTCGGCATTCATGCGAAAATACGCTTGTAGAGGAAACAAAACTTTGATGCCTGGGGGCACATAAATAAACGTACCGCCCGACCACACCGCCGCGTGCAACATGGCAAACTTGTGATCATTTATAGGCACGCAACTTGTCATAAAATGCTTCCGTATAAGATCGGGGTAATTTTGAACCGCGGTATCCATATTTTCAAACACAACTCCCTGCCGTGCCCATTCATCTTTTATATTGTGATATACCACGTCTGAATCATATTGCGCCCCCACTCCGCCCAAAGATGTGCGTTCTGCTTCGGGTATGCCCAAACGATCAAACGTGCGCTTTATATCTTCCGGCACGTCTTCCCACGATTTTGATTCACCGGCATCAGGCCGCACAAAATAGGTAATTTTGTTTAAATCAAGCCCCGACAAATCCGGTCCCCATTGGGGAAGCGGTGTCTCCAAAAATAAGGCGAACGCCCGAAGGCGCTTTTCTAGCATCCATACAGGCTCATTCTTCTGCCGCGAGATCTCGCGTATCAAATCTTCACTCACGCCAAAACCAGCCCGGTATCGTTCATGCGCCGTGTCTGCTTTATCGTATACGGATGTATCATCAGGAATCATAATGCTTCTTGCTATATCATATAGATAAGCGTCTATATGATAGCTAACGTAGCGTAGCAGGTCAAGAGCATTGACAGTAAAAAACGCCATGCTAGGATATACATGAAAACCACATTTTTTTCCTTGTTTTAGGTGTGGTTGCCGGGGAGCGAAGATTAACCCCTCCTCGCTCCCCTTTCTCCCTTTTGCCCAAGGTCTCACAGGAGGCCTTTTTTCTTTGGAAACGTACGGTGTTTATATTCAGATACCATGAATTACGAAACACACCCTCATCTGATGACCGCCACATGAATTGATAATGAGTTGAACAAGATGTGTAACGTCTTGCGATGACCCAATTTGGTCATCGCAAGACGTTATATTGTGCTTGCGTATGCAAATCGATGGGAGGTCATCAGATGAGAGGAATACATGTGTTTCGTAATTTAAAGTACTTTACATTCTATCCTCTTATTTTATACTTACATCAGGTCTAAAATATAATTAACCAAACATATGCAAAATAATTTACAAAAAGGGTTCGCGATGCCGACAGCCATCGCAATCGTCGCGATAGTTTTGGTGTTAGGCGGAGTCGTATTCTATGCGAACCGTTCACAAACCACAAATGATAAAATGGCGCAGGAAAAAGCCATGAGGGAACAGGAGGCGATGGAACAGAAAGAGAAAGACATAATGATGAATAAGGAGGAAGCCAACATGATGGACAATGACAAGAACGGAATGATGCCCGCTGAAGGCGGAACATATTCCGGTGCGGTGCTTGCCGGAACATCAGCCCCCCTTCTTGACTTTACAAAGGCAGACTATGACTCGGCCATAAAAACGAATAAACTGGTCGTTCTCTATTTTTATGCGAACTGGTGCCCGATCTGCAAGAAAGAATTTCCCATCATGCAAGAAGCATTCAATGAGCTGGAAACAGATGCCGTAGTCGGCTTCAGAGTTAATTACAATGACGACCAGACCGACGATACCGAAAAGAACCTGGCGCGAGAATTCGGCGTTGCCTACCAGCATACGAAAGTATTTGTGAAAAACGGTACAAGAATTCTTAAATCACCGGAAAGTTGGGACGACAAACGTTACGATATAGAGATCAATAAGGCCCTAACTCAATAATACATGACAGAAAGTCTTCTCATCGGGGCGTTTCTTGGTGGACTTATTTCTTTTCTTGCCCCTTGCGTCCTCCCCATCATTCCGGGTTTTCTTGCCTATCTTGCCGGCTCAAGCACTAGCGAGACAGGATCGAAGCGTAAAGAAATATTTTTGAACAGTATGTTCTTTGTGCTTGGCTTTGGAGTCGTCTTTGCTCTTCTCGGGGTGTTACTCAATACTCTCCTTGAAGGTATCGCCTATGACGTGCAGACATGGCTCTCGCGCATCGGAGGAGTGATGATTATCTTCTTCGGTCTCTATCTTGTGGGGCTCATCAAAATTCCTTTTTTGGAAAAAGAATATAAATTTGGCGTAAAGATAAAATTCAAATCCCGCTACGCCACGTCGTTTCTTTTTGGTTTGGCCTTTGCCGCCGGATGGACTCCTTGCGTCGGCCCTGCTTTGGGAGTCATTCTTGGTCTTGCCGCCACACAGCCTGGATCGGCCTTTATCCTGCTTCTCACCTATGCGCTGGGGCTTGGCATACCGTTTCTCATTGTTGGCGCTTTTACCGCAGAGGCTTCAGAATTTATCAACCGCCACGCGGTAGGCCTCACCTATCTCAATATTGTTTTTGGAGTCATTCTGCTTATTCTTGGCGTCCTCATATTTACCCAAAAACTTGCGCTCATTGCCAATTTTGATTTTCTCAATAGACTGCTTCTTACCTAAATGAACAGCGCAAAGCAATACATTCTTATCGTGGTCGTGATCATTCTTGGTGGCGCGATCTACTTCATTAATTCGACGAGCGTGCAAAGAGGCGGATCAGATGAGACGGTAACGGTTGCGCCACGAGTCCCCTCTGCATCGAACAGTACAACAGCTTCTCCACCTACGGAAGCCGCAAAAGATACCACGTCTCGTACGTTTCTTTCTGCGGAAGCAAAATCAAAACGTTATGAACTCGCCAAAGAAATTACAACCCCCGACGGCTTTATAAATACCCCTTCAACAAGCTCAGGGCAGGCAACTCCCATTACCATTGGCGAGCTTGTCGGCAAAAAAGTAGTGCTGATCGATTTCTGGACATACAGCTGTATCAATTGCCAGCGCACCACTCCATATTTAAATACATGGTACGAAAAATATAAAGACAAAGGGCTCGTTATTATTGGTGTGCACACACCGGAATTTGAGTTTGAAAAAGATTATACCAATGTCAAAACGGCGGTAGAAAAATTTGGCATTAAATTCCCGGTTGTGCTCGACAATGATTACTCAACATGGACCGCATACAAGAATCAATACTGGCCGAGAAAATATCTTATAGATATAGATGGTTATGTTGTATACAACCACATCGGTGAAGGAGGGTACGAGGAGACGGAAAAGAAAATCCAGGAGGCTCTTTCGGAGCGCATGGCTGTTTTGGGAGAGGATGGCACAATTACCCAGTCGCTTACGAAAGATACTTCTGCTCAGAACGAAGCAAAAAGTCCCGAAACCTATTTTGGATCGGCGCGCAATAACCAGCAAGCGAGCCTGCTATTTCCCCGTGATAGCTGGAACATACAACCCGAATTTGCCGAAAATAATTCTACGGGTGCAAGCATAGTTTATACATATACAGCCAAAGATGTTTTTTTTGTTGCAAAGGCAGACACCGAAACTATCGTTGAAGTTCTTCGCGACGGCAATCCTCTTGGTTCAGAAGCCGGAAGCGACATAGTGAAAACTCCCGACGGAAAGACTGTCCTTAAAATAAAAGAAGCGCGGCTCTATAAAATTATAGAGGGCGAGAAATCAGAAACTCATAAGCTTGAGCTCAAAATCCAAAAGCCGGGCCTCAAAGCATTCACCTTCACGTTCGGGTAATAGCTGAATTCAAAAAACAGACAATCAAAACGAAACGCTTCGAAGTCGGATCAGATTGAGCATGCGTTTTTTGGTGATGGGACCGAAGAAGCCCTCGGCTGGACTGATGTTTTGCTCTTGTTGAAATCTCCGTACAGCAGTTTTCGGTGGCGACAGAAATAAAAGCCAGTCCGGTGGTATCAGCGAGAGGCGTCATGGTTTCTTCAATGGGAGCGGCTGCGGTAAGCCTGTCGAATCCATATCCAATGTCTGAGCAAAAACAAAAGACGTTTGAGAAAAAAGCAGTGAAATTATAACGAGGAAGCTGGTGATTTGGTTCATATTATTTTTTTGCTATTATCTGAATCCAATTTGTCTTACCAGAAGTCGTTATATTTTTGTAAACAATATGCAGTCCTACATTGATTACGTAATTTTCCATTTCTTCTAAAGTATAATAACTAAAAAACCTTTCGTATTCGTAGCCATAGTCATTTTCTTTTAGTAGTTCTTCATCAAAATTGCCTGGTTTTTGTTCTTTTACTGCTACGCAGAAATAACCATCTGGTTTAAGAGGAGCTATGATGTTTTTAAGCACATCTGGTACCTCTTTTTTGGGGATATGTAGTAAGACTGCATGAGCAAGCACTCCATCAAATATTTTTTCGAGATCAAGTGGTTGTTTAATATCCTTTACAAAAAAATGACCTGCTGACGCCTGTTCCTTAGCAAGAGCGATCATTTCTTCAGAGAAATCAATTCCAATAACCCTAAAACCCTTTTTGATTAAATACTTAGATTTTATAGCAGCTCCACATCCAATATCTAAAATTAATGAGTTCGACTTAAGGAAGGAGAGGTACTTATCAATACCACCTATCCACCATATATCTTCTTCATGGTCTTGCATCCAATCTTTAGCTATCCTGTTGTAGGTTAATCTAAGATTCATAAGTTTTATTTCTTCACCGCTTCCATCTTGAGGAGTTTTTTGGCAAAAACAAAAGACGTTTGAGAAAAAAGCAGTGAAATTAGAACCAAGACGCTCGAGATTTTTCTTGTCATAAATTTAGTTACAGTAAATTGCTTCGGAATAAGTATTTGTTTGATTAGTCTCACCTTTATTGGATATATCCGCCATGCACAAAACAACGATAAACAATTTTACCATTAAATAATATCTCTTCCTTGCCAACAAATCTTACGAGATCACCGTCAATGCTAAACCGGTATTCCCAGTCGCTGGCAACAAACTTGCGCGGGCCTCGGACAGGAACTGATCTCTCGTATTCTTGTATTAGAGCTTTCCTTAAAAAGCCGTAAACTTCTTTTTCATCAATGCCCTCATCGAGAATAAAACCATAGTAATTTGCTCCCCATGATGGCTTTTCGTCTTGATAGACAATTTCTTCGCCGATGAAATCTCTGACGCCGAAATATGTATCATGGTAGATTAGCCCGTCTTTTTCAAAGTGGTAGTCTTCGGATTTCAGACGGCTTGATTCTACTTTGGGCGCATCTTTGTTTGCATATGTGCTCTTATTAGCCACATTGAGAAAGTGAGCGAGAACATTTTTTGGTAAATCTTTATAACTCATAAAATTATTTTTTATTTCTTCGCCGTTTCCATCTTAAGAAGCTTTTTGGCGATGATAAAAATTATGAGGGCGAGTATTAGAAAATTAAAAAGCTCGGCGATGAACGAACCAATGGCGATGGTAACCGGGCCGATATGCCACAATGCTTCTCTCCATGACTCCGCTCCCATGAGCGGGGTGGCGATGGGCAAGAGCACATCTTTGACCAGCGAATTTACCAGTGATGTTGAAGCCGTGCCCATCACAAAACCGACGGCCAAAGCGACAATATTAAATTCTTGTAAAAATTTGGCGAATTCTCTAAACATAGCGTTCTTTGTGTAAGCCAAAAATCAAAAATACAATCACACTTCCAACTGGTATGTCGCTTTTTAAAATATAGATAGGCACTCAGCCAAAACCATCTCATCTTTCAAGAATTTTCCTGCCCCTGTTGTAAGATAATGCCGATTTTCATAGGAGCCTAACTCAAATCCTTTTTCTTATCCTCAAATTCCTTCTTGTCTATTTCACCTTTAGCATATCGCTCGTCCAAAATAGCGCGCGCGGATTTTGCATGGTCGCGTGTTTCATAAGATTGACCCGTGAGCCACTTGACAAGCGCGACAATGCCGGCGATTATCAAGACCCACCAGAGGATCATAAAAATAAAGCCGAACCCGCCGAAAGGCGTAAATCCAAAGTTCATCATAGAATTGTTTGATTGATTAGTATTAAAGGGAGACGACCACCCTCCCCACATCATATTCATCATCGGCATCCAGCCGCCGCTGATTGCCGGAAATGCCGCGGACGCATCGCAACCGGAAAGCCGCTTGCCCATAACGATATGGATTTGTTCCTCGCCATCTTCGCCGTGCGCTTGAATCATCATGGCGTTCATGGCGGCGTGAGAATCTCCGGACATCTGACCCATGAAGTATTCTCCAAGCACTCCATACTGCTCATCGTTTAAACTCTCGCAAACCAGCTCTTTGGCCTGCAGTTTACTCCAAAGTTCTTTGCCTTCTTGTTCTTCGCGGGCGGTGTGTTCAACGACTTCGTTCCAATCGACTGTCGTGTTAGAAAACCCGCCCATCATTTGAGCATTCACCGAGCCGGCAACCACAAAGACTAATCCAAAAACAAAGATTAAAACTAAAAGTTTTTTCATGCCCTCATTGTAGCAAATTTTTATCAACTTGAACAGCGTAATGTACTTTGATGAGCTGTAGCAAAAAAATCCACTATGGGAGTTTTACGGGAACAGCAGGCTGGATAACCCTGATTCCCCACATGGTTGCCCGTATGGCGAGCCCTAAAACCAAATTTGAGAGCGTGGGACGATTTGCTTAAGTTTAGAAAAATTAAGCAATTATGACAACAGTACGCCACCATCCACCACAATCTGAGAGCCGGTCATATAGCTTGCAAGATCGGAAGCAAGGAATAGAGCTACTTTGCCGATATCATCCGGCTCACCCATTCGCTTCATTGGAATTTTTTCCAAGAACTTTTTGAGTATTGCTTCCATTTCCGGAGTGGGCGGTGTGCCTGATCCCGTACCAGGTGTTGCAATGCCCCCGGGAGCAATAGCGTTTACTTGAATGTTGTGTGGCGCAAGTTCCAAGGCGGTGTTCTTTGTGAATCCCCAAAGACCATGCTTAGAAGCATCGTAAACGGCTAACCCGACCGAAGAAGGATGCAGTGCGTCAATCGAAGTGATATTTATAATCTTTCCGCCCTTGCCTTGCATGATTATGATTTCTCCAACTGACTTGGTGAAAAGAAAAACACTTTTGAGATTAACTGCCAAGATTTTCTCAAAATCAGCAGGCGTCATCTGCATCACCGGTATGATCGGATAAATGCCGGCGTTATTAACCAGAATATCAATACCGCCGTACGTCTTTACTGCAAAGTTAGTTGCATCCTTAACCTGTTTCTCGTCGGCAACATCAGTTTTTTTAAATTCCGCCTTAAAGCCCCTATGTATTAATTCCTCGGCTGATTTTTTGCCGACATCCTCATTCATATCAGCGATGACAACATTAGCTCCGGCCTCGGCTAGACGATTAGCAATGCCAAAACCAATACCCATTGCGCCACCGGTGACGATGGTGGTTTTACCTCTAAGATTGATGAGTTCCGTGATAGTTTGCATATGTCTAAAATTACTCCGTTGTCGTGCCGTCGAATTCGTCGGTAGTGTCGGCTTCACCTTCGGCTCTTGTTTTATGGGCAACTCCGTCTTTGTGGTGCGGCGGCATGTAGAGAGTATAAAGCTTCATCGATTCGCTTCCGGTATTGACTATGTTGTGTTTAATTCCTGCCGGTACGACAATGACGCTTCCGCCTGCTAATTCGTGCGGAGCATCATTCAAAACAGCTTTGCCCCTTCCTTTTTCCACACGCAGGAATTGACCCACACCATGCACCTCCTCGCCGATTTCCTCTCCGGGCAAAAGCGACATCAACACCAGCTGGCTGTTTTTGTCGGTATATACAACTTTGCGAAAGTTTTCGTTCTCAAGAGAAAGTTTTTCAATGTTGGTGACATAGCCGTTCATAGTTATATTTTAGCAATAATTAATTTAATACCCAAATTGCGTAGTTGAGGTAAGCGGCAAAGCTCACCCAAATAATATAGGGCACAAGTAACCACGCGGCCGAGGAATATGCCGAGGGCGATAATGAGTTTGAATGCGTTGTTGATTTTCATCCTTATTTCCTTTTAGAATCAGCCCAAAACGACAACATACCCAAGGCTAAAAAGAGTGCCACCTCTATCCAATTCTGTTTTTGAAACGCATTAAAAAGTGCTGTCCCAAAAAAGATTATAAATATCGCAAGACTGGTAAATTTATATTTTTCCATATTCATATCTTAACGCTTTGTTTTGTATTTGTCCGGAGGTCCCCACATCCATCGGGGTTTCTCGCCTTTTTTATAACAAATCCAAATAAGCACTGCCGTGGAGATAATAATCAAAGGCAAATACCATTTGAGGAATTGCTCGTCGCTCTCCACACGAGACCCACCGAGCAATCCTGCTACGATAATCACGGCAATATAGACCAGCAACACTAGCCAGCCTTCTTTTTTCGCCGGAGCCCAGCCCCAGCCGTAGAGCCGAGCTTTAAACCAATACCCCTGCGGATTATCTTTTAGATACGCGATATATTCTTTGATCATATGTTTTTATTTTTGTGCTCTAATAATTTCCCCGCCGAAGCCTCGGCAACGGGGTCTTTTGTGCGTTTATAGGCTGATTCTTTTAGCCAACAAATAAACTCTTTAAGCTCAAAACAATGTTTAATATGCCGAAAGAACTTTCAAGATATTTCTTGAAAGATTAGAGAATTCTTCTTTCGATTTTTCAATATTCTCTTTTGTGCCTTGCTGATTGTCTGCTACCAATGCCGGATCAAGATCAAAAATTGCAACCCCAAGTTCTTGGCATTTAGCTGGAATTCTGCCATAATCCTGAATACTATGTAATGGATTTTTCCAGCTCTCCTCTACAAGTCCGTTCCGACAATGCTTTTCCGAAAGATATGTGCGTACTTTTTCTGGAATCTTTTCCATCCACGCACGATGGTCAGCAATCGGTTGCTTGCCATACACATTGTACGAATTAACAATATATCCGATGAAAAGAGGGTCTCCGGGAAGCACCAGTTTTGTTTCTGTGTTGCCAGCAAGCGCTTTTGCGGAATTTCGCCATTGTATTTTCCATTTTTCATAAACGGTTCCTAAATTTTCAACGCCTTGAACACTGAAAGCGTCCGGCATCATAGGCACAACAAAATAATCAGCCCCGAGTAAAATCATCTGGTTCAGCAACCCTAACGAGGGTGAGGTATCAATAATGAAAATATCTATCTGTTCGTTCAGTCCCTTCTCTCTTAAAAACCGGTCAATCGCGCTTGTTTGGAAATACCCAATCGGCTGCCCGGAGGCCGCTTGCCCGTAAGCGGTTGAAAGCAGGCCCTCGTAAACAGAAAGGTTTATGTCGCCCTTGAGGAGCAGAAGATTTTTATCTGCTTTAACAGGAAGAAATTTCACGGCAAGATTTATATCGCTACCGCCCTCAATCACGCCGCGCAACACATCATATATCGTTTTTTCTATTTCTGAAAAAAGGTTTTTTGTATAATATTCTTCACCCATAGCCAAACGGGAAAGATTACATTGCGGGTCCAGATCAATAAGAGCCGTTTTATATCCCTCTCTAGCAAACGAAACAGCGCAATTAAAAGCCAGCGTAGTTTTACCGACTCCGCCCTTGTTATTTACAAAAATAAGTTTCTTTGAGCGAGGAAATTTCATTAATTATATTATATACAATATCGAATCACGAGACAATAACGACATAAAACTGTTATTTATTAGTCATTGACCTCGCTTGTCCTGAGTTCATCGAACGGGCCAAAGCCGAATCGAATAACTCCTTCAACTTCGCTTTTATTCCAGAGCTTGTTTCTTCGCTGTCAGTTGATCGGAAGGAATTGTTTTCTGTCCAGTCACTTCTAAAAAGAGCTCGTCAATTAAAGCCTGCATTTTTGGTCGTGGATTGGATTTGCCGGTCCACCAACTGTTAAAAGCGGCAAAAGACACGCCGAACTTTAGAGCCAGCTTGGTCTGGGTTAATCCCAGCATCTTTTGAATTATCTCCAGCTTTTGACGAGTATTCATATTAAGCAAATAATACCAAACTTTATAAAGTTAGTGTTTTAGATTGTAAATTTTAGCAAATTTCTCAGTCTATAGTTATGTGGGTTTGAATTATCCCCAACTCATTGATTTTTAATCCCAAATCTGCTAGTATATCAGTGTAAGTGATGAAGCCTTATTTTAGAAGGTTTTGTACCAAAAGAGCGTGTCCTAGGTCTAGGGCCCGCTCTTTTGGTTTTTACCATATTTTGTAGAGATATTTTTTCTCAATGACTTTTCTCAAATCTCTATTTTTACCAGTGAAATAATCTTTTATAGCTCCACTCACGAGGTCTGATAATTGCATCGCGTTCACATATTCTGAATTAACGTGCGTGATATGCTTTATTCCGCCCGACTCATCAATAAAAATGTAGTGTTGTATGTTTGCCATAACCTTAGTGCTTAGTTGCGTCTACCAATTTATATGATGACCCCGCTTTTGGAGTAGGTGGGAGCGTCTTACCCTTAACCCCTGTGATTTCTTCACCTGGTTTTCCTCCCCTTGGTCCAATTACTCCAAATTGAGCGGGCGTACGGGGGTCATAACTGCCCGGGGATTTGTTTTCCATTCATTGGAAACATCAGCATACAGCTCCAGTTCATTGCCGTCGGGGTCTAAAATATACAAACTATGCGTCACGGTGTGATCGCCCGCGCCCACAATGGAAACGCCGCGGTCTTTGAGCTCGCGGTACGCCGCGCGGAGGTCCTCGGGACTCTCGCCTATTTTAAAACCTATGTGATAGAGCCCCGGCTTTGGTTCACGCGGAGCCGCAGGCACGCCGCCCACTTCTATGAGCAAAAGCTCATGATGCGTGCGCCCGCCGGAAAACGCCGCCACCCCGCCCCCGCGGTGGATCTCCGTAAACCCCAGCGTGTCGCGATAAAACCCGGCAACCTTCTCAAGGTTGCTTACATACAAAACCACATGCCCCAGTTCGTAGATTTTCATAGGATGTATAGATCTAAAAGATACCTGACACCGATTCCTGATTCATTTACATATCTTTAGTCGAATATGCATCTATCACAGAAAAAATGTAACCATGTCGACTGAATAAATCGTGAAGTTCTAAAAGTTTTTTAAATATTTCCTTGATATCATGTACATCTATATTATTATCTAAAATTGAATCCCAGTTAAATCTAACACTAGCAGCATTATCTGGATATCTAAAAATATCATTCATAGTATCTGACACCATATAATAAGAAGCGATCTTCTTTTTTAGAAAATCAAGAGTATAAAAATATTTTATGGATTTTTCAATTTTTGTAAGATTTTTTGGCAAATTATCAATATCTTCCTGAGTTACATTATCACCATTATATGATAGAGGTTGTATGTTAAGCTTTTTGAGTTTTTTCTGAACTATCTCAAATAAATCACTAATATCATGTGACATGTCATATTCTCCATACGCAAAAATACTCAATGTTTTAATAAAAACTTCCATTCCGTGTTTTATATTAAAAACAATAGAAATAAACAAATCTGATGGATTATAGACAAAATTTGGCATAGATTCTGATTTACTATGCTTATTTTCTCTATTATCTAATAACTCCTGACAAGCTAATTTTGCTATATCAAAATAACTAAAAGCAAATACCACCCAATCGTATTTATTATCGCTAGCCTTTATGTTTTTCATAATTTATGTCTTCAATACATTATCGATTTCCCTTTACTCGATTGTGGGTCTTGCACAACATCTCACAATTTTTCGCTAAAGTAGCACCGCCCTTACTCCACGCTGATACATGATCCGCTTCCATTTCGCTAAAACTCCAAATCTTTTCCTTATTAGCGTCGTGTCCTACCGCGCAAAGTGAACAATTTGATTTCTTTTTAGTTTTAGCTTCACGAGTCTGTTTTTCATAAATAGCTCTTTTGGTCGCTTCATCAAAAACTCGAACCTCAAGCAACTTTGTATCACCAGAACCACCGAGAATATACTCAAAAATACCTTTGCGGTTTTTGATGTATGGGTCACCGCAGAGCTTTTGTACCTCTTTTGATACTTCAGCAGAATCATACGCCTTTTTGTGATATTCTTCGTACAATCGTCCCCATTCTAGTCCTTGCATTTCGCTTTCTACATCAGCAAACACACTAGAGATCCAATCAATCACACTGTTGAAGTATTTTTTTAACTCATTGATATTTTTGTCGTTGCGATGAATACTCATGTAATCATCAATATTTCCCTTACTCGCCCAGTCTAAAGCCCTCTCAAAAAATGCCTGTCGGTATGCACTGCCCTTTATATACGCGCTCCATTTTTGAATATTGGCATTTTGGCTGTTGCTAAACTCCTCTTTACCCAACGTAACGAACGGCCCAGAATAGATTGCATTTAATAATTCTTGAGGAACGAGTGGTACTCCAGCGATATTTATAGTTTTGAACCATTCTTTTATTTCACTCTCCGCGCCTTCACATTCGTAAATAAGCAAAGCAGTTTTTAAAATTTTACCTTGTTTGTCCTTTGCCATACCACCAAAATATTGCTCCATGCCATTTTCATCTTTTATGGCAAATTTATCAGTCACAAAACGCCCAACACTGGTGATGCGCTGTTGTCCGTCCAAAACTTCCAGACTGTTTTCAGAAACCTTATTAAAATAAATCAAACCTATTGGGTAACCTTTGAGTAGTGATTCAATAACAGCCATCTCTCTTTTTCCGCCGTCGGAGGCATAGATATAGTTACGCTGATACTCCGGTTGAATGGTCAATTTGCCAGACAAACCGAATAGCCCCTTGCCTTCCAGTTCGTTATAGACGAATCCGCTGCAAATGTCTTTGACAGTGATGTTAGTTTTTAAAATTGTTTTCATATTATTTTAGGAATTTTTATTGATTTTTGTCCTTTATTTTTTTCTCCACCTTTTTCTGCAACGCCTTAATATTATCTAAGTATGCCTCTTCTACTGGTGAAAGGGTCTTGGCTTGGTATTTACGATATTCTTCCGTTGCTTTTTCTATCGCCTCTTTATGGCTCACATTTCCCGCGTCTTTAAGTACTCCTTTGCCAAAATTATCAGCAAATTTATCAAGTTCGGCAACCCAATCAACCATAGTCATTTTAGTACGTTCCTGTGCTTTTATTTCCGCTAGATCAAAAAAGGCGGATACCATTCTGCTTAGCCTAAACAGTTCGTCTTCGGTCAAATAGTTTTTTGCAATACCAATTTCTGAAAGCACTGGTAGCACCCCGGCAAATGTCGTTAGCCCCATAAAATCTTTTTCCGCATCGGCACGCGAGTGAATAGTTTCGGCGGCAGTGTGTTGATTTGTTGCGTAATGCAATTTATTTTGTACCACTTTAAAAAATTCTATTGATGTCTCACCTTTCGGATCATAATCAATACTTGTGGCATATAAATCAAGAACTTGGCGATAGAGCGCCTTTTCACTACTCCTAATATCACGAATGCGATTGAGCAGCTCCTTCCAATAATCACCGCCACCGGTAGCTTTGAGTCTCTCATCATCCATAGCAAAACCCTTAACTATATATTCACGAAGTCGCGCAGTAGCCCACTGACGGAAACGGGTACCCTGAATGGAACTTACTCGGTATCCAACCGATATGATTACATCTAGACTGTAGTGTTTTACTGATACTTCTTGGGTTTTTCCTTTTATAGCACCATGCTCTGTGGTTCGTCGGAATTCCCGACATACCACTTTTTCATCCAATTCTCCTTCTTTAAAGATATTAAGTATATGTTCTGCAATAGTCGAGCGACCCTTGTCAAATAATTCGGCAAGCTGATCCTGATTGAGCCACACTGTTTCATTTTCTATATGCACCTCAATACGAGGGACACCGTTATTCCCCTCATAAATAATTATTTCATTTTGCGGTTCTCCATTTTTCATATTATTTTTTTGCTTTTCTATTTTTAATTAAAATACGTGCGTACGGATCGTTATAGCCAATAATTTTTAGCTGGGCAGGTTTCGGCAGTCCTTTTTCTACTACCATAAAAAAGTGAGGATTGATATCTACAATTTCAAATTGTGCTGGGTTATATTTATCAAGAAACGTGATCGGCACACCCATTACGCCACCATAATCATTCGGTATGGCATCGGTAAACGGTACTTCTATGGCATCGTAATTATCATATTTATCGTATGCTTTTTTACCTTTAATTTCCTTATGTTTACTATACTTTAAATTTTCCGCCATTGTCATAAGAGGCAATGGTTGATGGCGACGCCCATGATCAAGATTGGTAAGCCACAAACAATTGTTAGTGGCAACAATTCTGTTTCCATTTTCATCTATTTGGGCTTCTGATCCATACAAGTCATACGATTCAGGAACAATAAATCCAGAAATCCACCTTCCCATCCCATTACCAAGCCATATCTCATTATTTTTAATTTTTTTGAATATTTCTTTATAAGTAATGCAATTAATATTGCCGATAATCAAAAACTTTTTATTATAATCGAAAAGTTGCTTAACATAGTCACGAAACAAACTAAACGGAGGGTTGGTTACCACAATATCAGACTGTTCCAGTAATGCTATGCATTCGGGACTTCTGAAGTCCCCGTCTTTCTCAAGCGACGTCCATTCGTTGTGTTTATTTGCCTTTAACTGTTTTGCGACATCTTTCAAATTGAACTCGCCATCGTCGTCCATGTCGTGCACTTCGTTGATAATGAACTTGTTCGCCGTTACCTTTGGACGGCCTTTTGATTTCGTGAGAGTTTTATCATTGCCAAATAGTCCTAGTTGCGTATTGGCGACAGGTGATGGTTTATAGCTTGTTGTGATGAGCTGTTTTAATCCGAGCTTATTAAAATTGAGAACAAAATAACGAAAGAAATTACTCTCGAAAGGATCGTCGCAGTTGCAATATACTACTTTTGCTCGGAATGTATCAGGATTGTAATCTAGATACTTTTCAATCTCTTTTTGAATATCAATATACTGAGTATAAAACTCATCATTCTTTGCCCGTTTAGCATTTGTAAGATTTTTGATTGATGCTTCTCTAGCCATAAATTTATACTTGTCTACCCCCTACCTTCTTTTTCCTTTTTCCCAGTCTTCTATAATTATTTTCTTTCCGGAACGGAGGGCGTATACCGTCATAATCACACAAAACCCTTGAAAAATCAAAGAAAAACAAGGCTTTGTCAGCCCTGCCTGTACCAGTCCATAATTCAATCAGTCTGTGGATACAGAGTATTGACTTTTGAGGGTGAAGGACATACAATCCGCAATAGAATTCTAAAGTGAAAGGAGAAGTTATGAAAAAAAGCGATGGTTCGGGCCACTCTCTCAGAAAATGGCTTTTTACCGTAATGCCAGGGATTGTGGCAGAAATATGTAAGGATTTAAGAATTTGGCGGGGGATGTTCGATATATCCGTTAGCCAAGAAAAAAGGGGGCGTGGGTCATCCCGATCTGATGTTGTTCTGTGCCGTTGCTGGTGGGGGGATGATGACAAGGAAGTAGCAGGGTCTATCATTATTGAACCTGATTCAACGTGGCGGCGCCTCTCCTCGATCGGGAAAAAAGAGGCATACATCAAGAAGGTTACATCTGATGTTCGAGACATAATGGTGAAGTTCTTTGATCGCAAAGGAGACTATTTTCATACCCTGAAGAGACGCATGAGAAGTAAGTCTTAGAGCCTCTCAATATCGCACATTTACAAAAAGGAGGATAGGGCTATGGAGATAGTAGTCGAGCTCAAAATGGAACGTCCGTTGGAGACAGACGATCTTCTTGTGATGGAGCAGATGCGACAATGGATATCGCATCTGTATGAGTCGTTCCCAGAGCCTGGCAGATATGTGTTGTCTGGATTTCTCTTCTTCCGGAAAGACCGTCCAACAGTCCTACGTTTCGAGGCTGGTGATGCTTTTTTTGCGAATTATCTCTTAACGACGGATGGCGAATATTTGGAAGTCTCGGAGGGATTCTTGAGCGATTTTCATGTCATGGGGCTCCCCATTGTTCGTTTGGGCGAGATGGGGGAGGAAATCAAGCGGATGTTAAAGATTTATCTCTCCGGTCTGTCACTTGAACTTACCGATTTGGTGGGTCGTCTTTAGCCCTTGTACCAAGTTCTGGGTCGGATACTCTGTCCGGCCTTTTTTCTTTTCCTGGTGGCCACGTTATACTAACATAACATAGCTTTGGTTTAAGGTGTCGGATTTTAGCAGAACATAACCTGTATCTTGCCAGAGTCTAGCGCCTAAAGTCTAATTACTATTCTCCATGATTTCTACTCTCGAGGGCAAAATTACATTCAAAGGGGATCGGTTTGTGGTCATAGACACCGGAGGGATTGGATATAAGGTGTTTATGGGGTAATGGGTAATGGGGTGAGTAATGGTAATGGTAATGGGTAATGGGGTCAGTCCCCATTCTTTTTTAGAGTACCTGCCAACTTTCAGTGACGGATTATGCTCTAAGCTCCCGAATTAAAACCTTCGCAAACCCCGAAGGAGAACAAGTTCCCTACGGGGCATGCTTTTGAAATCATTTTGCCAAATCTGATACACAAATCCAAAACCCTCCTTCGCATAAAGCTACGGAAGGGCACAGAGTGAAATCTGAAATGACGCGCCCCGCCACTATTTTTCTGGGGCAAAGGAGGTGGGGCGACGGACTCATGAGTGCGGAAGAGCGAGGTCTCGGGGAGGAATCCGCGCGGGCTTCGGCTTTCTTTTTTGAAAAAATCGGCGGCTAGTTTCTTTTAATATCTGCAAAAATCATCTTAACTATTTCAGGAAATTTGGCGATGTTGAAATGCCCGCCTTTGCTCTTGTAAATCACAACGTGGGCGTTATTCAATTTTTGCTTGTATTTATCAGCATGAGTGGCGGGCACAACATCGTCGTCTTTTGAAAATAATAAATGGAGATTTTTGCAATTCTTCTCAATCAACGACAAATCACTACCGAGTGTGAAGCCACCGACCAAATCTTCGTCTGGCAATGTATTATCAAAAGGCGGACAAACTAAATATACCGACAAGGCCTTTTTGCGAAGTTTATTTTCAGAAAGATATTTTGCAAGAAAAACTCCGCCCAAAGACGAACCGATTAAAATATATTTATTTTTGATAAGCGATAAATATCTCTCAAAAAATATCTTCCAATCTCTGTACTTCGCAAAATCTTGCAAAGGCATTCGTGGCGAAATTATCTCAAACCTTTTACCTAAACTTTTTTCCAAATAATCTCCAGCCCAATAAATCTTTTTCTTAGTCGAGACTTTTTTAGTTTTTAGATAATGCAAATAGTCCTTCTCATTTTTGAAGGTCATTCCTCCATGAACTAATAGCACTTGAATTTTACTTTTTGTGATTTTCATTTTTCCTTTGGTTCAAATTGGATAATCTGAAAACCATGTTTCTCAACTTCCTCCGGCGGCCAAAAAGTTTGACCTTTAGTTTTGAGAATGTAAGTGGCGACAACCTCAATTTTTCTTCCCGTATAATCTTTTTTATCTTTGTCCCATTCCTCCAAAACCAAAGTGTCGCCCTCGTTTACTTCAAAATCGGCAAGGCGTAATTCCAGCTTTTTCTTGCCGGAAACAATTTTGTCAAAATATTCTCGCCAAACTTTTTTGTTGATTGTTGCCATAAGTTATTTTAATTCATATTCCCAACCTGGTTTCCACGCTTTTGTCTTGCGCCAATCTTCAGCTCATCAACCGAAACATCAAGCGCATGGGCGAGCTTTTCTAAAACGGCAATAGTAACATTTACCTTGTCTCCCTCAATCACGCTCGTATAGCTTCTATCCATATCAATAGCTCGGCAAATGTCGCCTTGCGACATACGTTTTTTCAAGCGTATGCACTTGATGTTTTGTCCTGGCTCCGCGCGCTTCACGCATTTAGAACCGTAATCTGGCAGATTCCCGGCAATATTTCTCCCTTCAAGATCGTGAATTACTGGTGAGACATACCCTGAGTCTGTCGAAGGGTTACCCAGAATTACGAGCTGTATGCCCCTGTGGCGAGAGTTTGCCATCGGGGCACAGCTTTGTACCATTGGCGCCAGATTGACCCGAATTTGACCATAACAAAAGAGGGTGTTAATCATCCTCTTGGTCGTTGCCTGCATCACGAAGTTTTTCTTCTGCCCTGCGAGCCGCCTCCTCGGACATCTCCCGCTCTTTTCCTAATCGTTCGGCTTTTTCCTCATCCACTTCTTTCATTTGTTCTTCTTGTTCTTCTTTCAACTCTTCCTTTTCTTCTTTTGCTTTCTTTAAATCCTCGATTGCATCTTCTACTTCTTCAAGGGCGTCTTCCGCCTGCTTAGCCAGTTGTTTCGCGCCAACATAGTTCTCTTTGGCAAAGAGTTCTTTGGCTTGGGCAAGAAGCCGGTCAAATTTTTCAAACACTTCGGCAGGAACGCTCACCTCATCCTCGGCGGCTTCGTCTAATACTTCTTGCTTTTCCTCTTCAGCTTCTTTTATGGCTTTTTCGGCGTCCTCTTTTTTATCCATCTCTCGTTCAATTTTTTCTTCTTCCTGTTCTAACGCTTCTTCTCGCTCTTCTTCTTTGAGCTTCAAGAGTTCTTTTTGAGCTTTTATCTCGCCGAGTTCTTTTACCAATGCCTCAACTTGGGTGGCGTCGCCCACTTGTCTTGCCTCGCGAATTTTTGCTTTGAGTTCGTCCTCTTTTGCTTCAAGAGAGTGTTCTTGATCTTTGAGGGCCTGCTTCAAGGCCTCTTTGTTTGCGTCAAAATCCTCACTAATGTTTTTGGCGAGCTCGCTTACATCTTTTCCTTTGGATTTCTCGCCCTCAACAATACCGGCAGCCTTGGCAATGTTTGCCTGAAGCCGGGATTGAGCCACCTCCAATCCTTTCGCATTTACACCTTTCGTTTCCAAAATAATCTTAATCTCGGCGATACGCTCAGCGGCAAAATCAATCTGGAGATGTGCCTTGCCCTCCGGGTTGAAAGTGAAAAATTCCCGCAACGCCTCGCCGATCTTATCAACAAAGTAAAAGGCGCTCTCCGGGGTAAGTCCCGCGTTTGGCAACGCCACTGGCTCATGAGCAAAAACCAAAACGGGAATAAATAGGAACGAAATAAAAATAGATTTTATAGTTTTCATAATAGTTTTATGACAGCAAACGGATCAAATGCTATCAATCTAATATATTGTTTGGTAGCAAAAATCCCATGTGGGGAGTTCTTTGCGGATGATCATACATTTCGTCGTTCACCCCGTTAGAGGCAGGTCGCGGTCAAAAAGATACGACCTGCTTATATTATTTTTTTTACAATTTCAACCTTGATAATATCTGTTTGTATCCCCAAAAAAAGCGATCGTGGCCTCTAACGGGGTTCATGGCTCAAGGCGTAAAAGACAACGCCCGTCCATATTGAAATAAAACCGAACATTAAAACCATACCAGAAAAGACATAGGTCAAAATCCCCAGATGTAATGCGGTGATGAGAGTTGTCGCCGTTATCCAAATATCACGAGCGGTATTTGCCACCATAACAGGATTGCCTTCTGCATCTAAGATGGATTTCCCATTGTCGTCTAATTTTGGTATTTGGCGAGGCATTTCTGAAAATGTTTTACCGTCTGTTATTCGCAAAGTGTGTTCTCTAATTATATCCGCCTGTGCTTTAAGCGTAAGCGGCCCGCGGACGGGTTTTTCGGAAATAGCGGAATCTTTAGGAGTTACGATTTTTTCTTCGGATACATTTTTATATGTAAAATAAATGCCCCAGATACCGCCCGCCACTAAAACAATACCGGCTAAAACAGCTAATATTGATGAAGCGATAAGTAATTTTTTCATAATAATTTTTTACTCGTTATCCGAACACTAAAACTTTGTCCGATTCCTCAACCATTTTCACTAAATCTCTCATGGTGGTAACCGGGCAAACTTTACTCTCGGATTTAGAACGAACTTTCAAACAAGTTTCGCAAGCGAAAATCACGCCCTTAAGGTCTTTAAACTCATGAATTTTCTTGGAGATATCAAATTGTTCGGAATCGGGAATATCTTCCGCCTCCACGCCCTCGTTCATAAGATTTATTTGCACCGAGTGATTTTCTTTCAGCGCGGCGATCCCTAAACGAAACGTGTTCCAGATATGCTCCGGATTATTGGATTGTAAAATAATACCGATTTTCATAGGAGCCTAACTTAAATCCTTTTTCTTATCCTCAAATTCTTTTTTGTCTATCTCTCCCTTGGCATATCGCTCTTGCAAGATTTCAAGAGCCGATTTTCCGTGATTGTTGATACTGCGAGACTGGCTAGTGAGCCATTTGATAAGCGCGACAATGCCAGCGATTATCAAGACCCACCAGAGGATCATAAAAATAAAGCCAAACCCGCCGAAAGGCGTAAATCCAAAGTTCATCATAGAATTGTTTGATTGATTAGTATTAAAGGGAGACGACCATCCCTGCCCGTCCGGCAGGCGGGCTCCCCACATCATATTCATCATGGGCATCCAATGTCACTATATCAATTTTTAATTAGTTTCAAAAGCGGTTCCTCCCAGCCAAAACAGGTTTCTCTGTCTTTCAATGTGCCAAACGCTTGTATACAAGCTGAATCGAGTTTTGCGTATTCCTGAAGTATGACGACAACCTCCTCAATAAATCCGCCGACCGTGCCGTCGGAATCATCGACACCGCTATGGCAGAGTTTATTATCAAGCCGTAAAAGCATATCAATCAAGAACTTTGCTGTCTGCGGGCTTACCGGCAAGTCGGAAATGATCTTGGACAGACGATTACAAGATCGGA
>Ga0209542_10000479_pt1 | contig 96085 bp, 119 predicted proteins | sample RifCSPhighO2_01_FD_184028 | JGI IMG/M metagenome (GOLD analysis project Ga0209542, IMG submission 184028) | Soil microbial communities from Rifle, Colorado - Rifle CSP2_plank highO2_0.1 (SPAdes) (version 2) | ecosystem: Environmental > Terrestrial > Deep subsurface > Rock core/Sediment ...
TGTGTCTATTAGGTCTTCCATTTTCTTTGTGCGGAAGTTCGCATACGGCCTGTACTTTGTCTTTGTCCACGCCTCAGGCTGCTTCTTCCTTAGCTTAAATTCCTGCTTAAGGAGCTTTACCCTGAATTGTTCGCTGGACTCTAGTCCAAGTAGTTCATCAAGACTTGACATTTTTTTCTACCCCCGTTGTTTTCCAATCCTTTGAATCCTGTTTTAAGAATATTACTCTTCCTCTTTTTTCTCTTCAGTTTCGTCGAGGTCTTCATCCATTGAATCCTCGCCCATGTCGTCTCCGTCTTCCTTTGGTTCCTCTTCTGCAGCCGGTGCTGAGGTTGCTTCTCCTATTACTTCTCCAAAGCTTACCTTGCCCCTTACGGCGTTGACGCGCACCTTTACCTGGTCGCCTTTCTTCACATTAGGAACAATGATTACATAGCCGTTGATTTTTGCTATGCCATCTCCCTTTTCGCCGATTCCTTCAATCTCGACATCGTATGTGTCGCCTTCTTTGACCGGTATCGGCCCTCTGCTGCCTCTTGACCTGCTATTTTCTCTATCCCCAAATTCCATTTTATTTCTCCTCCGTTAACCAAAGGAATGGCACGCAAGCCCCTGTTCTCAGCAATCCTTTGAAGACCCTTAGAAAAAGGTATTTGCTACTAAATCCAATCCTACTACTATATGCTGCTTCCGGAGTATTTAAACCAGCCACTTTAATTAGTCAAACTAGTCAAATACGGCTATAGATTGATTAAAATGCCTTTAATCCGGAATTTGGTTTTTTGCAAAAGGGTTATTTGAGCACTTTTAGTGCGCCTTTCTTGCCTGTTGAAACCTGCATCTGGCCGCGAAATTCCGAGCACCAGCCCTCAGTTATCTCTATTTTGTCGCCCTCATTGACCTCATCTATCTGGTCATTCCAAAGGCTTATGCTAACTTCCTGCCCGTCCTCGTCTTTTCCTGCGCAGCTGCATACCTTGCCAGAGCCGTTATCGTTTGCCCATTGGCGCGGTTCGCCCTTTGAAGTAATCTCAAGCGTCATTGCTGGCACTGGTGCCCTTGCTTTTAGTTCAGAAACTTTCATTTGAAAAACCTCTTACAACCCTTTCGCCGCTTTGGGAGCGACTGTTATCCCATTTTCAATGGGATAAGCATTTCCCTAATCAGCAAAGAATTCTCATCGAATAATCCTTTTAAATGAAATGCATGGGGCATAGAATTATTTTTATACTTCTGTGCTGCAGTTATATTGTGGTTTGAATGGAAACAGTGACTATTTCAAAGAAAGAATATGTGCGCCTCAAAAAAAGGTCTGCAGTTGACCGCTCTCTTGTAGCAAAGATAACCAGGGGTCTTGAGGACATAAGGCACGGCAGAATCAGCGAATGGAAACAATAATCATATTGTGCCCGTTTTCTTGAGCGTTTCCATAACATAACTTTGGTAAGCCGCGAGTTTTGACAATATTGCGTTTATGGTTGCCTGCTGCGCCTTCTTGTCGCTTATTGCAACCGCCAGAATTACAAAAAAATTTTCATAAACCAAGAAATATAGCCTGTTGCCCGAAAATTTCTTCTCCCTGAAAAATGGAACGGAAAGCGGCTTGCCTACAGAACCGCCTTTTTCAGAAAGCTGTGCAAGGAACTTGCGGACGCGTTCTTTTTCGAATTTTTCAAGTTTTTCAAAATCATCATCGAATTCTCGCGTTTTGAATATCCTGTAATTTGCCATGTACTAAATACTGCTAGCGCGAATAAAAGTTTGCCTTAACACCTGAATCCATCACAGTGTGCAAATATAACCAAAAGCTTTTATACAAAACTATTTTTTGATGCCGATAATCCTGACGGGACCCTGTCCTGCACGAACTGTTTTCAGATTCCTTCTTTTTTGTCAAGAGGTTCGAATTCCGGTTTCACAAAAGAATTAATGAGAAAGGACCAGAATAGGTGCCAGTTGAGGAATTCAGGAATTTTTCCTTCAAAAATGTTCCCAAAGCCGCCAAAAAATACGGCAAATGACATGAGTGAAATGAACAAAATAAAGAATCCCATGAACCCCTTTGTTATAATATTGCCTACAATTTTCGTTTTTACATCCTTCCTGATTCCCAGCATTGACAGAATTTTGAATATTGGAAACGCAAGGAAAAATAATATGTACGACAGAAATACAAAAAAAATTATTTTTAGAGGGTCGTTACTCACTCCAAGAATTTCAAGTGCTTCTTTGATCGGAATAATTGAAATCCATTTTATTGATTGAAAAAAGAAAATGGCGGCTAAAACCAATCCGGCATAAAAGAATATTTTTTGGGTTATTTTTTCCATTTCATCAGCTCAAATTATCCTGTCAATTATAAATTCCGGCTTAAATTCAAGCAAATCCGAATACCTCTGCCCCGTCCCAACAAAAAGAATCGGTTTTTTGAGTGTGTACAAAAGTGAAATCGCTGTTCCGCCTTTTGCATCCGTATCTATTTTGCTCAGAATAAATCCATCAATCCCAATAGCTTTGTCAAATTCGGTTGCTTGCTGCAGCAGAGCTTGCCCCGTGTACGCCTCTCCAACATAAATTTTCAAATCGGGTTTTACCACGCGTTCAATCTTTTTGAGCTCTTCAATTAGGTTCCTATTAGTTTCCTGCCTTCCTGCAGTATCTATGAGAACATAATCAATTCCCTTAGCTTCCGCAGCCTTCACGGCGTCGAATGCAACCGCCGCAGGGTCAGAGCCATATTTGTGCTTTATCATTTTCACTCCAAGCTTATTTGCGTGCTCCTCTAGCTGCTCAATCGAAGCGGCCCTGAATGTGTCTCCCGCGGCAAGTATCACGCTTTTGCCTTTCTTCATCAAATAATCCGAAACCTTTGCAATGGATGTGGTTTTGCCAGCTCCGTTAGGCCCTAAAAAAAGTATTTTAGTGGGGTGCCCTTTCATAGAAAGCAGCTCCACTTTGTTTGTTTCCATTATTTTTGCAAGCGATGCACGTATTTCATTTTTAATGAATTTTGTGGCGTCCTCTTTTGCGCTTATTTCCTTTCCCAAAATTCTTCCTTTGAGTTCTTTTACAATGGCTTCCGCGGCATCCTGCTGCACATCAGATTCAAGCAAGCTGAGTTCAAATTCTTCAAAGAAATTGCCTATTTCGCCTTCCGAAATTTTTATTTTGCCGCCAAGAAAGCCGAATAGTTTTTTTGTTATGCCAACCTTGGCCTTTAGTTCGCGCTTCTCATCCTCTCGCACTTCCTTTACTTTTTCTATGGCGCTCCTGTCCTCGCCGCCTATTTGAAAATCATGTTCAGGTTCTGCTGCTTGAAGCTCAGTTTCAAGTGCCGCTTCAGAATGAATTTCATTTTGTATTTCCGCTTTCTCTTCCTGCGCCTGAGTTTGTTTTGAGTGTTTTTCTTTTTTGGGCGCCTTTTTCTCCACAGCAGGTTTCTCTTCAGCCTGCTGCGCAGTTTGCTCCTGCTTTTCAGGTTGAATAATTTCAGAATCAGTTTTAATTTCAGCTGCTTGCAAAGATTGTTCTTGCGCCGGCTCTTGAGTAATTTCTTCAGGTTTTGAGGGCTGCTTCTCCTGCGCCTTCTGCTTTCCCTGTATTGTTTCCTTTAATTTGTCCGTAAAGCCAGATATTTTCTTCTTTAAAAATTCGAACATAAATGTAATTTTTATTGGGGCTTACTTTTGCCCATCTCGTGCCTTCCTAATCTCTCTCATTCCCGCTTCCATTATCTGCTCTAGCTGGTTTAGCCTCATCACAACTTTTTGCTGCTCGCCTGCAACCGCATCAAGCGAGTTATTGAGGTTGCCGATTTTTCTGTCAAGCTCTTTTACAAGTTCCTTACCGCTTTTCTCTGTGAATGCATTAGCTGCAATGGATGAAATCGCCTTTGATGCATCATCGATGGACGCTTTTATGAACACTCCGCCGCCAAGATTTACTAATATCTGCGTTCCTTTCTCGTTTTTGCCAACTTCTTCGAGCGCATCGCGCGCAGCCTGCAGCTCATTTCTAAAGCTCTGCAGCGAGTTCACGCGCCTGCTTATTTCAGAGAGCTTGCGCCTCTCCTGCTCTGAAAGCTGAGCCAGTTGGTTTCCCGTCAGTGTCATTTTTTGTTCTGCCATTTTGTTCACTCTTTTCTCTCTGTTATTGATGCGATTTTTATCGCGTTTCTCAGAACCCCGTGCTTTGAGCCTATCTGCGAGAGCACTTTTTCGCGCGCAAAGTTCTGGTTGATTGCGCTCATTTCCTTTGTGAATTTCTTCTCGCCGCTCTTTTCTGCGTATGTTCCTGCTATTGTGAATACTTTTTCTACCATGTTCAATCTCCCCTCAGTCCCTGATCTATTTTTGAAAGCTCAATACCTGATGTGTTCAATCCAGCCATTACTCCTTTGCTGTTTGCAAGAACGCTGTTTCCAACAAACATGTCCCCGAAATTTGCGGTTGTTGGCATGCCTTTTACGGAAAAGATTTTTTCAAGCTCTGAAAAGCCCTTTTCGCTTATATTTGGGTGGCAGATAAACCCTTTATTTGTTACTGTTGTGCTGGCCCCGCATATGTCATTGTCATCGATTTTCACGGTGCTGAATCTGACCCCGAAAAAAGCGTTCAAATCGTCAATTTCCCTCTGTGCAAGCAAAGGGCTTGCAATGCCGCCGTTCTCATTCAACGCTATAAGGTTTCCGGTTGAAGTGAACCCGTGCATTATTGTGTGCACTTCAAGGCCTTCCTTTTCAAGCGCCTTTTTCTCTTCCTTTTCCGCAAGCGCAGAAATAGCAAATTTTCTTCCAAGTCCCTTTGCCAAAATCCCAACAAGCCCGCTGTTTCCAATTTCACAGCGCAGTGCGCTCACATCAAGGGTTTTTTCAATTTCTGAGAGCTCTTTTTGTGTAATGGATTTTGGCACGAGTGCTATATCATCAGTAACCGTGCAGAATACGCCTATATAGGGGCTGCTCTTTACAGTCCCTCTTGAAAAATTCATTGCAAATCGCCGCAGGCTTTAAGCCGTGCCTCTTTTTATTCCGGCAGCCTTTGCCGCGTCTTCTTTCTCTTTCTTGTCTTCAAGCTTTTGCTTTTTTTCTTCGGCCTCTTCTTTCTTTTCTTTTGAATCCTTCTTTTCCTCTTTTTTCTGCTCTTTCTTTTTCTTTTCTGCTTCCTTTTTCGTCTGGTACTGCGCAAGCTGCTTTCCTTCGCGCATAAATACAATTATTTTGCCGCCATCCTTTAGAAGTGTCGCATCTATTCTCTTTGGTATGTTCTTTGAGTGAAGGTGCAAAAATTCATTTACTTCCATGCTCACGCTCAGTTCATTAAACCTTGTGTGCTTTTTCACAAACGCCTTTACAACCGCTAGCGCCTTGGTCACCCTTTTCTTTGGCGGGAATGAGAACGCCTTGTCAAGCGGTATCACGTAGTTTGCCTGTTCGCTTTTCATGTTCATTGCACCCTTTTTGTCTTAAACATCCTGCTCTTGTTTTTCCTTCCGCTCTTGCGGTGCTTTATGTTCTTGATTTTTCCCTGTTCGCGCTGCTTTTTCTTAAATAGAAATCCAAAATCTGTCTCTCTCCAGTGCCTCTTTGCCTTCTTGTTCCAGATTCTCTTTCCCGCCTTTCTAAGTATCCACACGGGCGCGTTTGTAGAGCCCGGCCCGATTTTTTTCCTCGTCGATATGAGGAATTCCTTTTCTTCCCTGTCTTTTCTTCCCATAAAAATCATTTCCTTTGAAAATCAATTTTCGTTTCGCGTTTTTCGCTAAGTTGCCGCAGGATTTCCTTTACCTGTTCATCAGTGAGTTTGCCCTCAACATATCCTTTTTGCATAAGCGACATTATTGCCTGGAAAGCCTTCATATGAAGCTCCCTGTTCACGAGCCGGACATTTGCAAGCCTTTGCCTTGCGTTCTCGTCCAGAACCCTGTTCAAAAGAGACTGCATTTTGCTTTCCGCTTGGGCCTTTTTCTCTTCATCCTCCTTTTGCCTTGAGTATTGCTGCTGCAATTCCTCAAGCTTTTTTTGCCTCAGTTCTTCCTCTTCCATCGTCATGCTTGTGCTGCGGCGCGTTTCCCTGCGCCTGAGCGTGCGCTCCATCCTGCGCTTTCTGTGCCTGCTGCGAGCTATGATGCTGCGCATTTGCATTCGGCACTCCTTGCGGTGCCATCGGCTTCATTCCTTTCTGGGCAGGCACTGCCGGAGCCGCCTGCGCTTTCTGCTCTGCGGCCTTTCTGTTTGCAATCCTCTTTTGCGCGTCCTCATCAGCGCTTATTTTCTTCTTTTTGAGGCTTTCATTAAAAACAACCTGCACTATTTTCGATTTTTCAAACAAAAACTTTTCTCCCTTAGGGGTAACTTTTCTCCCTTTCTTGTCCTTCTTTACAAGCCCCTCTTTTTCAAGCATCTGAAGGCATGTGCGAAGTATTTTTCCGGAGGCCTTCGCTTTCTTCTCAGGTTTCACTCCGCGGTTTTTCCTTCCACCAAAATAAGTGCGGAGCCTTCCAGTGCCAAGGTTTCCTTCCTTGTATGTTCTGTAGAGCACGGCTCCCATTCTTGTAAAAAACCAGTCAGGGTTATTTGGCACCCTTTCCTTGTGCGAGCCTGTTTTTACATAATCTGTGAACGCGGGCTTTTTTACCCTTGTTTTGAAGTCCTTTGCGGCCTCTTCGATAAGCATTCCAGCAGGCACATCATAAATTCCCATTCAGTACACCTTTTTGATTTTTTTTGGATTCCGCCTTTTTTGCCTCCTTTCGGAGAAAGTCGGAGTGTTTGATTCCAGTCAGGTTCGCTTAGCGAATTGCCAGAAAAACTCCCAATTCAAAGAATTAGAAGTATCAACTCTTCCCAAGGAATCTTTTTAAAGGTTGGTTTTCGCGAGCCCCGACCCGCGGCAGATTGGGGGTTAGCATTTCGCAAGCGCCTTGATTTCCCATTCTTGCAATGCCCTGCCTATTATCAAAACATCGTCGATTGTGCCGCTATTGAACTGGCCGATTTTTGCGGTATCAATGGAGATTACCCCCGAATTAGGTGTCTGGCCGCCTACAGGGTTTTTTGGCACGCAATCATAATATACTGTCTGAAACCCCGCGCTTCTAACCCATGCCACATGATGCCACATATTTGTACTGATGCTGGGAGTGGAAAAATCGAGTTCCGTGCTTCCTGGGCCAGGATAAAGGGACGTGTGTATATTTGAGCTTCCTATGTACGGAATCAGAACTATTTTGTTGCTTCCAACCAAACTTCCGCGTATTACATTTGGGCTACCATTAATAGTTCCATTAAACCAGAGCATCATCGTAAAATCCCCAAGCCCATTGAACGCTTCCGGCTTTACTCCTACATACGCAGAAGCGCTCGGGTCATAAACCCCCTGCCAGTTTTTACCCTGCACAAACGTCGCCCCACTATAAGGTATCCCGTGGTTCCCTTTTCCAGAAGTGTCAAAATAGGTTCCATCAAACGGGTACCATGCCTGCAGCGCGGCAAGGTCAACGCCACTTAGGGCCGAAAGCTGTTTTACCGCTGCCTGGTATGCCGCGTTCTGCGCAACGCTTGACTGCGTCGAGCCAAGCCCAAGTATGATTGCTATAACTATTGCCGCAATCACTATTGCCCCGCCAAGAAGCATTAGATATTCCAAAGCGCCCTGTGCCTTTTGCATGGTGCCAGAATAAGGCTTTTTCCTTTATTTATTCGTTTGTTTGCCGCTGCGTTTTCGTTCGGTTCCCTGTATTAGAATTTTTCTTCCGCTTTTTCTCTCATGAAAGCATTCGAGGCATTTTACATTTGTAATAGTCCCGTTTTTTGTTATTGCTGCATTTTTCCCATTCGCTAGAAACGCGAAGCATTTTTTGCAGAATTTGGTTTTAAGCTCGTCTGGAATGCGCGCGCGCACCTTTTTGGAAATCTCAAGCGAGAGCTGCACATATCTTTTGCTCCGTTCAGGATGCAGAGAAAATTCCGCTTCAGCAAGTTCAAAGAGCCTGTAAATTCTCTCAAGGCCCAGTTCTTGCAATTTGATGTGCTTCATGTGAAGAATTTGCGCTTGAGGAAATTAAAAACAGATGCAATGCCTCTGCCCATTCGCAAGAATGGGCAAGTCTGCTCTCTCCCGACCGAAGGTGCCAAGCATGGCAAGTGCAGTTTGGGGAAGTGCACCCGCCGGGATTTGAACCCGGGACGCAAGCTTGGAAGGCTCGCATGTTAACCCCTACACTACAGGTGCCTGACTAATTAGGGGCTCGGCAATGTTTTAAAATTGAGCATTCCTCCTTATAATCGGCGGTAAGTTGGCAAAAGGTTTTTTCGCAGTATTCGACGGCCTTGACGGCTCTGGAAAAGGCACGATGGTTAAGGAGGCGCACAGGTTCCTTCTGGAAAAAGGGGTTGCGCCTGAGAGGATTTTCACAACCGCCGAGCCTACTCATGGGTATTTTGGCAAAAAGGTCCGTGAGCTTCTAAGCGCCCAGATAGACCCCTCGCTTAGCGCAAAGCAGTTCCTCGACCTATATGTTGCGGACAGAAAAGAGCATCTTGAAAAGGAAATAACTCCGGCGCTCGCCGCGGGAAAGATTGTTCTCTGCGACCGCTTCAAGTACAGCACTTTTGTATACCAATCGATTCAGGGAATTCCGCTCGAAAAAATCCGCTCGCTGCACTCAGGGATGAGTGTTCCTGATTTGGTTTTCATTCTGGACCTTCCTGTGGATGATGCGCTAAAGCGCATCGCGCGCAGGACAAAAACCGAAGTGTTCGAGCAGCGCGCTTTCATGGAAAAGGTGCGCATGGGGTTTCTAAGCCTTAAGGAAATTTTCCAGAAAGAAGAAATAATTTTCATTGACGCTTCAAGGCCAAAAAAATCAGTTTCGCGTGAAATCGCCACGGCACTAGCAGCCAAGCTTAATTTGTGAAAATTGGATTGCGACCGCCGGGAATCGAACCCGGACCCCGTCCTTGGCAAGGACGAATCATGAACCATTAGACAACGGTCGCTTGCAAACAAATCTTTTGGCAAACCCTTTAAAACCTAATTAAACGGGGGATTTGGCAAATGCTTTCAAAGACAATTTGTTTGCCTCTTACATCTTGCGAAGCCTTGCAACCCTTTCTGCTATTGGAGGGTGCGTTGAGAACATCCCGTCCATTAGGCCTTTTCTGTTCTTGAGCGGGTTGTCAATATACAAATGTGCGGTTGCCTTGTTTGCGGCCTCGAGAACTTCCCTGTCCCCCCCGATTTTTTCAAGTGCGCTTGCAAGCCCGTCAGGATTTCGCGTCATTAGCGCGGCGGAAGCGTCCGCGAGGTATTCGCGCTGCCTTGAAACCGCAAGCCTTATCACCTGGGCTATTATTGGCGTTAGGATTGCAAGAAGAATTCCCCCAATCAGCATTGCAATGCCGATTTTAGAATCTCGATTGTCATTCTTTCCCCACAGCATGCTGCGCAAAAGTATGTCGCTAAGAAGCGCAGTAACCCCGATGAGAACAGTAATCACAGTCTGCAGCCTGATATCATAATTTTTTATATGGCTCATCTCGTGCGCAACCACTCCTTCAAGCTCTTGCCTGTCAAGCTTTTGCAAAATTCCGGTTGTGAAAACAACTATACCATGCTCTGGGTCTCTTCCGGTGGCAAACGCATTGAGCGCGGTGTCATTGATAATATATGCTTTGGGTTTTGGAATTCCTGCTGCAATTGAGAGCCCGTCTATGATGTTGAAAAGATATGGGTATTCCTCTTTTTTCACTTCGCGCGCCCCGCTGATTGCAAGCACTATGTTCGATGAAAAAAAGTAGCTTATGAGCGCGTAGAAAATTACAAATATTCCGCCAAAAAACAGCCCGCCAAAGCCAAACCCCAGCACGAACTCTCCAAGAACCCACGAAAGCGCGGTGATAATCACTGCAAAGAGTGCTATCAGTATTATTGTGTTTCTCTTGTTCTCCTCAATCTGTTCGTACATGAGTTCACCTGTGAAATCAAAAATTCAGGCCTTTCGAGCCACGAGGCGAAGAAAGGGCGCCTCCTCCCGAAAGGCTTTTCGGGAGTTAGAACTGCACTTTCACATTCGTTCGCGCTGCTTCTTCTATCTGGAAATACTCCCTTTTTGTAAAGCCAAACATTCCGGCAAGTATGCTGTCTGGAAGTGTTTCAACCTTGGTGTTGAATGAGAGCACTGTATCATTGTAGAACTGCCTTGCGTATGCGATTTTCGATTCGATTCCTGCAAGCTCTTCTTGGAGCATCAGAAAGTTCTGATTTGCCTTCAAATCAGGATAGCTTTCAGAAACCGCGAAAAGCGATTTGAGCGCTCCCGTGAGCATGTTCTCTGCCGCCATCTTGTCCTTGCCGCTTCCTGCCTTTGTTATTGCCGCCCTTGCCTCTGTAACCATCTTGAGCGTTTCCTTCTCATGCTTTGCATAGCCCTTCACGGTTTCAATAAGGTTTGGCACCAGATCAAAGCGCCTCTTTAGCTGGACATCTATCTGGCTCCAGGAATTGTCTATCCTGTTTTTTAGCTGCACAAACCCGTTGTATGAGAGTACAAACCAAAGTGCCCCTATTACTACTATTGCGCCAACAACCAATACAATCATTGTAAAATCCTCCGTTTTTTGCCGTTAAAAGGCTTTATTACCAATTTCCTGTTATTCTTTATTTAATATTATGGTGCAGATGCTTTTAGCCAGACACTTTTCTTTTTCGTCGATGTTTTTCTTTTCGTGTAACGAAAAGAAAAAGGTCGGGCCGGTGGTCTAGCGGTTATGATACATCGTTTACATCGATGTGGTCGCAGGTTCGAATCCTGCCCGGCCCACTCCACTTCCCCAGAAGCCCTTCGCGGAAACGTTTAAATATCGGTGAAGTGTATTAGATTGCGGTGATTTGAGTGCGAAGGATTTTCTATTTCAGGGTGGCAGGAAGCGATGTTCATCTTCCAAAGCTTATTGGGGCATTCATAATGTTTGCAACTGCGTTGCTTTTCGTGCAGGCATCTTCTACTATGTTTGATTCATGGGACACCATGAAGTATTATGACAAATGCATTCTTGGAATAAACACAAATGAAAGCATCTCTGACCAGAGGGCACAGTTCAGCAACTGCGCCGATACGCTCTACCGATCAACTGGTATAGTTACAAGGCTTGAGCACCCATTGCTCACGCAGCGCCAGTTCGCAATCGGCCTTCTTGGCCCAATGGGCGCTCTGCTCTTGTGGCTTGCGGTATTCTTCGTTGGCTACACGCTCTACCGGACCGATAAAATAATTCTACCGATAGAGGAAAGAGTTCGCGACCTTCCGGATTTTCCAAAGTCAAAGTTCGCGTATAAAAGAAAAAGATAAAACCGAAGAAAACCCACGGTTCATTTAATTAAAAATATTTTACGGCAACTTTAAAGTGTTGCCGCTTTTACTTTTTCATTTCCCTCAATTTTTCCTTTCCTTGCGCCTATCACGTATTTCGCGCCCGCTTTTTCCGCGGCATCAACGAGCCTTTTTGTGATTACGCCATCAAGCACTATTGCCTGCGGATTTTTAGCTTTCCCGATTTCCGCGACAATGTCCTTGACCTTTACTTCTTTTAGAACTTCGTTGTCCGCGCCGAGTATTTTCGCCTTCATCGAGCCCTTGAGCCCTTCAAAAATAGGCTTGAACAATTCCTGTTCTTGCGCGCTTAGATATACCGCAGGTGCGGCCTTTACTTGCGGCTGGCCACTTTCTCCGAAAGGTGTTCTCTCAGGGCTCCATGGAGTTCTTTCAAATGCGGGCCTTTCAAATCCCATTCCGTTCCCGTGCCTCTCAAATGGCGGCCCCCTTCTCATGGGCGGGACTCTTGAGTGGTCCCTCATCGGAGGCCTTCTTGGATTCATTCCCATATTCGGCGGGCCTCTAAAGCCTCCTTCCCTTCTCTCAAAAGGGGGCCTTTGCCCTTGCGGGTGCTCGAATTCTCTCTGAGGGGGCCTGAAGCTTCTCTCCTCTGCAAGCTCTTCAGAAGCCTTCACCCTTTTTTTGAGCGACTGGAGAATTTCTTTTCTTGTAAGCTCTTCGACTTCCTTTCCGTCAGGGGCTTTTGCAATGAACTCTACGCGCGCCATCTGCGCGAGTTTTCTCGCGTTGAGCGAGCCGCCGCGGTCGCCATCGACGAAGGCGGTTATCTGCTTTCTTTTGCTCAGGTCCACAATGGTTTGTGAAATGTTCGAGCCGTTCATGCCAATCACATTTCTTATCTGATTTTTTAGCATGTTGATTACATCAGCCCTTCCTTCCACAACGATTATTTCCTCGCTCGTTTCAATGTCCGGGCCTGCAGGGAGTTTATCCGTGCCGAACTCTTCAATGTCTGCCGCCCTCGCATTCTCGCGAATCTCTTCGCTAAGGGACTGCGTATCCGGAGAATTCTTGTCCATGAGGCGCTTTAGAATTTCCTTTGCCCTGTCCTTGATTTCCTTTCTCTTGTCATTTCTTGTGTCTTCAATATCAAGAATTTCAAGCTTTGCCTCGCACGGGCCAACCTTGTCAACACTTTCAATTCCCGCTGCAAGCAGGCTGGTCTCTGCCATGTCCATTGAGGATGGCACAAGTATTTCGCCTTTTGTTCTTCCCATTGAAGTTGTGAAATTTATTTCTATTCTTCCGAGCTTGCCGTTTTTTTGCAGCTCCTTTAAATCCATCTCGTCTCCGAGAAGCCCTTCGCTTTGCCCAAATATCGCGCCAACAATGTCTGGCTTATCAACGATTCCGTCTATTTCAAATTTTATTTTCACAAGGTACTTGACCGTGTTTATGTATGTTTTTGCCATTTTTTTACATCTCCTTTTTTGTGTATTGCAGAATTAGGGTTTGGAATTTTCAATAACAATTCTCTCGAACTGCTCTCTTGAAATTCCTGTGAAGATTAATTTTTTCTTCCTGGCCTTTTCCCCCGCGATTATGCGAAGGTTGGCGTGAAACAATTTTTCCAGCTCTTGGGTTATTTCGTCATTGGCTCTGCCTTTTTGCGGTTTTGCCCTGACCTTTACTCTCAAAGAGTTTGTCCACGGATTGAAGCCCATTATCCCGAACTTTCTTGAGTTCGGCACGACTTCCAAACCGATTTCCAAGGAGTTTTGTTCTCCTGCATTCATTGTTTCAAGCTTCAAGCGCAATGGCGGCAAAAGCCGTTCTTGCTGCCGTTAACCCCAAATTTCTGTTAAATGCAATTGTTCCCTTTTGGGAACTATTTATTATTTTCAAGCAGAATCATTAAAAAGGGTGGTTTCAGCCCCTAAATGCCTTAAAATGCCTTTAAACGGCGTTTTGAATGCTTCCGCATTGCCAGAACTCTATTTAAATCCGGCTTTCCTCTTTCTTGCATAATGGCTCACTACAACAAGGGCGCTAACGCTGAGCGCGAGCTTCTCAAGCTTTTCTGGGGCAAGGGGTACGCGGTCGCGCGCACTGCTGGCTCTGGCAAGAATGCGCTTCCAATGCCTGATTTGATTGTAATGGGAAAAGGGCGCTCGATTGTTCTCGAGGCAAAGGCGTGGAGAAACAACAACCTCACAATTCTTGATTACCAGATGCAGGAGCTTTTCAAATGGGAAGAGCTTGCGGGCGCAGAAGTCTATGTGGCATGGCGCTACCCGAATAAGGGCTGGATTTTCATAAAGCCCTCGCACTTCCACAAAAACAAGCATTATGCGATTTCGCTCTCGGAAGCGCAGAGGGTTGGCGCGACTTTGGATGTTCTTTTAGGAGAGCAGGTTCAGCTTAAAAATTAGTCTTCCGTTTAATTTTATTGGTGCTAAATTGCTGGAATTCGAACTCGTTTTGATGGAAGTTGAAAAGCTCCATGCAAAGGAGAAGGGCATGCGAAAGCGCATTCATTTGGAAAATGCGCTGCGCGAGCTGCGGGAGTACAGCAAATTGGATTCGAAAAATATTCAGTGACTTTTTCTAAAAAATAATTTCGACGCAGTAAACTATTTCTAATTTTTTATATAAGCGTTCCAACAACTAAAAGCGTCACCGTAATTATCGCCATCACAGTCATCGTGATTATGCTCTGAGTGGTGAACGCCGCCTGCGTGTTCATGTAAAATGTGTAGAGCGTTCCCGCGCCAAATACAAGCCCCATTCCTATCACAATATAACTTATGAATTTGTTTCGCGTTCCAACTCCGCGCATCCCAACTTCCCCGATATCCGCCTCTACCTTTTTCACTTCATCAGTTACCTGGTTCAATCTTTTCTGGGTCTTTTCCTCCAGTTCATTCATCTTCTGGATTTTTGAGTACATGTCCTGTTGGAACTCCTTGCTCTGGTTAAGCATCACTTTCTGGTAATTTTTGAGCGCTTCGCCGTCCTTTCCAGAAGATCCAAGCGCCTCTGCCCTGACTTTGTCAACAAGCCCCGGGCCTTTTGCAATTTTTGAGAGCATCTGTTCCTGGAAGGCCTTGTTCTGCGCCGAGAGGTTCTTTTCGTATTCCCGCAGGTTTGTGAGCACCTGCTCTTGGATTTCTTTTGACTGGCCAGAATACCCTGTTTTGGTTTTCTGCTCCATTTCAGTTATGCGCCTTATTTTTTCCTCGAGCTCGTTTTTCATGGACTCGTTTTGCTTTGCCATGCTCTTTTCATAATCCTTAAGTTCTGCCATGTACTTTGCTGACTGTTTCTCATCAAGCCCCTGCTGCGCCGGCTGCACTCCGCCGCCTGTTTCTATTTCCTGTTTTATTGTCCTTCTTATTTCGCCTTTCAAAAGTGAAAAAACATCCGCCTGCCCAAGTATCAAAAGCCTTCTTGCATTATCCGGGCTTATGCCTATGTCCTTGAGGGTGTTGAGGATTTTTTCCTCGCTCTCGCCCTCTTTGACCATCTTGTCAATGGTCTCAATTATGCTAGGAGTGTTTGCTGTTTTTGCCTGTGCCATTGTGATACCCTTGCTTGGGCTCGAAACCTTATATTTGGGTGTTTTACATTAATAAATAGCTTTTGTTGCCGATCCCGACAAGCCCGTCGGGAGGGGGCGCCCAATCTTCGCTTGGGCTCGATTGGCCTTGAGTAAATTAGCTTATTTTACGCTCAGTTTTGCCCTATTTTCGCGCCTTTTTGCCCTGCGTATTTTCATTGATTTTCCCGCGCTGGAAATCCTCAATTAGCGTTCTTGCAGCTGAGTTCAAATCAGGCCTTCCGCCCGAGAGCAGCTTTTTTCTGTGAAATGCAAGTTTTTCCAAAAACTCCTCCCCGTCTTTTGCTTCCACGCCATAAAATCCTCTGAGCGTTTCTGGCATATTCAAAATTAAATATTCAGCAATTTCCATTCCGGCGCCTTCCATATCATTTAGCTGGTGCGCGTTTTTGGCCGAGAGCATAGCCATAAGCGTTTCATTGCTCTCCTGCAGCGGTATCACTCCGGGCGTATCTATTAGAAGGATTTTGTTGCTTATGCGCACGTGCTGCTTGCCCCTAGTGAATCCGGCAGTGCTTGAAGTGCGAGCCGCCTTTCTTCCTCTTAGCATATTTATGATGCTGCTCTTTCCCGTGTTTGGGTAGCCGACAATTGCAACCTTTGCCTCATCTCCTGAAACAAGCTTTTCAATGCCGATTTTGAGCGCCTTTACCCCGCTTCGCTGCCGTGCGGAAACAAACACGCATCTCTCGGTGATGGAATCTTTTGCCTTCTGGGCGTTCCGCTTTGAAATAAGGTCTGATTTGTTGAGCACTATTATGAGCTTTTTCCCAGAGCCGCGCACAAAATCCTCAAGCTCGTTATTTCTGCTCTGCTGCGGAAAGCGCGCGTCAACTATTTCCATTACGATATCCGCGTCCCGAACAATTTTCTTTACAATGTCCCAGTAACCCATTTTTTATCATCCCTAAAAAATATTCATTTCACCGCTTCTTTTATGATGTGCCCCGCGGCCGTGAAAAAATAAATTCCTGCAAAGAGCAATATTCCAAAAATTGCAAAAACTCCGATAGGGTTTACCTGTGAAAATAATTTGTCCCCGAGCAATACTCCCTGAAAATCCCCAAAATATGCGAAGAGCGCAATGCTTGCAAATATCGCAAAAATTCCGGCAACTATTCCAAAAAGCTTGATCGTTCGTTCCATGCAATCCCGCCGCAACCAAAAATGGAATGCTCTAAAGAAGCTTCAAATCTTTTGTGAACTTGTTTATTTCGCTCTCAGGCGCAGGCCCTATTCCAATGCAGGTTGGGCTTCCTTCCTCTATTTGCGTTCTGCCAGCATCTTTTATGAGCGCTGCGGGAAGTATTTTCTTGACTTTTTCAAACAAAGAGAGAAGCTCCTTTTCCGAGCCGATTTTCAAAACTATTTTAGCGGTGCCGCCGCTTTTCCATTCCTCAACCCACATCGGGCTCTGCTTTTGTGCCTTCTCATATGCCGCAAGCGAAGCGTGTGCGCACTGTACCCCGATTTTTCCCTTTCCCATTCCAAGGTCCTGCCGGATAACTATTGCCTGCTTTAGTTCCATGATTTAGATGATGTTCGAACGGGAATTTAATCCTACTGTGAAGCCGCCCTTTTAAGGCAGGCGCGCGACAACCCTGCAAGGCGCCCCATCTGCATCCACAATCTTTAGGGGCATTATTATGCACTCAAATCTCTTTCCCGCAACTTTTTCAAGGTTCACAAGGTTTTCCAAAATCAGTATCTCGTGCGCCAGAAGCTCCTTGTGCGTGAGAAATGGCTCATTGTCCGGAGTGTACGAATCAATCCCGATTATTTTCGCGCCGCGCGCGCAGAGCTCCTTTGCGGTTTGCAGAGAAATCACGGGTATGTTTTCAAAGAACTCCGCAGTATACGCCTTGTCAGTATTCCCAGTCCAGAAAAAGACAATGTCCCCGCGCTTCACTTGAGAAAGGTCCACAATAATTTCATTCTCAGAATTCTTCTTGCGCGCATCAATTACAATAGCTTCACCGATGAATTTTTCCAGTGGGAACTCATCAAGCTTTTTCCCATCCGCAAGCATATGAAACGGAGCGTCGATGTGCGTTCCGAAATGCGAATTGAATTCGAGATGCTTTCCGTTGCAGCCGTCGCGTTCGATTGTTGCGGCAATTGTTATTTTCGGTTTCGGGTCGCCCGGATACACCGGAGTATTGGCGTCAAGCGGCATTGTAAGGTCTATAATTTTCATTTAATCAACCAGTTCCCAGTAAATCCTTCGGTTCTCCGATCCCTTGTTCTTGAAATCAACAATTTTTATCCCCTTGATTTCAGAAGTGTTTTTCACATGCGTTCCGCCATCTGCCTGCACATCAAATTCTCCAATTGCGACAATGCGAAGAATTGGAATATCTTTCGGGAGCACGTCTTTGAGCCGGAAAAGCTCGGGCTTTTGCAGCGCCTTCTCCCTTTCCATAAAAGAAATAGAAACAGGCAACGCATCTTTTATCGCTCCGTTCACCTTTTCCTCAAAGGTTTTGAGAAGTGCGCGGTCAAAATCCAAAACATTAAAATCCATGCGGGATTGCTTCAAATCAAGCTGGTTTCCCGTGATTAGCGCTCCGGTCTCTTTCATAATGCAGGCGGCAACTAGGTGCGCGGATGTGTGCATGCGCATAAGCTTGTAGCGCCTCTCCCAATCAATTGCGCATTTTACTTTTTCTCCCGCGCTCAAGCCTTCAGAATCAAGCTCGTGAACAACATCTTCTCCGGAATTTTTCGCGGCAACCACTTTGTACTCTTTCCCGCTTTGTGAAATTATTTTTCCCGTGTCAGACGGCTGCCCGCCTCCCTGCGCGTAGAACACAGTGCTATCAAGTACAACAAATTTGCCATCGGCTTTCAGAACAGTAGCTTCGCACTCTTTTGCGTACGAATCAGCCTGGTAAATCTTATTGGTCATTAGAAAAAGACGCTATGTAAAAATTAAAAGATGTTGCAAGAGCTTATTGCCCGTTCTCTTGCGATGGCGGCTCTGTAATTTCAACTATTTCTTCAGCCTGTTCCTGCACTGATTCCTGTTCGCGTGAGGCAATTCCCTTGTAAACAATCTTTTTTGTAATTCCTTTCTCGCCCCATAAATAGCTCAGGGGCTGCTCATCGCCGCGTATAAGCCAGACTGTTTTGTCCTTTCCAACGCGCTCGCTTGGCTCTTTTATTGTAAAAAGCCTGCTGTATTTGACCTTTGCCCTGTCCCCTGCAGTTTCCATCAGTTCAAAAACAGGCTCATCATTGCCATTTCCCATTATGCGGTCAAATGCCTCCCCATCGGCAACCACGTATTCGTTTGCGTAATTGTTCTTCTTAAAGGGCGGCTTCCAGTCGCTCTCAATTGTTCGCACTTCAAAAACAGCTTTCATAGCTTAGAGTAAGTGCTCTGGAGTTTAAATATTTTTCCGCAGGAAAATTTTGCCAAGAAACGGTTATGTTTATTCCCGCTTTTTGCCTTCTGATTATTTCATGCGCTCATCCCAAGCCAAATGCTTGCGGCAATGACCCCTATTACCGCAACCATCTGGTGCGGGGCGAGTTTTTCCCTATTAACAAGCACTCCCATTAGCACGGCAATAACCACATAGCTTTCGGTGATTGCCGTTATTATTGAAAGTTCGCCCCCCTCAACTGCTATTGCATATGCTGCCCATCCAAATGTTGCGCAAAGAGCCGTGAAAAGGGAAAGCCAAGGCGCGCTTGCAACCTTGCGAACCGTGCCAAAAAGTGATTTTCTTTTTGCCATTATTGCGGCGGTTACAAACATGCTAATTGTCCAGGGAAACCATATTGCAAGAATTGGAGTGACATCGCGCGCAACCGCTGCCGTTGTGAAGTTCATCACCCCGAAAATGAATGCGGCTGCAAGCGCTATTGCCGCTCCCTTTTCAAGGTTTGCAAGGATTTTTTTGGCGCTAAGCGTTGCAAGGCTTACAAGAATTGTGCCGATAAGCACCGCCGCGATGAGTGCCCATTGTAAAGAGCTTATCGCATCTTGGAAAAAGTAGATTCCAAGAATTATCGTGACTGGCAGTTCCAGTACAAGTATCGCATCAACAACCGAGAGCTTTCCTTTATTCAGCGCCTCAAAGCTCACAACTCCGCTAAACCAGCCAATTGCCCCAAGAGCAATGAGCAGCGGCAGGTTGCTTTGGTTTATTGCGCCAAAATCGTTCCACACAATCGGGAGAAGAAGAATCGCGGCCGAGAAATCAATAAGGAGAAGCGTTTCAAGGTTTCCTATTTTGCGGCAGAGCCTTTGTATGAGAAAATCCGCAGCGCCCCAAAGAAGCATTGCGCAAAATGCCGCAAGGATTACCATTTCCATGCAAAGAGATATTGCTAATGTGTTGTTTAAACTAATGTCCTGCCGCTGGCCTATCCCGTCGCCAAACAATGACTTTCAGTCCTGCTGAGCTCAAGCGAGGCGGACGCTCCCTCCCGACGAGCAGGTCGGGTTTGGCACCGGCACCGAACCCTGCGCTTTATTTAAAAAGCGCGGAGCGTTGTTTCATTATGGGCATTACTTCGGTAATAGACCAGACCGTAAAAGCTATCCATTCCGGTGAGCAAAGAAAGAAGGCCGCCGCGGAAAAGTTTGCGCCCCTCAAAACAAGAAAGTTCGTATCCAACGGCTTTGACCTTGCAGAGGAGTTCCTTGCGTATAAGGTCCCACGCTGGGTTCCGCAGGGGCTTGTCGCGGGAGTTGATTCCGGTTTTGTTGCAAAGCGCCTTGCTTCAGTTGATTTGGTTCTTATCCGTGCAGTGGGCGTTGTTTTTGATTATGCGGATGGCAAAATCTCCTCTGCAAAATATTTTCCCGATTTTTTCCACTTTCCAGAGCCGCATTTAAGTTCAGGTTCACTAGAAGAGGACGAGGCAGAGCAGAGCAAGAGCCTTATGAGATTGCGCGAGGAAGTGAACACCGCAAAGAAAATAATTGCAGAGCACTCTCCTAAGTATCTTTTCATAGACGGCTCTATTGTGCCCCAGTTTCAGGACAAGCCGCGCAAGGAATCAGGGCTTACAAAAAATTATTCCGATATCGTGCACGAATTCCAATCACTGTATGCTCTTGCAGAAGAAAAAGGGTGCACGCTCATTTCAACAGTTGAGGACAGCAGGGGCTCGCGCTTCCGGCAGATTCTGCAGGAAGGCATTCTCCCTTATGAGAACGTGATGCCTTCAGAAGACCTTGAGGGTTTTTTCGATTCTTCCCTGCTTGATTATTTCCTCGCGCTCGGAGAGCGCAGCTGCGCCTTCACTTACACAAAAAACATCAAGCAGCATCCAGTGCTTCAGGATTTTGATGCAAAGTGGGGAGAGCACATCTACGGCCTCTACATCAAGCCTTCGCTATTTGACAGGCCACTGCGCGTTGAGTTCATCTGCAAAGACCCTGCAAATCTTCGGAAAACCGCAGATGAAGTTTCCTCTGTTGCATTCGCCCTTAGCTGCATGCACCGAGAGTACGCATACCCAACGGTTCTAATAGAAGCAGATATGCACGCAAAGCTTCGCAATGATGAGATAGAAATTATTTCCAATAAAATCCTCGATAAGCTCGGCTCTTCGATAAAGCTGAAAATGAGAAGGGACAACAGGCCGTTTTAATGAATATTTAGAGGTAAGATTTTTATACTTAAAAGTAAGATATGTTATAGGTGGTGTGATATGTACGAAGCCAAGTTTTCATCAAAGGGGCAGGTTGTTGTTCCGGCAAAAATAAGGAAAAGGGCCGGTTTTGGAAAGGGGCGAAAGGTCATTTTCCAGGAAACTCCATGGGGCGTCATGATGGTTCTTGTTCCAAAGGATCCGCTAAAGGCACTGATTGGCATGACCAAAGGGCTTGGCGTAAAATCTTCAGACATAAAGAAAATGCGCCAGGAGGATGACAAGATTGCCTTCAAGAATTTATGACACGTCTGCGCTGGTGCGTGTCTCTAACAAAGAAAAAGGGTTTGAAAACGTGGCTGCATTATTACATGCCGGTGCCGCAAATGCTGCTCGGGAAAAGGCGAGTGCACTGAGCGCTTTTGAATTCCTTTTTTCAATTGGAAAAAGGGGCGGAGAGCCGGCTGTAAAATCACTTATCTATTTCCAAAAAATTCTTGATTTTCTTCCAACCGACTTTGAAACTGCGCAGAGGGCGGCTTTTCTTAAACTCAAATATCCGCAGTTGAACCTTTCAATGGCAGATGCCATAATTTTGCAGACTGGAATTGATAATGATTTTGAAATAGTGACCTGTGACAAGGTTTGGGCGCAGGTAAAAGAGGCTAAGGTAACGGTTGTGTGAGGTTTTGCATATGATTTGCCCAAAATGCCGCTCGAAAAATATGAAGGAAAACCCTTTGCAGAAGGGCAGGCAGTACAAGTGCCCGGATTGCGGATATGAAGGCCCTGCGATGGATGAATTGTTCTGATTTGGATGTGGAAAAGTGCAGAAAATACCTGTTGGAACGAGTTCTATTGCAATAGTGCAGCACGACGACAATTTTTATACTGGGCCGGTAACGATACTTCCACAGTTGCCATTTTGGGAAAAATATAAGGAACTCGGAATTCGCGCTATAATTACTGTTAAACCAGCGCCGTCAGGGTTTCCAACTTTTTGCAAAGAAAACGGAATTATGCTTATACCTTCAGCTTGGTTATTTAGGCGCTCGAACAGTTTGAACGACCCTGCAAAATGGATTGGCATGAAAGCATGGTCACTTGTGAGTTCGGGGAAAAAAACAGTTGTTTGTTGTGATTCTGGCGCGTATGCCGGGAGTTTTGTTTCACATTATTACACCGAGGCGAAGGCTGGCAGAATAAAACTGCCATTGAAACATATTAGTCCACGAAGAAAATTGACTGCACTTGATAAAGGGAAGGCGAAATCTTTAGTTACTTTAGGGCGGGTGAACCGATGGCTGAAGAAATAGGCACCGTAATTTCAAGCGAGGAAGGCCCATCGCCAAGCGAACTGGATTTGGTGATAACTTCAGGCAAGCTTCACAGGGGCCAGTATGTCGAGCTCGATTTCTCCGAAGGCACAATGGTGTGCCTTATTACAAATGTTTACAAAACCAACCGCTACTTTGAGCGCTTTGAGAGCGTCAAGGAATTCGAGAGTTCAGGCTTCAAGCTCTTTGAGCAGTTCCCTGCAGGAGAGTGGGAGTATTTGGTTGCAAAAACCCGCCCTCTGGGGGTTTATCAAAACGGCATGATAAAGCGCTCAACTTTCCCTCCGTCTCCTGGGACAAAGGCAAGGATTGCAACAAGAGAAACTTTAGAAAAATTCCTCGGCCTTGATTTGGAGAAAGGGCTTTATTTGGGCGAAATCGAGCACCACGATGTTTCAGTAAAATTAAACCTCTCCCGCCTCTTCCAGAAGCACCTTGCAATCCTTGCAATGTCTGGAGCTGGTAAATGTGCAAAACCTGACACAAAAATATTTCTTGAGAATAGTGCGCAGAAAACTATTGGCGAGCTTGTAGATGCTGTCCTCGAAAAAAATAAGAAGGTTGATGGCGGGGTGGAGTTTTGGGAACAGGATTTCGGCACAAGTGCCTACGCTATTTCAAATTTAACCGGAAAAATATCGCCAGCAAAAATACTGGGGTATTACCGGCGCAAAGCTCCAGAGCGTGTTGTCAGAATAAAAACAAGAGCCGGGCGAGAAGTCGAAGTTACGCCAGAACACCTGGTGCCTGTATTTAATGGGCGTATTGAGTGGAAAGAGGCACAAACTATTTCAGAAAATGACCATGTTTTTTTGCCAAGGATTGAGTGGAACGGCATAAGGTCAAAAATAGATTTTACAAAAACCGCTTCAAAATTGCGCATGGTTACAATTGAAAATGGCCATGCACTTCAAAAGCAGTCAAAAGTTTTTACAAGGCTAGTGCATGATGTGGATGAACGTTTCGCAAGGCTTATGGCATATCTTCTTGCTGAAGGGCACAATAGCATGAAATCACGAATAAACTTTTCCAACGAGAATCACTTAATTCGGGGGGATTTTGCAGACCTATGCGGGGAAAAATTCAATTTGAACGTTAAAGAGGCCAAATCAAAAGGCGAATTATTAATTGATTCCGTGGTCCTTGCAAGGTGCCTGAACGAATACGGTTTTACAAACTCAAGCTGGACAAAATTCATCCCGCCCGAAATTCTTCAAAGCCAAAAGAATGTGCTCAAGAACTTCATCTCATCCTTTATAGATTGCGATGGATATGTAAACCCGGACAAGCCAGAAGTGGATATAACAATTTCAAGCAAAAGGCTTGCCGACGGAATCGAGGAAATATACGCAAAATTAGGCGTAATAACCCTGCGCAAGATTAAAACCGTTGACGGTAAAAAATACCAACGGGTGCTTGTAAGCGGTTCGGGCGAAATTTCCAAACTTAACGATTTGGATTTGCTTATTGATTACAAAAAATCCGCACTGAAAAAATGGGCGTCCGCAAAGCCCAATACCAATATTGACATAGTGCCAAACATAAACCAGCATCTCCGGGAACTAATATCCCTTCTCAAAATGCCACAGCCGCAGTCAGAGTCTTCGGCAATAAACAATTACCTTTTCCGCAAAGACAATCCTTCAAGGAAATCGCTCAGGGCTTTGCTCGGGATTTTTGAAAGGCGCTCCGAGGGCATTGAAAATGCCTTGGCGCAGGCAAATATGGTTTTGCAAACCGTTCCCAACATTTCAGAGCAGAAGGCACTTGAACTAGTAAAGACAGCTTACTCAAGCGGTTTTGATTTCAATCAAATTGCAGCAGGCAGCGGTGTTTCAAGTACGACGGCTAGACGAGTTGTCATGCAAATAACTTCACCAAAAAACACAGTTTTTCTTTTGGCGAAAAATGCATTAAAAATAAGGGGCGAGAGCCTAACCGAACTTGAAGCCGCAAGTTCCATAAACCGGAACAGCACTCTTTTCGAAATCAAGAGGATTTGTGAAACTCTTGGCTATTCAACAGAGGAATTATGCAAAGTTAATGGTTGCCATAAGCAGTTTCTCTATAGCCATTCAAAAGGAAGGGGTGAAGCAAGCCATTCGATAGTGGTGTCTTTTGCCGATTCCCTGAAAAAAATTGCGGATGAATCCTCCCAAAATCTGGTTCAGGCAAGGGCAAGGGTTCAGGTGCTTAGGCAATTTTGCGAGATGAATGCATTCTTTGATAAAGTGAAAAGCGTTAAGAAGGTAAATCCGGATTACAAATACGTATACGATCTTTCGGTTGAAAACTCCAATTTTGTTGCAAATGGGGTAGTTATCCACAATAGCTACCTTGTTTCCGTGCTTCTAGAAGAGCTTTTGCAGAGAAAAAAAGAGCACGGCCGCCTTGCGGTAATAGTTATGGACGCGCACGGCGAGTACCGCTCTTTTGCCGAGCCGGTGCAGGGCAAAGGCAGTACCGACTTTTCGCAGAACTCGCGCTTCATAAAAGCTAGCGAAGTGCAGATAGGCGTTCCAAAGCTCTCTGCCGGCATGATTGCGGGCATTGTTCCGGGAATTTCCCCCGCGCAGAAAAGGGATTTGGGGAGAGTTATTGATAAATTGAAAAGGGAAATGAAAGATGGCATGGGCCCGTATGATTTTGGCGCGGTGAAGGCAGAAATCAGCCGCGATTCTGAAATTAAGCCAGCGACAAAAGATTCGCTTATTGGCTGGATTATTTCACTTGAGCAGCTTGGGCTTTTTGGAAAAACAGACAATCCAAGCATCAACGATTTAGTAAAACCAGGCAGGTTAACGATTGTAGATTTAAGCGATATTGTTGATATGAAAAAAAAACAGGTAATTGTCGCCTATTTCGCGCGCAAGCTCTTCAATGAGCGCCAGCAAAAGCGCGTGCCGCCATTCACGATGATTTTAGAGGAAGCACATCAGTTGGCACCAGAGAAAATGTCAAAGGAAGGGGCGATTAGCAGAAGCATAATTGAAACAATCGCGCGTGAAGGCAGGAAGTTCGGTGCTGGTATTTGTCTCATCTCACAGAGGCCGATAAACCTTTCTACAACCGCTCTTAGTCAGTGCGGAACCCACATAATTTTGCGTGTAACAAACCCGTATGATTTGAAGCACATCGGAGAAACAAGTGAAGGGCTTGATAATCGCAGTTTGGATATGATTACTTCTCTGCGAACAGGCGAAGCGCTAATTGTTGGCGAAGCGGTGAACTACCCGTGCTTTTTCAAGGTTCGAAAGAAGCTCTCGCAGGATTCGCACCATGAAATGACGCTTGAAAAGGCCGCGCTCGATTTTGAGGACACAAAGGATGCGGCAGCAAAGGATTTGGATGATTTGCTCTGAATTGCTTATGCTTATATATTTTTCATTCCCAATATGTGCATTTGATTTTTGCATGGGGGGTTTTTGCAAATGGTTCTTGGGGAAGCAGTTCAACTAGGCACTATGGTTACGGTGACCATAATTTCTTCGGTAATACTGATCCTGCTTGGGATAATTTATTTCGCGGTGAGCCTTTTTATAATAAAGGCTGCTTCAAACCTGGTTGGCTATGCAGGGGTTTCATCCGAAACAGCTGTATTGAGCGCGGCAATACTTAGTGCAGCCTCACTCATCGCGAGCCATAGGCATTAGCCATTCCTGCTCCGGATGGAATTTGCGCACATACTCAATCACCGATGTCATGGGCGGGCGCTGAAGCGTTATCACCTTGTTGATGTTGAGGTGGTAGTCCGATTTTTTCCCTATGAACCCTGGCTGTATCAGCGTATACATCTGGTTTATCCTGTCAATGTTTGTGAACACGCCAAGCGCATTTGCCTTTTGTGAGAATGCCTGCAGTATCTCAAACGACATCCTGCTGAGCTCTTGCAGCGGCCTATTCCTGTGCACCCTCTCCTCAAGGTCCACCTGCGCCATGGCATCAAGCCCGAATTTGCGCTCTATATCTATCAACATGCCCATTTCAACCGCATAGCTTGTGAAGAACGGTATCTGCTCAAGCACCTCACGCCTTCCGGCATATTCGCCGCTAAGCGGCTGTATGAACCCCGAGAGGTTTGGAAAATAGAGGTTGTATAAAGGGCGCATGAGAAGCTCTGTAACCCTTCCGCCCTCAAGGGAAATTGTCTTGCCCCCTTTTCCAAGCGGCCTTTTGTAAAATCCCTTCACGAATCCCGTTTTCTCGTTTTGCAAAAGCGGCCCGACAAGCCCGTAGACGAATTTCGCGCTGATGTTCTCGATGTCGGCATCAATCCATGATATGATGTCCCCGCTTGCGACAAAAAGGCTCTTCCAGAGGTTCTCGCCCTTCCCTTTCGGCCCTCCGAACCTTTTGAGGATGTCCCTTGAATAAAAAAACTGCGCGCCCGCCTTTTCCGCCACCTTTTTTGTCCTGTCATCCGAGCCAGAATCCACAACTATGATCTCATCAACAAGCCTGTGTGTTTCCATCAGTTTCCTTTTCACTTCGGATATCACTTTGCCGACGGTTTTTTCCTCGTTGAGCGTTGGTATTACACAGGAAATTTTCTTTTTCTTTTTATTCTTGAGTTTTACCAGCATTCCGATGTCTGAAAAATCGTCTGCATGGAACTTATTTTTCGAAAACCACTCCCCCACATCCATCAAAATCATTAGGATTATTGAAGCCCATGGTTAAAAACCCTGTTTTTTCGCCAATTGTCGCTTCCAGTTTCCACAATCGTGGAGGTGCCTGATTTAAAACCTTGCAGCCATTTTTGTGTGGGTTCAAAATGTTCGACCTTCTCGGAAGTGTGGAGTCTCTGCTTACAAGCTTTGGGTATTTCGCGCTTTTTGCAATAGTTTTCGCAGAATCCGGTTTATTTTTTGGCTTTTTCCTTCCGGGAGATTCACTTCTCTTTACTGCAGGGCTGCTTGCTGCGCGCGGCATTTTTGATATTCGCATTGCAATCATTGGCGTTTCAATTGCGGCAATTCTTGGAGACCAGGTCGGATATTGGATGGGGCACAGATTCGGCAGGGGTTTTTTCAACAAGCCAAATTCCTTATTCCGCGACCCAAAGCATGTTGAGGAAGCCGAAAGCTTCTATGCAAAGCACGGCCCGAAAGCGATTGTGCTAGCGCGCTTTGTTCCTGTTGTGCGAACATTCGCGCCGATTGTTGCCGGCATTGCAAACATGGAGTACAAAACATTCGTCACATACAACATCCTTGGCGGGGTACTTTGGTCTCTTACATTCCTTCTTGCCGGATATTTCCTCGGCACATTCCTTCCGGAATCCGAAAGCCTGATAATGCTCATTGTGCTTGCAATAATTGTCATTTCAACAATTCCGATTGTATTGGAGTTTCTCAAGCGGCTGAGAAATCGGAAATGAATCGGACTTGCCACAGGCGAGGAAAGCTAACCGAGGAAAAGTGCGGTGGACGGAAGACCAAGTGAGGGTGGCCGTCTCGACAGATTTATATTGCTCCAAAACAAATTATTGTTATGACCCCTTCTCCGGCAAAAAAATCGGGCATATTAAAATTACGTTATCTTCACGAAGCCCTAAAACATCAAGATTTAGGACTCGGAATCCGCGGAATGAGTTGGCAAAGAGCAAAAGAAGGTCTTGCTTCGGGGTTAACCACTTCTAAAGGGAGGGACATTTATGTTTGGCAGGCTCCTCGCCCTGAAGACTTGAAAAATCCAATGGATACAATAAAAAAACTCCGGGCAACTATCCACACCTCAGTAAATATACTGGTTGGCACACACCCGCCAGGAAAATGGGCGGGATGGAGAACTCCTAAGGGCTATCCCGTAATAGTTATAGTTGGAAATCATCCGCAATATAGGGGCGGTAATAACCCTGCGGTGGCCGCAGACTATGCTCCAAGAGAAGGGTCGGAAAGAGGATATAGAAAAATAACGGGCTTCCCTCAAAACACATATAGTCACATACCAAAAAAACACCTATTGGCGGTTGTAAGACCAACAAAACAAGAGCTCAAAGAAATTGAAAAAGATGCGAAATCGAAAAGTTTGGGTGACCCACTTTCTTTCACCTCATTTTTTGGAGAAAATTTCAAGAGATTAATGGTAAACAAGACTGCAAATGCACTAGTGGCAAAATATAAAAAAGAACTCGAAGCCGCAAAAGGGCAAAAATGAATTGCCGGATGCAAATTTCAAACAAAACCGCGCTTTTAATACGGGCGCATATTATCTGCATCCAGATTACCTTCCGCACCGGCACCGAACTCCCTCCAAATCCTTTTTAAAGGCGGATTCGAACCTCTTTCATGCCCCCAAGCACGCCCGTGTTTTTAGGCAGGGTCGCCTATGTTCCGGAAAAGCGGCAGATAGTTGCCGAGTTCTCAAACATGTTTGAGAAGTACTCAAAGCGCTATTCATTTTTCCCGCGCATGTTCTTTCCTTTGCGCGGAATTTCAAAAGAATCCTTTAGGGATGCGGTTGCGGAGTATGATTTGAAGCGCGTGAAAATAGATTTCGAGGGCGGCACTGCGATTGTTTTCGCGGCGACTTTTTCGGATTTGAAAAAGCTGAACAATCTGCTTTCCGAATTCTTCGGTTTTCATTCAAACCTTATTGAGCCTCAGAGGCAGTTTCTCATTGAAAAGGGCTGGGGATATTTCGAGCCGTTCTCGTTCAATAACGGTGAACCTGCGAGGCTTGGCTCATTCGATTTTCCAAATCTCCCGCTTGATTTCCTTTCCGGTGCACTATCCGATACCGCTGCGGATCTTTTGCGCTCAAATAAGCCGCTTGCACAGGATTTGATTGGGCGAATAGCAAGTTCGCGCATCCTGAAAATCCCGCTTGTTGGCAATGACGCGGAAGTTTCCAAAGAAGAGATTTTTCTTGAGAACATTTTCTTTTCAAGCTCGATGCCACTCTCATTTGGCCCAAAAGAGAACAAGCCTCGCTCGCATTCTGTGCGCGGAAGCGCAGAGCTTGATTTTTCGCGCCTTGTCTCAATTGTAGCAGCGCAGCCTTTCAATAATATTGGTTTCGAATCCATGAACTGCGAGTGCTGCAGGCCGCTCTCGCTTTCAGATAAGAATGTTCTCGCCTCCTCTCTTGTCCGTGTGAGTTTTCTAAAGGAAGGCTTCTATTTCAATTCCGCTTCCGCTGCGTGGGCGCAGGAATTTCACGATTCGCACGAGGATAAAGAGAAGCGCGAGCGAAGGAAGCGCGAGTATTTTTATGATTCGTATCCCCTAGGCCCATTCGGGCGCGGTGAGGAAGTCGCAATCCTGCTCGCAGATGCACTCTCGCTTCAGGCAGATGGCAGCGCAGTAATTTCTGGCGATTCAAAGCCAATGTGGTGCTGTTCAAAATCCGAAAGCAGGCTCTCGCAGGAAATAAATTCTCTCAAGGCAATGCTTTCAGCCCTTTCTGAAAGGGTTGAGTCAGAGCAGGTTTCAACTGTGGCTTCAAAAGGGCTTTTCTTTGCGCAGTCGCTTGATTCAAATCCCGGTTTTTTCTTTGCGCGCGCCTTGGCAGAAAACATTTCCATGGTGCTCTCAGATTTGCCCTCAATCCTTGCAAATCCCCAAAGCCGGTTCTTCGAGCGCAATGTGGCGGTTTCCATAGAGTGCCTAAAGGCCGGCATTGTAAAAGAGCTTGATTCGCTTGCTTCATCCTCAGGTTCGGCTATCCGGCTTGCGGGGAATTCCCAGAGCATATTTTTGAATCATTCCGAAGCCCTTGGTATTTCCCGCAGGTTTTCCGAGCTCTACAGGCTAGGAAAGCCCTTTATCCGCCTAAAAGCAGGGCTTTAGGCGCATTTGCCAAAAGACGCCCCTTGGCTTTCATATTTTTAACCCTTTGCCTAGAAGAAGTAGTACTGAATTAGCAACTTTTTTAGGTTTTAAAATGTCTAAGCTTACCCGTTTTGAGGTCACGCGCCTTATTAGCGCAAGGGCGTTGCAGCTATCGCTTGGTGCACCGCTTCTAGTAAAGTCCGCACACAAAGCTGCAAGCTTTATTGAAATGGCGCGCATTGAATTTGAAAAGAAAGCAATTCCACTTGCGGTCCTGCGGGAATTCCCCGATGGGCGCGTGGAAAGGGTTGAGGTGAATTAGATGGGCAAGGCAGTTCCTCAAAAGATAAAGAGCATGGCAAATGTGCTTCTTGCAACATACCCAAACCAGCTATCCGACGATTTTGGCGAAAACAAGCTTTTTGTTGATTCTTTTGATATGCCAATGAGCACAACCCAGAGAAATCTGGTAGCGGGCTTTGTTACAAGAAAGGTTGCGAAAGCAAAGAAGCAGTAGAATCAAATTCTATTTTTTTATTCAACTATTTTCATTCCCCCGCTATCCTCGTAACCCCGTCTTTCTCCTTTTCCCTCTCAAGCGTGTAGAGTTTCCCGCTCGCAGCGTATTCCATTTCCTTATCATGCGTTATTATGAAAACCTGCCCGATAATTTCCGGAAGGTGCGTGCGCATGGTTTCGCTTAGGCCCTTTACGGAGTTTGCATCAAGGTTGTGCGTGGGCTCATCCAGTATAATCCACCCCAAATTCTGCGTGAGCACAAGTGAAACCGCTATTCTCATTGTAAGGGCAACTGAGCTGCGCTCTCCGCCCGAGAGTATTCCCTCAACGCGTGCCCATTCCCCATTCAGTTGCCGGACCATAATCTCATAGCTCCCTTCCTCAACCATTATCCGGGCACTTGTGTAATCGCCGTATGGGTAAATTTTGCCCCAGATTTCATCCATCGCATCATTTATGGTTTCTATCATGGCATTGCGCAGCTCCGCTTGAGTGGATTTAAGCGCTGAAGTAAATATTGCAAGCTTCTCCGCCGCCTTTTCCATTTCCAATGTCTCTTTTTCAAGTTTTTTTATCTGCTCTTCAGTTTCTTTTATTCTTTTCACTCCCGCTTCGAGCTCTTTTAGAAGTTCTTTCCCAGAGCTTATTTCTGCCCTGCTCTTTGCAGCCCTTTCGCGCAGTGCATAGTGCTCTTCTCGGGTTTTTGGGAGAATTTTTTCATCAAACGCTGATTTTGCAATCTGCGCGGAAATTTTTACAATTTCTTTTTCGAGTTCTGTGCAGAGCTTTTCTTTTTCCGCTATTTCAAGCGCAATGTCCCCGATCCTTTTGAGCTCTTCAGTTTCTTTGCGCGCAGTTTCCTTCTCATCCTCCGCCTTAGACATTTTTTCATCAATTTTTTCCATTTCCTCATTGGTTTTTTCAATGAGCTTTTCAATTGCTTTAATTTCTGAGGCAATTTTTTCCTTTTCCTCCGCAAGTTCCGCTTCTAATTTTCCGCGCTCATGTTCGCTTACAGGCCTTCTGCACACCGGGCATTGCGCTCCAATTGATTTGGAATTTGAGGCGCTTTTTGAGTTTGCTTCAAGCGAATTCTTCTGCGCCGCCCGCTTTTCCTTAAGTGCAACCATATTTTTTTCAAGTTCCTTTAATTCCTTTTCAAATGCCTTCAGGCTCTCCGTTGCCTTTTCAAGTTTTTCGCGCGATTTTTCAAGTTTCTCCGCTATTTTTCCGGGCTCCGCCCCTCCAAGTTTTTGCTTCATGCGCTTAACTTCTTCCGTGCATGAATCCGCCCTGGATTTTGCCTTGATTTCAGCGTCCATGAGCCGCTTGTGCTCTTTTTCATCTTCCTGTGCCTTTTTGAGTTCGGCTTCCTTTTCAGCGCCGCTTTTCTCTATTTTTTCAAGCCCTTCGGTTTTTTCAGAGATTTCAGAATTCTTTTCCGCAATGCGCTTTTCAAGGTCAGCGAGCTGCTTGCCATCATTTTTTTTGCGCAGCTCTGAGAGAAATGTTTTCCGGTCCTCAGAGGTTTTCTTAACGCTGTTTGCAAGGCTAACTGCGTTCGATCTTACAATCTCGTACTTATCAAGCCCCAAGAGTTCATCAAATTTTTCCTTTCTCTGCGAAGGAGAGAGCCTCAGAAAATAATCAATCTGGTTTTGCTCCGAGTAAATAGCCCTGCTAAATAAATCGTATGAAACCTCGAGTATTTCGGTGATTTTTTTTGTAACATCGGTAGTTTTTGGCCCGGCAATTGAGCGCCCGTTTTCCGCAAGGCTTCCTTCATTGATGCCGCTTCTTTTCACAATCCTCTCAACCGAATAGTTTTTTCCATTATAATCAAAATCGAGTTTCACAATGGCGCGGTCCTGCTTCATTGGCTTTGCCATTATGGTTTCCTCTAGCGTTACCTTGCGCGCGGCAAGAGAAGGGAATGTTCCGTATAAAGCAAAGGAAATGGCGTCCATTACGCTGCTTTTTCCAGAGCCGCTTCTGCCAACAATCACATTTGTGCCACTCGAAAATTCGAGCGTGCTCTTGCTGTGCGAGCGCCAGTTCTCAAGGTAAATGGATTTTATCATCTAATTGAGAATTAGGTGCTGAAGGTTTTTTATTGGGAGTCAGACTTTAACAAATTCCTTATTATAACAGCGTCATTCCTTCGACTTCCGCATCCTCAACTTCTGCAAGCGCCGCAATTTCAGCTATTACCCTGTCCATTGCAGCATCATCTTTAGAGTCAATCAGTACGCCCGCTTTAATGACTTCAACCCCAAAGCCTATTGGTTCTCTTCGCACATCCTTTACTGCGCCAGCCTTAATTCCGCGGACCGCGGCTACGGTCTCATCAAGCTTTTCCATGTCCTTGGCGTTTATCCTTATTATCAGTAGTGTTTTATCTGGCATCTTCAATCAGTCCTAAAAATGAGCTTTCCTTATGGGCCTGTAAATCCGCACGAGGGGCACTTGTACTCAAGGCTGTTTTTCCTTGCAGCAAGGCTTCTTGCTATCCTCTCATTGCACGAGGGGCAGTGGAACTCGACAAAATCGTTTGTTACCACTTTGTTCGTTGTTATGCAAACTTTCATAAAAAACACCGTTTTTTCATCAGACAGCCGAAACTGTTGTTGAACTAGTATTCTTGCTCTAGGAACCTTTAAAAAGCTTGATTTGGGGTTTTTAATCGGTTCATAAAGGCAATAAGGACCACCTCCGCTTTGAGAATTTTTTCCTACAACTCGGGTTTTCTCGGCTTAAACCTTTGCACGACTTACGACTAATTTTGGTGCAAAGGATTTAATGCCTCCAAAACCCGCAAGACGTTTCCGGAAAAAATTTCATCATTTAGCGGAGGTGGTCAAATGGTCGAAATTGTAGTTCCATCAATAGAAGAAATTCTTTTGGCTTTCCAGGCGGAAGAACCGACAGATAGAGAAATCTGGATTATACAGAATTTTGGGGGCGATTTTTAATGAATCCCGCACCGGCAGTCAACTCCCTAAAATCCAATATAAATGATTCTGGGAAGCATTCATTTATGCTTCCTGATTTTTCTCCAGACATTGCTGAAATATGTGGTATTCATGCCGGAGATGGCTATCTTCGTAATGAAGGTTACCAGAGAGAACTTGATATTAGCGGAAATATTGATGAGAAGGAATATTACGATTCTCACGTCGTTCCTCTTTTTGAGCGAGTTTTTGGAATAAGTATTACTGCAAAAATTTTTCCTGCAAGGCAGACTTACGGTTTTGTGATTCGTGATAGAAAAATAGTGGAATTCATGCACTCTTTAGGATTTCCGTATGGCGAAAAAACGTATGACGTTTCAGTTCCAGAATTTATTATGAATTCAAGAAATTTGGATGTCATCTATAGTTTCATTCGCGGAGTTTTTGACACTGATGGGTGCCTTACATTTCAGAAGAGAACCGGAAGTGGTTATAAGAGCGAGGTAAAAAAGAAACATGCCTATCCTGTAATTCAGTTGGGGGTGTGTTCAAAGAATCTTTCGCATGGGTTGTACTCGCTTTTCAGGAAAACTGGTTTCAATTGCAAAACAGGGATCCGTAAGCCAACTACTGAGAATGAAAGTGTGCAATATGTTCTGTATCTGAGGGGCTACTCCACTCTTGAAAATTGGATGCACAATATTGGCTTCAAAAACACCTCAAAATCGTCAAGATATGAAGTTTGGACGAAATTCGGTTTTTGTCCCACACATCTTTCCTTTAAGCAAAGAAGCCAGATATTAAATAACGAACTCGACCCAAATAGCTTCTATCCTGTGGGCCCGTAGCATAGGCAGGATATTGCGCTTCGCTTCGGACGAAGAGGTCGTGGGTTCAAATCCCACCGGGCTCGCTTGGTTTATATATTTCCAAATCCCTTTCTATTGCATGGGCTTACGAAGCAGGGCAGGAGATTCCCTTTTCCACATGCGGGCAAGGCTTCGCAAAAGCGGAATGAAAAAGCTTGCACAAAAGGTTGCCAATGCTCAAGATGCCGCTGCCAAGGAAGCCGCATTTTCCTGGCGGCTTGGCAGGGGCGGAAAGCGCATTAGTTTTGCAGCGATGCAGCCTTACTTGAAATTGAAAAGAAAAACCGCATCTGCCAAGGCTGGCGCATCTCGCTATCGCACCTTCAAAAGGCTGCGTGAAAAAGCTCTCGGTCTCATCCAGCGCGCCTTGCCGCGTTCAAGAAAGCCGCCAGCTCAATAATCCAAAAAATCTTCCTCTCCCTTAAGATACCCGGTGAGGAACTGCTGGAAAGCGCGGTTTTTGCGGTAAAGCGATATGATTTCCTTCTCGCGCATAATTTTCACGCCCTTGAGGGCTTTTCGTATCCCTTCGCGCTCCTCTTTTTTTAGCTTTTTTAAAAGCGCAGGAAGAAACTTCTCAAGCTCTGTGTATTCCCTCTCAACTTCGATAACCCATTTTCCGTTCTCAATGCGCGGGCCTGAAAGCGGCTTTGGATGCGCGGCAATGAACGCCTGTGAATTTTGCTGATCAGTTGCGGGGGGCCCACTGAGAATTTTTGCTTTCTGCAAAGTGGCAGATTCAACTTCAAGAAGCACAATCATGTGCTTTTTGTGTTCAAGCCACTCTTCAGAGCGCTTCAGAGCAAATCCGGTCTTCTGCGCCATCTGCGCGATTTTGCGCCCGAATCTTTTGAGCTGTCCCCACATGATATCTTCCACAATTCCTGTGGGGTATCCGAGCATCACCGCCATGAACTCAGTTTTTTTGAGGAATGCACTAAGCTTTGCCCCGCTCCATGCTTTGTGCGGCTTCGGGAAGAAAAAATTAAGTGATGGCTTCTTTGTAAATGCCCTGCACGCGGCAATGAAGCGCGCATACTGATTTTGCGAGAGCGCGGCTGCAACATTCCTGTTTTTGTCCACAGGGTCAATTACAATGAAGTGCGTTTCGAATTTTTTGCGCGCTTCCTGTGAAGTTGTATGATATTCAACATCAATCACTTCTCCATTTTCCCATTTCGCGGCGGCTTTTACCGCGGATTCAAAAGTCCCGTATTTGATTATCAAAAGCTCCGCAACATATCCAGGAAAGCTGCTAACACTTAGGTCTGCTCCGTATGTTTTCACGCCCTTCATGAACTGCTTTAGAAGCCGCGCCTCGTCCTGTTGCCCTTTTTTGAAATGCGAAACTAGGTATTCGTTGTGAAGTGCGCTCCTATCCACGGCGCTCTTTAGTTTTGCTGCGTCTTCGATATCATACGCGGGAACGATTTCAACCCTGAACCCATTTATTATTCCGCGGATGTATGGGTGCTCAGAGTATGCCTTCTCCCATTTGTGCCCGCGAAACACGGCCTTTCCAATGCGCAGCCCTTCTTTTTCGAACCCTTCGCGCGAAAGCCCTTCTGGGAAAAAAACGAATATATCAAGGTCATTGTCGCCGCGAAGGTGCGTGCCGCGGGCAATGCTTCCAACTAACTGCACTTTTGTGTGCTTGCCACGCATTCCCATTATTTTAGCAATTAGCTTTTGCGCGAACTTTTTCTCGGCGGCGATTTCTCGCTCCGTGGGCGTGACCTTATCTAAGGCTTTTTTGAGTATTTCCATAACCTTGCACTTTTCTTTTTCCCTAGGGTTTCCTTGCACTCTTGCAGAGTGCGAGGCCTTGCAAACCTCTTGAGTTTGCCAGGTTCTTTTCGTGCAACGAAAAGAAAAAGGCTAGTTTATATAGTATTAAATTGTATAATAAATAGCTTCTTGGTGCTCTAAAATGGAACGTGCAGTTAATGAATTCAGGGGTGAAAAGGCCGAATCGTACGGAAATACCATAATTTACGAGGGCTTCCCTTTTTTCTTCTATGAGGTTTCTGAGCCTGATTTTAGTGAGGACGAGATAATACTCTCAGAAGCGCTAACCAGCATAATCTTGGGGAAACTCGGTACCGATGAGCTTGATTCCCGCTATGGCGGCGTTTTTTCAGTGGATTTTGTCCGCCAGTTTAAGGAGAAGATACTAAAGCCAATAACCTACAGCGAGGGCCTTGAGTACCTATTAAGGACAGAGGATATGCAGTCAATGAAAGAGTCCCTTATTGCGCTTATCAAGGAGTATTTTCCAGACAGCAAAAAAGCCGGCATTGTTGCGGAAATGATTCTCGACAATTCCGTGGGTTATGGCAAGCTTGCCTCGCTTCTGCGGGATGATGACCTTGAGGAAGTGATGGTTAACGGGTATGAAAAAAATGTTTTCATATTCCACCGCCGATACGGCCACTGCAAGACAAACATCAATTATTCGGACAAGAAGTTCCTTGATGATTTGCTCCTAAAGATTGCGCGCTCGGTTGGGAAAACAATAGATGCGGATCACCCGCTTCTTGATGCGCGTCTTCCCGATGGCAACAGGGCTAATGCGACCTTTCCTTTTGTAACCCCGTTTGGCTCGACACTGACCATAAGAAAGTTCACATCCGCCCCTCTTACGATTGTGGATCTCATAGAGAACAACACAATGACTTCGGATTTGGCAGCATTTTTCTGGGTGATGGTCGAGGGCATGGGCATAGAGCCTATGAATATGATAATTATCGGCGGATCCGGCTCTGGAAAAACCACTACCCTGAACGCGCTTTCGGTTTTCATAAGGTTCTCTGAAAGGGTTGTTTCAATCGAGGACACTCTTGAGCTCCAGCTCGGAAACAGGGACAATTGGGTGCGGATGGAGACAAGGCCAAGGCTCAAGGGGCAGGAAGGCACGACAATGAATGACCTTCTAAAGAACGCGATGAGAATGAGGCCAGACAGGCTCATTGTGGGGGAAGTAAGGGGCCCGGAGGCGCAGACGCTCTTTGTTGCAATGGATACGGGGCACAAGGGAAGCCTTGGCACATTGCACAGCAATTCTGCGCGCGAGATGCTTTTGCGCTTAAAATCCGACCCAATGAATGTTCCCGAAGAGCTTGTGCCGCTTCTAAACCTTGTGATTGTGCAGTTCCGCATGTATGTGAAAGGAAAGGGCTGGCAGAGGCGCGTTCTTACAGTTACCGAAATAAGCTCAATGGAGAGGCAGCCGCTTGTGAGCAACATTTTTGAGTGGGATGGCAGGTCTGACAAGATATTGCGAACAGACATCCCAATGAGGCTTATAGAGGAGATTGCCACGAAAACCCTCAAGACAAAAAAGGACATTGAAAAGGAGATTTTTACGAGAAAAAAAGTCCTGGAATGGATGATTTCAAACAACATTCGCTCGCTTCAGGAAGTTGAGCTTGTTGTGCAGCAGTACTATTACGACCCCGAATCTCTGCTAAGGAAAGTGCTTGACGGGAACACAGCAAGTCCCTCATAAACAGGTCCGGATTGCAAGAGCCGAGATTGCAGCAGCGAAAAAGCGCGCACTTCGAATTCTTCTGCAAATTTCATTTTTTTGATGGGTGATTCGGCCCTTGCAAATTCCTCATCTTCCGCATGCCTGTTCCTTGCAAGCGTTACATGTGCATGGAGCCTCTCCTCCTGAACGCCAAGTGCGTGCCTGGTTTTTGCGGCAAGTTCTTCGCATTCTTTTGCGCCATCTGAAAGCCCAAGCCAGAGCACGCGCCCTGGAAATGAGCCGGCGCCTTCAAGCCTTGCCCGGAAGCTTGCGAATTTTATTTCAGATAGCCGACTCTTTATTTCAGGCGCGCTTTCTTCCGGCACTTCCCCGATAAAGCAGAGAGTAATGTGCAGGTTTTTCTCTTCCACGATTTTGAATTCCCTTCGCGGGATTTTCAATGAGAGTTCAGGCGCAATTTTTTCCCGGATTTCCTTTGGGATTTCAATTCCGACAAAGAGCCTCACATGATCACCTCAGTTGTTTTTGGAATTCCGCGCACAGCGTACTAAGCCTTTTGTAGTTTTTTGAGAGCATTTTGTTTGCTTTTGGCAGCACTGCAGATAAGTAACCTTCGCTTACAAGCATTTTTTTTCCAAGCTTTAGAGGAAAACTCATCTGCTCAGTTCCCTGCAGTTCTATTAAAACTTTTCCTTCCTCTGCAACCATTATGCCGCCCCTTTTCACGCCAGACTTTTTCATTGCAAAGAGTATCTCATTTGCGTGTTCGATATCTTCGCATCCTATGTGCAATATGAAAGGGTCCAGCTTGAACCACATTTCCCCGCTCACATTCTCCAAGAATCCTTCAAGGAGCTCTTTTTTTGTGACGTTTCTGTGCCATTTGCGGTGAAAAAAGTTCTCGGTTTTCTTATCTCCCCTCTTTTCAAGAAGCATTATTCTCCCGCTGCAGCAGCTCGAAGTGAAGTAGTTTTCAGTCCCGGTGACAAAAGAGCACAGCTCTTTCATCTGCTCATCTACTTTTCCCTGTGAAAGTGCGGTTTCGTACGTTTTCCGATGCCGCTTCTTTACCATTTTAAAGCGTGAGCCGCTTTCATTTCCGCCTTCGGGGCCGGTGTTTAAAGGGGTTTTTTTGTGCATTTTAAGCCTCTATTTAGAGCTTTCAACCAATTGTTTTTTAATTTTCCGCACTGTTCTCTAATTAAGGGGTCAAATGCTCAAATACTCGTTTTTTCTTGCATGTATGCTCTTGCTCTCAGCACCGGCTTATGCCTCCGTTTCAATGACATATCCTGCAGATGCAACCCTATCTGATGGTGCATCGGTTCAGGCTGGTTTTGTCTCGCCAGGCCAGGCTTTCAATCTGGGTTTTTCCAATGATTCAGGCCATGGTTACAAGTGGGATTCCATAACAATCGAGCAATCAAGCCTTCCTGCAGGGTGGAAAATCGTTTCAATCAACAAAACCGACCCCTCGCTTGTTGCAAGCATAAAAGTTCCAACAAACGCGCCGCCAAACATTTATCTGCTGCGGGTTTCTCTTTCGAATAGTTCCCAGCCAGAATCCTTAGAACAAATTGAAGTGCGCGTAATTGTCAAAAGAAATCTTCTCGATGTTTCCTTTGCAAGAAAATCAACCGAAGAGACTCAGCTTCTTGGTGGAAAGGCAATTTATAATTTAAAGCTAACGAACTCCTCAATAGCGCCATTCAGCGTGAAGATTGGTTCAACTCTTCCAAGCAACTGGTTTTCGGAAAAAAGTGTTGAAATAAAACCTAACACTTCGCAAGACCTTGAGCTTGTAATCACTCCTCTCTCTTCTGGAAAATTCCAGTTTTCATTCCAGGCATTCGCAGGCGAGGACAATCTGATAGTGAAAAGTTACGCTTCGGAACTGAATGTGCGCCCGACACTAAAAGGAAAGTTCGGCTCGCCCCTTTCAGGTTTTCCGTTTTTCACATTTACGCTTCTTCCGTTCCAGCTTGCGGATTCATTTTTGAGCCTGGTGCTGCCTTAAAGCGCATCAAATCAATTTCTTCCCCATATACGCGCCATCTCGCGCGTACCCAAGCTTTTGTGAGTAATATTCCCGTGCTCCCACTCCGCTTATTACAAGCATCTTGCGCGCGCCGAATTGCTCTTGCGCAATCTGCTCTGCGCGCTCCACGAGTTTTTTCCCAAATCCGCGGTGCTGCGAACTCTCTTCTTTCTGGTCCCCGAGCCCGACCTGAGCGCCGAACACATGCAGCTCTCGTATGCACGCCGTATCCGCGGTGAATTCTTTCCTAAACGGCTCAGAGGGCATTCGCAGCCTGCAAAATCCCAAAATCAAATCGTTCTTCTTGTGCTCATATGAAATGAAAACTTCCTCGCCCCCGCTGGCATCATATTTGCGCTCCACAAGTTCAACCGCATCATAATCAACTTCCCTTCCCTTCTCAGAATTTATTCCTGATTCGCGGCACCTTATGCACCTGCACGAAAGCCCTTTTTTCGCAAGCTTATGCTCTACAATCTGGCGCAAATTGTTCTTGTCTATCCCTCCAAGCGAGAATTTGGTTGGGATATCGCGCTGGATTCTGTGCACGCGCGTATATTCCGGAAAATATCTTTTCGCTTCCGCAATTATTTCTGCGGCCTCTTCTGTTCCAAGCGGCGTGAATTTTCCAGATTCATAAAGTTTTGAAAGCGCAGTTCCAGGCATTACCATGCACGGGTAAATCTTAAGCCCATCCGGCCTATAATCCGGATTTTCAAAAAGCTTGCGAAACATGTCAATGTCCTTTTCGCGGCTGCTAAGCGGCTGCCCTGGCATCATGTGATAAGTTGCTTTCAACCCGGAATCCTTGAGAAGCCGAGTCGCTTCAATCGTGTCCTGCAGCGTGTGCCCGCGGTGAGTGAATTTGAGAACATCCTCATAAAGGCTCTGCACTCCAATTTCAACCCTTGTTGTCCCAAGCTCTAGCATCCCGTCAATTTCTTTCTGCTTGCACCAATCCGGCTTTGTTTCAATGCACATGGTAACAATTCTAATATCGGCATTCTCATTGCGGGCATGCTGCTTTGCAACATCCTGTTCCTCTTTCATTTGCAGCAGCTTTTCCTTCTGCACTGCGGCATCCATTGAAAAGAATTTGTTGAATTTTCCGGAATCGAATTTGCTTTCCGCAAAAAACATTGAGGAAAAGTCATTTGCGGCCTGGAAAGCTCCTGAAATAAATTCCTCCTGATACGATAGTGGCGTTGCGGGGAATGTCCCGCCCATCACAATAAGCTCAAGCTTTTCCGGCTTGTGCCCTGTGGCAAAATACTGATATATCCTATTCATTGCCTGCAAGTATGAATCATAGTTGTTATTGATTCCGCGCATGGTTGCCGGTTCGTGCCCTGTGTATGATTGCGGAACGTTTCCAAAAACGCTGTTTGGCCCACCTGGGCAGTAGATGCATGTTCCATGCGGGCAATTAATTGGCTTTGTCATTACGGCAACCGGCGCAACACCTGAGAGCGTGCGCAGGGGCTTAATAGAAAGCAGCCCCGCAACTGCCTGCGAAGGCTTTTGCGCCTGCATGAGTATATCAGGATTTGATGGCAGCTCTGAGAGCCTGAGCTTTTTGCCTTCCGATAGCTTAAGCCTGTCAAGCGCCTGCTTATCCTTAACTTCCCCGCTTTCAATTGCATTGATGATTTCGCGCGAGAATTGCCTTGCTTTTGCGTTCATAATTTGTTTTGCTGTGAAAGGGTTTTTATAGCAAACAAAAAACTCCAAATTTTATGTTCGCCATCCATCAAGCCCTTGGTTTGATGTAACCCAAAAACACGGCATTTTTACGCACCATTCTTTAGGTACCTTATAATGCCTTATTTTGGCAATTGTGCCTCTTTTTTAAACATAATTTACACTATATATTGCAGGTGGGATTTTGGGCAGAACTCTCATTGCGGTTTTGGGTATAGGAAAAGGCTCATGGGGCCATGTTGCGCGCCTCATTGCAGAGGAAAAATTCGACAAGGTTTTGCTTGTTTCAAATGAGTGGGGGAAGGAGAACTTCAACCCTTCAAAGGAATGTGACTGGATTATGGTCAACAACCGCGCGGGCTTTGAAATCATAAAAGATGAGATAAAAAACAAGCTTCCGGACGATGAGATAGTTGTTTCCCTTGTGAGCGGCTCTGGAAAGGAGCATATGGCAGTGCTAGCCGCCCTTAAGGAGAAGAAGTCAGATTTCAAGATTGTGATACTTACAGGTGAAGGGACAAAGTACTACTAGGGCCCTTTTCTTTTCGTTGACACGAAAAGAACCTGGTAAATCCAAAAGGTTTGCAAGACCTCGCACTCTGCAAGAGTGCAAGGAAGCGCTCGCTGAAAAGAAAAGTGTATTGCGAAAACGCAAAAAGTGCAACGGAACCATTTTATTTTAGTTAGGCCAATTCTGTTCATGGCGGATTTTTTATTCTTTATCGTGCTTGCAGCAGCAATTCTGCTCCTGATTCTGGTTCTATATTTGCTCTCGCGCGTCTCCTCGCTTGAGCGCTCACTTGGAGATTTGCAGTTTTCCAAAGCCTCGCAATCAGTAAAATACGGCAAGCTAACAGAGCAGTTCATTCCGTTCACAAAGGAATTCCCATTCGACCCTACAAATTTCCGCTTTATTGGAACGCCAATAGATGGCATTGTCTTCGATGAGGATAAAATCATTTTCGCGGAGTTCAAGGCGGCGGGTTCCCAGCTCTCGCCAAAGCAGAAGCGGATAAAAGAACTCGTAGAACAGAGAAAAATCGAGTGGTATGAGCACCGCGTGAAATGACGCCCGCACCGGCATCGAGGTCTGCAAACAATTTTAAATGCCGGGCAGCTAATATAATTTAGTGGTTTATTTGGAGCACTTGCGAAAAAGGCTGATTGTAACTGGCAATGTTCAGGGCGTGGGCTACCGGGTTATTGTAAGGCAGATTGCAAGGCGGCTTGGCGTGAAGGGCTTTGTGCAGAACCTTGAAGATGGCTCCGTTGAAATATATACAGAGGCACCCTCTGATATCATGGCGAATTTCTTGCTTAACATAAATATCTGGGGCGGAAGTGAAAATATTTTTTCCCCATCCGTTAGCTCCATCGCCGAATTTTCCAGTTCTCACAAAAACTTCAGGCCGCTTAAGGATTCTTTTAGGGCATTTTGGATACGTTACAGCGAAAATCTTTCTGCAGGTGAAAAGGAGCTGATTGAAAAAACAGAGATAGGTGGGCTGGCTCTTGCAGGCATTGACCTAAAACTTACCGGCCTCACTGATGAAACAAGGGGGTTCAGAAAAGAGACCGACAAAAATTTTTCCTCGCTGACCGCAGAAATCAAGGATTTCAGGAAAGAAGCAAATGAGAATACATTAAATGTCGCTTCACAAACGGCTGATTTTAAGGCCGGGACAGCGCAAAATTTTGGGAAGCTTGACCAAAAATATGATTCCGTTTCGGATTACCTGAAGAAAATCAATTCCAACCTCGAAGAGCTAAATTCCACAATAAAGCAGGCAGCGCACAAATTCATGCACTGATTGTAAATATCTTGTTTGCTGTTTACCATTTCAGCCTGTACCGCAGCACCGCGGCAACGCCGCCGATTCCCTCAAGCTGCTTTCCCGCTTCGCTTTTTTTTGCAATAAAAATTATTTTTGCGCCGCTTCGCTCTGCAGATTCCAAAAGTTCCTCAGAAGCAGTACGCTTCTCTGAGAGCATCCAATCAATTATTGCAATCTCCTGCACGGCTCCAGCATCTGCGGCTTCCTTCACTTCCTTAAGCCCCACTGCCGCCATTTCATTTGGCATTGCGGCAAGTATGCGCTCCATAACCCTTGCCTCTTCCGCAGAGTGAAGCTCGCCAATTATTTTATCTATTTTTCCGGCCTTCACAAGTTCGTTTAGGCCGGTAATTCCAACCGAGTTTGTGGATTCAAAGAAAATCTTGAGCTTGGGGCTTTTCTCGCGCGCATATTTCTCAAAGTTCTGCCTTTCAAACCCGGGACCTGCAACAACTATTTTGCTAGAGTTCAATTCACTTATTTTCGAGAGCAGTTCATCAAAGTAGGCGTTTGCCTTTCCTTTTTCCGCCTTGAACATTTTCCCTTCACGCTCTGCCTTTATGCGAGCTTTCATCTCAAGGCCGGTATCTTTGAGGACCGCAATGTCAGCAGCCTCATCATCCATTACAACAAGCAAAACCTTCTCGCGCCCCGTGGCAGCTTTTGCCCTCTCGAGCCGTTCCACATGGAATTTTTTGAGCGCTTTTTTGGTGACGCGTATTTTCTTTCCAATTTCAGCCTCAATTGTGTGATGGCTCTTTAGGGGAACTAGTTCCTCTGGCTTTGCCGCAACCACAACTCCTTGCACACGCAGCTGGCCTGCGGCCTCATGAAACATCGCCTTCTGAGCTGCAATTTCTACAAATATTTTTTCCTTGCGTGCCGCTGTTCCTTGTTCCTCTGCCTTGATTTTTCTATCAGTGCTTCCGCTTACAATATCGCCCTCTTCTATGAGCTTTTCAAGGTGCCAGAGATCATCAAAGGTATCTGGGATGATTTCAAACCAGTTGTTTTTGCGGTCAATTTTGGCTATCTGCATATAGGGAGCATTATACAAATATAAGGTTTTAAAGCCTCCCGAGGCCAATTTCCTTCTTATGACGCGAGTAGCAGTTTTAGAGCAGGGCCGCTGCATCAATGGCGAGGGGTGCAACTACATTTGTGGCAATGTCTGCCCCGTGAACCGCGCAGGAAAAGAGTGCATCACGCTTCCTGAAGAGGAAATCGGCTCTTCCGGAAAAGAGGCCAAAATAAGGGTCCCGATAATTAGTGAAGAGCTCTGCATTGGCTGTAATATTTGTGTGCTAAAGTGCCCTGTTGATTGCATTTACATTGAGAACTTGGTGCAGGAGCTAAAAGAGCCTCCAGTGCACAGGTTCGGGGAGAATGCATTCAGGTTCTATCGCCTCCCTACAGTAAAGAAAGGCGAAGTGATAGGGCTCATTGGCCGAAACGGAATTGGGAAGTCAACAATCCTCAAAATCCTCTCAGGCCAGCTAATTCCAAATCTTGGGGATTGGAACAAAAATGGAGATTACGATTCTGTTGCAAACTTTTTCCGCGGCAGAGAGATTGCGCAATATTTCTCCTCGCTAAAAAGCAAATCCCTGGGCGTTTCCTATAAACCGCAGAACATAACTGGCATTCCAAAGATTTTCAACGGCAAAGTTGAGGATCTTCTCAAAAAGGCGGACGAGCGAAAAAAGCTCAATGAAATCATTTCCTCCCTGAACCTTGAAAAAATCCTTGACAGGGACATTTCAAATCTGAGCGGCGGAGAATTGCAGCGCGTTGCAATTGCCGCCGCGGCGCTTCGCGATGCAGGCTTTTACGCATTCGATGAACCCACCTCATATCTGGATGTTCGCGAGCGCCTGAACTGCGCCAAATTGATACGCTCCGTTGCAGAAGAGGGCAAGAGTGTAATGCTAATAGAGCACGACCTAGCAGTGCTTGATTATTTGAGCGATTACATACATTTGCTTTACGGCAAAAAGTCGGTTTACGGAATTGTTTCAAACCCAAAGAGCGTTAGAAACGGCATCAATGAATTCTTGGAAGGCTTTGTGCACGATGAAAATGTGCGCTTCAGGCGCGAGGAGCTAAAGTTCGAAGTGAAGCCCTCCACTGATTACAAGGGCAAAAAGGTAGTGGCTACTTATCCTGCAATGAAAAAAACGCTTGGTTCGTTCTCCCTCGAAGTCGAGGGCGGCGATTTGCGCGAAGCCGAAGTTCTTGGAATTTTGGGGTCAAATGGAATTGGCAAAACAACTTTTGTAAAGCTCATTGCGGGCGCAGAAAAACCGGATTCAGGCAAGCTTGATTTCTCTTTGAGGGTTTCTTACAAGCCGCAGTACCTTGTTCCGGAAAAAGGCACTTTGGTTGGGGATTTTGTTGATGCGCAGCACATCGATAAGGGCCTTTTCAGGGGTGAAGTTGATAGGCGCCTTGAAATCACCGAGTTGCAGCACCACACCCTTGAAGAGCTAAGCGGCGGAGAACTTCAGAAAGTTGCCGTGGCGATGGCGCTTAGCAGAAGCGATGCGGACATAATACTCCTAGACGAACCCAGTGCATTTGTCGATGTCGAGGACAGGCTCAATATGGCGGATGCCATCCGCTCTGTTGCGGAATCAAGAAAAAAAATCTGCATGGTAGTTGACCATGACATATTGTTCCAGGATTATGTAAGCGACCGACTCATGGTTTTTGATGGTGAACCCTCAGTGAAAGGGTTTGCTGCAAAGCCTGTTTCGATGCATGATGGGATGAATCAGTTCCTTAGTCAAATGTCTGTGACTATGAGACGGGATAACACTTCCGGAAGGCCCAGAATAAACAAATTAGATTCCCAGCTTGATCAGGAGCAGAAAAAGAAGGGCGAATACTATTACACTTCTTAATTTCGCGGGGTTTTGCACATGTGCTCTGTTATAGGTCTTTATTCAAAGCGCGGTGAGGATGTTTCCCAGGAAGCATACAAGTTCATTGCCGCGCTGCAGCATAGGGGGCCGCAGGCTTTTGGAGTGAAAACGCCCGATGCGGAAAAAAAGTCCAAAACAGTAAAAGGCCTTCTTCCTCTTCCCAAAAGCCCGGTTGTTCTGGGCCATTGCCTTCTTTCAACCACCGGTTTTGGGGTTCAGCCGCTCTCAGATGGCGCGGTTTCCATAGCGCACAACGGGCAGATTTATAATTATCAGGAGCTCAACAATTCCGGAAGGGAACTTGTTTCCGATTCCGAGTCAATTGCGGTTTTTCTTGCCTCTGAGCTGCGCAAAAAAAGTTTCGAAGAGGCGCTGCGGGGTTTTTATGAAAAAGCTGAAGGCGAATATGCGGTCGGCGCCCTGCACAATGGTTCACTGTACGCTTTTCGGGATTTGCTCGGAATAAAGCCACTCTGGTTTGGCGAAAATGATTCTTTTTTTGCATTCGCCTCCGAGCCCGCTGCGCTTATGAAAATAGATATCCAGTTCCCCCGCCCGCTTCTTCCTGGGCACTTGCTTGAAATTTCAAAAAAGGGCATTTCTGTAAAGGAAATCTATTCGCTTGAAGATTTCAAAAAATCAGTTAAAAAAAAGCATTCAATTTCCGCACTGGAAAAGGAATTTGAAAGAACAATGGATTTGCAGTGCGCAGGCCAGAAAAGGGCCGCCGTGCTCTTTAGCGGCGGAGTAGATTCATCGCTTATTGCAAAGGCTGTTTCAGGGCGCGTGAAGGAAACAGTGCTTTTTGTTGCAGGAGTGAAGGGAAGCGAGGACCTCAAAAGCGCACATGAAGCTGCAAAGGCTCTCGGGCTCCCACTTGAGCAAATAATCCTAAGCGAAAAGGAAGTGCAATCACTTGCCATGCGCAGCATGAAAATTCTCTCTTTCTATGATGAGATGCAAGTTGGCCTTGCTGTTCCTGTGCTTGCCTGCGCCGAGCGGATTGCAGAACAAGGGTTCAATGTTGTGTTCTCCGGGCAAGGAAGCGATGAGATTTTCTGCGGCTACACAAATTATGCAAATATTCTAAAAGACTCAGGGTATCCTGCGGTGGAAGACGAAATCTGGTTTTCACTCTCGCGCATGTGGTCCAGAAACTTCTACCGCGATGACATAATCCTAGCTTCGCAGTCGCTTGAATTGCGTGTCCCTTTCATGGCACGAAGCTTCTTGCAAGAGGCAATGGTAATTCCCGCAAGCGAGAAAATACTTTCTGCAACTGATTCATTGCGCAAGCGCCCGGTGCGCGCGCTTGCAAAAAATCTGGGCCTTCCGGATTCCATAGTTTCAAGGCCAAAGAAGGCGATGCAGTACGGGTCTGGAGTGCAAAAAATCGTGACAAAATTATTAAAATAATTTTTTTGGGCAATCAGCAGCTGAATGAGGGCTGTTCTTGGCAGCCTGAGATTGAGTCTTTTACAATGCACTGGGTTGCCGCTGTATTGGGGCCGTAGATTTTCACGAAGCTAAACACTCGCGAGTCCGTTGCACTAGAGCCGCTGATATTGCTTGTGCAGTCCAATGTTCCAATTGCAGTTATTGTGTTGCCTGCGTGCAAAAAGAGAGTCGGGGTTATACTGCAGCTGATGCCACCAGAACTTTGTTCGAACTGGTCGGCAACGCTCTCAAGCCTTGCTTCTATTTCCACACTTGACCAAGCGCTTGATTGTGCGCATAATGGAATTGAGCCAGTTTTTTCCGACATAAGTTTTGCCGCTGCGTTGTCCAGAATCCTTACTGCCTGCTCCGTTTTCAGCGCGGTTTCCTTGTACGCCTGCATTTTTGCAAAAGTCGAATCGTTATTCTCCGCCATTACGGATGAATTTATGCTAAACACCAAAAGCAGCATTGCGGCTACCGCAATTATTGCCGAAATCGTCCCATTCATCCCAATTTTGTGCATGCAGCCACCTTTTTCAATGTCCCATTAGGATTGTAATCAAACACTTCTGCGCAATTCATGTTATCCATGTCCCCAGATAGCGTGGGCGGAGTTATTCCCCTGAGATAATCCGTGATTGCCGTGTCGGAAGAAGTAGTGTAAAGCATTGCCCTTGTCTTCCCGTCATTTGTTCCCGTGTAGCTGACCAGAGTTATCCCTGAAAAAAGCACTATTACTATCGCGATTGCAAGCAGCGCATCGTAGCTGAATATTACCCCTTTCATTTCCATATTTTCACCGTGAGAGTATTTTGCGTGTATGCCGAGCAAGACTGCCCCTGCGCGCATTTTTCATAATCTGCCTTTGCCAATGACTGTGAGCGCTCCAAGAAAATCCTCTCAACCGAGGCAATATTGCCTGCCGAGGATGGGTCATCATCGCAGTCATTGTTGTCTCCGCCAGTCCAGCTGATGTCACATTTGAATGTATCTGGTATCATTAGGTCCTCTTTTTTTATGTTTCCAAATCCGGAGTTTCCAGGGCCCGCAATTGCGCACCCGTAAACCTTGTACCCCTGAGCGGAAAAAATGCCCTCAGGGCATTTGCTGTCAGCATCCTCGAGCACCAGCGCGCTCGCATTCATCGCAACAATATTGAGCTCATTTTGCACCCTTGCCTCCTTCTCCACATTCGTCGTGGTCTCAAAATAGTTCAGCAGCATTCCCATTGCCAAAACCGCGAGGCCCATGGCTATAAGAAAATCAAGCGAGAAGAGCTGGCCCCTATTTCCGATAGCTTTCATGGCGACCTCGCAATTGTGAATTTTTCCCCGCATGGCCTTGTTACCGGGCTGTTGTTTAAAATCGAGTCTCCGTCAATTGTGATGTCGTCGAGGGTTATTTTATTGTACTTTTCTTCCTTGCCGCCCGATGTTATGTAAATGGAATCATCATTGCTGCCGCCATCGTCTCGGAAACTTATTGCGCAGTCAAGCGGCTTTTGGCTCTGCCCCACCTTTAGCCTGGGGGAAGTGTAATCTATGCTAATCCCGTACGCCTTTGCAGATGCCGTGGCGGAATACACGTCAAGAAGTATGGATTTCATCCCGTTCTTCATTGAAATCTCACTCACCTGCGAGCTGAGGTCGTCGTTGTATATGTTTAGAACGGCAAAGAACACGAGCGCCACTAGTATCGCCATTATTATGTCAACACTTGTCTGGCCCTTGCGCATTTCAACCATTTAGGGATTTTTAGTTATTTAATCTTTGTGCTCACCGTCTTTGGCGATTTTATTCGAGATAATAGTGCCTGGCAGGCTTTAGTTTATTGTCAAGCTCATAAACAAGCGGCTTTCCTGTGGGTATTTCCAGTTTTGGTATTTCTTCATCCGGAATGCCTTCAAGGTGCTTTACAAGCGCGCGCAGGCTGTTTCCATGCGCCGCAACAAGCACGCATTTCCCTTTCTTTATTGCGGGCGCAATTTCTTTTTTCCAGTAAGGAAGAACCCTTTTCACCGTGTCCTTGAGGCTTTCTGTTAGGGGGAGTTCGCTTCTCTTCAAATCGGAATACTTCGGGTCGTTTCCGGGGAAGCGCCCATCTCCTTTTTGCAGCGCCGGCGGCCTTATATCATAACTCCTTCTCCATATGAAAACCTGCTCTTCTCCGTGCTTTTGCCTCATTTCATTCTTGTTAAGCCCCTGCAGCGCTCCATAGTGCCTTTCATTTAGCCTCCAGCTGTTTTTCACAGGAATCCACATAAGGTCCATGTCATCGAGAACAATCCATGCAGTTCTTATTGCGCGCTTGAGCACAGAAGTATAAACCATGTCAAATGCAAAATTATTTTTGCGCAATATTTTGGCCGCTTCACGGCTTTCCGCAATCCCTTTTTCAGATAAGTCAATGTCAATCCAGCCGGTGAACCGGTTTTCCATGTTCCACTTGCTTTCCCCATGCCGCAGCAGCACAAGTTTTGCAGTTTCGTTTTTCATTCAACCACTTTTAGAATTATTTTTTTGCCTTTATTATCAAAAGCCCTGATTGTATTAAAATCGTAGGGGTGCGCGATGATTAGGTGCACTTCACCGAACTTTCCGAATGATTCAAGGTCCGCGTCCGATGGGTGGCTATATTGTGAGGGATGCGAATGCACAGTTCCAATAATCGAGCGGTCTATTGGCACATGCTCAAGGCTGTAAGATGCGAAATCGTCCCCGAACACCGCAGGTATCACTACAAGCTCTTCAATGGTTTTGTTTTTTCCGCCAAGCATTGAGAAGAATTCCTGCGGGTATACATTGCGCGCTGCAATTACGATGGATTCGAGAGTTCCCCTTTTGATGCCATAAATCCGGTCCACGCAAGACTTTGGTGTTTTGTGTTAAATATACTTTTGGTCAGCCAAGGCCTAGGTAAAATGAGAGTGTGGGAAAGAGCAAAAACGCCATGCAGTGGCTCCTCCTTACATTAGAGCCAAGTGCGAAAAGTGATACTCCTGCGGCGGCTGTGCAGGCAAGAATTCCTGCAATTCCCGAAAAATAAAGCACAAGGATAGCCATGAAAATCATTGTTACGGCGCTGATTTTTCTGTAATCAATTTTTTTTATCCACACAATTGCGTATTGCGCAACCGCTCCAATCAGCGCCGCGCATATTCCTGCAGACATTGCGGCGGTTATGTAAAGAGTAATCAGCGCCATATAATCCATTTTCATTGCCCCTTCAAGCGCCGCTGCCATTCCTGTGCGCGTTTTCCCAAGCGCATGAAGCATTATGATGCTAAAAAATAGGTTTCCGGTGTTAATCCCTCCGCTAAGAATGAGGTATTCCTGCTTGGTTATTTTCCTATAAAATGTTTTCACTATTGTTGCGGCCTGGCTTGGCCCGATTCCTGGGAAGGCAGCGAGAAATCCGGATGTGACTGCAGCCACAAACCCGATTCCAGTTCCGGCTTTTGCATGCACCCACATTTCCTGTTCGGGAATTTTTGCATTTGCGGAAAGGGATTGCAAAAGCCCGGGTATCCCGAAAAATCCGGTAATGAGAACGAACACGGGTTCTCTTACTCCTGAGTTGAGCAGAAAAATTCCCAAGAGCCCTGCAGCAAGTGAAACCAATGCCGCCGACGCCTTGTTTTTTTCCCCGATTATCATAAGTGCAATAGTCCCGGCAACGAGTGCCGGAATAACCGCAGGAAAATGTGCGGAATAATTTTTTGCAAATGAAAAAAAGAGCGGCGCAAGCGCGATTCCAAATGCCGCGGCCGCAAGCCCTCCGAACGCCATGAGCTCTACCGCCTCCAGCCCCTTTCCCTTCAGCAGCATCTCATGCCCTGGCAAAAGGTTCACTGAGCTCTCTTCAGAAGGCGCACCGAGAAGGATGCTTGGCAGGGAATCGAAGAATGAGTGCGAGATGCCCATTGACACGATGAACATTGCAAGCCCGGTTGATTTGTCTATTGGGAGCAAGAGTGCCATGAATGCTATGGTGTTTGCATGTATTCCTGGCATGAATCCTGTGAACATTCCGGCAACGATGCCAAGAATTGCCCAAGAAATTTCTTCAATCAATTTCCCTAACCCTTTCTACTATAAGCTCAAGCCCGCCCTTGTAGTTTGTTACCTGTGCCAACACTTCGGCATTGGCATTTTCTCTCAGTTGCGCTGCCTGCTCTGCGCTCGGGGAAAAGAAAACCGCCCTTATTGCGCCGCCATTTTCAAGAGTGAAAAAGGCGTTATCGTTCCGGAACTCAAGGCCCCTTATGGTTCCGTACACCTTCCCCGTTTGCCCGATGCTCTTGCTTGTGATTTCGGATATTTTCATTGCTTTCTCATCCGGAAGCAGCACCAGCAGAGCGGCAAAGCATACCAATGCCAGCGCAAGGCCCATTTGCGGCGTCTTTTCAATCGCAATTTCCATTATTTAATAGAAACCAGAAAAAGATTAAAAATACGTTGATTGACGATATATAGTTTGTGGCTGTTTTATGTTCATGTGCAACTCTGGCCGGCGCATGTCTGGCCGCAATCAAGCCTTGAGGGGTCGTTGTATGCTATGCAAACAGTTTTTGTGCCCAGATTTCTGGTTGAGCATATTGCGGCCCTTACTTTAGGCGTTATTTTGGTATCGTCAGTGTTTGGTGATGTTCCAATGATTTTGGGGTCTGGCTTTATTGTGACATTCACCCGGATATTGCCGCTCGTACTTGCCGCGCATTCTGCCGTCGCTATTCCGCGCACATCATAATGCGTGTCAAGCTTTTCCATTTCCGTAATAAGCTGCTGCCTAGCTGATGCCGATGTGAATATCCCTTCCTGCACGCCCGAGAATTTTCCAAGCACCCCTATGCTAAGGGCCAACGCTAGGGTGATTATGATTATGAGCTCTATGCTTGCCTGCCCCTTCATTGCACCACTGTGAACGTAGCTTCCACAGCACCTGTGCCGGAGTCCTTTTCAATTGCAGTGCTGTAAATTCCGGGTCCTGCACTGGTCGTCAGTGGCGAAGTTACAGGTAAAAAATCACAAGTAAAATCTGTGCCAACTGAAATGAGCCTTGTGCACATTTTCCCATCGACATCAATATCCCCTTCGCATGCCGCGATTCCCCTACCTGATTTGAGCGTGTATGAGAACTTGACCGAATCCGGGGAAGATCCAGTATCACATTCCAATTTCCCGTCTGCAGGGACAACAATTTCAACTGTCTGCCTCGTTCCCTTGCCAGAAAGGGAAACATATTGCACAGCATTCGATAATTTTTGCGCAGAAACACTGAGCTTTCCGATGCTTGCCACATCCGCAATCGAGTTAGATGCATAATCGGCATTTGGCTGGACCACCGCCATGATATATCCAACCGCAAGCAACAGGATAAGCAGGAACTCTATAGTTGCCTGGCCTTTCTGCGCTCCGCGCATATTTTTCATGACGCTATTTTGAATAAGATGTTCCATACAAAATCCCCTGTAAGCTGCAGCGCAATATACGCGGCAAGTATTGCCGGAACAAACGCCATGGTTTTTCTGACCGTTATGCTTTTTGGCGATTTTCCCGTGCCTGCCATTTTCCTTAATTTCTCCACAGCCTCCCTTGATATTCCGCCAGCATCCCTCGGGCTTGCGAGCACGTTCCCCTCCACTTTGAAGTCCTCGAGGGTTTTTTCCATTCTATTATTGATTAACTGCTTTATAACGGTTTTTATCGAAGGTGCATCCACGAATCCTATCGCGCCCTCCTTTTCAACAATGTATTTGTCCGGAATCATCCCTTCCTCGAGTTTTTCTACCGGAATAGTTTCCTTAAACGCCGCTTCCCTGCTCTCAGCATACATTTTCCACAGCGCATACACCGCAAGCAAAGGGGCGGCAACCGAAATTCCCAAAACAATGAATTCCGTAGGTTCTAGCAGTATTCCTATAATTCCAAGCGCAGCGGCTGCGTAGCCTGCGATTCTTTTAGGGGCGAATGCAGAGGCGATTAAGATTATGAGTGTTATGAATTCGACTGTCCCCGGAATATATGCCAAACTTCCAATTGCTCCCGCATATTGCGCAAAAATCCAGTGCAAAAGTGCCCTGCTCCCTGCCACAAGTGCCGCAGCCGCCGCAATCGCAAGCGCCTTTTTGCGCACAGCATCAAATGTCTGCGCTAATATTTTTCTGTGCTTGAGCGCGGCGCCAATGCTCATTGCAATTCCAATCGGAAAAACCATGAATGCGGAAGCCAAGATGAGCGCGACAGAAAAAATCGGGAGCGCGATGGTGCCGGATGCCCATGCCGGAAGCGGGAAAATTCCAGAAAGCACCCCGTAATTGAGCGGGTTTGCAAACGCAATCGCGGTCACGAGCTTCACATCCCCGCCTGCCCAAACACCAATCCTGTAGAGCGCATATGATGCGGCAAATGCTATTGCGCCTGCAAGCAATGATTCCTGAAGCGGCCACAAATTTGCGGCAAAATACGATTCCGCTCCCTTGAGCAAAAGAGCCGCCGCAATAAGGCCGTATGTGAGCCCGTTGCTAACAAGCCTCTCCTTTAGGTCGGTGTAAGTGGCAACAATGAGTGCAACTAGTGTAATCAGAAAATACGCCTGTACAAATGGTATCATTGGATTCAGCCTAACTATAAAACAGCCCGCTGTATTTTAACCAATCTGATTATCCTGATTCTATCCGGGCAGCAGAACGCACTTATTTTTAAGGTTTACTTGGTATTACTAAGTAATATGATGGAAATAATGAGCATAAAGATTGAATCCGCTTTTGTCCGGCAGATTGAAAGGGATATGAAGGATTTCAACTATTCCACCAAAACCGAATTTGTTCGGGAGTCAATCCGGGAAAAGCTGCAAAGGCTGGACGATGAAAGGAAAAAAAAGGTCGCTTGGGATGCGCTCTTTGCCGCAAGGGGCATTTTCAAGGGGAAAGGAAAGGCAAAGACTGACGATGAATTTTATAAATTGCGCGAGGAAGCAGGGAAAGAATTCATGGGCATTTTAGAAAAACGGTTCAGTCAAAAGTAACTTCTTCTGGCATTTTAATTTCTGCAATGTCCCTGAGCGTTTCAAAATGGAAATCTCTTGTAATCAAAACTGCACCGTTATCCCTTGCAAGAATAGCATGCAAAATATCCGATTCGTGAGAGTCCCTTTTTATATTCGCCAATTTTTTGGCTTCCAAATATTGTGCATCGGAAATAGACACTATTTCGAGAAAATGGTTGAATGGAGAAAAAACCTGTTTTATCTTCTCGTCAGAATAGTCGCGCTTTAGCTCATGGACAACTAATTCTGAATACAAAATCATGCATCCTTGCTTATCGCAATTTCTCAGAAACTGAAATGCAAATTCTCCAAGTGGCCTAATTCCATCCCGCCTGTCCTCAAAGTAATCCCTCCAAATTGCAGTGTCAAGGTAGAATCTCTGCGCCATAAAATAGCTTGCGCCATGGCGGGGTTAAAAACTCACGCAGGGTTAGGTGCCGGTGCGCCCGACCTGCTCGTCGGGAGGGAGCACCCTATCTCCTTCCAAAGCCACTGCTTTGGGAGGCCTTGCAGAGCTTGCTCTGCCAGGTCGGTCTTGAGACCTCGATAGGCTTGGCTTCACATTTAACTAATCAGGCTAGAAATTACGCTGTCGCGGTTTTGCACTCCGAGTTTCCCGGCAGAACTATGTTCTGCTGGGTTCAGCAAAGCTATGCTTTGCCGAACGGCTCGGAAGAGCGACAGACCGTCCTGCGGACGGGCTTGGCTTCGCAATTACCCCATCAAACTTGAAATCACGGAGTCGCGGTTCTGCACAACCTTTAGCTGCGCCCTGTCGGCAACCACCGAAATGTTGAATGCAATCACGGTAACCGCTATCACAAGCAGTACCGCAAACATAATGGTTAGAAGGTATTCCACCGAAACCTGCGCGCGTTCATTCATATTTACCGCCAATATTAGGGCTTGGTAGTATTTATTCTTTGTTGGTGTTTAAATGAAAAAATAAAATAAGGCACGGCATTTGTCACGCTTTTTCTTTGGTGTAATTGTTTAGTTAATCTGTACGTAAGCCTGTACCGGATCCGCATCGTTTAATGTGCATCCTGGTGGATTCAGGCAGCAATTTCCCGGAACTGTTGCGTTCAGTGGGTCCTTTGTTGCCGTGCACGCAGAATACGTGCCGCCGCATATCCAGCACTGCTTTGTGGTATTATTCCACATGTATGCTGACTGACCAGCTCCAGATGAAACGTCGCTGCAAGTCTTAGTTGCATTGCCCGCAGTCGATGCGTATTGTGCGCAAATAGCCCCCATGCTTGAGCTTCCTGCGTTTGCCCCTCCTGTGCTTCCCAGGTTGAGTAGTAGTGTCACGACTACGACCGCGACGACTATTGCTCCGCCTATAAGCAATAGGTATTCGAGTGCTCCCTGTCCCTTATTCATGCGATTATTTAGGGGGGCGGAGTATTTAAAGCTTTTGAATTAAACGGGAAAAAATTTGGTTCGGTTAAAAAATAAAAAAATAGTTTCGGCACGGCGATTTGCCGTGCCAATTTATATTTAAAACCGAATTTTAGATGTTATGGTTATTGGCTGTATGGCCCGTGCCGGCAGCGACTATTTGGTCTTGCGATCCTGCACCGCACGTATCATCAGTTGTAATAACTACGCCTGCTGCTGTTACTCCTCTTGTTGCTGTACAGTTCGGATATGATCCCGAAATTGCCCAACATTCCTTTGTGTTATTGTTGAAAATCCAATTGTCAGCATTGGCTGCTGTAGTGCTGGGTGTAACATCGTTGCATGTTGGAGGGCTGTTTCCCGCGGTTGCCGCGTACTGTGCCCCGATTGATCCCATGCTTGAGCTTCCTGCGTTTGCCCCTCCTGTGCTTCCCAGGTTGAGTAGTAGTGTCACGACTACGACCGCGACGACTATTGCTCCGCCTATAAGTAGCAGGTATTCGAGTGCTCCCTGTCCTTTTACATTCATGTTTTTCCTCCCTTTTTTACAATCATAATTTCTGTTGCACTTGTGGCTGTGCTTGCTGGGTCACAAAGTTTTTGAGAAAGAAGCCAACCGTAATAGCGGCGACAACTGCCAATCCAAGAACCAAAATGACTTCGGTCGATGCCTGGCCTTTTTCTTCCCAAATTACTTTCATGATCCCACCCCTACCAGGAGCCCGGATACGAACCCCGCCAACAGGTAGGAAATATATGCTATACACAAGAGAACGGGGATATATATAATGCTTTTGCTTATTTTACCCTCTCTCATAACTGAAATCATTATGCCGGTCGCAATCGACATCACGAAAATATATCCTTGTATAGAGAGCTCAATTACGCCAAGGGCGTTGTTGGATTCGGCAACTCTTTCAGCAGATACCGCTGCGGCAGATGCATTGAGGAGAACTTTGGATATTGTCGAAACGAATCCGAAAATCATCGGCGCTATTACCCCTCCCGCGGCGAACATGAATATGACCTGAAGCACAGTCCTTGCCTTTCTCTCCTTTTGTATCCTGTGGCTCTCCCTTACATCTTCTGCGATTTCCTCAAGAACGTTCGCAAGGCCGGCACCCGCAGCCACGGAGTCGATTATGATTGTAATGGTCCTTCGCACAAGCCTTGAATCAACATTGTATGAGAGCGTGCGAAGCGCCGTTTCAAAGTTCTCCCCTTCCTCGAGTTTTTTGAGCACTTCGCCGATTTCCTTCTTAAGTGGCCCAAGATCCGAATTCACGACCTCCCTTAGGGCGTATTCGTATGTTCCCCCGCTTTTTAGCGTGTCAGACATTTGCCGCAGGGCATCAGGAAGGTCGCCTTCAATTTGCTCTATGCGCTGCTCGGCCTTGAAATACGGGTAGCCTATCAGCACATCAAGTGCCACAAATGAAATGAGCACAGTGAGCTGGAGTGTCTCCTTTACCACGAGAATTACGCCGGCAACGTACCATACCATGGCGCCAACAAGCGCGGATGCAACAAGCGAGAAAACAATCCAGATAAGCGGGTCTACACGGAATTCCGCGCTGTGCAGGTATGAGGCATATTTGGTGAGGAAACTGCTTCCCTTGATTCCGGGCGTGTTTTGCATCAGCTTGAGTTCCATTTTTTACACCTTAGGCTCGCTCATCCTCAGATAAATTATCAGGAATCCGAGTATTGCCGGCATTATCACCATGTAAGTTATTGTTATAAGGATTGGCGGAACGGAAACGTTGCCGATTGAAACCGGCGCATTTAGCACTGCGCCTATTATTGCAAGGAAAACCGGAGCAACTATTGCAATGAAAATATATATTACCCCGAAAAAATTCATTTTCTCGGCGTAGTCCCTAACCCTCACCCGAAGGTCAAAGCTCACATCCTCTGCAATTGTGTTCATGATGTCTGAGAGGTTCCCCCCGGTCTTTAGCGCCCTTACAACGTGCAGCATGGCGTTTCGCAGGGCCTTTGACTGCGTCCTTAGCGCGAAATGCGTGAGCGCATCCTTTGCATCAGTTCCTTCCTCGATTTCAGTTACAGTGCGCGCGAATTCCTGGCTCAGCACCCCGTAATCCGCAACCGCAATTGTCTGTATTGTCTTATACAATCCAAGGCCGGCTTTCAGCTCAGTTGCCATGTGGCGCAGCGCGAACGGAAGCTCCGTGCTCACCTCATTTCCCCTTCTCCTTGCGGCTCCGCGCGGGATAAGGAGCATAATGGCAAGAGTGAACATGCCAACTATAATGGTGATTACTGCCGTGTACGCCTGCGTGATGTCGAAGTAGAATGAAAGGCTTCCCATTGAAATGAGCGTTACAAGCATCGCGATTACTGCGGCAGAAATCGTGAGCGCAAGCCACTGAGTTATCGAATACCTCATGTTTGCGGAGTATAAATAGTATCTTGTGTCGGAAGTGATTGGCAGCTTTTTCATGATGTCCATGAGAATTTCCATCACCGGCCTAAACCAGATGTAAAATTTCCCAAGGCGCTTTATTATCGGGGAGCGGAATTCGGTTAAGTCCTCGACATTTTCAACATTGATTGCGGCCATTTCATTTTCAGTGATTATGCCGCGCAGCTCGCCAAGCTTTCCCCCGACCTGCGAGTTCTCGACTCCCTGGTCTGTGTATTTTTTCTTCATGCGCGCGACTATTGTGTCAACTTTTTTTTCGTCTAATTTTTCTTGCTGCGGCCTAATCTGCCCCTCTTCTAGGGCCTTCTGTTTTTTTCTCTCTTCAATCTGCTTTTTTATCTGGTCAAGCTGTTCTGGCAAGCAATCAACCCTTTTGCATCGTTAGGTAATCCTTCATTTTCCTTGAAACAGACCTCATCTCGTGCACATTTTCGCGAAGGAGCTTTGTAAGGAAGGTCGCGCGCTTGTCTATTTCGTCCTCTATCTGCTTTCTTGTATAGCCGCTCAGCTCCTGGAGCGTTATCATGTATTCCATTGGCTCGTCTGTCCTTTTAAGCATGTCAGGGACCGGATCCCATTTGAAAATAGTGTCGGTTTTGGGCTTTCCTTTAAGCGCTCCCGTAACTTCCGCAATCTCTGTAACCCTTCTGATTGTTCCAAGCTTCTTGTCATGGAGCCTGTGTATCACGACAATGAAATTAAGCCCAGAGAGCATGACATCAGGCACATTCATCGGGGGGTTTGTGACCCTGATTACGGTTTCCTGCGGGGAATTTGCATGAACTGTTCCCATCGATCCGTCATGTCCAGTATTGAACGCCGTGAAAAGCGTGAACGCCTCATCATGCCTTACTTCACCTACAAGCACCCGGTCAGGCCTCATTCTAAGCGAGTTCTTTGTAAGTATGTCCATTGTAAGCTCCCCGGTTCCTTCAAGCCCTGGCGGCCTTGCCTCCATCCTTATCCAGTGCCTCATTGGAAGGTTGAGTTCAGCCGTGTCCTCGATTGTAATAACCCTGTCTGTATCAGGTATGAAAGATGCAAGCACATTCAGAAGGGTTGTTTTTCCTGAGCCGGTTCCTCCGGATATTAGAATGTTTGCCGGGCGCACTCCCATCCCTTCTGTGCATGTCCAGAGAAATGCCGCCGCGTGCACATCAAGCGTGCCTGAATTTATTAGGTCAATTATGCTGTATGGCTCTTCGCGGAATTTTCTGATTGTAAGTGTCGAACCCTGCACTGTTGCGGGCGGCATTGTTGCGTTTACACGGCTTCCGTCAAGAAGCCTGGCATCCAGAAGAGGGCTTGCAATGTCCACTCTTCTTCCAATCTGCCTTGCAATCCTGTTTATGAGGTCCTGAATTTCCCCGTCAGTGAAGAATTCAATGTTTGTTATCATCATCTCGTATTTCCTATGGAACACATACACGGGCGTGTTGGGGCCTATCACCATTATTTCTTCGAGCTGGTCGTCCTTTATCAGGCTGTCAATTATTCCAAACCCAACCATCTCCCGTACAACCGCATCCGCATAGAATTCGAATTTTGCCTTTGGGATGTTTAGCTCCGGAGAATCCTTGATGATTTCAAGTATGCGCTGGTAGTAGACATTTCTTCTCTGCTCAGGGTCCCTTATTTTGTAGGGCGCTATGCTGATGATTCTTGTTGCGACTTCCTTGATTGTGTTGATTATCGCCTTCTCAGAGCTTCCGGGGCGAACAACAGGAGTCCAGTAATAAAGCAGGGGCTGGTTTGGGAGCCTGTAGATTTTTGTGTTGCCATAGGAATCTATTTCTTTCTTGTCGCTTCTGTCAAGCTCTTTTTCCGTTTCGGACTTCTGGTCTTCAGGTTCCTTTTCCTCAAGCTCTTTACCAGGGCCAGGCGCGACTTTGCCCTCCTTTTTGATTTCGCTTAGCTGCTTTCTCACATCTTCAAGCGTAATTGCTGCAGGTGCAGCGGCCGCAGCGGGCTTTGCTTCCCTTGTAATCGCCGCAAGCTTTTCCTCAAGTTTTGATTTGGTTTCGGGCGCCTTTTTCTCTTCTTTTTTTGGGGGCGGAGCTGGAGTTGCAGGCTGGCCCTTCTTCTTGACATTCTTGAAGAGCTGGTCCATGTAATCTGCCATAAAATCAGGTTATACATGGGTTTTTTTGTTTAAAACCCTTTTCTTTCCGTTTGCAGCTAAAAGAAAGTTGCCAACCCCAAGTAAGTGGGCAAATCCGGTATTTCAGATAAAACAGATTGGTGTTTTTTATTTGCGCTCATTTGAGAGCTGAATAATTTTCGCTGCGAACTCCGCGGCCTTCAAGCCAAACTCGACTTTTCCCGCGCGGTCTCGCACCGCAATCGTTCCCTTTTCCTCTTCCTTCTCCCCAACATTCACAACAAAGGGAACCTTCTCCATCTGCGCCTGCCGCACCTTGAAGCCGACTGTTTCCCCGCGCACATCAAGTTCTGAGCGCACCCCTTTTTCTAAAAGCAATTTGTGAACCTTCTCAGCGTAGTCCGCGTGCTTTTCGCTTACAGAAATCACTTTCACCTGCACAGGTGAGAGCCAGAGTGGGAACGCTCCTGCATAGTGTTCGATAAGTATTCCGATGAATCTCTCCATCGAGCCAAAGATTGCGCGGTGTATCATCACGGGCCTTTTTTCAGAATCATCCTTGTCAATGTAGCTTATTGCGAATTTTTCAGGCATCTGGAAATCGAGCTGTATGGTTCCAAGCTGCCAGCTTCTTGCAAGTGCGTCCTTGATATGGAAATCAATCTTGGGTCCGTAGAATGCTCCGTCGCCTTCATTAATTTTGAATTCGCGGCCCATTTTTTTGAGTGCGTTCTTGAGCGCGCTCTCCGCCCTGTCCCACACTTCCTTTGCGCCCATTGATTTTTCAGGGCGAGTGCTTAGTTCGATTCTGTATTCAAACCCGAATGTTTTGTAATATTCATCAACCATTTCGAGTAGCGCGGCAACCTCGCCTTCAATTTGCTCTGGCGTACAGAAAATGTGCGTATCATCCTGCGTGAATTTTCGCACGCGCAAAAGCCCGTTCAAAACCCCTGAGAGTTCGTGCCTGTGAACCATTCCAAACTCAGCCATGCGAATCGGCAAATCCCTATACGAGTGCCGCCCTGCCGCGTACACCAAAATATGCCCGGGGCAGTTCATCGGCTTTACCGCATATTCCTCGTCATCAATTTTTGTAAAATACATGTTCTCCTTGTAGTGGTCATAGTGCCCGCTCTTTAGCCAGAGCTCCTTTTTCATAATTATGGGCGTCATAACTTCGCTATACCCGCGCTTGCGCTGCTGCGCGCGTGCAAATTCTGTAAGCGAATTCCAGATTGCTGTGCCTTTCTCGTGGAAAAACACAGATCCCGGAGCTTCCGCCTGCATTGAAAAAAGCCCGAGCTCTTTTCCAAGCTTCATGTGGTTTCTCTTCTCCGCTTCCTCATGCGCTTTCACATACTCTTCAAGCATCGAGGCTTTTGGGAATGCGATTCCGTAAATTCTCTGCAGCGATTCGCGCTTCTGGTCTGCGCGCCAGTAAGCGGACGAAACTTTTGTGAGCTTTACCGCCGCGATTTTTTCAGTGTTGGATACATGCCCGCCCTTGCACAGGTCAATGAATGTCCCTTGTGTGTAGAGCGTGATTGTTTTTCCAGAGCCCGCGAACTCCTCAATGAGCTCCTGCTTGAACTTGTTGTCCTTGAATTTTGAGAGCGCGGTTTTTTTGTCAACGACTTCGCGCTCTATTTTTCGCTTCGATTTTATTATCTCCATCATTTTCTTTTCGATTTTTTCAAAATCTTCCGGAGTGAAAGGATTTTTTGTGTAAAAATCCTGGTAAAACCCCTCATCAAGCGCCGGGCCTATTGTGTTTCGCGCATCCGCATAAAGTGAGCGCACAGCTTCTGCGAGCACATGCGCTCCGGTATGCCACAGGCTTTTTTTGCCCTCATCATCGTTCCATGTGAGGATGCGGAATTTGCCGCTCTCTTCAATGGGCCGCTCAAGTTCGATTACGGTTTCATCCAGTTTTGCAGAGAGCGCTTCCTTTGCAAGCCGAGGGCCTATCCCTTCTGCAACCTGCATCGCGGTGGTTCCTTTCGGGAATTCCTTTTTGGTTCCGTCAGGGAACTCAAGTGTTATGCCCTTTGTTGCCATAGGTTAAATTTAGGCTCGCGAAGCAATAAAAACAGTTTTGTGGGCGTTTCACAAGCTAATGGCTAAGATTCAATCAGCAGCCTTTGGCTTCCACAGTTTTATTCTGCCCATTCGTATGTCTTCAAGCCCTTTCACGAGCTGTAGGAAAAGGTCTTCATTCTCACCACTTTTTTCCATATAGCTATTTCTCTCCTGCCTTTAATATTCGTTTCCCGCACCGGCACCGAACCCTGCAAAAGCTCTTACGCCTTTCTTTTGCCTATTTTTTGATGCCAATAATCATTACTCCGCATGCGCATGAAAGGCTGGTAAAATACCGCCTGAGCGCCTTAATGGTGGAAGAATGCGTTTCGGAACCTGAAATTATAACTGCGGGAAATTACGGCAGAAAGATTGCGCACAGGCGCCTCAACGGATATGTACTAAGGGTTATATACGAGGAAAAGGGGAATGATATTATAGTAATCACGGCATACAAAGCCAAGGTGGGAAGATATGAAATATAAATATGACAAAGAAACGGACATACTCATAATCGAGCTTAGCAGGCAAAAGCCTGATTTTGCGGAGCAGTCAGGCAACATAATCACTCATTATAACAAGAAGAATAAGCCTGTTGAGATAGAAATTCTCGATGCCGAAAGGACGGCCCTTGATATGCTCAGGGCAATCCAAGGCAAAGGCAATCTTGCAAAGGCGTGATTTTACGTAAAGCCTAATTACTTTCAGCCAGATTGTGTTTATGCAAATTACAATTACCCCCTCCCCTGAGGTCTGCGTCAAATGCAAGGGAAGATTGTGGTGCGGCCCAAAATGCTTCATTTTAGAGCGCTTTGAAAAACGCACACTCGCAGCAAAGCAGGTCGATAGTAAAAATTTGCAAACCCATTCCCCTCCAGGGGTTTTTGTTTCATGGCACGGTTACCCAAAAGTTAATCTCTCTCCAATGGCTCCCGCTCTTGAAGATGGCGATGTGTGGCTTGCGGATGACACCGATAAGTGGTTTGGCCTAAGTGCCGAGAAAATAATTTCGTTCCGCGAAAATCTGGTGCGCGGCAACATCCCGATAGAAATTTCAAAAGCATCGAATCCCGATTACAAGCTTCTTGAAATTCAGGAAACTCTGATGGCAAAAAAGCCCGTGGGTGTTGAAATGGAGCTCGATGGCAGGCCGACAATCCGCGGAGCATCCTTTTCAGATTTTCACGCGCCCATGGGCCCGCAGGCAGGGCTCAAAAAGTTTTCAATGACCGAGAACCCGAGCGTGAACCCGAAAATCGACAAATTGGTTTCAGATACAGATGCAAAATCGCTCGATGCAATGGTCGAGCTATACAAAAGCGATGTGGGCGTGAACCAGCTGCACAAAATCCTCAGCGCCGGGATGCTTGGCGTGAAAAAGAAAAGGAAATTTGTGCCGACCAGATTCGCAATCACGGCAATTGACAGCAATCTTTCTGAGCATTTTATAGAAGATAAAATAAAATATTTTCCACAAATTAGCGATGTAAGGGTATTCCAATCGAACTATCTTGAAAACTATTACTCTATTGTGCTTGTGCCAAGAGAATGGAGTTATGAATTGTTGGAGGTATGGAAACCCGGTGCAATGTGGAACATAGATTCAAAGGAGCCAACCTTCATGTCCGATTTCGAAAACTATGGCGGAAGAACATCATACGCAGAAAATACTGCAGGCGGTTATTATGCGGTTCGAATTGCAGTAACCGAATACTTGTTGCGTGAACAAAAACAAGCGACTGCAATAGTTTTCCGAGAGATTGGGGATTCAGGGACACCTTCTTTGGGTGTATTCAAATGCCGTGAAACTGCAAGGGATGCACTGAAGAAAAATCCGCTATCTTTCGGCAGCCTTGAATTGGCTATGAAATACCTGGAAACCAAATTAACAATTCCCCTGAAGTTTTGGCTCAAGAACAGCAAACTTTTGGACAATGCCTTCCATCAAAAGAGGCTCACCGATTTCGCTTAGGCCTTCTATTTTTCGAAGATCTCAAAACTTTTCATCATCTGGTCCGCTTCTGTTAAATAATTTGAATATAAATCAGGTTCTGCACCATAAAGTATTTCATAGCTATAACCGTTTTGTACAAAGGCATATACCCGGATTTTCTTGCCAGTTTGTATATATGCAAACCGGTTTTTATCGATGTCAGCGCTATACTCAAAGTCAATATTGAATGCATCGATTTGCCCCAACTTTATATCACGTATTCCTGTTGATTTATAATTAGTATATTGGTTGTTGTCAATAGCCACTCCTTCTATTAGTTTTTGTTTAAGTTCAGGCATAGTCGATTCAAGATGATAAGTATCTATTGGAAGTTTAGTGATATTAATCATAGCAACAGTATTGTATGGATAAGTGTCACTGACTTTTACTAATTTTACCGATCCTGTAAGGGATGGGGTGTACTGCCAGCCTTTGCCATAAAGAAATTTTATTTTATATCCTTCAGTTGTGTTATAGAATCCGTCTTTCATTATCAGATAGAACTCGTTATTGGGCATTTTCCTAATTTCGGAATATTCGCCAGATTCAATCAAGTCCCCTGCCGAGTTATCTTTTTTGGTTACGCATCCGGAACTCCAAACAAATACTGCTAAAAGTAAACATAGTGGCAAAATTAAAACGACTTTTTTCATCCAATAAATTACACTGTTTCTCTTTAAAACTATTTCTTATACTTCAAAAACTGCGCCAGAAGCGCCTCAAGCTGCACCCTCTCATTTGCGCCTTCCACCATGCGGAAATTGTACTCGCCGATTTTATCAATCAGTTCGATTTTGGTTTTTCCCGGAACCTCGTCTTCTGGCATTTCAATCATCTCGCGGTGAAGCTGCAAAATCACATCCTCTCCGGACATGCCGTATTCGTACATGAGTTTATCAAGCATGGTGCGCGCCTCAAGGAATTTTCCTGAAAGTGCAAGCTTTACCATGCCCTTTATTTCCTCCGGGCGAGCACGCGCGCTCACCTCATAAATGGTCTTCTCGGTAATTTTAGAGCCGGTTGTTGCGGACGCCTGCAAAACATTAATCGCCTTTCTCATATCTCCCTGGCACACATACACAATCGCGGTTATTGCCGCATCATCAATTTGCACGCCCTCTTTTTTTGAAACATCCTTGATTCTTGCTTCAATGTCTTTTGAAGAGAGCTGGCTGAAGCGAAATATTACGCACCGCGATTGTATTGGTTCAATTATTTTACTGGAGTAGTTCGCGCTCATTATAAATCTGCATGTGCGGGCATACCTCTCCATTGTCCTTCTAAGTGCCTGCTGCGCATCGAAAGTGAGGGCATCGCTTTCATCTAGAAATATTATCTTGAACCCCTGGTTGAATGCGAGCGTTCGCGCAAAATTTTTGATGGTTTCGCGAACAACATCAATTCCGCGGTCATCAGAGGCATTAAGCTCTAAAAAGTTGTGCGTGAAATTGTCGCCAAACATTTCCTTTGCAAGCGCAACAGCGCAGCTTGTTTTCCCGATTCCCGCCTGCCCTGCAAAGAGCAAATTTGGCATTGTTTTGTGCTTTACGTAATTTTCAAGCCTTGAAGTGATTTCCTTCTGGCCAACAACATCAGAAAGCTTCTCTGGCCTGTACTTTTCAATCCACGGGAGCTCTATTTGGCCGCTCATAATGGGATTCGAATCATAATTGTTTTAAACCGATTGCGGCTCTTTTACATTGGTTTTAATGGATTCCCGTAATCTAAAGCTTTTGTCCCTTTTCGCGCTCTCATACCTGCTGCTTTTTGTCCTCAGCAATGTGTTTTCCAATTCAGGCATAAAGCCATGGGTTCTTGGCACGGACATCTGGAAGCTTGATTACATGCTTTTTTTCGTTCCGATTGCGGGCTTCTTTTTCATTTACATGCTAATTCCATATCTTAGAAGCGAGTTCGGTTTTGGCAGCAATTTCATTTACGCATTTCCTGCGCTGTTTGCGGTTTTTTCATATCTTGCATACCAGCTTTCAGTTTGGTGGTATTATGCGAACCAGGCATTTCTTGCAACCAATGGGCTGGGAATATTGCCAACCGGCCAAATAGGCACAGGTGCCGGATGCGGTCTGTTCCTGTGCTCTGACATCTCTGCTTTCGGCCTGGATTTTATGGCTCTTTTTATAGGCTCGCATTTCCTCTATTTCGTGCTTGCGGGGATTCTTGGCTGGGGATCTAGGCTGCTTATTGAGCATTTTGAGGCCCCTTCAGAAACCAAGTGAAATGGGCCCTGTGCGCTCGTTTTTAATACTTTTCAGAACCCTGTACTTACAGGGGTAACAATGGATTTTCTTCGTTCTGTAAGGGCATATCTTGGCAATTTTCCGACCGCTCTCGCTTTCGCGCTTCTGCTCATTTTTGTCTTTCCGCTAGCATGGCTCTCAAACGCTTTCGTATCCTCAGGCACCGTGCTTATAGGATATGGCTTTCTCAAGGCGCCGCCGCTTGAATCTCTTTTGCTGCTTGCAATTTCGCTCGCATTTCTTTTCTTCTATTCAATACTTGTCTGCGTAATGGTCCTTTCAGTGAGGCGCGATTTGAGCGCCATAAAGACAAATTATTACCTTTCGGAAAAAATCCAGAAGTTCGGGTTCAAGTACTTCAAGTTCCTTGCGGCGTTCACTGTAATTGCGGCTGTCGCATCCTCGCTTCTTCTTGATGCGGGTGTTCCTCTTCTTCTTGTAAATTTGTGCCTTCTTGTGATTTCTGCAGTGTTCCTGTTTCTCCCGCAGACAATAGTGGTTGATGAGGAGAGTCTTGGCGCCTCCGTGCTCTCGAATTGGGATTTCATGCGCAAAAACCTTGGCACTGTGCTTATTGTGATGATTTTTGGAATAGTTGCGCTCGCAGCGCTGCAATTCTTAGAGTTCCTTGTGGATTATTTTTTCATGGCGGGAAATTTCCTCTCGCTTCTAATAGCCCTAATTGTTCTTGTCCCGCTCTTTGAAGCGGTGAAGACGCAGATTTACATGGAGCGCTTCACGCTGATAAGGGATTATGAGAAATTTGCTTCGCGCTGATTTTGCGCAAAAATTTATCTGATTCATTCCGCGCTGTTGCTTTTACTGCTGCTTGCCAGCAGCCCGCAGTTCAACAAACGGGCAGTCACCAAGAAGCCCCTCCGCCTCTTTCATTGTGGCTGCCAGGTACCTAAAGCCATAGGACTTTCTTGTTTTAGCGCCCATTCCAAGAAGAATTTTCTGAATCTCCTCTCGCTGCTCTTGCACGCCAAATCTTTTCTGCGCCGCATTTTCAATATTTTCAGAAACCGCATAGCCTTCCTTTTGGAGCGATGCTATAGCCGTTTCCGCTATTTTTCCAGGATCGTCCTGATTGATTGCCGCAGATGCGGCGTGCAGCCCTGAGAGGCACACAGCATTCGTGGATTCTTCTGCCATCCATTTCTCGAAGTAGGGGCGCTTTTGCAGCGCCTCCTTTTTCTTCTCACAAAGCGCCTTAGTGGCGTCCTTTACCGAATCAATGTTCTCAAAGAATCTCTCCTCCCTGCCAAGTGAGAGTTCGGCAATCTTTGGAAGGTTTACCGCAACCGCCTGCATCACCGCGGTCTGCTCTCCTGCAAGCAGCAGCTCTTCAAATGCCGCGGTCTTTGCGCGGGATTGCGAGGCTATCAGCATTTTTTCGGGCGCGGAGTTTTTTTCAATCAGCTTTAGCTGGTATTTGGAATCCACTGAGATGTAAAATCCAATGCTTTCAAGCGATTGTGTAAGAAGGCCGTTTGCAAGTTTCACCGCATCGTTCTTTTTGCCTGCTGCCTGCTGCCAGCTGCTTTCTGCGAAAAGCGAGAGCTCGGATAGCCTGCGCCTTTTTGTGAGCGCGAAAGTTTTTCCTATTGATTCGCATTCCTGCGCCATTTTCTTTTTGGTGATTTTTTGCGCGCCGGCGGATGCGAAGTTGAAACCTCTCAGTGTGAGTGGCAGTGTGCAGAGCGAATCCATTGATTGCGCCCCGAGCGCCACATCCTCTTTGCTTCCGCTCAGGAATTTTGCGGCGCAGAATATTTTTGTTGAAAAATCCTGCGGGGCGCATATATGAATCATTCCCTCAAAGTGCATCTCCCTTGCTTGCGCGGGGATTTCCGCAAGCCAGTTGTATTCGGCAAGTATTTCAGAGCCGTCAAATCCCCGCGTGTCAAGATTCTTCTTCACTTCATAAACCGGCATTCCTATGCGCGCATACTGGCTGTGCACAGGCTCATGGCCGTACTCGAGCAGCTTGACATTTACCATCTCCCTTATGATGTGCGTGTTGAGGTACTCTATCTTGAGGTCCTTTATTTTTCCTTCAACTTCCGAGCCGATTTTTTCCGCAACATGCCTGCTGATTCCGGTTTCTTTAAGGAGGGATTTTATGATATTGCCCCTGTCAAATGGCTCGAGCTTTTGCGCAGAAGTATACACCCGCATTTTTTCAAATGAAAGAAATGTTTTTGCGGCCTCAGGATTGAGCTTCTCAAGCGCCTCCGAGGCGTTTTTTCTCAGCTGCTGCTCCGTTCCTTCAAACTCCTCGAGCTCTTTGATGATCTTTAGGACCTGCCATTTGGTAGCCCCGCTCTCCTGGCACTCAAACGCAATCCTTTGGAGAACTTCCTTTATCGGCCTATCGGTTTCCATTTGCTCTAATTAGGGTTGGAAAAAATCTTAACCATTGGCAATGGGAAAAGTGCATTCCATTCGGAAACTTAACTTTTTAATGCTTTTGTGTTAGAAAACCGTTTAGGGGAAGAAAAGTTTCTTTTTGGGGTTTTATTTTTGGAAGTTCTGGATAAGATTGATCACAAGATTTTGGGCCTTCTTCTGGAGGACGGAAGGGCTTCTTTTAGCACCATTGCAAATGAAGTGAAGCTAACTGATGTTGCGATTAAAAAAAGGGTTGAGCGCCTCAAGAGGCGCGGGATAATCAATGCGATTAGCGCGGACCTCAATCTCAAGGCACTGGGTTATGAAAACCCTGTTTTTGTGCAGATACGCTCAGAGCTTTCAAAGAACCGCGACGTGATAAAGAAACTAAAGGAACTCGATTATGTAATTGAGCTCTATCAGGTGCTTGGCGAGTACAATATTTTCCTAAAGCTCGTTGTCCCGGACCTTGATTCGGCAGAGAAGTTCGTCGAGCGCCTCGGTTCACTTGATGGCGTGCTTGACATAAAAACTCTTGTTGTTATTTCGGAAGTTAAAAAGTCCAAGGCTCTGCCCGCGTTCTCGCTTCAGAAGACGCTTGAGTGAGACTGCAAAGCAAAGCCCGCTCGCTTGTATGGTTTTTCTAAACTGCTCCTCCCTGTCCACTTTAAATTTTCATTTGGGCATTAAGGGTTCTGTGGCTCCATGCTTAAGCTTGTAATCGCCGAAAAATCAATTGCTGGGCAGAACATAGCCTCGCTTCTTGCGGGCAAGGATGTGCGAGCAACTTCTCTTGGCTCCGCGCAGGTTTTTTCGTTCAAAATCGGCAATGAGGATTATATGGTAATCCCGCTGCGCGGCCATATTTCAGATGTCGAGTTTCCAAAAAAATACAGCCACTGGGTAGGGACAGATCTCAAAAAGCTGGTTGATGCCGAGATTGATTATGTGGGCACCGAAGCCGCGATAATTTCCGCGCTCAAAACTGCCGCCAAAACAGCGGACGAAGTAATTCTTGCAACAGATGCCGACAGAGAAGGGGAGAGCATCGGAGTAGAGGCTCTCAATTATATAAAATCCATAAACCCAAAAATCGCAGCGAAGCGCGCATACTTCTCGGCAATTACAAAAAAGGATATTTCAGACGCATTTTCAAAGCTCTCGGCAGTTGATTACAATTTTGCGGATTCAGCTGATTCGCGCCGCGAAATCGATCTCATCTGGGGCGCGGTTCTCACGCGCTTTCTCTCTCTTGTTTCAGGTAAGCTTGGGAAAGATTACCTAAGTGTCGGAAGGGTGCAAAGCCCGACCTTGCGCATAATAGTTTCAAGGGAAAAAGAGCGCCTCGCATTCATAAAAAAAAGCTACTGGGAGCTGCTGGCGCTTTTTGAGAAGAATTCCAAAAAATTTCAGGCCGAGCACAAGAAGGGCAAATTCTGGGAAAAGACCGAAGCCGAAGCGGCGTTTCTCAAAAAGCAGGAATTCGGAGTAGTGAAAGCAATCAAGAGCTCGAAAAGAATTCTCAAAAGGCCGACTCCTTTCAACACAACCGATTTTTTGCGGCAGGCAACAACAATCGGTTTTTCCGCAGGGCAGGCAATGGAAATAGCCGAGCGCCTCTACCAGATGGGATACACTTCATATCCGCGCACAGACAACACAGTATATTCAGAGACATTGAATTTGCGTGAGGTGCTTGGCGAAGTTTCAAAGGTCAGTGACTTTCGCAAGGACGCGGAATTTTTGCTCGCCAAAAAAACACTTTCGCCTTCGAGGGGAAAAAAGGAAACCAAGGACCACCCGCCGATTTATCCTGTAACTGCCGCCCCCAAAGAAAAGCTCGGGGACCGCGACTGGAAAATATATGAGCTGATTGTGCGAAGGTTCCTTGCAACGCTCTGCGATGATGCAATCACGGAAAATCAGGCGGTTGACATTATGCTTGGAACTGAGCCCTTTGTTGCGCACGGGCAGAAAATCGTAGAACCCGGCTGGAAAGCGGTTTACCCCTACTCCGAGATTTCAGAAGTAATTCTCCCGCCGCTCTCAGAGGGCGAGAAAGTGCGGCTCGAAAAACTTGATATGCTTGAAAAAGAAACCCAGCCGCCCACGCGCTATAGCGAATCAACCCTTCTAAAGCTAATGGAAGAGCTCGGCATCGGGACGAAAAGCACGCGGCACACAATCATCCAGAAGCTTTATGCGAGAAAATACATCTCAGGGAGCAAGGCACTAGAGCCAAACGAGATTGCATTCGCTGTAGTGGATTCACTTGAGAAGCACGAAGTTGACGCGGTAAAGCCGGAGATGACCGCATTTCTTGAAAAGGAAATGGACAAGGTCGCGGCGGGGAGAAAATCCAAAAAGGAAGTTGTTGAAGCCTCGCGCAAGCTGCTCTTGCGCATCCTTGAGGGCATGATAAAGCACAAGGATTCAATTGGTTCGGAGCTGCGCACAGCTCTACGGGGCGATTCAATAGTTGGGGCCTGCGGCAAGTGTGAAGGCGGGCAGCTTCGGATGCTGATAAGCAAAAACAAGAAAAGATTTCTTGGCTGTACTAATTATCCAAAATGCACTAACACATATCCGCTCCCACAGAAAGGGAAAATTGAAGCGCTTGGCACTTTATGCGATAAGTGCGGAACTCCAAAAATTAAGGTCGTAGGGCAGCGCTATCGCTTTGAGATGTGCGTTAACATGGACTGCGAAACAAAGAACGAGTGGAAGGCAAGAGCCGCTGCGAAAACGCAGGCGGGTGCAAAGGAACCTGAAAAAGAAGCGAAGAAAGACTGAATTTTTGAGGAGAAGCGGATGGGGCGTGGAAAAAGAGTTTTCTTTTCCTAGCTTGGTGAGCATAGCCCCATCCTGCTTGATTCACTTTTTAGGATTGGATTCCCCCTAGATTTTTCTACAAATACTATTGCTCCTTATATTGCTTATATAATATCACGGGCTTTTGATGTGATTTTTGAACATCTTTTAATAAAACTGCTGTGCCAAAATATCATTGATTTGCATGGCTGCTATAATGAAAATGGATGATGAGGTTAGGCTAAATATTCTCACTGCGCTGCTAAAAAACGGGAGCGTTTCTCCGAATGTGCGCCATATTCAAAAGCTCACGGGGTACCATAAGGCCACGATAAAATCCTCACTTGATTTCCTTGCAAAAGAAGGCCTTCTCACAGGTTATGGCCCGAAGGTAGATTTTAGAAAGTTCGACTACCGCCTTGAGGTGCTAACCCTTCTGCAGACCGATCTCACGGACAAGGATTTTCTAAAAAAGTTCCTCGATGAAGTGAAAAAGGATGACAATCTTTATTTTCTCTCAGGAATTCTTGGCTCTGGAAACTGGAACATTCTTGCGCGCCACATCTACAAGGACATTGAATCCTATCACAAGGGGGTTGGGAAGAAATATTTCGAGAACCTCTCAGGCATTCAGGATTTTGTAAAAGATAGGCAGATATTTTATGTAACCGAGCCATTTTACAAGCTCGATTCAAGAACGGACGCGCTAATTCACGCCATAAGAAAATCAAGGGGGCTTTGAATGCGCATTGAAATAGATTTCACAAAAGGAATACGCGAAAATGCCGAAAGCTATTATGCTCTTTCCAAAAAGGCAAAGAAAAAACTCCTCGGCCTTGAGAAGGGCACAAAGGAAATTTCACGCAAGATGGCAATCGAAGCCTCGAAAAAGGGCAAGGAGATAAAGGCCGTAAAAAAGCGCGAGCGCAGATGGTTTGAGAAGTACCACTGGTTTTTCACAGGCGAGGGCTTTTTGGTTGTCGCGGGGCGCGATGCCAAGAGCAACGAGGTTGTTGTAAAAAAGCTCATGGACAAAAACGATGTTTATTTCCATGCGGATATTCACGGCGCGCCACACACAATCCTCAAAACAGAAGGGCGCAAGCCGGGAAAAGATTCCCTTGCGCAGGCCGCTGTTTTCGCCGCCGTTTTTTCAAAAGCCTGGGAGCAAAAGCTCCCCTCAGTTGATGTGTACTCCGCGCGCCCAGAGCAGGTGAGCAAGAGCGCCCCAACAGGCGAATCAATTGGCACCGGCGCATTCATGATTTATGGCGAGCGCGAGTGGTATAAGAAAACGCCTCTTTCGCTCTCAATAGGCTTTAAGCAAACCGACGGCGCATTGGAGCTTTTTTCAGGGCCGCCGCAAACGGTTGAAAAAAAGGCGGACTTTTCAATGCGGCTCTCATTTGGCGATATGCCAAAAGGCGAGGGCGCGAAAAGACTACTTGGAATTTTCCGCTCAAAGCTTGGGAAAAATGCGCAAATCACAATAGATGATGTAATTGCACTGCTCCCAAACGGTGGTATCGCCTTTTCCTTGCAATAAAGTGCATTATTGCCATTTCCCATCCTCACTTGGCAATTAGTTATATTCTTATTCGTTACCGCGTTCCCCTCTTTTATGGCAGATGTAAAGCATCGGCAGATTTCCCTGCGGGTCGAAGAACCTGATCCCTCGCATGTTGGAAGAAACATCATCACGCTTGACCGCAAAACAAAAGAGGATCTTGGCGTAACTTCAGGTGACATTGTAGAAATCATAGGGACACAAAGAACCGCGGCGGTCATATGGCCGGCGCGCCAGGAAGATGAGGGCAAGGGCATAATCAGAATGGACAATCTCATAAGGCGAAATGCGGGAGTCGGGCTTGGGGAAAAAGTGAATGTGCAGAAGGCAGAATTCACCGAAGCAAAAAGGGTAGTTCTCGCGCCCACTCAGGAAGTTCGCATAATTGCTTCCGGATATGACAGGATACTGAAAAAGAATTTTATAGGAAGGCCTCTCAATAAGGGAGATCGCGTTCTCATCAGCGTTTTTGGCTCTGGTTTTATTTACCAAGTGATTGATACAAATCCGCGCGGCATTGTAAAGGTCACCGATTTCACGCAATTCATTCTCAAAGAAGAGCCGGTGCAGGACGCACTCGGCGGAATCCCGCGAATTTCTTATGAGGACATTGGCGGCCTTGAAGAGCAGGTGCAAAAGGTGCGCGAGATGATCGAGCTTCCGATGAGGCATCCGGAAATTTTCAGGCGCCTTGGAATAAATCCTCCAAAAGGGGTTTTGCTCTACGGCCCTCCGGGAACCGGAAAAACACTTCTCGCAAAAGCGGTTGCGAACGAGACGCAGGCGCATTTCATCTCAATCAGTTCTCCAAGCATCATGAGCAAATTTGTAGGCGAAGCAGAAGAGCGCATACGTGAGGTTTTCAAGGATGCGGAGAAGAACGCGCCTTCGATAATTTTCTTTGACGAGCTTGATGCGATTGCCCCAAAAAGGGACGAGGTCGTCGGCGAAGTTGAGAGGCGAGTTGTTGCGCAGATACTTTCAGCAATGGATGGCATGGAATCGCGCGGGCAGGTAATTGTGATCGGTGCCACAAACAGGATTAATAGCATTGATGAGGCACTGCGCCGGCCAGGAAGATTTGACCGCGAAATAGAAATCGGCGTTCCTTCAAAGAAGGGGAGGCTCGATATTTTGCAGATACATTCAAGGGGGATGCCGCTTACTCGATTCACCAAACAAGAAGCGGGTATTTTAACGGCTCTTTACTCAAACGGTTCAGAATCAAAAGATTCGGAGAAAAACAAAACATTTGCCGATATTTTAACCAAACAAAATGTTTCACGTGATGAATTAACTGAGAAACTTTTAGATTTTTGCAAAAAAAAACTTCCAAAGGACGCCGACTCCAAAGATTTAGAAAAGCTTATTGCCAATTTTGATTTAGATTTAGGCATTAGAAGAATAAAGGAAAATCCCAGCCTGAAAGTAAATTCGCTGATTTCTGAATTGGCTACAAAAAGGCTTTCTGACGAGGTTTCCTTGGATTATTTTGCGGGAATCACGCACGGATTTGTGGGCGCCGACCTTGAGGCCCTTACAAAAGAATCCGCAATGAAGGCGCTGCGCCGCTACCTTCCCAAAATAAATCTTGAGGAAGAAACAATTCCTGCAGAGGTTCTCGAAGCCCTCGAAGTTAAACGCGAGGATTTCCAGGAGGCGCTAAAGGATGTGCAGCCCTCCGCGCTAAGGGAAGTTGCAATTGAAATTCCAAATGTCAAATGGGGCGATATCGGCGGCCTTGAACAGGTGAAGATGGAGCTAAAGCAGGCAGTTGAGTGGCCGCTCAAAAATCCCGAGAGCTTCCAGAAAATGGGGATAAAGCCACCGCGCGGAATTTTGCTCTACGGCCCACCCGGATGCGGAAAGACCGCAATTGCAAAGGCTGTTGCAACAGAATCCGAGGCAAATTTCATAAGCATAAAAGGCCCGCAGCTAATCAGCATGTGGGTTGGCGAAAGTGAAAAGGGAATTCGCAAGGTTTTCCAGAGGGCAAGGCAGGTCTCTCCAGTCATTGTTTTCTTCGATGAAATAGATAGCGTAGCCGCGCGCCGGGGGATGTCAATGGATTCTGGCGTTGGAGAACGCATGGTAAACCAGCTTCTCACCGAGCTAGATGGAATCGAAGAGCTAAAGGGCGTTGTGTTCATTGCCGCCACCAATAGGCCTGATTTGATAGACCCTGCGCTCATGAGGCCTGGGAGAATTGACAAGATTGTGAAAGTTCCAGCTCCTGATATTGAATCTAGAAAATCTATTTTTGGAATACACCTAAAAGGCGTTCCACTTGCAAAGAATGTTTCAGGCGCAGATTTGGCAGAAAAAACCGAAGGCTACAGCGGAGCAGACATCGAAGGGCTGATTAGGGAGGCTGCCTTGATTGCTATGCAGGAGGCAAATTTCAAGCCAACGGAAATCAAGCTTTCAAATTTTGAAGAGGCAATGAAAAAAGTCCAGCCTTCTATTTCAAAGGAAACAATGGAATCTTACGATGCGTTCAAGGCAACAGTTGCGCAGGCATTCAGGCCAAGTTATGTGAGATAAATAGTATTCGCTGACCTATAATCTGCTTCCATTCACCGCACTTATGTAAATTCTGGCTTTGTGCAAAGCTGCGCAGTATTTCCCTGCGCTATAAGTACGCCATTTTGCGAAGTGCATTCTCCATTATCCGAAAATTCGGGCTCACAGTAGATTAGCTCAAAGTCAAGCGGCAGGAATATGTTCTGGTCTCGTATTTCCCAGGCCTGCCCGCGGAATCTCTCCCCAAGGAAGCTGTATGACTGGTTTTCCCAGAGTATCTGATTCTTTTTGTAACTTGCCTGTATTGTCCTCTCATTGCCATAATTTAATGCGGGCACGTTGAGCCAAATCGAGGACCTATAAGTCGGGATGTTGTCTGTTCTGTTTCTTATCTGGTAGAAGAGCACGTATTTCTTTGAAATCGCATCGTAGTCGCAGAAGACAAGGTTTGCATCGAACTGGAAATTTTCTTCCTGTACTACGCATGCGGAATTGTCAAACTGCTGGTTATAATTGCATTTTCCGTTAGAGCACAAGCCGTTTGTGTAAAGGGTCGAGCCCACACACTTGTCTTCACATACAATTCCTGCGCAAAGGTTTGCCGATGCTGCGCATTTTTCAACAACAGTGTATCCGTCCGGGACATCGCAAGGCGTCGGGTATTCTCTACATGTGCCGTCCGGAGAAACCGCCGGTGTAATAATCTGCGCGCACGCATTCTGCTCCTGCTGCGTGCATCCTGAAAGCAGCAACAATCCCAGTGCGCCAATCGCCAAAGCAAATTTCATGCAAGTATTGGCACTTAGGTTCTTAAACCACTTTGCGCCGTGTTAATTTCCACAATAAATTTGCTTTCGGAATGTGCAATCACGCCATTGAAAACAACGCAAGCACATCATTAAAGAAAATCACTCCGGCTGCCGCAATGGCTATTGTAACAAGCCAAATGCCCTTATTCCATGCAAATACCTTGCTCCCGTCTAGCGGAAAAATCGGCAGCATGTTGAATGCGGCAAGGAAGAAGTTTATCTGCATTGTATATGCAATCAATGCCTTCAGAAAGCCTGCAGGATTGAGCAGTCCATAAAGCATTCCAAACGCAAGAACTATCGCAAGATTTGTTACCGGCCCTGCTAGGGAGATTATACCATTTTGCCTTGTTGTTATGCTTCTTCCCATCACATATACCGCTCCGGGGGCGGCGAATACTATTCCAATTGTAAATGCGAGTATTATCGCGAAAATTAGGCCTTCTCTCCACATACGAAATTCGGCGTGCGCGCCGTAATGTATTGCAACGTACTTGTGTGCGAGTTCATGGAGTATGAATCCCGCGCCCACCGCAACGAGCATTATCACAAATGCAGCGACAAGGTCCATCACGCCACCGGAGGTGAGCACATTTACCTGTATCCATGCGAATGCGAAGCTGATAGTAAGCCAGCTAATGATAAGGTCATTTCGTTCGCGCGCGTTCATGCAGTGAATTAAATCCAAAAACTATAAATAGCTGCCTTAGCGGTCTCAAAGCCCCCTAATTTCTTTAAGCGCATACAAATATTCCTTCCAAAACGCCTGTGCTTTTGACCCAAGCAATTCTCTGAGCTTACTTCTTGCATTTTTCGGAATGTCCCCGGAATAAAACTTGGCTCCTTTTGCAACTGTTTCTGCGGCATCCATTATTTCTCGCCATTTCTCTTGTGGGATTTCCACTTGATGTGCCGCATATCTTCCTGCTACGGAATATTTCACTTCTTGTTTTAAAAGTTTTTGGCGTTTAGGTGAGCCGGCCACATAAATGTTTTTTTCGCCGGCTTTGAGACTAATATTCATAATCTTATTTTGGGTGGCATCAACTTCATCGTGGAAAAGCTTCCATAGCTTTGGGCTTTTTCCGCGCCCTGCCCATAGCGGCCTTACCGGTATAATACATTCAATACTTCCTAACCCTTAATATAATTAGTTATCGTCAATCGACGTAATATTTATAAATTGTTTTTACCCATTTTTGCTCATGGTTTTGGGCATCTCAGGCGAACGGGCTCAGATTTCAATCGAATTGATAATAATTCTTGCCGCGGTTGTTGCAATAGTTTTGCTTCTGGTCTCGCAGCTGCAGAAAACCGCTGAAAAAGGCGCGCAGGTTTTCACCAAAAAGTCCGATTCAATTTTTGACAAGATAGAGGACATTTAGATGAATCCAAAAGGCCAAGCAAGCCTTGAGTTCATGATTCTGCTCGCCGCACTCCTTGGGTTCCTTTCGGTTTCTGTTTCCGCATTCTCAGGCCTTCACGATTCTGCAATCGCCGCAATTGATGCGCAGAACGCCAAAGCGTTTGCAAATAACATAACCAGTAAAGCCGCGCTTCTAACTTCTCTCGGGGACAGTTCTTCGCAATCCGTGTCTTCAGATATTTTTGGCGAGTGGGAAATCTCAGGGCTTTCTGTAAATGCTTCCGGCGGGTGCAGGATTTCAGTTCATGCAGCCCCTGAGCGCATTGTTTCATTCCCGCTTCCGGAAAATGTTGCATGCAACTTATCCAAAAGCACTTTCACGAAAAAAATCACTTTGCACATCCGCAAATCCGGCGGAAAAATTTCATTGAGCGACTGATAACCTGATTGCACGCGGCCCTGTTGGGGAGAAAACCCTTATTTCGCGGACCGTTAGCTTGCCGTTTTGCATTTTTTGTTCCGCAGGTAAATGGTCTTCTCCATAAATTTCAATTTCAAAATTTCCTTTTCCAAGAGCGAGTTCGGCATCCTGCACCATTTCATTCATTCCCGTGCCGTTTCTTGCCCAGACAATGAGCATGTCATCCATTTTTTGCATCGTGAAAAGGTTTTCCGCGCCACTAGGTTGCGGCGAAGGCAGGGAAAGCGCAATCACTATGAGCACTGCAAGCGAAGCGGCGGCCTCGATGGAAAGCAGCCCGCTATTTTCCACAAACAACAACTCCGATTATAGTTTTACTCTCAATAACCCTTTTCATGACAACAAATCTCTCCACTGCAATGCACTCTCCGGCCGCGGAGTTGAAAAAATACCTTGTGCCATCAGCATCTCTTTCATAAAGCGCTTCAAGCGAGTATTTCCCGAAATCCTGCCGCGAGACTTGCAAAAGCAGCGCTTCGTCCAGTACATTCGCTTCAACCCTTTTCTTTTCTTCATTGTAATATGCAGAGCCGCGAAACGGATTTGCATCATCACGGTTTTTCACAATCGCCTCTGAAAGTGCGGCGGCAAAAAATTCCTTTTCCGAATTTTGCGCCTGCTCTGCTGCGGCATGTGCATGTGCCCCTGTTTGTGCAAATATTAGAAAAAGCGAAAATAGCAGGATTGCGCACGCAACGAATGAATCAAGGGTGAAAATAATCCCGCGTGAATTGATTTTAGAAAAATAGCCTCTTGCCCCTACTTCATTCTCATCCATAATGCCTCTCCACCTCAATTAGCATGCTTGCACTCTGTAATGCGGCGGGCATTACTCTGGATTTGGAAATTCCTGAGAACGCAAATCCACCTGAAATCGCGCAATCAATATTCTTTTGAAGTGTGCCCCCTGCATTCGCATAATACTGGTTTGCAAGTGCGGCGCACTCTGTTGCCTCTGCTTTGCTCGCAAAAAGGCTTTCCGCCGCCTTTACTTTTTCAAGTAACGTCTGCTCAGAAAAAACCGCAAATGCCGCAAAAGACGCCACTGCAAGCAGCGCGAAAATAAGCTCGGTGCCATTCATGGCGAAGGCACCGCCATCAAAACCCTGTAGCCGCGTGGAACTCTAAGCGTCACCGAATAATTTCCATTTTCGATTTTTGCGCAAATATGTCGCTTGCCATCTTCTCCTCCTGAAAAAATGTATTCAATTGTTGTAAGTGGGCCGATTTTTGTCACCAGCGCTTTTGTGATTGCGCCAAGATTTTGCGTAGATATTTCTTCGCGCGCATCTTCGGGCCAATTATCGTCACATACAAAACCTTCGATGCCGAGCATTCTTAGCGATTCGATAATTTTCCAATTTGCAAGCGCCTTGGTTTTTTCGGATTCAACAGGCGGAAACGCTGATTCAATCACTGCGTATTCAATCGCATGGTCAAGAAAGATTTCAGCCTCCGCTCGTTCAAAGGCGGTGTGCTGCATCCGGATGATTTCACTTTCCGTGTCCGCGTATTGTGCTGGGTTTTTTGCAGAAAGGGCAGAGAGCGCAAGCAGCAGCGCGATTGCCGCTATTAGAACAATCCCTCCGAAAAAACCGGCAGGTTTCATGCATATATGGCGCTAAGAAACAGATTTAAACAATTCGTCAATTGACGATTATCTCTGGGTCGGTTCAAACCATGCGCAATCCGGCTTGCCATCACTTTCGCCAAACCTTTGCGCCTCTTCGTTGTAAAAATCCTGCTCAAGGCACTTTTGCTCTGTAGTATTTATGTAGCAGTTCTGCGCGTAGTATTCGGATGCGCTAATTCCCTGGTTTGGCGCTGTTGCATATTCAACTTCGAAATTAGGTTCGCATCTTGCAGTATCAACGTTCATTGCTGATGTAGACGATTCACCCGTTCTAGGCGGCATCTTGGCAAGTGAATCCATAGTAATTTCCTGTGAAGCCCCCATGCTCGTTGGCACAGCCGATGGGGAGTAGAGCCCCATGTTGGATGAAAGTATTGCAAACCCGAGCATCGCAACTATCACTGTGGATGAGAGTATCAGCAGTATATTCGCCTGCTGCGGCTTTTGCGCCCCCAGTACGTCCTTTCCCTTGCGTGTGAGCGCGTAATATTTCCATTTCCTTCCCTCATCGCGAAGCTCAATTAGCCCGCTTTCCACAAGTATTGTTGCGTGCTGCTTTATCGTGGGCGCCGCCATTTCGGTTTTCGCGGAAAGCTCTGAGAGCGTGTAGTTGCGCTCCGCAAGAAGCTTTAGTATGCGTGTCCGAGACTCTGAAGAAAGTGCCTTGAACTCGACAGATGAAAGTGATAAGTCGCCCATTTTTATCCCGCTCTTAAAGTATGAATATTAGTATTACAAAAAGCCCGAACGCCGCCACCGCAAAATCTCTGCTATAATATGAGAGAATGCCGGCTGCTGCAGGCACGAGTATTAGGTATTCCCCCTCGCCCCTGATTGCAACAATATATCCGAGCACTGCCCCGAGTGTTACCAAAAAGAATAGGAATGCAACGAACCTGCTAATTCCGCTTGTGATGTAATCCTCGATTTTTTGGAACCAGTTATCGCTCATGCTCTTTGGCGCGCTGATTTTGGGTGCTCCGCCCAGTTCAATATCTCCTTCCGCATGCATATGAGCCATAATATACATGCTTGGTTTAGGGCTTTTTAACCTTTTCATTTTGGTTAGCCAATCTGTTCTCAGGCATTGCGTTTCCACTTCTTGGGTTTTGCAATTTTCCAGAGCAAATTGAAGTACTTTCTATAGGCATCCGCAGCATCGGGGCTCTCAATTATAATGCCAATAAGAGGCTCGGTCCACATTATCATGCACACGCAGTTTCCTGCTATGTGTATTGCGGTTGGGTTAAAAAATTCCTTGCTAAGGAACCTGTAATGGCTTGTTTTCCCGCCAACAAATGCCTTCATCTCCTCGCTTGAAATGACACGTTCGTGCAATTTTTCCTTCTCAATTGCCGCAATGTATTTTTTGATTTGCACAGGGGCGTGCTTTACATAGAGCGCGTCATCAACACCCAAAATAAGCTCTTCGCCTCCATACTTGCGCAATTTCTCAAGGGCGGTTTTTATCACAGTCCCAACAACCTCCTTTCCCCTAATGACGCTGATATTGGTTTGAGCCTGTTTGGCATCTGCAAGTGCTGAAAGTTCGGGGAGCAGCGATTCTATTTCCTGCTTGCGCTCCTCTATTAGCTCAAGTATCTTTTCGGGGCGCGAAGCGGAATATATTTTCTTTTTGGATTCTACTACAAAATTCACAAGGCCCTTTTCAAGCAGCCTCTCAAGCGTATCATACACATAGGGCCTGTACATTCCTGATTTTTCCGATATTGCACTCGCCGATGAAGGGCCGCTTCTTAAAAGAATTGAATAAAGCTCCGTTTCGTTTTTGCTAAGGCCGATGTGCTCAAGTGGCTTTAAGTCCATGCAGCTAATTCACCCCCAAAAGCGTTTTAAAAGTGTCGTAAGAAAGACGACAAATCTCTAATAACTCCGCGTGCAGCTATCTCGTAAAAGGGGGTTTTAGAAAAATGGGCAATATGAAAATTTTCGCGCTGGCGGCTTTTGCAATCCTAATTGCAGGATGCGCAGGCGCGCCGCGTGAGGCAACAGGGCTTGTAGTTGTTTCGCCAACATGGGTTGGCTATGGCCCGCTCTATATTGCGCAGGAAAAAGGCTTTTTTGCGCAAAGGGGTATTGATGTTAAAATACTTGAAATTGAAGGGCAATCGGAAGTTCGGGCAATGCTTGCAGGCGGCAACGCTGACATCGTGCTGCACACGGTTGATATGGGCATAGTCGATGTTGGGGCAGGCAGCGAGCAACGGTTCGTTTACATGTTAGATGAATCTCTCGGAGCAGATGGCGTAATTTCAAAGCAATCAATTGCAACGCTAAAAGGCCTTGAGGGGAAAAAAGTTGCGTGCCAGATTGGCGTTCCCGCATATTTTTTCCTGCGCAGCCTGATGGAAAAACAGGGAATTGAAAAAAACAGTGTGCAGTTCCTTGACATCCCGGCAGATGAAGCGGGCGCGGCTTTTTTCAATGGTGATGTGGATGCCGCGTGCACCTGGGAGCCATGGCTTTCAAAAGCCGCCGCAAGTTCCGGGGGCAAAATACTTGTCTCAAGCGCAGATGTTCCCGGAAAAATTGTGGATGTTGTCGCTCCAACTCCTGCTGCGTTGCAAAACAAAAGGCCTGCAATAAAGGCATTCATTGAAGCGTGGATAGATGCGCAGCAGTACATTGCAACAAATCCAGGCGAGTCATACCGCATAATGTCAGCGCATTACTCCATGACGCCGGAGGAATTCAGGGAGATTTCCGCAACACTTAGATGGAACTCGCTGCAGGAGGCAAAGGCCTTTTTCGATGGGCCGATTTATTCTCTTGCAGAAGAAATAAACCAGATTGCGGTGCAGGATGGAATGATTAGCGCCCCGGTTGATGTAAACGCGCTAATAGACCAATCAATTGTGCGCGAACTTGGGAAGTGAGTTCAGTGGAAAAAACCCAGGGCACGCAGGCAAAAGGCCAGGGTAGCAAATTTTATTTTCTTGGCCTTGCCTGCATGCTCACTTTTTGGGGAATTTTTACATTTTCAGGAGCCATAGCGCCGCAGTTTTTTGCATCGCCCTGGGACACGGTTTCAGAACTCGCCGCCCTTTTGCTGCAAGGTAATGTCCTCTCAGATGCCGCCACATCAATTGCAAGGCTTTTTGCAGGTTTTATTCTCGCAATGGCTGTTGCAATTCCGGTTGGAATACTTTCAGGCAGTTCAAGAAAACTCAGCAATTTTTTCGAGCCGCTTCTTAGCCTCTTTCGCTACATTCCATCGGCTGCAATTGTCCCGATTTCAATTCTCTGGCTTGGCCTTGGAGAAGAGCAAAAATATTTCATAGTGTTTTTCGGAACTCTTCCATTTGCAACACTCTACATTTCAAATGCCGCAGCTTCAATTGAGAAAGAATATCTCTATGTTGCATATTCACTTGGCGCTTCATGGCATGATGCGCTCATTAAAGTTGTTTTTCCCAAAATTCTTCCAGATCTTGTCGAGATTATACGCATTGAACTGGGCGCAGCATGGGCCATTGTAATTATGGCAGAGGTTGTATCGGCAACTTCCGGGCTTGGCCATCGCCTAATTCTTGCACAAAGATTTTTGCACACGGGCGAACTGTTCGGGCTGCTGCTTCTGACTTTGCTAATTGGCCTTGTTATGGACAAATCATTGCGGTTTGCAAATGCATCGCTTTTTGGCTGGGCTGAAAAGAACAGGGTGATTTAGATGCTGCATATTTCCAAGGTTTCAAAGCACTTTAGCAGCAATGGCAAAAGATTCACAGCCCTTGATGATGTAAGCCTGCGCTGCAATGAGGGAATCACCGTAATTCTCGGGCCAAGCGGCTGTGGCAAATCAACCCTTCTTGGGCTTATTGCGGGTTTTTCAAAGCCGGATGAGGGAAAGGTAATTTTCGAAGGCGCCGAAATAAAAGGCCCTTCAAAATCCGTGGGAATAGTTTTTCAAAAGCCATCATTGTTCCCGTGGATGGACACAGAGTCAAACATTTCATTTGGGCCTTCCCTCTCAGGGGAAAAGGCCGACCATAAAAAACTCCTCTTAGAAGTCGGGCTCTCTGAATTTGGCAATCATTACCCTTTCATGCTCTCTATCGGGATGCAGCAAAGGGTTGCTCTTGCAAGGGCGCTTGCAAATAAGCCAAAAATTCTCCTGATGGATGAGCCCTTTGCGGCGCTTGATGCCATAACGCGCAGGAAGATGGCTAGCTTGATGCTTGAAATACACAAGGTGGAAAAAATGCCGATAATACTGGTTACCCACGACATCGAGGAAGCAATAACCCTTGGCGACCGGATAATTGTGATGTCAAAAAACCCCGGGAAAATTAAGGCCATTTTCAATAATCCGCTAAAAAAACTTTCGCGTGCACGTGAAAACAGGGAAAAGTTTTTTGATTTTTCTGAAAAGCTCTCAGTGCTCCTAGAGCCAGAAATCGCCCAATAAGTGTTGCTCCGGCTTAGGCGGGATTTTCGCAAGGAAGGATTGGGAGTTAAGGGGGGGTGAATTAAAAGCAGTCTGGTTCCCCCTAACTCTTTCCCACCTATATGAGCCTAGTGGTACTTTGGTTTTTGCGCGAATATATTGCTTTGCAGACACCTCGGTGCCGGTGCGGCACTGCGTGCTTTTTAATAACCGGAAAAGCGTTATTTACTCCATATGCCAAAAGGACTTTTCTCCCAAGCAGCAACAGAGCGCAATGTATTCTTAGATGAGCGCTTTCTCTACCCGGAGTTCATTCCAGAAAAGCTCCCGCACAGGGACAATGAACTGGATTCGCTTGCGTACTGCTTTAGGCCAATACTTCAGGGAAGAAAGCCGATGAATATCTTCCTTGCAGGCCCAACAGGAGTTGGAAAAACCGTGTGCGCAAAGTATGTGCTCCGTGAGCTTGAGCAATCTCACGATCGCGCAAAGAGCATATACCTAAATTGCTTTGAGTACAATTCCCGCCCCTCGGTTCTCGCAGCGATTGCAAATTTCATCGGGGCGGTTGTCCCGCGCCGCGGCCTTGCAACCGATGAGATTTTCACAAAGCTTGTGGAGTCCTTGCGCAAGTGCAGTTTCACTCCGATTGTTGTGCTAGATGAAGTCGACCAGCTTATGCTCACTGAGGATAATGCAAAGCTCCTATACGATCTTTTGCGCATAGTAGAATACGAAAAGCTGCGCCTTGGCATTGTGATGATTTCAAATGATTCAGAACTCACGGCAAAGCTTGACCCGCGCATACGCAGCTCTCTAGCCGAGCAGACACTTATTTTCGAGCCTTACACTCCATCGCAGCTCAAATCAATTCTATCGGAGCGCGCAGAAAAAGCGTTCGTTAAAGGCGCGCTTGAAAAGGATGTGATAGGGGTTGCTGCCGCTAATGCCGGAAAATCCGGCGGGGATTGCAGAGTGGCGCTTGAATCGCTGCTCAAGGCCGGAAGGGCAGCTGAGCGCGCGAACACCGGAAAAGTTACGGTTGCGGACCTCAAAGGCGCGTTCGCTGACGTTGGCGCTGTTTCGCTTCTAAAAGGGCTCAAGCACCTTGCAAAAGATGAGCTTGAGCTCCTACGCATAATCGCGCAAAGCCAGCCGGTGCTCTCGGGGAAAATCCACGAAATTTACTCCTCAAAAAAAGGCAATGAATTAAAGGAGAGGCGCCTTCGCGAAATCCTTGCAAAGCTTGAAAAGCAGGGGCTTGTTTTAGTGCGCGCAATTTCGCTTGGAAATATGGGCAAATCCAAGGAGTACTCAGTTTCCGCGCCGAAAGATATGCTGCTAAAGGAAATCGATTTGCAAAGCAAATGAATTCCCTTTTATTGCTTTTCACGCCTTTTTGTTTCATGGCGCAGATGTGGACTGAAAAGTATTTTCCCTCTTCTTTTGATGAGTTCATTGGTAACTCCGAAATTGCGCAAAAGGCCGAGGAGTGGGCAAAGAAGTGGAACGCGGGTGAAAAGCAGCCGCCTCTTCTTCTCTGGGGGCAGACCGGCTCTGGGAAAACCTGCCTTGCATACCTTATTGCAAAGCAGTTCAAGTGGGATGTAGTTGAGCTGAATAGCTCTGATTTGCGCTCGAAAGATTCGATTGAGCGGATTGCAGGGACCGCTTCGCAGAACGCCTCAATGTTTGCCTCACGAAGGCTTGTTCTTTTAGATGAAGTTGACGCTCTCACTTCACGTGATAGGGGCGGAGCCTCCGCAATCGCTTCAATTGTTAAAAATGCGCAAAACCCGGTAATTCTCACCGCAACCGACATTTTTTCAGACAAAACAATTTCAGCACTCCGTTTTATCTGCAAAGCATTTGAATTCAAGAAAATAAATTACTTATCAATTGCAAAGCGCCTTGAACAAATTTTAAAAATTGAAAAAATCACTTACGACCCAGAATCAATAAAAGAGCTTGCGCGAAATTCTTCAGGGGATATGCGCTCTGCTCTTCTTGACCTTGAAACTCTTGCGTTCGCGGGAAATGTTTCAATGGAAGATGCAAAATCTCTCTCCTATCGAGAGCGCCAGCAGAAAGTTTTTGGCATAATGAAAGCCATTTTCAAGGGAATGGATTTTGCACAAATTCGAAGCATGCGCTCGCAAAGCGATTTGAGTAACGACATGCTCTTTCAGTGGGTCGAGGAAAATATTCCGCGGCAGTATTCAAATGCCGATGATGTGGCTCTCGCGTTCGACAGGCTTTCGCGCGCGGATGTTTTCAATGGCAGAATTTACAACAGGCAGCATTGGGGCTTTCTCAAGTACTCAACCGAACTCGCAGCCGAGGGCGTTGCTCTCTCAAAGCAAAAGCCTTCGAACGATTTTGTGATGTATCAGTTTCCGGGGCTTCTCTCGATGCTCTCTAAAACTTCAGGCCTTCGCAACATGAAAAAACAGCTCGGCCTCAAAATAGGAAAATTGACAAACTCCTCATCGCGCAAGGTGATTTCCGCGGATTTGCCATATTTGAAAATGATATTTGAAAACCGAGAGAGTGCGGTTGCGCTCACAGCCTCTTTTGGCCTTGAGGAGAAAGAGCTTGCGTTCCTGCTGGACACCACGCCCGAAACAAAAAAGGTGCAATCAATTCTTGCCGAGGTTTCTGAGATTTTAGGCCAGAACGCGCGGCCAAAACCCGCTCCATTTGCAGAAGCTAGCGAAGTGAATGAAGATTTAGAAGAAGTGAAAAAAGAGGTTCCTGATTCGGATGATGAGCCCGCAGGGCCGCGCACCGGGAATCAGACAAAGCTGTTCTGAAAAGCATGGTATCTGGCAATTCAATTCTACTTTTTATCATTAGATGTGACTCTTGCTGTTGATTTCTTTGGTTTGAGTCGCAGATACAAATGCGGTTTTTTCTCAGGAGAAAATTGTATGTGACCATATCCGATGAAATCCCCTATGCCTAATCTGTCAGTAGGCTTTCGCATAGAAGAATGTCCAATTGGTTTTCTTTTCATTATGTAACTACCGATTTGGCTTTATTAATTCTTTTCCTTTTCGGGTTAAACTTCCATTTCCAGAACAACAACCGCATTCTCAAGTCCGAAGTTCTTCGCAACCTGCTCTGAGAGTTCTCCGAGTATTCCTTTCGAATCTCCGCCGATTGCTCCGCGCCTGCCATCCTTAAGCGAAGGATTGCTCGTTGCGCTAAGTGTGCATTTCTTTCCAAGCTCGTGGCAAACCGCCTCGAACACCGATTTTATCCGCGTGAACCCGAACTCGCGCCCGGACATTACAATGCAGAGCTTATTCATCTGCCTTGTCTTGATATCGCTTGAACTGTCAAGTGCGAGCGCTGTTCCCACTTCAAATATCCCCTGCGGGTATTCAGCGTGCTTGTTTTTGGAGAGAAATTCCAAAAGCTCGGGGTAAATATTTTTGCGCAGTATGCTCCAGTTAGTTGAAACAGGGTTTGCAATCTCAACAAACTCCTCGCCCTTTAGTAAAACCATCTTCTCCTGCTTTTCGCGCGAAGTCAAATTGAACGTGAGAACTTCCTGCAATCCCATTCCAACACAAACATCACGGATCTTGTCAATGTATGCGGTTTGCTTAAGCTCTTCACCTACGACCGCAAGCTTTGGCCTTTGCGGGACGATTTTGTTGTAATCATAGCTAATTAGCATGTCCTCAACAACATCAACTGGGTGCATTATGTCATTGCGAAAGTCAGGGTACTCAAGTTCGAGTGATGCGCCCTTTTTCTTCACCGAGTATCTCGCGCGCTCAAGCAGCGGCACGAGCTGCTTTTCCGTAAGTTCAAGCCCGGAGACCTGCCTGAAATAATCTATGGGCACGGTGATTTTTTTTGTGCCAAAAAAGGGCGTTTCAATCGGCTTTTTTGGGTACGTTTTTGTTTTCGGGAAAATTATTTTAACGCCCTCTATTTTTCCGCCCCTATCTGCAAGGGCCATGCATATGACCTTAAGCGCAATATTGACCTTTTCCCAATCATATCCTGTGGATTCGATGAAAATGTCTTTTGTTTTTTCCGTGATTTTTCCTGTGGCTTCGGAATTGATTATGGGCGGCATGGATGCCACTACTCCAGCCGAATCAATCACAATCGGATACCTGTCAAATCCTTTCAGCAGGTGCCCAAATTCTTTTCCTTTGGGGTGCTGAGAAAGTATTTCGCTTGGGCGCATTTTCACCTTGTATTCGAGCGGGACGTATTCTATTTCCTTGTCCTTATAACCCCTGTAGAAAACCGGCGGAGTCATCTTTTCAAAATCGTACAATCCAATTCCGGCCTCTTTTCTTTTTCTGCCAAAGCTTGTTCCCACTTTCTCCTGCAGCTGTATCATCTGTATAAGAAAATTTTCCGTAACTTTTACGTTGCGCACTATTGCGCAGGCAATAAACGGCCGCACATTTTCAACTGTCTGATCTATTGTGCAGGAAACTTTCGCCTTTGCAACCTTGTAATCCGGGAGCCCTTTTTGCATTCCCATCTTCGCTCGGAGTTCGCGCGCGATTCCTTCGGTGCTCCAAAGATCCGGGCGCAGGGTTTCCTTAACATCCACTTTTATGCTGTCCCCTTCTGCGCCGTCAATTTCCCCCTTCACATAAAGCAGCGCGTCCGCAAGCTCCTGCATTGAAAGTTTTTTTCCAAGAAGGGTTTCGAGATCCTTTTTGCTGATATTAATTGTCGGCATCAGATTTCACCTCTCATTCAATCACCTGTGGCGTCCGAGCTGCTCCTCGGAAGGGAGCGGACTTGTCCCTTCTGCGAAGGGACAGAGGCAATACCATTTCCTGCTTCATTCAATCACCTGAGGAGTTTTGCGCAGCCACTCAAGGTTATCCGAGAAGAGATATCTGATGTCTTTTATCCCGAGCTTAAACATCGCAAGGCGGTCAATTCCTATTCCCCATGCAAAGCCCATGCAGTTTATTCCAAGGTTTTTGAGAATTTCCGGGCGCAGCATCCCGGCGCCTCCAAGCTCAACCCATCCAAGCGTTGGGTGCTTTGCGGAGAGCTGCACAGAGGGCTCTGTGAAAGGATAATAATCCGGCAGGAATTTTACTTCCTGCGCTCCCGCGATTTCCTTTGCGAATTGCTCAAGAACGCCGAGCTGGTGGCGGAAATTGAGGTTATCTCCAAGTATGAAGCCATCTGTTTGGTTGAATTCAATAAGGTGCGTGGCGTCCAAAACATCGGGCCTGAAGCATCTTGCAATTGTGAAGTACTTACAAGGTATGTCTTTTTGTGTGATTTTTGTGAGCTGCCTTGCCGTGTGCGCCGTGCCATGTGCCGCTGGCATAATTCTTGATGCAATTTCCTCGCTCCACCTATACCCCCATCCGCTCGAGCCTGAAACTCCCCCGTTTTCGTGCGCTGCCTTAATCGCCTGCACCGCTCTTCTGTCGGCTAGTTTGCCGCTGTTGGGCGCCTTGAGTTGGTAAGTATCGGTCCATGTGCGCGCGGGGTGGTTTTGCGGCTGGAAGAGCACATCAAAATTATAAAACTCGGGAACAATTAGGGGCGCCTCCATTTCCTTAAATCCGAGCTCCGTGAGCTTTCTGCGGATGGTGTTTAGGAACTGGATATATGGCTGCTTTTTTCCTATGTGAATTTTTGGCACAGGGTCTTCGATATTGTATGCGCGCTGCGCTGAGAACTCCTTTAGCTCAAGAACATTCTCCCCCTCCTTAGTTGCGCTCATTTTCCATGCAGATTCTTCCTTCTCCTCTGCAAGCCCGCGCGTAATTAGTTCTTTTGCAAGTGAAGCGTCGGCTTTTCCGGATTTTGAAATTTCCAAAAGCGCCTTTTCTTCTGGGGTTTTCTGCGGGAGGAATTCCTTTCCGACTTCAGTAATCTCAATCTTCGGGGGCTGAGAGCGCAGTATTGCAATGAATGCCTTGCGCTTGTTCACTCCAAGTGCTGCGTTAAATTCCTGCTCTCCAAGGCCTGTTTGTTCCTTGGCTGAGAGAAAATCAAGCGCGCCTTTTTCAGAAAGCTTTTGCAAAAGCCTCTTTTCCGGAAGGCCCCGATCAAGCGCGTCCTTCCCCGCAGATGTCAGAACAAGTTTTTTCGTTTTGTTTTCGTCTGTTTTAGCAAGTCCCTTTTCAGAAAGCCATGATGATGCGCGGCGCACCGAATCAATCCCTATTCCGGCCCTAGAAGAAACCTCTTCAAGCGAAGCCGGCTCTTTTGTGAGCGCGCGCAGGGTTTTCTTTTCAATGTCACTAAGGGCCGCTGCAATTGCCTTCAAATCCATGCAAACACTTCATATTAGTGCATCAATAAAATTAAAAGCGTTCAACAGCCTCTTCTAAATGGCAATTGTGATGATTTACCTTCTTGACGCCTCAGCGCTCCTAAATGACGAGCTTTTCTCATTTGACGCCAAAAACAAGCATTACACCACTTCAAAGGTGTTTGCGGAATGGCGTGATTTTCGAAGCCGCCTCTTGGCGGAAAATGCCGCGTCCACCGGTTCACTCATTATTCAGGACCCCTGCCCGCTTTCGATACAGAAAACCACCGAAAAGTGCGGGCAGTCCGGAACCCGCCTAAGCGAAGCCGACATTTCCATTGTTGCGCTCGCCTCGGAGTTCAAGGGCCGCGGGCAAAAATTCACCGTGCTCACGGACGATTACAGCGTCCAGAACATCCTCAAAAAAATCGGGGCGGATTTTTCAGGGGCGATGCACGGCGAGATAAAAAAGCACAGGAGTTTTAAGAAAAAGAAAAAATGAATTCATTTCCCGAAATCTATTTCTATTTCCTCGGATTCGCGCGGCTTCATTTCCGAGTGGTTCACAATGTAGTCCTCAACAATCTTCTCTATTTCCTCGCGCTTGGCATATGTGCCGATGAGAAGCAGCACCGCAAGCGGCGCGAAAATGTATGTGTTGGAAATTCCCTGCACTATTTCATCGCTTTTCGGCGCTATGGGCTTTAACAGGCTGTATTGTATATTGATTGAGTTGCTTTGAATGCCGTTTAGAACTATCTGATTGCCAAATGCCACTTCAACTTTGTCCGGGAGCTTTTCTGTGTCAACTTCCGTGTTTTCCGGCAGCCTTATTACTATTCTCGTATTTTCAGGTATCACAATTGTTCCTGCAATGTTGAATGCCGCAAGCGCGGAATCCGGAATGGAATATGTGTCGCTTCTCTGTTCGCTTGTCAGCAGGGTTGCGAATTTTTCCGTGAGCCCGTATTTTAGCTGGAGCGTCTTTGATGTTTCATCAAAAATTATTCCAGATGATGTGATTTTGTTCCCGGCGGATTCTGTGAAATGTGGCTTGAAGAAATCATAACTGGCTTGCCAAACGCTCAGGCTTGCCGAATTTTTGTTCGCATTCTGCTTGAAATCATTGAATTCAAAATCGCTTATGAATGAGAGGAAATAGTTTTCAGTAACGGATGCAAAACCCTCTCCATCAACAACCACTTCTATCTCGAGCTTGTCGACTTTTAGAGCCGCTGCCACTTGCGAGAGCAAAATAATCAGCAGCACTATTGCCATTCTTTTCATGCAATTATTATTGCCCCGCTTGGCTATTAAATGTTTATTGGTTTGGCAAGGTTCGCCCCTTGGTTTGGCATTTTGGCAGGCGCGGAAATTTTTCCGGAATAGCACAGGAAAATATTTTCATGCGCTCCCCAGCTGCATTTTTTCGTTTTTCCCACCGGAAACACTTAAATACCACAGAACTGTTACTCTTATTGTGGAATGATGAAGGTACAATACCTCTGGCACTCTTTTTTCAAAATTTCTTTTGACGGCGTGAATATCCTTGTCGACCCTTTTATCGGGCTGCCAGAAGGAGAGACTACCTTCAAGGTGCTTGCAAAGTGCCCGCTCAGCGCGGACAAGATTACCGGCATTGATGCCATCTGCGTGAGCAACGAGCACTTTGACCATTTCGACAAGGCAGCGGTAAATATTATCGCAAACCGCGATAAAGCAGTTGTCGTTGGCCACGAATCCGTTCTGAATGAGCTTGATTTGCCAAGCGAACTAAAGCACAACGTAAAAGTGGGCGATTCATTCAACCTGCGCGGCGTAAAAATCTCTGTTAGCGGGGCTCATTATCCGAATTCTTTCTATCCTGTAAGCTATATTTTCCAAAAGGATGATGAATCGGTTTTCTTCGCCGGAAATTCCGCGCTTATGGATTCTTTTTCAGAAATAAAAAGTGACATTGCAATACTTCCGATTGGCGGGAGTTCAACAATGGATGTAATTGATGCCGTGCGCGCGACAAAGACAATGAAGCCAAAATATGTAATCCCAATGCATTACAATTCTTTTGACACTATCCAGGCGGATGCGAATGATTTCAAGGCGCGCATAGAAAAGAGCATACTCAAGACAATTCCTGTGGTGCTAAAGCCCGGGCAGATTTTCAAAACCCCCTGATTAAAAAATTTTATTTGGGAAAAATCGCCTCATCCATCTGGTTCGCCATCTTGAGATCCTCAATGTCTGAAATATCCACGCACTTGTCCTCGCAGCGCACGCAATCAACCCTTTTTCCCGCCGCAATATAATTTCTCATCGAATCCACGAGCTCGTATTCCCCGCGCTGCGAAAGGCCGGTCGCCATCACCGCGTCCATGAAATCCGAATCGAAGCGGTAAATGCCAGCATTCACAAGGTTGCTTGGCTCCTTGTCAGGGTTTGGCTTTTCGACAATGTAATCGACCATGTTGCCCTTTGTTTTGATCACTCCGTATTTCCATGGCTCGGGGTCTTTGCGCGCGAGCACAAGCCCATTGAACTCCTCATCCTCATCAACCCGAATAAGCCTTTTGTAATCTCTTGTGCTTGCAAGCACATCCGCATTGGCAACGAAGAATTTTCCTTTGATGTAATCCTGCAAAAGGCTCACGGCGTGCGCTGTTCCCTTTGGCTCTTGCTGGACAAAATAGGTTATTTTCACGCCTTCAAATTTCGGGCCGAAGTGGTCCTCAATGATTTCCTTTTTATATCCCACAACAAGGTTCAGTTCCGTGATTCCTGCAGAAATCACGCTTGTGAGCACGCGTTCAAGAAGCGGCTTGCCCTTTACCGCTACCATGCATTTTGGAACCCTTTCTGTGATTGGCCGCAGGCGCACTCCGCGCCCCGCCGCCATGATTATCGCCTGCATGAGAAGAAATTATAGCGAATGGGGAATAAATAGGTTGCTCAGCACAGATTTATTGCGCGAGACTGATTTCGAGGGTGTCGTATTTTGCTTTCAGCAGCGCAGTTCGGCCCTTACGGATTTTTTCAATTAGGTTCCAGTGCTCCAGTGCGATGGCATCGCGGCTCACTGCCTCCTGCTTCCTTTGAGTTTTCCTTGCTATTTCGGTAATCATCTGTGGCTTGCCATTGTAAGAGAGCAATAAACGGAGCATCTCAATTTTCTTTGGCGAAAAGAGTTCATAAAGCTCTTTGGTGCTTTTGATGTACAATGCGCGGGTTCCAGGTTCGCCCTTGGATGGGCTGCGCAGTATTTCGGAAAAATCCCTGGCTGCATCGCCGCCTAATTTGATTTTCAGTTTTTTCATTTGAATCGCCTACTAAATTGACTTATACTGTTATATAACTTTATCGGTTATCTTATGATTTTCCTTATATTTGCTCAAATATTCGTGCCAGTTTGCCCTGATGATATTCCAAAGTTCAAGGGCGGTTTCCGGGGTTTTTTCCAAATCAAGGTAGTGCTTGGTCGGAGGGTTATTGTAAAACCTATGGACATTAACCTTTTCTCTTATAGAGCAGTCAAAACGAATTATCTCTGCGGGTTTTTCATTTATGATTGAAATCAGCCCGATAGAGAATGCTTCAAATGACAAGTAGTCTTGCGTGAAGACAATCCTTCCAATAATCTTATTGCCTGAGTCTATTATTTCTTCAATGAGTTGTTCCCTATCTTTTCGCATTCATGATTTTGTTTTAAGTTTGGTTTATATTTCTCAGCAGGGTTCGGTGCCGGTGCCAAGCCCGACCTGCTTGTCGGGAGGAAGCACCCCATCTTCGTCCTTGAGGACTCGATGGGCTTGACTTCACAGCTCTATTTCCATCAAATCTTCCGCAACCGCAACGTTGTGAAATTCCGCACGCGCCTCGTTCTCGAACTTTTCATCGTCCTTGTGCCGGGCGCTCAGATGGAAGAGCACAAGCTTTTTGCACCCTGATTGCTTTGCCGCAAGTGCGGCATCGCGCGCTGTCGAGTGCATGGTTTCGTGCGCGCGGGCCTTGAGCTCTTCAAGAAACGAGGATTCATGTATCAATATATCCGAGTCCGCAATCGCCTTGTGGTATTCTTTTGAGGGCGCGGTATCAAACACCAGTGATATTTTCCGCCCCTTGCGCGCCTTTGATTTGTCCATCACATCTTCAGGCTTCACGGTCTTGTTCCCGATTTTTATTTTCTTGCCGCTTTGCAGCTCGCTAAAGAGCGGGCCTACCGGGACTCCGAGAGCGAGTGCTTTCTGCCTGTTGAACTCTCCTTCCTTATCTGTTTCAGTAAACACATACCCGTAGCACTCCACCTCGTGGCGAAGCGGCGTTGCTTCGACGCTGAATTTTTCCGCCTGCAGAACAATGCCTTTCTTCACGCGAACGCATTTCACTTCAAAGCCGGGCGCGAGCATCGCAAGTTTCATGCTCATCTGCACAACTTCCTCAATTCCCTTAGGCCCGTATACTGTAAGCGGCCAGTCCCTGCCGTGGATGTTCATTGTGGCAAGCAATCCTCCAAGCCCGAGTATGTGGTCTGCGTGCAGGTGCGAAATAAACACATGGTTGATTTTAAGGTAGCTAACCCCCGCCTTCATCATCTGCCTCTGCGTCCCTTCCGGGGCGTCAAAGAGCATCCACTCGCCCATGAAGCGGATGGCTACGCTGCTAAGGTTCCTGTCCTTTGTGGGCACGCTAGCGCTTGTGCCAAGGAATACGATTTTCATGGGTTCGCTCATAGGACTAAATTAGTATTATTGGTTATTTTAAGGCTCTTGGTGGCGGCCCCGAGCCTCAAATCAGGGTTCCGGTTTTATTATATTCAAAATACAATTCTACCCGAATTAAATACTCCAAAAACATAATTATATGTGGTAATATGCCATCACCCGATGTACGTGCCCTTCATCGTGCCTACTATGCAAACACCCGGTCGAAAAATCCTCTTAGCCTGGCACGATTTGGCGACGTAATTGTTTAGTGACAGCGGATATGACCCCGCTTTGAAGTAAGGGTTTTGAGGTGGGAACTCCATCTTTTTGTTTGGAAAAACAAGGAGGAGTTCCCAATGAT
>Ga0209542_10000481_pt1 | contig 96037 bp, 90 predicted proteins | sample RifCSPhighO2_01_FD_184028 | JGI IMG/M metagenome (GOLD analysis project Ga0209542, IMG submission 184028) | Soil microbial communities from Rifle, Colorado - Rifle CSP2_plank highO2_0.1 (SPAdes) (version 2) | ecosystem: Environmental > Terrestrial > Deep subsurface > Rock core/Sediment ...
CTTCACTCGCTCATGCTTTCGCATGAGCTCGTTTCGCTCAGCATGACGTTTGTTGTTCCACGTATCTCCCATGCAGATCCCCCTCACTCCATCCGACTCCAAAGGCCCCTCCATGGCCGATTACCATCACGAGAACCAGTGCACGTGGTGCGACGGATGCGGCGATTATGGAATTTGGGCCGCGATGAAGCGCGCGCTCGTGGAACTCGGGTTGCATCCGTGGCAAGTGTTTCTCTGCTTCGATGTCGGGTGCCATGGCAACGGTTCCGATAAATTGCAGGGATATAGGTTCCATGGCCTCCATGGCCGTGTCCTCCCGTTTGCAGCCGGTGCGAAACTCGCAAATATGGAACTCCCTGTCATTGCTTTTGGCGGCGATGGCGCGAGTTTTAGCGAAGGCATCGGCCATCTTGTTCACAGTATTCGATCAAACTATCCTGTGACATTTATTCTCCACAATAACGAAAATTACGGGCTTACAACCGGACAAGCGAGTGCGACAACGTGGCAGGGGCAGCCGATGAACAGCGCACCGTATGGAATGCCAGAGCGCACGATCCGCAGTATGGATTTTATCTTCTCGCTCGAACCCACATTCGTCGCTCGCGGCTTTAGCGGCAATATTCCGCAGTTGACGGAAATCTTCAAGGCTGCGATCGAACACCAGAAACATGGTTTTGCGTTCGTCGATGTTCTGCAGGCGTGCCCCACGTACAATCATTTTGCAACGCACGAGTACCTGCTCGAAAAATGTTTCGACATTGGAACGATCGATCATGATCTCCATGATTTTGCGCACGCACGGGAACTTGCCATCAATACCACGGAGCGCGTTGCCACGGGCATTCTCTATCAGAATTCGAATATTCAAAATTTCTATGATCGCCTTGAACCGCGGAAGGGGATTCAAACAACAGCGGTGCACGAAGTGGCGAAGAGGGATGTGAGTGGGTTTTTAAGAGACTTAGTGTAGGAACACCCCACTCCCCGCATCTTTTTATTGCTTCCTCATAAACTCCGGATCTCCCGAGAGTTTGCTCTCCTCCGGCAGCTCTTGCCCCATGTACTTACTGAACGGTTTTTTGTCGTAGGGAGTTTCTGCGGGACTCGTCATCATCTCAAACGCGATCTGGCAGATACGCATACCGGGGTAGAGTGCGATCGGAAGACGGTTCAAATTACTGATTTCCAGCGTAATCGTTCCGCTAAACCCGGGATCCACAAATCCTGCGGTGCTATGGATGATGATGCCGAGTCTCCCGAGCGAACTCCTCCCTTCCACGCGTACCACCAAGTCATCCGGCACTGTGATCCGCTCCACCGTGACCCCAAGAACGAACTCTCCCGGCTGCATCATAAAAGGGTCATCATTTTCCACGATGATCGTACGCATGTTGTTTTTAAACGTATCCATATTCCGCGGATCGAGCACTGCGAATTTACTATGCTCGTAGACTTTAAAGACTTTCGAAAGGTGAAGATCCATCGAGGAGGCATGGATGTGAGGGGCTCCATCGAACCCATCGACTTTTACTTTGCCGCTTGCAATAACCGCTTTAATGTCTCGATCAGAGAGGATCATGAGGACAAGAGCATAGCGCCACCACTCAGGGGTGGGAAGGGGATTAAGATCACACAAATTGTTCTTCTTGTCATTGGGCTGGAAGCGAGGGCGAGATACAATCAGCATGCTATGTCTTCGACGAATACCAATAGGGGGCTGAGTGATGTCGTGGAGGGGCAGAGCATCGATCTTTCGGTCTACGCGAGCGTCCGAAGGGGGTTTGAAGAATTCATGAAGATCAACTTCCATGAGACCGGCCTTCTTTCGCGCAGCCAGTACGAGTCTCAGCGGAGATTTGTCGAAGAAGCCGCGCTGGATCCAAAGAAGCTCTACGAAGCGCACGAAGCGTATGTCGGCTCTTTCGCCGAGCGCACGAATGAGGAAAATTTACGAGTCTATAGATCCTTCATCGAACAACTGGATGATGTGCAGAGTGAGGGAATCATTTCGAGTAAGTCCTATGATGAATGGGTTGCATGGATACGCGATCCCGTGCGCAATGCGCCGGAGAAGAAGCAATCCATCAATACCGTACTTCCTCGTTACCTCAATGAGCGCCGCGCGCTTGCGAAAGAGCGCAGTGATCTCCGCAAAGACAAGCGGTTGGCGAAAGTCACAGATCCGACGCTGCGCTCCGAAATCGCGTTCCTCGAAGGTGATAATAAATGGTTTAACGATCTTGAATTCACGCAGCGGAAGAACCTCATCGATCGCATTCGTGCGGGGCTTGCAGCAATCGAAGGCGGCCCCGAATACGAACAGCTTAAAAAGGACGCGGAGCGTATTCTTATGGAAGCGACAAAAGAACCTCAGCCTGCTCTCCATCGAGACAAGGTAGGAACGTGGTTGAAGAGAATTTTTGAAGAAGGACCAAAGAAAGGAGCTTCGTTGAAGGACATGGAGCATTTTGTGAAGGAGTCGGGGCAGGGGACGCTCGCCGAGCTCATCAAAGTATGGCGGTCGGTTGCCGTTAAATTCTGGACGATGCGGAAGGATCCGATTTTCGATGGAGTGAAGACTGAGTTTGTGAATACGAAAGGGTTTCTGTGGATGCACTACGATGAACGGGTGGCATACCTAGGGCTCATGCGCCGAAAGTGCGACAGAGCAGCCGCTCTTCGCTCCAGAGCATGGTCGCTCATTACGGGGGCGTCTCATGCGCTTGATTCCGAAGGAACGAAGCGCTGGCTCAATGAGTATGTGTTTAACGGCAGCCACACGCTTGGAGAACTCGAAAGTATTATCAATGGAAATCTCGCTGTACGATTGGAAGCAAAAGTCGATGTCTGCTCGCGGTACGAGGAGGTGAAGAAAATTGCGTTGCAGCACCATGGCATTCGCGGCATGAAGGTTCCTGAGAAATCCGGTTTCCTCAAGCTCCACTACGATATCCAACGTACGAGCGTGGAGGAGATGGAACACCGCATTACCGAGCTCCAAAAAAATCGTCCGGATTTTCTTCTCATCCGGCACGAGATGGACAGGAAAGGGTGGAGTGCGGCAGTTGCACTCATTAAAGATGGAAAAGAGAAAACGCTTTCCGAAAGCGACCGAAAGCAACTGCAATCGATGGAAACCTACGTGAAGCAGCACCAGAAGCATCGGGGAGAGAAGATGAAAGAAATTGAAGACGTGGGCAACGAGGCTGCGGAAATCGATACGCTCGTCGCTGGTCTTCCCATCGGGCTGAAGGAGATGGTCTTCTCGCTTTCGGACTATGGATCAACGTGCGTCAAAATGTTCGGATGGGGCCTCTATAACCGCGAATGGGCCAATCAGCGCGGATACCTGGACTCCGATCGAGAAATGGAGGCGATTCGAACGGGGAAGATGCAAGCTCTCCACAAAGTTCGGCGAACGAAACGGAAGGGGGTGGTGAGTGAAACCATCCAAGGCGAAACCGGGAACGAGGAGTACATCGAACTTTCTCGGAGTTCTGCCACCAATGTATGTCTCGATATCAGCGATGCAGGCGCCAAGACTGCGTTTACCGAAACCGTGCATCAAAAGCAGAATGATCATCGCGCATGGTATTGGACCAATATTATACTTCATCGTGGTGGAACGCTGATGTCCTTGGATCAACAAGTGACGGAAAATAAAAAGATCTATCGCATTGGCAGGCTACTCGAATCGCTTGAAAAACGAGGGGAACATTATGCATTCCAAGGAACAAGCGTGATGCTCGCATCTAGGGTGCGGGCAATGAACGAAGGACGCTCGCAAAGCGCTCATGTAGAAGCGAATGCACAGGCGTCGTGAATCGAGCGGCCGCTTTTGCTGTTTATTTGAACCATGAGGCACTTTTGAGGCTTGTTCATCAGGCGCGCTCCGGTTAGAATATATCTCCTATGCAACGCTCTTACATCCTCATCGGCCTCTTCCTCATTGGAATTCTCCTCGTATCGTGCACGCAAAAAACGGAGAAGGATATGTCATACGAAAAAGAAAATCCCCTTACAGCGGAATACATTGCCGATGAAATGTTGCAGTATGTCACTGCTTTGCAAATTCGTGCGAAAGAATTGAACGAAGAAATCACCGATCCGTCGGTGCTTCGTGCCATCGATGATGTAAAGGTTGCATCTCGAGAGCTCCAGAAGGAAGCACACGCAATGCAGGACAAAGGAAAAATAGGATCGTTCTTCGGAATCAATAATAACTTTGCCGCAGGAGGTGTCATCCTTTCCGGTGAGTGGCTGTACACCGATTATGAATTCGAAGTGAGCGCAGCTCCCGATATAGAACTGTATCTTGCAAAGCACGTGAATCCTCACACGAAGGAAGAACTGTTCTCCGAAGAAACGAAGCTGGTTGGTTCGTTGCAGAGTTTCCGCGGTGCCTTACGGTATGATGTCGGCACACTCTCCAGCACCGAGTGGAACGAATATCGAACGGTGGCGCTGTACTCTCGACCGATGGGAACGATTATTGGACTCGCCCAAATCCGCGGGAAGGTGCGATAATGCCGTTTTTACAGTTTCTGCGTACCGACTTTCTTTTCGATGATTTCGCCAATTCCTTCCAGCGTATTCCGCGGTACCCGCTCACCGGAGACAAAGAACGTTGGAGTGCCCCGCACGCCGAGAGCGTACCCCGCTTTGTAATCGGCTTGGACGGTACCGCGCTTGATGCGGCTCTGCACGCACCGCCTAAAAAGTTCGATGTCCGCTACTCCCACCTTTTCCGCGCGCTTGATCAAATCGTCGCGCGAAAGTTCTTCTTGGAATTCGTAGGTATCATTCACAAATTCCCAGAATTTCCCCTGGTCCGCGGAGCATTCGGCAGCTTCGGCTGCTTCGTGGGCGAATGCATGAATTTGTGAGAGTGGGAAATGCTTGTATTCGTATCGCACGATGTTGCCGTATTTTGCGAGGAGAGGCTGCACAATTTGAGAATGTGCTCCCTTGCATGCAGGGCACTGCAAGTCGGCATACTCCTCCACCACAATCGTGGAATTGGCGTTTCCTGTGGGGGGGCGCGAAGATTCCGGAGAGAGTCCTTCTTTGTCGACGCATCCTGCAATGATGAGGAGCGAACATGTGATGAGTAGCTTTTTCATAGTGCACAGCATACTGGAAAATCCAAATTCCGAAACTCAAAATCTATGTAAATCCGAAGCCCTGTGTTTGAATGCGATAGCACCCCTTTCATGCAATGTCGGGCATATGCCCTTTTGGGATTCTGGAATTCGTGCTTCGGATTTGCTCTGCATGGTGCTAGATTCGCGCCGTGAGCCTCTACCTTAAATACCGCCCCCGAAGTTTTGCAGATGTTGTCGGCCAGGAGCATATTGTGACGACTCTGGAGCATGCGGTGGAACGAAATCAGTTGGTTCATGCGTACCTCTTTTTCGGGCCGCGCGGCACGGGGAAAACGTCGGTTGCAAGGATTCTTGCAAAAATTCTCCTCATTCGCGGAATCGAAGACGAGGAAGTCGAGCAGCAAATTGTGAAGAGTGTGGATCTTGGCACCATGGTGGATTTGATCGAAATCGATGCTGCAAGTAATCGCGGTATCGACGATGTTCGCGAGTTGAAGGAGAAAGTCCAATTTACACCGAACATTGCCGCTGCAAAGGTCTACATCATCGACGAAGTCCACATGATGACGAAGGAGGCGTTCAACGCACTCCTTAAAACTCTGGAAGAACCGCCGAAACACACGTTTTTCATCCTTGCAACAACCGAGCTCCACAAAGTACCGGATACGATCCAATCCCGCTGCCAGCGTTTCCCTTTCCGCGAGGTTGTGGAGGAGGACATCGTACGGGCACTGCAGAATATTGCCGATCGCGAGCATATTACGATTGATCGAGATGCTTTGCGTGCAATTGCCAGGCATGTGGGTGGCGGCATGCGAGATGCGGTATCGTTGCTCGATCAGCTTTCCTCTCTTGGAAAAATAACAGAGCAAGATGTTCGCATGCGCATCGGCGAGAGTGCGGAGGAATATGTCGATCATCTGTGGGAGGCGCTTGATCGCCATGATCGCAAGGGATCATTGGAGATTGCTGCGGCGCTCGAAGAGAACGGCGTGTCGCTCGAGGTCTTCCTTCGGCAGCTCCTCACCCGCGCCCGTAAGGATCTTCACGATCGAATCGAAGCAAACGGCGATACATCGATCGCTCTTGAGCGCATCGATGCTATTTTTCAGGCACTGAAAGATCTCCGCCTTTCCCCGGTGCCGCTTGTCGCTCTGGAAGTTGCGCTTGTCCATTTATGCAAGGATGAAGGCGATGGACAGGAGGAAAAGAAATCTCGCCGCGAAAAATCGCAGAAGGAGGACGAGCCGCCTTCGATCAATCATCCATTGGCGAAAGAACCGCTACTATCGGATCCTGCGAAGAGACAACATGATGCAACGATCGTTGCTGCAGCGCTTTCGATGGAAGAGCTTTCTTCCGCATGGGAAAAGATCCTTGCCAGCGTTCCAACGGCTTCGGTGCGCATGTCGCTGAAAGATGCGGTCGTTCACGAAATCCGCGATGGGAAAATTATCCTTGCCTTCTCCTCCAAGTTTCACCGCGACAGAGTAGAGGATGCCAAATCGCTCCACCTCGTCGAAGAAGCGCTCAAGGCGCACTTCCGGCGATTTGTGCCTGTGGAATGCATTCTCCATACCTCCGATGATCAGACGCATGAGGATCGAGGAAAAGATACAGGGCGAGAGACGGTGAATATTGCGGAAGCGGCTCTCGAAATTTTTGGGAAGTAGTACACTGCTTTCATGAAGAGTAAGGATCAGCTGCGGGAAGCTATCGCCGGCCGGATAGCCGCTATGAAGCAATCGGAACGTGCCGCCGAAAGTCGATCTATTTGCCGTCGCGTCCTTGAGGAACTTCCTCCGTCACTCGATGGCATATGTTTGTACGTGCCACTCAAAACAGAGGTGGATATCGCAGATCTTACTCAGGAACTTCGATCAAAAAATATTCCGCTTTATTTGCCGCGCTTTGCTGCGAACATTTTGGAATTTCGCAGATGGGATGATGATGAATCGCTCATCAAGGGTGCGCTCAATATTCCGGAGCCGCCGCTCTCTGCTCCGCTCCTTCCTGCGCAAGGCACTGTACTTGTGGTTGTCCCCGGCCGTGCTTTTGATCAAAAGGGAGGAAGATTGGGGCGGGGGAACGGCGGATACGATCGATTTATTCATTCCTATCGATCAATGAATCAAGGAGTGATCTTTTGGGGAATTTGCTTTGAATGCCAGATGGTACGCGAAGTTCCTCTGGAGGCTCATGACGAAAGGGTTGATGCTGTTATAACGGCTCGAGGAAGGCAGCTCGGGTAATATTGACAAATAATATATTATTGTTATAATGGTTATATCTTTTATTTCATAATGGAATAGAAGAGGCAGCGCGGCCGGTTTCGATCGGTCGCGTTTTTCTTTTGCGTTCCCTCGGCAGCACACCGTATGCTTTCCCCGTGTTTACATACGCTGCACTCAAAGCACAGGACCCGGTTCTCTATGCCGCTCTCATCGGCGAGATGGATCGACAGCGCGAGGGCGTAGAGCTCATCCCATCCGAAAACTACATTTCCCCAGCGGTCTTGGAGATGATGGGAACGGTCTTCAATAATAAGTACAGCGAAGGATACCCGGGCAAGCGTTACTACGGCGGTCAGCAGTTTACGGATATTGTGGAGCAGGTGGCGATCGATCGTGCCAAACAGCTCTTTAAAGCGGGACATGCGAACGTCCAACCGCACGCCGGTGCGCCTGCGAACGTTGCGACGTACTTTGCATTGATGGAACCGGGGGACACGATCCTTGGCATGGATCTTTCGCATGGTGGTCACCTGACACATGGCCATCCTGTGACGTACATCACGAAAATATTCAAATTTGTACGCTACAAGATGAAGAACATCGAAACCGGAGAGCTTGATTACGCCGGGATGCGCGAAGTGGCGCTTCGCGAGAAACCCAAAGTGATTCTGGCTGGCTACTCTGCGTATCCGCGAGAAGTGGATTATGCAGCAATCAAGACTATTGCGGACGAAGTCGGTGCAATCACGATTATGGATATGGCACACGTAGCGGGACTCATCGCTGGCGGCGCTCACAAGAACCCGTTTGATTTCGGGTTTGATGTTTGCCTCACCACCACGCATAAGACACTCCGCGGCCCGCGCGGCGGCATGATCCTCACGCGTGAGGTAGAGCTTGGAAAAAAGATCGATAAGATGGTCTTCCCCGGATTCCAAGGCGGTCCAATCATGCAGATGGTAGCAGCCAAGGCCGTTGCATTCGGCGAGGCGCTGAAGCCGGAATTCAAGGAGTACGCCCACCAAATCGTTCGGAATGCCGCTCATATGGCGAAGCTCTTCATGGATTCCGGCGCAAGACTTGTAACAAACGGTACAAGCAACCACCTCATGCTCCTTGATTGTGTGGGATCTTGGGGGATCACAGGACAGGAGGCGGAAGTGCTGTTTGATCGCATAGGAATCACGCTCAACAAAAATATGATTCCAGATGACCAGCGTAAGCCGATGGATCCCTCTGGTATTCGTTTTGGCACTCCTGCCATTACGACGCGCGGCATGAAGGAAAAAGAGATGGAAATTCTTACTCGATTTATGCTGAGAGCAATTGAGAAGCGATCAGATGATGCTGCGGTTGCCTCACTCCATGAGGAAGTGAAGACATTTTGCAAAAAATTCCCCGTGCCGGGGATTGATGCTTAGAATTCATTCAGAATTTACCGAACAGTGAGAGTTGCAACGAACCCGAGAATCCCAAGCATGAGGCCAATGACTGCTCCTTTTGTTGGAAGTTCGCGAAAAATTATCCAAGCGAGGAATGGCTCCACAATCAGAATGGCAGTAATCGAGGCAATCGTCACGATCCAAATATTTTGGAATGCTTTGTACCCCAACATATATCCGGCAATAAGACCTCCTCCTCCTAAAAAGCAGAGGAGAAGCATTTTAAGAAAGATCTCGAGGAATCCATAATGACCTGACGAAAACATCCGTGCACCAATCATTTCTGAGGCTATGGCAAGCGCCTCTCCAACAAAGAGCAGAAGAAGAGAAATTGTTTTTAACATGAATAGAATGGTATCATGAATTCATGATGAGAAAGAGCATCGTATTTATCATGACAATTGTTTTCCTCACTCCTATTACTCCGCTCCATGCGCGTTGGATCGGCGATATGGCGAGGGATTATTCATGGAGGTTAGAACAGGATCGTGTTTCGCGTGAAAGTGTTTCCTCTGCGCGTGAGAGGCGGATTCAGGAGCGTAAAGAAAAGGAGCTGCGCGCAGGCGGTCGCACACGGCTTGTTCCTCTTCAAAAGGATTATAACGAGACAGAGGCGCTCCTTGGACCGGCGGCGCTGAGGACAAAAAAAATCCAAAGGCTCCAGGCGCGGGGATCCGCAGCGCGCGTATTGCGAACAAGCGAAGAAAAGGAACGATACCTCGATACGCGGACAGAGGCGCGCTACGATGCGCGTCGCCGCTCGGATCTGGGACTCCTCATTGATATTTTGATGCCGTTTGTTTTAAATCCGAAACGGGAATACGCGGATCAACTACCCACAACCAAGTCCGAAATTTGCCGTACGAATGCCGCATCGTGTACTGGTTTTTTGCGGCTGGATGATCTTCTCACCGGATCAGAATTGCGCGGATTTCCTGCGGATCCATCGGCGGATCCAGAAGAAAACGGAACGGGGTATTTTATCATTAAAATCGGAAGCACGAAGCTTCGCCTCTCTGCACCGCTTGGAAACGGAGGGGAGGGGATCGAAATGGAATCCTCCGCGCCCTAAGCGAGAAAAGGAAAGAAAACTGTCCATAATGAGCGAAATTCAACCGACCACAGGTTCGGTTGGAGGAGCTTATCGATGCCAAAAAAGACGAATAGATACGAAATTCCGATTGCAAGGAGCCATTCCTGGATTTTTGGTGCAGACATCGCGCTCGTACGATACACTTCCCGGGCTTATTTCCCCACTTACACCATGAAGAAAATTCTTTTATCTTCCGCAGCAGTCTTCCTTTTCTCCGTCACCGCATGCACAACTTCCACCCCTGTTGATGGAGATGCTACGGATGAAACATCATCCTCATCGTCTTCGACGATAACAGTCGATAGCAGTTCTTCTTCCGTTGCAACGAGCGATTCTTCTGCAGAGCAAGATGGCGCGTCACAAAGCTCTGAGTCCTCCACGTCCTCTTCGGTCGAATCATCCGCGGATACTTCTCCTACCGCACGCGTGGTGGAAGTATCGGTGACTGATTGGTCGTTTACACCTTCAACGATCACTGCGAAAAAGGGGGAACTCCTCGAACTTCGTTTTGTAACTGATGACGGTGAGCACAGTTTTACCTCGGTAGAACTCAATTTGAATGTAGCGCTTGCCGCAGGTGAGACGAAAGTGATCACAATCCCGACCGATGTCGTCGGAACATTCTCATTTCGCTGCATGGTGCCATGCGGTCCCGGCCATAAGGATATGAAGGGAGAGATCGTCATTACCGAGTAGGAGTAAGATCTTCCCATGCCACGGAGAATTTTTCGGAGCGCCACTCATGCCTTGTCTGGACTAATGTTCGCCTGTCGAACGGAACGTAACTTATGCATCTTCCTCTACAGTTACGTTTCGTTCGTTTTTGCGTCGGTTCTTCTTTTTCCTCTCGAAAGAGGAGATCTCTTATGGCTTCTTGCATCGGGTGGAATTTTTATAAGCGTAGAACTCTTAAATACCTCACTCGAACGGCTTGCAGACGCCGTGGATGATCATTGTAAATCGGCGCATCAATCACACTGTTTCGTCGCGCTAAAACATACCAAAGATATCGCTGCTGCAGCATCTCTTGTGAGTCTTGTGTTTACGATCATGACATTCCTTATCGTGCTTGCGCCTTACGTTCTACTTGTTCGCGTACTTCCGTCATAGTTTTCGCGATGCCAAACTCAAACCGCGGCGTTAATTCCCTTTGCATGGTGTGTCCGACCTGTTTCCAGGTGAGGGGAGTCGCATAGGGGGTCATGGCAATGCCGGCTGCAATAATGAGCGTGGCGGTGAGGAGGCCTTTTTCGCTTCTTGTAAGCGGCGCATGAGGGGTTATCTGTTTTTCGAAGTGGTGCTTCCAGTAAAGAATGATTTCGAGGAAGTGCTCTGCAAGCTTGATGCGCGGACCGACGCGCAGTACCAAGTTGAGGAGCAGAATTTCCATTTCGGCCAGTCTTCCAAGTCCGCCGATCGCAACGGCATGGTGGAATGCAATGGCAAATAGGAGTCCAAGTGCTATGAAGAAAATATCCATAAGGCTTTCACGTAATGTTTCCACTCCAACCCAGTGCCACGCGAGTTTGTGTTTGGTGCGATACTTGATGATATCGAGTGTCATGTGAAGCGTCACGAGCAACACGAATACTCCTAAATTTAAAATAATGCTCGCTGCAATCGTGCTGATGCTGAACCAAATGCGAAACATCGGCCATTCATCATGCTCGTGAGCAACGTAGAGAATGTGCGTATGGACGTGCCGCACGGGTGAGAAGCGTAGTTGCATATTTATTTTTTTATATTATAACATAATTTACAGCAAAAATCACCTTCAAATTGGCATTTTGAACCAGTATATCAATCCTACGATGGTTCACGCTTGAGCTTCTTCGGATCAGCAGCTTCTACTGTGGGTCCGCCAACGGCAGAAAGTTTCGCAGAAAGTTCTTCCGTTCGTTTCAGTTCATCGGCACTCAATTCCTCACCAAGATTCTGCTTTTTCTTTAAAGCATTTAACTCATTCGTCCACATTTCGCGATCGCGCCACAATCTGTACTCCGCGAGCTTCATACCTTTCTTCTTCGCCTTCTTTATTTCTTCGAGTTCCTTTTCTTTCAGCTTTTCGCCTTTTTTCTGCTCGTTCTTCGCCTCCTTTGCCGATGCAGCCCACTTGCTGATTTTTTCCTCCACGGTGCTTCTCTCCGCCGCGTAACGCTCGCGTGAGTGGGAGCGGATTTTCTCGATTCTGCCCTTATCCTGAGAGAAATTTGGCGGTGGGAGTGTTGCAACCGAGAATGGCCTGCTCGTGAGGCCGTCGATCATGAGCCGCATGTAGGCGTGGTACTTTGGAAGTCCCAGAATATCCTCCTCCAGTGATTCATCGCCGAATTGCGCTGCGATTTCCTCTGCATCTTCCGACCCAATCTGGAAGCTCACGATTGTACCGACGTTTCCAAATACCGCGTCTCGGAGCATGGTGCTTGATTTGTCCGGTGTCAGTTGTCCGATGAATTGGTTTGCCATCGTCAGATTGAGGCGGTACTTCCTCGCTTCGCTCAAAATGGTGGCAAACGATGCCGTTGCAAAGTTCTGGAATTCATCGACATAGAGGTAGAAGTCCCGCCGTTCCTTCTCCGGAAGATCAGCACGGCTCATGGCATCGATTTGGAACTTAGTCACAAGCATGGAGCCGAGGAAACTCGAGTTGTCTTCCCCAAGCTTCCCTTTGCTCAAATTTGCGATAATGATCTTGCCGGTATCCATCGCATGGCGAATATCGAGCTTGCTTGTGGACTGTCCCACGATATTGCGGATGATGGGCGTCGTGAGGAGCTGACCGACCTTATTCTGAATTGCCGCGACTGCCTCTGAGCGGAAATTCGCGGACCAGTTCATATATTCATCTTCCCAGAAGCTGCGCACGAGGGGATCGGTGAGGTGAGAAATCAATTTTTTGCAGAATGCATCATCCGCATACATGCGCAGGATGCCAAGCATGGAATTCCCCGGCGATTCGAGGAGCGCAAGGAGGGTATTGCGCAGGATGTGTTCCATTCTTCCGCTCCATACATCAGGCCAAATCTTCGTGAAGACGGCCATGAGTCCGGAGGCAATGAGCGGCCTCTGTTCCGGCGTCGTACATTCCAGCATGTTAAACGACACGGGGTACTCCATATCCGTCGGATCAAATAGGACGACGTCATTCGTCCGCTCCTTTGGAATCATGCGGAGTACGGCATCCGCCAGATCCCCGTGGGGGTCGATCACAGCGAGACCTTTTCCTGCGTGGATATCGCTGAAAATCATATTTTCGAGGAGCGTTGATTTCCCCATACCGGTTTTGCCAATCGCATAGAGGTGGCGGCGCCTATCATCCTGTTTAATACCAAAGGACACTCTTCTGCCGCGGAAGACCGAGGCGCCAAGGGCGGTCAATTCGGCATCTCCCTGAGCGCTCTTCACCCGTGCAGTGCCTGTGTCTTCTACTTCCTCGTTACGACAGATCGGGAGTTCGTGCGGCGGCTCCAGATTACGGCTCATCACCCAGTCGATGTTCGGCGTCTTCACGACAATCGTCGGTAAATGCCAAATGGTCGCAAGTTCCTCGTTGCTCAAAATACATGCATGTCTTTCGAGCATATGCGGGAGACCTGAGCGAGTTCGAATTGCACCCTCCCTGAAGCTATTACTATGGGGCAGTGCGAATTGCTTAAATCCGCCGGCGATCTCCTCCAGCTTTGCTTTTGCTGCAATGCGCTCGGAGGATTTGGCAATGACGGAAACGGTGATGGAAGTTTCGAACAGCAAGCGCTGCATTTTGTCCTTTGCACCTTGGATTGCATCTTCGCGATCGTGGCTTCGGCCTGCAAGTCGCTCGGATCCTTCATCGGCGGAGGTAATCGGCGAATCCGATGTCGAAGGTGCAGGGAGATTGCCGATATTCACAAACCAACTCCGGAACCCCCCCATCACCATATCCACGGGAAACCAGAGGATGTGTTCCCATCCGCGAGAGAGATGCGCCCTCGTAAAGAGATGCCTATACCACTCCCATCGGCGGGAGAGTCCTTTTGTAATCAGGGGGAGGAACCGAAGCGCCCGCTTACGGAATCTTCGACCTATTGGCCGTACGGTCACGGTAATGTAACCCCGCATACTAGAGGAGGGGAACCGCGTGAGCGTGGAGGTGATCGCCGAAAGGGGATCGATTGTGACCTTGTTCAGCAGATCATCAAATTGCGGGTGGCGCTTGATTGGGAACATTGTCGGTGCAGACAGACGGAGCACTGTACAGAGCACCTCTTCTCCTTCCTTCGGCTCAAGGCATGACGGATCGATTTCCGTGACATCAATATCCGGGTACTGCGCATAAATCTGATTTTCGACGATAGGGGCGATGTGTTTTTTCGTACGAGCGAAGAAACATATTTTACCGTCGAGCGTGCCGATGTGGAGCGACAGGCAATGCGTGCCGAGGTTATGGAGCGCGGCAAATGCCTGCTCCATGAGGAGCGGGCCGCGCTTGATGATCATCGTTTCTTCCTTGATCTTTGCCGGCCGGATTTTGAGGATTGTATCTACCATAGGAATGCGGGAAGGAGCGGAGGAAATTCCTCTCCCCTCACCATCATGATCGCAGTAAATCTGCAGCGAGTTCGAGTGCGACGGTATTGTAGGCGTAGTCCATTCGCATCGGTCCGAGGATGCCGATGGCCCCCTTCATTCCCCTGATCTTGTATTCCGTTACGAGGAGCGAGCAGCTTTGGAGCTCTTGGAGAATGTGCTCCTCGCCGATGTAGTACCGGACGCTGGAATCCACATCAACATTTTGGAGGAAGCGCGAAAGGCTGCTTTCCAGTACTTCGACCACCTTGCTTGCGAGCAGTGCGTCCTGCTGAAATTCCGGCTGGCGCAGGATGTTCGAGAGTCCCATGTAAAATACGCTCTCGCGGTGGGGGACGGTGGCGAACGCGACATTCGGCGACATCTGCGAGAGGAGTGTGACGGCGTCGTACACTCGTTCCTGATCCTTGCGCTTAAGGTAGTGCTCTTTTAGCTCATTAAATTTTTTCTGTACGGAGCGCTCTTCCTTCGTTGGTTCCATAAATTCCTTCACGTACATGCGGTAGCCGATCGCCGTTGGCACCCTTCCCGCAGAAACATGCGGCTGAGCTATGAAACCTTCCGAGGTGAGGATCTGCATCTCGTTCCGAATCGTTGCGCCGGAGACATCGAATGATCCGACTTCGATAAGCGCCTTGGAGCCGACCGGCATCCCCGTATGGATGAACTGTTCAATGATCGCCTGCAAAAGTTGGCTTTGTCTCGTATTCACGACCGTATATTAGCATTCTCTGCATTTGAGTGCTATTTCTACTTTTTGGTCAATTCTTGGAATAAATTGCGTAACTCATTTACCAAATCTACAGGAGAAACCTGCTTTGTAAAGTTCGATGAATACATCCCAGCTCCTTCTCTATTCGTGTATCTTCCTTCGTAACCGAGTTTGTCCATTTTTTCTCGAAATTGAATCAATGTTTCCGCGATGCGCTTGATCGCTTCCGGGTTTCCATCAAGCTCTGTGAGCATACCCAAAGATAGCCATTGCTCATTTGTAGCCATGGAATGCAGTCCCCATTTATTAGGGGTGTAGGTAACGACATCGAACGGACCGATGTTCATTTCGACAGTAGTTTTATCCTCATCGCCCGATTGCAGGGAAGCAATCTTGTCCGTGTAATTTTTAAGTGGGTCATGCTTATCCATAGCGCACATGATACTAAAAAAATAAATTATGTCAAGTGACTCAAATCCAGAAATCTGTCGATTATTCTCCCTTCTTTCCCCCTTTCTTCACCACTGTCTTTTCGGCTGCCTTCTTCGCCCTTTCCCTATCCCTCGATGCAATCACCTTTTTCTTTTCATCCTTTTCCGCCTTTGCTTCCTCCAGCTTCTTCCGGAGCTTTTGCTCTTGGCTCAACTTCTTCTTGTTTGGCTTTACATCGACCTTCGCCTTCTCTGCTGCAGCCATCTTCTTCTTAAATTTATCGACTTGTCCGCTATTGATGAGTGCGCGCATCTTGCCCGTGTACACGGGGTGGCACTGGGAACAGATTTCGATCTGAACATCTTTCACAGTCCCCGGAATCTTAAATACAGCGCCGCACGACGTGCAGGTCACTTTTGCATCCTTATGCATCTGCGGATGGATATCAGACTTCATAGCGGGGGGATTCTAGGGAAGACTCGCACCCTTGTCACCGGTTTTTCTTCTTTTTCGGCGTGGATTTTGCTCCTTTCGGTGGAACGGGCTTCTTTGTAACAGATGGCTTAGGAGCCACTTTCTTCGATGGTACAGCCTTTACGGTAGCTGCCTTCTTGGGGGCGTTCTTCTCCTCCATTGCAGCTACGAGGAGATCGCTTTCCACTCCCTCCTTCGCCATTTCCTTCTGCAAAGCAGCCTCTTCCTTCTTCGCATTCTCCATTGCTTCCTCTATTGCCGCTTCATCCAGTACTCCTTCTTCCTCGAGCACGATGGATATGGAAGCAACCTTATCCTTTGCGTTCAGCCGCATGATGATGACTCCCTGCGTGGCGCGGCCGCGAAGCGGAATATCTTTCAGTGCGAGGCGGATCGCCTGGCCATGCTTGCTGATGCAGATCAGGTCGCCTTTTTCTTCGCCTGTAAGCACGAATCCGCCGACGATGTTACCGGTTTTGGGAGTAATGTTCGCCGCCTTCACGCCTGTGCCTCCGCGACCCTGCAGACGGTATTCCGTTACTTGCGTCATCTTGCTGAGACCGTTCTCCATCACGACGAGCAAATTACTCAAATCCGGGAAGGGGATGGAGGAAGCCACCACCACTTCATCATCCGGCGAGAGCTTGATCCCGCGAACACCTGCGGCATTGCGTCCCATGTGGCGGACATCCTTCTCCGGGAAGCGGATGGCCTTGCCCTTCTTGCTAAGGAGGAAGAGCTGTTCTTCTCCCGAGGTTGCAATGACCCACTTCAGTTCGTCTCCTTCATTCATCTTCTGTGCTATGAGTCCGCTCCTGCGGATGTTATCGAACTCGGAAAGCTCGCAGCGCTTCACCGTTCCCTCTTTCGTCGCCATGAAGAGGAACTTTTTACCCTCGAATTTCTTTAAAAGAATTGCCGTGATCTTCTCCTCTGGTTTGAGCTGCAACATGTTCACAATGTTCTGTCCTTTCGCCGTGCGAGAACCCTGGGGAAGCTCGTAGACGGGGATTTCGAACACGCGGCCGGTATTCGTAAAGCAGAAGAGATCATCATGGTTCATGGCGTAGAGCATGAACTGCAGCTCGTCCTCTTCCTTCGTTGTCATGCCCTTCACTCCTTTCCCTCCGCGGTGCTGCGCTCTAAATTGCTGGGGAGAGAGGCGCTTTACATACCCCTGCTCCGTAAGCGCAACGATCATCGGGGCGTTTGGAATCGTATCCTTTGCCGAGAATTCGCCGATGGCGCCGGCATTGATCCTCGTGCGGCGGTCATCGCCGTAGCGCGCGATCAGTTCTCCGAGTTCATCTTTAATGATTTTCGTCACCCGCTTTGGATCCTTCAGAATCGCTTCGCACTCGGCGATGAATTTCTTCTTTTCCGCGAGTTCCTCATCGATTTTCTTACGCTCGAGTCCTGCCAAGGTCTGGAGGCGCATCTGTAATATGGCATCCGCTTGCAGATCAGAGAATTTGAATTTCTTCACCAAATTCACTTTTGCCTCTTCCTTTGTCTTACTCGATTTAATCGTCTTAATTACTTCGTCGATGTTATCGAGCGCCTTCTTTAATCCCTCTAAAATATGCGCACGTTCCTTTGCACGATCCCGCTCCCATGTCACACGGCGTACCGTAACCTCCCTCCTATGCTTCAGGAAAATTTCGAGCATTTCCTTCAAATTCAGGAGTCTCGGCTGGATCCCGTCGGCGAGGGCAATCATGTTGTAACCGAACGAAGACTGCAGCGGCGTGTGCTTGTAGAAGAGGTTAAGAATTTTTTGCGGGTAGCTCTCCTTCTTTAACTCAATGACGACGCGAATCCCTTCACGGTTACTTTCATCGCGGATATCGGAGACTCCCTGCACAACTTTCTCCTGCACCAGTTCTGCCATTCTTTCGATCATCGCGGATTTATTCACTTGGTACGGGATTTCGGTAATGATGATGCGTGGCTTGCCGTTGTGTTCGTCGATTTCGGCGACGCCGCGGATAGGGATGGATCCCCGTCCTGTGAGGTACGCAGCCTGCAAAGCCTTTTTGCCGTAGACAATGCCTCCGGTGGGGAAGTCCGGTCCTTTCACAAACTTCAAAAGCTCTTCGATGGGTGTCTCCGGAGCGTCTGCAAGGACAAGGAGTGCCGCAACAACCTCTCCAAGATTATGTGGTGGAATGTTTGTTGCCATACCAACAGCGATACCGGCTGTGCCATTCAGCAGGAGCTGCGGAACTTTTGCGGGGAGAACGGCAGGCTCGTTCCGTGTTGCATCGTAGTTTGGCCGATAGTTGACTGTATCCTTCTCGAGATCGTTCAACATCTCCTCCGTCATTTTGGACATCTTTGCTTCCGTGTAACGCATGGCCGCGGGTTCATCTCCATCGATGGAGCCGAAGTTTCCTTGGCCGACGACGAGCGGGTAACGCAACGTAAAATCCTGCGCGAGGCGAGCAAGCGACGGGTACACAATCGATTCACCGTGAGGATGGTAGTTTCCACTCACGTCTCCGCAGATCTTGGCGCATTTTCTAAACCGTCCTCCGGGACGCAGACCAAGATCGTTGAGTGTCACAAGAACCCTCCTGTGAACGGGTTTGAGGCCGTCCCTTGCGTCGGGGAGCGCACGCGACATGATGACGCTCATCGCATAGCTCAAATAACTCTCCTCCATTTCTTGCACGATCGGTCGCGGAGTAAGTCGTCCTGCAGTCGAGAGAGTTTCCTGCGGTGGAGTGGGAGATTTAGCCATATTTCGTTACGCGGAGTGTAGGGGAACGCTGAAGGATTTGGAAGTGTTTTTTATCATCCTCGGATTGGCGTGATTCTCTGCGGATGGATCGGCTGCTACGAAATGAGTGAAAACTAAGGTATAATAGAGGGTAATGCTTTCCATCGTCTCCACACCAATCGGAAACCTCGGAGACATCACCGAACGCGCTCGGAGGACCATTACGGATTGTAGTGCGATTGTTTGCGAAGATACGCGCGTGACGGGGAAGCTTTTGGAGCTCCTCGGATTTCCAAAGAAGGAACTACTGTCTTTCCACTCGTATACAGGGAGGAAGAAAATCCATGATTTCATCGAAAGGCTGAAACAGGGGCAACACCTTGTTCTGGTCTCGGATGCGGGTACTCCCGGCATTTCGGATCCCGGCTACTCGCTGGTTGCCGCAGCGCGTGATGCGGGAATCAGAATCGAAGTCATTCCGGGTCCATCGGCCTTTCTTGCGGCACTTTCGATCTCGGGACTCCCGATCAATGAATTTGTGTACCTTGGATTTCTTCCAGTGAAGAAAAACAGGCGTGCGATCCTGGAGGGTATCCGCAACGAACACCGCACGGTGGTCTTTTACGAATCGCCCCATCGAATCGAAAAAACGCTCAAAGAACTTGTGGGTGTTCTTTCCGATCAACCCATGCGTATGGTTGTGATTTGTCGCGAACTGACAAAAATGCACGAAGAAATTATTGGCACGACGGTTGGGGATATGCTCCATGATGTAATGAAAGAGTTGAAGATCAAGGGCGAGTTCTGCGTTGTGCTCGGGCCCATTTGATCCAGTAGATTATTATTCTGGCTGCCGTGAGCCATCTATTTTGCATGAGATCATTTTGCAGAGCCGTATGGTATTCCCCGAAGATTATTTCTGATTACCTGTGGATAACTTCTTTCCTCCCTATTCTCCAATGAATCCATCACAACCCCTCGAACAGTTATTCGATGACACGAATTTCGTGAGCACATCCGCTGTGCTTTCCGATGAAGTCGCACTGCGTCTCGCCGGTGGTAATGCTGATGTTGCGCAGCGCCTTAAGGAACGTCTCGCAAACTTTCCGGGAAATTGCCCTCAAGCGAGTTAATCTGCGCTTTGGAAATCACCTCTACTCATCAAGCTCCCCGACAAGACTCTTCTCCATCATGTCCTGCAGCTTCTCCATATCCTTCGTCTGCGTGAGTGCCCACATGAGTTTTACAAGTGCGCATTCGTAGGTCATATCTTTGCCGGAGATGATGCCGAGTTTTTCCAGGAGCAGCTGCCGCTGATACTTTTGCAGATCTACGTGGCTGTTTAAGACCTGCGAGGTCATGACGATAGGAATATGTCGCTCCGAGAGCTTGCGAATCCAATTCATCAAATATTCCGGAATCATGCCGGGGCCGTAGGCGCGCATGACGATCCCATGGAGATTCGCGTTAAGCACCGCATCCAAAAACTCCACCGGGAGCCCGGGGTGTAGGGTGAGCAGGGTGACGCGGGAATCGAATGATGGGTTGCAGATGAGTGTTCTCTTCCTTCGGACAAAGTGCCAATCGTAGAGCTCGAATGTTCTTGTAAAGCGGGCGAGTGGAGGGAATCGAGTGCTTTTAAATGTCTCATGCACCGATTCATGGACTTTCTTCGCGCGGCATCCGCGCAGCACGCGCGGACCGAGCACGATGCAGACCTCGGCAAGATCAAGCAGTGCGGCGCGGATTGCGTATACCAGGTTCTGCCTCGCATCACCGCCGATGTCGTTAATAGGGAGGAGCGCTCCTGTGAGCACGATCGGTTTACTTAATCCTTGGAGCGCAAAGCTGAGCGCGGCAGCCGTATAACTTAATGTGTTCGTTCCGTGGACGATGACGAACCCTTCGTACTGGTCGTACAATTTTTCGATGGTGCGCGCGATTTCCACCCATAACTCCGGAGTCACATCCGACGAGCCGACGTTCGCGAGCGGAAAAAATTCAAGCGCCACTTCCTTCTGAAGCTCCGGCAAAAAGCGGTGGATTTCCCCGAGTGATTCCACGGGATCAATCCGTCCTGTCTTCTGGTTCATGATCATTCCGATCGATCCGCCGACGTAGAGGAGCGCGATCTTTGGTCGCATGGTCGCGTGAATAGTAGCAGAGAGATGAGTGTTGCATTGAAAGATAGACACGCTTTTCGTATGCTACAATTTCTCTATGATCAGCTCGCTCCGCGGCATTATCCTCAAGCATGAATTACCGTGGATCACGGTGGATGTTTCCGGTGTCGGATATTCCGTGCAATGCACGAGCGGCCTATACGAGAATGTTGTCGAAGGTGCAGAATGCCAACTCTTTACGTACACATTCGTTCGCGAAGACCGCCTTGAACTTTTTGGTTTTGCTTCGGTAGCCGAGCGCAAACTTTTTACGCATGCGCTTGATATCCCGGGAGTGGGTCCGCGCACTGCGCTCCAACTTTGTTCTGTGCCGATGAATGTGCTTTTCCATGCGGTCGAGAACAGGGATGCACGGGCGCTTTCTAACCTTAAAGGCATCGGGAAAAAGATGGCAGAAAAACTCCTCGTCGAACTCCAGTCGCTTGCGGAGAAGGGGATTCTGATTGCAGCGCCGGGAGTATCAGGATCCATCCATACTGCTTTTGATGAAGATGTTCTCGAGGCGCTTACCAATTTGGGATACGACCGGAAGTCGATTCTACGAAAGCTCCAAGAGCTGCCGCATGATGTGGCGACAATGGAGGAGAAGGTAAAGCTGGTACTGCAGGCGCTGTGAACGACGGTTTACTGGTTGCTGGTTTGATAGTTTGTTTGCTTGCATTGTGGAATATCGAGTAAACCAGAAGCAAACAACTAGAAAACAGACGGGGGAAGCGCTAATCTCCTATTCCATGCTCTCACTCGATATCACGGGCACGCTCGCCAAAGTCATTACTCCGTCGCTTGGCATACCCGAGAACGACCTTGGAACGATCAAAAACACGTTGAAGAGTTACGTGGATGATTTTCTTCGCGAGCGCGCAGCGGGGAACCATGCGTGGGCGATGTCGCCGTACGATCGGGAAATTGTCGCAGCGGTGGAAGATGCTGCTGCCCGCGTGCGCAAGAACAAAATTGAAACGATTCTGTGGATCGGCATCGGCGGCTCTAGCCTTGGACCGCGCGTGATGAAAGAAGTATTCGAAACTCCTCAAACTCCTGAGCTCATTGTGATCGATACCGTCGATCCCGCTGTCATTGCTGCCGAACTTTCGATCATCGATTGGCAGCGGACGCTCGTTGTGATTGCGAGCAAGTCCGGCGAAACATTGGAGCCAACGACGGTGTTCTTTGTGATCGAAGAAAAAATGCGCCAAGTCCTTAAAGAGAAAACCGCAGAGCACATTATTGCCGTCACCGATCCCAAAGAGGGGATGATGAAGGAGTATGCCGATTCCAGAGGATATGCGACGCTCCCCATCATGCAGGGCATTGGCGGGAGATATTCCATCTTTACGCCGATCGGATTGCTGCCCCTTGCATTGCTTGGCGGCGATATTGGCGCGTTTCTTCGCGGTGCAAAGGAGATGGATACCGTATGCCAGTTCGCAGATCTCGCGGAGAATCCAGCTGCCCAACTTGCCGCCGTGCAGTTTTTGCTCGATACCAAACGCGATTACATGATCCGCGTCATCATGCCTTATGCAACGCGTCTCCAATCACTCGGCAGGTGGGAACAGCAGCTCCTTGCCGAGAGTCTTGGTAAAACCGAAGCCTATGGCCCCATACCTCTCGCGGGAATTGGTACGCAGGATCAACACAGCATGTTGCAGCAGTGGATCCAAGGGAGGCGCGTGTGTTGGCACCTCTTCATCCGCGAGGAAGAAAAGGAAATGGTCACGATTCCAGAGATCCCGATGGGCGAGATGGCATACCTTTCCGGTAAAGGCCTCGGACAAGTGCTCGATGCCCTCTACGAGGGAACGGCGCAGTCGCTCACGGCAGCAAAGAGGCCGCATGCGACAATCACTTTCCCGCGCCTCGATGAATATCACCTTGGGCAGCTCTTTTTCCTCTTTATGGTTGAAGTTGTACTTCTTGGAAAACTCTACCGCGTGGATCCCTATGGCCAACCGGGAGTAGAAATGGGGAAGAGAATTGCAAAGGATATATTGTCGAGAGGGACGTGAAGAGGATGAGGTTGGTTAAGTGGGTTGGGTTAGTTAGGGATGGTACGGGAAGTACGGGAAATAAGGAGATTACGTTTGATGAGTACCTCATAGACTTAATCTGCGAAGCAACCTAATAAACCTAAAAAACCTAACCCACTCAATAAACTTATACGTTGAATATTTTTTCCCAAACAGCTATACTCCTCTCATGGCTGATGTCACCGATTCCACATTCGATCAAGAAGTTTTAAAGAGTCCTATTCCGGTCCTCGTTGATTTTTGGGCTCCATGGTGCGGTCCGTGCAAATCTATGCTTCCGATCATTAGCGAAATCGAAAAAGAGTTCGCAGGAAAAGTGAAGATTGCAAAAGTGAATGTCGATGAAAGTATGGAAATCCCGCAGCAATTTAGCGTTATGAGCATCCCTGCATTTTTCATCTTCAAAGGCGGCGAAGTCGTTGCAAATTTCGTGGGTGTGAAGACGAAGGAGTATGTTGCAGGGGAGTTGAATAAGGTTTTGTGATGGGTATTTAGTATCGGGTATTAGGTATTCAGTATTACGCATTGATGTATGCCTACTACCTAATACATAATACCTAATACCTAGTGCTGCTATGTTCAAAGGCCTCATCGCTATCATCGCTTCTTTCTTCCTCATCAAATACCGCGAGAGAGTCGTTGCGACGACCGGGAAGTTTGATTGGTGTGAGAAGTATTTAGGGATGGGCGGCACATATCGTTTTATGGTTATTCTTGCTGTCTTCCTTTTCCTCTGGGGCGTTGCTTCGATCACAGGAACGACGGATGTGCTCCTTTCGCCACTCCGCGGATTATTTTCCCCCGGGGGTTTAGCTCCATCTTCAGATTTCTAGCATTGCTCTCCAGCGATCAGTCAAAAGATCATGTGCTTTTAGCATTTGTGCGCAGAGTTGAAGTTGTTTTTCTCCGATCCCTCTTAATGTCAAAAGTTCATTTGGATCCGCATCCGCAAGCTCTCCGAGAGTTTCAATTCCTTTCGTAAAACATTTACTGACTATTTTTGGCCATGTCGTTCGATCCGCTTCGATCATGGAAAGATTGAGCATTCTGTTTTGTTCGATCTTCCGTTCTTCCGCGGACTTATCCGCTGTGCACGATGCTTGATAAACAGGGTCATCTTTAGGAAGATCGGGTGCATGACGAGCAATCGTAAAGAGATGAGCCATATGTCGCGGTTCCATTCCTAACGCAGTGAGAAGCTCACTTTTTTCGGTTGGTTCTCGTTTTGCATATGCACCGATGAGCATTTCGATATCTGGTAATACTGCTCCATTCTCCCAATATTCGAATGTAAACTTTTGAGCGAGTGTATTTGTTTCATCTGTCAATGTTTGTCGTAGATGTGCTCTGTACACCTCGCTACTTTTCCCTACGCCGTTTGATGGTGGAGTTTCTGGTAAAGGAGTTGAGTCAGTAGCACCTGTCAGATCTACGTAATATGCTGGGTCGTACGCGAGTGGTGCGAGTATCTTTTCTCGGCCGAGGTTTCTCTTCGCTGCCATTAGGGGAGGAGGGTAGTAGATTTCACTTGTTTGCCAAAGGAAAAATCGGAGGAAATAGCTCGCTATGCGTAGCTCTTATGAACAAAGTGAATGAGAGCAAAGTGTGGTGGAGCTGAGGGGAACGATTGGGAACTTTTAACTCTCTATCTATCGATAAAGTTGAAATAGCAGGAGTCAGTCTTTATGAAACGATTAAGAACAGCTCTGGGTCCAGATTATTGACAGAAATACATATTTGTTTATTATTAACTATATGAAAAGAGATGCAAATAAGCGCCTTTGGAAGGATGAAGAGATCATTGGCATGAACGAAACCATGCTCAGGCTGAGACGCATGAGATCAGCAGCAACGATGCATAGCTGGTCGATTGGTGTTCTCGCAAAAAAATTTGGTTTGAGACTTCGAGGAATTATCGAACCAGAACACTCACAACAAGAATCACTTTCTGATGCACAAAAATTGGCCGACGCTGCTGCAGACTTTTTTGCTGCTCGAATTTCTAAAACTTCAGCTGGGAAGCAGGAATTTCAAAAATGGCAGGATCTGCTCTCTGATGCTCAACGACAATATCGTCTGTATGCAATAACAACCTATGCAAGATCAAAACTTGTAGATGCAGTGGGCCAGACTGTTATCGGTCGCCTACGGAATCTGCATATTGATCCAGACCACATGATGAATTGGGACTTCACTGAGGGGAATAATCTTGGCATTGAATCAACCGACGAGTTGTTAGAGAAAAATATCGGAATTGTTTCTCCTTTATCAGGGGATTACTTATCAGCAAGTACCTATCAAGCGTATCTCCGTAGAACAAAGGGGAAGACGTTTCCTCTGACTCCAGCAGCAATGAGCGGGGATCTTTCTCATATTGTCCTCTTACAGGGGGAGGACGGCAGCCTTCCCTTTGCTGATAAAGATGAAATTGGGTTTTTTCTGGATGCAACGGAAACTGGCAATACCGGTAGGGCACTTGCGTCACACATGAGTCATCTGTACCCCGAGAAAATCGTGCACAAGCCAATTGATGAGAAAGTGGAATTTACTCAGAGCCAAAAGATCGTTGAATACTGGAAATGAAGCAGTGAACTAATACAAACGTGTTCCATCTTCATCAATCTTCAGAACATCAGGATCATCCAGTGGCTCCTGTTCTTGGCTCTCTTTTATGAGCAGCCTCTTATTCCTGAATGCGAAGCCGGATGAGCTTTTCAGCTACTTTTCAAAACTTCGTGCACGCTCTTCACTTCGAAACGCTGCATAGAATTCTAAAGAATCAACAGCAATTCTTTCGGTCGTTTTGCATGCTTCGCCACGCATGTGTCGCGCAAGTCGATCATCGATATTGGTTGTGTAACCAACATAGTGTTGATTATTTTCTAACTTAAGAATGTACACGTAATGCATAGCGTATGAATATACATCAAATAGCCCCACTCCGCCCCACTTCACTGCGTTTCGCGGGGCTCCGCGGGGGCATACTTCGCCATGTCGTAATTGGCGAATTGTGGCTCGCCACCCTCCTTCGTCTCTGGACTATGGAAGGGCAGGCGCGAAGCTCGCCTCAGCGAGCAAAGTGTGGTGGAGCTGAGGGGACTCGAACCCCTAACCCCCTGCTTGCAAAGCAGGTGCTCTACCAATTGAGCTACAGCCCCATGCAAGAATCGTAGTGATGAAATGATCGATGACCAAATTGTAACAGAATTTTCTCCCCCAATATGCAGAATCCTCGGTATGATGGTGACATCATGGTGCAGGGGAACTTCTCACTTAAATCCGGCCTAGCGAAAATGCTTAAAGGGGGAGTTATTATGGATGTCACGAATGCCGAACAGGCACGGATTGCGGAATCTGCCGGTGCAGTAGCGGTGATGGCGCTTGAGCGTGTCCCTGCGGATATAAGGCGTGATGGGGGAGTGGCGAGAATGTCGCACCCAAGTTGCATCAAAGAGATTCAGGCTGCCGTGACGATTCCAGTCATGGCAAAGTGCCGGATTGGCCACACTGCGGAAGCGCAGATCCTTCAAGAGCTCAAAGTCGACTTCATCGATGAATCGGAAGTGCTTACGCCCGCGGATGTGGAGAGACACATCGAAAAATCTGCATTCACAATTCCCTTCGTCTGCGGCGCACGGAATTTGGGAGAGGCGCTTCGCAGAATTCACGAGGGCGCTGCGATGATCCGTACGAAGGGAGAAGCAGGCACAGGGAATGTGGTGGAGGCGGTGCGGCACATGAGAGCGATAACGGGAGCTCTTAAGCTGTTAGCTGTAAGCAGTAAGCGGTTAGCACGCAAATTCGCTGAGGAGGAGCGTATTCCTCTTTCGCTTGTCGAAGAAGCGGTGAAGCTTCGCAGGCTACCCGTCGTGAATTTTGCTGCGGGTGGCATTGCGACTCCCGCAGATGCAGCATTGATGATGCAGCTTGGATGTGATGGCGTGTTTGTGGGATCCGGTATCTTTAAATCCCAAAATCCAGAGAAGCAGGCGCGATCGATCGTCGAAGCGGTGATGCATTGGCGTGATCCAAAAGGCTTGCTCAAAGCTGCGGAAATGGCGGGAGAGGGGATGAAGGGGCTCGAGATCCGCACGCTGGAAGTTGCGATGCAGGAACGATGAATGAGGGCTGTGGTTAGGCCTAACTCCAGCCCTAACCATAGCCCAAGCCTTTTTTCTCCACTCAAAATTTGATTACCGTTACACTGCAGTCATGGTCGTTGGTGTCCTCGCATTTCAGGGTGATGTTTTGGAACACCATCAAGCGCTCAAAAATCTTGGTGTAGAGTCGAAAGATGTTCGCTCCATCGAAGAATTCCGTGATGTGGATGCACTCATTATTCCGGGAGGGGAAAGCACAGTGATCGGAAAATTTTTGGAGGAGACAAAATTGGGAGAAGCCATCATCGATCGAACCAAAAAAGAGAAGTTTCCTCTCTACGGCACCTGCGCCGGAGCAATTCTCCTCGCGAAGGAAATTGTCGGCGATAGCAGTGTTACCTCTCTCAAACTCATTGATATTTCGGTGGAGAGAAACGCGTACGGAAGACAGACAGAGAGTTTTCAGGAAACGATTTCCTTGAATCTTGGGAGTTCCACGGAAGAAATCGTTGCAACATTCATCCGTGCTCCGCGCATCGTTCGGGTTGGGAACACGGTCGAAGTTCTTGCTATGCAGAATGGTGATCCGGTGCTCTGCAGGCAGGGTAGCGTGCTTGTCTCTACGTTCCATCCGGAATTACTCCCCGAGCTTTCAGCCGTTCATCAGTTATTTCTTGAATCGAACTCATCTGGATTGCATCTTTAGTATTTGACTACATTCATACATAAAGTATAGAGTCTTCTCTATGGTTAAGAGAAGACCTCCTTCATCACAAGCGGAAAGTTCCAATCAGGAAAACCTGCTGAGTGATGCACGGCTATTCTTGGAGCGAATCACCGATGAAAAATTTACTCCACTGGAAAGATTAGTTATAGAGCAGGTCATAGGCTTGCATCTCACGGGAGTGAGACACGTCACTTGGGGGAAAATTCATGCTCTTGTTGCAGTCGAAGGACTTCTTAAACTTCATCCGTGCCCCAAACTCACTGACGATGATACGGATGAGGTACAGGGAGCAATGGTTTCATTAGAGGGAAGAGGTTTACTGAGTTTTGATCATGATGAGTTGCGGATGCACGATATGCTTGATGGATTCAGGGAAAAGATAGCGAACAGAATAACGCAGCCGTAAGGGGAGATCCCACAGTGATTAAACGCCATCGGTTTACCGCGTGTAGAGCCGCTCGTAGATGTCGTACGTACGCGGATCGACCGTCTCTGGCGAGACTTCGACGCCAAGATCTTGAAGGCATTGGATGAGCTGGAGCCCGTCTCTGCGCGAGCAAATTGGAGCGGTACCAAAGAATTGCCTCCCTTCCACCGGCGTCGAACGGCGCCTGATGAGCGGACCGCTCTTGATGCGTTCGTACCTATCTGGGTTCCCGAGGTATTCAATGAGCCGCGTAGGAGTGATGACTCGCTCCGTGAGATCGACGCGCATACCGGGATCCACAGGAGAGTCGGAAAAACTCTTTTTCTCTTTGGCACGGACAGAGAGCGCGGAAATTCTTCGCGACGATGCACCTCTATTTTTTAGAATTTGCGTTTTCCTGCTTCCGTAGTTCAGATTTTTTCGGTTTGCATCCATGATGCAAGCGCGAAGTTCGGAACCGAGCTTCCCTGCGCAGGGATTTCTCCGTTCGTTCCGGAGCGCCGCTTCACTATTCATACCATCTTCGTTGTACTGCAGAGCGGGTGATTCTGGCAGCATCTGATCACTCGATTCTACTCTGGCGCCCGATGCGACAGGGAGGGTCATGAGGATCGAGGCAAAGAGGAGCGCACTGTATTTCATAGTGGATGGGGGAATACTCGTTTCAGAGTATCGAACTGGGACGGATTTCACAATTGCGAATGGAAGGGTAAACATGTCTGCATCTTTCTTCCTTGTGTTTCCTCTTTCCGCTCTGTACTCTGCACTGGACCATGCAGGATGAGAGCGTCGGAACAGGCTCCCCTATGGCCGGTGAGGCTGGGGGAGGTGATTTTTCCAATATTCGAACAGTACTGCTCCTTGGATCTGGTGCGCTGAAAATTGGGGAAGCGGGGGAGTTTGATTATTCCGGTTCTCAAGCCATTAAAGCGCTCAAGGAGGAGGGCAAACGCGTTATATTGGTGAATCCAAACATTGCGACGAATCAAACGAGCTGGAACTTGGCTGACGAAGTGTACTTCTATCCGGTCACTATTCCCTTTGTGACTAAGGTTATCGAGCGGGAAAAGCCGGATGCGATTGCGCTGAGCTTCGGCGGTCAAACGGCACTCAATTGCGGTATCGAACTTCATGATCAGGGCATACTTGCAAAACACTCCATCACAGTTCTCGGCACTCCGGTGGAAGCGATACGCAAGACCGAGGATCGCGCGCTCTTTAATCAAGAGCTCCAATCGATCGATGTGTCGGTTCCACGCTCATCCGCCTGTCACTCGAAGGCAGAGGCGATTCGCGCTTCCACTGATATCGGTTTTCCGTTGATTATCCGTGCGGCGTTTGCTCTCGGCGGCAAAGGGAGCGGTCGTGCAATGAATCCGCAGGAGCTTGATGAGCTCCTTGATGTTGCGTTCGTCGAATCGCCTCAAGTACTTGTGGAAGAAGATCTGACGGGGTGGAAGGAAATCGAGTACGAAGTCGTGCGCGATAGCGCGAATAACTGCATCACGGTGTGCAATATGGAGAACGTGGATCCGCTCGGCATACACACGGGGGAATCCATCGTCGTTGCGCCGAGCCAGACGCTTGATAACTTCGAATACCAGATGCTGCGCTCCATCGCACTCAAAGTCGTGCGACATCTTGGCATCGTCGGAGAGTGCAACATACAATATGCGCTCGATCCAAAATCCCGCGCCTATAGAGTCATCGAAGTGAATGCGCGTCTTTCGCGCTCCTCGGCGCTCGCCTCTAAAGCGACGGGATACCCGCTCGCGTTTGTTGCCGCAAAACTTGCATTGGGGAAAATATTACCGGAGCTGCGTAATGCCATAACGCAGGTGACCTGTGCGGATTTTGAGCCTGCGCTCGATTACGTCGCTGTCAAAGTTCCGCGATGGGATTTGCAGAAGTTCCACCACGTTTCCGATCTTGTGACGAGCGAGATGAAGTCCGTCGGAGAAGTGATGGCGCTCGGCCGTACGTTCGAAGAAGCACTCCAGAAGGCGCTTCGCATGATCAATATCGGTGCCAAGGGGCTCGTGCCGAATCCGATGAAGTTCTCCGATCTCTCCAAGGAAGTGCGCCGCCCGACGCCGCGGCGAATTTTTGCCATTGCCGAGGCACTGCGGCAAAACATTCTTTCGGTAGAGGAAATCGCGATGATGACCGGCATTGATCGGTGGTTTCTATCCCGCATACAGGCCTGTACCGATATTGCAGGAGAGCTGACGCGCACGAAGGCAGATGCGCTGGAATCATCGCTGCTTCGCCGCGCCAAGCTCCATGGCTTCTCGGATTCGGCGATTGCAGATCTCCGTGATGCGAAGGAGGAGAACATCCGCTCCGATCGTCTGTCCCATGGAATAAAGCCCGTCATTCGCCAGATTGATACGCTTGCAGCTGAGTTTCCTGCTCGAACAAATTATTTATACATGACCTACCACGGATCCGTTGATGATATCGAATTGGAAGCCGGGGAGAAGCGTGCGATCGTGCTTGGCGGAGGTCCATATTCCATTGGATCATCCGTCGAATTCGATTGGTGCTGCGTCGAGTGTGTGCGGGAGTTGCAGAAGCAAGGATTTAAAGTATCCATGATCAATAGCAATCCGGAAACCGTGAGTACCGATTACGATGAATGCGATGCACTCTTTTTTGATGAATTGTCGTTCGAGCGCGTGCTCGATATTGCAGACTGCGTGTCGCCGAAAGGTGTCGTTGTTTCAATGGGCGGCCAGATACCAAACTCTCTTGCAAAGAAACTTTCGAACGTCGGTATCCCCATTCTTGGGACCACGTCCGAGAATATCGACCGTGCAGAGGATCGGCATAAATTCAGCTCGCTCCTTGACGAGCTGCATGTCGATCAGCCGGAGTGGAAGGAGTTTACGGACCTCGTTGCAGCGCAGCGTTTTGCAGGAGAGTGCGGATATCCCGTCATTGTGCGACCGAGCTATGTCCTCTCCGGTGCTGCGATGGCGGTGGTGCATTCCGCGGAGGATTTACAGGGGTTCTTGGAAGAAGCAGCGCTTGTCTCGCGCGAGGCGCCGGTTGTCGTTTCCAAATTCGAGCTTGGAGCAAAAGAAATCGAGTTTGATGCGGTTGCCCAGAATGGGAAGGTTCTGTTGTATGCCATCGGAGAGCACATCGAAAACGCGGGCGTGCATTCTGGCGATGCGACGATCGTGCTTCCACCACAGCGGATTAATATGGAGACGCTCAATCGCATCAAGATTATCGGCAAGCAGATTGCGAGTGCACTCAATATTTCCGGACCGTTCAATCTTCAGCTCCTTGCAAAAGACAATCGAATCAAAGTGATCGAGTGCAATCTCCGTGCAAGTCGCAGTTTCCCGTTTGCAAGCAAGGTCACGAATATCAACTTTATCGCGCTCGCAACCAAGGCATTGCTGAATGTCGCGCCTACTGATATTCGATACCAAACCATCGATCTCGATCACGTTGGCGTGAAGGCGGCGCAGTTTAGCTTTGCCCGGCTCAAGGGCGCAGATCCCCGCCTTGGGGTAGAAATGGCGAGTACGGGGGAGGTGGGATGCTTTGGGCATACCGCGGCGGAAGCATTTCTCATCTCACTCCTTTCTGTTGGGTTTAGGCTCCCGAGGAAGCCAGTCCAGAAGGGTGCTGTTCCAGTGCGCACCGGCGGAAACATTCTTGTCACGGTTGGATCTCTGGAGGACAAAGTGGAGATGGCGCCGACATTCCTCAAGCTCCACGAAATGGGATTTGCGATGTATGCCACGGAACGAACACACGCGTTTTTGGAATCTCGTGGCATTCCCTCTGCCTTACTCTACAAGCTCAGCGAACCGCGCGGACCGAATATTCGCGAATACCTCACGGAGAAGCGCCTCGACCTTGTCATCAATATTCCGCAGCACTATAGTGGCGCGGAGATGACGGATGGCTACAAAATGCGGCGTCTTGCGATTGATCGCGGCATTCCTTTACTCACGAATGTGCAGCTTGCGAAGAGACTTGTCGAAGCTATGGATTCCGTTTCCATCGATGATGTTGCGGTGACTCCTTGGAGGGAATTTACCGGAATGTAATTATTGATTATTTTTCTTCTGCAGGAGAATGGTGATTTCGTTTGCGATGCTGTGGGGGCGTGGAACGAGGGGAAGTGTTCTGCCTTCCAGCATTTCGCTTCCTCCGGTATCAAACCATAGCGTTCCATAGAGGAAGATATTCTGCAGCAGACCATGTTTTCTCGCTTCGACCGCGATAATGTGTTCCAACTGGATTTCGCGGATATCATCGCAAAACAGCAGATCGACATCTAAAAAAATTACGCGCCTATTCGTGATGATGATGTCATCCATGCTGTCACTCAGGACGAAGTGAAAAAACCAGTGGTGAATGCCAAGCGTAATGATGAGTCCTGCGATAAAGGTAATCTGCGAGAGCACGAATGCGTGATACGCAGCCATGATCGCGAGGAAGAAGAGCAGCATGCCTGTCCCTGTGAGCACGACATACGCCGCAGCCGGCCCCCAATACTTTATCCAGTGCGTACTGAATGCTCTGATGAGCTGTTCCTGAGGCTGAGGGTTCATGGGAGGAAGCGGAAGAGGTAGAGCAAGAATGCAATGGTTGTCGCGCTGATTGCGAGCGTGAAGAATGCATACGCCCCCATGAGGAGCCACTTCCTCCACCGTTTATGGAGAATGTGGGGATCACCGAATGAATAGAGGAGAATCATGTGTTTTTCGTGAATGTGCAGGTATTCAAAAATCATGACACCCATGAAGATGAGCGAGAGGATATGCACAATCGTGACGGCAATAACAAAGGGGAGCATTGGGTCTAAGTATACCCCACTTATACCGCTACCTCTTCAGCTTCCACGGCCATTTCGCGCAGGACATCTTCGAGTTCTTCCTTTAGGAGATCATCGTAATCCTTGTGCTGGGTCTTCTTTAGCTTAAACAATTTTTCCTCCTGTTCGCTGACGAGAGCATCCAAGAGTTCACGGATTGCAACATCTTCGAAGAGCGCCAATTTTCCATCCTCGTCATCCACGATTTCCTCATCAAATCCGCCGGTACGGCCGGTAACGCGATCAAACTTCAGATTGATCACTTGCTTGAGGTCGTGCTTGATGAGGTCGATTTCTTCATTGTGCATAAGATGACGGGGAATGACAGTCGCGGATGGTGCCACAGGTTTTCCCCTATTTCCAGTAGTTTTGCAAGGGAGTTTCGCTCCTATTGCCGTGCAACGCATGCACCCATTACAGTGATTGTTGCTGGAATCCATGATTCCCTAAGGTATTTCCTCATTTTCGTTCGTGCCAAATGGCGGGGGCATGGGAGATGCTAGCGTGAGAGAAAGAACAACCTCTCTCTTTTTTGAACTTCCGTTTTTTGGATGAGTGATCGTCGCGTGAGGCGGCGGAAGGCAACATCCATGTCGCGCCAGATGACCTCGTCATGAATGGTTCTTGTTGTGCCGCGCAATTTTGCCACGGGATGAATTTCTCCACCTGTGACAACGAGAAAAACCGGAAGCAGTTCACCGAGTGTTGATTTGTTCGGTCGGAATGCATGTACCTCCATTGTGGATATTTCAATTTCCTTTTCTCGCATTTTCATGCGATTGTCACATGCAATGATTTGCTGCGAATGCTTTATTCTCTCCTTATTCTGTGCGGACTGGAATGCACTATGTGCCTGCAGCCATGAATATATGTGGGGATGAACAGGGTTTTGACGATACCAAAGTGCATCTTCGTACTGCTCTTGTGCAGCAAAAGCAGCGGGAGAGAGCATGTTTTCACATTCCATTCTTGTCGGTGGTGCGTTCACTTCTACTGTTGCTGCATATGCGATTATTGTATTGGTAAGACCCAGCAAAAAAAGGGAAATGCCGACGATAATTCTCGTGTATCTCGTCATAAGAATGTTGGGAAAAAATAAGCTGCACCGTATTTTCTTTGATGCACAAAGTGCTGACGAAATACCGCCAATGATCTTACAAGAGGTGATAAGAATCATTCTTATTCTGTATAGTGAGTTTGGTGTACAATCCCCGTCATGCCTTCACGCAGAATTGAGGAGAATTTCCTCAGGCTGTATGAGGCGGAATCTACGCCGCTTTTTCGCCATTGCTCCCTTCGTCTTTTTGATCGGGAACGCGCACGTCCCCCATGCTCATGGCAATATTTCTCACTTCTCCCTGTCGTCTTCATTGGCGTTCTCCTCTCCGCATGTGTAGAAGAGGCGACAAATCCACTTTCCAATGCATCGCAGAGGGCAACGCCACTTGAGTTTGGTTTGTATGTGACACCTGATCCTGCATATAATCCTATTCATCCGCCTGAGAATTTTACGGGATACCACACAGCAGTTGATTTCGAAGTGAGTGCTGAAGAACTTTCCGAAGATGTACCTGTGTTCGCGATTTGTGCAGGAGAAGTGATATACAGTAGTTTTGCTACAGGATATGGCGGTCTTATTGTTCATCGGTGTGTTCTCGATCACGACGATGTCACTGTTCTCTATGGACATGTGGCTCTAGATAATTTGCCTCAGGTTGGATCAATATTGACAGCAGGTGAACAGATCGCTCACTTGGCACCCGCTCATAGCCGAGAGAGTGGGATGACACGCAAGCATCTTCATTTTGGTATTCATCGTGGAAAGGAACAAGATGTTCGTGGGTATGTTGATTCTATTGATGAATTGAATCAATTTATTGATCCGATTACTGTACTGCCGTGGATGCGAAAATCTTTTCGGAGAGAAACGATTCATCCCTATTGGGATCAACAAGACGAGATTGATGCCGAATCTCCGGTCAATAAAGGGTTGTAAGAATCTATGAGTGAACTCGTCTACAATCTGTGGAAGTGTTTTTTACTTCTTTCCCCACACTTATCATGAAACGCTACATCTCCATGCCGTTTTCTCTCCTCTACTTCTTGATCGATGTTGTGGCACTTGTGCTGACGATTCGGTTCCTTTTTAAGCTCTTCGGCGCAAATAGTGGAAATATGTTTGTTTCTCGGTTCTATGCACTCACAGAGCCGCTGATAATGCCGTTCCAGAATATTTTCCCACCGCTTGTTGTGCCAAGTCTTGGTGTGTTGGAGTGGTCGATTCTGATTGCTGCATTCATTTATTTAATTGCTGTTTTATTTCTCCTTCGCATTCTTTCTATTGCATTCTACGATGATGTATTCGATGACGAAAGTCATATGCATCATATATCGCATGCGTCATAGCATTGATTATTTTTGAAACGATACGAACTTTTTAATGCATTATGATCAAATTATTTTTTACTTCTTCCCCCCTTCCTCCATGGACTCCAGAAATATAACCCTGCTTGTGACCCTCATATTTCTTGTCATTGTTACAGCATTCGTTCTTGCTTTTGTCGCTTTGAATGCTCAAGAAATGTACATGCCGGAATATTCGGTTTCCGATGATGAAGCCATAAAAATAGAAGAAGATGGATATGAATATGAGAGTAGTGCCTCGATGAATACATCGGAGGATTATCCTCCGCTCGAAGCTTTGGATAAGCAGAAAGTGGAAGCCTACCTTGGTAGCCATATCAATGAGTACGTGAAAACTTCTCCCAGTGTTCTGGGGGGATCCTTCTACATAACGAGTATTGAATGGTATACGAATAATTCCGCTCTTGTGGCCTATGAAGATGGTCATATAACAGTTAAAGCGCGAGTAACTGCTACCGTTGATGGTGACGATATCCGCTTCGTGGTTTTTAATGAATTTCAAGTGAAGTGATTTTGTTTGATCTTTGGGAGAACTTTTTATTCATTTTTCCCATCACAATGACGCCACACCGATTCTTTGCTCCAATCGGAAAAGGAACCCTGAGGATTCACGATGAATTTGCCCATTCTATTGGTCAGCTTCTTCGGTTGATTGTGGAAGATAGCGGGATCAAATTTCACTCCATTACCGCACGTGCAAAAGATATGGAGAGTCTTCGTAAGAAAATACAGGATAAAATTGAAATAGATGAGAACAAAGAGGATGAGTTGTACATCGATGATCTTGCCGGCTCCCGTGTGCTTCTGTACTTCAAATCCGATATTCAACGCGTTGTTGATCTTCTCCGTCGCGAGTTTCATGTCATCGAAGAATTGGATGTACGCAAGCGTTATGAAGACTGCTTTGGTAGTTTGGGATACTGCTGTCGACATTTGGTAGTGACACTCCACGACCGCAGACGTCATTTTGCGGAATATCGTCGCTTTCGCAACTTACGGTGTGAGGTACAAATTACAACATTGTTGGAGCATGCATGGTCGGAGGTTGAGCATGATTTGTACTATAAGAATCAACAAGCTGAATTTGGTGAAACATCACATGAGCTCGAGAGAGAGTTTGCAGCCATAGCCAATTTCTTGAGGCATGTTGATGATCGCATTGATTCTCTTAGCCTCATGACTAATGGAAAAGTTCGTACAAAACCACATAGTGGCTTTCTGGAAACTGTTCGCAGGATGCGAGTAGGGGGGGGTAATACTTTGGCATGAGTGGTACTTCACAAAAGCCTGCACTGATGAGTGAAAATCTTTCTGATATTGGCCACCAAAGCGAAAACCGCCAGTGTTTCCCACTCATACTTTAAGCGTGTGAAATGTTCAGTATTGAGCGCAAATGGTCATTTTTTCCATAGCAGAATCAAAATGGTTGGTGAGTTTGGTTTTCCATACCTTGCTCAGGAGCGGCATTGTCCTGTAACTTTGTCGTATCAATGGACTTCGAAGCATTCCACAGGCTCTGTAAACAACGGAAGAGCGTTCGGTTTTACTCCGATCAGCTGCTCACAAAAGAAGAGGTGAACTCGCTCCTACAGCTCGCGCTCCTATCGCCGAGTGTCGAAAACACGCAGCCGTGGCACTTTCACATTATTCTCAACCCCAAGCTTTGTTGTCAGCTTAAAGAAACTTCCTGCTACGGGAATTTCGTAGAGGGGGCAGGAGCGCTCATCATCGTGACGTGCGAAAAATCAGTCCTGCCGGAATCGAAGCATGTTCTCTGGAATCCGCGGGAGCTTGAATACTCCTGCGTTTCCGCCGTCGAAAATATTCTCCTCGGTGCCACTGCCATGGGTCTTGGGAGTTGCTGGGTATCGCTGCAACATGGTAAGGCTGCGGAGATCCTCAACATTCCTCGAACTCAGGTCATCATTGGCGGGGTCATGATCGGGCATTCAAAGGGTGGAGAGAAAGATGGTGTTGTCGATCACGATCACAAGACTCTGGAAGAAGTGTGTACGTGGCATGAGTAGTTGCGAAAGAATCCTCTCATTTCTTGTTTTGCATATCGATATCCCAAATTTCTTTTTGTGCTTTGTAGACAACCACAATAAGTCCGATGACACAAAATCCGAGTACATATGGCAGTGATGCTGCGAGATGCGTTTTTCCAAGCTGAATGAGGATGGTATTAATGGCGATGAAGAGCAGGCGAAGCTCCGTTGGTCCAATGCCGAGGAATGTGATGCTAAAGCGATTGGTTGCCGCGAAGGCGAGGAATGAGTGAACCATGAATCCTCCACAGACAGCCAAAATAAAGAACAGAGGCTGATTATGTGTTTCGGGGAGAAGGATGGCGTAGCCAATGAGGATAGAACAGAGGAAGAGATAATCGAGGAAGTGATCCATGTAAAATCCCCACTTTACGAGACCTGTATTTCGCATTTTTCCCAATGTGCCATCAATGGAATCTGTGACGTATTGGAAAAAAATCATCAGTGAGACGAGCCACAACCATTGTATGTTTTCGCGGGCAAGGAAACTAAAGAGAATGATGCCTCCGCTCCACAGAAGCGTGGAGAGTGTGAGGTGGTAGGTGTGGATCCATTGCGGGACTTTTGGAACAATCCAAAGAATCAGTTTCTTCTCGAGGGCGCCAAGAATACTGACGCCAAATTTTTTGTCTCCCGAAAATGTCTGTTGTGGAGGCACGGGGGGAATGGTATTTATGATTTAGTATATCAAGGAATTGAGTCTGTGTTTGGAGGTCTGCTTTGGAGTGGATTACAACGGCAATAATACCCTGTTAGGAGTCTATGTTCTCACGACATTATTTGAGGCGAATCTCACCTTAATGATAATTGACAAGAGCAATTTTTACATTACAATACTTTACCATTTCTGTAAAGTATCATTTTCATGCATGAAGAACCGATCCAAAGCGGCAATCCATCCCTTGGCACTAAGAAACTGAAGAGGGAGACGATCCAAAATTGGATAGGCATGGCGTTTAACTCTATGCATAGCAGATTTATTTCGCTCCATCATCTTATCGATGAGCACAGAGCAACTATAGAAACACTTTTTGCGAAACATTGTCCAGAAGTTTCCGTGCTGTGTACTGATTTGCACCCATTGCAAAAGCAAATTGAAGGATATTTCTCTCTTATTCGCGGAGAAGCGAATTCACAATCAGAGCAGAGTCTTATTGTGAATGAGCAAAGAGAGTACGATGGCATATTCGAGAGAATAAAACGCATTTTTGCTGAAAAAGAATTGTCGCAAATAGAATTAACAGTAGGAGAAGGGGTTGCGAATAAAGAGGACGGATTTCCTATTAATCAATTAAAAGGGGTCTGGCAGAAACATCTTGGAACATTCACCAATCGTATTAGCACATGGACGTACGAAAAAGACAAGCTTCCTGAAGGAATAATGCTGAAGTTGAAAACAGGAATGAAAAGTATTCAGGATGATTTTCCGTCGCAGGTAATTGACAATATGATCTATATAGAACGTCTACAAGAAACAATAGATAGCTTGCTTGATGATGTCGATAGAATGATCATAGTAAGCGAAGATGATCAGATCGAATTATTTCGTTGCTTTGATTTGTTCGCGGCAAGACGTAAAAACGAGCTTGCGCAAGCATTGAGGCGTTTGTCTCAGGGTCAGAGGCAAATGTACAATGAGATGGTTGCCGAAATTTCTGAGCCATTTCCCGGCGTAGATCAAAGCGTCTCGATTAGGGATGTCATTACTGGTGCACGTGTTCATGTAGAAGACCAGATGATAAATATGAAAATATTTGCCGCAAATCTTCGTGCAAGTGTGATTGCTGCTATTGCAGAAATCGATGCGCTAGTGTCAGAGAAGTATTCATTGAAAGCACGAAATGATATTCATGAACCAATGGCATGGCGAAGCGATTTGATAGAAGAATTGGAAGACCATGAGAAGGAGTTTCATGAATCAAATATAGAAGGTTGGTTTAAGGAAAAAGACGACAACGAATTAAAATACAAACGTTTTGCAAACAGCACTCATGGTCGACATTTTGTAAGAGAAGATACGAAGTATGTACAACATGTAAAGCAAGTTGCAGAGAGATTTCCACTTTTGTATAAACGGGAAGACATCGATCGTTTTCAAAAAGAAATAGATGTCGCAGCACCGAAGTATGGGGATATGGTTACTAGGCTTGTTGTTCCCTATGTCGGAAAAGGTGTGGCAAAAATTCTCCTCAATCGCTTTGATATGATTTGTAAATCAGTTGGATTTAATGCTGACGGACTCTTATTATCTACGGATATTGGTTATTCTGAAGATGACATTGATTCAAAGGTATTAACAGAAAGAGCAGATGTATTAACATTGGCCGAAATCGAGCAACAGCTTGGCCCCTTTATGGTTAGGCTTTGCCGATCCTATACTCAAGAGTATGCAAAATTTGGAGGAAAAAGCTTAGCAAAAAGCAATGCGAGAGCTCATGGGAGAGTTATTAGAATGCTCATGAGAGAACAACCTGAGAAAATTTCTTCGTTCGAAGAACTTTTTGCTCTTATAACGGTTCCTCTCATTTTAGATGAGGGTGCCTTAGATCTTTCAAAGCGAGAGAGGATCGTGAGAGAAGGTACAGTAGAGGGATTGGGTAATACATTGGATGAAGCAGGATGTGCGGTATTTGCCAGGGAATATCGTAGATTTACAGGGGTTCTACGAAAAAGAATGTGGAATTTTCGAAGAAATTCAACTTCGCAAAAGACAACTGAAGAAGAGGTTGCAGAAAGCAATAAAGAAAAATATGCATTAATTTCGAAAGAAAAAATAAGAGGAGAATTTGCGAGTTACGTATCTATGTATCAGCTCCAGAATGGTGCAACAGAGATTCTGGCTAAAATTGATCCCGAACTACAAGATAGAGTAATCGTGGCAAGAGATAGCGTTAATGAGGGGATCGCACAGTTATTTAGTACACAAGGAAATCAAATATCCCATGATGAACTTGTAACATTAAAAGCCAGTGTATTGAACGAATGCAATACACTGAGAAAAGAGGTACCCTTAATTGAGGCAAGAGATTATTTTGATCTTATAGAAGAAAGTTATCGTTACGTTTTTTATAATTTTGAACGCGATATGAAATTGGGGGCAACGATGTTGGAATGGAATAAGCAGAGTGATCTTCTTAAAGCAATAGAGGGGGCACGAGGAAGAGCGGCAAGTACCGAACCGGACGAATATGAATTTGCGTTAGCCGAGCTATCGAATCCGGGCACCTCAAGTCTGCTACAGCTTCCAGTACCACCCGGTTTTGCAGAAGCTTTAACCACCAATCCCTTTAATGGGGAAATTATTACTCGTGAAGTGCAACGAGCTTTTAGAACATTGGAAAAGGAACTTCCTCTTGCCATAGGATTCGGTAGTGTCGATAGTGGGGTGCGTCTACTACCATTACTCAACCAATGTAGGGATACCTGTATTGCTGGTGTAAATGAGGTAACGGATACGCAACCTGTCAATTCCATCAATGTGTTCGAGCAGCTATTCGGGAGATTGGGATGGGTTTTCGATCAGCTTCAAAGTAGATTCAAGGGAGTAATGCATGGTTTCCTCGCCCAACGCTTTATTGCACTGAGGCAACGATTACAGGATCAGACTTTGCGGCGAGTGGAACAAGAGGAAATGCGGCAAGCATTAGCAACAACAAATGATTCGCGCATTCAGATGGGGCAATATCAAACATTCTTTATTCAGTATGCCCAGAATCTCCTTACAGAGCGTTGCAGACAGTTTCTCTATTCTTGCATAACTCCTGCAATGAATGCTGAGCAGATTGGACAAGTGGGAGCAGCGATTAATGGAGCAGTTCAAACTGTGATGACATTTCTTACACAGAGAATCGCCGCACGATGTGCTAAGGCCAGAGGTCCCTTGGCACTTTCGGAGCTACAGGAATGTTTCACGGAAACTGCGCAACTTGACGTATCCACTCTTGGACTTCCTCCCGGGACAGAGGAGCGATTTAGAGCACAAGTACTCAATTACTTGGCAAATGACCTCTCTCGTATAACTACGCCGGACGGACTGATTGGTGCATATGGCGTACCTTCTGCATCTGAGGATTACTCCTCTCTGGTTCAGAGAACAGTGACCACTGTTTTGGATGTGCACGAGCGCGAGGCTCTTATCCCATTGCGTCAGACTGCACGAGAGCAATACATGCAATGTCTTCGATACATCGAAGCATTGAGAGGAGGGATAACGGAATTACATATTTGGGAAGATGCAGACCAAGAATCAGCACAAAGATTACATCACTTAATGGATGGATTGGCTGCTCTGAGATTCTCACTCTATGCACCAGCAGAGAAACGGGTGGATACCCAAGGCAATAATTTCACACAATCTATTGCTCATCTGGAAGTTCTACAGACAACAATTTTAGAACTGCATAATCGTGTTCAAAGAGCAGATGAGGAACCACATGCGCGTCGGAACGCAATCGAAACGATTAGTAATTTGACGGATACATTGAAGGGATTAATTCATTTCCTCTATCAAAAATCATGAATCTATCCATTCGCGATCATGTAATGTCTTTCGTAGAGGAGGAGGCTCAGCAACTTATCCGGCAGAGACCACGTCAGGCGGAAATTATCCGACTTGCGGTCGAGGATTTTAGAATACTCTATTTGGAAAGAGTATTTGAGGATATACCGCAATTACTACACTTCTGCACCGAAGTCGATCAAATGCCCTCCATGCGTGAGCTTCCTCCAGAACTTGTCGAACCGGTGCTTGCTTGTAGAAAAAGGATTGTTGCTACCGTCGCTCGTGAATACGTACGAAGACGAGGATTGACGATGAATGATATTGATCCTGACCGAGAAATGCGAAGAAGAACAAGGAGACGGGGACAGAACCGCCGTGAAAGAAATGCTGCAGAGCTTCGTGAGGCTCTCGAAGATTATATAAGTCTCGCAGCGCAAGCTGGTGAGCATGAGGTCCTACAAGTGCTTATTGCAGCTGGAGTGATATCGGAAGATGAAATCCCGCGAGCAGTACGAATCCTGAGGAGTTATCTTGGTCGTTCCGCTAGGTCGTCGCCGAGTGGAGGTAACGATGATATTGATATTCTTAATCATGATACAGAAATCTTAGAGAGACAAACTATCAGACGTGTCATGCAGAGAATGATTCGTAAACGAATCTATGATGTCTTTCTCGCACAAGGAGGAGATACTCTTGAACATCATGAGCGAGTTAAGAAAAACTCAGGAAATGAAGCAGAAGGAGTAATGCGGGAAATGGCACGACGTGCCAATGTCCCATTTTCCCGACATCAAGATCTCTTTAATGAGAGAAAAACATTTTTCGAGCAAGCAGCGAACTTGCCTCTTCTGCCTTGTTTCGTACGTACAATTCAACATCAAGGTAAATTACATCCCCTGGGATCTTGGAGGCAACGTATTAATGTTGCTGAAGCACTTCGTCAGCGACACATCTACCCTGCCCCAGAACCAGGGGGTGGTAAAACCTTTATTCCACTGTGGTTATTTGAGCTTATCAATGAACAGCGGCGCATGAATAACCAACCAAGAGGAAAGATGCTTTATGTGTCACCCAAAATGGTGCTTGATGATTTGCCAAATCGAGTCCGGCCGGGAGTAGTTCAAGGACCACCCAATCATTGTTATTACGTTCCGGGAGAAGAACCTCCTACTGGAGTTGTAGAGGGTGGAATGACCAGTGAGAAAATTGATACCGAACTTTCTAATGATGTTGTGTTTTGGCCTTATTCTATGCTTCATGCGAGACGGGAAAATGAGAATTTGTATAGGAGAATTATCAACCACCGAGATCCTCAAACAGGAGTTCCGTTTACACTTGTTGTATTCGATGAAGCGCAGCTTCTGAAAGGAAATGGTGCATGGAATAGGATTGCGTGGGAGATAGTGCATCAGACTCCCAATCTCTACGATCAAGGAAATGTTATGTTCATGTCGGGAACTCCTGCAACAAACCATTTGGGAGATCTACGAAATGTTGCAGAGATTCTGGAGCCTCGCACTGAAGGACAAGAAAGCACGAGAGGAAACAGAAGGAGGAATGGACAAAATAGTCTCCATCCTGCCGTTATGCGAAACATGCTTGAGCGAGTGATTATTCTCGATGATCCCGAAGAATGGGAACGGTTTGTGACGGTCTGCGATTATGATCTTTATGACGAGGAATACCAATTTCTCCGCACGATCATCAATGATGAAACTATGCACGCCAAGCAGAAAATTGACGCGTGTTTATTGGCAATTCGCTGTCCTCAGCTTATGAGTAATAACCCAAATATGCGTTCGGGTCTTTTCGATTACATGACGATACAGCTGCATGATGATCTGAGCCAAAAGAATACTGTGCTTGTTGGAGAATTTATGCGTAGTCAAGCGGTACTGAGAGAGCGCGATCGCAGACAGGAGGACAATGGCGATGATCTGGAATCAGATGAGGAAGGGCTTTATTTCTGTTCCCGATTACAGGAATATTGTGAACGATGGTCACGTGAACATAATAATATTCCTGTGCATCTTCTTACCATTCACGGGAAAACCTCTGAGCGAGATAGGCAGGCAGCATTTGCTCAAGCAGCTGAATCCGATGGCACTGGTACATCAAAAACAGTTATCTTCGCACACAGTTCGTGTTTGGATCTTGGTAAGGACCTGCGTTATATCCGTCGTATGATTTCTCTGGAGTGGCCATACAATTCACCACAAGCACAGCAACTTCTGAAGCGGTCGTTACGAGCAGGAAATACTGACATACATATGACTGTATTCTACGCACGTCAAACAATTGAAGAAGGTATTTTTCATTACGCTCAAGATAAATATCGTGATGTCCGAGCTTGTCTCTATGGACAGGGCGGGATTACAGATGCTGAGATACGGCGCTTAAGCGATCAAGATGGTAATAGTGATACCCCCGATGTTCGCATCTTGTCTCAGTTGGATTCTCCAGAGCAAATGGAGGAGCGTATCCAGCGCTGGCTTCAAAATAGAGGAATGCGAGGATATAGAGATTTCTGGTCAAGACACAAGGATGCGTTCCGGCAAAGACTTAAAACAGTCGATTCGTCAGGGACTGGAGATCGAACTCGATATACTGCCAGCCTTATCTCTGCACTTGAACAAGCAGATGTGCTTGAGGGAAGTAATTATCTGCACGTTCACTCCAAAGGTCTTTCTTTGGATCGTATGTTGCGACGGATAGCACCAAATACTCAACGAAGTATTCTCAATATGGATGCTGACGAGTACATGTTAGAAGAAGGAAGAGCAGCATACCGAAAAGAGGGGAATCGAGATGAACCACGTATTGTAACTGGAAGCATTGCCGATGTCGGTAAACTTGTAGCAGATAGGGTTATTCGAAAGAATTCTATGGATGCAGTGGTTTTGGATGAACTAGACTATGCAAGAGCGACTCTTCCGCCAGCAGGCGAAGTACAAATGAGTCAACGAGCAAGATCTATTCGTGGGGCGTTACATGCTCTTAGAGATGAGGGAACTTTAATTATCAATATTCCTCGCGATGCGTGTACACAGGAAGAATTTGAAAGGTTTTGCGACCAAACATTACCTGCTTTTGGCTGTACAGTGCGGAGGCAATGGACAGGAATAGGAAGATCTACGGACAATGAAGGAGATTCTCCTTTCAGGATCTTTACAGTAGTTGCTCAAAAATCGGGAAAGCGAACTAAGTCTGAGGTTATTGATAATCTTTCAAATGATTCCCTCCAGTTTACTCATGTTAGTCGCTGGGAAGAAAATAGAGAAACATCTCGATTGAAAAATGAAAAAAAGAGAAAGAAATTCCCCTCACTTATTCATACGCAGTTCTCGTTAGGAAGGAATACACTCAACTGCAATACGGGATTGCCTGAGCGAGCTCAACAGATTGTCCATTTGCGAGCCTTAGAAGAAGCAACTCAAGTTGTAAGATCTTATGCTGTAAATACGAGAGAATTTGCTGCTCTTTCAACTCAGCAGCGGGCAGAATTTCCCGAGTGGGGAATGCAATATCTACCCCAACTTTCTACTACAGCACGTAGACCAGCCTTTCGTCTCCTTGCTTTTCCTGACCGAATTTTCTTCCCATATGATCAACAATGGGAAAAAGATGAGTAATAACATTATTTCCTGAAATGTTTGGAGGTCCGGGCGGGAATTGAACCCGCGTATGAGGGTTTTGCAGACCCTTGCCTTACCGCTTGGCTACCGGACCATGGACATACAGTATCAAAGAACAGATCCTTGCCTTACTGATTGCCTGCCGACCGACTTGTCCCCCGAAGCCCAGAGGCGAAGGGGGAAGCGCGCCGTTAGGCGACGGAGGTTTCGTAAACGGACCATCTCTAAAGAGTATACCGCAAACACAGCACTCAATCTTGCGTATTGATGTGCGATCATTTCTCTTCCCCCTTAAACGAAACGCTCGAGAGCATGGTGATGAGTCCCTGTTCGATTTCCTCATCCACGGAGTAGGGGAGTGTTCCTGTGACAACGTACCCTGTCGTCGCTTTTACAAAGCTCACTTGGTAAAACCTCCGTGCAGGGAGATCGGAGACAGGCCTGCCGGAGAAGATGTGGAGGATGGTGTCCTCGCCATCGATCGTCAGTTCACGTTTCTCTGTGAGCATGTACTCGGGCGCCTTCTCGACGATGGTCATATTCGTCTCTGCGTACTTTAGCGGAGCAACGCCGCTCTTTACGCGTTCCCGCGAGATGACGATGTTGTCGCGTTGGCCGCCGCGATCAACTTTCAGCTGGAATGCCGCAAGCGTTTCCTCTGGGACATTCTCTGCGCGCAGAACTTCCTCCGGTACCTGTTCCCAGTCCGAGAGAAGACACATGGAAAATTCTTTCACCTGCACGGTATCGCTGCACGATGTTGCGCCACTGCTGCACCCTGCGAGGAACATTGCCGAAAGAAGGATGCCGTAGCGGATGCGTTTCTGTTCCATTGCCGTAAGATCATACCAGAAGATGCATGCAGGGTTTACACTTCGAATGGGTCGATCAAGTCCGATGTTCACGTGACCCATCGCTTGGTTTTTTGGTCGTATGGGCTTCTTTTCGCTAAGAATGCGACTGTAGGCAACGATTTGACATTTCGGTACACGGTTTTCCAAAGGTATTCCTCCCGTTGAGGAAACTGCTAAATTTTGATAGAATATATAGATTTATGAAGAAAAACATTCTTTTAGCTACTTTGCTCTTCGCGCTCAGCTTCCCGGTGTCTGCATCCGCAGTCAATTGGGAGGAATTCGATACCGTTGCCGGGATTCCGGAGACGATCAGAGTGGATGGCCTAGAGCGATGGGAACGGAGCAGTGTCCTCTATATTTTCGAGTGCGCAGGAAGGACATTCGAACGCAATGCGGATGTGGATGGCGGCGATGCAGAAGTTGTTCTGCAATCGAAGGATGTGGAGAAGGCCGGAGTCTGCCATGTGAGCGTGAAAGATGGCAGTAACGAAATGATTGCGGAGGGATCATTCGAAATATTTGCAGATGTTCCAGTGCAGTGGGAACTTATTGCACTCGACAACGAACCGTTTCTTTTAGATGAGGAAGTCGAACTGAAGGCAGGGTACTTCGACAAATTCAGGAATCCAACCAGCGGCCGACTCATCGCTGTTTCCGGCGATGGCGATGTGATGCGGCTGGATGAAGATACAGAAGGGTACCTCCATCTCTCGTTTACGCCGGACACGGCAGGAACAGTCGAGATCAAACTCATCGACACATTGACCGATGAAAACAGGGCATTCACATTCAATGTCAAAGATCCGACTCCTCCGCCTCCTGCTGCATCTGCGGCTCCGGCGCATAATGCGGATGCGGTGACGACGCTGCTCGGACAGCTGATTCGTGCGAGCCTCCTTACGGAGTACGGCAAGAGCGGACAGGCAGAGACAGTCGCAAATCCGGAGTACGGACTTGTGGATTCATTTGAAGTGCAGGTAGGGGATTCTGCGGCAACGATTCTCATTAACGAGCAGCAGGATCTTCTCCTCACCGCACTCGACCGCAGAGGAAGGGTTGTGGAGAATTACGTCGATCGCGTGACGATCGAAACATCCGATCCGGATGCTGTCACTCCATCGGGACTTGTGCGATTTAAGGCCAGCGACCGTGGTCGAAAGATTTTACCGCTCACGATCATGTTCCAAACTCCCGGCGAACAAACGGTGACTGTCCGCGATGAATCGGATCCAAGCGAAATCTTCGGTATGACCAAGGTATGGGTGATGGGGCATACGGCGGCTCCCGCAAATCGTTCCATCACGATCCTCGAACAACCGGGCGCCGTCATGGGCCGCACCGTGACTATCAGCGGCACCGCCCCCGCCTACACAAATCTGGATCTCTATTCGATCGACAACGAAGGAATCGAAGCGAAACTTGCAACGACGAGTTCCGATGAAGAAGGAACATTCGTATTTACCACCACGCTCGAAGGTGCGGAGTCTTCGTACACGCTCTTTGTGCGGGACCCGGAAGACCGCGTCAAAGATTCCGATCACATCACGATCACTGTGGATTCCTCTGTTCCTGTGATGCGGAATCCGATTCTCACTCCTGCATCAGCGACGCCCGGCATGCAGGTATTGGTCAGTGTCGAAGCGGAATCAAAACATCAGGTGAATGCGTCGCTTCCCACGGGAGCTCCCGCAATACTCAGCGAAAAACAACCCGGGAGTGAGGAGGGATTTTCTCTCTACGAAGGCACGCTGATAGCGCCCGAGGCTCCAAATCAGTATCCAGTAACGATCAGTGCGACTGATGCAGCAAGGAATGAGACAAAGATTACATCCATGCTTATAGTTTCTGCAGGGACGGCGGGACTTCCTGCAGTCAAAAACTTCCGTGCAGAGGTCATCGATCAAGAGATCAAACTTGCGTGGGATCCCGTGCAAGGTGCAACGCACTACCGCGTGTATTTTGGATCTTCGCCGCTGAACCTCGAAAAATTTATCGACACGAATACCGCATCGACATCCATTCGGCTGACAGGACTTACTCCTGGACAAATGACATACTTTGCGGTGACCGGACTTGCGGATGCCGGCGAAGAGAGCATGGAGAAGAGCGATGTTGTCTCTGCAGCGCTTCGCGGTTCCATGTTTGATCTGACAGCGCAGGGCATGGTGAACGGCGTCATGCTGCAATGGGTTGCCCCCCCGGGCATCGACATTGATCGCTACCGTATCCGCTACGGGATCGAAAGCCGCTCCTATATGGAGGAACGTTGGGTTCTTGGGAGTATGGCTCAGTTTGAGCTTCGCGACCTCATCAACGGCGTTCCCTATTTCCTTTTGCTTTCTGCACTGCAGAAGAACGGACAGGTGCTGGATGATACCGTGGAAACAAGCGTGACACCGGGAGAGAACGGCATGCCGGGGATCAGCATTGGTATCAGCGATCCGTTGCCGCCTGGCATTGGAGGTCCGGATGGCTCTTCGCTTCTTCGCGACACTCATGATGTTGCGCCGATCGAATCGATACCGGAGAGCGGCGCATCGACGATCTACTTCCTTCTTATTGCCGGAGGTATTGTAGGAATGTTCGCAGGTTCGCGAGCGTTCAGAGCATGGAGATTGGAGCGTGAGCTTTTGTCATTGATGGGGGATTCATTCCCATCGTAGTATGTATACCGCCATGCGTGCCTCCCACGAAACCGACGTTGATATCACTTCGATCGGCGGAGCGGCATTCGACGTGTTTGTGCGTGCTCCGCATGACACGGTAAGCGAGAACGGCGGACGATTTATTCAGTTTCCGCTCGGCGCAAAAATCAAAATCGAAAATGTCGTGCAATGCTGCGGAGGCGGAGCAACCAATACCTCCGTCGGTTTTTCTCGTCTCGATCTTTCCGCTCGCTTCTGCGGAGTTATTGGTGATGATGAGTGGGGAAAGGAGATCCAAGAAACCCTCATGAAAGAGGGTGTTTCCGCCGATACGGCAATCATTGTCGAAGGAGAGATTTCCAGTTTTTCCATCATTCTCGTCGATACGAGCACGGGAGATCGGACGATCCTCTATTCCGCCAATGTGAATTCGCACCTCGGCAAACCCGTGCTTCCAAAGGAAAAACTTCGGCAAAGCCGGTGGCTCTTCCTCAACCATCTTTCGGACGTGTCGAGCGTCATCATGGAGGATATGTGCGATCTTGCGTGTGATGATAATGTGAAGCTTGCATGGAATCCGGGGGGTTCTCAAATTCGCAATGGCTTTGATGCACCGCTCGAAAAAAATGTCCTCTCCCACACGGATATTCTTTTTCTCAATGCAGAAGAGGCAATGGCATTTACGAGAGTCGCCTCCATCGAAGGTGCTCTGAGGGTCGGCATACGAGCCGGGGTGAAAATTATGTGTGTGTCGGATGGATCGCGCGGTGCGTTTATGAGCGATGGATTCTCCATTCTTTCGGCGAAGCCTTCGGCAAATGCAGTTGTTGTCGATACCACTGGTGCCGGCGATGCATTTGCAGTCGGGGTCACATGGGCCGTTCTGCGCAGCCTTCCCTTGCAAACAGCGCTCAGCGCAGGTATGATAAATGCCGAAAGCGTCATTGGCGCGATCGGTACCCAAGCGGGGCTCCTCACAGAACACGAACTTCGTACCAGGCTCTCCTCCGCACCGCTCGCCGTCAGCGTTTCTCCATTTTAATTCTTCTTACATCCATACCAATGTCCGACGATCAGCTTTTGCTCATTCAAGAACTCATTGATTCTGCAACGAGCTCGCTCAAAACTGCGCGCAATATGCTCTCGGAGCTCACGGGTGTGCAGGACGTGTCGCGACAGAGGTTCGCATCGAAGGCATCGATTTCACCTTCTGCAAGTTCTGCGTCCGGCAAAGTGGTCGAAGGGATTTTCGATGGCCAGAACATGGTGGATTCGGACGGGCAGACGTATCCGGTTCCCGCAAACTATGCGAGTAAGAGTAAACTTGTAGAAGGAGACGGCATGAAGCTCACGATTACGGATGATGGAAAATTCATCTACAAACAAATTCACCCCGTTGATCGCCGAACAGTCGTTGGAGCGCTCATCCAAGAAGATGGTCAATACAAGGTTCTCGCGGAAGGAAAATCATTCCGCGTCCTTCTCGCTTCCGTCACTTTCTACCGTGCGGAAGTCGGGGATCAAGTCACGATCATTTTGCCAAGCGGCATGGAGGCCCAATGGGGCGCAGTGGAAAACGTCATACCACGCCATGTTTCCCAAACCGCCGCACGAAGCTTTGTGCAGGGCGACGAAGATGGCGAACTGATGCCATCGGTGAACGAGTAAGTGAGTGCTATGCGCTAGTTGTTCAGATCAGCCGCGTATTGATATTGACTGAGTATTACCTGAGGATCGCATTGAGTAGTAGTAGGACGTAAATTTGGTTCGCTGATGTCGGGTTGTGTTTCCTGAGTATTCTCGCCGGGTTTCGTTTCCGTATACACCGTCATTGGCGTTTTTGCTCTTTCGCGAATCCATTTTAGACAATCTGAAAGCTCAGCATCTGTTAGGTCGAATTCTTTACTATCATCGATATCTGCATCTCCTCTCATATCTCTGTCGATATCCCTTGCATTGGTATAATCATCGATCGGCATAATTGACATACTATTCAATTATTCTATTAAATCAAATGTATTGAATACAAATTTTGTTCATAAAATCAAGATATGAGAAATATTGTAGAAAATGCTCGGAGAGTAAAACATCGTGTCAGCAATGGTATGATTCTCCCGCCATGATGAATTTTTCTTTTTCATCTCCCAAGCGCTGTCTCCCGTATATTCTCGCAGGTGTTGCTTCGCTCGCTGTTCTTGCTGTTGCCGGATTTGTATTTGCCGATAACTCGAAGCTGATTGCCCTTGTCCTTGGGCAGCAGAGTGCAGTGAACAAACTTCTTCCCATCGACAATGCCGAAGGCGAATCGTTGCCGCTCTCCGCTGAAATTTTTTTAGAACAGGCTGAGCACGAGCGGGCAGAGGGTCGTCCACACGCTGCTATTCCGCTTTATGAATTAGCGCTCGAGAAGGGCGGCGATCTTGCAGTGATGCGAAGACTTTTTGATGTACAACTCCTGACGGGGGAAACAAAGAAGGCGGAATCGGTGCTGGGACTCCTCTCGTTTCGCGGCGCTCCGGAGTACACACTCTCCGCGCTCCGCGGACTCCTCCTCGTGCGTGAGGGGAGTATCGCCGATGCCCGGGAATTGTTTGCAAAAGAGCCGGAGCGAAGCGAACACCGATTCGGACTCCTTCTCGTTTCCATCCTCGAAGGAAATCATGGGGAGGCGAAGGAGCATCTTTCCCTTTTAACACAAAGCCCGGATCCTTTCATGGCGCACTCCGCGCGAGTGGTACAGGGTGCGTACGATGAATTTGCTCTTTTCGAGGATGGCAAAGAGGATCATTTACAAACGCTCATTGCGCGGGCACTCGGACAAATCGGAGAATGGCCTGCCGCTGCAACACTTCTCGAAGAGGTGATTGCGAGCGATCCGGAATATCGTGATGCGCATATTCTTCTTGGTTATTCGCGTTTTATGATGGGGATGCAGGATGCGGCGCTTGCTTCGCTCGAGCGTGCGTACGACATGGATCCGGAAAAAGCAGAGACACAGTACTTCCTTGGACTTGTTCATGCGAATAAAGGAAATGCCGAAGAAGCGACGACATTCCTTTCACATGCTTTGCAGAATGGTTTTACTCCCAAGCGTCCCGTGCGCGAAAAACTGGCGGATCTTGCGGTACGTCGCGGCGCGTATGAAGAAGCGATCGGCCAGGTGCATGCCGTTGTGGACGAAGGAGAAGGAGATGCGTCTTCGTACCGAATGCTCATTCAGCTCCTCATCGATCACCGTAACGATATCGAGCAGGCGCGATCGCTTGCACTCGCCTCGCGCGAAAAATTCGGCGACACATCTGCAGATGTTTTAGATCTTGTCGGTTGGACGGCACTGCTCACCGGCAATATGGATGAAGCCGCCACATTCCTCAATACCGCCGTGCAGCAGAACGAGATGCTGGGTGTGGCGTGGCTCCATAAGGGCATACTTCACGAAAAACTCAGTGAGCGTGATGCAGCGCTTGTGGCCTACCGGCATGCGTACGATGTTTCGATTGGACGCGATCAGGAGACAGCGCAAGAAGCGGCGGAGAGGCATAATGTGCTTCTTGTTACGGAGAAACAAACTGTGACTCGCTGAGCGAATGTGCGTGGTATTTTTTACCACCAAGTAACTGCATATAAACAAAAAGCCCACTCGCGTGGACTCTTTGTTTTTGTTTGACCCTTCACAGGCTATCAACGGGTTCCAGTATATCGGTCCGCCGCTGAGCCTATAGGCGGAAGGGATGTGCGGAGGTTTCGCACGCGTCCGAGAACAGAGTTCGTTGGACGGGTATTGCCTGCCTTGCTTTGGTCCCTTGTTTATCCTCGTGACCGGGCGAGGTCCCCGTACCGGTCTACAGTTTTCCATAAAGGAGAAATGAGACACTGGGGAGTAAAGTGTCAGCATCCAGAGGTAACCCCGTTCCTTGGACGCTCTAGCGCAGAGCAGGACTTACGTAAGGAGAGTGATGTCGCCTTGGCTGGCACGGGATAGGCCCGCAGGGACTCTATTCTTGACCCTCCTGCCAGTCCTCCGCTTGGGAGAGAAAAAATCTCGGGAGAGGTGGCGAGTGAGAGTGCCGGAGTGATCGTGCCGTTTGCGCGGCATCACACTCCCTACGTTACTTGCGATGAAAGTGAAGGAACAAAAAGGTGTATGTTTGTCTTGATTTTGGAAAGTGATCTCCAGAAATCATGTCATTGTAGCTTCCAAAATTTTAAGCGCAAATTTCTCATATGGAGTAAATGTCTGTTATATTTTATAGATGCATTTTATGGTAAAATTTTGGCTTACAGATGCGTATGGAATTTTCATGTACAGTACGCATGATTTCATATTTATCTCATGGATCACATTCTCAAACTCCTTCCGGCATGGATTTTGGCGCTCGTTGTCTCGTCCGCGGTACTCGCCATGTCCCTTATCGCCTTTGTATTCTTAGGGCGCTACGAGGGCATGCTGTCCAATTCGCTCGATCTTTCCAAGCTCATGGAGCAGGAGGATACCTTGCTCCTCGTTCAAGGGAAGAATCCACTCGAAAGTATGAATACTGCCTTGCAGTACCTGTATGGCGAGGAAGAAGATTCCTTTCGTATTGCGGAAGCGGTCATCGATTCATTTCTTGCTGACATCGTTTTAGACGATAGTTCCCCCCAATCATTATTGGACACGTTTGGTGATGCTCCGTTTACCCTCTCCATTCGTCAGGAAAACGATGGTTCATATGCGTGGGGATTTTCCGTTCCTTCGGGGGGCATAAAGGAATCTCTGCTTATTCAGAAGTTGCATCGCGGATTCGCAGACCGTTTCTCTCTTGGAGAAATTCGCACACGCACTCTTCCAGGCGGTACGGTGATGCAGGACATCATTGCGAGCGACAGTGTGGTGCTGAGTGAGAGCGAGAAATGGCGTGAGTTCACTATTCTCCGCAGTACGCACCAAAATACCGGAGAATCGTTTCTCACGGCGGAGGGACAGGGAATCACCGTGTTCGCCAATAATAGGGAGGTACTTGTTTCGCTGCTTCGGAACGGTCTTCCGAACGGGAAAAATACCCTTCTGCTCCATCGGAGCGCATTGGAAGCGCTTTCCGAAGTTCTTCCGGATTCCGATACCTTCCGCTTCGTCCGATCACTCTTTACCGATCAGGATGACGTTCTTTCCCTTTCCTCTTTCCGTTGCATCCCTTAAGATACCCAGGCTTTCTTCCCTCACACTCCAATGTCTTTCCAGGATGATGATATTTTGATGGATACCGATGGCCAACTTCCCCCGCCACCCGTTGTAATGGTCGAGGAGGATGATGAACAAATCCTCATCACGAAGGAAGGTTTAAAGCAGCTGAAAGAAGAACTGGCAATCCTGAAGACGGTGAAGCGTAAGGAAGTGGCAGAGCGGTTGAGGGAAGCGATCTCTTACGGAGATCTCTCGGAAAATGCGGAATACGAGGAGGCAAAGAACGAGCAGGCATTTGTGGAGGGACGTATTTTGGAGCTCGAGAAGAAGGTGCGCAATGCAAAGATCATTTCGGAGAAGCACATAAAGGGAAAGGGACAAGTAGTCGAAATCGGCTCGGAAGTCACCGTGCAGGAGCGGGGGACCCGCAGAGAGCCCGAAACCTATACGATTGTCGGCTCTACTGAAGCGAACCCATTGGAGTATAAAATCAGCAACGAGTCGCCAATCGGAAAGGCCCTCCTCGGAAAGAGCAAGGGCGACATGGTGGAAGTCGACGCTCCAGGCGGTACGTTTAAATATGAGGTTGTTAGGATTGCTTAAGGTTTTCCGGTGAGACTGGGTTGATCTATGCGGTGGGTGGGTGGTTGGTTTGGTTGGTTAGGTATGTTAGGTTGGTTCGGTATAGTAGGTTAATGGGTTTCACTTCTTCGTTTCTGTCTTCCTATGTCTTCTTCGGTCATCATTCCCGATGAAATTCAAAAGCAGTTCCCCGAACTCATAGCGCTCATCCTTGGGAGCGAGAGTATGAACGACGAAGAACGGCAGTACTGGATCAACATCCTTCCATCCATGTCGATCGAGCAGCAGGAGAATCTCCGGCAGATTTTGCAGAATGAAAAGGATCAGCTTGCCGCGATCGATACCAAGTATGCAAAGGAGGGAGTCAGCGTGAGGGCGGTGGAGGAAATAGCGCAAGAGCGGAGGAAGAAAAAGCAGGGGAGGCTTGCTCTCGAGCAGGAAGTTGAGACGGGGGAAAAAGATCGAGAAGCCCAGATTTTGAAGGAAATAGAGGGTACGGGATCGATTTAGGATTCTCTACCGAAGTATGCGATTTGTCATGAGGAGTATCTGCTGCTCGAGCAATGCCATAAGTTCCACGGGTTCCGTTCCTGTTGCCTTTATTCCTCCAGTCTTCAGTGCTTCGTCCGCCTCCACAATGCATTTTGTTATTTCCTGTATTTCCTTTTTCGAGAATTTTTTGACGAGTGGCAGAAGTGCCTGTGCACTGGGGAAGGGGACGCCCGATTCTTTGCAGAGTTCTCCGAGCGAAAGATGTTTTTCATTTTGATATATCCACAGTGTTGCAATATTTTTTGTAATCCAAAGGAAAATATTCCAAAGGCCATACGCATCTTCACCGCTTTCGTGGAGAGTTTTTGCAAAACGTACGGCGCCTCTTCCATCCCCATGGCCGATGAGGTCGCTCATGCGCCAGACGGTATGTTTTGCGCTTGGAATACACACGTGATCGATATCCGCAATTGCGATTTGCTTTGTGCAGTAGGCAAGTGCTTTCCGAAGCTCGTTCTCGAGGTGCCATTGATCATTGCCGACAATTGCAACGAGATGTGCTGCCACTCCTGGTTCGAGCTGTGATCCGTTTTCTTTGGCAATGTTCTGGAGCCATGGTACGAGCTGCTTTGGAGTGAGTGTGGGAAACGATTTTGTGGTCGACTCCTTCATCAAAAATTTTGTTACACTTTTTCTCTTATCGGGTTCCGATTCTACAAACGCGAGAATGGTTGATGGGTGGAGCATGTCCGGGAGAGTTTCGAGCTGCTCCTTCTCTATCTTTGATGGCATCCCTTCAACGAGAACAAGCCTCTTTTCCGCAAGGAACGGTGCTGCGTGAATTTCATCTAAGAGCATTGTCCATGTGCACGTCTTTCCATCAAGGAGCTGAAAATTAGCTTCACCGTGTTTCGTAAGAAATGATTCTTTCCATCGCCTGAGTTCTTCTGCAAGAGCGTAGGTATTCTCACCCAAGAAGAGATAGACCTGATCTTTCATACCGCAAGTATATCAAGAAATCCTCTATTTTGAGCCAAAAATCATAAAACTCTATTTTAGAGTTTCGTCAATTCCCCCTCCATAGGGAGGATTGGTGTTTTGCGGTATAATAATAGGATTTATTCCCACAAGAATTTATCGTGCATCAACATCAATTAAAGCACAGGGCAAAGCGAATATTCCGCGGTGTCTCCATGACGACGGTATTTGCAATCTCTGGCACAGCCGCATTTTTTCTCGGATTCCAAACGGTGAACGAAGTCGGCTCGGTTCATGAAACGATTGCACAGTCGGCGCAGGCGACCATGGTCAACGTTATTCTTCAAGTACAGCCAGCATCCGGTGGCACACCAAGACCGATCGAAGTCACGCCGTTTATGAATGGCTCAAATTCTGCGCTTCTCCATTTGCAAGAGATTCATGTCGGACGAATCGTTCCTGTCAGCACTGCTGATCGATGCCGCACGACAAATAGTTTGGGACGATGCACTCTTAAAAATGTTCCCGTTGGACCCGATGCAAATATTGGGCTGACGACCACGGACCAGCAGTACGATATTTTGGTTGATACGGTTTTCTTGGAGTTCCTCACGCGCATTCCACTCGAAAGCGCCGGAGCTGCCATACGTTTTGATTCTTCAAAGTGCGGTGGAAATGCAACGAGCTTTACAGGCGATAGTTGGTGTCTGACGAAACCAGGCGGCGCGTATGCGATGGAATATTTTGTGACGATTACGCTCCGCGAGCGCGATACCTGCAGAGATTCCCTTCCTCCAGCGCAGTTTTGCGATGCGCAAGGCAAGCTTGTGACATTCAATTGCAATCCGTCATTCACCGGGACGACGCGCCCGTGGGAGCCGAAGTCACAGGGATGCGGAACGGTGCAGTGTCCTGATGGTAATTTTGCCGGAGGAGTATGCGCGGATATCACTGCCGATTTTTCCGCCTGCTCCACAGCGCAGGCATGTCGCGATCATCTCCTCTGTTCTGTGTCCAATTTCGGATCATCCGTTTCGTACGATGCGGGCGTCGATACGCTCGTTGTCCGCGGTGATCGATTCGGTACGGCAGGGGGAACGGTGAGTTTTCCGAGCGTTTCGGGAGGCCGTGAAGAAGTGGAGGTGTTTGCGGGTCCCGATTGGTCGGATGATGAAATCCGCGTCCGTGTTCCGCTCACGGCGGTTTCCGGCGTCCTTAACATCCACCCGCACACGCATGGATTCATCGAGTCCGCGAACGGTTCGCTCACTCCTGTGACATGCAGTTCACCTCCCGCATCCATCCGCGCGCTCAAAGATCAGTTTTCAATTCTGTCATTGCAGGCTACGCCTCCCGATGGAGTACGGCTCGTTGCTCCCGGGTTCGAAACGAAGCTCCAGATGCTCGTGCGTCACAATGATTCCATAGGCAGGCTGAGGCAGATCGTGGTGGAACTCCTCGATGGTGCATTTCCGAATGTCAACAATCTTCCTCTTGGACGAACGGTGATTGCTCAATCAACATGTCCGGTGCAATCCGCCGGATCGGCAACAACATCGGAGGCAACGCTCTTCTGCGGGGTTACAGTGCCGGAGAGCGCGGCGGTATTAACGGGTCCGTTCACGTTCCTTGTGACCATTGTCGATGATGCTGGTGCATCGGAGCGCGCGGTGCTCGTTGCAAGCGGAGACTCTGCACTTGCGGGTGATTTCTCGTTCAACGGCATTCTTGCAATCGATGATGCAGTGATTGCTCGTCGCTTGGCGACGGGAAACCTTGTTGTGCAGGAGAATCACCTTTTGCGCGATACCGACGGTGATCGTGTGATTACGATGAACGACGTCCTCTTCGTTCTCCACTCCCTCACGGAATAAATGTTTCAAATGAATGTTAGGAACGGCTTTGAAAAGAAACCGCTCTCCGGTTTACCCGGGATATTCGGAACCAACGAGAGGAAGCTGATGCTTTCCTCGGCCGTCGGCATTGCAATATTTTTTCTCCTTGTTGCGGTTCTTGCGGATTCCATGCCTTTAACCGGAGCGCTCCTCAGAATCACTCCCGGCGGCACTCCTTCTGCAAGCGGCTTCTATGTCAGTCGGAATTATGAAGCGCAGCCGAGCGAACGGGGGAGCATTGTCGTACAGTCCGGACAGGCGTTTGCCAACTTTGAGGGAGCTTCCTTCTCGATCGCTGTCGATCCCAATCGTGCAGAAATTATTCGTGCGCGGCGTACAGCAATCACCCAGCAATTTGATATTTCACTTTCGTATCCGGCTGCCGGTATTGTCCGCGTGGCGCTTGTGGGTGCTCCGCGGCAAATTTCGGCGAATGCCCAACTCTTGGAACTCGAGCTGCAGTTAGAGGATAGCGAGGTGAACCGAGCCGGTCATCGCATCGATCTTCGGCTCCTTGGAACGACGTATGTTTCGAATGGGAATCAGATTGGAACGACATCGAGTGACGGTCTTATCACCTTCGTGACGAATCAGGATGCACTGACATTGCCCTTCACTCCTTCTATTGCCGATGTCGATCCCGGTATTCTTCCACTTGTCAGCGCGAAGGAACTTGTGATTCGAGGCAGGGCATTCCCGGGGAATCCCCGTGTTCTGCTTGGAAGCAATGTCATTCCAGTGCAGTCTGCAAGTTCAACGGAAATAGTCGCCAGGGTCCCCGAAAATACCGCTCCGGGCATCTATAGCGTTTCGGTGGAGAGCCTTCTTGCCGAAGAAAAGGTATTGGTATTCGGCGCGACGAGTCCTGCGGGATCCATCGATATTTTGGAAGAGATGCTCTTTATTGATCCGAACCCCATCCTCTATTCGCCTTCCAACGATGGCGGTACATTTGCATTGTGGGTTCCGGTTTATAATCCGCTCGGAGTAACAGAATCGATACAGGGTTCTGTGGATTTTTCTTCGATAGGCGGAGATCCGAATGTCATATTTACAGGGGCGGGGACAGCTGCTGTCGGTCCTGCTGGCCAGAAGATCAACTGGTTCCGCGTTCCTGCCAATGGTTCACTCAGTCTCGAGCAAGGACTCGAAACCAACATCGATTACCCGATTGCCGTTCGTGTGGAAAATAGGAGCGGCAGTACCGAAACAGAAATTGCCACGCTGTCGCTTCGATCGCAAATTCCTCAAGGTGGCATTCCATCGCTTGGCGCACTGAGTGCCGTTCCGGTAAGCCCGGCTCCCGGTGAAGATGCGGCGTTCTATGTTGATGTTTCCGATTCGGACGGGGTGGATACTCTCTCGCTCGTAACATTGCGCCTGACGGCGCTCAACGGTTCGGTGCAGGAAATGGAGCCGGCAATCTCTATCCCTTCGATCCCAGCGCTCCGTACTGCGCCCTTTACGACTGAATTTACAATTCCAAATGGAGTAACGCCCGGGACATACCAACTCGAACTTCGTGCTGTCGATTCCTCGGGGAACGAAGCAGTTCGTTCCGTGCCATTTACCGTTGCTCCTCCCGGCGGTCAGCGGGGTACTGCGCCGCAGTTTGCCGGCCGATTGGAAGCGCGACCGGCATCCACCGGTCCTGGAGGAACTGTTGATTTTTTCATCGGCGTACGCGATCCCGATGGAACGGAAACGATTGATCTTGTGACCATCGATCTGGTCGATATTGGAGGTAGCATTCTGGAAATGAGTCCTGCCGTGACTTCTGGAAATATCGGAACGCTGCCGATCACGTATGAAGCAAGTTTTGATCTGCCGTCGCAGCTGACAAACGGTACACGCAATCTCCGCGTAAGGGCGACTGATGATAATGGTCTTGCGACCGAAACGACGATCCCTCTCACCATTGATTCTGTTCTTGGAGGCGGCGGAACAGGCAGTCCGCCTATATTCCAAGGGCGACTAGAAACAATGCCCGTGCCTGTGGGCCTCGGAGGACTCGTAAAGTTTTTTGTGTCAGTTCGTGATCCCGATGGTTCTGATACGTTGAAGAAAGTATCTGTCGATCTTGTGGATATTGGCGGCACGGAGCTTGTGCTGAAACCCGCATCGGATCCCGTGAAGGGATCGGTAGAGCCTGTGCTCTTTACGGGAGAATTCAATCTTCCGTCTTCCGTTCCCCCCGGTGTGTACTCACTCGCTGTGCGGGCATTCGATGCCGATGGCAATGCGACGAACAGAACGCTTCCTCTCACGGTGAGCGCTACAACGCCGCAGACGAGCGTCCCTATGATTTTGCAAGCCGTTTCCATTCCTGCACAAGTTCCTGCGGATGATGAAACCGAGGTTGCATTCCGTATTGAAGTCGAAGATACCGATGGAATCGAAGATATTGCCATTGCACGTATCGATCTCACTGCCATCGGTCTTCCTATTACGACGCTCGATCTCCAGTCCAACACGACAGCAAAGGGGAGCACGCGCGGGTTCTTTGAATCCAAAGAGCTCACCATTCCGACCTTTGTGAAATCCGGGGGTTATGATCTTCCTGTGACCGTGGAAGACAAGAAGAGGAATCGCGTACTCCGAACACTCCGCCTCACTGTTGGCGGGACAGTCGGCGGCGATGCACCGGCATTCCGCGATTCGCGATTTGTTCCGGAAACGGTCGCACCGGGTGCGGATGTGAAGCTCTACGTGGAAATCGAAGATTTAAACGGTGCCGATGCGGATACGCTTACGGTTGTTGCTGACTTTACGGAGGTAAGGCAGGAGATCGAAGAACTCAGCGATCTCATCAATTTCCCTTCGGGAACGCTCGTGACGCGCAATACTTTTACGTCGGACTCGCTTACTATTCCCGAGGATCTCCCTGTTGGTGTCTACGATGTACCGCTCATGGTGGTGGATGATACAAACAATGTCGTCCGCACCACCGCGCGCTTACGCGTAGAACACGGTGCTGCAAATACCGGCCAAGAGCCGCGTATTGATGTAATAAAGACATTCCAGGTCCCGCGGGTTATTGCGAATGATGGCGATACACAGGGAGAGCTCCATGTGCTTGTCCAGGATCCCGATGATGACGTTTCTACCGTGATCGTGAATCTTGGTTCAATCGGTCGTGCGCAGAGCGCATCGATCCGAACGGAGGAAGGAGAACTCGAACTTCTCTGCAAGTCATCGAACTCCATTGTTTGTATGGAACGAGGCGCGCTCGAAGGCATTGGAGCGCGTTGGTTCATTCTTAAAGACATCGAAATTCCTTCGACGACCATTGCAGGCAACGACCCGTACATGCTTGATATTACTGCGGTGGATAAAGGGGGACACGCTGCGGAGGAACAAGTGCCTCTTCTCATCGGGAGTCCGGAGGATGCCGCAGGACTCGCTACCGAACCGACATTTGAACTTCTCGTTCCAGTGAGCGCAACGCAATTGGAACTGGTACTGAGTTCGCCTATTCATACCTCGACAGTCGATCGCTCAGGCAAGCAGTTTGTGATTCGTCCCGCGCTCGATGCGTTCTCCGCACTCGCGGTACAGCGGGTATCGTGGGATACAACAGGCAGATACTTGTATCTGCAGACGGATGCACTTGTTCCAGGAGAAACATACATTCTCACCGTGCAATCAACAGAGAGCATGGCCGGTATACAGCCACTCACCGATGTTCGCGGTAATCGATTTGCCAGGGATCGCGGAGGAAAAATTACTTTCCGCTTCGAACAGCCCGGTACCACAGCGCCTTCAATCGAAAAAGTCACCGCACTGGATGCGGAGCACATTGCCGTTCGCTTTGCCGGATTCGTTCTGCCAAGCAGCGTGCATCCCGATCTCCTCACTACTCGTACATCACTCGTGTCCACGGTGACGGGGGAGTCACGTAATATCCGCAAAGGAATTCTGGGCGAAGGGGGGCGCGTACTCCTCTTGACGGTCGATCCGCTGCGCGAAGGAGATCGATATCGCTTGCGCATTGCAGGAGTACTTGCTCCCGGACTTATCGAAGCGCCGGATCCCGGTGTCGAGAAAGTGTTCGTTGCGCTTTTCCCTCAACATAATGCCGCTCAGGGTCCGCTCATTCTTCCAACGGCTGATTTAAATCATGATGGAAAAGTGGACTTTGCGGATTTTGCGCTCTTCTCAGCTGTGTATAACACCGAGTACGACCTCCAAGATATCGAAACGATTGTGCCGCGTGATGCCGCGCCCGAGGAAGATGATACAAATGTAGGATTTGGAACCGCTACACCTGCCAAAAATAAGGGCAATGGCAAACCGCTCGGCGGCGAACTTCCCGTCTTTGATTACTAATATGCGTCTACTCTTCTCCATGATTGGCATTCTCCTGCTTGTGACATCCTGTGGCATTTCGCGCTCACCGCGCGATGATCGTGCGCTCCAGCACAATGCGGCAACGGAATCTCTTTCTGCGCATATGGCGCTCCGTGTGCTTCGCGAAGATGGAACGAGCAAGACGTTCGCCATTGTGTTGCAGAATCCACAGCACGCATTGATCCAATCCGTCCGCGCATGGGTGCAATTTGATTCATCGGCAATTTACGTTTCCGATCTCACCATCGAAGATGGAAGATTCTCGCTCTTTGCGCCGGGAGAGCGGGGGATCGATTCCGAGGGCGGATTCATCAAAATTGGCGCGGCCACGAGTGAACCGATTACCGATGCCCTGATTACCCTTGCGACATTCACCGTTCGTTCGACTTCGAGTGACGCATCCGTACTGACATTTTACGATTGGCGGATAGGTGGAGACGGCCATACCGCTGTTCTTTCCATCGATCACGGTAACGCGCTTAATATTCTTTCCGCACCTTCCGCTATTGATTTATGAGTACATTGCGCATTCTCCATGGGCGACGCCATGCAGTGCAGAGCCGTTGTATCGGCTCCATTATCATGTTTTTGTTCTGTGCACTCATGCCACAGTTGTCGCTTGGTGCAGAGCCCAATGTCGAAATCAAGTTGCGTCCGCATTGCGAATCGGTGAATTGCCCGGACTATGTGCAGTACGATAACGAGACCTTTACGACGTACGGACTCAATGTCGGCGACACGGTTGATGTCGATGTCGTTCTGCAAAATCCGTCGAAGCATCCGCTGCAATCCGTGCAGAGCTGGCTTGAATACGATCCGAAAATTATCGAAGGCACTGACGTACGGATTAGTGATCATTTCCCACTCGTTGCGCCCGGTGAGAATACATTTTCGGAAGACGCGGGGCTCGTCAAACTTGGCGCCAGTAATGTCGAAGGCGGCATGGTGGATAGCGAAATCGTCTTTGCACGCGTTACGTTCCGCGTACTGAAGGAATCCACATCTGTCGCGGACATTACCTTCCACGAATTCAGTCTCCTTGGCCAAGAGGGCAAAACAAAGGCGCTTGTGATCGAGGAAGGGAGAACGGTGAATGTCCTCAAGACGCGTCCCCGTGTGCTTCGGTTGTACTTTGGCGATAATCCTCCGCCTACGATTACCCCCGTGCCTCCTCTGACCATTCCTCCTGCCAATATTCCTCCGCCGACGTTTCCTCCAACAACAACGACTCCTCCAACTTTTCCACCAACCGCCGTTCCTCCAGTTGTGTCGGATCCAACATTTGCTTCGCTGCAACCGCAGGGTCTCCGCGTGATGACGAAGGGAGAGGAGGTGTACCTCATCTGGGAGGCGCTCACGGATCAACGCATTGTCGGATATAATATTTACTATGGAACAGTCACTGGAAAATATATTCAACGGAGGACTGTCTCCACGGCAACGACGGGAGTGACCATTCGCAATTTGCCCGCCGGTTCCCGCTACTTCTTCGCAGTGACGGGGTTTAATGCCATGGGCCAGGATTCCGAGTTCAGTTACGAAGTGGCGGTGACGGTCGGTGATCCCACAAGTTCCACTGCTCCATTTACACTTTCGCAGGGCTCCGGAGATGGATCCTCGACTCCGCTCGATGGATCAATTATCGGATCAGGTCATGTTCCTGCCGGAACGGGGCTGCCACTTACTGCATTTATTGTTGTTTCGTTTGTTGCGCTTGTCGCAAGCGTCGGATCGCACTGCATTCGAAAGCGCATTTCCCATCCTGTATGAAGCACGACCTTAATCCTCGTTGGACGACGACAGGCTCCACTCAGAATGATGGGGGGAATGATGCTGAACCCGCACTTGATACGCGTGATGAATGGGCAGCTCCTATTGCGAACGGAAACGAACCGACGCGAAGCCGCATTTCTGTCGAACGAAATTGGAACTTTCGTCGTGGAATGATCCGATCACTCGCAGGAGTATGCAGTGTTTTCGTTCTTGGATTTGTGTTTCTTCAAGGGACGCTGTTCCTCCGTGCAAGCCTGATCGAGGATGGTGCTCCGGATCACATCATTGTCCTTACAGAACAAGGGTTCGAATCCGTCGAGGTTCTGCCGGGAGACACCGTGGAGTTTCGTAATTCCATGGCCACAGCCGAAGAGTATCGCTCAGAAAACACCGATCCCATAACCCGTGCGCCGCTTATCACAACATCCGCGATCGCCCCCGGCGCATCGATCCGTATTTCTATTCCTGCCAATCTCTCCGAAGAGGAAATCACGTTCATCAGCAGCTTTCTCCCATCGAGGCGCGGTACCATCATAATGAATGCGAAAGAGCCGGAGAGCGATGCCGAAGCTCCTGCGAAGGAAAATGAATTGCCGGTAGCAGATCTTCCGTTACCGACACTTACAGAAGTGCGTGCAGTGCCGACTCTCGCTGATTCTCCTCGCGTACAGGGGAATTCCTCGGCGGCCGTAACGGCGCTTCCAGAACATCCATTACCGTCGCAAGCAACGAGTGCTGCGCCGGATGAAATTCTTCACCTCGATATGACACGCTCGAATCCGCTGCCGCTCTCTTGGCCATCTATCCTTCGGACAAATCGCTTTACCGTTGGAAGCCCCTTGGTTCCGGATTTGTCGCATGCGGTTTCCGTCCGTCGATCAACGGGCAATGCGCATCGCGCTGCAGGAGAGGGGGATATAAATGTTTCCCCTGTACAAGCGCGGTATGCACCGGCAACGGGTCCGGAGCTTGGGTTTCTCTTCATTCTCTCGCTTGCGATCGTACCGGTGTTCCTCATTCGCCGTCGGACATAATTTTGGTGGAGGTGCCGCATGGCAGGAAGGTATGATGGGCGCATGAGTTCGCCGATTTTCGATGCTCTGACTCCGCGCAAATCTACGCTCCTCGTCTTTGGGGTCATTCTCATCCTTTCCTTTGGCATATACGGTGCATCGCTTTTCAATGATTTCGTTCGGTTGGATGATGGCATACTCATTACCGAAAATCCTGCCGTGCAGGAAATATCACCGTCGTCGCTTGCATGGATTTTCACCCACTATGATCCAGAACTCTATATTCCTCTTACCTTCCTCTCCTACCAGTTCGATTACCTCATTGGCGGACGCAATCCATTCATATTTCATCTGACGAGTCTTGTCTTCCATGCACTTAATGCGTGTCTGGTGTACATCCTGACCTTCCGGCTCTCTCGCAAATGGTGGGTAGGGGTTTTCTGCGGTCTCCTGTTTGCCGTCCATCCGCTCCATACCGAAGCTGTCGCTTGGGCAAGCGGAAGAAAAGATGTACTCTCCGGATTTTTTTTCCTCGGTTCACTCTGCTTGTATGTGCGGAGTCTGTGGCCGGAGGATGATGAGAAAACCCATGCTCACTCCGATTACACGGGAAGAATTTGTTTGTATCTATCAATTCTCCTCTTCTTTTTTGGCCTCCTTTCTAAAGTGAGCATCATCCTCCTTCCGGGTATTCTCTTTCTCATCGATTCCTACAAGGGGCGCACCATCAGCAAGGCATCGTTCCGTGAGAAAATTCCCTACATTCTCCTTTCGATCATTTTCGGCATTATTGCGCTCTATGGAAAGCGCACGGGAATTATCGGCGTGACACTGCTCCATGTTCTTTTGATGGCTGCGCGGAGTACGATTTTTTACCTGCAGAAGCTTCTTGTTCCTACTCATCTTTCGGTTCTGTACCCGACAGAACGGGAAATTGCAGCGATGTATCCGGAATACTTTGTGCCGGTTCTTGTTCTGGTGGCCTTGGCGTTTTTCATCTATCTGTTGCGAAAAAACAGGACACTTGTTTTTGGCATCCTCTTCTTCTTCCTCATGGTTGCACCGAGTTTCCAAAACTTTGCGAAGGACGGCGACTACTTCTTTGCGTCGGATCGTTACGCGTACCTTGGTTCCATTGGCATATTTTTTCTCATCAATACGCTGTGGTTTTCGGATTGGGGCAAGATTTTTCATACGCGCATTCATTCCTCCGTTCAAAAATATATTCTCGTGATTATCGTTGCTGTCTTCGGTGTCATGTCCCATGCGCAAGCAAAGGTATGGAGCAATACCGAAATGCTGTTTCGCCATGCCGCACAGTTGTATCCCCACTTTAACGCGCGCGCGTACAATAATCTCGGCAATGCCTACAGGCGACAAAATCGAACGGAAGATGCGATTGCCATGTTCAAAAAGGCGATCGAAATCAGTCCGCGCCCCAGGACATTGAGCAATCTTGGAGCGGTCTATAGAAAAGAGGGGATGATTATGGAGGCACTCGAGACGTACAGGAGGGCAATCGACATTAATCCTGATGATGCCGAACCGTACTTTGGTTTGGGGCTTGTGTATGCGGAATCAGGCGACCTATCGCAGGCACTCACGTTCTACCAAATGGCAATCGATCGGGAGCCAAATTTTGCCGAGGCGTACAACAATAGGGGATCGATTTTTCTTGCATCGGGGGATATGGCTCGGGCCATTGCGATGTATCAGGAAGCAATTAAAGCGGATTCCCTTTTCGTGCAGGCGTACTTTAATCTCGGCGTAGCTTTTACAAAAACAGGCTATCCCGAAGAAGCCATTCATGCGTATGAATCGGCTATCATACTGATGCCGGATGCGATTCCCGCAAGAATCAATCTCGGCATTCTCCTCTACAATGCAGGGAGAATGGATGAGGCGAAAACGCAGTTTAAGGAAATTCTTGAGCGGGATCCGGGGAACGTTACCGCACAAAAGGCCATCATGCAGATCGGGGAATGATGAAAGATCACTGAGGCCCCCGCTTCACGACGCACTGTTTATTTTTGCAGACTGCCACCGCATAGGTGCAGAGAACGCACTCGACTTCTGCGCCTTCGCGCCGACAGGTATCCAGCATGTCGTCGATTGAGAGTGAAAATTTAGGGTAGCTTGATTTGTTCACGGCAATGCCGCAGGTCACATGAGGGCAGCTCTGGCGGATGAGCGTGCAATCCGCAGTGACTTCACACTCTGTATCTCCCTGTTCTAACTTCAGCAGTTCTTTCTTCTTCACCTCGCACTGGCGTTGCGGCTCTTGACCCGTGCAATCCTGCGGACAGTGGAAGCGGCGGTTCGGCGGGAGCGAGTTTTCGTAGAGTTCACAAAAGCCGTTCCCACATTGAGGCTCATCTGTGGACATGGGAGGAGTGACGGAGGATTCAGGTTCAGGTTCAGGCTGAGGTTCAGGTTCAGGTTTTTGACAGAGCATTTTGGTGCAGGCGATGCCATCGCGAGAACAAATGCAGGTATTGCAGCCATCGGGTGAGGGGAATGATTCGCCAAATCTCCTTCCACCTGCGCATCCAGAAAGGAATGTTTCACTTAGGCATGATGACGAGCAACCATCCTCATCAATGTTATTACCATCATCGCATTCCTCTGCAGATTGTCTCTTCCCATCCCCGCAGGTACCGAGGTTCAACGTTCGTCGCAGATCCTGAATTTCTTCCCGTAGAGGTGCAATGAAACGATCTTCCATCCTCGCAAAAAGGAGCGCAGCCTGTGCCCTCGTGAGAGCATCGTTTGGTCCAAAGAGTCCGCTCCCGTAGCCCTGCAGAATGTTGAGGAGTGCAAAGTGTCGGATCGCCTCAGCAGATTCGGTTCCGGCCGTAACATCGGGGAAGGGCGAGGTTCGCACGGCAATCGCATTCCCTGTGATAATGCCGATGCCAAAGACTGCGAACGTACCAAGGAGAAGTCGTGCAGATGTGCGCATGGAGACGAGTGTAGCACACGGAAGAAAGCTTTTGCGATTTACGCCGCATCTTCGCACAAATTGCCTTCTGCTTGTGAGCGTCGTGTTGTCCCATTATTCATGTGCTCAGCTAGTTCTGTATCCGAGAGGAGATTTCCTCTCGTGAGGAGCGCAATATAGTCGAATGCCATGGCAAAGAGTCCATCATCTTTTTTTGGTGGATGACGTGATGAAAGACCGGGAAGCAAATTTTCTGCTTCGCGGATTAATTGAATCGCATCATGACTGTCTTGATCTGAAAGAATTCTCAAGCGATTTGCTACAAGCGTGTCATCTCCACGAATTTTTTCTACTAGTCCAGCAAGATCATCGATAGTTTTCGTTCGTTCTATGAGTGTTCTTCCTTCTTGAGGAGGAGTCATAATGAAAATGAGGAAAAGGAGATAAAACATTGCGTTTCTACTGCAACCGCTATTTCTCAGTCAAACTCCCGTGGAGGATTTTCTGATTGTGTTCAATTCTGCGAATGCAGCATCGAGGCGAAGCAGGAAAATCTTCATTGAAGAAAACAGATCAAAACTTTTCCTGTTCAATTTGATTACAGGTTGCACTATGCCAGAACATTCTCTGGCATACGTTCAGTTCCTTAGCGACTCACTGTCGCAGTAAACACTATCGCTATTGCCGTACCTTTGGATCCTTCACATCCATCGAGTAGCAGAAGCGGCCGGAAGAGTGGTTCCAGAGGATGTCGTAGGTTTCGTTTCGGTCGAATGCGAAGGTTGCGCAGAGCTCGTAGGCTGTTCTGCTTACGACGCGGTATTCGTATGGAGCACCGGTTTCTGGATCCACGATCTCTGGACGCGTGTAGAGCGCTGCACTTTGCACTTCTTCGAGAGTAGCCGGCACTGCCTTCCTCGGCACAATATCCATTCTGTACGGCTCACCGTTATAGACGATGTTCATGATCTCCTGATGGATGCTCCTCAAATTTTCAACCCGCTTATCATCAAATCGGTGCAACCTCTGTGTTGCGGGTGAGCCGGATAGGACAATGCCCCAGACGAATGCAATGCCGGCGATACTCGATGCGGCAACGAGGAACCCACGATTGAGGTCCTTCTCCGTCTTTGTCCCCGGAGCAATTTTGAGCGAGAGGAAGTAGTAAACGAATGTGAGTCCGGCAAAGAAGAATACGGTGAAGAACTTGAGAACAAATCTCACCGATAACTCGCCTTGCAGGAGCGAAAATACCAGTGTGATGACGTCTGCCATCATGGCGCATGCTGCAATAAAGAGCGTGATGTACGTGAGCCAGCGGCGAATGCCACCCCACGACTTCTCGGGGTGCTTACGCATCTCTCCAAGCAAAATCTTCGACATCCACACGAGGAGCGGGAACGAAACCAAGACCGCTGCCATACCCCACCGAATACCGGAGAAATCCTTCGTCATGTAGGTGTAATCCGTTGCGGCATCAGGGAGCAAATTATTCCAATACTGGAAGAAGAGCGTAATGGAGCTAATCACAAACGTGTAGAGCGCGGCAAAACCAACGAGGTGGAAGAACGCATCACGCGCGCCGCCGGCATCAGGTGGTACCGGTACCTGCATATCGAGCCCCTCCGCGGAAAGCGCTTGTGCGATATCGCGTTCCTTCCAACCTGAAGAGAGAAGCAGCATGCGGATCGTCGCATGGTCCATACCTTTCTTTCGTGCGTGTGTGATGAATTCTTGGAGGTGGTTTTGCATAGATGCCGATTGTAGCATCTTTATGATTCCGATGTATACCCTCTTTTTGGTTATAGGACCTGCTACGGTGACTAATATTACATTGGAGCAATTTCATAACTGATATTGCTACACACTTTCTGAAGGTTTTGCTCTGCATCATTCGCATCATTTCCCTTTACACTTACCCAGCCAATCCTTTCGAATCCATCAGGAGGAACTTTTACAACGTCCCCAACTTTTTTATAGAGAGACAATTCGTTGACATTAGGGTTGTTTTTCAAAGAATCAAAACCAGTCATGGAAGTAACAATGCCTGATTTCTCTGGAATGAAAACAGTTGTTCGTATGAATTTCTTTGGCTTAGATGAAGGCGTTTGTGTGACTGGAATACCCAAGGCAATCTCACATGCGGCTTTGATCAAATCAAACGCATACACTTCACACACATTTTTAAAAATATCCCCGCTGCCCAAACGAGAACCTACTTCGATGATCTGCGGGCCATTCGCTGTTAGTTTCATCTCAACATGAGCGAGGCTGTTTGTTACTCCAAGAACACACAAACTTGCCTTTGCTTCATTCGATAATTGCTCTTGTTCGAATGGAGAAATGCGAGGAGGACAGTAGCCACCGGATTCAACAAAGAATGGCAACTGCATCCCAGCTTTCTCATGTATTGCTACAACATGAGGTGTGCCATCTTGGCAGTAGCATTCGATGCTGAATTCCGGACCTTCAATAAATTTTTGATACACGAGCGCATTTTTATCATATTTATAAAACATCTCATCGGGAAATTCACAATGCGTTCGAATATACTCATATGCATTTTTTGCCTCTTGTGCATTCGTAATGTACACAACGAAAAGGCTATCGGATCCAAAAATTGGCTTCATAATCGAAGGAAAGCCGATTTCTTCCATAGCAGTATGAAAGTCTGATTCTTGAATAATGAGTCGTTGTGGAATGGAAGGGCGATGACCTTCTCGAAGCACCTCATGCATCTGGAATTTGCTTCTTGTATTCAATGCTGCTTCGATGCTGTTGCCAATCCAATGAAATTCGTTACAGATCTCTGCGGCCAAAGGAACTTCTTCTTCCCAAAATGTTATAGCACCGGCAATCGAGGTATCTTTCTGTAGATATTTTCTGATGAGCTCTAATATTTCTGCAGAGCTCATATCTGTAGAAGGAATAATCCAGTCATCAACGTATTCCTCAGCCCAATGTTCTTTTTGAGAGTGTAATACAACGATTCGTAACCCCAGTTTCTTCATATGACGAAGGCTATAGGCATATTTTTCTATGATATGAATAAGCAAAATAGATTTACCATCGAGTGAATAGTTGTCATTGTTCATAGCTTATTCGAACTAAACTTTGTAAGAACTCGAGATTTTATTCCCATAGAAAGCAAATCAGCAGCTCTTTTACCAATGGATTCGTCATTATCCAAGAACATTGCTGCATTGAAACGGAAAATATCTCCATTCAAAGATAATGAAACGATATGCATACATCGGTTCGTACTAGATGATTTTGCAATCGGCAAAATAACACGCTCAAAATCTTGTAGTGTCCCATGAAATTCACCCGTGAATGTCACAAACGGCGGAGTGATTAAGCCGGATTGCACATGGAATAGGTACACCATTGTTGCAGTCATTCGAAAATTGGCATCGATAATGTAAAAGTGTCCATCTTGCCCGAGCAGAGCATCAAGTCCTCCCACACCGTACCAACCGAGACTTCGGATTTTTGGCAGAATTTCCCTTAAAAGAATTTCAGAAATTGCATCGACATCAGGATCGAGCGCATGAGGATGCACGACTCCCCCGAGAAATTCTCCGGTGGATGTTGTTAATTGTTCACTGCATCCAATAATTTCAATTGGAGAATTCTTGTCGGAAGGAATACCGAATTGGACGCAAAAATTGCGTCGCACCTCAATATATTGCTCAATGAAAATTGGCCCTTTGATGTTTCTAAATTGCTGTTTGGCATTTTCCAAATCAGCGGCATTCCTACAAACAATCACACCATCTCCGGCGCTGGAGGATGAGACTTTCACTACACAGGGAATTGGAACGGGAAGGGTTTCGGAACGAAACGCAGCGCCATTCTTAAAAGAGGTAATGCGGGTTGGCACATATGCTAATGGGACATACATTGGAATATTGCGCTTATCGTTAAGCCATACGACAAGATTTGGCGGCAGTTGGTACGAATCGAACAGGGCTGAATCGAGGTAGGGTTGCGCCATAACGAATTTTGCCGGAGATGTCATTTTGCGAAGTGCCTCTTTTACAAGACAATTGCGATCTTGCCCCTGAATATCTGTCGAAATCTCCGGCGGCAATACCAAAATATTTTCGGTACTGATATTCGGCAATCCAAGCTTCTGCCGAAGATCCAGTACTGTGGCATTCATAGTAGACGCGAAGCTGATGACCTTTACATGTTTGCCTGCGCATGCGAAGCAACGAGATGCCACGAGCTCTTCCGTACATGGCAATGCGCTATTGAAAAAATTCGAATCTTCTCCACTTGGAAAGGAATAGAAGTACTCTGTTCCTTCTGGATAAAATGTTGATAAACTCATCTCTTTATTGGTTTCTCCCTGTTTTTCTGATTTTTTTGTAGCGCTTTGTGTGGAAAATATTGGTTGGGTGATAGTATCTGCTAATGATGGTTCCATGCAGAGTGGGGAAGCTAAATTGTTAGCTGACCTTGTATTACTTACTGGTAAAATAATCAAGGGTTTGAATAGCTGATACGAATATATCTTTGAGATGGCTTTCATGAAGGCAGATTGTTACTTTGCCACGAAAAATCCTTATTTAATCTTAAGCTTTTCGGGGTTCTGGGGTTTTCTCAAAGAGATATACGGTTCGTTTTATGAAGATTCTTGGAAAGCGCAGGATAGCTCTCTCATCTATACTTAAATAGATACATATCTTATGAAGAGAAGTGCTTCCTCCATTGGCGATCGAACGTACGAAGAGGATGGGTTCGTAAACTGCTATGTGCAGTCACATTACCAAGATAGTATCCGTTCCTATCTTCGCAAAAATCCGCGTGCAAAAAAGAATGACAGTACTCGATTTTTCCAAATTTCTCTAAAAAATTATTATGAGGAGATCATTCGTTTTTTTTTCGATGGAGAAGTGCGGCCAGAACTTGCATTGGATCTTGGGTGTTCGGTCGGTCGCTCAACAATGACCATTGCAAAGTACGCTAAGAAGGTTTACGGCGTGGATCCATCTTTTGCTCAAATTCGCGTTGCTCGGAGAATCGCTGAGCAAAAGAAAATAGCAGTGACGATCGGCCAAAGTCGTTTTCCCTATCCAAAGAAAGGTGTTTTGTTGGAAATTCCTGTGGAAGGAAAATCAGAAAATGTGGAATTTGTCGTTGGGGATGATACGACTCTCTCCTTGATACCTTTCATGTTTGATGCAGTCTGTTCACTTGCCGTGATCGATCGTGTACGAGATCTTCGGCCGTTCCTGCGGAACGTACAGAAGTGCATGCATCCAGGATCGCTTTTACTTCTTAGTACCCCATTTGATTGGGATCGCGCATACACTCCACCAAAAAATTGGCTTGGCACAGGGGCATATGGATTAAAAAAAGGTAAACCGGAGGATGCACTCAAGGAGCTTCTATATGGTTTTGGGTTTACATTCGTTCGCGAGAAAAATTTTCTGTGGCCAACATTGATTGATTCGCGGAGCCATGTCATTTGGTCTGTGTATGCTGGCGTATTTCGACTTCAATAATTAAAAGTATATTCGACTTAATAATACAATTTTGTCTATCCCTCGCAAATGGCCATAATCATCCAAAATCAAAAACCCCGACCCTTGTTATTTTCCTTTGGATATAGTATCTAGGCGCTACATTCGCCACTTTCCTATGCATCCACACGGATCAGCTACAGGTTCCATTTCCCAAGTGATCGGCGCTGTCGTCGATTGCTCGTTCCCGGAGGGGGTCAAACTTCCTCCTATCTATACAGCACTCGAGGTGCAGGTAAGCGATCGCACCCTCACGCTCGAAGTCCAGCAGCATTTGAGCAAAGGAATGGTGCGTACGGTCGCGATGGGCTCGACCGACGGTTTACGGAGAGGCGCGGAGGTAAAGAATACGGGTGGCATGATTACTGTTCCTGTTGGACCGGAGACTTTAGGTCGGATGTTCAATGTGCTTGGCGATCCAATTGATGGATTGCCAGAGGTGAAGACGAAGAAGCGATATCCTATCCATCGCGAAGCACCAAGTTTTACCGATCAATCCACATCCACGGAAATTTTGGAAACGGGCATTAAAGTCATCGATCTAATTTGTCCCATCCTTAAAGGAGGGAAAGTGGGGCTCTTCGGAGGAGCGGGTGTGGGGAAGACCGTCATTGTGAAGGAGCTCATTCGCAATATTGCAGCGGAGCACGGGGGCTATTCTGTTTTTGCCGGAGTAGGGGAGCGCAGCCGCGAAGGAAACGATCTCTACTACGAAATGAAGGAATCCGGAGTTCTGGAAAAAACATCGCTCGTGTTCGGGCAGATGAACGAACCACCGGGACCTCGTCTTCGCGTTGCCCTCGCAGGTCTTTCGATTGCGGAGTACTTCCGCGACGAAGAGAATCGCGATGTTCTGGTATTTATCGATAACATCTTCCGTTTTACACAGGCAGGAGCGGAACTTTCCGCCCTCCTTGGCCGCATTCCTTCTGCCGTGGGATACCAGCCGACGCTCGCACAGGAAATGGGTGCGGTGCAGGAGCGCATTGCATCAACAAGCAAAGGATCCATCACTTCCGTGCAGGCGATCTACGTTCCCGCGGATGATTTTACCGATCCGGCCCCTGCAACCACATTCGGACACCTCGATTCCACCATCGTGCTCACGCGCAGTCTCGCAGAGCTCGGAATTTATCCCGCAGTAGATCCTCTCGATTCCACATCCACCATTCTTGCGCCGGAGATTGTCGGCGAAGAGCATTACCAGACAGCGCGATCGGTGCAGAAAGTGCTCCAGAGGTACAAAGAACTCCAAGACATTATCGCGATCCTCGGTATGGAAGAACTCTCGGAAGAGGATAAGAGGACCGTGCAACGCGCCCGCAAAATCCAGAAGTTTCTCTCGCAACCATTCTTCGTTGCCGAAACTTTCACCGGAATTGCTGGCAAATTCGTCACGAGGGAACAAACCGTGAAGAGCTTTGCAGCAATCCTTGCAGGTGAGTACGACTCTGTCCCCGAGCAATCCTTCTATATGAAAGGAGGTATCGAAGAAGTAATGGCCTAATCCTAACCCTAACCCTAGCCCCAATCTCCGTATGCTTCACCTCGTCATCATCACTCCCGAAAAAACGGCCTACGAAGGTGATGTTGAGAGTGTCACCGTCGAAACCGGCGACGGCGAAATTACGGTGCTCCCCAAACACATTCCCTTGGTCTCCACCGTGCTCCCGGGCAGTTTGATTGCGCGAGACAAGGGGGGTGAGCGCTTATTTGCAGTGTCGCGCGGACTCATCGAAATCGATGCCAATGGAGTACGGGTGCTTGTTCGCTCCGCGGATAGCGCCGATGAACTTGCGGACGAAGAAGCCGTGCTTCGCGCAAAAGATGCTGCAGAAAAGCTCATGCAGGAAAAGCGAACGGATAGTGAAGCATTTGCCGATGCGACGGCGATTCTCGATCGCGAACTAGCCCGTTTGAAGAGCGTTCGCAGACGCCCTGGCATCCGCCGTTCTCCGCGATCTCCTGCATCCAATTCATGATGGCAGCAATACTCCCTGCACAGGCGCCAAAAAAACAGGAGCCGCTTAATGCGTTCCAAATGCTCGGACTCGTGGGGGAGATTGGAACAATGATTGCGATTCCCGCCGTGCTTTTTGGCTTTGGTGGGGCATATCTCGATAAAAGCTTCGGCACATCCCCCCTCTTTGTGATTCTCGGTCTTGCGATTGCGCTCATTGCATCCTCCCTTGCGGTGTGGCATCGCATTCAAACTCTCCTTGTCGCATCCTAGCCCTAACTCTAACCCTAACCCTCTCTATGGCTACCATCCACGCCCCCACCCTCGCTTCCGAAACGGTGTTTCACATCGGAAACTTTGGGGTACGTAATACGCTCATTATGGCGTGGATCACGATGACAATTCTTATTGTCGTTGCGCTCATAGGAAAGCTTCGCGGATACAAATTGGTGCCAAACCGTTTTCAGGCGCTCCTCGAACTTATTGTGGAAGGACTTTTCTCGCTCATCGATTCTGTGATGCAAGATCGCGTGTTAACGCGTCGCGTGTTCCCGATGATTGCAACGTTTTTTCTCTTCATCATCTTGGCGAACTGGCTTGGCATCGTTCCCGGAGTCGGGAGCATCACGATACAAGGAATTCACGATGGCCGCGAAGTGGCGATCCCGATTCTTCGCTCCATGAATGCCGATGCAAATGTAACGCTTGCATTTACGCTCATTTCCGTCATCGCGACGCAGATCCTCGGAGTGGCCTCGGTCGGAATGCTTGGGCATATGAAAAAGTACATTGTCGCTCCGTGGACGAAGCCCTATGGGATCGGAACCATCGTCGGCATCCTCGAGTTCGTCGGAGAATTCGCGAGACTTATCTCGTTTGTCTTCCGTCTCTTTGGGAATATTTTTGCCGGAGAAGTTCTCCTCGTGGTGATTTCCTTTCTTGTACCTTACCTCCTTCCGGTGCCGTTCCTCGGCCTAGAAGTCTTTGTGGGCTTCATTCAGGCACTTGTGTTCTCGCTCCTTACAGTTGCATTTATCAAAATGGCAACCATGACGCATGGCGATCATGCCGCCGAACCCTCGCACGCCTAATTTTTCATACTCCTCATTTTTTTCTCCCCTCTCTTCTATGGAAAACCTTACCGAAGTTGTCACAACAACGCTTCTTGATCCGCAATCAGTGAAGGATCTAGGCATGGCGCTTGCCATGGGACTTGGCGCCATTGGTCCTGGCATTGGTATCGGCATCATTGGTGGCAAATCTGCTGAGGCTGTCGGCCGCAATCCAGAGGCTGCTGCAAAGATCCAGACAGTAATGATTCTTACCGTTGCTTTCGCAGAGGCGGTTGCAATCTACGCACTCGTTGTCGCTCTTATCGTTAAATTCGTTTAGCTCTTTGATTCGCTTCTCGACTCGTCCCTCGACAAGCTCGGGACTCGCTCCCACCTCGGCGGGCAGGCGAAGAAAGTTGTTTAACTCCAATCCTAACCCTAACCCTAACCCTAATCCTCATGGAACTCATCTCCGCACTCGGCATCGACTGGCATGTGCTCACGGCACAGCTCATAAACTACGGTATTCTCTTCGTGGCGCTCTCCGTGCTCCTCTATAAGCCGGTTCTTAAACTCCTCGATGATCGCCGCGAGCGTATTGCAAAATCCATGGAGGATGCAAAGAAGATCGATCAGAAGCTGAAGGAGATCGAAAAGGAGCGCGAGTCCATGATGAAGCAGCTTGATCAGAAATCCTCTGCGCTCCTTGCGGAAGCGAAGAAGCAAGCTGATGGAGCAAGGGTGGACATGGTTGCCGCTGCCAAGAGCGAGGCAGAAAATATGCTCGAGCGCGGGCGGAAGCAGCTTGAGGATGAACGCCGCAAAATGGTGTCGGATCTCGAAAAGACTGTGGCGAGGGTTGGCGTAGAGCTTGCGAGCCGTATTCTCCAGCGAGAATTTAGTGCAGAGGATCAGAAGCGCATTGTCTCGAGTTTTGAAAAAGATCTTCCCTCACTCATCCGATGACGACCGCAGCACACGATCTTGCGCGCGCAGCACTCGCTGCACTTGCCGAGGCTCTCGAGAAAGAGGGCTTAAGTACGTCACCCAAAGACTTGGAGCACATCATTCTCCAAGCACTGAGTGATCGTACCGGAACCATGTTTGTGACGATCAAGACTCCCTCTGGCTCTTCGGGGGAATTGGCCACTAAAGTGAAAACGATCATCAAAGAGAAGACGGGTAAACATGTGGAGATTATCGAGCAAAAAGATCCGTCGATTATTGGTGGCGCGGTGATCTCGTATGGCGATGAGCGAATCGACTTCTCGCTCCAGCGCGCCCTTTCCGATGCATTCAATATCCTTTCCGAAACTGCCTAATTTTCCTTTCTTACACCCTATGGCTCATTCCACCGACTTCAACGCACTCATCGAGAAGCACCTCAAAGAATTCCGCCCCAAAGCGAAAGAGGAGCATGTGGGAACCGTCGTCTCCATCGGGGACGGCATTGCTCGAATCCGCGGTCTTGCGAATATCGGTTCATCGGAAATGATCGATTTTGGCAGCGGCGTGATGGGTGTTGCGCTCAACCTCCAAGCGGATACGGTCGGCGCCGTGGTTTTGGGAGATCAGCTCCATGTACAGGAGGGTGATACGGTGCGTGCAACGGGGCAAATTCTTTCTGTGCCGGTCGGTGAAGAACTTCTTGGAAGAGTTGTTTCTGCACTGGGTGTAGCAAAGGATGGCGGCCAGCCGATTTCCATGGCGAAGCGCTACCCCATCGAAAAAATTGCGCCGGGCGTCATTGAGCGAAAATCAGTGACGATGCCGCTCCAGACAGGCATTACGGCAATCGATGCCATGATCCCGATTGGGCGCGGCCAACGAGAGCTCATCATTGGTGATCGCCAAACAGGAAAGACGGCGATCGTCCTCGATGCCATTTTAAACCAGAAGGAAACGCAGAAGTCCGATCGTCCGGTCATTTGTATTTATGTTGCCATCGGCCAAAAAGAATCCAAGGTGAGTAAAATCGTATCGGAGCTCGAAAAGCGCGGGGCGATGGAATACACCATCGTCGTTTCCGCCGGAGCATCGGAACCCGCAGCACTTTCGTACATTGCTCCGTTTGCAGGCTGTGCGATGGGGGAGTATTTCGTGGATCAAGGGAAGGATGTGCTCGTCATTTACGATGACCTCAGTAAACACGCGTGGGCATATCGTCAAATTTCACTGCTCCTTCGCCGTCCTCCCGGACGCGAGGCCTACCCCGGCGACGTGTTTTACCTCCACTCCCGTCTCCTCGAACGTGCGGTGTGTTTGGATGAGAAGTTTGGCGGAGGATCGCTGACCGCGCTTCCCATCATCGAAACGCAAGCGGGAGATGTTTCCGCGTATATTCCGACGAACGTCATTTCCATCACCGATGGACAGATTTTCTTGGAGGGTGATCTCTTTTACAAAGGCATCCGTCCTGCTGTGAATGCCGGTATTTCCGTCTCGCGCGTTGGATCTGCGGCACAGGTGAAGTCGATGAAGAAAGTTGCGGGAAAGCTCCGCCTCGACATGGCGCAGTACAGGGAACTCGCGGTGTTCGCCCAATTCGGTTCCGACCTCGATGCTGCAACCAAGAAGCAGCTTGATCGTGGAATCAGACTCACCGAAGTTCTTAAACAGAATCAGTTCGAGCCAGTCTCCGTTTCACATCAAGTCGTGATGCTTTATGCCGGAGTGAACGGCATGCTCGACGATATCCCCGTCGGTGATGTGAGGGCGTTCTTGCAAGGGCTCATTGAGACACTCAAAGCAAAGCACTCTGCGCTCCTTATAACTCTCAGTCGCGAACTTCCCAAAGAGGCGGAAGAGGAACTGAAGAAGGCAATTATGGAGCAACGAGAGCGGAAAGGGTTTGCACCTTCCGTCGTCTAAATCCATGGCAAATAGTCTTCGGGATCTTCGGCGAAAAATGAAGGGCATCAAGTCGACGCGGCAGGTGACGAAAGCCATGGAACTTGTGGCCGCCAGCAAGATGCGCCGTGCCGTGAGTAGTGCAGTCGAGCTCCGCAGATTCGCGCTTGCATCGTGGCATATATTGCTCAGAGTGAGTCGCAGAAATCCAATGGCTCATCCCGCACTGATGAAGAGGCCTGTGCGAAATGTACTTGGCATTCTCTATACTTCCGATCGCGGACTGACAGGTGCCATGGGGACGCAGATCCTCAAAACTACTGCCGAATACATTACAAACCTCAAAAATATCCCCACATTCGAATCGATCGATTTCATAGCACTGGGGAGAAGAGGGCAGCAGTTTTTAGCGCGCGCCGGCCAGAATGTCACTGCCGCATTCCCTGCGTTTAGTAATCGTCCGACGCTTCGGGATATCGCTCCGATTGCAAAAATAGCTTCGGATGCGTTCGAAGCCGGCACGTACGATTACGTAACGCTGATCTACCCCGATTTCATTTCCGCGCTCAGTCAGAAACCCACGGTAAAAGTGCTCCTGCCGTTTACGGACTCCGAGCTTCGGGACATGGTGAAGAGCCTTGGAATCAATCCCGAATCCATTCGCACGGAATCTGAGCTTTTGGTTACGGATGACAGTGCTCAATACCTCTTCGAACCATCCGAGGAACAGGTTCTGGGCGCAGCGCTCGCGCAAATAACAGAACTGCAGATCTATCAGGCGCTCCTGGAGGCTGTCGCCTCCGAACACTCCGCACGCATGGTGGCGATGCGCTCCGCAACGGATAACGCAACGACTATCCTCGACGATCTCACGTTGACCTATAACCAGACGAGGCAGGGGAATATTACCTCGGAACTTGCGGAGCTTTCGGCGAGTAAGGCGGCGTTGGAGTAAGGAGAATAGCCACTGTGATGTTCATTTTTGGACTTTGTTCTTAGAGTTTTCTCGTTTTGCTTCCAAACGTTTCACATAACCACGCTCACGATCACGGAGTTCTTTTGCAGACTCTTCACCAAAATTTTCCGTCGAAAGTCCAACTCCTAGATCCTCGGGGCAGTAAATATTTCTGTCAACAATATCGGGCTTAAACGGGAAGAAGTGGCTTGTTATCGTAACACCATGACCATTATCGCCATCGAGATTTGATTGAAGGGAAGGATGATAGGAATACGTGGGCATAATGATTGCTCCATTACCATAAATTTCCCGCGCCATTCCAATTTTTGTTTTCATTCGGGCGGGAATTCGACCGAGTTGATGTCCAATGCCGATGCCATGTTCTAATTCGATATTAACGTGAACAAGGGGAGCGTGTTGAATATCTCTTCGTCTGTAAACTTCATCGAGAACAGTTCGCGAAATATCGAGAGCTTTGAGGGCACCGTTATCGAGCTTGATAACGATCGCGTCTCCTCGACGAAGGGTATAGAACCCCTTCCCAAACCCCGCTATTTCTGCATTATGTTCAACTTCATTTGTATGTGCTTCCCGATCATCTTTTTCCAGAGATACAAGCATTCTATCGCGATACACCGCATGGGCAATATTCCATGAGAGCATGTATGTCATAAAGCCTCTGATCGACGGAAGGACTTTAATTGCATTTAACCCTTTATCGATATTGACTTGTATGTACTTATTGAGGATGGGGTGTTCCATAATGGAACCGTCTTCGACCGATGTTTTTATTTTCTTGAGGAGATACGCTTCGATAGCGATCGATGCTTTGTCATCATTAAATGCAAGGGGCTTATTTCCTCCAAAAATTTCTCCGATTGTTTTACCGTCAATTGATTCATGAACTCCTTCGATCTTATGCGTAAGAAAATCGGTGTGGAATACGCTTGCAGGCGTATCGATATTTCCTTTTCGTATAATGTCGTTGGCATCAAAAAATGCATCTCCATACGGCCCGTACAGTGTCATGCCAAGATTGTTGGTATCGGTCATTCCTGCCATAGCAAAAAGTCTTCCAGATTGCACTTCGTCCCTCTTCTTAATCACAATTTCCTTTATTTGATCTCGCGCACACAGCTGCGCACGTGCATTTGTTTCTGCCTCGGGCTCTACTTCCTCCCTTTCCATGCCCGGAGCAATTGCATCATTCCTGATCCGAACGTCGATTGCCTTTTTTTGATGAGCAGCGCACTTCGTATGACCGGATACAAGGATAATTGCCGGCATGCCATAGTGATCTTGCCCAAGAACGATTGTGTCATTGACGAGATTCCAGAGATCAGCGTTGTTGTAAGTCGTGTCGGATATGACACCCTCACTTCTGTCTAAAATCAACAGACCTGCTGGCCAGCCCTTATGATGGGGTCCTTGTTGTCGCTCATCGATGCATTTACGTACAAGAAAAATAGGAGCATCTTTTCGGAACTGCGCTACGAATTCACGCATATCGTAGAGGGTTTTTGCGCTTTCGTTGTTATTTGCGAGATAGTTGTTGAAGAACTGTTCCGCAAGAGCCTCTGATTGTTCCTTATTCTTTGCGCTTTGATCTACTCTCTCTGCTACTGGTTTGTTTTTATCCTCCGCACTCACATTTGGAGCCTGGGACATATCGCCTGCGAAGAGTGTGATGAGTGCGCCCAAGATAACTTCCTTAATCACCTTTAATTTGTGCGAAGGTGATCGGCGTGGTTGTAGCGCTGTCTCTTTTTGAATATCTCTCTCGAGAGTGGAGGTGGTGGAAACACCTTCGTTAAGTCGCATAGGAGAACGGAGATAATGAAATATTCTTGCGATTTTGTGAACTTACTAAATAACCTGTTTCTACCAGAAAATCAAGCCTCTAAGGGGCAGCTTTGGGAGGAGATCAGACTCTATAAATTCTTCAGCAAAAGGTAGATTCTCTTAGAGAAGGGAAGAGTAACGAGAGGACATAAAACACGGTTTTCTTTGGCAGAGTGGTGCTTCATCGGACAATTTATTCCACGTGCTACACTCTCACGCACGTTCTTTAGGAGCAATTCGTGGGTCGGTACCGAAGCGGTCAAACGGGCCTGACTGTAAATCAGGTGGCTTATGCCTTCGGGGGTTCGAGTCCCTCCCGGCCCACCAGCTCAATGAGTCAATAACACATATCAGTTCATATATGTCCCAACGGCTTAAAATAGAGAGAAAAATTGAATACAAAATTTATTCAAAAATAATCTCCATGTATGAGTTAGAATGCCGCGGTCATGAAGAAAGCAATCACTTCCATCGCATCGCTTATCGCCGTCATCCTTCTCAGTGCGATTTGCCTCATGCTTATTGATCGTTGGCAGAGCCAGAGTGAAATTGATACGACGGGAAATGCCGCTGAGCGGCGCGCAACGGTCTTTCTTATCGCGTATGCAGGAGAGCTTCCTGAGGGGCGTAGCGAGGAGGGTTTGCAGAAGGTTGGGTGCGATGACTACCTTGTGCCGTTCGAAATCGATGTTTCTTCTCGTAGGATGAAATCCGTTCTCAATGCGCTTACTACGTACGAGCCGCCGGAAGGGTATTACAATCCGCTTCGTGAAAAGGGAATCACCATTGTGGATGCCGAGGAGAGGGGACATAGCAAAGTCATTATCGATCTTGCCGGATCGCCTCAGTTCGGTGGTGTATGCGATACGCCACGGTTTAAGGCGCAGATCGAGGAGACCGCGAGGCTCTATGCCAAGGAATTCGAAGTGCGGCTCAATGGCGCGGAATCGAAATATAGGTGCCTTTCGGATATGAGTGGAGAGTGCCGGTGAGGTTCCGAAACGCCCCTTCCACTAGCCGCGTAAATCTGTCACAATACTTTCCAAAGGGTTTTTTTCCGCTTTAAGAACCGTGTCGAGAAGAAAGAGGAGAGCACAGCGCAGAGCACTGAAAAGCTCGTTACGTAAGCGTCGCACAAAATCGATGCAGTCGCTCGAGCTGAGTGCGGAAACTCGCCGCCATTTGAGCGGCTATGTACAACTGACTCTTGCCGCGGTTTCGTTCCTCGTTATACAGGGGAATGCGGGAATTATGGGAGAGGGTGCAATGAACATGTTGCGATTCTTCTTCGGCTCCGCGAGTCTCCTCCTCCCTGTTGCGCTTGCGCTCTCCGGACTGTTTCTTCTCCTTCGCCGCGATGCTCACATCGAATTCCGCAGCGCCGTCGGCTTGTCGATTGCGCTCGTTGCCGTGCTTGGACTCATTCACATTCAAGCACCGTTTGAAGAAATCGGGGAGAGGCGTGCAGAACTTGGCGGGGCGATCGGATTTATGGTGAGTTTTCCACTTCTTGCATTCACGAGCATGCCGGTTGCCTACGTTGTCCTCACAGCGCTCTTCCTCATCGGTGTGCTCATTACGTTCGAAACGAGTCCGGTAGGAATCCTCCAGGCGCTTCATCGCGTGATTCATCCTGCGCCAGAAGCGAATGAATCCAGTAAGGATCTCCGATCTTCGAAGAAGAAGAGCGAGCGGTCGATAATGGATGAAGCGCTCGATGCAATCGAAAAGGGAATGAAGAAAGGGGATGAAGAAACCGGGAGAAAGGGAAGAGGGAAAAGGGAAGATGATATGCGGGATGCCGAGGTGAATATTGTCCGGCCGGAGTTTGCAAAAGATAGTGCCACGGGAAAATTGGGGAAGAAAACAACGGCTTCCGTCGCAAAATCTGTACAGCGCAGCAATGCGGAGGAGGAAGACATTGGTATGCAGGACACGCGGTTTGAAGACTGGGAATTCCCCCCGCTTGATTGCTTGGATGATACCCGCAGCCAAGTAATGGTGGATGATGCGACGCTCAAAAAACAAGCAGCGCTTATCGAAGAAAAGTTGAAGGAATTCGATGTTGTTGTCTCCGTTCGCGAGGCGCATCCCGGGCCGACAGTGACCCAGTTTGCTTTGGAACCAGCGGAGGGGGTAAAGCTTTCCCGCATTGGGAATTTAAAGAATGATCTGGCGCTGGCGCTCGCGGCCCCCAGTCTTCGCATCGAAGCCCCGATTCCGGGTAAGTCGCTCGTCGGGATCGAAATGCCAAACGAAAAGCGTACGACGGTGCACCTGCGCGAGTTACTCGAAAGCTCTGAATTCCGCGAGTCGGAATCTCCTCTTTCGCTTCCCTTTGGACGCGATGTATCGGGCAAGGCGGTGATTTACGATCTTGCCGAAATGCCTCATCTTCTCATCGCAGGAGCGACTGGTTCGGGAAAGTCTGTCTGTATGAACACGTTTCTCATTTCGCTCCTCTACCAAAACGCTCCGCACGAACTTAAATTCATTCTCATCGATCCAAAGCGCGTGGAGCTTTCACTTTACGATGGTATTCCGCACCTCCTCACGCCTGTGATTACCGAATCCGAAAAAGCGCTCAAAGCACTCCGATGGGTTGTTGCGGAAATGGGACGGCGCTTGGCGCGATTCTCGGAAGCCGGATGCAGGAATCTCCAGGAATTTAACGAGAAGCAGACGGATGAAACGAAGCAGATGCCACGCATCGTCGTCGTGATCGATGAACTTGCGGACCTTATGATGCGTCAATTCCGTCGCGATACGGAAATGATGATTACGCGTGTTGCGCAGATTGCTCGCGCAACGGGAATTCACCTTATTATTGCAACGCAGCGTCCGTCGGTGGATGTTATTACCGGCATCATTAAAGCGAACATTCCAGCGCGCATCGCATTCCGCACAGTGAGCTCCATCGATTCGCGCACGATTCTCGATTCTGTCGGTGCAGAAGATCTTCTTGGCAAAGGAGACATGCTGTACATCATGGCGCATACACCCATGCCCGTGCGTGTGCAGGGAATACTGGTGACGAGTAAGGAAGTGGAGAAAGTCATCAACCATGTAAAAATCGCGGGCGGCGGAGCGATCATGGCGCAGATCAATATGGGAGAAGATCGTGGGGCAGGATTTGCTTCGCGTGGGCAGGATTCCGCCGCACTCACGAGACCGGGGTTTGGATCCGGCTTATCGTCGTCGAGTGCAGGGGATGATGATGGAGGTAATCCATTTGCAAATGCGGCAGCTTCCGCTCCAATTATTATTGGTGGCATTGATCTTGATGCGGATGATGATGGAGGAGATAACCTCACATTCGAGGCAATCCAACTGGTGAAGAGCTCTGGCAAGGCCTCGGCCAGCTTATTGCAGCGGCACCTAAAAATCGGCTATGCCCGCGCAGCACGTTTGCTCGATATTTTGGAGGAGAAGGGTGTTGTTGGGCCGGTGGATGGGGCAAAGGCGAGGAAGGTGTATGTGGAGTAGGGCTGGGGCTAGGGTTTGAGCTTTGGGTTTAGATGTAGGGGGGTTGGCTTATTCGTTTTAAAGAACCCTGTAGTACCTAGCCCTTTCGCTCCGCGAAGTCCGTTCAAAGCGGATGAAGTGGGGTACCCAAGCCCTTCTTACAGAAGCGAATATGTGGTAAAATAGACGGATACACCCATATCCACATGGACTACGTCAAAATCCCTCAAAACATACGGATCGAGGACAAGCTCATTGGCCCCCTCTCTCTGCGGCAGATCATCATTATCGCCATGGGAGGCGGTGTGAGTTATTCGCTGTTTGCAATGGTCTCGAAGACGTACGGACACGTTCCGCCTGCCGCGCATGTCTTCGTTTGGCTTCCGCTCATTCTCTGCACGGCGTTTTCGCTCATACGAATCAATGATATTTCACTCACGCGGTATTCTCTTCTCGTGTTCGAACTCATGGTAAAGCCAAGGAGACGCGTGTTCCAACCGCGCCGTGGGCTCAATACCATTCCAAAAGCGGTGATGGCAAAAGCAGGGAAGAAATCGAAAGAAGGCGATATGGAAATCGCGCCAAAAGAAAAGCCGGCACTTCTTATCGAAGATTTGAGCGCGATTCTCGATCGCGATGGTGCGGATAAGGAAGCTCATTTACAAGTATCTGCAAAAGATGTTTTCGAAAACACGATCGGAGCGCAGGCGATTTTGAATGCAGACGCAGAGGATATTGCCGATCAGAGCAAAAGACTCGATGCCCTGTGGAAAGAAATGAAAGCAGGTCGCTCTACAATTTCTTCTTCATAATATTTATGGATCAGCAAAAATCGAGCACAGGCAAAGATTCTGTCCGCAATCGCAAGAAGGGCGAATCCACCGCTGTCCAACGATTTTTGCCTATCGCCGAAATCAAGAAGGATACGGTGATACTGAAGAATGGGGGCATGCGCGCGGTACTTGCGGTCGGAAGTATGAATTTTAACCTGAAGAGCGATGACGAGCAGCAAGCGATCATTCTCAGTTATCAGCAATTCCTCAATACGCTCGCATTCCCCATCCAGATCGTCGTTCGATCAACAAAGTTGAATGTCGATGCGTACGTGCAAGATCTTACGGCGCGTGCGAGCAAGCAGAAGAATCCACTCCTCCAAGAGCAGACTCTGGATTACGCTCATTACATCGAGAAGCTTGTTGATGTTTCGGACATCATGCAGAAAAGATTTTATGTCATCATCCCTGTTGATCCTCCCGGGATCCAGAATGTTTCGTTTATGAGCAAGCTCTTCGGATGGCTTTCTCCCAGCGATTCGCGCGAAAAAGCGCTTGCGCGAAACCGGCAGTTTGATGAAAAAAGTGCCACGCTTCGCGATCGCGTAAACCTTGTGAAGACGGGACTTGCAAACGTGGGTTGTCCATCGGAGCGGCTTAGCACCCAAGAACTCATCGATCTCTTCTATCATGTGTACAATCCAAAAACAGCGGACTCGCAGAAGCTGCCGGGAATGCATGATATGAAAGTGAAGGAGTATCTTTTGTAAGCGAGGCTACGAAGCACACATCAATCAAAAGTACCCCTTTTGCTTGTCAGAGAGGTCTCCATCGCGTACAGTTCGCCTGCTTCATTCCGTGCTGCAGTAAGGCGATTTGAAGCATTTCCCTTTAATTCCTCCCCTTGCTGCCACTCTTCTTTATGTCACAGACGACGAAAGTTTACAGAAAGAATCCAGCGATGGAGACCCTTTTAAAGGATTCTCCCGCCATTGTTTCACCGAAGCCGGGCGATGTACTGGATGGCAAGATTCTCTTTAAGGGGAAAAACAAGCTCATTATCGACATTGGCGGTGTCGCTTCGGGCATTATTTCGGGAAGGGAATTGCGTGATTCCTTCAATACGTATCAAACGCTTATCGTCGGTTCCGATGTCAGCGCTATGGTTCTGGAGGAGGAGAACGAGGAGGGAATGATTGTCATGAGCCTCCGACGCGTCTCGCAGCAAAAGGCGTGGGATCGCATCAATGATCTTATCGCCGAAGATGGCACTATGACCTTTGTTCCGCAGGAAGCGAATAAGGGGGGACTTCTCGCAAATATCGATGGTATTCGCACGTTCTTGCCGGTATCGCAGCTCGCACCGATCAACTACCCGCGCGTTTCGAATGCTGATTCCATGGAAATTATTTCACGGCTTGCCAAGTTCATTGGTCATCCATTTGTCGTCAAAATTATTACCACTGACGAGTCTGCAGGGAAGATTGTCGTTTCCGAGCGCGAGGCTTTGTCCGAGCAGCGCGACAAGGCGCTCGAAAGTCTTCGTGTTGGCGACGTGAAGGACGGCATCGTGAGCGGTATTGTAAACTTTGGTATTTTTGCCACATTCGATGGGTTAGAGGGATTGGTTCATATTTCCGAAATTGCATGGGGCCATGTGAAGAACCCATCCGAACATTTGAAGGTGGGTGATAAAGTGAAGGTAAAAGTCATTGGTTTGGAAGGAGAAAAACTTTCACTCAGTATCAAACAACTCCAGCAGGATCCGTGGGAAGAAATTGCCGAGAAGTATCCCGTTGGCAAAAAGGTAAAAGGAACGGTTATGCGACTTACAGATTACGGCGCGTTTGTAAAACTGGAGAGCGAGATTAACGGACTTGTGCACCTCTCCGAGCTTGCACACCAGAAGGTCGCAGATCCTGCAGATATTCTCAAGGTCGGTCAGAAGGTGGATGTGCAGGTCATCAATATCGAGCCAGACGAGCGCAGAATCGGGCTCTCCATCAAGGCATTGCTTCCAGTCACAAAGGAAATGCTCGAGCAGATCCAACGGGAGCGAGAAGAGGAAGAGGCAAGGAAATCAGCCGATGCCGCGGAAAGGAAAGAGCAAAAATCCTCGAAGAAGCTCGTCGAGGCAATCAAAGTTGTCGCTTCCAAGACTGGCAAAAAGTACTACGCTGCTGATTCTACTCAGGCGGAGAAGATCAAAGAAGAGAATAGAATTGAGTTCGAGAGTGCGGCAGACGCAGAGGAGGCTGGGTACAGTGCTTAGCACATCCGGAAATGGACTCAGCGTTTTCCGCGCCCTTCGGGCGCAGTGCACTTCGAAACGTCCTCCTTCGGAGGCCTCCTCAGTGTGACACGATCAAACTTTCTTCTCTGCCATCAAATGCATGTGCAGATGGTCGATGATCTGTCCTCCCGCTCTCCCACAGTGGAATGTGAGTTTGTAGCCGGGAATGCTGTGTTCGTTTGCAAACTTCTTTGCCTTCCAGATCAGCATTGCGGGGACATCCTTTGTTTCTTCCTCGAGCGTGATAATGGATTCGATATGTGTTTTAGGAATAAAAAGGAGATGCGTTGGCGCTTTTGGATGGATATCTTTAAACGCTATACACTCCGCATCTTCAAACACGATTTCGGAGGGGATTTCCTTTGCCGCGATTTTGCAGAAGAGGCAGTCCATCGACATGAGCCAAGTATACCTCTTTGAATAGCTGTCGCATTGATGGCTTGCCAACCGAAGCGGAAGGGCGTGCGTCAAAAGTCCACCTCCGATCGCCTTCCCACTTCGCCCTTTTGGGCTACGAGGGACAAGGCGGCGAGGCTATGGTGGACAACCTTCTGCGAAGGTTGGTGGGTCGGGCGGGGCTCGAACCCGCGACCAATTGGTTAAGAGCCAATTGCTCTACCAACTGAGCTACCGACCCATGTGTGAGAATGAACAGAGTATACGTTCATTATCAGGTAGTGATTCATCGGTAGCGAAGAACCAACTGCTTGCCCACCGAAGCGCCGCAGCGCGTAGGTGGGAGCTACCGACCCATGTGTGAGAATGAACTAGGTATAGCTTAGTGAAAATGCATGAATAATGGAACGAAAAAACCTCCGCTTCCCGGAGATCAATCGCACTTCTTCGGTGTCATTCTATCGACTACGCTTCCTCTCCTTGCACTGCAATCTTCACTGTCACCAGTCCCTCGGATCCAAGCTTTACCTGTGCGGCGTGGTTTCCGATGCTCTTTATTTCGTTCTCGATGATGATATCTACTTCTGCGACCTCCACCTGAACTTGCTCGCTCAACGCCTCTGCAATATCACCGGCATGGATGGCAGCGTAAAGCTTCCCGCCCTTGGCTGTCTTGCGGCTGAACTTAAGTACTGTGTCCTTTAGCACACCTGCCGCGCTCTTCTGTAGTTCGATTTCGTGCTGCCTCTCCTCTGCGCGGCGCTTGATTTGTTCTGCATAGCGCTTTCGTACAGCTGGTGTTGCAACAAGCGCACGCCTCCGTGGAAGGAGATTATTGAGCGCGAATCCGCTGCGGACGATGATGATATCGTTCCGCTTTCCGAGGCCGGTAATGTCTTCGAGCAGTAGAACTTCCATGGGTGCAAAATGGACCCCCTTTTGGGGGAGAGCCGACAAAGTCTACTGATCACCCTAAGTGAAGTCAATTTGACCTAGAGTCATGGCTACTTTCCTCCTGCGTAAAATGAGTTTATAGCTCTAATGCGAACTCAATAATTATGAATAATTATTGTATTCAATCACCAGAAATTGATGAGAATGACTGAGGTGCCACAGGTGTACTTGTGGAGGATTTTTCCTCATCAGATATAGAGAAAAGCCACGGAACAAAACTCCACCACGATTTGCCTGCTTTGAATGTACGGCCCTGTTTTCTAAACCACCGATGCATGCTGAGGAACCGATCAGAGTGGAGTGAGGGTTTTCCAAGATCGACACCCAGTATTTTATCGCTTACGGCAAAGACGTACGTGGGAGAATAGAGGACGATAGCGGGAACTTCCTCTCGGAATACTTCACGAAGACTCTCCAAGGTCTGTTTGCGCACATCTTCGTTATGAGTCTCGCGAATTTGTTCGAGCAGTGCATCCGCCTTAAAGTTTGCAAATTGCGAAAGATTGTTGGCATCCAGCCGCTGGCCGATTTGTTCGCTTGTTTCGGAGACTTCGAATGTCTGCTTCTGGCTGCTATGCCAATATGGATAACTGTCCAAGTTATCGAGGAGCGGCTGCCCAAAGAGCAGCACGTCGTAATCGCGGCGAATCACCTTGTCCTCGAATTCCTTTTTATCCTTTGGAATGATGACGACAACATCCACGCCGATATTGCGCCATTCCTTCGCCACTTCTTCCGCCACTTTGGGATAGGTAGGGGGCAAAGGACTTGTGAGGAGCGTGAGCCTCAGCGGATTGCCATGCTGATCGACGCGAATGCCATGGAGATCCTCCGGTCGTTTGAGGCGAAGGATGCCTTCATCCATGAAGAGTGTTGCAATGGAAACACCTGTAGCGGAGCGTTCCAAAAAGAGATCAACAATCTTCTGTTCTTCCTTTAACTTCTGGAATCTGTCTTTATCCGCTGTTCGTGTGAGAACGAATGTATCAATCACGTTGCCACCGGTTTCTGTGAGTCGGAGCGCATTGCGGCCAATGAGGAGACTGCCACTACTTCCATCACTATGCAGATTCGCGACCCACGAACCGGTCTCTGTAGAGCCCGCAATGTGAACGACGGGAATATCATTGAGGAACAGGGGGGTCTTGAGTTTTGGGGCGTAGGAACCTGTCACTGTAAGCTGTGCACCGGTTTCGAGGAGGACAATTGATTGTACGAGAGCAAGGTTACCAACGCTGTTCCGCTCGCGATCTTCGAGGAGCGATTGCAGCCGCACTTTTTCCGGCAGGTTCCAATCGGAATCGTAGAGTGCACCTTGTGCTGCCTCCGGTTCAAAATTGTATTTCCAATCCTCCTGCGTGTATTCGAGCAAGGGAGTATCCACGATGGAAGCTTCGTTGATGGAATCAACAATACTTTGTTTATTTGTTGCAAGCTGAAGCGCAAGACGGAGATTCTTATCCTGCAACGCCTCGTGATCCAGATTCAAAAAAAGTGCAACGTATTGCGGAAGAGTGTAGGGGAATGTGACGTAACGCTTGGGGATCACTGCTTTGCCATCGGTGCTTCGAGGGACATGACGCACGCCATCGAGATTGCGCAAATCCGAAAGAAGCGACGGATAATCCGGGAAAGCGCGCAAAACCACGCGCTCGAGGAAAGGCTTTGCGCCGTAGTACTTCTCGAAAATTTCGAGCGTTACTTCGGTCGAGAGCGGCGTCTCCACAACGCTCTTAAACGCAAACGGGCCACAGCCGATGGGATGAAGATTAAAGTCGTAGGCATCCAGCAACTGATCCGGCTTAAGCCGCTCTAACTGATTTTTTGGCACAATGCCGAGGGTCAAATTGCTCCGAAAAAAGTAGTACGGTTTTTCCAGCCTAAACTGCACCGTGCGATCATCAATTTTTTCTATATCCACTCCGCGGAAATTTTTCTGGAGAATAGGATTCGGGAATCCCTGTTGCTCTATCATTTGGTATGTAAAGATGACGTCATCTGCAGTTACAGGATGTGGGTTTTCGTCTGTCGTATCGTGCCAAAAAATATTGTTGCGTAGAGTGAGCGTATAGATCTGATGGTTCCCTGTGATTTCGAGCGTAGCGAGATCATCCTCCACTTTGCCGCTGAACGGGTTATACCGTTGGAGACCGGCAAATACGAGGCTCGTGATATCGCGGTTCACATCATTCGTTACGGTGAACCAAGGATTAAGCACTTTGATGGAGCCGACCGATCCCTCGATGTATGTCCCACCCCGGACAGGTATGGATTCCGTGTTTTCTCGGTAGAATCGTTTGCAGAGCACTGCGGTGCTGAGGACGAAAAGTATGCAAAACGCTACGAGGACAATTTTTTCCCATGCCTTCATAGCACCGAAGGTGCGACGGAGAGTGCGCATACGGAAAAGAATTGTACCGGAAGAAGCATAATCGTGCTTGTTATGAAAGGAGGAGGCTTTGCACCGTATGTCCTGTATTAACTCTGCGAAATGAAGAGCTGTACAACGCCAAGGACAAAGAACACAACCGAAAGCCAGACTGTCGCTTTAAAGAGTACCGATTCCGCGCCACGCCGTTGGACAAATGTCGCACCGGATCCGCCAAACGTGGCGGAAAGACCGGTCATTCGCTGTTGGAGCGTGATGGCGCAGGAGAGGAGGAGGCCGATGGTGGCGTGGAAGATGATGAGCATGGAATGCAGTATAGCAGATTGGAACTGTCTCGGTTGTCTTTATGGTGGGCAATACAAGATTCGAACTTGTGACCTCCACAATGTCAATGTGGCGCTCTAACCAGCTGAGCTAATTGCCCAAAGACCAAAAAGCCATCGCAGGGTAACATGAGATATTCACTCTGGGAATCAGAATCCCTGCAAGTGTTGCAGTCGAATCTGCTTCCTTTGCTCAGCATGTCCCATCAATTGAGCTGTGCTTTTATTTCTCCTTGAATCCAAGCGCATCCGATGCTTCTCTCCCCACGATGCGGATGGCATTAATGATGGAGAAGATGCGGGAACCATGCTCAGTCTCGCTCTTTTACTCCTATTTCCGATCATAGGAGATATTGAGGGGACAATCTTCTGGAGTTCGGATCGAAGCAGCGGTTTTGGCGCGTTCATAAGTTCCGGAATAATCACCATTCTCCCTTCGTGGAACTTTCCGAAATCGGTCACGAGGAAGAGTGCGTTTATTTCCGTCGTACGATCCTTCTGGAACTCAAGCCCAATGCCGACATGAGTGTAATCCCCAAGGATTGTTTTCCTGTGGCCATCATCCGGCGGGACTTCCGCCATCATGCCACTATGCATCAGCTCGAGTGATTCTTTGATCATTTCGTGAATATCACCAATCGGGCCGCGATAGCGGAATCCCACGTTTTCCCCTGCGGCGCGCAGGCCATCGATACCAAATTCTGTAATGCGGGTCGGGAACGATTTGCCATCGGAACTGTCGTGGCCAAGGTAGGTAGCTCTGCGCGTAAGCTCAGTGGAATCATCAAAGTGAACCGCAGAATCAGCTGCGTGCGACTGCGATACTTCGGAGATTCCCTCATCCAATCCCACGGGTGGCAGACCGTGTTCTTCTCTGCTTATATTAATGAGCTGGAGTTCGTACGATTTCCAATATTCAAGTTCAGGCACTTTGTACGCGCTTGTGGAAACAGGGAGCGCGAGGAGGAAGACTGAAAGGACTGCGCTGCGGTTCATTCACGGATCATTGTACCTTGCTACTCTGGCATCTCCTCATGGAGATTGCGCGAAGCACCCGTAGGCTTTTCCGCACCAGGCAGAGGTGCATGGATTTCGCGCTCCATCGCACGGTAGAGAATTTCCGCAACCTCTCCTCGTGTTAATCCGCGTTCAGGATGGAGAGAATTTCCTTCAAACGGAAGCAATTTATGCTCTGTCATTGCTAAGGTCGGTTCTTGGAACCATGCGCCCGGGGGAACATCGATGAAATTATTTACGGCAGCCTCTGCATTTCGTGTGAGAGAAAAAATTCTTGTGATCAGAGTCAATCCTTCCGCTCTCGATATTTCTTGCGTTGGACGGAAGCTGCCATCTTCGTACCCTGTGATCCAGCCTTTGCGTTTGGCGAGGCACGCGTACGGGGCAAACCACTGATTGAAAACATCCCTAAAGCATTCGTTGAATTCAAGTCCGATGGGAGAAACATCGATTGCGACGAGCATCATTTTTGTAAGCTCCGCGCGACTGACGGTTTTTTCTGGCTGAAACGTGCCATCATCATAGCCACGGAGAATATCGCGACCCTTCATAGCATCGATTGCCATTGCAAAAGGATGATCTGGTCGAACATCCAAAAACGGTCCGCCATGAGTGGGGGTGAGTTCCGGATTTACGAGCGATCGAGTAGAGGTCGGGATATGTCCCTGCGATTCTCGGAAAGCAATTTCTTCCTCCTCGGAACTATATCGACTGAAATCAGTGACGAGAAAAATCGCATTGAGCGATTCCCGTGGACTGTTTAAAAGCGAAAGTCCGATGCCAATATCCGTGTAGGGTCCAAGAAGATTTTCTCTGTGCGAATCATTAGGCGGCACTTCCGCCATCATGCCATCATGAATGAGACGAAGGCCGTACGAAGCATCCTTGAGGATTTGGATGAAGGGGTCGCGTATCCAATATCCCGTATTTTCCGCGAATCCCCATCCGCTCAATACATTCTGCGCAGTAAAGCGCTGCTCGAGATTTTTTCCATTGGAGCTTGTATGTGCAAGGTACGTCTGTTCCCGTGATTCCAGGCTCATGGGATCAAAACTCACTGCGGTATCGCTTGCATGAGCAGCTGCCACGACTTCGATATTACTGTTGTAATGGAGCGGTGGCAGATTTTCCATTCTTCTCGCTTCATTGATCCATTGGAAGACGTTTGCTCGGAGCGTTACTTCCATCTCCTTTGGTAACTCTGCGGCCGCTGCTGTAAGCGGAATGGCGAGGAGTGTTCCAATGATGATTGTCGAGAGGAATCTCATTCTAGAATCGAAGTATACTTCGTGTATGCGGAAACGTGAACACATCGAAAATTTTGCCCATGAGGTTTGGGATTGGTACAAGCAGCATAAGCGCTCGCTTCCGTGGCGTGACCTTACGATCAAAAATGATGCAGAGCGTGCATATCGTGTTCTTGTGTCGGAAGTGATGTTGCAGCAAACACAGGTATCGCGCGTCGTTGTCATCTACAAACGCTTCCTGCGCGAATTCCCTTCGATTCGCGATCTTGCGAATGCATCGAATCGCGAAATCATTATGGCGTGGAGAGGCATGGGGTATAACTCGAGGGCACTGAGGCTTCGGGATGCAGTGAGAGAGATTGTGAGGAGATCTGAAGAAGTGCGAAAATACGAAAATCCTTCGTCGTTGCTCAGGACAAGTATGAAAATACGAAAATGCAGAATTCAGTTTCCCGTGGAGATGGATGAGTTGATGTCGCTCCCCGGTATTGGCCACTATACGGCTGCAGCGATCCGCAATTTTGCTTTCCATGTTCCAACACCCTGCGTCGAAACGAATATTCGCAGAGTTCTCCATACGCGCTTCTTTGGGCCGCAGA
>Ga0209542_10000482_pt1 | contig 95985 bp, 96 predicted proteins | sample RifCSPhighO2_01_FD_184028 | JGI IMG/M metagenome (GOLD analysis project Ga0209542, IMG submission 184028) | Soil microbial communities from Rifle, Colorado - Rifle CSP2_plank highO2_0.1 (SPAdes) (version 2) | ecosystem: Environmental > Terrestrial > Deep subsurface > Rock core/Sediment ...
GAACAGGGTACGTCTTAAAAACCTTCTAATCTGAGCTTCAGAGGGTATTTGTTTGAGTGTGTACATAGCTTCCATGATACGGGAGCTGTACCAACTGGGTCTGGATACCCTGGTTGGGGGCATAGCTATAGATTATTTGTATGCCTTAATTCTAGCACGTCCTATGACGATTCCCGAGGTGAATCGTACTCTGTCGCCCTCATCCTCATCACAGACATTTTGTCGATCCTGACTGAGGACGAGTTGTTTCTTTTTTTGAATTTCCAGTGCTGTCAATACACCAATATCCTTGATCTACCGTAGCAAGAGTAACCCACACTGCATAAGACTTTCCATCGGGGGAAACATTGCAACCACTACCTGAGGCATTTTGAAGTACCCGTGTTACAGACGAATAATAACTTTCCGTACTATTCTGAAACTTTTGGAACATAGAAGGAGCATTTACGCCGAGACAAGTATCAGGACTCTTGCCCGGAAGACCGTAGGTGTCAGCGTTGTCATCATAAAATATTTGAATTGCGGCTAAAATACCGTACATGTCTGACTTTGTCCCTGCTTCTGTACTCTTCGTTTCCACGGTAATTAATGGAGGAGAAGTAGTCACTTTTTTATATTGAAGAACAAGTGAATTAGGCTTTCCAGAATATACTGCTTTATTAAACATATCTTTTGAATTTATACTCGACTCGGCTGAAATGGTTAAATCGTATAAATATTTGTCTCCGTAAACAAAAATCAGCTCATAGTCCCCGCCAATCGTGCGAAGTGCTTGGTGACCACCAACCGTTATTTTTTCATACTTTTCATTTAAGAGATCCAATAACTTTATGCGGTCTGCATAGTCAGACGCACGACGAGGGAGAATAAAAAAACCTACCTCTGGTTTACTAGCATCTTTTGAGTAAAAAACTGCTTGGTAAGTAATTCCGATCGTCTGGTTTTCTTTAAAGATTAAAGCATTTGGATAATAAAATGAAAGACCATATTTGCTATCAAATAATTTCCAGCCGACTTTACCATTATTCTGATCAGGATTTTTTGAAGTAGCGGTAGTCGATGGTGCAATGGCAGTTTTAGAAGTCCCTTGAGCGGATGAACTAGTCGCAACTGGAGATGGCTGTTCTGTTGGTTTGGCGGTTTGATTCAAAAGGTAATATCCGCCTCCTAACAATCCGAGAGCTACAATAATCGCTACAATGACTCCAACGAATCCTTGTTGGGTTTTCATATATATGCCACTATCGTAGCACGCTCTATTTCCTACTTGTGATAATGTCATCTGCGACGTTTTTCGGAACGACATCGTAATGGTCGAATTCCATCGTCATGTTGCCGCGGCCTTCGGTCATTGAGCGGAGCGTGGTGGTGTAGCCGAACATTTCTGAGAGCGGAACCTTAGCGTGAATTGCCTTGTTCATACCGCGCTCTTCCATCCCCTCGATCTGCCCGCGCTTGCCCGAGAGATTTCCGGTGATATCACCCATGAATTGCTCTGGGACAACCACTTCGACTTTCATTATCGGCTCGAGGAGTGCCGCTTTCGCCTTGCCTGCCGCTTCTTGGAAGGCCATCGATGCGGCGATCTTGAAAGCGATTTCTGAAGAGTCGACATCGTGATACGAACCATCATAGAGCTCGATGGAGATGTCCACCATCGGGAAGCCGGCGAGGAAGCCTCTCGCCATCGCTTCGCGCACACCCTTCTCCACCGCGGGAATGTACTCCTGAGGCACCACACCTCCTTTGATGTTGTTGATGAATTCAAAATGGTCTTCGCGCGTGATGTTTTTCGGTTGCTTTTTCTCGGGGTCGATGGGCCCCATCTTCCTCATCTTGATCTTCACGTGGCCATACTGGCCGCGACCGCCGGTCTGTTTGATATATTTGCCCTCGGCTTCTGACGAACCGAGAATGGTTTCGCGATACGCGACTTGCGGCTTGCCCACATCGGCGGAAACATTAAATTCACGCTTCATGCGGTCGACGAGGATCTCGAGATGCAACTCGCCCATGCCTGAAATAATAGTCTCCCCCGTTTCTTCGTCAGAGGTGATGCGGAACGTCGGGTCTTCGTCCGAGAGCTTGTGGAGCGCGATGCCCATCTTCTCTTGATCGGCTTTGGTTTTCGGCTCGATACGAAGTGACACGACCGGCTCAGGAAATTTAATCTGTTCGAGCACGATAGGATTCGCCTCGTCGCAGAGTGTATGTGAAGTCTTCGTGTCTTTCAGACCAACAGCAGCAGCGATTTCACCCGTGAACACCTGTTCGACTTCTTCGCGTTTGTCAGCTTGGAGACGCACAATGCGCCCAATGCGTTCTTTGGTACCAGTCGTTGAGTTATAGACGTAGGAACCGGCAGCGATAGTGCCCGAATAGACGCGGAAGAAGGTCAGCGCGCCGACAAACGGGTCGGTCTGTAGTTTGAAAGCGAGTGCACAGAATGGTTCATCATCCGACGCGTGGCGTTCAACTGGTTCGCCTGTCTTTGGGTTGGTGCCGGTCGCCGGCGGCAGGTCCAAAGGCGACGGAAGATAGTCGACGACAGCGTCGAGCGCAAGCTGCACGCCTTTATTCTTAAGCGCGCTACCGCAATACACCGGGAATACCTCGTTATGTATGACCGCCTTGCGGAGGAGCTCTTTCAACTTCGCGAGTGGTGGCTCAGTACCCTCGAGGTACGCTGTCATAATTACATCATCTTGTTCAACGATACGCTCGATGAGTTCAGAGCGATATTTCTTCGCGGTCTCGAATAGCTCGGCAGGAACTTCTCCCTCAACCACGTCCTCGCCCATATTCCCCGTGAAGGTGTACGACTTCAGCGTGAGTAGGTCGACGACGCCTTCATGCGCGGCCTCGAGGCCAATAGGTATCTGCATGCGAATGGCCCGCGGCGAAAGTCGATCAAGAATACTTGCATATGAATCTTCAAATGAGGCGCCCGTGCGATCAAGCTTGTTGATGAAGCAGACACGGGGCACGGCCGCCTCGTCAGCATAGCGCCAGTTCGTCTCGGACTGCGGCTCGACGCCCGCAACACCGTCGAAGACGACGATAGCGCCGTCCAAGACGCGCATCGAACGCTTCACTTCAGCAGTGAAGTCGATGTGCCCGGGAGTGTCGATAATATTGAAACGAAATTTCTTCGCAACATCTTTCTTATCCTTCTCGTCAGTCTTACTCCAGAAGCAAGTGATGGCGGCCGCGGTGATGGTGATACCGCGCTCCCGCTCCTGCTCCATCCAGTCGGTCGTCGTCTCGCCCTCATGCACCTCGCCGATCTTATGCTGACTGCCCGTGTAGAAAAGAATTCGCTCGGAGACAGTGGTTTTGCCCGCATCGATGTGGGCGATGATGCCGAAATTTCGTACTTTCTCGAGTGGATAATCGCGTTTCATAAGTTAAATAAAAATAAAATGCCCGAGGGCATGCCCATAATAACACAATCCTTCGACAAGCTCAGGATGATTTTGATTACAAAATCACCACGCAAAGTGTGCGAAAGCTTTGTTTGACTCTGCCATACGATGCATCTCATCCTTCTTCTTTATCGCATCGCCCTCGTTCTTCGCAGCGAGGAGGAGCTCCGTGGCGAGCTTCTCCGCCATCGGCTTACCCTTCTTCGCGCGTGCAGCATTGATAATCCAGCGGAATGCGAGTGCGAGACGACGATTCTGTGGAACCTCACGCGGCACTTGGTAGTTCGCACCACCGACACGTCGCGAGCGCACTTCCATCAAGGGAGAGACATTACGCAGCGCCGCTTCAAAGGTTTCGAGAGGGTTGGCGCCACCCTTCTCTATCTCAGCGAGGGCATCATAGACTACCGCGCGCGCGGTATCCTTCTTGCCGTTCCACATGACGGCGTTGATAAAACGCGTCAGCGTCTCTGAGCCGTACTTGAGATCGGTACGCCACACCCGCTTCTTCTTAAGTGGTCGACGCATGGTTATTTAGCGCTCGGGCGCTTCGCACCGTAGCGCGAGCGGGCACGGCGGCGCTTCTCGATACCGGTCGTATCGAGCTTACCGCGCACGATGGTGTACTGGACGCCGATGTCCTTCACGCGGCCGCCGCGCAGAAGTACGACCGAGTGTTCCTGGAGCGTGTGCCCCTCGCCTGGGATGTAGGCCGTTACCTCCATGCCATTTGTCAGGCGGACACGGGCAATTTTACGGATAGCGGAGTTCGGCTTTCTCGGGGTCTTGGTGGTCACCTTCGTACACACTCCTCTCTTAAAGGGCGACGGGTAGAAGGTCGGGCGATTCGTGAGCGCGTTGAAACCGCGCGTCAGCGCGACGACCTTGGTCTTGCGCGTCTTGTCTCGACGACGTTTCTTGGTGAGTTGATTGATGGTTGCCACAAAAATAAGACCCGAGGCGGGTCAAGAGCAATATAAAGGAATAGCGCGCAGAACGCAACTATCTACCAGCTTCCCCATCAAGGGGTTCACGGTAAGGGTCGTCGGAATATGGTGGACGAACGAGAGGAGGAGTCGCTGATGGGCGCACCTGGGGCGATGGAGGAGCAGGTTGCTGGATAGGTGCTGCAGGGCGCTCGTGATTTTGTGGCGCAGTACGTGATGATTCACGTGGCGCTTGTGCTTCCATCTGGAAAGTGCCGGGAAGATTCGGTGGGGGAGGCGCGGTACGTGCCTGCGTGCCTCGCGGCGCTTCATTATGAAATTCAATGTGCGGCTCTTCGTGATCTTCAAGTAACGTGTCGCTTTGCATTGGCGGGAGAGCATTCCTGAACACAGGCGGTCTCACACCGAACTTCGGCGGTAGTGGCGCAATGTTATTTGTTCTGCGAGCGACTTGAGGAGTCGATACTGGTATCGGACGCTGGCCATAATTCGGCACCGATGCATTTACCGTCTGGCGTTGCGATGCGGGCGCTGGAGTGTTTCTCATCTGCGCGCGAAGCGGTACAAATATCTGATCGTTTACATCCTGTACTATGCCGCCTACCGTCCGATCGTCGAGCCGCGCCTTGTCAGCGAGAGCTTGCACAAATTCTTCTGGACTCTCAATACCCGTTAAGAGCAAAATTATTCTATGTTCGAGAACTGTTCCCTGGTCAACATGCAAGCCGTATTTGGCCATGAGACTTTTTACAACTATCGAATATTTCTCATCCGCGAGATAGTCGCGAATGGCGGGAGGCAATGTCTTCATCACAAGCTGAATGCTTTCTGCGAGAGTGGGCTGTGGCTCAGGTTGATTCATACTTCAATTAGGGATTCTTTTCCTTCTCCTTATCGTTGCCGCCCTCCTCACCACCTTCCTCCTCTCCTTCTTTCTTATCTTTTGCTTTCAAAACTTTCTTTACGTCATCCCACGCCTTGTCCGCGTCAGATTTCGTGGAGTCCTTAATAATCTTTCGAGCAGCCTGCGGCGCGCCCGCACCGAACATAACCCATCCTGGGAACGAACTGCCGAAGAATTTGCCTTCAATATTTTTAACGTACCTCTTTTCTGCTTCTTTCTTCTCTTCGCTGAGAGCACCCTTCGCATCTGACTCCGTTTTCTTTGCAGTCTTGAGTTGCTCCGCAGCTTCGGTGAGTTTCGTAGTCGCGGTCGCGAGATTGTCTTCGCTCGTCTTTAGATTCTGGCGGGTGGTATTGAGCTTCTCGTCAACCTCAATCTTCTGTTCCAGGCTGAGATTTGGATTCTCTTTTTCTTTCTCAAGCCGTGCAACTTCTGCTTTGTAATCGGTATACTGCTGCTTGGCTGTTGCGTGTTCGTCTTCTGCATTACTTTTATTCTTATCTGCAGTTAGCCGTTTTACCGCAGCATCGTTAATAGCCGTTTGCTGTTCTTTCGTGTTGCCACGATCACCGATTGCGTCGGTAACAGACTTAAGATAATCTCTGTATTCCTTAACATTCTTATCGTATTTCGCTCGGTAACCGCCCACCGCGACCTTATCAATTTTGCCGGCATCAATGCCACCAAACGGAATCTCTTTCCACGCCTTGCTCGCGCGGGCATCGAAGCTGCCTTTTGCCCCACGGTCGAGCATCTTCATCGTAAGCCGTCCTGTCTTGCTCGAGCCAAATTTGGTTGTGCGAAGCGCTTGCGCGGCACGGTACGATCCCCAGCCGACCGTGGTTCGCATTCCCCAGGCAGTTCCGCCAAGGACGACTTTACCTGCTGCCTTCGTCGCCCACTCGCCGCCGAATGCACCCAACTTCTTCGAGAAAATAACGACCGCAAGCAACATCCCCATCGCGACAAGATATGACAGGATCATGCCGGCGAAGCCGGTGAGATCCCCCTTCCCGATAAAGGCCGTCCAGGCAGAATCCTGCGAGCCATTCGTAACACCGAACCCGGTAAGAAATTGCACGTCAGTGATGACCGCAAGCGCGATATAGAGCATCAGGAGAAGGATGGGCGCAATGATGGTTTGACTGAAGAGTTCATCTCGCCACTTCTTCGACATGCCTTCGAGCTTGGGTATCGCATACCCGGCGAAGCCGACGGGCGCTGCAATAATAATAAATACCAGCACAACGAAACGCGCGATGAGGATAAACGCGAGAGCGAACATGACGAACCCTGTAATCATGAAAAGAATAATCCCCATGAAGCCGATGATTATGGAACTACCTGGTGCAAAGACTAATGTATTGTTCATCGCGTCGCCATAAATCCTTTGGAGGCCTACTTGCCCCATAATTTTATTTGAGATGCCTTCATTCATAAAACCGGAATAATTCGTCGGCTCCGCCGGCTGACCGCCGTTGATCTGTGTGTAGAACTGGGTCGCGAAGAGGTTGCCGACGTCAACAACTGCCTCGGTCATGAAGAGAGAGAAATTGAGGAGAACGGCGCTGATGAGCAACTTCGGGAGCAGATTGCTCTTCCAGCCGAAGAGTTCCGTACCAAGAATGATGGAGATGCCGATCGCGAGGAATCCGAATATGAGAAAGATGTTGCCGATGTCGCGCAGGATGCGCCACGCGACGCCGATGGCGCTCAAATCATTGACCACGTCGCCCATGGTGACTACGGTGAAGTACACGGCGTTATCAAGAGTGATCGCCGCGACGCCGAGAAGCCATGCGAAGAGCGTCATGATCCAGGTCATAACAGAGCCGAGCCAGCTATCTGTATTTGCAGACGGCGGCACCGACATTCTGCCGGCGGCGTTGAGATCTTGTGTGTTCGCGGAAGGTGGAGGAGTCTTGTTCAAATTATCCACGGATGTTGGTGCAACATATACTTCACCGTTCGCCGTACTCATATTTGGTTCTTGACACGACTGGACTGCGGGATCGCATGGCACTTGTGCAAATGCAATGCGCGCGTGCGTAGAGATGACTCCGATGACAGCGAGAGTGATGAGAAGTGTGCTGAGGAAGTGCTTCATATCAAGGCAGGATGACGGCGCAGGAGCTCTGAAGCGCCTGCGCATTCGCGCTCAAGAGATTCATCTGGTCAACAGTCGTTCCTTCTGACACGGCAAGTGCGTTTGACGGGCTCGATGTCGCTGTGTCACTCGAGAATGCTTCTTGCTCCGCGTTCGCGACGTCGGTCGCCGTTGGCGGCATGGCTTGCAACGCCTGTAGATCGGCAGAGTAGGCGCCGCTAGATCCGGAGCTTAGTTCCGACTGCACTCTCTCTGCCATTGCGCGTGCCTTCGCGATGATCGTCGACGCGGTCGTCGCTTTCGCGAGCACCGGCGCGATCTCCGTCGCGAGCGCTCGCTGTGCCGCGCTCACGGTGGTAGCTTTCGCCGAACAGGTCGTTATGAGAGTCGTTACATTCGTCGATGCACCGTTCGCCGCATCGCGGATGGTGTTCCAGGCCGTCTCATATCGATTCACATTATCAAGTAGCTGCTGGTCTGACCCGCCGGGCAGCGTCTTCGCATTCTGATTGATACCGGACTGAGTCAAGCCAAGATAGCCCGAAGAACGCTGGTAATCGTCCATATAGGAACGCCCGTAGGGTCCGCGCTCGCTCGCACCGGCGAGGCCGCTCGTGGCACCATATACGCTTGCACTGCCGAGTATGTTGTTTGCGAAATTCGCCGTTTGTATAACCGTCGCCATATTACCCAAAATGCCGTTGATCTGCGCAGCGGCGTTGCCCATCGCGGCGAGCTTGTCAGCATTCAGCCCCAGCGTCTTGGTCAGCGTCGTGCTGATGAGAGAACCCGGTGTCTGAATAGTGCCGGGCGTGCCATCGCTCTTGGTGCAAGGGTCTCCCAGTCTTGCAGGCGATTGGGCGGCAGTCGGTGCGGGAGTGCTGCCGGGTGCAGGCGGACCCATCTGAGTACTGCCGGGTGTTCCCGGCTCGAGCGCGCCAGCGTTTAACGCCGCGTCGCCTCCGCACCAGGAGAGCATCCCGCCTCCCCAAGCAAGTTCCTGGAGACGAGCCGCGGTCTTGTCCTGAATCATGAGTGACAGTTCTGCTTGTGCGCGTTGATGGAGCATGTACGGATTATTTTGACCCTGCGTCGTGAGTGCGAACCACGCTGCGGTACCGCCCTGCGACCAATCACCGGCCAGATACGCATTCTGATTGCGTGTGTACTGCGGTAGCGTGTTCCGGTTCGCGACGAAGAAGCCGGCGAGACTTGTCTGCTGGAGATAGTTCGTGCGCAGCGACGAATTAATCGATCCGGCAAACGGCGAATTAGAGTTCCTGCCGAATTGGAAGAAGAATGCGCTTGCCTGCGTATCGCCCACCGTTTGCATATGTCCCTGCAAATTTCGTACGAACTGTGACGCGCCCGTGCCGTTTGATTTTCCGTTGACGAAGTCGATGATACCCGCGGTCATTGACCGAATGAGATTCCCCGAAGTGACGAACGCGATAGGCTCAAGAACGTATTTGTTTACTACGAGCGCGTCGGTTGATGCTGCGGATGCGACCTCTGAGATAGCGGAGATCGTATTCTGAATCAAGTTCATAGTATCAGGTCCTACGATGGACACTGGAATCGCTGCATGAGTCTTTTGTGGCGCAATGAAAAATGCCGAGGGGATGATAATCACGACAGTGAGAAGTACCGCGAGCGTTGAAATGGAAAGGGATCTACTCATGGCTTTTCGAGGCTTTCTGCCTTTCCGCAATATTACCGATGAGATTCACAAACGATGCCCCCGGCTCGCCCGCCGAGAGCGAGATGCCGGCTGTCTTGTATACGTTGCCGATACGTATGAATGCATTACCGAGATCGAGCACCGCCTGCGGATATTGTTGGAGCGCGAGCATCGTCGCGAGAGGATCGTCATTCACACGTGTGAAGTCTTCTGCGATCTCGCTCACACGCGCCATGGTATTTATTAGTACAAGATCATCGCTCGAGAGTTCTGCAGGCATCGGAATCACGGCAAGCCCGGTAGCGGTACTTCGATACGCTTTTGCTATCAAGGAAATCTGGGCGAGAGCAGTTGTGTCGTTGCCCTCGATTGCATCTTGTAGATAGAAAATCTCGCTCTTCGTCGCGCTGCTCTTATTAGCTTTAAACACGGCCTCAGCAGACACTGCAAACGTTCTGAGTGCTTCGGGGCCGGATCCTGAAATTGTGAGACTTTGTGCTGACTTGAAGTCGGGCGCGAGCGTGATCGACCCTGCGAGCTGGCTAAGTGCCTCGCTCGCGACGTTCTGCATATCGGTTTGAGACAAGTTGCCGTCATTACTCGATTGCACCGCGGACAGATACAGTGCAAAGAAATTCTTTGCGAAGGCGGCGGTCAGTGTCCCTTCTCCCGGGATCGGGAGCGAAGGGTCAGTCAATATCGCACGTGTTGATGTGGAGGCAGCCCCCGACACATCAGCAATCGCTTTCGGCACGACGAGACCCTGCGCGACTGCCGCGCCATCGTCCATGCCGAGGTCAAACGTGTCAGAATCATGTGAATCGGTACCGTATAGTGCTTCTTCCCAGTCGGGGAGACCGTCGCCATCGGAATCACGCGACGCGATGGCTTGCAGCAGCTCGGTCTCAGTCGACGCCTCCGCAATGGGTGGGGATGCTACACCGCGCGCAGTGACGTATGAGCCGATGACAATTGCCAATGAGAAGCATGCTGCGCCAAGAACACGCCAATTTCGTAGAGTTACCCCCATGGTATGACTCTAAGTATAGCAAGCTCGTTCACACGAGAAGCCGCTATCTACATATATAGTGTTACTAGTTCAATCCTTTCGTCGTACATAAGGCAAGCCATACAGAAAGCGGAACGTCCTCTGCCCGCGCTTTTTCCGGAATGTCTCCCGCAGAAAACCCCGCATCAATGAGATTTTTGCGTACAAACTTGCGCTTGTGTGCGAAACCGGCATGCAAAAGCGTAAAAAACTGTTTCTCTTCGGCTTGATTCGCAAAATTCTTGCGCGAGATGTCGCGAACCGTAAGCACAGCCGAATCTACCTTCGGTGCAGGATTAAACGCACCGCGCGGAACAGTGAATTCGTACTTCGGCATGCCGTACGCCTTCACTGAGAGCGCGAGAATGCTTTCCTTTTTTGAGCGGGCGATACGTTCTGCAACCTCCTTCTGCACGAGAAGCGTCATTGAACTCGGCTGATTGCATGAAGTGAGAAACATTCTGAATATTTCGCCCGTGAGATAGTACGGAATGTTCGCGACAAGCGAGTACCGCTTCGGGAGTTTTTCAATTTCGAACGTTCGAATGTCGCCGTAGATGAGTTTAAGACGTCTTTCTGCAATATAGTTCGCGAAATCAATTTGCAATTTTACAAATAATTCATGGTCGGCCTCGAGCGCTGTCACCTTCCCTGCTTTCTTAAGCAGTTCTCGCGTCAGCATCCCCGTTCCGGGACCAATTTCGAACACGGCCGTGTCCGCTGTGAGACCCGCGACCAGAGCGATGCGTTCCGCGATGCGCGTGTGCATCAAGAAATTTTGACCTAAAGACTTCTTGGGGCGTGAGGTCGGCTGGACAAAAAGAGAGTTGAATTGGCCTAGCGGCCTTCGCTCACGCAGCGAGCGAACTCTCTTTTTGTTCTGCCGACGAACGCTGTCAGGCCTCGATGATTTCATATGGTTGCGTTTCATCATAAAGCATCAGTGATGGATCGATGTCCGCGAGGAAAGACGACGGTTCCGAAAGGAAATCGCTTCCATATATTTTGCGAATGCGAGCGAGCGTGAGATATAAACGCTTTTTTGCGCGCGTCATCGCCACATAGAAAAGCCGCCTCTCTTCCTCTTCATCGCGGTTTGTATCGCCCCCCATGCCTTCATGGGGAAAGAGTCCTTCTTCCATACCGCCTACAAACACCGTTTCGAACTCGAGACCCTTCGCCGCATGTACGGTCATCAGTGTCACGCCGCGCTTGTCGCCGCGATCAAGCTCATCCTGGTCGCTTGCAAGCGCGGCGTCGGCGAGAAACGCGGCAATACCCTCTTTGCCCAGCGTCTGATCGTGCCGCGCAGCAACCGACGCGAGTTCTTCGACATTCTCGAAACGCTCGCGATCGTCTTCACTACCCTCGAGCAGCGTTGTGCGCATGCCACTCTTCTCGACGACGAGCTTCACAAATTCCGATGGGCTCAGATTATTCGCCACTTGCGCTAATTCCTCGATTATCTGTTCGAACTGCGCGACCTTCGCGCGCTCGCCGGCGCGAAGCACGTCTCGCTGTCCGGCCGCGAGCTTCCCGAGCGTTACGCGGCCGATGCCGCGCGGCGGCGAAGCCGCCGCGCGCATCTTGTCGACCTCGCGCGAAGGGTCCATCGCGAGCCGTATCCAGGCTAGCACGTCTTTCACCTCCTTCCGCGCGAAGAAATGCGTGCCAAGTAACTTGTACGGCACTCCGGCGCGCAGCAATCCTTCTTCGAGCGCGCGAGATTGGAAATTAGTACGAAAAAGTATCGCGACGTCCTCCGGTTTCGTACTGCTCCGCATAAGTGCGCGTATTTTCGCTGCAATCCACCGTGCCTCATCCTCGGCATTCAGCGCCGCGTGAACGATAATCGGCTCGCCTTTCGCATTTTTCGTTGTCGAATATTTTTCTTTACGGTTTTTATTCTTTTCAATAATGGCGTTTGCCGCATCGACCAGGTTCTTCGTTGAACGGTAATTATGTTCGAGGATAATCGTTTGCGCTGCCGGATATCGCTTCTCGAAATTCAATATATTTTCCATCTTCGCGCCGCGCCACCCATATATCGCCTGATCGCCGTCACCGACGACGAAAAGATTCGTGTGCTTTTCGGCGAGTAGACCGGCGAGCCGTTCCTGCAAGACGTTGGTGTCCTGATATTCATCGATATGAATATACCGCCAACGACTTTGTGCGAGTGCGCGCACGTCATCGTGCTCTTCAAGCATTCGTACGGGTAACGCGATGAGGTCGTCGAAGTCGAGCGCCTTCTCCGCGGCGAGCGTTTTCTCATAACGGAGCCACGCTTCAGCAGCAATGCGCGCGGCGAAACTGCCGCGGCTGAACTTCTCGTAGAATTCGCTCGCGCGCATTCCCTCGCCTTTTGCGCGCGATATACGGCCGAGTACCGCGCGGGGCGAGAGCTCTTTTGATTCAACATCGAGCGCTTTGAGTGCTGCTGCGAGCGCTTTCTCCGAATCGTCGCGATCGTACACGCTGAAAAAACGCGGAATACTCATGACCCTCCCGTAGCTCTCGAGAAGTTCGCGACCGAGCCCGTGAAAAGTGGCAATGAACGGGACTTCGGAATGCATCGCAGGTCGTCTCCTGTTCTGCGAAGCTTCATGCTCAACAGAAAGCATCCTGCGAACGCGCTCGCGCATCTCGCGCGCCGCTTTATTGGTGAAGGTGACGGCGAGAATCTCGTGCGCCGGTACCCCTTCGCGGATGAGATGGTAGATGCGCGTCGTGAGCACACGCGTTTTACCACTCCCGGCGCCAGCGAGTACCGAGATCGGTCCCTCGATCGCGAGGACCGCTCGCCGTTGCGCGTCATTCAATCCTTCGAGGTATTTCACTTGTCAAATATACCTTATAAAGCGCTCTCCACAGGCGTGCTGGAGGCCGATTGACTCCAGTTCTCCTTCAGCTATACTTCATTTGTAGTTGATACGCAGGTATTCAAGGAATGGCTTATATACGAGGGTATGTAGGCCATTCTTGTATGAGGCCGACCAACCGATTCCCCCAGGTTACCTATAAAATCACATCAAAAAATTTTCATAGCATTAGGATTGGTGGGCATCACGTTCGCTCTCACAGTCGAAGCCAATAACGCGGTAGCGTTTTGGCCGTTTTCTACAAGTGCAGGCGCGGCGATGAACTCTCCTGCGCCGAGCTCGGGCACGCCGGCACTTATGGCTCCGAAGAACGGCGACCCGAGTGCGGGCGATTTCGTTGCACTGACAACGTCCGGCGACACCGCGCTCGTCTCCTACAGCGGTCCGTCCGGGACGATAGCTGACGTTGCCGGTTCTCCATCGTTCGACCGCATCTCGGTATATGTCGTCCGTCCGGGCGACACACTCTCCGACATTGCGAGTATGTTTAATGTCTCGGTCAACACCATCGTGTGGGCTAACAATCTGAAAGGGATAAAAGACGTCCACCCGGGCGACACACTGGTTATCCTGCCGATCTCAGGAGTGGAGCATAAGGTTATCAAAGGTGACACTCTCAAATCGCTCGCAAAGAAATACGGCGCAGATGCTGAAGAAATCGCTCTCTTCAACAACATTGATTCCTCAACGGGACTTGCGGTCGGCACCACGATCATCGTGCCCGGCGGCGAGCTCTCTGCTCCGACGCCTACGAAGAGTAGCGGCACTCAGGGTGGCGGCAAGAAGGACATTTTGTTTGGCGGCGGCGGGAAGGCGCTGCTCGGCTATTTCGGCAATCCGCTCCCGGGAGCAATCATCACCCAAGGCCTCCACGGCTGGAACGGCATAGATATAGGTGCGCGGCGCGGAACGCCAATCTACGCAGCTGCCGCTGGTACGGTCATCATCGCGCGCACGAACGGCGCCTGGAACGGCGGCTACGGCAGTTACATCGTCATCACGCACGATAACGGTTCACAGACCTTGTATTCGCATTTGAGTGGCGCGGTTGTCGGGTATGGCCAGAGCATATTGAAGGGCCAGCTTATTGGCTACGTCGGCACGACCGGTCGCGTTACGGGACCGCATCTCCACTTCGAAGTTCGCGGCGCTGCCAATCCTCTCCGAAACTGCCGCGTCGGCAGTGTCTGCTCTCCTCAATAGTTTCAATACTTAATTATTCAAACCCGAACAGACCGCGGGGGCGGTACTGGAGCGCTTCGTGGACGAAAGCGGGCGTGACCGAGTCGGCGCCGGCGAGGTCAGCGATGGTACGCGCGACGCGCATCGTGCGGTGGAAACTCCGCGGTGAGAGGTTTAGCCGCGTGGCGGCCGACATAAGGGCTTCTTTGGCCGCGGCCGTGAAGCCGCTTTTTTCATCGAGCTCACGACCGGTGAGCGCCGCATTCGCACTTCCCTTCTTTCCCGTGCGTTTCTCGGCGCTCGTTCGCGCTGCAATCACGCGTTCACGCACGCGTGCCGAAGACTCGCCCGTTGCAAGCTGCGTCAAGGTCGCGTGCGGCACGAGCGGCACTTCGATCCAGAGATCAAGACGGTCGACGATTGGTCGTGAGATCCTGCGTGCTTGCTTCGCGGCCGCGCGCATCGCGACGCGCGCGTCATCGGAGAGCGTCTCTGCCGGATTCATCGCAGCAACGATCATACAATCAGCGGGAAACGTGATGGTCGCGCGAGCGCGCGACACCGTCACGATGCGATCCTCAAGCGGTTGTCGAAGCGATTCGAGCGCGCGCGACTCAAATTCGGGAAACTCGTCTAAGAAAAGAACGCCCTTGTGCGCGAGCGTTACCTCGCCAGCTTTCGGGAACGCGCCGCCGCCGACAATCGCCACGTGCGAGACCGAATGGTGCGGCGCGCGAAACGGCGGCCAATAAACCGCTTCGCCGTCTTTCAGAAGACCCGCGGTCGAGTGAATCGCCGTGACTTCAAGCATCTCGTCAGCGGTTAGGGGCGGGAGAATCCCGGCGAGTGCACGGGCGAGCATGGTCTTGCCGGTCCCGGGTGGCCCATAAAAAACGATGTTATGGCGGCCTGCGGCCGCAATCTCGAGTGCGCGTTTCGCGCTCTCCTGTCCCTTTACATCGGCGAGATCGAGCGCGATGGGCGGCGAGGATATCTGCGTATCACGCGCGAGACGAGTGAGCGGCTTCTCCCCTTTCAGATGCTGCAGGAGTTCGACGAGCGACGCCGGCGCGTACACGATGACGCCTTCGGCGAGAAGCGCTTCGCACGCGTTGCCGGGTGGAACATAGATCGTTTGTATGCCGTGCCGCTTCGCGGCGAGAACTTGCGGGAGCACTCCGCGTACACTCCGCAGTGTCCCGTCGAGCGCGAGTTCACCGATAAATAACGCTTCGTCAGTGAGGGCGCGCAGGTCCTCGGCGGCGATAAGGTATGCGATAGCGAGAGAAAGATCGTAATGCGCGCCTTCTTTCTTCAAATCGGCAGGCGAGAGCGAGAGGATAATGCGCTTATTTTGTTGTTTCGGAGATTTATTACCCGAATGACGTATCGCAGCGCTCAGTCGGTCGCGCGCCTCCTCAACCGCCTTGTCTGCAAGACCAACTATTGAGAAGTTGTGGAGTCCGCGCGTGAGATCGGCCTCGACAACGACAATCTCGGCAGCCGACCCGATCGGCTGCGCCGCCAAGGTCTTCGCGTAACCGTGCTTCGAAACAGCGTCTGCCTTTCGACGTGGAATTGCAGGCGCAGGCGCTGCCATGATTAACGCATGTGCTCTGAACAGGTTGTGGCGGATGGATTTGCTTCTAGACGCGCTGCTTCAATTTTGCTGCCACAGACTTCACAGACACCGTATGTTCCCTTCTCGATTCGCTCTAGCGCCGTGAGAGTCGCATCGTAGCGCGCCTCAAGATCAGCGAGCACTGCCGCATTATTTTCTCGATTCACGACGACGTCGGCCTGATCAACGGGATCCGACTCAACTTCGGCACTCGATGGCGCTGGTTCCCAATCGTCTGGGACACCTGGATTTCTGCGTCCAATATTCTGCATCTCTGACTCCAATTTCGCTTTTTCCGCTTCGAGCTTCTTTTTAAAATATTCGGTTTTCATGGGAAGCGTATAGTACCAGATCTCAGGATTCTGTGCGCGAGTTCGCAAGCCGCCCGAGTATCTCGATGAATGCCTCCGGGTCGCGTGCGATAACAAGCGTCGTCTGATTCCAATAGCCGTAGAGAAGCAGACTACGACCAAGCGCATCGCGGTATACGCGAACATCATGATTCGCGACGATTTCATCACGGAACGCAGGCACGAAGACCGGCGGCGGCTTCACGGCTGTCGTCTGGGCTCTCGCTGGCGTAGCGGCAGCAGCTTTCTTCGTCTTAACGGTAGTCGTGGCGAGAGGTGTTGTCGTTGCTGTGGTTGTCGCGGTAGAAAGTGCGCTCGTGGGAGACGGATACGGCGGGAATAATCCTCGCAGATCGTTTGCCATTGTCGATTCCCACCACAGCATGCCGGCATAGGTGTCGTTGTACGAGCTCACCGAAAGTACGAAGAACGGGCTCTGCGTTCCGCCGACATTCACGATGCCAGCCATACTACCTCTGGTGCGTAGATTCCGTAGCAGGACGCTCGGTGCTGGCGATTGCAGGTTAGAAAAGACACTGGGACTTGTCGACGCGGTATCCGTATAGAGCAGTCGAACAGCGCCGGCCGAGAGCGAACGACTCATTGATTGCCCGATTGCTTGTATGAGAACAGCGCCCTGGCCAGTGACTCGCTCCTGTTCTTCAGTAAATATGGGCGCTGAAATTGTAGGAACGAGAGTCACAACTGCATGCGAGGCAATGTAGCGCGCATACGCATAATAGATACCGCCGACGCTGAGCGCAATAAGCACTACTCCAACGGTGACGAAAAGGATCCTGCTCTTTGGCGACTCGCTCGGCACCGATGGCGCGGGTTCACTACGACGCGCGGCGTCTTGTTCGGCGGCGAGCACGGTCGCCGTTGATGCGTGCTCCGTCTTAATGCGATCAGAAAAATCTTCCGAGTATGTATGTATAGGCGACGGTACTTCAGATGGACGCTCCGCCACGGGCGGCAGTGGTGTCACGACTTGCTGAGTCACGGGCGCAGGAGGCGGCGCGGGCGGTGATATCACCGGAACCTCACGCGGCAATGGAGAATATGGTGCGTTTATTATGCGCGGGTCAACAGCAGGAATGTTAGCGTTATTTTGTTTCGCAGACGAGGCAGCGGTTCCCTGCGAGCGAGCTTGCGCCATCGATTTCAATATATAATTCCCATCCGAGGTCTTCGTATAGTTATTGACGTATGCTTGTATTTTGTCATTGGACATCCCGCCCTTTTGTAGAGCGTCAATGTTCTCACGAATCTGGATACTCGTCAGTCGGGGAGTGAGATTGTTCATCGGCATGTTAGTTGGGCAGGACTATGCCATTGTACGTAGTATCTTCGGCAGGCTGCGACTCAATTGGTGCCCGGCTTTGCGGGTTGCTCGCGCTTGCGACTTGCGCAGGCGGCGGTATGTCTTTGGTCACCAGCGGAACGGTAATCTCTACCGGTGTCGGTGTGGGAGTCGCGGCCGACACGGGCTCTGATTTCTTGTCACTTACGAGCGGTGCGAGATCGGGAATGCCGCCTTTCTGCACCACTTCCATATCACCCGCATATGTGCGGATGTACTTCTGTGGCTCGGTCGAGCCGGCGGCATCACTCTTAGTTTTGGACGCATCAGTATCCATTCGCTACTAATAGTAGCGCACATGGTAACGGAACGTGAAGTGAGTTATCCGCGTGAGGTGATCGTGAACTTGCGCGGATCGTCGCACATGTCAGTGAAGGCGTGTGCCGCCTCCTTCAGTTTGCCTGAAGATGACTTGCCGAACGAGATGACCTCCACCTGACACCCTTCATTCATGTCGAGATATTGGATGAGCGGCACGAAGTCGCCGTCGCCCGTGACGAGGACAACCGTGTCGAGTTTGGGGGCCAATTTGACCGCATCGATCGCCATGCCAACGTCCCAGTCGGCTTTCTTAGCGCCATCGGCAAAGATCTGGAGATCTTTCACCTTAGTTTCGATGCCCATTTTAGTAAGCGCCTCGAAGAAGTTCTTCTCCTCACCTGTTTCTGTCTTGATGACATAGGCGATGGCACGCACGAGAATACGCCCGCCCACGGCTTCTTCAAGAATGTTCCCGAAGTTAACGCGTGCTTTGAAGAGATGCTTCGCACTGTGATAGAGATTCTGCGTGTCGATAAATACGCCCACACGCTGAGCTGGATGTTTAATTACTGCCATAAAAATAAATGCTTATAAAAACAAGATTATTAAAGACGCACCGTCCTATCCTAACACCTAAAACCGGGGTTATTTCTTCAAACCGAGTTTCTTGATAAGCGCGTTATAACGACGCTTATCGTTCGTCTCGAGATAGCGCAAGTGCGTGCGGCGGTCAGCGACCATCTGGAGCAGCCCGCGGCGAGAATGAAAATCTTTTGGATTCTTCTTCAAATGCTTCGCGAGCTCGTCAATCTGCTTTGAGAGGAGCGCAACCTGAACATCCGGAGAACCGGTGTCCGTGTCGTGCCTGGCGGTGCCTTTAATCACCGCCGCCTTCTTCTTAGTAGTTAGCATGGACTCCTCTACCCTACCACGGCCAGCACGAAAACGCAAGATGGCGCTTTTGGTGCTGGCCACGCCCTTAAGTGCGCACATTATTTACAGGTATACTGTGCGCATGACCGCCGAAGACGCGAAACGCCAATTCCTCGAATATATTGAGATAGAGCGCGGGCGCGCGGTGAAAACGATCGAGAATTATGACCGCTACCTCACGCGCTACTTCACCCAAATGGGAGTGAAGAAAATCAGCGATATCAGTGAACAAAATGTCCGCGACTTCCGCCTGTGGTTGAATCGCCAGCCGGGCACAGGCAGCGACTCGATGAAGCGCCGCACACAAAATTACTACATGATCGCCCTCCGCGCTTTCCTGAAATTCCTTCGCAAACGCGACATCCCTGCGATTTCTCCAGAGAAAATAGAACTCGCCAAGCTCCCCGAACGCCATCTCGATCTCATCACCTCTACCGAGCTGGAGCGCCTCATGAGAACACCCCGAGAGGCATTCGAGAAGGAAACAGACAAGGATAAGGCGATGCAATACCTGCGCGACTGCGCTATTTTTGAGCTTCTTTTCTCAACGGGGCTGCGCGTTTCCGAACTCTGCGCCCTTAATTCTGATATTGACCTAACGCGCGACGAAATCTCTGTGCGCGGGAAAGGTGAGAAGGTTCGCGTCGTCTTCATCTCCCCTGCCGCCAAAGAAGCCGTGCGTGAGTATTTGAAAGCGAGAAAAGATATGGAGGAGGCGCTCTTCGTCGACGGTCGACCGAATAAACTGCATCGCATTACCCCACGCGACGTCCAGCGTCATCTGAAAACGTACGTAACGCGCGCTGGAATAACTAATATTGTGACACCGCACACGCTCCGCCACGCCTTCGCGACCGATCTCCTTAACAACGGTGCCGACATTCGCTCCGTCCAACAGCTCCTCGGCCACGCCTCCATCAGCACCACCCAGATCTATACCCACGTGACCGATGCGCACCTGCGCGAGATACATAAGAAGTACCACTCTCGAGGTCGAGCTATATAAACAAAAAGGGGCGGAGAGAAATCTCTCCGCCCCCCGTCTTCGCGGCGCACGTCCGCGAGACTAGTTGAGCTTGACCGTGATTCCGGTTCCAACAACTGGCTCCACTTTGCGGTCGTGGATACCAGAAACCGGAAACGACAGTTCAAAGAGCAATGGATCGAACGTGAACCCGTGCCCGATCGGGACGTGAATCCCGAGCTTGTAGCGGCCCATGAAGCCCGGATTGCTCTTGAAGACGCTGCTGTCGTACAGCGCCCAGAGTACCTGGTCGGCCGATACGCCGTCCGAAACCTGCCAGTGGTGCTTCAACCCGGCGATCGAGAAGGTTGCCCGTATTGACACCGGAGTGTCGTAGGGCTTGCACCCACTCGAATCGAGCGTATGGCGTGAGCGAGTGCTTCTCACTCACTTGCCAAGGGGCATCCACTTCGATGAAGGGATTGACCACATTCCCGTTGCCGTCCTTGAGCGGCGGCGTACGGTCTCTGTAAGTCACACCCAACTGCAAGTTCCTACTTCTCCAACCGATGGTGCCGTCGATCTCCTGACGTCCAGGCTTCGTGTGTCCGCGGAAGTTATCCTCGCCTAGTAGGTTCATGTAGACACCGTTCGACCACGCCGCAGTGATATCACCTTGGATAATCGGCTGGTTGTAAGGCACCACACCGTTCTTGATCAACTTCGCGCTATCGAACTGTAACGTCGCCACCAGCGATGGTTTAGCGGGGTGCTGAGCAGCCACTGGCGCTGCAACTCCAGCAAGCGCGGTAGTTAAAACTGCCGCTCTGCAAGCAACTGCAGGCATTTCCGTAACGAGTTCACCGACGTTTGCGACAGCTTCGTTCATTCTTTGTCCGCGAGCGTCAAGTAAAGTCTCCTCGTCGTCGCGCCACTCACAGACCGTTTCGTTGTGAATGCCCTGACGCTCTCTCTTCACGCGGTGCCAGTAGTTCTGTAGATAGCAAAATCGATAGCTGTACCCGCCAAGCGCGAATAAAAGCCAGACCGGCCAGAACAGAAAGACCGGGCCGAGCATGTCGACCGGATCTCGCAACGCAAAACTCATTTCGGACCAGAATGAGGTCTTCTCTGGATGCCGCCACGCCGGGTACCATGCGGTGAATAGCACATTCCCGATCGCACACACGAAACTCAATTGCGCCCAGAACGCGACTTGCGCATCATCCGAGCGCATTGAGGTTGTGTAAATCACCAATCCGACTAGCACCAGAAATCCCATGTTTGCGTCGTCTGGATTGTACGAATTGCCATCGTCATCGACCCACGACCTATTTTCGTTCATGTTTGTCAATCTCCTTTGTCGCGGCACTTTCCCAGAACACACTATGTGCATCGAGAACAGTGCACCGGTATCATCCGCATCGACTAATAGCACGCGGAGTCGTGCATGTCAATTTTTCTAATCGCACACCGACCTCTCCTTTTTTGTTGCAAATAGTTGAGAATCATTCCGCCCGTGTCTCGGGCGGCGGAGGTTCACTGACTGCTTCGGACACAACGTCCTCAAGCGTGGAGATGTCTTCACTCGTTGCGTCTGCTGATTCAGTTACTTCAGTAGGTTCGGGCGTGTTTATTTCCTCTATTGCTCCTGAGTCAGTCGCCGTTTCTTCTTCTGTTGCCGGTTCACTCACTGCGTCACCCTCCTCCGGCACAGGATCGAGAATATCAGGCGTTGAGCTGGCGGAGTCGTCAGTCACTGGAGTTTCGCTAAGGGCCGCAAGCGGTTCTTCGATTATTGGCGCGTATTGATAGTCGAACACGAGCGACACGCGATGCGTGTCGGTGTATCCGTTCCCTTCTCGCACACCGTCGTTCCAGCCCTTATACACGACATCCACGGCACAGGTGTCTCCGCTCACCACTCCTGCATCGTCGGGCAAACTCACGAAGAAATTCTGCGGGCCCATCGTGCTCGTTGTTGCCGTTTGGAGGGACGCAAGTAGTCCATCAAACGCAAGCGGTGCATCGCCAAGAACGGTAAGCGCGTTGCACAGAGCGTCGTTCCCGCCAGTTTTCTCAATCTCGACATAATATTGCATGGGATCGCTCCCCACTCCCGGAACCGTCGCGATGACGACGGGCGTGTCGGTATTTATTTCTGCCCCATGAAACGTCTGCGCAGTGGTACTCGCCACGACCGAAAAGAATATCGGATCGGCGACAAAAGAATTAGCAATGGCTTGCTCGGCGTCGGTGAAATATGAAATCGTGCTGTGCGATTCGACTCCCGCAATGCTTATAAACAACATAAGCCCCACCACAAGGAGCGAGGCAATTCTTGGAGCACGTGCAACTCCGCGAACAAGGAGTCTCCGTCGAGGCACGAGCACATCGTCCATCGGGCGGATGCGTTCGTATGACGTCTGAACAATATATTTCTGCATATAGTCATTGGCTCTGCCGCCGCAAGTCGAGCACATACGTCGCCGCGCGCTCCCGCGGTGGCACGCGCAGCACCGGCGGGCGTCCCGGCGCTTCCTTCACACGCCGGAGCGCCCGCCGACGGGCGCGCACATTCAGCACTTCATGCCAGATGGCGAGACACTCGTCGATGATGATGAGCGCCGCCGGCACACCGATGAGCAGAGTGAACCCGAGCGGCTCGCGCGCGAAGCTCAAGATGTATCCCAGGTACGGCACGGTGAGAAGCACTTTGCCATGCACGGCCTTGGTGGGCGTCTGTGAGGGATCGGGCGCGTTGTTCGCGTCTCCCTTCGTCGTTAGCATCGCGCTTGGGCCCTCGCCATCGATCGCGAGGATGCGATGCGTCGTCGGTATCTGCGTTTTGGTGTCTTCGCCGAAGGTAACGACGTCGCCTACCTTGTAGGCAGCAGCGGGGCGATCAACAATGATGCTCCCTGTCTTGATAGCGGGCTCCATAGAGCCCGACTTCACAATCTTTATCTGGATGTTGCCTGTAATTGGCAACGTCGGGGCCACGAGCAGAGCTCCGAGTGAGAGCACTGCCGCCATCAGGAGACAATAGAATGTTTTGAAGATCGCGTTCATTCGTTAGTTGATTTAATTCACACAACTTGTCTGCGAGAGCTTAACGTCGTCGAGGAACGTGCCAAGCGAGTCGGCCGTACCGAGGTCGGTGAACTGCACCCGCGTCGTAGTCGTCGTCGCGACGAATGGGAACGGTCCTTTTGCGATCCAGGTGATGCCAGCATTCGGGTCAGCGACACCGCCCGTATCGTCCATGACTATCCCTCCCAAGCGCGACTCGAGTCGATTGTTTGCCGCGACCGTACTCGGTCGTGCTGCAAACTGGTACGTGAGACTATAGGCGGCACCGATCTGCGTCGGGATGTCCTGGTAGATCACTGTAGATGCCGGCTCGTTGTTGAGCGGACCGACGTGCCCGTTCCAGTCGCTATCGAGCTCAGTGTACTGGTCGCCCTCGGCGGCGGCGCCAAGTACTCCTTCGTGTAACTCAATGTTGGCTGTGGCAGGTCGACCCGGAGGACTGCCCGGAGGCGGATCGCGCCATAAGACATTCCACCCGCCGGCTGGCGACGGGAAGATGTCCCACTTATCTCCTGAAGTCACTTCCGGGTTCTCAAACCCTCCATCGACAACGAGATTGGCGGTCGAGTCAAAGGCGCAATTACCGGCGCATACGAAGTCCGAATTGTTGCGCGCCTGCGTCGCGGTGAAAGTAACATCTGCCGTCAGTGAATCGGTCTGGGTTGAATTGTTAAGCCCCGAGCCGTTGCACGAAATACCGCCGGTTGAATTCGCTGGTGTGCGCGGACTTGCGGGTCCGAGACTGTCTTGAGCGAGTGCCGCTGATGCAATTGTTCCGAAGCACCATGCCTTGCCAATGAATTTGTCGGTATTCCCCGGCAAGGGACCGGGACTACCCCAGATGTTGGTGTTTGTATCGGCGAGAGTCACATTGACAGAATCCCCGACCGCCCCAATGTTGCTCAGTGGTCCTTGCGATATGACCGTCTCGTCGCTCTCGAGTACGTTGTCGCCGTCGTCCGCCCACCAGATGAAATTGACGTTCTGCGCGAGCTCGCCGTTACCCGGCCCGTCGGTCGTATCCACGAGCGCTTCCGGCTCATTGAGACCGTTGTCATCATTGCTTGTCAGCTTCACATTCGCGCAGACGTATGCGTCATTGGTGTTCACGTGGAGCGAGATGGTATCTTCGCCCAGGTCGCCGGGTTTTAGATCGAGGAAGTTGAAGAACTTCTCGATCGTGAGATCGCGCAAGTCCCACGATGTACCTGAAGTCGCTGCGCCGTTGTAGTAACTCGTGTTGTCTATTTTCAGATCTATCGCCCCTGCCGTGAAGGTGTTCCCTAAGCTCGTTTCAGTGTCGCTGAAGAATGCGCCAGTTGAGCCGAGCGCGGCGACGGAGCCGGCGAGAGTAACTATCGCGAGGCTCAAGAGAATTCTCTTCATATATCTTTGCTGAAGTTAATAATTATCGGTCGTAATCGTCGTCGTCATCGTGATCATCTCTGGTGTACCCTTTGGTACACGTGAAGCTTTTGTTGTCGCGCGACTGCACCGCCTGGAAGGCCACGTCAACCCTGATGCCATCGCTCTGATACTTGTTGCCGACGGGTTCGCCGTCGCAGGTGAAGCCCGTCCCGCGCACGAGTGGGCCATTGGTGCTGTCACCCACACCGGTGCCGGTTTTCCCCACTCCGTCCTGATTGACCGGATCGGGCTCGAAGCTGCCGAAGCACCAGGCCTTGCCGATGTATGCGGTCGAGTTCCCTCGAAGGGGATTGCTCTTGTCGTTGTTATGATTCTTGTTGTAGTAGTCGTCATCTTCGTCGTGCCAGCCTTGCGAGTCGAAGTGATAACCGCCCGAGTGCGGCTGCCAGATACTGTCGCGCGAGTCGGCGATCGTCCACCACTGCCCCTTGAAGATATTTTTCACCAGTCCCTCCTTGAATATCTTCTCGCCTTTCTCGTAGACGTTGTCGCCGTCATCCGCCCAGAAAGCGAACTTCAACACTTTTTGAAGTTCGCCCTGGTTAGCGCCCGTCGATGAATCAACGGCCGCCTCCGGCTCGACGATGCCGTTCTCCGGCGTTGCGGTGAGCGAGACCTTCATGCACACCCACGCGTCGTTGTTGTTGACGTGGAGCGAGATGGTGTCTTCGCCCAGGTCGCCGGGCTTCAAGTCGAGGAAGTTGAAGAAGAGTTTGCCCGCGAGGTCCGAGAGTTCCCAACTCGTCGTGGGGCTGAACACGAGCTCTCCCGAGTTATCGGTCACGTAGCTCTCGTTGTCGACTTTGAGATCGATGACGCCGGTCGCGAATGTGTTGCCGGTCGAGCTTTGTGTCTGGTTCAGATACGCTCCAGTCGCCCCGGCGAATAAAGCGCCGACGAAGAAGAGCGAACCCACGCTAAGCAGAATCTTCTTCATGTTGGTAGTAATTCGGTTTGTCCGAGAAGATCAGTGTTTAGAGGTGGTTAGTGTCGTCGTAATGGATGTAGACGTTACCTTCAAACAAGTACTGGCTTGGGTTCCAAGCAGTCATCGGACCGGTAGCCAATGTACCGTTGTTGTAATCTGACGTTCGAACTAGCCAGATTTTTGCACCAACAGCAAAGTTGCCGTCGGGTAATTCCGGTAGGTCGGTGTTTAGATTGGGATTGGCAGTCGTACTTGCGATTGCTCCAGCACCGTCAGTAGTGAATGTGCCAATGAATGCGCCAGGATTATTCCCTGGCCAACCATCGGCGTAATAGATTAGGTCGTAATTAGTACTCGGAGTCAAACCCTGAGCACTGAAGGTGTAATTGAATTCATTAGCATCGCCAGTCCAGGCAAGATAACCATGAGTGCCGTCATTGATTATCGTCCACGGACCATCTGCTACGATTGTCTCATTTTCAAGACGGAGGCTATGGGTGACGCCCGGTTGCGGAGCGACGTTCCCGCAGACAAAGTCCGAATTGTTGCGGGATTGTACGACACGGAACGCAATGCTTGCGACCATAGAGTCAGTCTGAGCTATGTTGCCCATACCTGCGCCATCACAGTGAATTGTTCCAGGTGTTGGTGTTGTTAGCGTCCCGGCACACCATGCAAGACCAATGTAGTTGGTAGTACTTGCTACGAGTGGTCCTGTTTGAGAGTTGGCGAGAGTATAACTCTTACCGCCGAGGACATCGCTTGCGGGACCGATATTGTTTGTGAAGAGAGGCGGCTCGCCTGCTTGCCAGATGTTGTCACCTGGTATCGCTCCCTGAGTTCCAGCGCCGTTATCAACCCAAGCGAAGAAGTTGAGGTTTTGGGCCAATTCTCCGTCAAAGATACTGTCTGTGTTGGCTACGTCTCCCGCCGTTAATTCAGGTTGGACAGAGCTCACATCGTCATTTTTGGTAATTGCCACATCAACACACGCATATGCATCATTAGTGCCCACATGGAGCGAGACGGTGTCCTCGCCACTGTCACCCGGCTTTACATCGGGGAAGTTGAAGAATTTCTGCGCACCGAGATTTGCCGGTACCCATGTGCCGTCACACGAATCTCCAATGACTGGATATTGTGGAATAGTTGCATTCGCACTTGGTGCAAGTTGCCAAGTTCCGTGACCGTCTGAGTCAAGCACACAGACTGCATTGTTGTAATGCTGTGTTGAGTCCACCGTAAGGTCGATGGAACCAGCAGTGAACGTGTTCCCTGTCGAAGTTTCTGTATCACTAAAGAACGCGCCCGTACTCGCCGCTACCGCACCGCCGACAGCGACGATGACTGCGAGCGAGAGAAGAAGTTTTCGCATACCATTATTGTTATGTGTGATGCCTCGTTAATAATTGTTCGCGCCGCGTCTATCGCGTGCGCAACCCACGTGTCAAGTGTCCCGCGACCTCCCACAAACCTCCTAATGTGGATAGAGTGCATAAAATGTGTATAAAAAAGTGGATAACTTTTCAGGAATTTCGGCGCGAATTGCATCTGGTATAGTTCACGTATGCGCATCGTTTCCTGGAACGTCAATGGTCTGCGATCGTTAGCGAAGGATGATTACTGGGATTCTTTTCTCAGGGGTACAAAGCCCGATATCTTCTGCCTGCAAGAGACTAAAGCGAGTCCGGACCAGCTCCCCGAGGTGATGCTCTCTCCTGCTGGCTACTCGGCGTTTTTCGCCTCCTCACAGGTGAAGAAGGGCTACAGCGGGGTGGCCCTGTACTCAAAAATAGAGCCGTTACGGGTCATTTATGGCATGGGGATAAAAGAGTTCGACCAGGAGGGACGGCTTGTCGGTGCCGAATTCGAGGACTTCTGGCTCTTGAATGTCTACTTCCCAAACGGCGGCATGGGCCCAGAACGGCTCGATTATAAAATGCGCTTCTATGACGCTTTTCTCGCTTTCGCCGAGAAATTACACAAGCAGAAACCGGTCATATTCTGTGGTGATGTGAATACCGCCCACGAGGAGATAGACCTCGCGAAGCCGAAGGAGAATGAGGAAAACACAGGCTTTTTGCCCGAGGAGCGTGCCTGGATCGATGAGGTGGTGAGTGCTGACTACATAGACTCATTCCGGCATTTCCACCCGAATATGCGAGCGTACACCTATTGGGATATGAGATTCCGTGCTCGAGATAGAAATGTTGGCTGGCGCTTCGATTATTTTTTTGTTGCGCGAGAATTCTTGAAGAAAATTAAGAAAGCCGAGATCCTCGGCGACGTCTATGGCTCCGATCACTGCCCTATTTCGATAACCCTCTAAAGGACACTTATCCACAGACGTGTCCTTTACACTGTCCTTTATTAGGATATGCTCAATCAAGGAGAGGCGGCCCGTCGTTTTGGCGAAGAGCCACTTCCCTTTTGGGAGTTCTTTATAGTTCTTTGAGATCACGCGCCCAGCGAGGCGCCTGCCAACGTTCGCGACGATTCGCGACTAAGCCAATCGGCATGGCGTTCCACGTGAAAGCGCTAGTTGTTCGTAATAAAGCTGCCCACATTTCTCGGGTCGGATGTACCAATTTACGCCCCTGCTCCTTTTCGCATCTGACCACCACTTGGGTGGCTTTGTTGTTTACCATGAGCGTAGTCGAATGGTTTACCCATAGCGCAGTCGATGTGTTTCACATGTTATGTTTCGCGTGAACCGTCGCTGCCGACATTGCCGACTTAACTAGCACACATGATGTCTTTCCATTATATGCTTTATTTCCTCATCTTCTGCCGTTTCTCTTCGCAGTTTCCCTGCCTCTCCTAGCTTTTTAAGCGAATCTTCAGGAATTTCAAGTAATTCGCCAGTCCTTTTATCGAGATATTCCCGTGTATTCAGCTTTGAGTCATCGAGGATTTCCTCGAGAAGAGCATTGAGAACGTATCCTAGCCTGGGACCCGGTTCCACGCGAAACGTTTCCATTATGTGGTTTCCGTCCGTATTGAGCATTGAGACTGAAATTGGGTCGCGAAGTGCCTGCTCAACCATCGCCTTATACTTGCGGAAGCGAAATGGCTGCTCTTTAGGCCTGCCAGTCCCAATACGGTCGCAAATGCGTAGATTGAGTAAATCCCATATATTCTCCTCACCGACGTTCTTAATCATGCGACGCACGGCAGAGAGGGTAATCTGCTCAGGATCAGAGAAGAACATGTGCCATCGTACCAATTTGACCACCTTTTCGATTGTTTCGCGTGAAAAGCGTAAATCCTCCAGAGCCTTCCTTGTTACACGTGAACCAACAACCTCGTGACCATGGAAGGTCCACTCCTTCTTCTCATCCGACCAACGGCGCGTCTCCGGCTTCGAAACATCATGGAATAGGCCAGAGAGACGAATGTCAAAATTCCAATTCTTGTCGGCCGCATGCTGCATGGTGCGCATGAGATGTTCGAATACTTCGTAGCTATGGGCTTGGTTCTGCTCGATGCCGATGCCTCTAATCAAGTCGGGTGCGATGGATTCAAGAATTCCGAGCCTCTGCGCGAGAACGAGCGCATTCATCGGCTGATCTGATTTTAGTATGCGAGAAAGCTCGTCACGAACTCTTTCACGTGAAACGTGGCTCAAATGCTTGCTATTTTTGCTAATTGCAGCAGCCGTATCCCCGTCTATCCCGAAACCAAGCTCGGCCACGAGCCGTACCGCGCGAAGCATACGTAGAGCATCTTCGTTGAAGCGATCGGTGGCAACGCCTACCGCCCGTACCAGTTTGTCCTTTATGTCCTTTTGTCCTTTATACGGGTCGACGACGGAGCCCATCGCGTCATCGAGCGCAATCGCGTTGATAGTGAAGTCGCGCCGAGCGAGATCCTCGAGAAGGGAAGCGCCAAAGGTGACTGCATCTGGCCGTCGCTTATCTGAATATTTCGATTCTGTACGATAGGGGGTAACTTCTACTATCGCGAGACGCTCATCCTCTGATCCCGTCTTGACCCCGACGGTACCATAGTCATTTTCGTAGAAGGAGTCTGGAAATACGCCCTGTATCTGCTCCGGCGTAGCGTCCGTCGTAACATCCCAATCCTTCGGCTCTCGACCTAGAATGAGATCGCGAACGCAACCGCCGACGAGGTACGCCTCGAATCCTTGCGCTCTGAGCGCTTCAGAAACGTGGTTAACCTCCTTAGGGAGGGGGAAGTGCATAGCTGAATCGTAGCATAACGCCTCTGGTTTTTTTGCCCACGTGCCGTAGTATGAAGGTTCTGCGCCCATATCTTCGCGGACTCGATACGAGCGCTCATTCGGAGATTAAGTCCAAGTATTATCCTTATTTCCTCATTACGCGCCCGTAGCTCAACGGATAGAGCGCTTCGCTTCGGACGAAGAGGCTCCGGGTTCGATTCCTGGCGGGCGCACTGAAAGTTGCTTAATATAAACCCGTTAGTTTGAGTGGGTTCTTCAGGATTGTCTTCTTTTTGATTTCGATAGTATGCCGCTTCGAACGACAAAAGCGAATCAAAAAGTGGAGCCGAAACTGATTTTATTATAATCCCGTTCATCACCTCAAAGTGGTCCCAAAAGAAAATGAGGAAGTGCCGCTTGAGGTCGTGTGATGCTTTCTTGTACGCCTTGTAGATGTCTCTCGTAAAGAGCAGAACTTCCTGTGCGACATCCACACTCAACTCTCGCTGGTCTTCGAGCCGTAGCAATTCGTCTGAAATCTCTGAAAGGTCTACCTGCAACTCCTTGCGTATCCGAGTAAAGTCCTCATCCGAGATAGTACCGGTAAACAATTTCTCCTCAGCAACTCGCCGTCTCGTTTCAAGAGCCGTGCGACGGTTCACGAACGCTTGTCGCCTAGAGTCGTACTTTTGGCGGCGTTCCATAAATATCCGCTTCGCCTTTTCGATGACGAGATTGATGAATTCATCCGAAAATTGCAGGTCCCTAAACTTGTCAGCGACCATATCTTCAAGTTTCGTTTGCTCTATGTACTTACCGCACCCCTTACGATAGGTGCAGTGGTAATAGGCGATCTTCTTGTTGAGATGCCATTCGGCACAGAAACGCTTGTTATGCCTCGGGCAGGTAATAAGTCCCGTTAGGAGCCACTTGTACTTGCGCCTGCGGCTCATTCGGTGGTTCTTCTCCGCCATAATGGTCTGCACTGAGTTAAAAGTGTGCTCGTCAATAAGAGGCGCGTGCTTGCCCTCTTTTACCTCTATGCCTCCCCAATGGATTTCGCCAAGATAAATGCGGTTGCGGAGCAGGGAGTACATTGAGTTCGCTTGCACTCGTCGTCCTTGCTGGTTGCGCAATCCCTTTGCCGACATGACTTCGGTGAGTTCGTAGACATTCACATCCCCGCGAGCGTAACGATGAAATGCCTCGGTGATAAGTGGTCCCATTATCGGGTCTACGGCGATAATATTTCTTCCTATGCGTGTGATGTTGCTGTCAGGGTTCTTTTTGTTGAGATAGCCCGCTGGCGGGCAAGTTGGGAAGTATCCTGCCTTCGCTATTTCTCGCATAACGCCTTGCACCTTTTCAGAAGTAATAAGCCGTTGCATTTGAGAAAAGGCCGCCATCATGGTATCCATCGTCTGTCCGGTAGCTGAATTGTCATCCAGCATCGGTTGGTATATGGATTTGAGTGAAATCTCTTGCTTGCGGAGCAGTCTACGAAACGCAAGATATTGCTCGACATCACGCCCAATACGGTCGCTATGCACCACATAGACCGCCTGTATCTGCTTTTCGTTGACGAGGTGTATGAGTTGCTTTATCGCGGGTCGGTTCATATCCTTGCCGCTTTTGCCCTCGTCTTTGAGAGCAGGAAGGTGCTCAAATCCGTCTTTGATTATTTGCTCATTGCACACTTTTTCCTGTGTCTCAATGGACAGTCCTTCCTTGGCTTGTTCGTCCGTTGAGACTCTGCAATAGGCGACTGCGATTTTTTGACTCGTCATATTTTGATGTTATAAACTTATAAAGTTCAATCAACCGGTTTTTCCACACTTTGCGAATCCGAGACAGGAGTAATTTGGCTTGATTCAAGCAGCGTGTAGAAGTGTGCTCCATGCCCGCCGTTCTCTTTTGTTAACTTCTTTTCTTCAACAAGTTCGTTGAGGGCGGCTGAGATAATCCGCTGCTTATAATGCTTGCCGAGGCGTGTAAGGATTTCCTGTCGTCCGAGAGTCTTGGCTTCACTTTTCGCAAAGAGGTCGAGGATAACCTCTTTCGCTTCGCCCCTGAGTTCATTGTCCCGATCAAATTCACCAAGATACTCAAATCTGGTAGCCTTGGTTTCCTTGTCCCGTATGAGCTTCACCGAGAATTCCTTCTGCTTTTCGGTCTGTCGCGCCTTAAGGTGGTTGAAGACGACGATGCCGTCTTGGTCCTTATATTCAAGAGCGAAATGCCAATCCACAGCCGCAAAGATGTCCGAGGAGCCACGGAGACTGTTCGACGACACTTTGCCGAGCTGGTCTTTACGGTGATGGTGCGTAAAGACGACATTCGCTCCTGCGTTCGTGATGGCTTTCAATTTGCCAAAGACGACTGCCATCTCATGCGCCGAGTTCTCCTCCTTGCCGTGGTAACGAATAAGTGCGTCGAAGATAACGAGCCCTATCTCCTCTTGCTTGATGACTTTCAAGAATTCTGCGAACCACTTTTCGTCTTCTAGGAATCCAGCTTCGTCGAAGTTGAATGAGACGAAAGTATCCGTTGGCGCCCCGATGCTGCGAAGTCGGTGCTGAACGTGCCGACCCTGATTTTCTCGATCGAAGATTGCGACTTTCCTCATAAACGGAACCTTGAACTGTCCGAGGAAGTCCGTGCGATCTGCGACTGAAAGAGCGAGAGAAAGGCACATCCATGACTTGTAATTCTCGGGTGCGCCTGAAATGACCCCTATGGTCTGCACCGGGATAATGTTCTCGACAAGCCACTGATCTTCCCCGTAGTTGGTCTGGAGAATGTCTCGCACGGGGATAAGCTTGATACTGATAGGTTTACTTGGTTCTTTGTTGGATGCCATAAGTATTACTTAATGCCCGTTGATAATTTGGGAGACGATTCGGGCGGTTTCGTCTTCTTGCGTTTCTTGGCGTACTTCTCTTCTATAGCGGCTACTAATAGCTCGGCGAGCCGTGAAGCCGCGATGTCTATGTGGTCATGGTTGTCCGTATTAGGATTGATAATTGGGTCGTCCATTGCGCGAGCGTACGGCAACAAAAAAGACCGCGAAATACGGCAGAAGTAGGTAACCAAACTATGGATATTCAGAATCAGACCGGCTTAAACAGCGGAACGAACAAACAGTTCACCTATCGGTTCACCTATCGCGGATACTGGATCGTCATTATGTACTTGCCTTTCCCCTTGCTCTGATTGAGAACCGAGATTCTGAGATTATTCGCAATAAAATTATCTTTAATCTTACGTCTGAAATATTTTATGGCCTCGGGGAACTTACTTTTTAAAATCCCCGCCTCTTTTTTCAGAACGATCGGCGTACCTTTCTTAAGAACCTTCTCGCCATGCTTCTCATCTCTATTCTCGAAAAGCAACGTGCCAATCTTACGCTGAACATCGCTTTCTAGAGGAACCTTAAACTCACCCCACTGTAGACAGTCTTGTTCGAGCTTTAATTTTGCCACAACACCATTAATCTCAATCTTCTTCCCGACTCGCTCTTCCAATTCTCGCTGTAACTTATTGAGTTGTTTACCAAGCTTGGCGGGGATGCAAGAAAAATTAACTTCAAGAAGATCATTTGACGGTCCGATACCGATTTCAGAAGGGACATTGCGGTGAACGAAATTGTATTGCTCAATGGCTTTTTCAGATTCGAGATGTTCAAATAGTTTTTCAATCGTGTGGAGATAGACACTTTGTTCTGCCTCCGCGGGTTGTAGATCGTCATCAGGCACCACTCCAATTGGGTAAACCATTCGTGTTTCTTTGTTTCGATCCTTAAGGACGATACTTGTGGTTTGGGAACGAAGTGTCGTTATCGCCTCAAGCAAATCGAAATCCCCACGCTTGGAAGCTATTGCGACTGTATCCCACCACTCGGATGCCATATCTTTAGAGAATAAACGAAAAGACCACAAGTAATACGCCAAAAGCGAAGGTGTACGCAGTAAGGGGCGTGAAGTACTTGTCTAGAAATAAGGTTCTCCTTCCCAATAGGTGTTTCATCAAAATTCCTGTCTCTGTTGAGTGTGAAAGAGTTTTTGTTCTTTCAAAAAGCCCTTTTAAGAACTCGCTATCTTGACCATCCCTTTGGGCTGCTTCCAGGGCACCCCTTTGCTTTGCAAATACTTCTTCGTGAAATACTCTTCTTTCGGCAAGGAGATCTCTTTCTCTGGCAAGAACGTTTTGCAAGTAGAGAATAGCCGCTACACAAACAAAAATAATTATTCCCAAACCCAATTTAGCTAAGGTTGCAGATCTAATGAGAGTAGAATTTTCACTTATCAAAGGCAAGACTCCTAGAACAATGGCGCTAGACAAGATTGTTATATGTAGCCAATAAGTTCTGAATTGCTCGAGATTTCTTGATCGAGATTCTAAGTCTCGTTTTTCAACTTCGTGTTGTCTATTCTCGAGTTCACTAAAGATTTGTTGGCTCATGCCGTACCATCTAGTGCTCCCTGTCTTTCGGAGGATTAGAATCCTTGCCTGGCGGAATTGTATCTTTACTTCTTATCTTTCCGTCTAGTCCTTTGGTGATTAGTTCTCCGCCACCCTGATTGGCTAACTGTTCGCGTGCCGCCTGTTCAGCCTCCTTTTGTGTGTCATGCAAGCTAGACGCACGATTTGCGTCATTTCGCTTGTTAACCCATTCCCCGTCCTCCCGCCGGAAGACTGTTCTATCACGGCCCTTACTCATGCTTCTATTCTAACAGAAAACCCAGCTTTTAGATTTATTACCCTATATAGTACGCAAAAACTAAAAGCTGCATATTGTCCAATAATAACCAAGGATTTCCGATATTCTCCGATACTTAACTTTGGCTGAAAAACAGCCAAAATCCTGAATTGTTATATGCACAAAATGTGGCTTTTACATAAGGCACGAAAGGAGTAGGATAAAGAAGTGCGGAAAGGCCTAAACCTAGCTTCGGCTAGGCATGGTCAAAAACCAGTCAAGGGCGGAAAACCGATCGTGTGGTATTACCTTGACTGGTCCTGCTGGGAAACTGGCAGTGGATGGCGCAAGCTGTCAGCCACGCGGTCGGTTTTGCATGTCTACAAAAGATTACCTAAAATATTACTTCTTAGAAAAATACCTTTTTGAGGAAGTTTCTCAGAATTTTAAACGTGGATATCTTACGGCCCATGAGTTTTTTGCAATTGTGATATGGAAACGGAACGCATCGAAAACAAAAATAAAAGACTCGCTTATAAAAAGTAGCAAGGTCATAGAGGAGTTTACTGGAAGGATCTTTGAAAATGAAGGCGATCCAAGCAAACAACTTGGTTTGCTTACAGGTAAAACAGGCATAAAGCAGGTTGGCGTATCTATCGCTTCTGCAATTTTAACAGTTTGCTATCCATCTGAATTTACAGTTGTTGATTATCGGGCATTTAACTCGTTAATAAAACTCCTTGATGAGAAAAGATTTTCAGGTGTAAAAAATAAACTCCCACAAAAGCTTGCTACATATATAGACAAATATAGAAAACGCAAGAGTGGAGGGAAGCCCGATAATGTAAACGATATAACCGAGGACGTTTATTTTCAATATGTAGAAGTGTGCAAGAAACTAGCAGAGAGTTTTGGTTTCCCGTTAAGAAAGTTTGATCGAATTCTTTTTGGAAAAGATTTTTATGATGGAGACGGTGGTCTCAAGTGGTTAGTGGATAAATACGAAAATGAGATTGCGGTGAAAAGAAAGGAAATAATGCCTTTATGAAAAAATGCCTATGTATCGTTCCTTGGTGTGCCAAATGTTTAAGCATCAATTGCGAGGACGATAATTGCGTGATTCATACAAAAACCGCCAAAGAAAATTGGCAGCGCAATAATATAAAAAATAAAAGTGTGGAGAAGTCTGGTAGGGAGAAATAGGAAAAGGATATACAAGTAAATTGAGAAATACCAACATGAATTTTTCCCATATATTCCAATACCCTGAAACATCGATAACGGTCGATAGAATCTCATGTAGATTCATATACCCTAAAGAGTCAACAAAACTCAATGTATGAATAAATCTTATTGGGAAACAAAATTGCGTGAGAAGTTTTCTTTTCTATATCCCAGTGAGCATATTGCCGCAGATATTAGTAAAGGTGTCATCATTGGACTGTTAACGGTCGTTGCCGGACTGTATCTAATAGATATAAGTATCTCCTTCATTGGGTCTGATCAGGAACAAACCCCTTCATCTGCCGAAACTGGATTTGGCGATGAAGATATTGAGACAATTGCTACATCTACAGCAAAAATTCGTGGGTATGACATAGAATTTGTGGTTGTAGCATCGGACTTTTTTCTGAGCTCTGAATCGTTACGTATTTTGCGAGACAATGAAGAAATATTTTCTGTAAATAACGCTAGAGTGTCCCCAATGTTTGGGCCAGGCGTAAGTTCACCAGAGTGGAAGTCCGGATTAGAAAAAGATGCAACTTACTTTCTCAAGTGGGCTATAAAAGATATTACTAACAATGGAATCCCTGAGCTTGGTTTGATGGGGTATTCAGGTGGCGCACACTGCTGTGACACAAACTACATAGTTGAACTAAGCAATCCGATAAAAATCTTGTGGCAACAATATACAGGGGATGGAGGTGCGGAAATTAAAGATTTAAATGGAGATGGAATTATGGAAATTGAGGTCATGGATGACGTTTTGGACTATTGGAATACGAGTCATGCAACTTCGCCCTTTCCAAATGTTGTTTTTAGCTATCAAAATGGAACATACAAAGTTGGTACTGCTTTCATGCGAAAAACTCCTTCAACACGGACAGAAGTAGAAAGCACGGCGACAGGATGGACGAAAGCCGGTTGGGAAGGAGGCGAAGAAAACTGTGGCGGGCTAAACAAAAAGATCCTTTCTGATAAAAGAGTGTGGTGCGCCTATGTACCTTGGGAATATGCCGCTGATCTTGTGTATTCTGGCAATTCAAAAGCCGCTCGAGATTTCATAGATCTTGCGTGGAAAGAAAACGATTTATTCAAATCAAAGGAAGTGTTTATTGGAGAATTCATGCAACAACTTACTAAGGGTAAATACTATGAAGATCTTGCGCCGTTCTTGAACCTAAAAGCGTTATGACAGTCAATACATCTTTCAAGCTCTAAATTCTGCTCTCACAGCATCCCAGTCTATTGTCGGCATTTTGTGTGTTTCTATCGTTTCCTTCGATCTTCCTATGTTTTGGTTCAATAAGAATTCTCCTGTTCTTAGATTCGGCTCTTTCTTGAATACTCTGATCCGTTCTCCTTTTTCGTTCACTTCCTCAACATATATTCCCTTCGCAGCTTCTATCTGAGCTGTGATGATAGAGTCAAGTTCTTTCGTTATTCGTTCAATAACATATGCTCTGGCTTGTTCAGCTTTGATAGCATTGAATCCTTTCTTTCTCCCTGCTCCCGGACGGTATCCTCCTTTTGCCATAGAATAAAGATTGATAAAAATCAATAAATCATAAAAATAATAATGCCTTTGCGTACGATAATAAACCTCACGAATGAGGAAATGTACCAATTCGACTTAAACTCGTTAGCAGGAAGCGAATAAGCGGTGTTGATGAGGGTTTACCTATCGATTACTCGCACAACTGTGAGTTTGTAAATAATCGTGAGAAATGCGATGCTTGCCACAATGGAAGAATGGCAACGAAGGATTGAGGCATATTGCAAGGAATACGATATTCCGATTGAATACTTAGCGAACACCCTATATGAGCCAAAAGTAGTACCTATGATACGCGGGAAGGCCTTTGAATTTTCTGTCCTGCTTGCTCTACAAGGCATACTGGATGAGCACACGTGGAGAGTGAGCAAAACTCCGATGAACGCTCAACAAGGAGCGCATGACATCGATGTAAATATCACCCACCTTTCATCCGGACGAGCAATAAATGTTGAATGTAAACTTGCTGGGAAAGGTCGATTTCGGCATCAATCCAGTGGTTCTTCAGAGATTTCTGTAAAGTGCATGCGATCGCGCACTCTTGGTGAAGCGATGGTCAAGGCATTGGCGCCACGATTTCATGTGACCGAGGCCCAACTAAAAGTGCACAACGACCAATATTTACCTGGAGATTTTGATGTAGTTATTACGTCCATAGGTAACGCTTTTTACGAAACCGATCCGAATACTGGTTTTTTCACTTGGACCCCCACTTCAGATGGAATTGCGTTTTTAGAGGCACTGCGAGCCAAGTACGGTATTTCACCCGAGATGCCTTTAAAAGATTTTGCCTTCAGTCAAATGTACATTGCCAAAGCCTCTGATCTTGCTGTGGCCAACAACGGGGTGCGATGTACACGTCGACGATGCACCAAAAAACGTAATTGCGGATTTATACCAAACTATCCGGTTATCACATTTACTACGGAAACGTTAGAACCTCAAACCCCCTGGCATTATCTAAGCAATGCTGTACGCGTACTGGATGGCTTCGTCGAATAAAGGAGCCTGTTGATAGCTGGGTCCATAATTAAGAATAAATATCTCTCTTCCTTTAGACCTCGATCCCTTACGTTTTATTTTTGTTTTCTGGTCGTCCGTTCGACTGATCGTATAGTTCCACTCTTTTTCAAGGATATGATTAGCCCACGAGTAGATTTCTCTGACCTCTGGAGAATTATCGTAAGTAATTAGGTATGTGAGTCGATCCGCGTGTCTCCTCAATACGTCACTGAGACGGAAATGATCATCCTTTGCAAATGAATGTGTATAAAACTTATCTTGGTCTGCGTTAAAGTAGGGTGGGTCTAAGAAAAGAAAGGCGCCGTCAGGTGCCTGATCGATGACATCTTCAAAATCCAGAGACGTTAATTTAACTCCTTTTAATTTTTCTGAGGTACGAAGAATATTTCTGGGCCAGTTTTCTGGACGCATACTATATTTATCTCCATAGCCCCAAAAACAATTTTGCATCATCATTATTCCCGAGTAAGAGGTTCGATTCAAATAAAACCATCGTTTTGCTCTTTCAAGTTGATTCCGAGGTTGGTATTCATTTTTGAAGTATTTATGTCGCTCCTTTGTGGCAGCCTCACCCTCAAGAGCTGCTATAAGATCCTGCGGCCTTTTCTGAATTACAGAGAGACAGTTAATTAGTTCTGTATCCATATCATTCAGCCAATTCTCCTTTACCTTTTCTTTAGCAAAAAATACCGAACCACCACCTGCGAATGGCTCAATATAAAAATCGTGTATTGGTAATAACTCCATTATGAGTTTCCTGGCGTAGAATTTTCCGCCCGGGTATCGAAATGGTGAGTTTATTTCCATATGAGTATTATAAACCCCTTATTACACTTCTTCCGACACCAAGAATTCTAAAGTCCTGACCTCTTTTCACAGACTTATCGTCATATTTCCGATTAATAGAATTGAGAATGTATTCATTTCTACTCTTCTTAATAACTCTCTTTAGTTTTGGTTCATCTCCATCTATCACAAGAGCAATGCTGCCGCTATCAACGTCGTCTCTTTTATCGCAAAGGATCAAGTCTCTCTCTACAATATCTGGTAACATCGAATCTCCTTTTGCTCTCACTAAAAAAGCATCTTGTGGATCTCGGATACCAAACAATTTAGTTGATATGGCAATCTTTTCTTTGAGATTTCCGTCAGAAAAGAATTCCGCTTCATTGCCACATTGAGCAAAACCAAGAAGATCTAAGTAAACAACATCTTCTACAGGGTCTTTGAGAATCTCAAATAGGGCTGGATTACTGAAATTCCTTCGAATATAGCCGTGCTTTTCAAGCTGCTTCAAATGATGGGAAACTGTTTGGGCGTTATTAATACCCACCTCCCGTGCTATATGCCTGAGACTTATCCCTTCCAAGTCTTCTACATTTTTGAGGTATTTCAAGAGCTTTTTCTGAGTCTCGTGCATCTCCATACGCTCATTATAATGCCCTCTGCCGTCAATAGAAAAGTTATGCACACCTCAATGTAAATAGACTCTTTACAGACTCATCGAGAGAGTTACACTGGGTTTGTCTGCGCGAATCAATGTGATTTACAGACATAATGGGAAGGGTGCGATCGATCCCTTTCCCAGCTTAATGATGCTATCAGTAGTTAGTAGCATAAACAATTTATGCAAAAGACCGAAAGTAAAAAGCACGTAGACCTCATAGCTGAACTCGCACAAGTCATGAAGCGTGACGGTTATACCATCACCGCCATTGATATTGAGGGTCATAAGAAGCCGGATGTGATTGAAAACAGTGGCACGATAGGAGATGGGGAGAACAAAATACCTGATATCTGCAGCACGCACACTTCATCAGGGCGTATCGCCCGAGGTGAAGCAAAAACAGGCGAAGGTGATATCGGCACACAACACTCCATCACTCAGTATTGCCTGTGCTCCAATCGTAGCAAGAATGGACTTCCTTCAAAACTCTATGTTATTGTGCCGGGGAACAAGAGACAGGAACTGAATGATGTGATTACGAATAATGTGCCAAGACAGCATTGGGATAACATTGTACTTGTTTCCTCGGAGATCTACTCGCAATAAGTTGACTGGCTTCTTGGAAAAGTTGTCTGAGTAGGTAGAGCCTAATTAATCTGAGAAATGACCACTCACTTATTCTGTAGCACGGCTTGATTGAGATGGTGCCCAAAAAGACATGCCATCCAAACGCTCCAGCTCGGGAGCGTTTGTCATTTCAAAACCCCGGTTATATTAGCCTCATGCTCGGGTTCGACCCTTCATTTCCGTCCCGTCCTCATACATTCTGAGATTCCTCCGCCCGTTGAAGCATTTTGATAAACAGCAACTGCTGAGCCATTTTATCCATGTAATTTCGGTCTTGAAATATACTTATAATTGCCTCATACTCTGGGCACCCAGAATTAATGGCGGTTGTGCGAGAGCCCGCGTATCCTATTGCAGAGCCACCGTTATCAGGTTCGATCGCTGGCGGCGACGGATTTATTGCTCGGCACGATCACCCTCCCGCGAGCCGCGTATCATACGACACTGCTTGATCCACGCAAGGTTGAAAGGAGCGCCAGTGGGCGCCAGGCGCGTAGGTAGAGAAACCTCAACGCCTTCCTCATAAAGGCAGCGACAAAAAAGCCCCCGGACCGAAATCCGAGGGCTGGGCTGACGTTCGCCGTCTACCACTACCGAGGTCGAAGGAGTGAGCAACCTTCGCACGGTACTGTCAGTATGAGGTATACATGGCGACTGCGTCAAGTACTCCATATATGATTACTCAAATACTTCCATAAAACCGTTCACCAGTCCCGGTCGAGTACTCCCGATTGAATTGTCGCGATGGTGCATAGGCGAGGAAGCCGAACTGCGGAAGCAGGCTATCGCTCAGGTGGCCGGGCAACGCCCAACGGCCTTCTCCGCATGGGCTCTCTGGGGGTGTCTGTCGAAGCAGTTCGTTGAGGCGGCGTACCAGCGCAATCGAGTTAAGTGAATCGAGCCCCGGACAAGGCGGTCTCCCGACAAACGGCGGACGCTTCGGCTTGCAATAATTAAGCGTGAGTGATAGATTTAATTTGATCATAAGTTATCCTCATTCTACGGTTTTGCTGGGGTCGACCTATGGTCACGGGGTGGCTGGTCACGCAGCCACCCTTTTTCTTACGGGCCTCGAATCCATTCTTGGTTTTCCGGTGACTTGATGACGTGCATTTTGATCTCCATCTATCGCACCGTTCGCTCGAAGATTTGCTAGCAGCACTAGCAGCGTGCTGATATCTGCTTACCGCTGCGGCAGCGTACGTCGGTACGAGCAATAAGTCAAGGCGGAAGATGTGGCTTGCGGTGTGGATGTTGCTGGTGTAGAAGAGGCGAGCGGAGGATGTGAATTGTCAGCTCACGATGGAGAACAGCGGAGAGTAACCAGCGCGACACTGACATCGGCGCTAAAAGCGGATGGCGGGAGCAATCGCGAACTCGCCGCCACCTGGAGAAGGGAAGAACTGCCTGAAGCGTGCATGGCCGGTAGCCGGGGTTCTATTCGAACTTCCGAACTGACCGGGATAATTACACCGGCGACGAGACGCGAAGAATCGAAGATGGAGTCCGTTTGCCGAACTTCCCATTCGCTCAGTGGAACGATCTTAGATGCACATGGAGACATGGAGATGCCTTGGCTCTAGAGGAAGAGCGCGAGCGGCTTGCTACAGCGGTGGCGGATGCCCAGAACGCTCTCGCCATATTTGAAAAAGAAAGGCTTGGAATGAGTGGCGGCGAACAAGCGGGGGACCAGAAAGGGGGTGTGTAAAGTGGACCAGCCAGCTTGGACTCGGGTTGGTCTTCGCAGTGCCGCCTAGGTGTGCTTGAAGTTACTAACGCATCCGGCAACGTTCCCGGTCTTGGAGCGAGGCCCGATTCGTCTATGCTAAAGTACACGCAGATGCGGACTTGGTAGTCGATCAAGCGGCCCGCCGGCGAAAATGATCGCTTCGTTCGGATTCGAAGGAACGTAGCATTTTGAGTATCAATGACTGCCATTTTCGCTTATAGGTTCGATCTTCTATCGGGTCGGCGCACACTAGAAACAATTGTGAACAGCGTGGTATGATGTCGCCTACACGCGGGTATGGTTCAATGGTAGAACATCTGGTTGCCAATCAGAGGATGGGAGTCCGATTCTCCCTACCCGCACTGCTTCGTTAAAACTTCCTAGTGCAAGCACTGTAAAGTTACTCCTTGTTTCTTTTCATGAAAATGCCAATTCCTGCGTTGTTTTCAATGTATTTGAGCGCTGACGAGAGAAGTTCGAGACTGTCTTTAAACTGACCCAATCCATTATTGCAGTTCGAGCATAGTAAACCTCTTACAGCCAATGTTTTATGGCAATGGTCAAGAACTGGCCTTTGCATTGGATTGCGGCAAATTCCGCATAATCCGCCTTGCCTTTCAAATAGTTCAGCATATAGCTGTCTATATGGTCCGGCCGTACCAAATTGCAGTGTCAATTTTTTGTCGTTGAGACAATCTTGGCAGCATGTTTTTCCATTGGCAGCTGGATTTTTCTCACAGTTAGGGCAAATCCCTCTTGCTTTACAAGCAGCTTTTCTCTTCTTTAGATATTCTTTTTGATATTCTTTCCTCCGTTCAGGCGTCCACGTCATGTACCTATATTATTATCTACAAATTCATTTTGTGGAAGACAATAGTAGTGGACAAAGCTGTTAGCAGAGTGGATAAAGGACAGAAGTCTGTTATGATTGTTCACATACGGTCTTAAAGAATATCAAGTAAATAAGCCATTTTCAAAAAAGTCGTGGACTTAACAGATAAAAGCCGTAAAGAAGTAGGCGCCCTAGGCGAAAAGGTCGCTGCGGCATACCTTGTGAGACACGGATTTTGCATTCTCGACACTAACTTTGCACGTAAAACAGGGGAGCTGGACATCATCGCAGAGGAGCAGGGGACACTGCATTTCGTTGAGGTTAAGACGATTCTCGTAGAAGAATTTCCCGTTAAGCAATCGACGCAAGACAACTATGATCCGTCGCTGAATTTGCACGCGGCGAAGCTACGGAAGGTTTCTCGAACGGGAGAATGGTATGTCCTTGAGAAAAAGTGGGAAGGGGAGTGGCAGGTGGACGGCTGCCTCGTCTGGCTACGGCGCCGCGATGGCATCGCGCGCGTCTGCTACCTGCCGCAACTGGTTTGAATCTGCTACAGTGCAATAACCCTACTACGCTCGCCAGCTGGCGTGCTTCGAAGGGCACAGCGGGGCGTAGTATACCGGTAGTACACTTGCTTTGGGAGCAAGTAGACCGAGTCCGATTCTCGGCGCCCCGACAGAATTGCGTTACAAGGATGCCTATTGCAGGACTTCGCGTTCTTCTCCCAGAGTAATAGGCTCGTCAATTCCTAATTTAACCCGTCTGAAATCCTCAAGTTCTTCAGTAACTGCTTTGTATTCTTGTTGTGCCGCCAGATATGCTTTCTTGGCTGAATCAAATTTATCTTCGGCATCGTCTCTCTTACTCATTAGTAAGTCGTACTCCTTATCGATTTCGATTGCATCCTTAGCGCCGCTTTTCAACAATTGATCGAGTTTCGCCCCTGCTGCTTCGTATGAATTATGTGCAGCGTCTAACCGCTTCTGTTTGTCTTTCTCTTCAGGAAACTGTCCAGTTTCTTCTACGACTTCTGCCAAATTTCCTGAAACCTCTCTTTGCTCTTCCTGAGCTTTTTCGTACCCCTCTCTCGAATATGATTCTTTATTGAAAAACATAATTATGTATTTTAAGTAACTTCCTATATTAAATCACCTCCTAAGAGCACCCACTAGCAGTGCTTCGAGTGCGGGCGCTTGAGGAGCGAAGTCGGCAACGGCAGTCACGGTCGGTTTAGTGAGGAACACATCGAGTGGCTGCCCCGTCTCACGCGCATATTCGGTGCGGATATATGCGGCAGTAATCGCGCTCAACGAGCGATCGGTGAGTAAACCCTTCACGGTACTCGTCGTTATCGTTCCTACGAGGTTTCCGTTCGCATCGACAACACCTCCGCCCGATGATCCTTCCTGCGCCGCCGCCGAACCGCCGAGGGTGATGACATCTATCGTATTGTCTAAGAACGTAAAAACGCCCTTCACGGTACTGAGGACAATGGTAGGGAAGAGCGCGGAGGCAATCTGTCTCGCTTCGAGGAATTGCGCTCCGTACGTGGCAATTGCGACCGGAGTTCCTTCGACTGGTGCCGCGCTCGAGAGAGGGACGTAGGGGAAAGCGCTCGGGAGAGTACTCGACGCTTGTGTACTCTCGGTGATAGCGAGAAAGGCGAAATCGCGCTCGCCCGTACCTCTCGGCAGTTCCGTCGTAAGAACAGCGCTGTTCTCTTGAACCCAAGCCGTTGGAATATAAGCAAGCGCAGCACGATAGGTGCTCGTCGCCGGGCTCCCGGTACGGATATCGCAGGACACGCCGCGATCGACAAGAAGGAGGTACTGCGCCACGTGGGCGTTCGTGAGAATGAGCCCGTTCTTGCTCACGATGACACCGCTCCCCGAGATAGAATGTACGCCGCTTTTCTTGGGAGCGAAACAAATAATGTTTACGAGAGCGCTGTTCAACTTCGATGCTGCGGCATGAAGCTTGGCGGGATCAACTGTTCGAGCTGTCGAGGCCTTCACGGGTACCGCCTGCTCACTGGAGGATGACGTGGTTGCGACGTCTGACGATATTTCTTGCGTCGGAGAAGTCAATTCTGCCTGGGAAGAACCAACGATGGCCGTCATATTCGAGGGCGACGGTATCGCGACGCCTACATGCGTGATGACAAAAAAGAATACGCCAAGCGCGGCAACGATTCCAAGATATGGCGCTACACGATCCATGACTTCTCTACGGTAACGCAAAAATGGTATCCTCGCATCATCCCCCTTCGCCCGATTACGGGCTTCGGCGGGACACGAGTGAAAGCGGGCGTGCCCGCCGTAGCTTCAGCGAAGGCCCTACTTCGCTCGCATGGGCGAGCTTCGAAGGGCGAAGCGGGATTAGTTTAATGGTAGAACATCAGTTTTCCAAACTGAGAACAGGAGTCCGATTCTCCTATCCCGCACTACTTCGCTCCGCCGACGGAGCTTCGAAGTGCAAGCACAAAAATAGGGTGATTTGACATAGGTGCGAGCATCTGGTATCTTGTGGACAACTTCGATTTGCGTGCGAGAAGTTTTTATAAAAACGTGCTACATACACAGCCCATATGATCGACCTGAAAACAATCAACACGGTGCTCGGAGAATTCGAAACTCGCGGAATCAGCCGCGAGACTATGATCGATGCCATCGAAAGTGCGATGGCGACGGCGTATAAGAGGGAATACGGCAAGCGCGGCCAAGTCGTGCGTGCGAAGCTCGACCTGAATACTGGCACCGTTTCTTTTGAACAAGTGAAGGCCGTCGTCGATGAAACAACGGCGCGATTCCCGAAAGAAGGTGAGGAAGAGCTCGGAACACGCCTCCATTCATTCCACGCAGAAGAAGAGCAGCTTGCGGAAGGAGAGTTGCCGCGCTTCGACAGCGAGAAGCACATTCTTCTTTCCAATGCCAAACTCATTAAACGCGGCGCAGCGCTCGGTGATGAGATCATTTTCGCGCTCGAGCCGCAGGATGATTTCGGCCGCATTGCCGCACAAACCGCGAAGCAAGTCGTGATCCAGAAGGTGCGCGAGGCAGAAAAGCTCTCGATGATGGAGGAGTTCGGCGAGAAGAAAGGCGAGATTGTGAGCGGCATCGTGCAGCGCATGGAGCGCGGTGCGATCTTCGTCGATCTTGGCCGCACCACGGGAATCATTCCCTACGAGGAGCAGATTCCGGGCGAGCGGTACCGCATGGGCGAGCGTATTCGCGCGTATCTCTACGCCGTGGACGAAGGATTCCGCGGTGTGTATCTGCGACTCTCACGCGCGCATCCGAAGTTCGTTGTGAAGCTCTTCGAGATCGAGGCACCCGAGCTCGCAACCGGCGCCATCGAAGTGAAGGCGCTTGCGCGCGAACCGGGCAGCCGCACCAAGATAGCGCTCGTCTCGACTGATCCTCACGTCGATCCCGTCGGCTCTCTCGTTGGTCAGCGCGGCGTCCGCGTCTCGACCGTCATGAGCGAGCTAGGCGGCGAGCGTATCGATATTATCGAGTGGAGCGATGACGCGAGGGAGTTCGTGAAGGAATCACTTTCTCCAGCAATTCCGCTCGATGTCACGCTCGACGAAGAAGGGCATCGCGCCATGGTGACCGTGAGCGAGGATGAGCAGTCACGAGCGATCGGACGCGGCGGCCAGAACGTGCGGCTCGCCGCGAAGCTCACTGGATGGAACATCGACATCGTCTCTGCTGGCGGCGGCGAAGTAGCAGGATCCGATGGCGAATCCGTCGCCATGTCGGCTGACGAGGAGGGTCAAGGCACAGGAAATGGAGCCGTGGATCCGGCTATTGAAGCAGGAGTTGCTCCGACGGAAAGCTCAGAAATCGCCACTGAAGAAACTACAGAAAAGACCGGACTCCCCGCGGAAGAAGAGACGACAATCCTTCCGAACAGCGATGAGACCGTCGCGGATAAAGAAGAAGATCGCGATGTGGCAAAAGATCTATAATACTAAAACATAATCAATCATACCTATGATTACAGTACTCGGACTTATACTCGCGTGCGGAGTTGCAGCGCTTCTTTATGGCGGATGGGCAGCACAGTCCGTCATGTCGAAGAGTCCGGGGAATGCGCGCATGCAAGAGATCGCTGCAGCGATCCAAGAGGGGGCGAAGGCGTACCTGAATCGCCAATACACTACGATTGCAATCGTCGGTGCAGTTATTTTTGTGCTTGCCTGTTTCCTCGGGTGGCAAGTCGGCGTGGGCTTCTTGATTGGCGCAGGACTTTCCGGAGCTGCCGGCTATATCGGCATGAATGTTTCCGTGCGCGCCAACGTGCGTACTGCAGAGGCATCGCGCAAAGGCCTCGCTGAAGGACTCACGCTGGCATTTCGCGCAGGTTCGGTGACCGGTCTTCTTGTGGTTGGTCTCGGGCTCATTGGTGTTGCCGGCTACTATGCCTTCATGATGTACGGTCTTGGACTGGATGGCGCTTCGACAGCAGGAGCCCGCGTAATCCAGGACTCACTCATCGCGCTCGGTTTCGGCGCTTCGCTCATTTCTATTTTCGCCCGCCTCGGTGGCGGCATCTTTACCAAGGGAGCCGACGTGGGTGGCGACATGGTAGGCAAGGTAGAAGCGGGTATACCTGAGGATGATCCGCGCAATCCTGCAACCATCGCTGACAATGTTGGCGACAATGTTGGCGATTGCGCCGGCATGGCAGCGGACCTCTTTGAGACCTTTGTGGTGACCACGGTTGCCACGATGGTGCTCGCCTCGATCTATTTCACGGGCGACCTACAGAGTGCGCTTATGCTCCTGCCGCTCGCCATCGCCGCCATGTGCATTCTGACTTCCATTGTCGGCACGTTCTTTGTACGACTCGGCGCAAAACAGAGCATCATGGGCGCCCTCTACAAGGGAGTCATAGCAACCGGTGTTTTATCTCTCATCGGACTGTGGCCGCTCATGAATAAACTGATTCCAGGCGGATTAACTGCGCCGCTTACAACGACAGGAGGTCTTACGTTTACCGGCATAGATTTGTTCTTCGCGGGCGTCGTCGGTCTCGCCGTTACCGGCGCCCTGATCTGGATCAGTGAATATTACACGAGCAAGAACTTCCGTCCGGTCAAGAAAATCGCCGCGGCGTCAGTCACCGGTCACGGTACCAATGTCATCCAGGGGCTTGCGGTATCTATGGAAGCGACGGCGATGCCAGCAGTCGTTATTTGTGTCGGTATCATTGCGGCATACACTTTCGCCGGTCTGTTCGGCATCGCTATTGCCGTGTCAACGATGTTGTCATTGGCCGGCATGATTGTCGCCCTTGATGCATTTGGTCCCGTGACTGATAACGCAGGCGGTATTGCCGAAATGGCAGGTCTCGAGGGCGACGTCCGTAAGGTTACCGATGCCCTCGACTCAGTCGGCAACACGACGAAAGCGGTTACGAAGGGGTACGCAATTGGTTCTGCAGGACTCGGTGCACTCGTCCTCTTCGCCGCCTACACAGAGGACTTGAAATATTTCGTCAATTCCGGGGCGTATCCCTTCTTCGCCGGAATTGATGTACCTTCGTTTAGTCTCACCGATCCGTGGGTCGTGGTCGGTCTCTTCCTCGGCGGCCTCTTGCCGTATCTGTTCGGCGGAGTGGCGATGACTGCAGTCGGTCGCGCAGCCAGTGCTGTAGTAGAAGAAGTACGCCGACAGTTTAGGGAAATGCCCGGCATCATGCAGGGCACGCAGAAACCGGATTACGGTCGTGCCGTGGATATGCTTACCAAAGCGGCCATTCACGAGATGTTGCTCCCCTCGCTTCTGCCGATCGTATCACCGGTTGCGCTGTTTATAATCGTGAACCTTATAGCCGGGAAATCGTCTGCCTTTAATGCGCTCGGCGCTATGTTGCTCGGCGTCATTGTGACGGGCTTGTTCGTCGCCATCTCGATGACTTCAGGCGGGGGAGCATGGGACAATGCAAAAAAACATATTGAAGACGGCAATCATGGTGGTAAGGGATCAGACGCACACAAGGCCGCAGTCACGGGGGACACCGTCGGTGATCCTTACAAAGATACTGCAGGCCCTGCGATCAATCCGATGATCAAGATCACGAACATCGTAGCTCTGCTCTTGCTCGCAACGCTCGCCGCTTTCTTTTAGTCGAATTAGTATACTGCCATTATGACCTCTGAACCCTCTGTGAATGATGTAATGATTCCTACAGTGATGCCAACGCCTAAGCAGCAATCCTGGGGCGCAGTTATCTCTATCGTCATCATCGTGCTCATGATCATCGTCGGTGCGTTCTATGCGTGGGGCAAGCGTGTCGCACAAGGGCCGATAGACACGGCAACAACGACTGAGCAGGAGACACTATAAATAATTAATTCCTATGAATACACACACCCATCCTCGCGCTTCGATGCTGGTGCCGATGGTCGTCGAGAAGAGCCAGTTCGGCGAGCGCGCCTACGACATTTATTCGCGTCTTTTGAAGGAGCGGATCGTCTTCCTCGGTGGGGTCATTGATGACGACACCGCGAACCTCGTTATCGCACAGTTCCTCTTTCTCGAAGCGGAAGATCCGAAAAAAGATATTTCTCTCTACATCAACTCACCGGGCGGCTCGGTGACGGCAACGCTCGCGATGGTGGACACGATGAACCACGTGAAGCCGGCGGTATCAACCGTCTGTGTCGGCATGGCGGCGTCGGGTGCAGCGATCCTCCTGTCGGCCGGAGAGAAAGGGAAGCGTTTCGCGCTTCCGAATGCGGAAGTGATGATCCATCAGCCGCACGGCGGTGCAGAAGGGCAGGCAACCGACATCGAGATCACGGCGAAGCAGATTTTGAAACTGCGAGAGCGATTGAACCGGATTCTCGCGAAGAATACCGGCCAACAGCTCGAGAAAATCGAGAAAGACGTCGAACGTGACTTCTTCATGACGGCAGACGAAGCCAAGAAGTACGGTCTCATCGATAAGGTGTACGCATAATCGACACTCGAGTGAACACCGCGTGCCGGATCGCGGCGCGCGGTGTTTTGTGCTACAGTCAAAGCCTCACCGCACGACCGTCCGACCGCTTCGGCTGAACTCAGATTTGTCCCATTTCTAGAACGTAAGCCATCTCGCAAAAGAGGGGATGGAACTAATAAAAAGCGGGTATGTCACTCAAAATAATATTGATAATGCTTGCGCTCTCGGGCGTCGGTGGCGTTGCGCTTGGCTACGTTCTACGAGTCCTCATCGGGCTCGCTCAACGCGGCTCAGTCGAACTCGAAATAAAGCAGAAAATGCTCCAGGCGAAAGAGACCGCGGCACAGATTATCGCTGATGCCGAGTTTCGTAGTGAGGTCGCTGAGACGGAACGTCTTGCTCCAATCGAAGAGCGCGAAGAAAAACTCGCGGTGCGAGAAGAGCGCCTCGGCGCGCGCGAGGAGTTTCTCGATTCGCGCCAGCGCGATCTCGATGATAAGGAGAACGAGCTGCGCTCATACGAACAGGAGACGAAGCATCTGCGAACCGTCGCGGAGAGCCTCGCCACAGAGCGCACGAAGGAATTGGCGAAAGTGGCGAACCTCTCAGAAGACAAAGCTCGCGAAGAACTTTTTTCAGAAATTGAACATGTGTATGAAGAGTCTATTCTTCTGCGATTGCAGAAGCTCGAAGCACACGGGCGTGAACGCCTCGAGGATAAGGCGCGCGATATCCTCATAAGCACTATCCATCGGCTGGGCAATACCGTGAATGCCGAAGTTATGTCGCTCTTCGTCGCACTGCCGTCTGACGAGGTGAAAGGGAAAATCATCGGGAAGGAAGGGCGCAACATAAAAGCGTTTGAGCGCGCGACGGGTGTCGACGTGCTTATCGATGATGTGCCAGATCGGATTACGCTCTCTTCTTTCGATCCGTTGCGGCGCCATATCGCAAAGATCGCGCTTGAAAAGCTGATTGCGGATGGCCGCATCCAGCCGGCAAAGATTGAAGAGACCGTGGAGAAGACACGCGCTGAAGTAGCCGATATGACGCGGCAGAAGGGCGAAGCGGCTGCGTACGACGCAGGCGTTATTGGACTCGATCCGAAACTGACGGCGCTTCTCGGTCGACTCTACTTCCGCACGAGCTACGGCCAGAATGTGCTTCAACATTCCATCGAAATGGCGCATATCGCCGGCATATTGGCGACCGAGCTCGGCGCCGATCCCTCAATCGCCCGAACCGGCGCGCTCTTGCACGACATTGGCAAGGCGGTTGATCACGAAGTACAAGGCACACACGTCGAAATTGGCCGAAGAATTCTCGAGAAGTTCGGCGTCGACAAGCGTATTATCCTCGCGATGCAGTCGCATCATGACGAGTACCCTTACGAGACGCCCGAGGCGGTTATCGTGCAGGTGGCGGACGCGATCTCAAGCAGCCGCCCGGGAGCACGCCGTGACACCGTCGAGCGATATCTCGAACGGCTCGGCGACCTTGAGCGCCTCGCGGGCACCTTTGAAGGCGTTGAGAAAGTCTACGCGATTTCAGCAGGGCGGGAAATACGCATCTTCGTGAATCCGGGAAAAATTACTGATCTCGCTATGCATAAGCTGGCGCGCTCTATCGCAACACGTATCCAGGCAGAACTTAAATATCCGGGAGAGATAAAAGTGAATATCATTCGCGAGAACCGCGTCGTTGAATTCGCCCGATAATTTCTCATCCGTACAACTTCGAAGCCCCGGCGCTTGCGCGTCGGGGCTTAGATCGCTAGGAGATATGCCCTCATCCGATTCGATGTTCACATCCAAGCGGACAGGAACAGGATGGGGTTGGGCACCTTTTCCCGAAAAGCCAGACGAGTACGGCCACCAACATGCTGGTTAACATTCTCGCCTCCTTCCTATCCACAAAACATGCGCTCCACCGATAGTGTACTCCTGTCAGACGGTAATGTGCGAGCTGTCCACCGATGCCATTCGGGGGGAGTATACAGTATCAACATGTTATTGTCAACCCTATTGCACAAAATGGCTCATTTCCTATACTTCTTCGCAGCCCCCCGCCTTCGCCTCGCCGGAGCTCGGCTACGTCGGGCGCAGCGCCTAAGTGGAGCACAGAGGTGGGCACTTATCACTAAAGATTTACTCATGAACAAAGCTGACATTGTCGACAAGGTCCATGGTGTTCTCGGCTCGACCAAGGCCGACGCAGAACGCGCCGTCGAAACCGTCATTGATTCAATCGTCTCGAGCTTGAAGTCCGGCGACGAAGTCTCGATCGCCGGCCTCGGCATCTTCGCGACGAAGGCACGCCCTGCGCGCGAAGGACGCAACCCTCGCACCGGCGAGACCATCCGTATCGCGGCTTCTCGCACGGCAAAGTTCCGCCCTGCAAAAGCATTGAAGGATGCCGTAAAATAATCCGCCAGCTGGCGGAGCGGCACATTCGCGGTTAAATAAATCTGTTGACACACTGCGGCGCCCCTACGGGGCGCCGCAGTGTGTATTTATTGTCGTATAGGAAGCGATGCACGTTATACTATGTGCACCATGCACGTTTCAGAAGGGCAGCTGAAAGAATTCATTATCGACTCTGGCCTCGTCGCAAAGAAAGATATCGACGCTGCTGCAGAAGAAGCGACGAAGAAAGGGCAGTCGCTCGCGGACATCCTCGTCTCGCGCGGATCACTGACCGATGATGCTCTACGACGTATTCAGGCATATGTGTTCGGCATTCCGTTCGTTAATCTCAAGGAGCATCACGTGCCGATTGAAGTCCTCGCCCTCATTCCGGAACCAATCGCCCGTACGCACAACATCATCGCCTACAAGAAGGGGAACGACTCGCTTGAAGTCGCGATGCTCGATGTCGAGGATCTCGCCTCAGTCGATTCGGTACGCAAGAAGACGGGGCTTAAGATACTTCCACGGCTGACGGATTCCGAAAGTATCAAACATTCGCTCCTGCAATATCAGAAATCCCTGAAGGACGAGTTCGGGGACATCATCTCGACTGAAGCGGGGAAGATTCGCCTCGTCGCCGATGGAACCAAAGATCTCTCCGGCGACGATCTGAAGAAAATGGCAGAGGACTTGCCGATCGTCCGCATCGTCGACACACTACTACGACATGCGATCTCGCAAAGTGCGTCGGACATTCATATTGAACCAATGGAAAACGAGGTGCTGGTCCGGTATCGCATCGACGGTATGCTCCACGACGCGATGACCTTGCCAAAAAACGCGGCGGCGGGCATCGTAGCGCGCATCAAGATACTTGCGAACTTAAAGCTCGACGAGAAGCGCCTCCCGCAAGACGGCCGATTCAAGATGGAAACGGAGGCAGACCGCGTTTCATTCCGCGTTTCTATCCTGCCCACGTTCTATGGCGAGAAGACAGTAATGCGTCTCCTGCGCGAGACCGGCGAAGGCTTCACGCTCGAAGCACTTGGCCTCCATGGCGAAAATATGGAGCACATACATCACGCGCTCCAACAGACCACCGGTATCATCCTCATCTCCGGACCGACGGGCAGTGGGAAAACGACGACGCTCTACACGATGCTCGACATTCTGAATCGGCCGGACGTCAATATCTCCACAGTCGAAGATCCTATCGAATATCAGATGAAGCGCGTCAATCAAACCCAGGTGAATCCTGACATCGGATTCACCTTTGCGAACGGTCTTCGATCGCTCGTGCGCCAGGACCCGGACATCATCATGGTCGGCGAAATTCGCGACAGCGAGACGGCATCGCTCGCTATAAACGCCGCACTCACCGGCCATCTCGTGCTCTCCACCATCCACACCAACAGTGCCGCGGGCGCTATTCCGCGCCTTATCGACATGGGCGTGGAGCCCTTTCTGCTCGTTTCGACTATTCGCGTTATCGTCGGGCAGCGGCTCGTACGTAAGCTCTGCGAGAACAAAAAAGAATACGAGCTCGATAAGGTCGCGCGCGCGAAGATTGCGAGCGACGCCGAGTTCGATGTTGTTTTGAACTCGCTCCGTGCGGAAAAACTAGTGAAGGAGGACGCGGCCGTGAATGATTTGCGATTCTATCGTCCCACGCCCTCTACCGAGAGCGAGGACGGCTACAAGAGTCGCATCGGTATTCACGAGGTGCTCGCGGTCTCACCTGCAATACGTGAGATTATGCTCCACACCAGCACAACGGATTCGATTGAGGCGCAAGCCAAGAAGGAAGGCATGCTCACGATGTTCGAAGATGGTCTCTATAAAGCTGCCCGCGGAATCACAAGCATCGAAGAAGTCCTGCGCGCGATAACCGAATAAGATGAAATTCCGCACCACGATACGCAAAGAGGGCGCGCCTGACAGCACGATCGTCATCGACGCAGCGTCGCGCTTCGAAGTATACGAACAAGTTCAGAAGGAGGGAGGGTTCGTAGTCGACCTTACGGAGCACAAATGGGACTTAAGTCTTTCAAAACTGCTGTCCTACAGCATATTCGGTACCGGCATCAAGCGCTCCGATGTGAGTCTTATGGCGAAAAATCTCGCTACGATGCTCTCCGCCGGACTCTCGCTCGCTCGTGCGCTCTCCGTTATCGAACGACAGACCGGGAATAAGCATCTGAAAGCGGTCGTTACCAATATTTCTGAATCGATTAAAAAAGGGTCCTCATTCCACGAGGCGCTCACTAGTTATCCCAAGGTGTTCCCGGGAATACTGACCGCGATGGTGCGCGCTGGCGAGGAATCAGGATCACTGTCTGACTCACTTGCGGTCGTCGGGCTTCAGATGGAACGCGCCGAAGCGCTAACGCGGAAAATAAAGGGCGCAATGATCTATCCGTTCATCATCATCACGGCAATTCTGATCGTCAGCATTCTCATGCTTATCTATGTCGTGCCAACGCTGACCAAGACCTTCACCGAACTTAAGGTGCCTTTGCCAACCGCGACAAAACTGTTCATTTCGCTTTCAAACTTCATGGTGGCGTACGCGCCATTTGTCTTCGCCGCACTTATCGCGTTTGTAGTGGGAACTATCGCCTTCGTCCGTTCGCGGCGGGGCAGTGCGATCGTACTCGCCGGCGCACTTTATGTGCCGGTTGTGGGCGAACTCATTCGCGAGACATTTGCGGCGCGCACCGCGCGCACGCTCTCTTCGCTCCTCTCTGCCGGCGTTCCGGTGCTGAACGCACTTTCGATTACCAAGGAAGTGGTTCGTGACAATGCCTTCGCTCGCGTCATTGAAGAAGCCGAGGAACGAGTCAAAAAAGGAGAGCCACTGTCGATAGCATTTGCAGAACATACAAAGATTTACCCCATACTTATGAGCGAGATGCTCTCGGTCGGCGAGGAAACAGGGAAGGTCGCACCGATGTTGAAACAGGTTGCCGAATTCTACGAAGAAGATGTGTCCGAGAAGACAAAAGATCTCTCGACTATTATCGAGCCGGTCTTGATGCTCCTTATCGGCGGGGTGGTCGGCATCTTCGCCGTTTCGATGATCTCGCCTATCTACTCGCTCTCCTCGGCAATTTGATCACTGCGTGATTGCGTAGGTGCCGGAAACGACCGCCCACGACGCACCCGGTCCATTAGAGAAGCTTGCGTTCTGCAGTCCATTGTCATAGCTGACGACTGCGTTGTTCTCCAATTCAAGACTCTTCGCCGTCACTTGGGTCGCGTGCGTGCCATTGCTGATTTCGGCAGATCCGTAGGGCGCGTACAGGATAACGCCGACTGCATTGTTTGATAGTTCAACCGCGTTTGATCCGGTATTCGTGGTAAGTATCATCGGGAAACTATTTTCTTCTCCGTTGCCGCTGACAATGACGTTGTTAGAAAGATTAACGATGCCTTTAACGTTCGTATTTCCGGTTGCGTCGGCGATGATGACCGCCCCGCTGTTGCCGGTACTTTGCGAAACGGTAAGAACAGCGTTGTTAGAGAACGTCACGTTGCCTCGTACCCACACCGGGCCGGTCAAAATGAGCGAGGCGCCATTCGTCACGGTAAGATCGCCATCTATCTTCACCGGACCCAATGTCCGAGTACCCTCATATGAATAGGGGCCGGGCAATGTGCCTCCGGCTTCGGCAGTGGCCTCCCACTCTGCAATTTGCGCCTCAGAAATAGGAAGCGGCACTGGCGTCGCCGGATCTGTTCCGGGATTTTCCGTTCCGGTTACATCACAATTCGAAATGGTCTGATACGAGGCATCGCCACCGACGGTGCAGCTTGACAGGGTATGCGCCCATGCATCTCCGCCTACCGTTATCCCGCTCAATGTCGTAGCTATTCCGTTCACGAACATCCTAAAATCTAAATCGCCTGTGATATTATTCCATGACGGACTCGGTGCGTTCCAATTGCTGCTGTATTTCGCAACACCTCTGCTGTAACCGCCGCCGCTATCTTGCCCCCACATGAAATAATCGTTCACACTCACGGCTGCGATCGCAATAATCCAATAGGTTGTTCCCGATGTGACTGTAGGAGAAGCATCAAGAGTAACGTCGGCAAAGCCGTATGCAGAAGTTATGAGTGATGCGGGGATAACGCCGCTCGCAAGTACGGTCGATCCTGGTTTGCTGCCAATGTCGTTCACGATCTTAATCGTGATATCGCCTGGGCTCCCCGTCTTTTTAAGTTGCAGACTGATTCCCGCGAGCGACGCGCTTACTGAAGGCTTAAACGACTGCGCTACGTCGGCGTGTGCGGCGATGTCTCCAATTTTGAAGCCCGTGTTTTGTACCGTCCACTGTTGATTGGCAATAGGATCTGTGCTCACCGCCACGGTAACATCGCCCGATATGGTGCCGCTGCCGGTAACGCTGCCATTGGAAAATAGATTTCCTTCAATGCGCGAACCGTTGCTCATACTAACTCCTCCTTGCCCGACCTGGACCCCGTAACGAAACGACACGACGGACGAATTTATGCTGACGGTCGCTTTGACGACTTTGGTGGCGATTGGGTTAGCGCTGTTCGGGGCGAAACCGGTGACGGTCAAGCGTTTTGTATTGCCATCGATGCTCGCGACCGAGACGCTGAAGGAACCCGCGCCAAGAACAGTATCGCTTTCTCCCGAGTAATCCGCATCCTGATTGAGCTCATACACGGCCTTATCAATACCCGCCTCTGCGAGCGCGAGTGCTCGCGCTGAAGCGAATGCGTGGCGCTCAGAATAAACTGCGCTCCCGTAATAATTGAAAAAACCGCTTGTAATTGCGATAACGACGGCACTAACGACAAGGACGACGAGAAGGATATAACCGCGTTTATACGCTTCGTGGTTCCGCATCATATATTTCGAAGATAAATTTGTTCATAGAAATGCGCCTCGGCTGCCACACCTCGCACGCGTATGCTGGTTGTCGCATCGACCGTCACCCGTGTCGCGGAAGGAAAGTCAGGGTTGTCATAGCTAAAACTGAGTGCGCCGAGCACGTCCGTCAAAAGTGTTTGTTCTGAAATACGCGCGCTTTCGGCGGCTGCATCGACCAGACGGTACACATTGGAACCGGAAGAAAAAACCGCAATATAATCGTATGCACCAGGAACTATACCTCCCGAGATATCGACGGCAGGAAGTTCAAAAACGACCGTTGTAGCGCCCGTTGCGTAGGTTGTGCCGGAGAAGGAATGCGAAGCGACAACCTGTCCAGCTTGGAGGCCTGCGGCACGCGCGGTGTCCATGATACTGCTCCCGCCGAGCATCATTTCGATCGATGCTTGCTGCGATTCGATAACGCGCCCATACATCACATAGAGTTGCGTTATGGCGAGCATAAGAATAGCGGAAATCGCCACGGTGATCACTATCTCGATTAAGGTTACGCCTCGCAACATATCTATAGGCCGCCAAATTCGGTCACCAAGGTCGTGAGCGAGGCGACGCGTGTGATGCCGTCTGCGCCGCGCCACGAAACGCCCGACATTACCTGCTTGGTCTGTTCGTTAAGGATGGTGATGCTCGTACTCGCCGATCCTTGGGGCAGATTAGCAAGCTCGTCGTCGACAAACGGACCACCCGCAGACAATGCATCGTATCCTCCGGCACGGAGCTCATCAAGCTTGTTGTTCGCGATGCGGAAGGCCACATTTTCATATTTTGCATCCCCAACTATCTTAATTGATCCGATGATGAGCGTCGCGAAGACAACGGTCAGCGACAGAATGAAAAGCGCAACCAATATCTCGATTAACGTAAATCCGCGTTCTTTAAATGTACGAATCACACGCGTAGTATAGCAAGCGAGAAGGCCGGAATGGGCTGGTATACTTCATATATGTTACTCGTTGCTAACTGGAAAGCGTACGTCGAGGATATTAAGAGAGCGAAGGAGCTCTTCTCGCTTGGCAAACGACTCGTGCGAGGACAGAGAACGACAACCGTCGTACTTGCGCCGCCGTCTGTTCTCCTCGGCGCTCTCGCGCTCGGGAACTCCTCACCCATTCTCTTCGCAGCCCAAGATATCTCGGCGACGACAGGCGGCGCGCAAACCGGTGAAGTGACTGCGCAGGTGTACGCTGCCGCGGGCGCTGTTTATGCAATCATCGGGCACTCGGAACGTCGCGCCGCCGGCGATTCTAACGCGGTCATCGCCGAGAAGCTGGCGCACGCGCTCGCCCATGGACTCGTACCTATTCTCTGTATCGGCGAGAAGGAGCGTGACACTGAAGGCCGCTACCTCTCCTTTCTAAGAGAAGAGCTGACCCTCGCTATAAAATCGCTCTCTCCGAAAGAGCGGCGCAAGGTCATTGTGGCCTACGAACCAGAATGGGCGATTGAGAAAACGGCTGCGCTCGCCATTCACGCGGATGATCTATGCGAAATAGTGCTCTACATACGCAAAGTGCTCGCCGAATTTCTCCCCGGCAAAAGCTCTGCTCATACGCTCGTGCTCTACGGCGGCTCGGTCGAACCGGCCAATATTCGTGACCTCGCAGCCAGTTCCGGCGTCGACGGATTTCTCATTGGCCATGCCTCAATCGATCCAAAGACGTTCAGCCAACTGATCAAGGAGATCTCCTAGCATGCGCTTCGTTCGAGACATCGGACTCTTCGAGAATATCCCCATACTGGTCCGCGCCACGCTAAACGTGCCGACGGAACATTGCGTCATCGCCGACGAGTATCGCTTGCGTCGTACGATACCGACGATCCGCTATTTGACTCAGCGCGGTGCACGCGTCGTACTCATAAGTCACCTTGGTCAGAAGGGTACAGAAACACTGGCGCCCGTTGCAGATGCACTTAGAAAATTATTGCCCGGTGTCTCATTCTTTCCAGAAACGATCGGTGCTTCCACGCGCGCGGCTGTTCGCGATCTTATGCCGGGGAAAGTGCTCGTTCTTGAAAACTTGCGTCGTAACCGCGGGGAAGTAATGAACGACGTGACGTTTGCGCATGAGCTCGCTGCACTCGGCGATGTATTCGTGGAAGATTCCTTCGATACCTGCCACCGTACGCACGCATCTATCGTCCGTCTACCAAAGATTCTTCCCTCGTATGCCGGCATCCTCCTCGAAGAAGAAGTCGCGGCGCTCACGAGAGCACGCACACCGACGCACCCCGCGCTTGCGATCATCGGCGGCGCTAAATTCTCTACCAAGGAACCAGTGCTCCGCGCGCTCATCGCGACCTACGACCGCGTATTTGTCGGTGGCGCGCTTGCAAGCGATTTCCTCAAAGGGGCGGGACACGTGGTGGGGAAGTCCCTCGTCGGCAGCGGCGGTTCAGCGCAAATTAAAGAACTCCTCTCGAACCCGAAACTCGTTCTGCCGATCGACATTCTCGTGGTTCCGGAAAGCGCCCTCGCGAGCGCAGACGCGCGTTCACACGCTCGTGTTGCATTGGTGGAGGAAGTGCGTTCCGACGAGATTATTCTTGATGTCGGGCCGGCAACAACGGTCCTTCTCGGCGAGCTTATACGCAGGGCGAAGTCGATTCTCTGGAACGGTCCCCTTGGGAATTACGAAAATGGATTTGCTGATGCTACGAATATGGTCGCGCGCGCCGTTGCTTCGTCCAGCACCGATTCCACCATCGGTGGTGGCGACACGGTCGCCTCGATCGAGAAACTCGGGCTCCTGTCTCAATTCTCCTTCGTGTCTACGGGCGGTGGCGCCATGCTCGAATTCCTAGCGCACGGCGGCACCCTGCCCGGCATCGAAGCACTCGGCTAGGTACCGTACAGATCGTGGTGCGTGCCTATTTCGATGAGTCGTACGTTTGTTGCGTCAACATATTCATAGATAACTCTCCAGTCACCGGTGATATTGATGCTACGGTATCCGCGGCGATCTCCCTTCAATACGTGATTGTCGAGTAATGGGTGGTATGGCATGTCCACGAACAGACGCAATCGTTCAGACAGTGCCCGTTTGATCCCCGGAGGCAAGTGGCGAATCTGCTTTTTAAAGCTGGACGCGTAGACAATGATCATGCGAGACCGAGATCAACAAGCAAGTCATCGGCATTCGTAAACACTTTATAGCGCTCCGGGTGTTGATCCATTTCTTCACTTATGCGTTCCCATGCTCGTACCCTTTCAGGACGGGGAGTGAGCGACACCTCAAAACGCCCTTCGGAGACGAATTGCGCAAGTTGGGCATTCATCACGGTTGAGAGTGGAATGCCCAATTTCATGGCCGTGCGCTTCGCTGCGTCACGCAACTTCTTGTCGGTTTTGATGGTGATGGTTGTCTTCGTATTCATACCAATATACTACTTTAGGTATGCCTTCCCTGTCAAACCGAATGCTTCGCGAGCGCTACCTCGTGCAAGGACTTTACACTTTCTTGAAGTTTCCAAGCATTCCCATGACTCAACAGGCCGAGATACGACTGGACTGTTGCCTCGTGCCCTTGCTTCTCTTGTATGTTTCTAAACATTCGCTTCTTTGTGCTCGTACGTAGCACGCGGCGATCGGGAAAATGGACCCAGCCCAGAAAGTCGACGCCAGAAGAGAGGGTTGCGATGGAAACCTTGTTCGGATGCATTTTAAGTTTCAACTGGTAACGTAGAAATACGTCCATATATGGAAGTATTTCTACCAGATGAGTTCGGTCATGGGAGAAAATCACAAAATCATCAGCGTAGCGGATGTAATACTTCGCTTTGATTTTATGCTTCACGAACTGATCAAACTCGTTCATGTAAATGTTTACCAGTAACTGTGATGTGAGATTCCCGAGCGGGAGACCTCTCCCCACAGTGTCTGAATTGAAACTGCCGATAATATTTACAAGAAGCAACATCAGACGCTCATCAGAAATATGTGCACGCAAGATACGGACGAGCGCTTCGTGATCGATAGACGCGAAGAATTTGCGAATGTCGCACTTGAGAACCCAGCAGGTGCGTGTGTTGTTCTGCGAAACTTTGTAGGCGAATGCGCGAAAGCGATTCATCGCCTTGTGCGTTCCTTTCTCGATACGACAAGAATATGAGTCAGCAATAAAGATGCGATCGAAGAATGGATATAGTTTTCGATGAAGCGAGTGATGTACGAGCCGGTCGCGCGCACTCGCCTTGTGGATATCACGCGGTTTTGGATCGCTTATCTTGAAATGATGATAGCCACCATGCTGGTACGTACCGGTCGCAAGTTCTCGATGTAGGTCGAGAACATTGCTCATCAGGTTTCTCCCAAACTCCTGCACATCAGCGCGTTTGCGCTTGTCTCGTTTGAACTCGCGCCAAGCTTCAAGCAAATTCTCGACCGAAATGATATCGTCGTATACGAGCGTCCATGAGTAACCCCCCCCCAACGACTTCTCCCCGTGCTTGAGCGTTTGAAGACAGCATATATCCTTTGGTACGGATATTATCAGACCATTCCCAAGACACATCGATACACTCTCGGCGGAAAGATAGACGAGCTCTTTGTAGAAACGATAGAAGCGATCTCCTCTGCAACTTTCCTCGCTAAAACCGAAAAACAGCCATGGGTACGGCTCGCCATTCGCAAACTGGATACCCTGAAGGTGATGTTACTCGTGCTCTGGGAGACAAAATCACTCGATACGAAGAAATACGTTGCGCTCTCCGTCCCGATTGAAGAAATCGGTAAAATGCTGGGTGGTTGGAACGGGCAGCTAGGCAAAACTCAACCCCGCGTATAGCGGGGCGAGAAGTGAAGGGAGTTGCGGCAACGGGAAACGCGAAAGCGCCATTGTCATTCCACTGACTGTCGGGATAGCCCCAATAGGTGCTGACCCATCGCTCGCCATCGTAGCGGTTGACGTTGAGCACATTCGGGTTGCCGCCGGAGATGTGTGGAGTGCCGTCCATATCACTGCACCCTTGAATACTCTCGGGGCTGTCTGCGGGGGTCCCGCGGTCTTCGGCATCTGTAATGCCAGAGCACTCCACACCAAGTATCTTCAATTTTTGAAGTGTCTGCATACACCACGGTACCCGAAACCGTAATCGCGAATATTCTGGATGTATGGATACTGGGTTCGGTAGCGGGAAACCGTAATCTCCCGCGTATGCACCTACTGCCACTTGCAGTGTATCAAAACAGATTGGGCTCCGCGCGCAGTGAAGCGAGCGGAGCCCAAATACGAAGAACAAAGTTCCTAAGTCCAAAAGACCAAGGTTCCAAGTCCTAAGTGCTAACTTGCGGCAACGGGAAACGCGAAAGCGCCATCGTCACTCCACTGACTGTCGGGATAGCCCCAAAACGCGCTGACCCATCGCTCGCCACCGCAGCGGTGGACGCTGAGCACATCCGGGTTGCCGCCGGAATTCTTGATGGGGTCATGGAGGGCTGCGATGTACCAGATCCCCATTTCTTCCATCTGCTTGTCCGAGATGATCTCTCGGATTCGCGGGATATGTCCGCCGAGCGCCTTGCCATAGCCGCACTTCTCGCCGAGTTTCTGCAGGGCTGCGGTTGTCCGCTCGGAATCGCGCTCGATGTCCTTTCCGGGGACGAGGGCGATCCGATACTGCTGACCGGCGACGAGACGATGACACTTGTCGTAGCTGTCGTCGTTCGTGCTCGTGAAGCACTGCTTCGCGTAGTTGCCCACGCGGTACCCGCCTGCTTCGAGCCGAGCGATTTCCTCGGCACCCGTAATGTCGAGACCGGTGAAGGTCACGACAACGTGGCCGTGCTCGTTGCGAGTGAAGATGCTTCCGAGCTTGAGCGCAGCACGGACAGCATCGCGTTCGACCTTCGAAAGGTCTGCGTCGAGCACATCCGCGAGGATGCCGGAGTTGTAGAGCGCCGTGAGGCGTTCTGCAGTCGGGTCCTTTGCGTGAATCAGATTCAACGCCTGAAGCGCCTGTCCGAATGTTGCTTTGCTCATAGGTTCCTCCTATTGAGCGCTACTCCTTTGCGGGTAGCCTCAGTATTGGTGGTCTTCTCGTTAGTGAGTTCGCCACAGCAGAGAACGGCCTAGATCCGCCAGCTGACGGAAAGCCACTTTCTGCTGTGGCGAACGCAAGTTGATATCAAAGAACTATCTGTATAGTATACACGAATGTTGTCTATTGTCAAGCAGCCAGATTTGCTCGGATTTTTGCTGCGTTACCGGCAAAATCTTTTTTATTTCCTTTCGTCTTCGAATGAGGAAGGATAGAGACATGTGCGTGCGGCACCTCGTCTCCCTTGATGCCGCTCCAAATTGCTTCTTGATCAAATGCTTTTTGCAGAGCGCGAGCGATCTTCTGAGCCACTTCAAAGTAGGCGCCAATGTTCGGGGACGCCTGCCTGTCGGCAGGCAGGTCCCATACCCATCGATAGTGTTTTTTGGGAATAATCAGTGTGTGCCCACATGACGCGGGGTGGATATCCAAGAAGGCAAGAAAGTCCTCATCTTCATATACCTTGTCGGCAGGAATCTCACCCGCCACAATTTTGCAGAAAATACAGTCGTTCATATGCCGTTAGGATACTCCATTCACTTCCTGATACAATCGCCCTACATGTTCTCACTCCATGACACTATTGATGACGCACTTCGTGCGGAATTTTCTCAATATGATGATTTCACGGCGGCACTACTGTCCCGCCGAGGCATTGTGACGAGGGAAGACGCAGATAGATTTTTGAATCCCTCTTATGATTTGCACCTGCACGACCCTCTCCAGATGACTGACATGCCGAAGGCGGCACGTCGCCTCGCAGATGCCATCCTCGCAAAGGAAAAAATTGCTGTGTGGAGCGATTATGATTGCGACGGTATCCCGGGCGCAGTCGTGCTGCACGATTTCTTAAAAAAGAGTGGTGCCAATTTTGAAAATTACATTCCACACCGGCATAGGGAAGGGTACGGAGTAAACGTCGCTGGCATCGAACAACTTGCGAAGAGGGGAATATCACTCGTGGTCACCATTGATTCTGGCATAACTGATCATGCAGCACTCGCCCGTGCAAAAGAACTCAGTATTGAAGTGATTGTGACAGATCACCATTTGATTTCAGAAAAGGGATTGCCGGAGGCATACGCAGTTGTTAATCCAAACGCACGCGTAGACGAGATGTACCCTTTTCACGATCTCTGTGGTGCCGCGGTAGCGTGGAAGCTTGTGTGTGCCACGCTCGCAGTGGAACCCTCATTTCGCGAGAGGGTACCCGAGGGATGGGAGAAGTGGCTCCTCGATATGGTAGGGATCGCAACCATTGCAGATATGGTGCCACTTGTTGGTGAGAACCGCGTGCTCGCAACGTATGGACTCCTTGTGCTTCGCAAATCGCCGCGCATTGGCGTGCAGAAACTGTGTCGCGTGATCCGCGTCGAGCAGTGCACGATCACCGAAGACGATATCGGCTTCATGATTGCACCACGCGTGAACGCCGCGAGCCGGATGGACGATGCACGCGATGCCTTCCTCCTCTTCACGACCGACTCCGAGAGCGAAGCCGACACCCTCGCGAAGAAATTAGAATCGGTCAATCGGACTCGTAAAGCGGAAGCGGGTGCTATCACGCGCGCGGTACATGCGCGCCTCAAAGAGCGTAGCGAGATGCGCAGCGTGATCGCTCTTGGCGACCCAGCGTGGCGACCGGGACTCCTCGGTCTCGTTGCGAATACGATTGCAGAAGAATATGAGCGGCCGGTATTCCTCTGGGGTCGCGAGGGCAACAACAGCATCAAAGGTTCGGTACGGAGTGGGGGAGCCACGCATGCGCTCGAGCTGATGCGGGCGACAGAAGACACCTTTGTTGAGTGCGGCGGACACGCTGCAGCGGGCGGATTCACCGTCCAAGAATCAGCCGTTTTCTTTCTTGAAGATCGACTCGTCCTCGCCCTCCGTAGCCTTGGCGAAGGAGGGGAGGCGCAGTCAAATGATCTCTCGTTGCATGCCGATGCTGTCATCACACCAGAGGAAGTGAATGCAAAATTTTTGTCGCAGGTGGAGCGACTCGCCCCTTTCGGCATGAAGAATCCTAAACCGCTGTTCCTTCTGCGTGATGTCTCGTTGCGAGAGATTTCACGCTTCGGGAAAGGGCAGGAACACCTGAAATTAAAAATCGCTGCGGACGACGGCGCTCGCACCATCGACGCCGTGCAATTTTTCACCAAGGGTCAGACCGCACGCACGGCGACCGATCTCGCGCCCGGTAGCCGTGTGAGTCTCCTCGCGCATCTCGAACGCGACACCTTCTCGCGCGGCACCCCCGTCCGCCTGCGCCTCTTGGACATTCGACTCGTGTAACCGCGAGCGAGCGTAGAAATGTTTTTGAGAGTTAATTGCCAAGTGCAGCTACGCCAAGAGGCGGAGCGGAACGCTCTCAAAAACATTTCTGTCCGGGCAAGCACAGGTGTATAGTAGGCGGAATGCATTTCACTATTCATGCTGACGGGGGATCGCGGGGAAATCCCGGGCCAGCGGGCGCGGGAGCGATGATTCGCGATGAGCGCGGTAACTCAGTCGCCAGCGTCTCACAATTCCTCGGCACGCGTACCAACAACTTCGCAGAATACGAAGCGGTGATTCTCGCGTTTGAAACGCTTGCGAAACTCGTCGGAGCGGGGAAGTGTAAAGACACTCCCGTCATGGTAAAGATGGACAGCGAGCTCGTCGTGAAGCAGATGAAAAAAGAATATAAAGTGAAGCATCCCGTCCTGAAAGAACAGTACGCGCGCCTCGCGCAGGGGGCGTCGGCATTTGGCTCCGTGACCTTCACGCACGTTCCGCGCGAAGAAAACAGCGACGCCGACGCCCTCGCCAACGAAGCGATGGATAGGGGATCTTAATAACAACACTGCAATAAGAGCATGATTTCCTTCATTGCTGCCGTTTCGGGATTTGCGAGCGGGGTATTTCTCCGCTCAATTTTTATTTTCAAGTGGGAACCGATGGTGTTTGCAGTGTTACTTGCGATGCTGTTTGGAGCGGCTGCATTTCTTAAACCGCGCCAAGTGTACTCGCTCGGCGCGGTGTTTTGCTTTCTGCTTGCGTTCGGCATGCTACGCGCGGTGCTCGCCGACACGCCGCTGCCACAAACATTTGCGAGCCAGTTGAGGCATCGCGTTTCATACGAGGGAATTGTCGTCGCAGATCCTGACGTACGCGATGCCACGCAGCGAGTACAAATTCGGGTGAATTCACCAGCTGACGAAGACGTGTCGACGATCGTGCTCGCAGTCGCGAAGCTGTATCCAATAGTCACCGTTGGCGATCGTGTGAGCGTGACTGGCACATTGTTTAAGCCCGAACCATTTGCGAGCGAAGGCGGGAGAACATTTCAGTATGATAAATATCTACAACGAGACGGCGTACGCTTTATCTTCAACTTCGCAACAATACGAGTCCTAGAAAGTCCTGCTGCGCTTGCCTCGTTAGAAATCAGAATTTTAACGGGGCTCGCGCGCGTGAAGCATGCATTTCTTGGTGGACTCTCGGCGACACTGCCCGAGCCCTATGCCTCGCTCGCCGGAGGCATCGTGATAGGAGGGAAGTCCGGTCTCGGCACTGGCCTGAAAGATGCGTTCGTCCGCTCCGGTCTCGTGCAGATCATCGTTCTCTCCGGCTACAACGTGATGGTCGTTGCCGAGTGGGTCATGGCAGCGCTCGCGTATTTCAATGTCTCGCGTAGGCGAAGTGCTGTTGCGGGCGCGCTCGCCCTGATCTTCTTCGTCGGTGTCGCCGGCACATCAGCGACCGCAATACGAGCGGCGCTGATGGCACTCATCGCGCTCTACGCACGCGCGACCGGCCGCACCTACGCCGCCAGCCGCGCGCTTCTCTTTGTCGTGTTTCTCATGCTCGTGTGGAACCCTCTCTACCTCGTCTTCGATCCCGGCTTTGGCCTTTCGGTGGCGGCAACTGCTGGACTCATTTGGTTGGAACCCGTTATTGAAATAATTCTGACTGAAGGAGCGCGAAGAAGAAGATTTTTCAGAGTGATGCCAAGTGCAGCCTCGCCACCAGGCGAGGCGAAACGCTCTGAAAAATCTTCTTCCTCAAGCGGATTTTGGCTGCAAGCAATTGCCACAACCCTCGCCGCACAGATCGCCGTCCTTCCGATCCTCCTCTATGACACCGGCAACCTCTCGCTGGTCGCAATTCCCGCAAACCTGCTCACGATGCCGATAGTGCCCGTGGCGATGGCGCTCTCAGCCCTCGCTGGCTTCGCCGGCATACTATTCGGTTCTCTCGCACCACTTCTCGGCATCGTGCTCGCGTTCCCGGCATATCTCGCCAACTGGTATTTAATCTTCATCGCGCGAGGCAGCGCCGCATTACCGTTCGCGGCGTTTACTCTCCCATTATTCCCGTTCTGGCTCGTCCTCGTCGCGTATGCGATTCTAATTTATTTTGTAGCGTCGAACCGCTTTTCAACAACGCCCCAATTGATGTTGGCAAAGAAAGCATCAATATAATTCTTCTTATCTGCAGGGACATAATCCACCATAAAGGCGTGCTCCCAGAGATCGAGTGCGAGAATTATCGGTAGCCCCGCGAGCTGGCCGACCTCATGACCACTGACGAAAGTTGTGATAAGCGACTGACTTAACGGATCGTAATACACAACGACCCAACCGATCCCGCGACTCCCTGCGACTTCACGAATATGCGCCTCGAGTCCCTGCTCACCGTACTTTTCCTTTACTGCATTCGCGAATGCATTTTCTTCTTTCACCTTACAACTTCCACCCTGCAGCTGTTCAAAATAATACTCGTGCATCCGCATGCCATCGAACTCAAATGCAAATCGCCGCCGCAGTTCCGAAACAATGTATGGATCGAGCTCGAGTTTCCCAGCGCGCGCAGCCGCGAGCTTCTCGCCAATGAAGTTCACCTGCTTCACATACCCCTCATACAATCCCAAATGCACTTTAATTTGCTTCTCCGAAATCCCCGCCAAGTTCGGGATATTGAATTGTTTTGCTGTGTAGTTCATTATGCATAAAAATACCATAAACCGAGACGCTATACTCGACTCATGATTCGCACACGAGCTAAGACGCCGCATCTCATTTTCATATTGTGCGGAATTATCGTGGCGAACATTTTTATATATCGAGACATATTCGCCGCTCCAGTCCTTTCGATCATCATGCTTGACGTGGGGAAGGGCAGCGCGCTACTCGTGCGCACCCCACATGGTAAAACAGTGCTTATTAATGCCGGGCCGGATGCGAGCATTTTACGCGCACTCGGCACTGCACTCCCTATGTGGCAACGCAGGCTCGACGCAATAATACTGACCAGTGGAAGTGCAAATCTCGTGGGCGGGTTACCAGCCGTCATGGGCCGATATCATGTCTCCGCCATGGAGAAGTCTCCCTACGGCAAACGCCTCTCGCTAGGTGCCGTATCTATTGATGTCCTGACGACCACAAAGTCGCCCGTCGTCAGACTATCCTACGGCGCGACCGCACTCACGATCTCAACATCCACACCCAAAGGCGTCTATATTTCAGACGGAAAAACGATTACGAAGGAAAATTAAACCACCCCAACCTTCTTGAGCGCTGCGAAGGCGCCATTTTTCTTTATAGTTTTAAGCCCTTTTACTGAAACGTCCACGATGACGGTTTTGCCGAGCTCAGCGACGTAGATGCGCCGCCGCTGGAGATTCGCCTTACGGCGCACCTTACCGGTCGGGTTGAATTGCGTCGCGCGGGTGCGGTTAGAGTACCGCCCGCCAATCTGCGTGCTCTTGCCGGTGATTTCGCATACGCGTGCCATAGTTCTCGCATGGTACCATAAGATGCTAAACGAGCAACCATATGACTACTGACGCTATTCTTGCCCTTGTCGTTCTTATTCTTTCGATTATTGCGCACGAAGTAGCGCACGGTTATGCGGCGAACTCTCTCGGCGATCCGACCGCCCGCCTCCAAGGGAGATTGACGCTGAATCCAATTCCACACATCGATCTTATGGGCTCGATCGTCATTCCGGCGCTGCTTATCTTCACCGGTTCCCCAATGCTCTTCGGCTGGGCGAAGCCGGTTCCGTATAATCCATATAACCTAAAGAATCAGCGATGGGGTGAAGCACTCGTCGCTATCGCTGGAAGCGCAACTAATATCCTTCTTTCGATTCTGTTCGGCCTCGTCGTGCGCTTCGGGTCAATTGTCGGTCTGAACGTCGCAGCACTGTCGATCGCTGCAACAATTTCATTCGTTAATCTGTTCCTCGGCCTCTTCAACCTCATCCCTTTTCCTCCACTTGATGGATTTACGACGCTGCGCGCTGCGCTTCCGTGGGATGTATCCTCGAGTTTAAGCCGCTTTGAGAACCAGATTCGGGGCGCCGGCGTGTTCTCGCTGCTTATATTCCTGTTTGTGTTCTCGGCGGTGCTCGCTGGACCTTTCTTCAATCTCGTTCTCTGGCTCTTTGGACTCGTCGCAGGTGGAAGCATATAATGCCGCTATGGACTTCAATAAAATACCTAAACAATTCTGCGAGAACGTTGTCGCCGGGCATTCACAGGAGAATTTTGTGCTACTTATGAACGTGGGAGAGACGGCGAATGCCTACGCACTTACGCCGCCACACATGAAGCGCGTCGTGCAGAGCCTCACGCACCAACTCGACGAATACGAGAAGAAATTCGGAACCATCGACGCGAAGTGGTCCCCCGGCATCGAGAGCCCGATCCAAATCAAGGATATAAGGGGGAGCGGGGAGTAATATCCCACTTGATTTCTTCATTTCGCGCTTCGCGCGACTGCTATAATGGTATGCGATGGAATACCAAGTGCCGCAATTTATTGAAGTTGAGGACAAAATCATTGGTCCACTCACGCTGAAACAATTTATCTACATCGCCGGCACCGTCGGTCTCTGTGTCGTGTTCGCGTTCTATCTGCCGCTTGTTTTCGCTATAGTGCTTTCCGTACCGGTCGTGGCGCTCGGCGGTGCACTCGCTTTTTATAAAATAAACGGGAAACCTTTTATTGAGCTCCTCGAGGCCGGATTCAACTACTACACCGGTGCGAAGTTCTTCCTCTGGAAGCACAAAGAGTTGAAGGCGGGGGAGGTGAGTGCCGCGGCAGCCGCTGCGGCAGCCGCCGAAGAAGCCGCGCGGCAGCCGCTCGGGACGCCCAAGCTCACTCGCGGGAAGCTCTCCGAGCTCGCGTGGTCGCTCGATGTGCAGCAGCAGCCGCCCGTTGACGACCAACAAACAACCTAAGTATGGCGACGAAACCCGCAGGCGCGACGCAACAATTCGTTCCGGTTAAAGAGATTCGGAATGGCATCGTCGTTTTGAAAGACGGCAGTTACCGCGGTATCCTCATTTGTTCCTCTATCAATTTCGGACTCAAGTCAGCAGATGAGCAGCACGCCATCACTCTCGGTTTCCAGAATTTTCTGAACACGCTCGACTTTTCCATCCAGATTGTTGTGAACTCGCGCAAGATGGACCTGCGTCCCTATCTCGCACTCCTCGAAGAAAAGGCGTCCGTGCAGAAAACTGAGCTCATGAAGATCCAACTGCATGAGTATGTCGAATTCGTCCGTTCTTTCGCCGACCAAGCGAACATCATGACGAAATCATTCTATGTCGTCGTGCCCTATGCACCACGCGTTACTGCCGCGAGCGCAGTCAGTTTCCTACGGAGAGGGACGCCGAGAGCGAAGAGCACCACTGACATTTCGTTCGAGGAGGATCGCGCCCAACTCGAACAGCGACTCACGCTCGTCGCATCGGGACTCGCGGGTACGGGCGTCCGTGCGATCCCGCTCGGCACTGAAGAAGTTATCGAACTCTTGTACCGCTCCTTCAACCCGGGCGAACTTGAGAATCCTATTAGGCTAGATAATTAATTATGTCCCTGCTCAATTTTCTTAATCACAAGAAAGAAGAGACACCCACGGTAACACCGGTCTTGCCGAAAAATATTTATGTGCGGGGAGCGCTCGATCTCGTCGACACGATCGCGCCGACCGCGCTTAAGATCGGCTCGCGCGAGCTCGAACTCGGCGAGAAGTTTGTCCGCGCGTTTTATACGATTTCATATCCCCGCTTTCTTTCCGACAGCTGGTTCGCGCCCGTTATTAATCTCGACCAGGTGCTCGATGTCTCTCTTTTCATCCATCCGATTGAGACTGAGCAGGCTCTACGCGGCTTTCAGAAGAAGGTTGCCGAGGTACAGAGCCAGATAAACGAGCGCGAATCGCGCGGACTCGTGCGCGATCCTCTCTTGGACACAGCGTACCAAGACCTTGAGAGTCTGCGTGACAATCTTCAGCAAGCGCAGGAGAAGCTGTTTGATGTCGGTCTCTATCTCGCACTCTATGGTGATTCCAAAGAAGAGATTGACAAGACCGAGGGCGCTATCCGCGGCATTCTTGACGCGAAATTGGTCTACACCAAGCCGGCACTCTTCCAGCAGGAGCAGGGATTCCGCTCGTGCCTGCCGCTCGGCACCGATGAACTCCTCGTCAATTCGAAATTGAATTCAGCCCCGCTCTCTTCGATTTTCCCCTTTGTCTCCTTCGATCTCACGAGCGACCGCGGCATCCTCTACGGCATCAATCGCCATAATTCCTCTCTCATTCTCTTCGACCGCTTCTCGCTCGAGAACTACAATTCCGTCATCTTCGCGAAATCCGGCTCCGGCAAGAGCTACGAGACGAAGCTCGAGATACTGCGTTCACTCATGTTCGGCACTGATGTTATCGTCATCGATCCCGAGCGCGAATACGAACAGCTTGCCGAGGCGACCGGCGGACGTTCTTTCCACATTTCACTCTCGTCGGAGCACCACATTAATCCATTTGATCTCCCACCGGTTAGAGAAGACGAGGATCCAAAAGATATTTTGCGTTCCAACATCATCAATCTGGTCGGGCTCTTCCGCATTATGCTCGGCGGTCTCTCGCCCGAGGAGGACGCTATTGTCGATCGCGCAATCAGTGAGACCTATGCGCTCAAAGACATTACGGGCGACGCCGACTTCACGGGTGCCGAGCCGCCGCTCCTCTCCGACTTCGAACAAGTGCTCTCCGGCATGGAAGGGAGCGAGTCTCTGGTCCAGCGTTTATCGAAATATACCCGCGGCACATGGGCAGGATTCCTTAATCAGCCGACGAACATCGATATTAAGCAGCAGTTTGTCGTCTTCTCGGTGCGCGATATGGAGGATGAGCTGAAGCCCGTTGCGATGTACATTGTCACCCACTATATCTGGAATGCCGTGCGCCATGAGATTAAAAAACGACTGCTTATCATCGACGAGGCGTGGTGGATGATGAAGAGTGAGGACACCGCCTCATTCCTCTACTCCCTCGCGAAGCGCGGGCGCAAATATTACCTCGGTGTCTGTACCATCACGCAGGACGTTGAGGATTTCTTGAAGAGTCCCTACGGGCGGCCGATACTCACCAATTCTTCAATGCAATTACTCCTCAAGCAGTCGCCGACGACCATCGATGTGCTCCAACAAACGTTCAACCTCACCGATGAAGAGAAATACCTTCTGCTCGAGGCCGGGGTAGGCGAGGGGTTGTTCTTCGCAGGGCTTAAACATGTGGCGATCAAGATCGTCGCGAGCTACACCGAGGATCAAATCATCACGTCTGACCCTTCACAGCTGCTCGCGATCAAACAAGAGAAGGAGCGCCATGTCTCCGAACAAAAATAGTCCCCCCGCGCGAGGCCGCGTCGGAGGGGCAAGCCCGCCGCCAGAGACGATGACGTGGCTAAAAGCGTCGTTCGTTCTTGTTTTCTGCGTCATTTTCGATCTTACCCGTGGTTTTTTTAGCATGTTTTGGCTCTTCGGACCGGCGTTAGCCGCTGCATACTGCACCTATGGCGCGAGTGACACTGTCGCGGCCGTCACGGGGGGAGCGCTCGGAACGAAGGCGGTGGCCACGATATGCTCAGCAGTCGCCGTCAAGGCGGGTGCCGTATTGTCTCCAGCGTTGATTATGTTCGGAGCCGTGATGGCGATGGCGCTCGGCATTCTCGGCTGGCTCACGATTGGACTTATTCTCATTCTGAAAAACTCGCGCATTTTTAAGGCGAATGAGAGTGCTGTGTTCTGGTTTCTTCTTGGTTTTGGCGTAAGTGAACTCCCGTTCTTGAGTGCATTGCCGGCTCTCACCTTCATGGTAGGGAAGTTGTATCGCACGCAGATTACAGTGGAGAAAAAACAGCTAAAACAATGGAAAAAAGAACAGGAAGTGATTGCGAGAGAGGAGCGCGATCAAAAAATTGTAGATCTCACGCGGGCGCGCCAAGAACGCGATGCGGCTGAAACCCAATTTGAACGCCAAATGGAGGACGAGCAGGAAGTTGAAATCGCAAAAGAGGGGTTGGAACAGGAGCGAGAAATACAGGATTCCCCAGAAGGAATGCGCGAGGCGGCATAATCGTCGCAAGAAGCGATATACTATAGCGGTATGGTTCCGCGCATTTTAGGACTATCATTGAAACTCTTTTCCGGTGTGATGTTTGTGTTGCCGCTTATCGTGTCTGCACAATCGATGGATGCCACCGATCCATTTACTCTTTCGATTAGCCCACAGTACCCGCGGCCCTATAGCACAATAGTAATCAATCCAACCTCAAACGCAGTCAATTTGGCGAATGCGGTCATGACGGTGGTAGTGGACGGCAAAGAAATATACAAAGGCAATGCACAGCCGGCAGCGGTCACACTTGATGCACCCGGTGTACTCACCTCCGTCAAGGTTACGATGACCTCAGACGGCACTCCTTACACCAAAACTCTCTCGCTCCGTCCTCAGGATGTCGCAATCATCGCTGAACCAATCTCTTCGGCTCCGGTGCTTTACCCCGGCAAACCGCTTGTGCCAATCGAGGGGACTGTGCGAGTTGTCGCGGTCGCGCAGTTGACAGGTGCGAACGGCAAGGCAATTAACCCCGCGACATTGTCATACGAATGGACCATTGACGGCACGAGGATCGCGAACGCTTCGGGTATCGGTAGGGACGCGATTATCATGGCGTCACCACTGCAATACCGCAATCGAGATGTGTCAGTGAGCGTGCAGAGTCAGGACGGCAGTGTTGCGAGCGGTGCATCGCTCTCGCTCACCGCCGAGGAACCCATTGTGCGCATCTACCGGAATGATCCTCTGCTCGGCGTCATGTTTGATCGCGCTATTTCTAATTCATACGATATTACGAGTGCGGAGTCTTCGCTCTACGGTGCGGCATACTCCTTCCCGGCCAGCGCGGGCGCGCCGCTCATCAAATGGTTTCTAAACGGCGCCCTCGCACAGACGGGAAGCATGATAACGCTCCGGCCGACCGGCTCGGGGAAGGGAAATGCCTCGCTCTCCCTCGTCGCCTCGGCCGGCGAGCTGACGACCGCGACGGTGAACCTCTCGCTCTCCTTCGGCGCAGTCTCCGGCGAAGGATTCTTTGGCCTATGAACAACTACTTTCTCATTACCACGTTTGTTTTTGTAGGAATAATTTCCGCTTTCGCCGGAGTACACTCTGCGCAAGCCGAGTGTGAGCCAGGAACATCGTGCCCCGATGCGGTAACTCCCGCCCAAGCTCCAGCCCCAGCTACCATTCCTTCATGCGATCCGACCATCCAATCATGTATTCCTGATTCGTCGCAGGTCTCTTTGATTCAATCACGGCCGAGCGGTTTTGTGGCCCTAGCACCGATCACGGGTCTCACCGATTTCAGCCAGACCGCCGTTGTGAACTCGGAATCTCTCGCAATATTTTTCAATAACCTTTACAAATACTTGATCGGACTCGCCGCAATACTCGCCATTATTCAGATTATCTGGTCCGGTATTCGGATTGCACTCAATCAAGACAGCATAAGCACCATTACTGACAGCAAGGGGCACATCGTGCAGGCGATCTTCGGCCTCGTACTCGTCCTCTCTCCGGTCATCGTCTTCTCCGTCATCAATCCAAGTATTCTGAATCTGTCTCTAAATCTTCCCCCGCTCGATACGGCGTCCAGAAGCTCGGGTGGTAATACTTCCCAATCAACTACAGACCCAGATGCATACAGAGATGTCATCCCTCCTGCGAACTCTTGCGTAACAGTTCATAGTGATCAGTATTTAGAAACTGCTGTATGCCCAACCATAGAGCTAGCTCGGGCTTACCCATGTAAGAATGGGGGCCGGAGGACACTGCAGTTTAAGAGTGGTTGTCGGAATTATGATCCGAATGCGAAACAGTGTCTCGATACATATCCGGTTGCGTGTGAGGGAAAATCTGTGACGGTCGTATATTATTTCCCGACTCATTACCTCGGCCTTAGTTATGATGAGAAGAGTAGCAAGATCGTACCGCGCGATACCAACGTTGAGAGTTCGTTTACTGCGGCCTGCGCCGTCGGTGGCGGAACGGTCGTTAAGTTCATGGTTGGATCGGCATATGATTGCCCAGGCGATGCCAATCTTCCAATCGTTGACTCAGATAACCAATATGGTTTTAAATGCGCAAACGAGGAGTTAACGTGCAGCATGAGTTCATCTTAACTATTATGCGACGCGCACTTATTATTCTCGCGAGTCTGGTTGTCATCCTCGGGATCGGCGTGGCGGTCTATTTCTATTTCTTCGCCAACACCGCTAGTATCATTGTCGCGCCCAAGAACGGGTCTTCATTGCCCGCGGCCGGACAGACTGCACGGGTTGGTGACGACGCGACTACGACTCCCATCATAACGGCCTCGCTTGTAACTCAGCGCCTGGTGAGAATAAGCACCGGCCCCGTCGCGCGGGGGCTGGTCGTTGTGGACGTACCTGCAACAAACGCGAGTTCTTCCTCGGACGTTGCGGTCAACTACATCGAGCGTCAGAGTGGTAACATCTTCCGCTATCTCACGCACGCTCGAACGATCACTCGTACGAGTAATCGTACGGTCCCGGGTATCGAGACCGCATCATGGCTGCCCGACGCAAGTATAGCGTTCGTCCGCTATCTCTCAGGTGCTGACTTCTCTACGGCGAACACCTATGCACTTCCCGCAAACGGCGCGTCCGGCTTTTTCTTGCCGCAAAATCTTTCCGATATCGCTGTTGCTTCCACGAGTGTCCTCATGCTCGCCTCGGGCGTGAACGGCTCTGCCGCATCGATCGAGCGCCCCGATGGTACCAATACAAAAGCTTTATTTACTACGCCGCTCTCATCTTTGCGCGCTTCGTTTGCAGGAAAGGAGCGCTACCTCGCGTTCACCAGACCATCGGCGACGCTCGGTGGTGATGCATTTCTAGTCGACGCGGTGGGACTCTTCTCCCATATTGTTGGTCCTCATAACGGCCTTGTCGCCCTCGCAAGCCCTTCGGGGAAGTGGGTGCTCGTGAGTTATACGCGCAGTAACGAGATGCAGATGGAGCTAGTCAATACGACAACGCGCGAAACGCTCCCTCTCCCGGTCGCCACGATCGCCGACAAGTGTGTCTGGGCGGTTGATGATTCAGGCGTGTACTGCGGCGTTCCTGCAAATCCGTCAGCCAACTATGTATACCCGGACGATTGGTACCAGGGTGCCGTGCAATTCTCTGATCGTATCTGGAAAATAGATGTAGCCGGCCGGTACGCGCAGCTCGTACTCGATTTTTCTAAAGAAGCCAAGGTATCGCTCGATGCGCAGGCACTCGCTCTCGATTCCGCGAACACCACACTCGCGTTTATCAATAAAACCGACGGTTCCCTCTGGGTCTATCAACTCTAACCTTCTATAAGAACCTCGACTGCGGTTTCCTGTGTCGCGATCGTGCGGCGGACATACCATTCCTGGAGCGATCCTGCGAGATTGGTGGTGATGAAATAGAGCGCTATCGCGCCAGATGTGGTGTATGAAATGGTCGCGATGATGAAGGGGAATACGTACTTTAGCTGGAGGTTCATTACTTTCTGGAAGTCTCCTTGCACGCTGGTACCGTCCGCGGACTTCAAGCTGCCTGAGAGAGCGAGGTGGGCTTGGAGGAACTGTGTGAGCCCCGCGAATATCGCGAGAATCATACTCTTAGCAGTGAGGGAAATCAGGCCGAGAAATTGGAGTGAAATAGCGCCCGGGATAGGTGTAAAGGCATATAATCGCGCCGTATTTATGGTTGAAAACGGCTCGTAGAGAAAGACGAAATAGAGTGCGAGAAGCACCGGAAGCTGAATAAAAACGGTTAAAATGCTTGCGAATGGATTGACGCGCGCCTCACGATAGAGCGCGAGTGTCTCTACCGCTTCTTTTTCTTTGTCGCCTTTGTGTTTGTCCTTCAGCTCTTTAATCTTCGGCTCGAGTGATTTCATCGCGCGTTGGGTGCGTGCTGCGGAGAGCGAGAAGGGGAGTAATATGAGCCGGATGATGATCGTGAGCAATATAATGGCGATGCCCGTGTCCGAACCCGGAACAAGCGCGACAAGCGCGACAAGCGCATTGTAGATAGGATTATAGAAAACCGAGTAGAAGAAAATCTTTATCACAAGACAATTCTACGCTACTTCCGAATTTTAGAAAGGAGTGTTACCAGCTCGGCCTTTATATCTTTGAAATCCATGTCGACCGCCGATACCCGAGGGAACACGATGAGCGCCGCGGGAAGCCCGTTCGAAAGTGATTTGAGTGCCGCGACCACCTGGCGCTTTAAGCGATGCCTGGTTACTGAGAGCCTCGCGACCTTTTTGGACACGACGACAGAATACCCATGATTCCGAGCAGATACACCATTATTTGTTTCTACGACAATGTTAAAACGCGGTGAACAGACTCTCCGGCCAGTCTTGCTGAGGATAGGGAACTCCGCACGCGAAATTCTCTCTTTGTGTGGGAACACAGTGTCTAGACTGAGAGGCGCGTACGACCGGCGCGACGACGTCCTCGGACGATCTTGCGTCCTGAGCTCGTTTTCATACGCACACGGAAGCCATGCGCCTTTGCACGCTTGCGCTTCTTCGGTTGATAGGTTCGTTTCGTCGACATGAAAAAGAAATTAGCTTATGCACATGATACTAACAGGTTCTCCCCGAAATGCTAGTCCTGCAGATATTCCGTAATAAGCGTATAATCGAGAGCACTATGGACAAGGGTAATCCGCGTGAACTATGGGAATATATGCTCACGCAGGTTGAACTTTCAATATCATCGGCAAATTTCAATACATGGTTCCGAAGCAGTTTCGTCGTTAAAATAGGTGAGGATGGCGTTGTATACATTGGCGTCCCAAGCCAATTTTTCAAAGATTGGTATCTGAAGAAGTTCCACACGTTATTACTGAAGATTATTCGCGATGTATCGTACGAATTCAGGAATATTGAATACATGATCGTGAAGGATGAACGCAGGAAACCCATGAAAGAGACGGTAAGCGCGGGACGCGGTGCTCTAGAACTACCGTTACATGAGTTTTATATCAATAAAAGCGACAATTTAAATCCGCGCTATACGTTTGATACCTTTGTTGTTGGATCCTTCAACGATCTCGCATACTCTGCCGCGCAAGTTGCGATTCAGCGTCCCGGCATCACCTACAACCCTCTTTTTATTTACGGTGATACTGGAAGAGGAAAAACCCATCTCGTACAAGCCATTGGCAATCAATACAAGAAGCAGTATCCCGGCCGAAAAGTATATTACCTAACATCTGAAAAATTCGTTGTTGATTACACCGACGCGGTGCAGGCGGGAACCGCGAATCGTTTCAAAGATAAATACCGTCAATATGATCTCCTCATCATGGACGACGTGCAATTTCTGTCGAAAAAAGACAAAACTCAAGAGGAGCTCTTCCATCTCTTTAACGCGCTGCACGACACCAATAAGCAAATTATCTTTTCATCAGACCGTGCGCCTGTCGCGATACCTGACATTGCCGAGCGCTTGAAAGGTCGCTTTTCGAGCGGAATGGCAGTCGATATCAGCGAACCAGACCCTGAATCACGTATGGTGATAGTACGGAAAAAGGCGGCATTACATGGGGTTATTCTGTCAGACGACGTCGTTGAGTATGTCGCGACAACATTGACTGGATCGATACGGGAATTAGAGGGTATGGTGAACAGTATTGTCTGTCATGCGCAAGTAAAAGGACTTGCGCCGGACATCGCTGAAGTTCGTCAGTCCTTGCGATCGTTTACACGACCACAGAAGAGCATCTCGGTGAAGAATGTTGTTGGCAGGGTTGCTGAATTCTACGGCATCAACGAAGAAAGTATCTACGAGAAGACTCGCCGAAGGGAAGTGGTGCGTCCGCGTCAAGTAATTATGTATCTCTTGCGAGAAGATTTTCGCATTTCGTATCCCTCGATTGGAACGAAACTTGGTGGTCGCGATCACACAACAGTTATCCACTCCTGCGAGAAGATAAAGCGTGAAATAGTTGTGGATACAAGTCTGGCAAAAGAAATTCAAAATATTCGTTCACTTCTTGTATAGATATAAAACACTATGTATCCACACCTTATCAAATCAGTACTGACAAAAATACATAAGCCACATCTCACTTCTTTTCATAGATGCGCGCTATCAACAACCCTAATAAGGCATGTATGAATATTTCAATTGAAAAAAAGATATTCTCTGAAGCTGTGTATAAAGTCGCACGATTTGCTGAGCGTAAGAGCTCGACACTACCAGCACTCTCTTCGATTCTCATACTGGCAGGAGATGATGGAATAAAAATGCGCGCGACGAATCTTGAAACGGGTATCGACCTCAAACTAGAAGGAATATGTATGAGTGAGGGTGTCGTTGCTATTCCTGCGACACTGCTCCAACAAATAGCGGGTTCGCTCGTGGGAGAGGGAAAAATAACCCTTGAGCACTCGGGAGATGTCATTTCCCTCACGAGTGGGACCAGTAAAAGTGCCATAAAGACCGTTCCCTACGACGATTTTCCCTCGATTCCATTTCCGGAGAACCCAAAAAAAAATATACTTCTTCCTGGGGTTCTGCTGCGAACTCTTTTTAGCTCTATTGCTGCTTGTGCGTCACCATCAACCATCAGGCCGGAGCTCGCAAGTCTCTACTTCGCGGTCGAAGGAGGATTATTAACGGTTGTAGCAACTGATTCCTTTCGGCTCGCAGAGAAAAAAGTGCCACTCAGTAATAAAGGCATCCAAGGGACGTTCCTCATACCGGCAAAAAATGCACTTGAGATAGCGCAGGCGCTCCCGGACGGCGATGTAACTATTTCATTTGATGAACACCAGTGTGCATTTGTGAGCTCACAAGGAATGATCGTCTCACGACTCACAAGTGCGGCGTATCCCGATTATCGCCAAATAATACCAAAAGACTCCATCGTTGAAGCAGTTGTACTACGAAAGGATTTCGAAACAGCGCTGAAGCGAACGACTATTTTTGCAGACTCATTCCAGAAAGTCTCACTCAGCTTCGATCCGAAAAGAAAACATCTGGTACTCTTTGCAAAAAATAGCGACATCGGTGAATCTTCCGAATCGCTTTCGGCACAAATCTTAGGCAGCGACCTGAATCTCTCATTCAATCATCGCTTCCTCTCAACGGTATTTTCTCTCACAACTTCTGAAAGTATTTCTCTCACCGCAGCCGGCATCGGCCGCCCCATCATTATCAAAGGTGTTGGCGATAACTCACTTCTCTATCTCATCTCCCCGATGAATCAATAAGGTGCTCAGTCTATTTTGTCATCACCATCAATTTCTTTTTTTGTATCGAAGCATTTGTTTCAAGGACACTTTTAAGAAGGTGTTTTTCGTATGTTGGGATACACGAGCGTATATGAACGTCCTATTGTTGTGAAGTTGTCTGCGTTGTATAAGAAAGAGGAACGAAGATCGGCGGATTGATGAATAGATTCGGGTAGCTCGCGTACCACACTTGTATTCCGTATTCCCACGCCGAAAACTGAGGGTCTTGCGCAGGATTGGAAGGCGGAGAACCTTGCGGGTTGTTTTTATCAGTCCAGTACAGGAGGCTGTGCGGAGCAACGTTGCCTGCACCGTCAGGTATTTGCCAATTACCCTGCAGCATTGGTGGCACGGAAGCTGAAATAGGATTTGGCTCGCCGAAGTATGTTTTTGGATATTTCGTAAGTGCGTACGCAAGCGCCTCGTGCCACATCGGCGCCGCGATGTATCCTGCGATAGATTTCACCATCGGCGTATTGTCGTTGTTGCCGGCCCACACACCGAGTGCAATCGAGGGTGTATAGCCGATAACCCACGCATCGCGCGTGTCGTCGGTTGTACCCGTTTTCGCCGCGACGTCGTATCCGGGGAAGGAGAGGGGAGAATTGAGTGGATATTCAGGCAAGCGCGCTGGTGCGTCAGAGAGCATCGCGGATAGGTCGCGCGCAATCGCAGCAGGCAATACTTGTGATGCACTCGTTTTAAATTTTACGAGTGCGTTCCCCTGGCCGTCCTTCACTTCAAGAATGCCTGTGGGAGTATTTCTCACCCCATCATTGGCGAAGACACTATACGCGCCGACAAGATCCAAAAGACGGACTTCACCACCGCCGAGTACGAGCGTGAGGCCGTACTGGCTCGCGTCGCCAAGCGTGTTCAGCCCGAATGATTTAGCAAGATTTATTGCATTTTTGATACCGACGAGATAGAGCACTTTGATAGCAGGGATGTTGATCGATTGGGCGAGTGCCGTCTCAAACGTCATGGGGCCGCGGAAATTATTGTCATAATCTTTCGGGGCATAGCAGGGCGGTGTGCTATTCATAACGTCTGTAGGGCTGCACGCGGTTGAAAACTGTGTTGGAACATCGAAGATAACCGTATCGCGTGTGTATCCGCGCATAAGTGCAAGAGAGTATATAAATGGCTTCATCGTCGAGCCGGGCTGTCTGAGGGCGAGCGTCGCGTTGTATTGTCCGTCGATGCCGGTATCGAAGAAGCTGCGCGAGCCGACCATCGCGAGGATCTGCCCGGTCGCCGGATCGATTGCAACGAGCGACGCATTTGATGCTTTAAATTTACTAACGTTCTCGAGTGCATAGCGGCTTACGATAGATTCAGCCTTTATCTCAAGATCCGCATCAAGCGTCGTGGTGACCTTAAGCCCCGTCATGAGGGCGTCTGACCCGTACATTTCTTCCAGTTGGCTGAGAATATAGAAAACGAAATGAGGTGCGATGATAGAATTTTGACCCGAAGGGGAGAAGGACACGAGCTCCGCTCTGGCCGCAGTATGAGTGGCGTCATCGATGAATCCGAGTGCGCGCATACGATCAAGCACAAGATCTTTACGCGAATCAACCTCGGCGCGGTTCGGTCCATAAGGAGAGTAGTGCGTCGGCGCTTGGATCATCGCTGCGAGATAGGCCGCCTGCGCGGTGGAAAGATCTTTTGCGGGAATGCCGAAATACGCTTCAGATGCAGCTTCGATTCCATACAGCGTCCCGCCGTACGGAATGCTATTCAGATATGTCTCGAGAATCTGATCTTTTGAATAGGACTGCTCGAGTTTCAGCGCGAGTACCCATTCGTGCACTTTGCGCGTGATGCTCTTTTTATTGGTGAGCAGCGTATTTTTCACCACCTGTTGTGTGATCGTTGAACCGCCCTGTGAAAGAGAACCACCAATGATGTCAAAGATAATCGCGCGGAAAATGGAGGTTAGACGAATACCACCATGCGCGTAGAAATCGGAATCTTCAATAGCCAACGTTGCACTGATGGCATTTCGGGATATGTCAGCAAGCGGCACGATGTTGCGCTTCGCATCTCTGTTGTAGTCGTACAGGAGTATCTGGCCGGTGCGATCATAGATTTTTGTCGACTGATCGACCTGGCGATCAGCAAAGGAACTGATGCTCGGTGTTGGAGTGAAGGCGACGGCCAGTAGGGTCCCCCCGGCGAGAGTCAGCGCGAGGCCGAAAATCACAAAAGCTGACACGATAAGAATGTGTCGTCGCGACGTACGCCACCAAGCGTGCAATTTCTTTGTATGAACTAGCATACGAGCCATCATGGCTCGTATGCTAACACGAATTATGTCGTAACTCGTCGTTTAGACGTCCTCCTCCACGTCCTCCTCCTCAAATTCGCCTTCTTTATCTTTATCGAGTCCGTCGACGTCATCGCCAAAGATGTTCTCATCACGAATTTCTTCATTCATACTATATAGTGTAGATAGGTAATCGCGTCTCAAGCGAGACCGCTATATTTAAACGAAAATAAGTTTTCTTGCAAGCACTATTTTCGCTAGGTGTGGATTAGTTCTAAAAACGATTTGTCGCAAGCGCGGTGATGCCGATAGCTATGGCGTCAAGTTCATCATCGAGCCGTTTTTTAGTCGGGAGGGTGAGAAGTCGCGGGATCATCTGCGCGACGGCAGTTTTATCGGCGCCACCGTGGCCGGTAATCGCAACTTTCACCTGTTGTGGCGAGCACTCAATAACAGTGAGTGAAGCGATGCCAGCAGCCGCCAAGATGGCGCCGCGCGCTTCAGCGACGCCGAGGGCCGTCTTTACATTTGCATTGAAAAAAAGCGTCTCGAGAGCGAGTGCATCAGGTGTGTACTTCTCAATTGCGGCAGAAATCGTGCACGATACTGTGGCGAGACGATCCTTGCGTTCGCCTTTTCTGGGTATCACACAATCGCTCATGATGAGCGTCGGCCGCGATGAATCACCTTCGACAACCGCGACGCCGAGCCGGTCATAGCCGGGGTCAATCGCAAGTATCCTCATGGTTAATCGGATACTTTCTCATAGCCGAGCGCATTGGTATACACCACCTGGACGTCATCATGCTCGTCGAGAGCGGTGAGAATAACGCCCAACTTCTCCTCGTCTGCTTCGCCGAGCTCCATCAGTGGCTCATTTGGTACCAAGCAGCCTTCCGGAAATTTAGAAAACGCCCAACTCGCGGAGCCGGGTGCCGCAAGCTCGACACCATTTCGTGAGAGCAAATGTTTCAGTTCTTGTACGGTGCGATTTTTATTATCGGTAAGTGCTTCGATCAAAATAGCTGTACCGCCGGGCCCATACGCCTCGCACTGGAGCTGTTCCATCGAACCCGCGTCCTTTGATGTGCCCTTCGCCATCGCTCGGTCGATGTTGTCCTTCGGCATATTAGCCGCCTTCGCGCGCGCGATGGCAGCGATAAGTGCTGGGGAATTAATTTGCCCGCCCGCCTTCTTCGCTTCAAGCGTGATCATACGCGCGTATTTCGCAAAGACGCGCGACTTCGCGATATCGGTCACGCCTTTCTGTCTCTTTATCTGTGACCATTTGCTGTGTCCGGACATGAACTAGTTTGTTAGTGAATAGGTTGCAGGGAATAGTAAATCAGCAGATAGGAAATTCAAATTGGCAGAGTGTCGCCATTCAAATACTCGCGGCCTGCGGGGGTCAAGATGCGACCGCGCGGAGAACGCTCGATAAAACCGAGCCGCAGGAGATACGGTTCATACACGTGCTCGACGGTGTCTACATCCTCGTGCAGAGCGGCGACGAGCGCACGCACGCCGGCTGGACCGCCGTGGAAACCATTCATAAGCGTTTCAAGATAACGCCGATCATCTTTCGTGAGGCCGAGAGAATCTATACCGAAGAGTTTGCATGCCTCATCGCAGAGTGCGGCGGTGAGAGCACGTTCTCGGACTTCAGAGAAGTCGCGAACGCGTTTCAGAAGCGCGTTTGCGACACGCGGCGTCGCGCGGCTTCGTGCCGCGATGCGTTCAATCACTTCCTCCGGAGCAGTAAGCCCAAGCACCTGTGCGGAACGGCGAATGATATCTCGCAGGTCGTCGTCGGTATAGAAATCGAGTTGGTAGATGCCGCCACCGAAGCGCGAACGGAGTGGACCCGAGAGTTCTGCAACGCGGGTGGTCGCACCGACAAGAGTGAAGGAGGGGAGCGCGAGCTCAACCGTCCGCGCCGAAGGACCCTTCCCGAGGACGATATCGAGATGCGAACCTTCAAGCGCCGGATACAGCAACTCCTCGATTTTGTGCGAGAGGCGGTGGATCTCATCGATGAAAAGCACAGTACCCGGATCGAGATTCGTAAGAATAGCGGCGAGATCCGCTGCACGTTCGATTGCCACACCGGACGTGCTTTTGAGTGGAGCATCAAGCGTTGTCGCGACTAAATGGGCGAGCGTTGTCTTACCAACTCCCGGCGGCCCGTAGAAAAGGAAGTGCTCGGGCATCCCGCCTCGCTTCTTTGCAGCATCGATCGCGATGCGGACGTTCGCTTTAACCTGTTTCTGCCCCACATAATCGTCCCAATGTACCGGGCGCAGTGCCGCATCAAGAACTTGAGGTACGACGATCGATTTTAAGGAGGGGGTTGACATAGAAACAAGGTATGTGCTAGCATTCTACCACACGTTTTTTGATCTTGTGCATATTCCTCTAGGCAAGGCTTGACGGCTTCGAGCGTTTCCCCAAGGACTTCATGGTCTAGTACCTCGGTATTAATGCTGCGAATATCCTCAGGTGCTACGCTCCCCCCGCATTTATGCGGGTTTTGCCTGGAGGAATATGTTCAGGAGCGAGGCCAGTAGGCGAGAAATCGTCTGCTGGCTTGGTTTTATTGTGGCAGGTCGATGGTGGCGGCGACTTCGGAGAGGGAAGTCACACCCGCGAGTGCCTTCAATATGCCGTCTTGCGCCATCATGAGATAGCCCTGCTTGGCTGCCAACTTCGCGATTTCGTTTGCGGGCGGGTTATCGCGCAAGAGAGTGGCGAGCTCGTCGTTCATAAAGATTGCTTCGTAGAGGCCGATGCGGCCTTTGTAACCCGTCTCCTCTTCATTCGCAGGAGATGGTTCCCAGACCGTTTCTATTTTTTCAGGAATTAAAGTTTTATCGGCTAGCGGCTCAAATACGTTTGCGATCATTTTTTTCTCAGCATCGGTGAGTGGACGTTCTTTCTTTTTGTCCGGATCAAGCGTGCGTACGAGGCGTTGGGCCATCGAGACGGTGACAGCAGACCCGAAGGACTTCGGGTCTGCTCCAAGGTCGCAGAGGCGCGGGAAGGTGCCAGCGGCATCGTTGGTGTGTAAGGTCGAGAAGACAAAGTGGCCGGTGAGCGCCGCCTGAATAGCAATATCGGCAGTCTCGCCATCGCGAATTTCACCAACCATGATGATGTCCGGATCTTGGCGCACGATAGATTTAAGACCTTCGGCAAAGGTGTACTTCGTTCCCGCAACCTGCGTTTGCACGATACCGTCGAGGTGGTACTCGATCGGGTCTTCAATAGTAATGATCTTTATTTCGGGAGAATGTATCTCGCGCAAGAATGAATACAGCGTCGTTGTTTTGCCGCTCCCCGTAGGTCCCGTCGTGAGGAGCATGCCGTTTGATCGACGGATTTCTGTCTCCAGTCGTGCGAGCAACTTCGGATGAATACCGAGTTCTTTATAAGAAACTTTTGTCGCTTTTGGGTCGAGGATGCGCAGAACAATTGATTCACCGTAATTGCCCGGGATGAACGAGACGCGCATTTCTACCTGACCGTCCTCCCGCGCGACACTGAAGCGTCCATCTTGCGCACGATTAGCCACATTCAGCTTCACTCCCGAGAGAAGTTTGATGCGCGAATTGAGCTGGTGATACGTTTTTGGATCGAAGAAATGAATATCAGTAAGGAGGCCGTCCACACGCAGACGCAAACGCGTTTTCTCGGTTTCGGGCTCGAAGTGAATATCAGAGGCGCGGAGCGCAAATGCTCCGGCGAGAATGACTTCGAAAACATACGACACGTGATCGAGTGATTTCGCCGCCGCCGCCGTATCGAGCTCCGCGCCGAATGCGGCATGCGTTCCGTTTTGCCGAGTTAACTTCGCGAGCGTTGCAGGCGCGACCGTGAATATCCCTGCCTTTGATTCGGTCGCGAGCGACAAGTCGCTATACCGTGCAAACGCTTTTTCCAAACTCCGCTTCGAGACGAGGAATTCTTTAAGCTTGAACCCGCGTCCCGTGAGGTCGCTGATAAGTTTGGTAAGCGCCGGGTTGTTCGGATTATGAATGGCGAGCGAGAGTTCATGCGCAACGCGAGCGAATGCTGCTGCCTCGGCCTCGCGCGCCTGCGCCTCTTGAATAGTGCGGAGCGCGTCGTTGTCTACTTCTTTCAGTGAAAGATCGACGTAAGGAATACCATATTTCTCGGAGAGGATCTGCACGACATCCTCCTCCTCGCGCGCATGCATTTCGGAGAGTTTCGCGTCCTCACTTTGAGTATCAAAGGGTGAATCCATGACGGAATAATAACACCAGAATACTGGCTCAAATGGGATACTTGACAAAGACGTATATATGGTGATATAATACATTCAGGTTTGGAGGGAGAAACCATGAAAATAGAATGGTTAGTACCGGTTCTTTTTACTGTCCTGGTTGGGTGCGCGATGCCCGTCTGCCAGCCGAGTCCCTATCAATCGGCTCCGATGCCGAGCGCTCCGCCCGCGCCAGTCATGGCGCAGCAAGCACAACCGGCTCTACCTGAATGTACCCACCCGGGCAGATGGGTATATACGGGTACACGCTGGGTATGCACGATGCCATCGTATCAGTCGGTGTATCCGTTCTATGACGGACCGCCGATAACCTATGTTGCGCCATCGTTCTATCCACCTGCCGCTTTCGATTTTCGCTTCGGCTGGGGGCATCGTGACCGCATCCGCGGATATCGGCGGGCTTGGTAGGAAAATGTGCGCTCGAGCCTTCGCTGGCCCGGGCGCACTTCCATTTTCAGCGGTACAATGAGCCTCTCATGCAGAGAATCATTCACACACTTACTGAGTTTGAAGAAGAGGCAGCTCGCTTTTCGCACTCACTCGCGCCGACGGTGAAGTGGGCGACATTGATCACCCTTTCGGGAGAGCTCGGGGCAGGGAAGACTGCTTTTACGAAAGCGGTCGCGCGAACGCTCGGTGTTACAGAAACGGTGAATAGTCCGACGTTTGTCCTCGAGAAAATATATAAATTTGGAAGTGCGAATTCCGAGTTTGAAAGATTGATTCATATCGACGCGTACCGGCTCGAAAAGGGGAGCGATCTCGCTTCGCTCGGTTTCGATGAAATTATGCAGGAACCTGAAAATCTTATTCTGCTCGAATGGCCAGAGAAAGTAGCTGATGCCCTCGTAAAATTCACAGCGAAGACCATTTCAATAGAGGTACTGCCCGACAATGCGCGGAAACTGGTGTATGGCTAAGAAACTTACAAACAAGAAGCGAATCGTTCTACTCGACACGCACGCGATCATTCATCGCGCCTACCACGCACTCCCTGAGTTCACAGGCCCCACGGGCGCGCCCACGGGCGCGCTCTACGGTCTCGTCGCGATGTTGCTCAAGATTATTACTGATCTGAAGCCCGACTACATTGCTGCCTGCTACGACTTGCCGAAGCCGACGATCCGTCACGAGGCATATGAAGGATATAAAGCGACACGCGTGAAGACGGATGACGCTCTCGCCCTCCAGCTACAGGAATCGCGAAAGGTTTTTGACGCGTTTGGCATCCCCGCATATGAACGCGAAGGATTTGAAGCTGATGACTTGCTCGGTACGATCTCGCACGAATTAAAAACAGAGAAAGGAGTTGACGTTATCATCGCGTCGGGCGACATGGACACGCTCCAGCTCGTCGACGACGAGCGCGTTCGTGTCTACACGCCCAAAAAAGGCATCAATGACACCATTCTCTACGACGAGAAGGCAGTGCTCGCGCGATTCGGCTTTCTTCCTGCACTCATTCCGGATTGGAAAGGGCTTCGCGGAGATCCTTCCGACAATATTAAGGGTATTCCCGGCGTCGGCGAGAAGACAGCGACAGAACTCATCACGGGCTTCGGCTCGATTGAGAAAATATATGCGGCCCTGAAGAAGGGTGATGATGCATTCATAAAAAAAGGCATCAAAGCTCGCATGATTGGCTTGCTTAGAGAACATGAAGAGGATGCACGATTCTCCAAATCTCTTGCGACGATACGGCTCGACGCTCCAATCGCTTTCACCTTGCCAGAAAGACTCTGGCACGAGGGCGTGAATATTCAGAAAGTGCTTAGTATGTGCGACGAGTTCGGCTTCCGCTCACTACGCGAACGGGTGAAGAGTGTTCTCGCGAAGTCGTCAGGCCTCACATCGCTCCAAAATGGGTCATTAGACATAGTCTTTGAGCCAGACATACCCGTCGAAGAAGTTGAGGCAACGCTCCTCGCTGAAGCGGCAGTCATGCTCTGGCTTATTTCGTCGGACTTCACCAATCCATCACTCGACGATATTCTTGCGTTTACCAAAGAGCGAGCATTTGACGGAGCGTATGCGGTCCTCGAGAAACAAATAGCCGAACTAGGGCGAGTGCGCGACGTCTATGAAAAAATTGAAAAGCCGCTGATACCGATCATAGACCGAATGGAGAAACGCGGCGTTCTCATTGATCCCGGCGCACTAAATATCCTTGCAAAAAAATATCGTTCCGAACTTCTCAATTTTGAAAAAAAAATATTTAGTGCGGCGGGACGTGAGTTCAACGTGAGTTCACCTAAACAACTCGGTGAAGTGCTCTTCGATGAGCTCCGGATTATTCCCGAGAAACAGAGGAAAACGGCGGGCGGCCAGCGATCGACGCGCGAGAGCGAGCTCGAGAAGATTCGCGATGCGCATCCCATCGTCAGCGACATCCTCGAATATCGCGAACTGAAGAAACTGCTCTCAACCTATATTGAGAATCTCCCGCCGCTCCTCGATGCGGGCAACCGCCTGCACGCTGAATTTCTTCAGGCAGGTACGACGACCGGCCGCATGGCGAGTCAAAATCCGAATCTCCAGAATATTCCGCTCCATTCCGAACGCGGGAGAGCCATCCGCCACGCATTCATCGCACCTCCAGAGTTTACGCTCGTCTCGCTCGATTATTCGCAGATAGAACTGCGGCTTGCGGCCATCCTCTCGGGCGACGAGAAGCTCTGCGCGATATTCAGAAACGGCCGGGACGTGCACCAAGAAGTCGCAGCGCAAGTATTCCATGTTGCACCCGAGAAGGTTGACCCCGAGATGCGCCGACGCGCGAAGGTTATCAACTTCGGTATTCTCTACGGCATGGGGGTGAATGCACTCCGCGCGCAACTCGGGTCGACTACCGCCGAGGCGCATCAATATCTCGAGGACTACTTCGCTACATTCAAGACGCTTTCGGAATATCTCGAGAGCACGCGCGGCTTCGCGCGCAAGCACGGATACACCGAGACGCTCTTCGGCCGCCGCCGCCAATTCCCAGAAATGAAATCATCGCTCCCGTATGTGCGGGCGCAGGCAGAGCGCATGGCGATAAATGCGCCGGTACAAGGAACGGAAGCGGACATTATTAAACTCGCGATGGTGCGAGTCGACGACATGATGGTGCGAGATGGCGTGCAGGAGGACGCGCATGTCGTACTGCAGGTGCATGATGAACTCGTCTACGAAGTTCGAATGGAACGCACTGAAACGCTCGCTGCGCGAATAAAGGAAATTATGGAGTCAGTGCTGTCCAAAGAAGATGTCCGTGACGTTCCGATCCTTGTGACTGTGAAGGGCGGGCCCAACTGGGGCACGATGCAGAGCCTATGATATATCTCTTCCACGGTAGTGATGTCGCGAAGACGCGATCCAAAGCGTTTGAATGGATCGAGAAAGCAAGAGTAAAAGAGCCAAATCTCGTCTACGTGCGACTTTCGCGCGAAGAACTGAACGTAAGCACATTGCTCGATGCGGCATTATCAAACAGTCTCTTCGCGAAGAGGACTCTCACGCTCATCGATGATCCATTCCCGACTGTGAGGGACACCGTAAGCCCACCATCTGATGATGCACTAACGGTGTCAGAATCCAGTAAGAGCTCGGTGCTCGATGATTATATTGATATGATTGCTGACTCAGACAACGCCATCGTGATTCTCGCGCCCAAACTGCTGGCGGCAAAAGCGAAAAAGATTATTGCCAAAGCGAAATTTGAATACAAATACGACAAATCTGTCGCGCACTCGACCGAACGAGGATTCAATTCAAATCTCGTTAATGCACTCGGTGCACGAAGTCGCGAAAGACTCTGGCTGGAGATCAACCGAGCGCTTTACGCGGGCGACGCGCCCGAGATGCTCCATGGCCTCTTGCACTGGAAAGCGCGCGACTTGATGGAAAAGGGAAGCAGAACGTGGCCGTTTGATGAAGCCAGGAAACTTTCTCGCGATCTCGTATCTCTCCTACAAGAGTCTCGTCGTCGTGGACTCGACTTGGCAGAATCCTTAGAGCGATTCGCGTTATCGGTATAAATTTCAAGGGTTTCGCTGGAAGCGAAACCCTATGTGCACGTATCAGATGTGAAATGAAATGTTCCTATCGAGGAAAAAGAGCTCGCAGAACTTGTAAATGCGTCCCTCCTCCTCTTCTGAAGTGCGGAAGATAACCGTGCACTGGTCCTCTTTTTGGTGGCTGCCGACCATTCGTGTCTCGATATCTTCTGAATATTCACCGTCCTCAGTGAATTTGGCGTGGAATTCTCTCTTAAATTCATTCGCACACCTTTCAGGAAGATCAATTTCCACGATAATTCGACGCGCACATACATAGGCGTTATTTACGTCTTCCATGATTTCCTCCTTTTCCGCTCTTAAGAAGCAAATTCCTCTTCCAGTAAAAAGAACCACACTGTGCGCCCAGCAGGTTACGATCCTGCGACCTTCTCCTTAAAAGGGAGCTGCTCTACCAACTGAGCTATGGGCGCGTTGTGTATACCGTACCCCTTTTAGGTAATTTTTTCTAGTCACTGAACTCATCGACGGTCTTATACCTCTCATCGAAAAGCTGAACGACTTCGCGGCTCGTGCGCCACATCGGCTTCGTCTTGCCCGATGTCGTTTTGCGGCCCAAGTAGATGCGCCAGGTGTTGCCTGCGAAATCGGCGTCGCCCTGGTGTACATTCACGCAGCCGTTATAGTTCAAATAATCGGTGAGGAACGCCTTGCAGGTAACACTCAAATCATTTTTCCCTCCGAGCGGGAAGCGACAGCGCGGGACGGTTTCCATGTAATCGACACAGGCGAGATCGTGACTTCCTCGCGAGCCGTAAAAGGTTTCGAGCTCCTTTGCCGCCGTAGGGCAATTCTGGGGCAGGGCTGGATAGAAATTCTGAAACGTGTTTAAGTATCCCGTGCATTTATTCTCGCGGAAGGATACCCCCATAGGTGACTGCCCGGAGCTCACAATCGCACGATCGCCGGGATTCAGAAGAATATTCTGAGTCTGATTGACGACGCCGAGGATGGGAACCGCGGTCCCGCGCGGTATCACTTCGGTGTTACCGGTCGTTTCGCTCGCCAGCGTCCATCCGGTAATGTTCACAGGCCCGCCCGCGTTCTGTGACACATTGATCTCGACATATTCCTTCACGGTGTCTGCGTTCGAGATGTAGTCATTCAACGAGACGATGTTTCGGTATGCTGAAGTCGGGCCGAAAGATGAGTCGTATCGAGGTGCCGCCGCCGGCCGTTCCGCACCATTTGAGGAGCCGAGCAAACGTGTTTCGGGACTGCCGATGGTGAACGGAGCACGCGGGAATTGCAGATAGGTGCCGCCGCCGAGCTCTTCTGGCTGCGCAAGTGTCGGGCCGGTGAAGGAGATCGGATGCGTAGGTCCTCCGGTAGCAATCCAAATGAGGAATATAAAAACCAGGATTCCGACGAAGAACCATGCGTCTCGTTCCATACGAGACTACTATAGCTTATTTGCTAGCAACGTACCCAACTCATCTCGGACAATAGCCGCGTCGCTCCACGGGAGCTTCGACCCTTTTGGTCCCATGATGTAGGGATCAGTGCCTTTCCCAGAAATAAGCACGGCGTCGCCTTTCCTGGCAAGCGACAGTGCATGTCGAATCGCTTCGCGACGGTCCATGATGATAGTCGGCGCGCGGCGCATACCAGCCGCCATCGCGTCGACGATCGTGCGTGGGTCTTCGTCATAGGGGTCTTCGTTGGTGAGAACAACTTCTGCGCATTCTTCATCGGCGATTTTTCCCATATCCAGACGCTTCCACGTGTCTCGGCCGCCACCCGTGTTACCGAGCACACAGATTTTCCTACGGTTTTTAAACGCACCATACAGAGCGCGGAGCGAATCCGGCGTGTGGGCGTAATCGACAATTGCGAGAAAATCCTGTCCCGCGTCGATATGCTCGACGCGGCCTCGCACAGTAGGAAGCGTCGCAAGAGCCGTCGCCATGGTGGTGAGAGGTATGCCGAATGCTTCGCATAGCTTTATGGCGGCCAGTGCGTTCATTGCATTAAACGTGCCCGGCAAAGGAAGCGAAAACTCCTCTCCTGCATAGGTAAAACGCACTTCGCGGTCATCGCTCACTAGCATATGCAGATCCTCCGCGGTGAAGCCGATTGCTTTAGTGACCGGAATGGAAAGAAAATTTTTCGTTTCTGGAATATCCGCGTTTGTCACGAGAATTCGCGCGCTCTTAGGTGAGCGTGCGAGCGTAGTGACGATCGCGCGCTTGGCCGCTACATATTTCTCGAACGACCCGTGGCTTTCTATGTGTTCGCGCTGAATATTCGTCACAACGAGCGCGTCGAGGTTGAGGAACCAGTGCCGATATTGAAGCGTGCTTTCTGACGTTATTTCAATAATGAGGTGCGAACATCCGGCCGTGAGCGCTTTGCGCATAAAGGCCTGTGCGAAGCCGCGCCCTTGCAATGTCATTTTGTATCGATTAGGTTCAGAGTCGTCTTCGATCGCGAATCGTATCGTTGAAATAAGGGCGGTTTTATAGCCAGCAGCGCGGAATATTGAAAAAAGCATTTCAGCCGTTGTGGATTTACCTTTGGTACCGGTGATACCGATGACCGTTAGTTTTTTTGCAGGGAATCGGTACGAAACGGTTGCAAGCGAAGCGAGGGACGCATGATACGGCGACCGCAGCAGTCGCACCACCGGTTGTGGCGTGACCGTCTGCAAGAGGCGAACGATGCGATTAACGAGTTCGTACATATGAACTTATTGGCCGGACGACAAAGCGGCCTTCAGGCGCACGTCTTTGCCGACCGCGCTGTCGGGGATATTTTGCAGCGCCTTGCGCGCTTCGCGTTCTGTGTAGCCAAGGGCGACGAGTGTATCAAATACTTCGCCGTCTTGGCTCTCGTGGGCACGCGGGCCTACTTTGTCTGCGAGCTCAACGAGCATTTTCTCCGCGATTTTCTTCCCGATGCCGACGACTTTGGTGAGATACGTGAGATCGCGTGCGCTAATGGCTCCCTCGAGTGCCTCGCGAGGCGCACGACGCAGAACGCTCTGCGCTGTCTTAGGGCCTACACCCGAAACCGATAGAATGAGCTCAAAAAAGTCGCGGTCAAGAGCATCGGGGAATCCGTAGAGATCCATGCCATCCTGCTTCACGGCTAGGTGGGTGGCCAGGCAAGCTTCGCGGCCTTCTGAAAGTGATTGGGGAGAACTCATATGGACCTTAATGCCGAGGCCGGCGACCTCGACGATGGCACTCGTCGGGCCAATTGAAACCACTTTCCCGCGTACTTGTCGAATCATGCGTATATCCTATCACTCTTGCACTTATACTGCGTATACATTATGGTAAGCGCACATGGCAATAACCAGTTCCGCGAAGAAGGCAATCCGCACGGCGGCTAAGAAGCATGTTTTCAACGTGCGCCGCAAGAACGCGCTCTATGATGCGACCAAGGCCGTGATTCAGGCGGTCACTGCCAAAGAGGTTGTCAAAGCTGAGAAACTGCTCCCAGCGGCCTATGCCGCAATCGATAAGGCACGTAAGACGGGCGTCATCAAAGCCAATACCGCGTCTCGCAAGAAGTCCCGCCTCACCGGGCTCATCAAACGTTCGAAAGTTTAGTGCGTGCACTTCGAAGCTCTGTTTCCTAACTGAGCGAAGTAGTGCTCTCGGCCAGAATCGAACTGGCATCACAGCCTTCGGAGGGCCGCATCCTATCCGTTGAACGACGAGAGCTGCAAAATTACGATACCACGCTGTATTTAGTCGTGTTTATAGCCGTTCGAGTGTTTTGAGATTGTGGTCGGGAAGATAGAGGATGATGATACCAACAATTATTCCCAACACGGCCGTCACAACATGGTTATTGCCGAACATCCACTTATCGAATAAATCAAGCAACACCCACACTCCTCGCCAAATGATAATGATACCCACCGCGATGGAGAAATCTTTTGTATACCGATTGATCCGATGGTGATTCATGTTTGGCCATTCTCGCAGATTAAAAAGCTTTGCACCAGCATTCACATGTGCTCCCGGCCAGAATCGAACTGACATCGTCAGCTCCGCAAGCTGATGTCCTATCCATTGAACGACGGGAGCAGTACGGAGACTGTACCTTAGTATTGCCCTTTTTTCAAAACCCAAGCCACGCGGCGACGAGATCGCTGAAGGAGTGTTCGTGTTTACCCTCATCGACGTGATGGAGGAAATATTCATAAATCATATCCGCGTTAACGCCCTCAAGCGGGATCATCAAGTGCGGCGACAACCAACTTTCGTTCTTTACAGAAAGGAGAGGAGGAAATTCGTCTTCCACATCCTCTAAGATGGCGAAAGAGATCATGTTATCAAATGGATATAACTCGTCGCCGATAGCGAGTCCCTGCTCGACGATGCGGAAACGATGCAACGGCGGGTGCTTCGCTCCGTGCAGCGCGAGAGTTATGGCAGCCACAACAATAAGAACGGTCAGCAGATAATTCCCGAAGAGAATCGACGCTGTCGTGCTGGCCACCGCGATGATGCCAAGCGCCCAGTACCAATCAGCGCTTTTCGGACCGTGAGTATATTCTCGACCCTCCCATTCAAAAATAGCGGCGCGAGACATGAGTAAATAATAGCAGAACCTAGAGAGCGACTTCGCTCGTATCTGCAGTTTTGTGCACAAGCGGTGACGATGTCCGGAAGTTTGAACCGAAAACGTAGCTCAAATTCAAGGATCTTGATAAAAGCATACGTGAATTACGAGCCATGTTCAAGCAACACCCTCAATGGTTTGATGTACCGAAGCCAAAATCAGATAAGGGACGGAACGCAGTGGAATATTCTATAGAGAATTAGGTTCTTTATTTTACTTCTAGTGCTCCTAAATGGGTATCCAGACCCAGTTGGTACAGCTCCCGTATCATGGAAGCTATGTACACACTCAAACAAATACCCTCTGAAGCTCAGATTAGAAGGTTTTTAAGACGTACCCTGTTCGGAAAAAACGTATTCTG